>OAWZ01000001.1_pt1 | contig 451369 bp, 416 predicted proteins | sample 1477091 | NCBI WGS metagenome assembly OAWZ01 (sample SAMEA2580282, study PRJEB22360) | human gut metagenome | biome: human gut; feature: human-associated habitat; material: faeces | place: Denmark | collected 2008/2010
ACGCCGAAAGTACTTGGCTGGAGACGGCCTGGGAGGATAGGAAGCCGCTGATTAAGCTAAAGGCACACCTGAGGGTGTGTCTTTTTTTGTATAGCTTCCTATCCTCCCAGGGGACCTAGTAAGCAGGACAGTAAAAGTAGGGCAGTAGAAGATGGAGGAGCAACGCGACGACAGATTCACTGCATCAGTTTCTTCCAAACGTAAGATTTACCAAACTGCGAAGCGGTGAAGGGAAATCCACAGTAAGGAAGCAAGTAGGGCAAGTTAAAGGTAATAAGAATAAAACGACGATAGATTCACTGCATCGCTTAGTTCATTATTTTTTAATTATATTATCAATTAATTGATAATATAATTAATGAAGGTCTAATTATAAATTTTAATAATTACTATTTATTACATATTCTATTCATGCATAGAATTATCACTTTTTTATATAGGTCCCTATCTAGCCTAGTAAATACGTGCTTTATAGCTATCTTTCTGATATTTAATAATATACCAAAATGTACCAAAAATTACTCGTTTTAATTATATTTCATATCACTTTCACTATGTTTTCACGAACTATCTATATACTAGCTATAGTTGATTGAGATCAACTAAGGAAATGGAGGTCTACTACTAATAACTTTTACCTGTCCCTTTTACAAATAATACAAACAACACAAAACAATACAACACATAAAACAACACTTAAATACACAACAATACTCTCCCTGTGTATAAACAAAACAATACATATACAAAACTCTCTAATTATATATACCATCTCCCGTATATATAAAGGTAAAAGTTAGGTAGACATAAGAGCCCTTGAAAGAGGGCTCTTTTCCTTTAATATTTCTTATTATTTATTGATTAATAAGCCTATATTTCTTGACATAGTATGTAATATTTGTTAAACTAATCAAGTATCAAGCAAAGCTTGATGAATATAGGGGTATAGCTCAATTGGTAGAGTAGCGGTCTCCAAAACCGTTGGTTGTGGGTTCAAGTCCTACTGCCCCTGCCAAAATTTGGATGGCGGTCTTCGGGCCGCATGTCCATAAAATTACTCAAAAAATATTAAAAAATGCTTGCGTAGCCGCAATCATTATGTTAATATAAGTGAGTACCTTGTACATGACTCAGTAGCTCAGCTGGATAGAGCGTTTGACTACGAATCAAAAGGCCAGGGGTTCGAATCCCTTCTGGGTCACCAAATTAAAGCATCACAGTAATGTGGTGCTTTTTTATTTTGCTTTTTATATATATATAAAGGACCCTACATATTTATGTAGGGTCCTTTTATGAGCTAATGATCTTTATTTAATTAACTAAGTTTTATTATTTCGCATGTGGCTGATCTGATTCAGCTACTACGTTAACGACAATTTCTTGATCTGCAGAAATAAGATTCATAATGATGGGGATTGGCTGTTCGATGGCTTCAGCTATACTTTTAATTTGTCGCATTGCAACAGGATAAGGTGTTGTTCCATCGCTTTGAAATAATTCTTCCAATTGGGTGATTTCTGCTTGACTTAGATTCGATTTATTTGCGAATTCTTCAACTGTCATATTATGTTGTTCGCGATAGCTTTTAATGATTTCACCGATATACATAATCGCCTCCACTTGAATTATATTAATACATTTTTATTTTATGTGAAAGTTCGATAAAACTCAAGTTAGATTGAAATGATACTTCATATTATTGATACATAATGGTTTTATATTATAAGATGAACATATAATGATACTGATATATATGGAAATGAAAAGAGGTTTGCTATGAAGACGAATAGAAAACAACTTTTAATTGTTTATATATGTTTAGCATTAGGGGCTTGGAGTGCTAGCGCTGGCATCAGCTTTAGTCAATCAAATAGAGATACGAATCAAACGCGTCGAGATAATACGATAATACAGCATAAGTCTGAAAAAACTGTTGACGATTCTGACCAAGGCAGTCCTGTTATTGCATCGTATTACAAAGATGGCAAAAAAAAGAAGAAAAAGAGTACTGCTGCTGATGAGACTAAGCTTTCAGAGAAACAAAAAGCAACTAAAGAATTGAATGAACATTCTTGGGTAGAAGAAGCGGGAAAACATCCCTTACCGTATGCGGTTGTGGAAGGGAACGCGGTCAGTGAAGAAGAGTTAGCCCACTGGTGGAAGGTTTTTAATGATCCCGTATTGGATCAATTAATTGATTTGACCCTCAAAAATAATCGGCAGTTAGAGGTAGCTCGTTCTCGAGTTAGACAAGGACGGTTACAGTTGGGTATTGCTGAAGCACAGCGATTACCTTGGCTAGATGCTTCCGGTTCATGGTCGGCTAATAGAGGTCAGGGTGAATGGGATTCAGACCGAGAAGCGATAAAGAATTTACCTATATCTGATAAGATGACGAGAAATGTAGAAACCGGTAAATTGGGAATTGATGCGCGATGGGAAATTGATATATTCGGAAGACAAAAAGCAAAATCACGTGCTGCATCGAATTCGTTACAAGCATCACAGGCGGATTTATATTCCACCTGGGTATCTTTGAGCGCGGAAACCGCATTACAGTATATGTCGTTAAGAACTTTACAGGAGCAATTGCGCATAACAGAAGAGGATGTGAAGCGTCAACAGGAAGCGTTGGAACTGATTAAGATAAATAATCAGTCTGGTATTATTAATGAATTACCTGTGCAACAGGCTACATATGCATTATCTCAGACTCAAGCGGAGATTCCTTCATTAAAGAAAAATATAGCTTCCACAATGGCTGCTCTTTCTATATTGACGGGAACAGTTCCAGGCGAGATTGACGGGTTATTGATGGAAAATACTTCATTACCTACGGTGGATCCACACATGTTTATCGGCATACCGGCGGAAGCTTTACGACAACGGCCTGATATTCAGGCGGCGGAACGACGTATTGCGGCGCAACAACAGAAAACCAAGGCTGCAAAGGCTGACCTTAAGCCTAGGTTTTCACTAAATGGCAGTATAGGCTTGGAGTCGTTTTCATCGGGAGGTCTTATTTCGGCTATCGGTAAAATGATAGGAATAGGACCATCTATCACTATGCCTATTTTCAATGCCGGTGCTATTCGTAAGAATATAAAGATACAAACAGAAAAGGAACAGGAATATTTGGCACTTTACGAAGAGACTGTTTTGAAAGCTGTAGGAGAGGTCCGAAATGCGGTAACGGATGCATCTCAGGATCATATTAAGTCCGAGGAATTGAAATCTGCTGTAGAATCTGCACAGCAAGCGGAATCTTTGGCGCAAACCAATTTTGACTCCGGTCTTAGCGATTACTTAAGTGTTCTTGATGCACGAAGAAATGTATTGTCTGCAAGGCGGCAATATATCATGAGTCGGGGGCAAGAGTTTGCTGATACCGTTCGTTTATTCAAATCCTTAGGCGGTGGTTGGGAAGCCATGGACATGGATCAGGAGGCAGAGGCGGACTCGCATGCTAAGAAATAGTGTGAGAAACGGGGAATGATTATGAAAGAGAAACTTGATGTCCTTAAAGGGTGGATGGCGAATAATAGAAAAAAGTGCGCAGGTATAATGATTGCCTTTCTAATAATTTTGGGTGGAGTAAGTTATTATGCTTATAATCAATACGAAGCGTACATTGCCTCTCATCATATTGTGTTGCAAGGCAATGTGAATCTGCGTGAAGTTAATGTTGCATTTCGAGGAAGTGACCGGATTGCCAGCCTTTTGGTGGATGAAGGTGCGGTGGTGAGCCAAGGGCAGATTTTGGGGTATTTACATTCTGATGAATTGAATCTTACTGTACAGCAGGCTAAGGCTACCATTGCAGCACAGGACGCTATAGTGGCCAAGTTGCAGGCCGGCAGTAGACCAGAAGAAATCGCTCAAGCATCGGCACGAGTTACATCTGCAGAAGCTGCGTTAGCTCAATCGAAACAGGAAGCAGAGAAGTTACAAAAATCCTATAATGCTTCAAATGGTAAGGCCGTTAGTCGACAGTCTGTAGATGATATACAGGCGAAGGTGAAAGTATCGGAAGCCAAATTAAACGAGGCTCAGCAAGCATACAATTTAGCTGTCGCAGGGCCAAGACAGGAAGATATAGCACAGGCCCAAGCCCAATTGGATGCGATGAAAAGCGAACTGGCCCGTCAGGAGTTTTTGTTAAACCAAACCGTATTAACAGCTCCTATAGACGGTGTTATAACGGCCCGATTATTACAGGTCGGTGATATGGCTTCACCGAATACACCTGTATTTAAATTGGCTGAGAATACTAAGAAATGGGTACGTGTATATGTGAACGAACGGGATTTAGGAAAAATTTATAACGGTATGGATGCGAATGTGACGACGGATACCAATAAGAATGAACCGATTCACGGTACAATCGGATATATATCCTCCGTAGCGGAATTTACACCTAAATCGGTAGAAACGAAGGATGTGCGTACTACACTTGTATATGAAGTGCGGGTATATGTAGATGATCCTGATAATCGTCTCCGTTTAGGAATGCCTGCCACTGTTTCCATTGATATATAGAGGTGTGCGGTGAATGATGTATATGCAATCGAAGCGTCACAATTATATAAAGAATTTCCCCTTGTCGGAGATGATCCTATAATAGCATTGGACCATTTGGATTTTAAAATTCGAAAAGGCTGTTTAACTGCGTTGGTCGGGCCAGATGGGGCGGGGAAAACGACTTTGATTCGTTTGATAGCCGGTTTATTGGATGCCACGTCTGGTTCTTTAGATGTCCTCGGAATGGATGTGAAAGCACATTCACAGGCAGTTCAAGATAGACTTAGTTATATGCCTCAGAAGTTTGGGCTTTATGAGGAATTATCCGTCAGTGAAAACATGAATCTCTATGCAGATTTACACGGTATTCCTTTGCATGTGAGAACGGAGCGGTTTGAAAAATTACTACATATGACGGGGCTAGCCAAATTTACTAAGCGTCAAGCCGGTAAATTGTCAGGTGGTATGAAGCAAAAGCTTAGCCTAGCCTGTACATTGGTGCGTTCTCCGGAGCTTTTATTGCTCGATGAGCCTACCGTAGGGGTAGATCCATTTTCAAGGCGGGAGTTATGGGAAATCTTAGAGTCGTTAGTACGTACAGATGGAATTAGCGTACTTGTTAGCACTGCATACTTAGATGAGGCGGAGCGTTGTAAAGATGTTTTCGTCCTCAATAAGGGGCACTTTTTAGCAACTGGGACACCGCATGAGTTGACTCAAATGTCTGAGGAACGATGCTTTCAGGTAAAGATTCCGAAGTCGTTGAGCATGAGAAATGTACAGGCCGCATTGATGGATGACAGGAAATGCGTGGCGGATGCCGTTCCGGAGGCCGGTGCCGTGAGGTACATAAAAACAAAAGAAATGCTTTCGATTCCTTGGCTTAGCGAGTACGGTATGGAGGAACAACCAGTTCAGAGCCGTTTGGAAGATACCTTTATGATGCTGTTAAAAGAGGATAAAATTGCCTCAAAACAAGGGGCTGAGCCTTTAGATAGTATCGATATGGATTTGAATGAAAGTGTGATAGAGAAAGAACGAAAACGTTTGTTGTCCCCAAATGAAATGGTTGAGCGTCCAGTAGAAATTTCCGTATCTCATTTGGTGAGGACATTCGGTGATTTTACGGCGGTAGCTAATACATCATTTACGGTGCAGCGCGGAGAAGTATTCGGATTGCTTGGACCAAACGGAGCCGGCAAGACGACGACATTTCGTATGTTGTGTGGATTATTACCTGTAACGAGCGGGGATTTACGTGTAGCCGGTGTTGATGTCGTTAAATCTCGTACGGCAGCAAGAAGCAATTTCGGATATGTAGCGCAAAAGTTTTCTTTGTACGGCAATTTGTCCGTTATGGAAAATCTAGAATTTTTTGCTGGTGTGTACGGTTTGTACAGTCAAAAAAAGGATGATCGAATAGAAGCTGTTATCAAGGAGTTTCGTCTAAATGATGTGCGAGATATGATAGCCGGTGATTTGCCTGGTGGTTATAAACAGCGCTTGTCCATGGCGGCTGCCTTAATGCATGAGCCTAAAATTCTTTTTTTGGATGAGCCCACAAGTGGTATTGATCCTCTTACACGGCGTAATTTCTGGCGACAGATTACTTCTTTATCAAAGCGAGGAACAACGATTATTATTACGACTCATTTTATGGATGAATCGGAATACTGTGACCGTATTATGATTCAGGATGCAGGGAAACTCGTTGTACTGGGAACACCTGATGAAGTTAGACGGATTGCCGGCGATGAGAATTGTACTATGGATGAAGCGTTTATCTCCGTCATACTGGAAAAACGGGAACAGGAGGATAACGTATGAACGGATTTATAAGACGGTTTTCCTCATTGGTATACAAGGAGACCTTACAAGTATTGCGCGACCCTAGCACTATTTTGTTGGGTGTTGTGCTACCTATACTACTTATCATCCTCATCGGCTCAGGGGTTACTTTGGATGTTAAACACGTGCCGATAGCAGTGGTTATGGAACGGCAAGATTCTATGACCCAGAGTGTGTATGACTCCTTATACGGCTCTGAGTACTTTCAACCTATAGCGGTTCGCGATAGAAAGACGGCGGAACTATTGATGGAAAAACGAAAGGTAGATGCCATATTGGTGATTCCACAGGACTTTTCTGATCAAATTATGCGTGGACAAGGGAAAGTGCAGGGGATTTACTATGGTGTCGATACTTCGGTAGCGATGAGCATAGAAAGTTATGTAAACTCAGCTATTAACTTATGGGCCGTTAAGAATATTCCGTTTATGCTACGTGGTGGATATATAACAATGAACCCTCGCATGTGGTTTAATGAGGCAAATACAAGTACCTGGTTTTTGATTCCTGGGCTCATCATGATTATCATGACGATTGTATCCGTTTTTCTTACGGCTGTCGTTATGGCTAGAGAATGGGAACGTGGTACTTTTGAGGCTTTATTCGTTACACCAGTTAAGCCTATTGAAATTATTTTGGCTAAGGTAGTGCCTTATTATGTATTGGCCATGTTGGGGCTGTTGTTTTGCCTCGGTGTTTCGTATTTCTTTTATGAAGTACCTATGCGTGGTTCCTTATGGATCATCTGCATCGTGTCCACATTGTATTTGATTGTTTCCTTAAATATGGGACTACTTATATCTGCGTTTACGAAGAAACAGTTCTTAGCTTGTCAAATGGCCTTACTTACCAGTTTTTTACCGGCGTTGATATTGACGGGGTTTTTATTTGATCCACATTCACAACCTGTGGTGATTCAATATATTTCACGGCTTTTACCTCCTACATATTTTTTAGAATTACTGAAATCATTGTTCCTAGGTGGAAATAACTGGTATTTGATTATTAAAAATAGTGCCGTATTATCGGGTTTTGCTATTTGCTTTACAATATTGACAATTTATATTACGCGGAAGAAGGTGGAATAATGAATTGGCGCCTGTATTGGAATCAAATTGTCTCCATCATATGGAAAGAGCTATTAGCCACCTTTAAAGATCCGAAAACTCGTATAATCTTACTGTTACCGGTTATTATTCAAGGGTTCCTCTTCGGTTACGCCGCAACCTATAATCTCAACAAGGTTCCCTATGTATTGATTGATGAAAGTCATACGCAGACCGCAGCTGCATTAGAATCGACTATTAATTCATCCGGTGTTTTTGAACTGTATCAATCTGCGAACTCTCCGGATATAATCGCACCACTAATAGACTCCAACAAGGTTATTATGGCGGTTATCATACCTCAGGATTTTGAAGAAAACTTAAAGCATAAACAACCTACATCTATTACTGTTATTGTAAATGGAACGAATACAATGACTTCAGGTCTTGTTGCAGCCTATATGGGGCAAATCATTTCTCAATTCAATCAGACTTGGTTAGGTGTTGATCATAAGGGAATCACGATTGAATCTCGTACCTGGTACAATGAAAATCAGCAGTCTTCCTGGACTTTCTTGACAGGTCTCGTTATATTGATCAGTATGACACAAGTTATCATGTTGGGGGGCTTATCTGTGGCGAGAGAACGAGAGCAGGGGACCTTTGATCAATTATTGGTGACGCCCGTATCATCTATGCAAATTTTGATTGCAAAGTCTATACCACCCATGATAATAGGACTGTTTCAAAGTACTGTATTGTTATTAATAGCCATGTTTTGGTTTAAAGTTCCATTTCGGGGCAACATATTTCTTGTGTATGCCGTGTTGTTTACATTTATAAGTAGTAGTATTGGATTGGGGCTATCTATTTCGGCTATTGCAAAAAATATGCAGCAAGTTCTCGTATATGTTTTTGTCTTTCTTTTTCCACTAGCATTATTGTCCGGATTAATCACACCTGTACATAACATGCCGAAAATATTGCAATATCTTACATATGGAAATCCTATGCGGTTTTCTGTTGATGCAATGCGCAGGATTTATTTAGAAGGTGCAGGATTGACGGATATTTGGTTTAATTTTATTCCTATGATTATCCTAATCATTATAAGCATGTCCATAGCAGGATGGCTATTTAGAAATCGCGTTGGATAAAGCTAATGATTAGATTGTTAAACTTTTTATATTTTGTTATAACAATACGGCAGACCTATATAGCATTTTTTTATTAATAAATATGCTACTGCCGTATTGACTAAATGAATGTAGACTGTTAGAATAAAGGCATAGAAAATATCATATTTGGGAATAGGTGCTGAAAAGCATAATAGAGAAGCCGGTTAAAGGCCGGCACGGTCCCGCCACTGTATGGTCGAGCGAGTCTAAATTAAGTCACTGGGAAACTGGGAAGGCTAGATGAGCGATGACGCCGAGTCAGGAGAACTGCCTATTCAACATTCACCATTTGACCTACGAGAGATAGGGAGGAGAAGTTAATAGCTCCTTTTTACGTATTCGTAAAAAGGATTTTTTAGTTCTATTGGATCTAAATTGCATTATATTTGATTTAGATTTTAGTTCTATACGACCTAAATGTCGTGCTATGGTCATGGTGGATTACCTTTTTGGTATTACCAGCATGACATATGTTATGACTGTTAATATATTTTATGGTAAATGTAGGGCATGCATTTATTCATCATCATCCTAAAAAAGAGGCTGACCCAGAGTTCTAGTAGTTCGGATTCTGGGTCAGTCTCTTTTTATTTTGCAAATATTAATTATCGGTAAGATCTTTTAGATAGAGGTCTGTAGCGTTAAGCTTTAGATGAAGTGTAAATAGATATAGAATCGTAGAATAATTAAGAGCTTTTAGATTTAGAATTTGCTTTGGGTTTACATAAATAGTAAGGTGTAATTAGATAGTTGTTTTTCTTGGAATTTATTTTTAGATATATGGATTTTAAGTCATTTATAAAAAAATGATTGACGATGAATTCCATACATGATATTATTATTTCAGTTGAGACGCGGGAGTGGCGGAATTGGCAGACGCACCAGACTTAGGATCTGGCGCCTTACGGCGTGGGGGTTCAAGTCCCTTCTCCCGCACCAACTTTATTGCACCTATAGAGGTGTATTTTTTTTGCCTAAATTAAGTATTAACGTGGATATTTATATCGATAAACACATACAATCTGATAGCAAGATAGGTACAGATTTAACTACTACGTTATATGTTATAATATATTAGTTAGAACTATTTAATTAATACAATCATAGTAATACTATATGGTGCAGTATGGATAATACATTAACAAAACTGCTTTCACAGAACCCATCCTTTGTGGATGGGCTAAACGCATTTCAGCGAAAGGGGAAGTCAGTCATATATGGTCTTAGCGGATCTCAAAAGAGTTTCCTCTTAAGTCAATCTTTTTCTGCAGGTCTTACAAAACCTGTAGTCATCGTAGTCCATGATAAGGACCATAAGGAGATGTGGGAACGGGACTTAGCTTTTTTCATGCCTAATGTACCAGTCTTATCATTTCCTACAACAGATCATGTAGACTTTACGACTGTGGCTCGCAGTCTTGAAGACCAAGGTGCGCAGATGCGAGCATTAGCACTGTTGGCGTGGCAAGAGCCGGCAGTAGTAATTGCCAATGCTGAAGAGGTTACACAGTGTGTTGTATCTCCTCATTACTTAAAGGGACAATCGTTGCATTTTGCTTTGAATGATGCAATTGAACGTGATGTAGCCCTTGAACAGCTTGTAACAATTGGATATGAACGCGTAGACCAGGTGGAACAACGTGGTCATTTTGCTGTGCGTGGAGATATTTTAGATATTTATCCTGTAAATAGTGATCATCCGATTCGTATTGAATTCTTTGGCGATGAGATCGATACATTGCGTTTCTTCTCCGTTGAGAATCAACGTTCCATTGAGCAAATCGAATCCTATACGGTAACTCCTTTCTTTCTTGGTAAAAGTGATGCGGAAAGTACTTTATTATCTTATGTGAAAGAGGGCACTCTAATTTATGATGAGCCAGGTCGTATTCAAGAAGCATTAAAGAAATTCCTTAAGGAAGATCCTACACATCGGAAAAATCATTGTGATTGGAATGAACTACAACGCACTGTAGATTCTATGAATCAAGTGGCTTTCACATTTATGCAACAACGCTCTATCGGACTTGCAGGATTTAATCCTATTGGTATTCAAGGGAAGACGATGACGAGCTTTGAGCGTCAAATTCCCCTATTAACAGATGAAATAAAGCAATGGCATCGTTTAAATCACCAAGTGGTACTAGTATTAAATAATCAGCAACGACGAGAAGGTATTGAGCGTGCCCTTGAAGGGGAAAATATTGCATTTACTCATAGTGATACATGGATAGCAAAGCCGAACACTGTCGTTATTTTAAAAGGGTTATTAACAGATGGTTTTGAATTGCCCAATAGCCATCTCGTAGTTGTCGTAGAAGGCAATATTTACGGACAACAAAAGCGCAAGCTTCGAAATAAGCCTAAAAAGGGCCAAGAGATCAATTATTTCACCGATTTAACACCTGGTGACTATGTAGTACATAGTATGCATGGTATCGGCAAGTATATTGGTCTCAAAACAATTGAAACGGAAGGCATTCACCGCGATTATATTGAGATTGCTTATGCTGGAACGGACAAACTGTTCTTACCAGCTAATAATTTAGATCAACTGCAAAAATATATTGGCAACGAAGGTGATGTGCCACGTATTAATAAGATGGGTGGTCGTGATTGGAGCAAGGTTGTTACAAAGGCAAAAAAATCTATTGATGATTTAGCAGATAAACTCGTTGAGATATATGCACAACGAGAAATCACAGAAGGTTTTGCATTCTTGCCAGACCAACCATGGCAGCAAGAGTTTGAAGATGCGTTCCCATATGAGGAAACGGAAGACCAATTACAGGCTACCGCAGAGATTAAAGAATCTATGGAACGACCTGTTCCTATGGATCGCCTGCTCGCTGGTGATGTAGGCTTTGGTAAAACGGAAGTAGCTATGCGTGCCATTTTTAAGGCCGTTATGAGCGGTAAACAAGTAGCGGTACTTGTACCGACCACGGTATTAGCACAGCAACATTTCCAAACCTTTTTAAATCGATTTGCTCCATTCGGGGTTAAAGTAGATGTACTCAATCGATTCCGTACTACATCAGAGAAAAAGCAAGTTCTTAAAGGTGTAGAGGATGGTTCCATAGATGTCCTTATTGGGACCCATTCATTGCTCAACAAAAAGGTTGTCTTTAAGGACTTAGGGATGCTCGTAGTAGATGAGGAGCAACGCTTTGGGGTAGCACAGAAAGAAAAGTGGAAAGAGTGGGCTAGCAATATCGATGTACTCACCTTGAGTGCTACACCGATTCCGCGGACTTTACATATGTCCCTCGTTGGCGTTCGAGAAATGTCTGTTATCAATACTCCGCCAGAGGAGCGCTTGCCTGTTCAAACCTATGTGGTGGAATACGATATGAATCTCATCGCAGATGCTATCAAGCGAGAATTGGCGAGGGGCGGACAGGTTTACTTTGTATATAACCGTGTTGCATCCATTAATCATATGGGAGAGCTATTAGCGGCTGCCTTGCCTGATTTACGCTATGCTATCGCTCATGGACAGATGACAGGCCGTCAAATTGAGGAGATTATGACCGATTTCTATGAAGGTCATTATGATGTGCTCTTGTCCACGAGTATCATTGAAACTGGCTTAGATATTCCTAACGCCAATACTATCATTATTTATGATGCGGACCGCTTGGGTTTATCTCAACTATACCAAATGCGAGGACGCGTTGGGCGCTCTCGTAGACGTGCCTATGCATACTTTATGTATCGACCAGATAAAATGCTCTCAGAGGCTGCAGAAAAGCGTTTAAAAGCTATTGAAGAGTTCACAGAACTCGGTGCAGGTTTCAAGTTGGCCATGCGAGATTTAGAGATTCGCGGTGCCGGTAATTTATTAGGTTCACAGCAACATGGTAATATCGCATCTGTCGGCTTTGGTATGTACGTGAGCATGTTAGAAGAAGCGATTGCAAAGGCTCAAAATAAAGAAGTTGAGCGAGATGTATCCATTGATCCAGCTATCGACTTAGAGGTAGATGCGTTTATTGACGATGCGTATATCAAAGATAGTGCTCGTAAGATTTCTGTATACCAACGATTGTTACATATTAAATCTAAAGAGCAACTCGACGATATGACGGATGAGCTCATTGATCGCTTCGGTACACCAACCGATCCAGTAGACCGTTTGTTGCGCATTGCTCAAATTAAGGAGCAAGCACGTCTACTGGGCATTAAGAGTATCGTCCGTAGAGATAAGCAACTCACTATCCATTGGCATGACGATTCTAAAATGGCTGATTGGGATATGGGGGCTGTACCAGAAGATTTATGGAAAAAAATGAAGTTTATGGATACCAAACCAGCCACATTATATGTGAGCCTTAATGGTATGAAAGGTTCTATTTTGACCATTACGGAAGCGGTGATAAAGGCTCTTAGCCACAAGTCACCGACTAAGGAGGGCCTATGAATCGATTTTTAAAGGGTGCCATGATTTTAACCTTAGCTGGTATTATCGTGAAGGTCATCGGTGCGTTTAGTAAAGTTCTTATCGCACGGATTTTAGGTGGTGAAGGGATTGGCCTATATATGATGGCCTATCCAATCTATCAAATTATCGTTAGTATTTCTGCTGCAGGTATTCCTGTAGCCATATCTATTATGATTGCGGAAAAGCTTGCTAATGATGATATGCGAGGCGTACAACAAGTATTTTTTGTATCATTAAGGGTACTCGCTATATTAGGCCTTGTATTTAGTTTGGCTTTATATGGTAGTGCACAATGGCTCGTAGATAATCAAATCATTACCGATCCACGCGCTTTAATTGCTATTCAATTATTATCTCCAGCCATTTTTGTAGTGACTATCCTAAGCTGTTTTAGAGGGTATTTCCAAGGTTTCCAATACATGGTACCTACTGGTACGAGTCAAGTATTTGAACAGATCTTTCGCGTGTCTTCTATGGTAGGTTTGGCATACTACTTCATTGATCGTGGACTCCATTTGGCGGCAGGTGGTGCGACCTTTGCTACATTCCCAGGCGTATTGGCAGGGTTACTGGTATTAATTTATTTTTACTACCGACAACGTAATGTTCGAGAGAAGATGCTTTCACAACAGAATCCTAATGCTATTTGTGAAAGTAATGGCACCGTAGTTAAACGCTTGTTTAGCCTTGCTATACCTGTTTCTATGGCGAATATTATGCTTCCTATGGTATCACTCATTGATACATTTATCGTCCCAAAACGATTGATGGATATTGGATACTATCTCAATGAAGCAACCACACAATTTGGCTATTTAACGGGTATGGCAACATCGCTGATTGGGTTGCCAATTATTCTAACTACGTCCTTAGCCGCTAGTCTTGTACCAGCCGTATCTGAGGCCCATACTCAAGGTGATGTACATCGCATCGTGAAACGAGCGGAAACGGCGATTAAAATTGCTAATATGTTTACGATTCCAGCCTGTATTGGTCTCTGTGTGCTAGCTACGCCAATATCGCAATTAATATATGCAACACCCCACGCAGGGCCTGTTATTGCTGTTATTAGCTTGAGTATTGTGTTCCTCGGTTGGCAGCAGGTTACTGCAGGTGTTTTACAAGGGTTAGGAAGGACAGTAATTCCTATGGTATCGATTTTTATCGGCTTATTAGTGAAGACATTCTTAGATTATGAGTTGACAGGCAGTGTTGAGTTGGGCATTAATGGTGCGGCTTGGGCGACGAATTTAAACTTTGCTATTGCAGCGCTTATTAATTATATTTTTGTAAAAAGATATGTAGGTTCGGTACTGAACACATTAGAGTTATTAAAAATAATAGTATCTGCCATGGCCATGGGCGGTGCTACACAAGTCATCTATGTGAGCACTGTTGATTTATTAGGCAATGGTGGCGCTGTGGCTGCAGCAATTGTAGTGGCTATTTTTGTATATGGTTTATCGTTATGGCTTACTAAAGCTGTCGTAAAAGATGATATATACCATTTCCCAATCATAGGCAAGCGCTTACAAGCTCGACGCAATAGGGAGGAAGCAAAGCTATATGAAGAACAATATTGATATTCAACCTTTAGTCGATGTAGTGAAAACTTTGCGTGCACCAAATGGCTGTCCTTGGGATCAAAAGCAAACGCATGAATCTTTACGTCGCTATTTTATAGAGGAAACCTACGAAGTGGTAGATGCCATTGATAATAAAGATATGCCGAATCTTCGTGAAGAGTTAGGTGATGTATTATTGCAAGTTGTCTTTCACAGTCAATTGGCAGAGGAGGCTGGTTATTTTACACTTCAAGACGTAATTAATGATGTCGCTGAAAAAATGATTCGTCGTCATCCTCGTGTTTTTAGCCCAGAAAATAATGAAAAATCATACACTTGGGATGAATTAAAGGCACAAGAAAAGAAAAATATTCAAAATTCTGTATTGGATGGTGTATCGAAAAGTTTACCTGCTTTAATGGCGGCTTATAAGCTCCAAGAAAAGGCTGCAAAGCTAGGATTTGACTGGGATGAGCTTGATCCTGTTTGGGCTAAAGTTTCCGAAGAAATGGGGGAATTTAAGGAGGCTATTGACCAAAATGATAGAGAAAATATGGAAAAAGAAGCAGGAGATGTGCTTTTTTCCTTGATTAATCTATTCAGATGGTATAAAATAAGCGGTGAAAATGCACTAAATCGCACAAACACAAAGTTCCGACAGCGTTTTTTACATGTAGAAGCTTGTGTTAACCAAAGCGATCGCTCATGGGAAGACTTTTCATTAGCTGAGCTCGATGCTTTTTGGGAGGAGGCTAAAGTGCAGGAAAAGTAACCTAGAGGTTTATACACTTCTAAGGTATTGTAATTTTAAGGAGGTTCTGTCATGAACAAAACAGAATTAATCGCAAGTGTTGCACAAAAAACTGAATTAACTAAAAAAGATGCTGAAAAAGCAGTAAAAGCTGTATTTGACACAGTAGCTCAAGAATTGGCAGCTGGTGGCAAAGTACAAGTTATCGGCTTCGGTACTTTCGAAGTTCGTGAACGCGCAGCTCGTGAAGGCCGTAACCCACAAAACGGTAAAACTATCACAATTGCAGCTTCCAAATCCCCTGCATTCAAAGCTGGTAAAGGTTTGAAAGAACAAGTTAACGCTGCAAAAGCTAAAAAACGCAAAAAATAATCCATATTGGATGCGAAAGAGACCTTTCGAGGTCTCTTTTTTTTATCTATTTATGGTATAATGCACAGAGAAAGGGTGCATTATGAATAACGAAACATCAAGGAAGGTTCTCATCGTGTCTGCCTCAATCGGCACTGGACATATGCAAGCCGCAAGAGCCATAGAAGAATATTGGAAAGAAAAAGAGCCACAAGCATCGATTACCCATGTTGATTTTCTTGATACAGAAACTATGTCTGTAGAGCATTTAATTAAGGGTACCTATATCAAGATGATTGACGTATTCCCCATGCTCTATGATATGATTTATCGCGTATCGAAAGGGGAAAAACGAGGTACCATTATGCAAACCGCATTGTCGTACCTACTTAAAAGCCGCATGCTTAAACTAGTACAACAAGAAGAGCCAGATGTAATGGTCTTTACACATCCATTTCCTTGTGGGGCGGCATCGATTTTAAAACGTCAAGGTCATATAGATGTGCCACTAGTGGCTATTATGACAGATTTTAGTAGTCATCAGTTTTGGCTTTATCCACAGATTGATGTTTACTATGTTGCAACAGAATCTATGGTACCTGAAATGGTAGCTTCAGGTATCGATGAATCTCGTATTCATGTATCTGGCATTCCAGTGCGGCGATCTTTTTTCCGTGATGCTATTGAAGAGTATAGCTTAGAGGAACCTGTGAAAGTTCTTGTTATGGGTGGTGGCCTGGGTTTAGGCTCTCTTGAGACGGCTTTAAAACATCTAGATGAAGTAAATGGTATTGGTGAAATTACCGTTGTAGCGGGACAAAATACGTCTCTTTACGAATCGTTAGTTGTCCTTAGTGAATCTATGAAGACGAAGACCACCGTATATGGTTATACTACCAATATTTCTGAGCTCATGAAATCATCGTCTTTGCTCGTTACAAAACCTGGTGCATTGACCTGTATGGAGGCTGTTACAATCGGATTGCCAATGGTATTCTTTAATGCTATCCCAGGGCAGGAAGAGGCAAATGCAGAACTGTTAGAGCAACGGGGCTGTGCTCGTTGGGCTCGCGACATTCACAACTTAGAAGATGTGGTAACTGCACTGTTAATTAATTCTCCGCGACTTCAACAAATGTCTGAACGTGCTCGCGAATGGCATGTGGATGGGGCTGCTGATATCGTAAATAGTCTCATTGAAATTTTAGATGCTAGTGCACAAGATGAGCTTGTGAAAGCTCAAGAGGCAATTAGCTAACCAATATAGAAAAAGCGATGACCTAAAGGGCCATCGCTTTTTTCTATTGATACTGTTCAATATGTTCTTTTCGAAGTTTTTGTAATGTGACTAAGAAAGCATCCGTACTTTCTGCACCATCCAATAAATCTTTTAATTGGTAAGAGTCATCAAGGGTAACACTCCATTGGAAGGAGTCGTTATCGTCGTACACATTGAATACGACTGGTGTCTCTAAGTCCTCTGGCATATAGCCGTCATCATCGGACACAGTTGCATACGTGCCATCCTCTAAGAGCTCGGTAAATAATGTGTCATACCCATCAATGTCGATAAGTTCAAAGTTGATACTTTCATAAAAGTCTAAAACCATATCCGTCGCCATGTGGACCTCCTCATGAATATATATGTTACGTTTATTCTACTGAGGGCGCCTGTTACTGTCAATGGTAATGTGTAGTATAATAAATAACAGAATCACAAAATAGGAGCGGAATATGAACGTTATTAGTTTACAAAATATAGAGAAATCATATGGTACAAGGCTGCTGTTTAAAGAAGTGAGTATGACTTTTACCACGGAAAAACGATTAGGTCTTGTGGGCATCAATGGAACGGGTAAGTCTACATTTCTAAAAATATTAGCAGGACAAATGGAAGCTGATAAAGGCACCATTGAGCGTAATGGTAAGGCTAGCATTTATTACTTAGCGCAGACACCTGATTTTGATGCGGAAGCTACTTTGCTTGAGGCCGTTCTTGATGGAAATCATCCTCGGTTGCAAATGGTAAAAGCTTTTGAACGTATTAGTCGTGAGTATCGCCAAATGCAAGAGTCTGGTAAAGACGATGCTAAAATATCTCGCAACTATATGAATGCATTGGAGCAAATGGATCAACAAGACGGGTGGCAGGTAGAGCAAGAGGCGCGCATTATTTTATCTAAATTGGGCTTTCCTGATGTGGAGCAAAAGGTAGCTATGTTATCAGGCGGGCAAAAGCGTCGTCTTGCATTGGGGCAAGCATTGCTATATCCATGTGATCTTTTATTACTAGATGAGCCGACTAACCATTTGGATGAAGATAGTATTGATTGGCTAGAGTCGTATTTGAGTGTACGTCAAGGAGGATTATTAATCAGTACCCATGATAGATATTTCCTCGATTCCGTATGTAATGGTATTTTAGAGCTATCAAATCGTCATATGTATCAATACGATGGCAATTATGAAGAATTTATTGCCTTGAAAGCTGATCGAGAGGCTCGTGAAGCTGCTACGGAAGAAAAACGACGTCAATTTTTAAAACGAGAAATCGAATGGGTACGTCGTGGTGCTCTGGCTAGAACTACAAAACAAAAGGCTCGTCTTGACCGTTACGAAAAATTAAAGAATATGGAGAAAACCCGTCGTCCGGATCAAATGGATCCTATTGCGCTGAAGACACGTTTAGGAAAAACCATCTTTGATATTGAGCATTTAGAGTTTTATTTTGATGAACGTCCTATGATTAAGGACTTTACCTATCACGTGGTACGCCATGATCGTATCGGTATAGTAGGGCCCAATGGTGTTGGTAAGTCTACCTTTATGAATATCCTTGATGGCACCTACGAAGCGACGAGAGGCACTATTGGTAAAGGAGAGACCGTTCGCATCGCTCACTTTAAACAAGAGCTACCTGAATTTGATGAAGATATGCGCGTTCTCGATTATATTCGTGAGGACCACTCTTATATGGTACTCGGTGATGGATCTACATTGAGCGCAGGACAAATCCTTGAGCGATTCCTTTTTACCCCAGAATTACACGGTGTACCGATTCGAAAACTCTCTGGCGGGGAACGTCGTCGTTTATACCTCTTAAAATTGCTGATGGGCGCTCCTAACGTATTATTGCTAGACGAACCGACGAATGATCTTGATATTCCAACATTAGAGGTACTAGAGGATTTCCTTGACTCCTTTAGTGGCGTCATCATCACCGTTTGCCACGATCGGTACTTCCTAGACCGCGTAGTGGATAAACTGTTTGTCTTTACCGGCGATGGGCATATTGAAATCGTTTATGGCTCGTATTCTGACTACAAAGATGCTCTTGATGAAAGTAGTGGCAGCAAGCGCCCATTCTATATGCCAAATGATAATATACCGGCTAATTCCAAAGCGGTACGAGCTGTAGAAGGTGGAGAGGCTGATAGCGATGACTCTGTTGATAATCAATCTAATAGGGTAGATACCCTTGGAAATGATAATGTTGTAGCTGGTGATGAAATAGATACTTTCAAAGAAATACCAAAGAAGGGTCTCAATAAAGCAGAAGAAGCGGAGTATGCCAAAATTATGGATGAATTGCCTAAGCTAGAACATTTAGTGAAGGGCCTCAATGTTATGATAAGCCAAGTGGCTACAGATTATGAAAAAATGCAGTCACTGATGGAGGAACGAGAAGAAACACAGGCCCAAATAGATGCGCTCACTGAACGGTGGATGGAATTAGAGGAACGCCTATAATTCCTTTTATCATGCTATTTTTTAATATCTGCTATGCAAAGGAATTACGTGTAAGTTTATTGATAAAACTCACAATGTATAGTATAATTTCTACGATTAACGATAACAACGTTACCTAAGTAGGAGGAACTCATGAGTAAGTACCAATTTTTAGACCGTCGCGTGCCAATTGAAGACGGAAATATTGCATTAGTACAAGATTTAACTAAATGTAAAAACTGCTCCTTATGTCGTAAAGCTTGTGCTGTAGACATGGGTGTATTTGATTATTATGATTTAACAACAAATGGAGATCATCCAATTTGTATTCATTGTGGTCAATGTGCATCTATTTGCCCATTTGATTCCATTAATGAACGCTCTGAAATTAATGAAGTAAAAGCAGCTATTGCTGATCCTAATAAAATTGTCATTTTCCAAACTGCGCCTGCCGTACGTGTTGGTTTAGGCGAGGAATTTGGACTTGAGGCTGGTACATTTGTAGAAGGTAAAATGGTGGCTGCTCTTCGTAAATTGGGTGGCGACTATATTCTCGATACAAACTTTGGTGCGGACATGACTATCATGGAAGAAGCATCTGAGTTATTAGAACGCGTTATTAATAGTGATGCAGTATTGCCTCAATTCACATCTTGTTGTCCTGCTTGGGTTAAGTTTGCGGAAACATTCTATCCAGAATTCTTGCCAAACTTATCTACGGCTAAGAGCCCGATTGCTATGCAAGCGCCTACACAAAAAACTTATTTTGCTGAAAAAATGGGCCTTGATGCAAAACAAATTGTTGCTGTTGCAGTAACACCATGTACAGCTAAGAAGTTTGAAATTCGTCGCGATGAAATGAATTCCTCTGCGGAATACTGGGATACACCAGAAATGCGCGATACAGACTACTGTATTACTACACGGGAACTTGCAAAATGGTTGCGCGCAGAAGAAATCAACTTTGATGATCTTGAAGATTCTGCTTTTGACCCATTGATGGGTGAAGCTTCTGGTGGTGGTATCATTTTTGGTAACACTGGTGGTGTTATGGAAGCGGCTATGCGTGCGGCTTACAAGATGGCGACAGGTGAAGATGCACCTCAAACATTGATTCCATTCGAAGCTATTCGCGGCATGGACGGTGCTCGTGAAGCAGACGTAGTGATTGGGGATAAAACATTACACGTAGCGGCAGTTCATGGTACAGGTAACTTGCGTAAGTTCATAGAACACATGCGTGCAGAAAATATCCATTATGACTTTATCGAAGTAATGGCTTGTCGTGGTGGCTGTATCGGTGGTGGTGGTCAACCACGCGTTAAATTACCGATGGCTGACAAAGCTCGTGAAGCTCGTATTGCATCCTTGTATACTCGTGATGCAGAAGTAACTGTAAAAGCTGCTTGTGATAATCCAGATATCCAAAAATTGTATGCTGAGTTCTTTGATGGCAAACCTATGAGCCACAAAGCACATCATATGTTACATACTACCTTTGTAAATCGCTCTGAAGATTTAGGCCCTAATGGCGCTTGTACGCCTGCTACATGCCCTACATCCGTACCTAATTTGAAAAAGGCGGCAGAGGCGGCTAAAGCGGCGGCGGAAGCTAATAGCTAAGAGTTGATGGTTATTAGTTAATAAAAAGCACAAAGATAGCTAAGAAATATATAGCAGATAGTTGATATGTTAGTCAGCTATCTGCTTTTTTATCTATTTTATATAGTGGAAATATGGTCAAAAAAAGCTTTCACAGATGTAGATTCTATATATGCCATATACGCATAGGGGTTAAAATATAGAGATTGGTAAATTGGTTTAGGAATTACCTGTAGTATGCTATAATTAAATTGTTATTATAGAAGCAATCAATACTGGTTCGGGAGGATCTTCATGGCTTTTAAATTAAAAGGAAAAGAAGAAAAATTTTTCAGTATTTTGGAAAAGCATGCTGCACTAACTTATGAAAGTGCGGAAATGATGGAACGCGTGTTTAAAGGGGATATCTCTAAGGAAGAGGCATTTCTTGAAATTGATACAAAGGAAAAAGCTGCCGATGAATTAGTAAATGAAACTGTAGAGCGTTTACGTAAAACATTTATCACTCCAATGGATCGTGAGGATATTCAGCTTTTGATTGACCAACTGGATACTACATTGGATAATATCAAAGAAATCATGGATAAAATGGTTATGTATCACGTTGGCAAACCAAGTGATGGTGCTATTCGCATGAGTGAAATTGTTGTTAAATGCGTTAAGCATATCAACAAATCCATTGGTTATATGGGTAGTCTTAAAAAGGATCATGTGAAGGTAGAGGGGCGTGTTCACCAAGTATTGAAACTTGAGTCTGAAGCGGATAATATTTATCATGAAGAAATGGCTAAGCTCTTTACAGAGTGTACAGATCCAATTGAAATTATCAAATGGAAGGAAATCCTTAGTGCTATGGAAGATGTAATCGATGGCTGCGAAGATTTGGTTGGTACATTCCGCCGGGTAGTATTGAAGTATGCTTGATGCTCATTATTTAGTATGGCTAGTTGTATTTTTAGCATTAGCCTTTGACTATATCAATGGCTTTCATGATACGGCGAATGCCATTGCCACATCCGTTTCTACACGAGCTATTGAGCCTAAAAAGGCAATTATGATGACCGCTGCTCTCAATTTTTTGGGTGCAATGGTTAGTACAGGTGTTGCAAAGACTATCGGTGGTGATATAGTAATGTCGCCATCTCTTATCGATAGTGGTATTATTTCTGCAGCCCTTATCGGTGCCATTACATGGAATCTTTTAACTTGGTATTGGGGAATCCCGAGTTCCTCATCCCATGCTTTGATTGGTGGTATCATCGGTGCTGTGGGCTGGTCTGTAGGATTTGACGCGTTGAATGAGGCGGGGATTTTAAAAATCTTTTTGTCTCTTATTTTATCTCCAATTGTAGCCATGATTGGTGGCTATATTGTGATGAAAGTATTGTTGCTTATTTTCGGTAGATTTTCTCCGATTGCTTTAAATGATCGATTTAGATCCATGCAAATTGTATCAGCAATTATGATGGCATTTTCTCATGGCTCTAATGATGCACAAAAAGCGATGGGTATAATCACATTAACCTTACTTAGCGGTGGTTTCATTGATACATTAGATGTACCGATTTGGGTAAAACTTTGTTGTGCTACTGCAATGGCTATGGGGACTGCTGTAGGCGGTTGGAAAATTATCTCTACAATGGGAACCAAGATTTTCAAACTAGAAACTATTAATGGGTTTGCTGCTGATTTAAACTCTGCTATTACTATTTTTACAGCTACATTCTTACATTTGCCTGTCAGTACTACACACGTAGTAAGTGGTTCTTTACTAGGTGTAGGCTCTTCTAAACGTATTAAAGCGGTTAATTGGGGCGTAGCAAGATCTATGGTTATGGCTTGGTTTGTAACGATTCCATTATCTGGCATCGTTGCCGCTATTGCTTATGAAGTAGGTCACTTACTATTTGGCTAATTCATATACTTTTTATTACAGTAAAAAAGACTGCAAACGCAGTCTTTTTTGTTTGTCGAAATATTCTTCCTATATTGTCATATTTATAAATAATTTGCTTTTCTAATTTAAAATTCTATTTACTATATATGTACATGATAGTTTCTAAATAGTCTAAAAATATAGAAATAAACTGCTTTGTAAATACTATATTCTATAAAAGAGATTTATCTATATTTGGCAACATTAATGTTACAATTCAAGTTGAATAGGGGAAAATACTTATAAATATGTGTTTTGTTGATTATGCATTTTACTAATAAATGAAGTTTATTACCTGTTTATAGGTTGTTAAGAGGCTGTTTAAAGTGAATGACTATTGCATACTTATGTATCGGAGGTTATACTATCGGTAGAAGGAGTTTTTCAAGTGAAAAGTGAGGTATGTATATGGCATGGGGTGGATCTAGACGCGGTGCCGGGCGCCCACGTAATCCTATTAAACGTATTGGTAGAACCTTTCGACTCAGTGATGAAGAGTTTCTTTCGCTAAAGCCATTGATCATGGCTATTAAGGCAAATAATGATAAACGATATAGGCAACAATATAGCCGAGAAGTATAAATAATCAGGCATTGTCACAGCATATACAATTTAATACATTTTAAATCTATTTTACAATAATTCATTATTTCTAAATCTTTCAACTACAACACATCTTTACTCTCTAAACAATATGCTGTGTGCAATACAAGTAGTACGAAAAGGTCCCAATTCATTTGAATTGGGACCTTCTTCGTTATATATAATATACAAAACATATTACATATATTACTCTATATCTTGTTATATTAAATTAGTCTACTTTGATGCCGTGAATTTCTTCAGCTAAACGTTTTAAAGCATCGACAGTACGTACACCAGGTGTGATTTCAGAAAGTTTTACACGAATGAAGTGACCTTCTTTAACGGCTGTAATGTCTTGAAGTTGAGGGTTAGCCTTGATTTTTTCAATTTTTTGTTGGAAATCATCGTCGTTGCGGATAGAATTGCCATAGTCAGCGATAATAATATAATCAGGGTTTTGCGCAATTACTGTTTCCCAAGAACCTTTAGCCCATGTTTTATCAACGCCTAAGCCGCTCATTACATTATCAGCACCGATAAGTTTTAAGATGTTAGTAGTATAACCTTCGAATGCTGTGAATGGTTGACCGTCTTCAGAGTCATAAATGAAAACGCGTTTACGAGGTAAGTCTTTTAGTTTATCCTGGATAGCTGTCAATGTTTTACGTTGACCTGCAACCCATTCTTCAGCTTTAGGTTTTACGCCGAAAATCTCACCCAATTTAATCATGTCGCTAAAGTTGGTTTCTAGGTCAGCTTTAGTAGATAACATGGATTCAGGAATCCAAATATTAACCTTTTGGGAAATCATTTTATCTGCAGGTATAGCTCGTTTGCTGAAAGAATCAGGCCATCCCGTAGCGAAGTCAGGCTTTACGGACATGAATACTTCATAGGAAGGCCATTTTTCAGATAATACTTTTACTTTGTCGTAAGCTGCTTGTAAAGGTGGGTAGATTTCTTCTTCTTTGAAAGCGGTCCCAGCCATTTTGTCCTCAAGGCCTAATTGTAACATCATTTCCGTTGTTGCTTGGGACATGGACACTGCATGAGTAGGGGCAGATTTTACGGCAAAGTCTGTTTTTGTACCGTCAAATGTTTCACTCCATGTTACAGAGGTTCCATTATCCGCTGTAGTTTTTGTAGTATCAGAACTACAACCAGCAATAGCAAATGTAGCACATGTCATAGCGATTAATAATAATTTTTTTGACTTTCTTAAATTCTGAAACATAGTAAGTCCTTTCTTTACTAATTAATAATATAAATGATAGCGCCCTTCATCCCAAGAGGTTTTAAAAGGAACTTCAAAAATTGGTTCAAGAATTTCAGGTGTGAGCACCTCGGTAGGGGAACCTTCTTTTAGGATAGTTCCGCTGTTCATGATGACAATATGATCGCAATATTGAGCCGCTAGATTTAAGTCGTGAAGGACTACAATTGTAGTGCCTTTAAAAGCACGCAATTGCTTTATAAGTGCTATTTTATACTTCATATCTAAATGATTAGTAGGTTCATCTAAAAGAAGTATTTGAGGTTTCTGGGTTAAGGCTTTAGCAATGAATACGCGTTGCTTCTCACCACCTGATAAATGATGAATTTCTTCATTTGCTAAATGGGTGATGCCTACTTCATTCATATAATGCTCTGCAATTTTAACATCCTCAGAACTATAGGTGCCAAAGTGTTGTTTGTACGGATACCGGCCCATAAGAACGATATCTTTTACGAGAAAATCGTCGATCATAGCATCTCTAGATTGTGTTAAGACTGCTACCAATTGAGCAAATTCTCGACCTTTATAAGACTCTAAAGGTTTTTCGTTTAATGTGATTTTGTTTTTTGATGGATGAAGTCGATATAGATGGCTGAGTAGCGTAGACTTACCACATCCATTCGGTCCAATTATGGCTGTTATTTTGTTGGTAGGAAATGTTACAGAAATATTTTTTAACACTTCTTTGGTTTCATAAGAAAAAGACAGCTGATTAATTTGATACATAGTATCTCCTATAGATATGATATACACTAACCATTGTGTTTATAACGATTCATGATAATCCAAATGAAGAGTGGAGCCCCTAATAAAGATGTAAGCACACCAATAGGGATTTCTTCTGGACTGTAGAGTGCTCTCGATAATACGTCTGACCAGATCATAACGATGCTACCGATGAGTGCACTAAATAGTAATGTATGTTTATGTTTAGGCCCGCCTATAATCCGAGCAAGGTGAGGGATGATAAGGCCGATAAAGCCAACTACACCAACCTTTGATACTAGTGTGGCGATCACAATAGAGGATATGATAACGATGCTTAATTGTAACTGCTTAACGGAAAGGCCCATTTGTGCTGCTTCATGATTACCGAGTAGCAACACATCAAGGTCTTGATTGAACATATAGATATATAGCATAAATAAGATTACGATGATTGCTGTTAATGGTAAATCACTCCATTGTATGCCTGCAAAGCTGCCAAGTAGCCAGAACATAGCACTACGCACTTGAGCTTCGTGTTTGGCTCCGTAAATGATCATCATTGTTATGGCTGAGAACACACCGGTCATGCCCATACCTATGAGGATAAGCTTTACGGGGCTGTTGCTTTTACCAACACATAAGAGGACTAATATAATTGAAAGTGCTGCGCCTAGGGCCGCAAAAATAGGCGTATTGTACTGGCCTAAGAATGGAAGCCCACCCATGATAATAGCGAAAACGGCACCTGTGCTTGCGCCAGAAGAAACACCTAATACATAGGGATCTGCGAGGGCATTGCGTGTGACAGTTTGCATTAATAGACCTACAAGTGATAGACCTATACCTGTCAGAACAGAGTAAATAAGTCGTGGTAAGCGGATATCTGTAATAATCGTATCAGTCATAGATGCTGTAGTATTTGCATCAATCATAGACATAAGAGCTGAAATAATTTGGTCTAGAAAAATGAATTTAGCGCCAAACTGTAAAGCTGTTATTAATGAAATACAGAGGATTACACATAGTACAAATACTTTTACCGAAGTCTGCATAAAATCTCCTTATTCTATTTTTATTTAGGTAGTCTAAGTCTTATCTAAGTATAGAGAATTTTCAATATATATACAATATTAATACCTGTATAGGTATTGTAAGTATGAGGATTCATTAGATTATAAATAGCCAAATCTTATATTAGCTTTATTCATTTTTATAAGTTCATTGTTATTTTGATATATGAAAAATTTATTAGAATAGCTATAATAGAACTATATGTACAGAAGTACGTTTAGGAGGTGTTAGTTTGATACAAGATTTATTATCTGAGGATAATGTATCCTTTCATTATCCCGCTGAGACGTGGGAGGATGTTATTCGTCATGGTGGTCAACTGATGGTTGATGCGGGCTTTACGGAGCCATCTTATACAGAGGCTATGGTTGAAGTAGTTCGCGAAATGGGTCCATATATCGTATTGGCTCCAGGTCTTGCTATGCCACATGCTCGCCCAGAACATGGTGCAAAGCGTGTAGGGACAGCTTTAGTGACATTGGAAAAACCATTGAATTTTGGCAGTCCTGATAATGACCCTGTATCTGTCGCATTATTCTTATGTGCTCCCAATAAAGATGAGCATATTCAATTGTTAACAGATATTGCTACATTATTTGAGGATGAAGAATTCTTAGATGCGGCCGTTGACTTTGAAAGTATTGACGACGTACAAGCATTCTTGGCAGAGCATTTAGACGAGCAATAAACATTTAGAAGGAGGCAAGTATGATTTCTGTATTAACTGTATGTGGTAATGGTATTGGTTCTAGCTTGATGTTAAAAATGAAAATTGAAGAAATTTGTGCTGAAAATGGTATCGATGCACAAGTTGAATCTATCGATTTTAACGCGGCTCAAGGTCGTAAGGCAGATCTCATCGTAACTGTAAAAGAATTGGCTGAACAATTTGACGATAAAAATGTTGCTATTGTTCGTAGCTATATTAATAAAAAGAAGATTACAGAAGATGTTCTTGAAGCATTAAAACAAGCCGCTCAATAATATGTAACAATTATATATAGGAGGTAGTGCCATGGAAATGGTATTAGAGTTCTTGCGTGATGTGCTGTCTCAACCGGCACTTTTGATTGGTATTATGTCATGTATAGGCTTGATCGCCTTGAAACGTCCGTTTCATAAAATAATGACGGGCACATTAAAACCTATTCTCGGGTATTTAATGTTAGCTGCAGGTGCGGGTGTTATCGTTAGCAATCTTGACCCATTGGGAAAAATGATTGAACATGGATTCCATATTACTGGTGTAGTGCCAAATAATGAAGCTATCGTAGCTGTTGCACAAAAGGTACTTGGCGTTGAAACAATGTCTATTCTTGTTGTAGGCTTATTGATGAACTTATGTATTGCACGTTTCACCAAGTTTAAATATGTGTTCTTAACAGGTCATCACAGCTTATTTATGGCATGCCTTATGTCTGCCGTACTTGGTACAGCCGGTTTATCCGGTATGGAACTCATACTTGTAGGTGGGTTCTTAATGGGGGCTTGGTCTGCTATTTCTCCAGCTATTGGCCAAAGTTATACATCCAAAGTGACAGATGGTGATGAAATTGCCATTGGTCATTTTGGTAGTTTAGGCTACTATTTATCGGCTTGGGTTGCCAAATATGTTGGTAAAGCTGAAGATAGTACAGAAGATATTGAAATACCAGAAAAATGGGGCTTTTTACGGGACTCAACATTATCTACCGCGTTGACTATGATTGTATTCTACTTGATTGCAGCCTTTGTGGCAGGTTCCGAGTTTGTAGCTACTTTATCTGGTGATATGAGCCCATATTTATACGCTGTTATGAGTGCTATGAACTTTGCTGTTGGTGTAACAATTGTATACTCTGGTGTGCGTATGATTTTAGGTGATTTAATTCCAGCATTCCAAGGGATTGCTACAAAAATCATTCCTAATGCAATTCCAGCTGTAGATTGTGCCGTATTCTTTACCTACGCTCCAACTGCAGTAGTATTAGGCTTCCTTAGTTCCTTCATCGGCGGTATCATCGGCATGCTTATACTTGGTGCAGTAGGTGGCGTATTAATTATTCCTGGGCTTGTACCACACTTCTTCTGTGGTGCTACAGCAGGTATTTATGGCAATGCTACTGGTGGTCGTCGTGGCGCAGCGGTAGGTGCTTTCCTAAATGGTTTGGCTATTACATTCTTGCCAGCTTTGGCGTTGCCAGTTCTTGGTCAATTAGGCTTCCAAAATACAACCTTTGGTGATGCGGACTTTGCAGTGATGGGTCTCGTATTAGGTAATGCTTATGAATGGGTAGGTATGGCTGGTATTTATGGCATTGTAGCTATTGCCGCTTTAGTACTTATTATTCCTAACTTTATTAAAACAAAAGGTAAAGTTATTAATTATGTAGAAGAGGATTAATGAAAAAAACTGAGCAACACAGTAATGTTGTAGTACGATATGTATTCCTGACTATTGGAGCAATAAGTTTTGGACTTGGTACAGCAGGTATCGTATTACCACTATTGCCAACAGTTCCTTTTTATATGCTAACTTTATTTTGTTTAGCTCGAGGGTCTGAACGATTCCATAAAATGTTTTTGGAATCTAGTTTATATCAAAAGACTGTTGCTGCTTATGAACGCGATAAAGCGTTGACCTTGCGGGCAAAGTTGTCCATTCTCGTATCCGTTAGTGCCATAATGGCGGTTGGTGCCTATTTTAGTCAAGATATGCCTATTGCTCTAATGGTTATGGGCATTATATGGGTAGCGCATGTCATAGCATTAGCTTTTATTATTAAAACAAAAAAATAGGAACTTATATCCTTAGTTTTGAATATAGCCTCATGAATTAAATTGTTGTAGTTTAATTCATGAGGCTTATTTTATAGTACACTAGAATAACTCTCAACGAAGATCTTAATTGTTTTATATTACTAAAACGAACTAGCTTGTGTTTTTAAATCTAAAATGAATTATTACTAATTAGAAGTTGACAATGACTATCAATAAGTATACTATAATATAATATTATTAATTTATGTTTATAGTATTTGTGTATATGGTGATAGTATGAATCCACATAATCATGCGGTTTCACATGCTGGAACATCTATGTCAAGACATACGATATTTGACGGTATCGATTTGATGTTCTTAGATGTGAAGCAAGAGACGATTCAATTTTATGCTAAATCACATACCAAGACGTTTGCTATAAATCACTGTGAAGAAGGGCGCATTGAGTGCAAGTTCACATCTGGTGAGTATTTATATATGGGTCCAGGGGATATGTCGTTAGGGTGGCATACACGCTCCGCTTACCAACATGAAAATTACTTTCCTACAAAATTATTTAAAGGAATTGTATTATTAGTAGATGTTGAAAAGGCACAACCCGTATTAGATGCACTTGTTAGTGATTCTCGAATTGATTTGACTGAGCTGGCCAATCGGTTTTGTGAGCATTCTGATTTTGGTATGATGATGGAAGAAACGGAAACAGTTCGTCACATTTTTTCCAGTTTATATAATGTGCCAGATCAAATAAAGGAGCACTATTTTAAATTAAAAGTAATTGAAATTTTTTTATTATTATCTGTTATCTCTACAGCTAATCCTGAAAAGAGAAGTACCTATAGAAAGCAACAGGTAGATATTGTAAAAGCTGTAAGTGAATATGTATCGACACAGTTTATGAAGCGTATTACTATTGACTCCTTGTCTGAACAGTTTGATATTCCTACATCTACCCTGAAACGTTGCTTTAAAGGTGTATTTGGTACAACCATACATCAGTATCTAAAAGAATGTCGTATTAATGCGGCAAAGCGATTGCTTCAAGACTCAGATCAGTCTATTTTAGAAATCGCTAATGCGGTAGGGTATGAGAATGGTAGTAAGTTTACTAGTGCATTCAAAGAGGCTACTGGTGTAACGCCAAGTGCTTATCGTAAGGTTTAAATAATTTGGATCTTATATTATTCTAGATAGAAATTTTGTGCTTTAGGCTAGGTTTGATAGTCTATGAAAATTAAATATTGTCCGAAACGTATGTTTTTGGTCTATTCGGAGTAGATATGTATAATACACTTTGCTACCATTAAATCTGTAAATGATTTTCAATGTCATTTGGTTGTGGTGGTAAAGTGTATTTTTATATGCATGGTTAAATATATGTCTGGAGGAAATTTAATGAATAGGAGTTGGGTGCGGGCAAGGAGATATGTTATATTATCCTGCGCAGTAGCGTGCTGGTTGCAAATGCCGGTAGTTATGGCGGATAATGCGACTGTAACAACCGATGTAGTTCATGTTCGCGGTACATGGGCTGAAGAGCAGGCAAAACAAGAGTCTCAACAGACGACGATTATTACGAAGAAGGATATTGTCAAAAAGCAGGCAAAATCCGTAGAAGATATTGTATTTTCCGAAACTGGTGTATCCAGAACCGTTGATTCGATGGGGCGCGTCGGTGTATCTATCCGTGGTGCGGATCCGCGTCATACCTTGATTCTTGTGGATGGACAGCCTGTGATGGGCGATCTTGCTAAATATCAAGGCGCCGGTGATGAATTACAGCGTCTCGGTACAGAAAATGTGGAACGTATAGAAATTATTCAAGGTGCAGCTAGTGCTAAATACGGATCCGACGCCATCGGTGGTGTTATCAATGTTATTACCAATAAACCGCGTAAGATCGCTGGCCTTCAGTTTAATGCAGAAGGTCGTAGAACTAAAGGCGACGGTGATATCGTACCGTTTTCCAATTTCTTTATGCGCGCTGATTCTGGCTCATTAGGTAAGTTAAAAGTTAATATTCACGGTAGTAAACGTGACATTATGCCTATTTATGCCAGTGAGCAGCGTCGTATCAGCGCTATGACCAATGATGAAGACCATGGCTTTTTAAAGAATTCCCTACGGTATTACGGTACAAATTCTAATATAGGTTTGGCCGCTACGTATGATATTAATGATAAGCAGTCTCTGGGAATTCGCATCGATCGGTATAATGAGGACTTAGAACGGTATGTAAAGCGCAGTACTTCTTATTTGGAACCTCAGGTTCATTACAAACGGGATTTAGACAGGAATAATCTCAATTTGACGTATACTGGTCAGGATAATAAGAGTTCGTGGAAAGCGGAACTGAATTATACGCGGACCAAAGAAGATGATGTAACATTAACCAGTGACTACGGGAACAGTACCTATGAAGGGAAAAATACATTAAACTATGTGGATAATGTAGATCATCGTCAATGGAGCGTAACACTCGGGGCAGATACGCAAGTCAATAAGAAACATCTCTTGTCTTATGGTATTGGGTTTATACGGGAGACAGGCGAAGGTAGCAGACTTAAAAATGCGCCTCATACCTATAAACGGCATATCGACCCCTGGGATTATGATAAAAGTCTGGCAGTAAAAAACGGTGTTCCCTCATCCACAATTTATGACCATTCTTTCAGAAAAAACGAGGCCGGTGTAGAGCAGTGGAATAAGGAGAAAGAATGGTATAACGGAGATAAAAGCAAGCCAAACACATTGCCGGAATTTACTTATGAAGAATATCTTCAATATTTGGATCCCCAGGCGGGGATTGATTCAGCGGCCGCAATGGGGCTTGTGGACGGCCCCGTGACGGAGCGTACGCTGAAAAAACGGAATCCTGAAGCTTATGCGCGATATCAGCAGTTTGCTAAACGTTTATTAGCGGAGAATAAAGAATTTATTGAAGACTATCATTTTAATAAGGAGGGCCGAAAAGATGAAAACGGTAAGTATTATCCAGCACTTTATGATGCCTATTTACCGAGCTTTTACTATGGCGCCGTACCGGATTTTGATTCTACGAAGTTGAAATTAAACGGAGCTTATTTTAAAGAAGAGTATTTAAAACGCGTTAATCAACAGACCGCAGGACGTGCGGAGATCAAGAAACAGAATTTCTTTATTCAGGATACGTGGCAGGTTAATAAAAATACTACTTTATCACCAATTATAAGACTGGATCATAGTGATTTATTTGGCTCTAACTGGTCGTTTAATTTCGGCATGACTCATAATGTACATGGAAATGTACACCGCAGATTAAAGGCTAATGTGGGTACCAGTTATACGGAACCTGGTATGGGCGAGCTGTATTATAACTGGGAAATGTATGGCCCGAATATTACAAATGCCACAATCGGTGGCGGTGAAGCCCGATTAGGTTGGTATTGGGTCGGAAATCCGAACCTTAAACCGGAGAAATCCATGAATTTTGACCTCTCTTTGGAAGGGGAAAATAAAAATACCTATGGTAAAGTAACCGTATTCCATAATAACATTCGGAATTATATGTCGATTTACAATACGGGATATTTGATGGATTTTTATCCTCAGTATGATGAATCTACCACATATGGAGCGGCGAAATTTGCTCATGCACCAGATATGATTTACAGTTTCCGTAATATCGGCAAGGCCCAAATTACGGGACTTCAATTTGAAGTTAAACAAACTTTGAATAAACACTGGAAGGCCCGTTTGGGATATACGTATTTACGAGCGCTTAATAAGAGCGATAAAGATATGCCTCGTGAATTACTGGATAAACCTCGTCATAAAGTGGATATCGGTGTGGATTTTGAGGATAAGGCTAGCGGATGGAGCGGTAGTCTGTGGGGAGATTATTATATTCATATGCTGGATAGTAACTCCTTGTCTGGTGGAGGTAATTATATGGTATCTTATATTGATCCTAATAATTCCGATCGTTCCGTTATCAGATATAATTTGAATAATAGAAAAACCGCCGATATGTATGAACATAAAACTTATGGCATATGGAATTTGATGATTCAAAAGAAGATTGATAAGGATTCACGAATCTATTTCGGTATTGATAATCTCTTTAATCATCGTGATGATGATCGGGCTTTATCGGCTCGAGTATATCGGATCGGATTAAATATGAAATTCGGTTTCGGTTTAGGTGAAAGTAAAACGAAACTTACGAAGGAGCAGTTTGAATGGTTACCTCCGGTTATGCTGCAGGATTTTATTACGCGTCCTTTCGATACAGACAGAAAACAAGGTATGGAACTTGTAGGTGATTATCGTGTACGTAATGACAGTCATCTTGGATCTGATCGTCCTGCTACGCGGGTGACTGCTACAAGTTACGTATCCGACGAGGCCGCAAAGAATCTGGCGGACCGCAAGGAACATGGCTTGAATCAACGTATACGTGTCGGTGTCGATGCTCGTATTAACGATAATATGAATGTACGTGTTGTGGGTAGTGCTTCTGGTCAAGCTGGTGTAGATAGCAGTCATGAAACAGAAGGCTCTAACGGTTTTAATCATCAACGTCTCGAAGAACTAGATGTAACACATCACGGTTCTAAATGGGATCATAGTGTTGGTCGTATTACTGAATCTATGGGGGTTACAGGTTATTGGTTTAATAAAGAATATGACGGCCTTCGTAGTGTTTGGACGAATAAGAATACTCAAGTCCGTATCGGTGTGGGGACCTTTAAACATAGTACGGGAATTAGCGACAGTGCTTATACTCATGCTATTTATACGCATTTTAAACGGGTTCCAACGGTAGAGGAATTCTTAGGTGTTACTATGGATTCGGACGGTGCCAATAAGGAACTCATCGTACCAAATGCAGGGAATACTATTAATTTCTACCAGCAATTAAAAGCCTTGCGCGATAAGGAAGGCACCTTAGATGCGGAGGTAGGTACATTAAAGAAGAAAATCGACGATATGACTTCCGATATCTGGTCTAAAGAATTTATTGACGGCATGTCCGCGGATCAACTGGCTCCATTAAAAGCGGAGTTGGCAAAGTTGGAAGCATCTTTACCGGATGTGGAAGCTCGTGTGGCGAAAGAACGGGAACCGTTGCGAGCTGCGCAGTTTGATGTGTTGCGCCGGATGCAGGAAATCGCGGTGAAAGCTTATGGTGCGGATGCGGCTAAACAGACTGTATCGATTAAGATGCCTGATGTGTCAGTAACGTATTCTTATAAATCGCGATACTATGATGAAGATGATGAACAATGGTATGAAGACGAACGTACTTTCACTCAGAAAATAGCACCGGGAACGATTGGGCTTGATAAGAAAAACCCATTGTTTGAAATGAAGTTGAGTGATACCACTGTTCTTTCCAATGGCGGAAAAACGTTTATTTCAAATTGGTACAATCAGAATAAGGCGGCTATCGTGGAGGCGTATCGTGCCAAGGCGAAAGATATAGCAACCTATAGCTTCGGCAATAATCCGTATACGATGAAATTTGAAGATAATGCCTTTGACGGGCTGGACAAGTCTATTTATAAGGCGAATGTCGTTGATATTAACGACTCCGGCACGTCTGGTCTTATTAACGTAAAAGGAAGTGCCTATTATCCTTCTATGATAGCTTCGTACTTTAATAGCTTGGCCCGAATGCTTGAAAAAGCGGACGGCAACAGTCGTTTGCCGAGAGAGGCGCTAGGCAAATATACAGGTGCTGTTATTCCTTCAATAGGTGTCGTATTGGAGCGGGATACAATTCCACCAATTGAAAAGGCTACCTATGTTCAAGTTAAACATATGGTAACACCTAGACTTGGCTTAGCTGCGTGGTACTTACGCTCCTTTGGCGGTAGTGACTATCGCTTCTATACGGCGAATGGTAATGCTACAGAAGCGCATGAATTCAACAATATGGCTAATGTTTTTGGCGTTGGAGCTAAGTATCAATTAAATCATAATGTAAGTGTTTCCTTCGACTATGGACAAAACCGTAGTGACTTTGGTCGCTTCATGAATGGCAATACTCATTATGACCATAAGGCTGGATCCTCTCAATTCGATATCAAGGGCCGTGACGTAGGTGGTGTACCTCATTTCTGGGCATTGCGCTTTGATGTTGGTCGTGCCGATATGAATAAACCTGGTTCTTGGAATGCCTATGTAGACTATAAATACTTTGCCCATGGTTCCTTCTTTGGTGGCAATGGTACAGAGGCTGTTCCTGACCGTTACTTAGATGGTATTAAGAGCTTTACCTTTGGTGGTGGCTATGTGCCAACTAAAGATCTTCTTTTACAAGCATTCTATACATTTGATGCAAAAGGGATCAATAAACGAGATACCTTATATGGATCTGAAAACTTTAAACTTGGGAATTATACTCGTTTCCAAATGACGTATAAATTCTAAAAATTTATATCCGATTTGTCCGAAACGTATATTTTTGGTCTATTCGGAGTAGATATGCAAGATACACTTTGCTAACATTAAAATGTGAATGATATTCAATGTCATTAATGTTGGTGAAGTGTATCTTTTTAATTTTTGTGTGGGAGATACAAGACATATGTTTAGTTATAAGTTTAGGAGGGCATAATGAACCGGTGGGGACATACAAAGCGTACCATAATCCTGTCTAGTGCAGTTGCCTTGTGGCTTAGCGCACCTCTAGTGGTTTGGGCAGATAATGCGACTGTCACTACAGATGTTGTTAATGTGAAAGGCACATGGGCAGAAGAAGAAGCAAAATTGAACTCACAGCAAGTGCAAATCATTACCAAGAAAGAGATTGAAAAGAAACAGGCGAAGTCCGTTGAAGACATTATTTTTACGCAAACAGGCGTATCTAGAACAGTTGATGCTATGGGGCGTGTGGGCGTGTCCATTCGCGGTGCAGAAGCGCGTCACACTCTTATCCTCGTAGATGGTCAACCAGTGCTAGGTGATTTTGATAAGTACTCTGGTGCGGCCGATGAAGTACAACGTTTGGGTACAGAGAACGTAGAGAGAATTGAAGTTATTCAAGGTGCGGCTAGTGCTAAATACGGATCTGATGCAGTAGGTGGTGTAGTTAATATCATCACTAAAAAAGCACAAAAGAAACCATCCGTACAATTTAATGCTGAAGGCTTGCGTCGCAAGAGCGATGGCGATGTATTTCCGTTCCAAAACTTCTTCATTCGTGCCGATTCTGGTCAAATGGGCAAGTTAAAGGTTGGTTTATCAGGTAGTAAACGAGATCTTATGCCTGTTCTAGCATCTGTTAAACGTCGTGCCTCTGGGATGGCCTTTGATTATGCAAAACATAACTTCAAGCCAAATGTACTTCGTTACTATGGTGATGCGGCAGATATCGGTCTTGTAGCGACCTACGAGGCAAATGATAAAAATAAGGTGGAATTGCGACTTAATCGTTACACGGAAGATCTTGTGCGCGATGTTAAGCACTCCGACTCCGACTTAGAGCCACAGCAACACTTCAAACGTACGGCAGATCGTAATACAGCTAATCTGCAATGGTCCTCTAGAGCTGGAAAGAGTGACTGGACTGTAGAAACTAATTACTCTCGTATTAAAGAAAATGACGTAGCGCTCATTAACTATACAGGTCGTTCCGCTTATGAAGGCTCTAATGAGTTGCGTTATATTGATAACATCGATCATCGTCAATTAGATATTCGAGTAAATGCTAATACGCAAGTCAATAAAAATCATTTGCTAAGCTATGGTGTTAGCTATGCTCGTGAAGAAGGTTCTGGTAGTCGCTTAAAGAGTTCTCCTAATACAAGTACGATGTACATTGATCCATGGGATTACGATAAAAGCTTGTTAGTAGACCGCCTCGATCGTCTCGTGCGACGTAAAGGCGATAATAGTGTTAAAGTTTACTCTCACATCCATGACTATAAATTCATTAATTCCGGTGGCGGCATGCCGCAATGGGATATGGATTATGAATACTATGGGGCTGAAACAAAGGCACAAAAGCCGGGCATTACGTACGATGATTATGTGAATTATGGTTTATCGGAAAGCAGACTCAGTGAATGGTCAAGCACATCACCGAATAATCAGCCCGTAACGGATGAATTTAAGAAGCGATATTATGCTTTAGAAAATCGGTTGAAATCGGAAAATCCTGAAATGGCGGCGCATCGTGCAAATATCGTAGGCGACTATTTTAAATATGGTGAGTCTAACGATCCAGAAATGCGTAAGAAAGCGCCTAAGCTAAATGGTAAGGCTTTCTTGGAAGAGTACCGTAATCGCGACCAACGCTTGACTACTGGTAGTGGTACGATTCGTAAAATAAACGCTTACATTTCTGATACATGGCAAGTCAATAAGAATTTAACATTGTCTCCAATTGTGCGTTTTGATAATAGTAGCTTGTTTGGTTCTAACGTATCTGCATCCTTGGGTATGACATATAACGTTAACGGTAATACACATCGCAGATTTAAAGCCAATGTAGGTACTGGTTATACAGAACCTGGTATGGGCGAATTGTGGTATAACTGGGAAATGTATGCTTCTAACCCTGTAGGGATTGGGGTAGCAAAACTCGGTTGGTATTGGGCTGGCAATCCTAATTTGAAACCAGAAAAATCAGTCAATTTCGACATGAGCTTGGAAGGTGAAAATAAAAATACATATGCACGCGTAGGTGTATTCCATAACCGTATTAAGAACTATATGTCTGTATACTTCACTGGTGATTTTATGGACTTCGCACCATATCTCAAAGGTGATGCGAAATACCAACGTGCACCGGATATGATTTACAGCTTTAAAAATATTGGTAAAGCTGAAATTACAGGGTTGCAAGCGGAAGTACAACAAAAATTCGGCAAATATTGGTCTGGTAAATTAGGTTATACATATTTACACGCCATCAACAAAAGCGATCCATCCATGCCACGTCAATTATTGGATAAACCAATGCACAAAGTTGATATTGGCATTACTTATGATAACCCTAAATCCGGTTGGAATGGCTCCATCTGGGGTGATTACTATATCAATATGCTTGATAGTAATACTCTTAATAACGGTGGTAACTACTGGCCAGATATCTTGTCTGGTGATGCAGGCGTTTATAAGAAACAAATGTATGAAAAGAAAACATTTGGCATTTGGAATGTAATGATTCAAAAACGTTTCAATAAAAATGCCATGATGTATTTCGGTATCAACAATATCTTTAACCATCGTGATGATGACCGTGCTACACAAGAACGCGTATACCGCATGGGTGTTAACCTTAAATTTGGTGGTGGCGATAGTAGTAAAACTACGGCCATCGGCAAAACTAAGGATGGTGCAAAAGTTAATGCTACAGGGGCTAATGTAGCTAATGGTGAAGTGGTAAATTCTGAATCTGGTGTACAAAACGTAGCTGATATAGTTCGTTTAACTGACTTTATTCGTTCTGATTTTGATACTACTAAAGAACGTGGTATTACAATGGTTGGCGACTATAGAGCGCGTTGGATGGCACATGATGGTTCTAATAGACCGCAATCTCCATTTAGAGCAAATTCTGCCATCGGTTCTGCAAAAGCCAATATGTACGATGCTAATCGTCATAGTTTTGAACAACGCTTACGTCTTGGCTTTGATGCTCGACTCAATGAGTTCACAAATCTCAAGGTTATTGGCAGCATGAGTGGTATGAGTGGAGTAGATACAAGCTGGACAAAATCTGATTCCAAAGGTCTCAACCATCAACGACTCGATACAGTTGATCTTACAAGACGCGTTAAGAAATGGGATGTATCAGTGGGCCGCTTAACCGAGCCTATGGGCGCTAGTGGCTACTGGTTTGGTCAATCTTATGATGGCGTTCGTGCTGTTTGGAATGGCCATGATTCTCAAGTTCGTATTGGTGTTGGTACTTTCAAACATAGTACAGGTATCACTGATTCTGCATATACACATGCAGTGCATAAAGTTATCTTTAGACCACCAACAGCAGCTGAATTGATTGGTATTAATCGTGATGATTATCCATATGATATTGAGAGTGCTACTAAAACTGGTTCTGATGGTGAGAAGAAGACCACAACAGATCCGGCAGCTCCAGATAGTCCAACTGGTATTTATAATTCCACCTATAAAGGTAAAACAGATAGCCTCTATTTCTATCAACAGCTCAAAGACTTGCAAGCTGAATACGAAGCTTATAAAGAAAGCTTAGACTTAAGATGGAGTAATCCGAACCGTGATCAAGAAATTGAAAAGGCTAATGCTAAATTAGCTGAAACTCAGAAAAAACAAGCTCAAATTATGGGTCGATTACAAGATATTCTTACAAAAGCATATCCTACAGATATGGCAGGGACTAAATTCTCCCTTGATATCCCATCTGGTGGGTATGCAATGTATGAAATCACCAATAAGAAAACAGGGGAAAAACTGTATAAAACAGGCGACATTATGTATAACGTAAATTCCCCATTGTACCCTGAATCTATGAAAGAAAAGGCAAAAGGCCTTATCGTATCCTCTGATAATAAAGAAGCCTTGCTAAATCCTAAAGAGTATGTTGATAAACATGCAGCTGAGATTAATCAATCGATTACAGAAATTGCCAAATATAATGCAAAAGATAACTGGAGTAATTATAACAATAGTGGGCTTGACGAAGTTTGGGTGAAACAAGCTGATGGTACATTTAAGAAATCTTATGATTACTATGGTCAACCGTCAAGTGATTACGAATTTACTGGTTTCTTAGGGGCTAAGACTTATAAATATGATAGTGGTAAATACGTATTTAGCGATTATGATGCTAAAGATGCCTTATATAAGAAGAACTTTACAATGTCTTCCAGCGATTATGGCGAAGGTGGTTCTTATTATGGTTGGGGCATGCCAAATGCTATGTATAACTATATGTATAATCTTGAAAAAGTTGTACATGACGCAGAGTCTGAAAATAAATTACCACGCGAAGCAATCGGTAAGGTCATTGGCAACTTGATCAGAACAGAAGGTGTAGTTCTTGAAAAAGATACTGTACCAGCCATCGATAAGGCCGCATTTATTCAATACAAGAAACAAATTGGTACTCGTCTTGGTTTACAAGCTTGGTACTTACGTTCCTTTGGCGGTAAAACACATACATATTTAAATGCTAATGGAAACAGTAATGATGAATACAGCTTCTCCAATGTAGCTCATGTATTTGGTATCGGTGCTAAGTATCAACTTGGTGCTAATGCAGCTGTTACGGTTGATTACGGTCAAAATCGTTCTAACTTAGGACGTTACCTCAATGGTAATACCGTATATCAACATGAACGTGGTACAGCAGACTTTACTCTAAAGGGTCACCAAATGGGCGGCACACCACACTTCTGGATGGCTCGTCTAGATATTGGGCGTGCTGATTTAGATGTTCCGAAATCTTGGAATGCGTTCATCGATTACAAATACTTTGAACATGGCTCCTTCTTTGGTGGTAATGGTACGGGTGCAGTACCTGATCGTTATTTAGATGGTGTTCGCAGCTTTACATTTGGTGCCGGCTATGTACCGCGCAAGGACTTGCTCCTTGAAGCATTCTATACTTTCGATGCGAAGGGCACTAATAAACGAGATACTTTATATGGTAGTGAAAGCTTTAAGTTAGGCGATTATACACGAATTCAAGGGACCTATAGGTTCTAATGCTCAGTCTGTAAACAGGCAGAAAGGTTACTAATATGGAAAATTTAAATTATGTCATTCACTTATTTCATAGTGGCGGGTATGTAATGTATCCATTGTTACTCTTGTCTTTCATGGTTATCGCTATAGCTGCAGAACGTGCTTTCTTCTATCGTAAGTATGCAGGCAAAACATTTGTTGTAACTCATGCCGTAAATGAATTCGCAAAACTACAACGTTGGGATGAAATCGATAAAGTAATTAAAGAGAACCCTTCTATTGCAAGTCGTATTGCAGAAGCAGGTTTAAAAAATGATTCTAGCGAAGAAGCAATGAAGACCGCTTTTGCTGATCAAATGGGGGTTGATGCAGTTGGTTTCCGAAAATATATGGACTACTTAAGTGCAACAGTTACAATTTCTCCATTATTGGGCTTGCTTGGTACAGTAACAGGTATGATTGGCTCTTTCAGTATCCTTGACTCCGGTGCGGGTGCATCTGCCATTACTGGTGGTGTAGGTGAGGCGCTTATCGCGACAGCATCTGGCTTATGTGTGGCCATAATGGCATTTATCGTTTACACAATTTTTAGTCATCGTTTGGACTCCATTATTAACCAAATTGAAAATATGTGTGTAAATATAGTTACAGCTAAACGAGAAGGGTGGAAATAGTTATGAACTTGCAAAGCTTTCGTATGAAAACTAAGCCGGAATTCATGATCATTCCAATGATTGATATCATTTTCTTCTTGTTGGTATTCTTCATGATGAACAGCTTGCAAACAGTGGCTCAAAAAGCCTTGTCTGTACAATTACCACAGGCTACTAGTGCTTCTGCACCAGCTCAATTACCAGTGGTTTTAACATTAGATGCGGAGGGTCATATTACGATTGATAACAAGCCAATGAGCATTGACGATGCTGAGGCAATGGTAAAACAACGTATCCAAGAAAACCCTAATGCTAGTGTTATCTTACAAGCCGATAAGCGAGCGGCTCATGGTCAAGTAGTAGCGATTATGGACATGTTAAAACAATCTGGCGTTAAACGCTTAGCTATTGCAGCTGAACAGAAAGGATAACTATGGGACTAGGCATATCATGGAAAAAAGCAGCCATTATATCCGCCGTAGTTCATCTTATTGCTCTCTTTATTGCTGTAATCTTTTTTGTAGTGGTTCCAGCCATTCAAGAAATGGATACCTATGAAATCGACCTCACACAAAGTGTGCTCGATGATGGTGGCAGTGGACATGCTGGTGGTGGCGGAGGTAACAGAGCAGATCTGTTCCCAAAACCATTGTCAGCAGATGAAGTAGCGGCAAGAACAAAGGCTGTTGTAGCAAATGTTGAACCATCTACAGCAACAGATATTCCTGATGCAGTAGATGTGGCAGCTAAAGCAAGTGAAAATAAAGGCAATACATCCGGTGATAATTCCGCTGTTGGTGGCACAGGCCCTGGATCAGGTGGTGGTTCTGGCGGTGGTCATGGTACTGGTGAAGGCACTGGCGTTGGTGATGGTAGAGGCCATGGTACTGGTACAGGTGATGGTACCGGTGAAGGTGATGGTCACGGTACAGGTAAAGCCGCGTTCAATGTAGAGGGCTTTTATGCAGCCGTAGATAGCCAAAAACAAATTCCTTATGCGGCTATTAAACGTAAAATGAACGTAGATGTTACAATTAATGTAATGGCTAAATTAGATACTAATGGTAATTTAATAGACGTATATCCAACTAGTGGTGGGGATGAGATATTTGTAGAAGCGGCTCTTGATGCAGTGCGACGAGCGACTCCGTATCCAAATGAAACAGGGGATATACAACCAGTAGAAGTTCCTGTACACTTTGTAGTACAGGCCGATGGCGAAGATGAAGAAGAATAAATATATCTAAGTAATAAAGGAGATAAATATGAAATCTATTATTTTATATTCTTCCCTTACGGGAAATACTAAAAGTGTAGCGGAAGCAATGGCTTCCGTTATGCCTGAAGGTACACCTTGCGTTCCTGTAAAAGATGCACCTGAAAATTTAGCTGATTATGATACAGTATTCGTAGGTTTCTGGGTGGATCGAGGCACAGCGAATAAAGAAGCGGCAAAATTGATTGAAACTTTAAAGAATCCTAATGTGGTATTCTTTGCCACACTAGGGATGTATGCTGATTCTGATCATGCTCGTGAAAGTATCGAAAAAGCATCTGAATTATTGCCTAACAAAGAAACTCTTGTAGACGGCTTCGTATGCCAAGGTAAAATCGATCCTAAAGTAATCGAAATGATGTATAAAATGTTCCCACCTGGATCAGCACATGGGCAAAGCCCAGAACGCGATGCGTTACATAAAGCGGCGGAAACTCATCCAGATGAACAAGACTTTGCAAATGCAAAAGAATTTACAAAATCTGTACTTGCAAAGTTGCAAGCCTAATTTCTGAAAGGGGATTGGAGTATGAGTTTAGCAAGTTTCTTTGAGTCCATTCCGGAGAAACAACGCAATCTACAACTAGGTTTAGAATGCGATAATCCGATGAGTGGTGCATTTCCTCATAAACGTGTTGTGCATGCAGGTCTCAATGGTACGCTTGTTTCTCCAAAAGAAACACAAGCCGTTTGGGATTCGTTAATGAATGGCACTCCTAAAAAGGGCGAAATGCAATGCGCTTACATTCATATTCCGTTTTGTAAGACAAAATGCACATATTGTGGATTCTTCCAAAACGGTACGAGTCAAAGTGTTGAAGACCAATATATTGATGGTCTTATCAGTGAATTAAAGCTCGCTAGTGAGCGTTCGAGATTAAAAGATGGTTTGATCCATGCCGTATTTATCGGCGGTGGCACACCAACATCTTTATCACCTACAAATTCTGAAAGATTGCTTAAAGCGATTAAAGCGTACTTGCCATTGGCAAACGATTATGAGCTTACCTTAGAAGGGCGTATTCACGATTTGATCCCTGAAAATCTTGAAGTTTGGATGGCAAACGGCGTTAACCGTATGTCCATCGGCGTACAATCTTTTAACACAGAAGTGCGTCAAATGGTAGGCCGTTTAGATACGAAAGAAACCGTATTAGAACGACTAGCTGCTTTGAAAGCTTATGGTCAATGTTCTGTTGTTATTGACTTGATTTATGGTTTACCTGGTCAAACTATGGAGGTTTGGGAACAAGACTTAGCAGATTTGGTAAGCTCTGGCGTAGATGGTGCGGACTTATATCAATTAAATGTATTTGATGGTAGTGATCTCAATAAAGACATTACAAACGGCAAAGTTCCAGCTGCAGCCACAACAGCGATGCAAGGGGATATGTTTGAATTTGGTCGTAAATACCTTGATGAACGTTCCTATCGTCGATTGAGTGCCGCTCACTGGAGTGCTAATAACCGTGAACGTAGCTTGTATAACACTTTAGCTAAATCGGGCGTTCCAATGTTCCCATTTGGTAGTGGTGCAGGTGGTAACGTCGACGGTTATGGGATGATGTTACATCGTGCATTAAAACCATACGAAGATATGGTTACCCGCGGTGAAAAACCATTTATGGCCCTTATGAAACAAAGTGATTTACAACCTATCGTAAACCGAGTAGTAAGTCAATTAGAACAAGGATTCCTCAATATTATGAGCTTAGTAAAAATGGATTCCAGATTAGATGAATTGAACTGGCTCTATAAATTATGGGAAAAACGAGGTCTTGTTGCCTATAATGGATTGCTTTATAAATTGACTGATGCAGGTGAATTCTGGACTGTAAACCTTACGCAAAGTACATTAGAAGCTGTTGAATATATCATGACTGGTAAGAATTCCTTCGCTATAGAAGCAGTAGCAGCACAAGATACAAAAACAACTTCTAAAGAAAATCCTAACCAAGAGGTCCGTGGCATTGGCCAAGGTAAAGCCAATATCTCTGTACCAACTGACGAAGATTCCGAAGCACAACGTAAAGATGCTCTCATTGCTAAGGCTAAAGCTGAAATTGCTAAGAGCGGTGCTTCTGGCGAAGCAGCAGAACGAATGGTACAAGCTATGTACAATTTAAGTGCTGATGAGATTGAATATATGATGGAACGTATGATGTCTTAAACTGTTATGTTACACCTTAATTCTAACAACCTCTCCCAATAACCAACATATAATATACAAGACATATTACGTGACATATACGTGCTCTCTGTAGTACAAAGTAGCCCCAGACTGTAGTCTGGGGTTTACTTTTTATAGAGCGAAAGGTATTCTGTAGGTATAAGACTTAAATGACTTTAAAAAGCATAGCAATAGATGTATAGGAATAGATGTATAAGTCTATAAGGACAATAAAAATCTAATTGCTGTTAAAATCATAAAACAATAAGTGAGATAGTAAATCTATAAGATGTGAAGTGATATTGCTTGTATAGCTGATAAAAGGCTTAGGAGGTTAGTATGAGTACATGTCCTCAAAAAGAAATAGATATATTAGGTATTGGGGCTAGCACATTAGACCGCTTCATCGTTGTGGATCATTACCCAACGGGACGTGAGGTACAACAAGTTGTATCTTCTACCACCGATGGTGGAGGACCTGTAGCTACAGCATTAGCCGTTGCAGGTAAATATGGTGCACGTACGGCCATGATTGACAGTATCGGTGACGATATGGTGGGGCGTCATATTTTAGATGATTTTAAAAAATATAATGTTAATACTGATGCTATTCACATTGAAAAGGGGGAAAAGAGTGGCGTTGCTACAATCCTAGTAAAGCATAGCACTGGCGAGCGTGCCGTATTTTTTGAACGCTCTACTGCGCCAGAGCCAGTATTTTTAGATACTCATAAGCAATTAATTAAAGAAGTTTTCATTTTACATGTTAACGGACGGCATCGACAATTCATGTGTTCTGCCATGGCGTTAGCACAAGAGGCAGGTACTATTATCTCCCTCGATGGAGGTGCACAGCGCTACGATGAAGAGATGAAATCTATTACAGAGTCAAGTCATATTGCTATTGTTGCTCGTGATTATGCTGAAAAATATACGGGCACTACTAATTTAGAAGAAGCCTGCCATATCATTCATGACCGTGGTGCTCTTATTGCGGGGGTTACGGATGGCGCTAATGGTAGTTATTTCGTATGGCCTGATGGAACTTTCTATCGTTGTCAGGCATTCCCTCAAGAATATGTAGTTGATACAACGGGGGCCGGAGATAGTTTTCATGGTGCATTTCTTTCAAAGCTTGTTACATTATTGAGAGAGTTAGCCCCAGTAGAAGGGTTAAAGACCTCTACATATGCTATAGATTTATTACAACATTGTGGACATTCTGATTTAGAAAAAGCTGCTATTTTTGCGTCCGCTGTAGCAGCTTTAAATACGCAAGGAATTGGTGGTCGTAGCGCTTTACCAAGTTTACAAGTTGTAAATAAGTTAATGGGATTGGAGTAAATCAGTATGTGGCACGATATTTCCCATTCTCATGTACAACGGTACATGCAACAAAATCCCTATCGATTATTAGCGTTTAGCTTTCTAGGCGTCATGATTATAGGTACAATATTGCTTATGTTACCGATGGCGAGTGCTCAGGGGCAGACGACGGCTCTTGTAGATGCCGCTTTTACCGCCGTATCTTGTGTTTCGGTAACAGGGCTGACCACTGTAGATACTTATTATCATTGGTCTTTATTTGGTAAGATTGTAATGGTTATCCTTATTCAGTTAGGTGGGTTAGGAATTGTATCTTTCACGACCATAATTGTTTTGCTTCTAGGTAAACGAGTAGGCCTTAAAAATCGTGTGCTTTTGTCCGAGGACGTCGGACAGGATGGTATGACTGGTTTATTACATATTACGAAAAAGTTAACGCTTTATACCTTTGCTATTGAAATTGTGGGAGGCATAATCTATACGATTCAGCTATATCCCTATATTGGACAGGCTGCATTGTATACCGGTATCATGCAAGCTGTTTCCACCTTTTGTAACGCTGGATTTGTATTTTTTGATAATGATCTACCTTATGCCATGGTAGGGGACATATTATTTAATATCAATACAGCAGTACTAATTGTTATCGGTGGTTTTGGCTATTTAGCGGCCTTTGACATATGGTCACACCGTAAGGTGCGACGATTTGTTGACTTAAAACTTCACACTAAGATTATGTTAGTAGGCACAGCGATTCTTATCCTATTAGGAACTATCATTTTTTTAGGTGTGGAATGGTCAAATCCAAAAACCTTTGGGTCATTACCGATTTGGAATAAAATAATGGCCTCTTTATTTCAAGCGATTACGCCGCGTACAGCTGGGATTGCAACGGTTGATTATAATGCATTACATCCAATTACCTTGTTTGTTACCATTATTCTCATGTTTATTGGTGCGGGTCCGAACTCTACCGGTGGAGGCGTTAAAATTAGTACCGTAGCAGTAACCATACTTGCATCGCGTACCTTGTTTAATAACCGTCCAGATACAGAGATTTTTGAACGTCGTATTTCATTAGTAACAGTGCTTAAAGCCAACGGGATTATATTTTTATCGCTTCTTCTTATTTTGATAGCCACCTGTTATCTGGCCTGGGATGAGCCTTATGATTTTATTCGATTGTTATTTGAGGTTACGTCCGCCTTTGGGACTGTAGGCCTTACGACGGGAATTACGTCTGATTTATCTGAAAGCAGTAAATGGGTGCTGATGCTTGTTATGTTTACAGGTCGTGTCGGTGTTATGACCGTTATTGGTACATGGGCTCTTAGGACTTCACCAACGAAGCCAATTGGGTATGCAGAAGAGAATGTATTGATGTAATTGAGTAGAATAGTTAGTCTATCAGGAGATATAGCATGAAATATAAAACAATTGCCGTCATTGGTCTTGGTCAATTTGGTACGACTATAGCCAAGATGTTAGCCTCTATGAATCATGAGGTTTTAGGTGTAGATATTAATCCAGAAATTGTACAAAAGGTTTCCCCCTATGTAACACATGCTATTGTAGCAGATACTACTGATGAAGAGGCTATTAAAGCCTTAGCTTTGAGCCAATTTGATATAGTTATTGTTGCCATTGGTGATAATATCCAGGCTAATCTCATGACTTCGATGTTGTTGAAAGAAATGAATATGCCTCATGTGGTTTCGAAAGCTGAAAATGCACTCCAAGGTAAGATGCTCAAGAAGATGGGGGTAGATATGGTCATCTATCCAGAATATGATGTGGCACAACGGTTAGCTCAATCGTTGACACGAGAACATGTAATGGATTACTTACAACTATCTAAAAGCATTAGCCTTATTGAAGTAGATATGCCTAAATTTTTGGTAGGCACCTGCTTAAAAGATTCTAATCTGCGTGAGAAATATAATCTTAATGCTGTAGGCATCAGGCGTGGGGAGGATTTAGAAGTCCCTCCTAATCCGTTTACGATTCTTTCGGCGGAGGATAAACTATTAATCATAGGAAATAATTCTGATTTAGATGCATTAACAGTGTAGTAAGTATACGAAAGAGATATAAATATATCGAAAAAATATGATATAATGAGATAGAATTCAGTATAGGCCATACGTATTCGTATGGCCTTTTAATATAGAAATGAAGGTTATTATGACAGAGGAACAATATATAACGGCGCTGATGAATAACCCACATGGGATTCGAAATATTCCAAATCCTACAGAAGCTATGCAACTTACATGTGTGGGGCAAAACGGCATGCTGTTACAATATATTAAAGAACCTACTCAAAAGGTTATTGAAACGGCGCTTTTACAAGCACCACGAGCTATACAATTCGTTGAAAATCCTACAGAAGAATTGTTAAAAACCTTAGTGGAAAAAGATTGGGCAGTTTTAGAATACATCAGCGATCCGTCTGATACATTAATTCAAAGTGCGTTAGCTCAATCAGGCTGGGCTATTCGCTATATTGCAAACCCATCTGAAGAATTGCAATTAGAAGCGGTGAAGGCGAATTATGATGCCTTACAATATATCAATGCTCCAAGCGAGGTTGTGCAGTTACAAGCCGTGCAAGAGAGTTACTTAGCCTTGCGCTACATTGATGAGCCTAGCGTAGCTGTACTAGAAGCAGCAGTAAAGCAAGATCCACAGGCAATGCGGCAGATTACAACCCTCACTAAGGACTTGGCCTTGCATCTATTTAAAGTAAGTGCGGCTATTGTCGGTTATATACCTAATACATTGGGTGTTACAGTAGACGAAATCAAAGCTATAATTGTAGATGCTATTTCCGGCGATACAGTTGATGAAGACTATATACGCGAGTTAATCAACAATAAAGCTATCGGTGGACGTCAATCAAAATGGCCTATTGATATATTGTCACTTATTGATATGTATGGTACTAGAACTGTTAAGAAAATCGCAGTAGGCGAATATTTGAAATATTAGAACGGAGATGTAATGAACTTTATAGATACAATGGCAAGCGTTGAATTAGTGCTTGCCGCTAATCAGGTGCCCTTGCTCGTTGGTGAGACGGGCATTGGTAAAACCTCTCTCGCAGCGCACGTTGCAGAGGTACATAATTGGGAATTAGTAACTATTGACGGAAACCTCTTAAAAGAAGGTGAAATTGGTGGCTTGCCTACAGTAGAAACGGTGACTCATACGGATGGTCATGGCAATAGACGGGATGTGAAAACTACAGTATACGCTGTGCATCATACATTGGAACATGTGGCACAAGCCGTAGATAAAGGGCGCCAAGTATTGCTGTTTATCGACGAAATTAACCGCGCAGAACATGCAGTTCAACAAGAGTTGATGAACCTTATTCTAAACCGTGAAATTAATGGCTTTTCTTTAAGTGATCAAGTGCGCATCATCGCCGCTATGAACCCTGAAGATTCCTTTGATTACCAAACCATCGATATGGATCCGGCACAACAAAACCGATTCGTATGGCTTTATATGAATGCTGATTATATGCAATGGATTGACTGGGCTATCGGTGCAGGTATTGAAGAAAAGGTTATTGAATTTATTTCTTCCTATCCAGAATATTTAAATCAACGTCACGAAGACGATATCGATGCCACACCTCGTTCCTTTGAACGCGTGTCCGGTCTATATAGAATTTATAAGAATCAAGAGGGCACAAGCTATAGTCGGGATGTATTTATGAATGTTATCCGCGGTAACGTAGGTAAACTCATTGCGGAGGCTTTTGTAAACTTTATCGAGTCCGATCAAGAACCTCTTATTACCCTTGATGATGTATTAACAGCGGTTCAAAAACCAGGTGCTATTATGTCTATGGCTGAGCAGGTTAAAGGTGAAAGCCCAACTCGCCTTTATGTAGCAGCAAAAAATATGTTGCATCGTTTAAATCGCAATAGCAATGCGCAGGAAGTACATCACTTTGTGGAGTTTTTAACCTTGTATCCAGGGGATTTGCGCGTAGCGGTTATGAAAGATCTTCGTAACACTTATGAGCGCGTTTACGCTTATGCTATTGAAGATGATCTCTTTGTAGACACTTTTTTTGAAGCTCAAAAATAATTCTATGTGTGTAGTTAACCAAATCAAAGCTATATATAGATAACCAATCTTAGTAAATTATTAGTTATGAGACTAATTGATATATGGAATATGATATAAACTAAATTTGTTTTTTAAGAAAAGGAGGTGGAATTATGCAACGAAACTTAGATAAGGATGATATACGTGATGCGTCGGATTTGCTAACTCATATTGATGGCTGGGAAAAGAATGGTTCTTATGATGCGGAGGCTATCGAGACGCTCGATCGATGGCATGCGAAACGAGAGCGTATTCATCGTGAAGCAGAGGCTTTGTATACGCAAATATACGCATCTTATGAGGCCTATGTAGATAGTTATGAAGAACAACATCATAGCATGGCGCCTGAACGTATAGCGGCTGATCTTATGAACCATAATATGTCGGATAGCCATATAGGTACTATCGGTCGTGCTCTTGAAGACGTACAAGTGGAGGGGACAGACCTCTCCGTTATGCAGCAAGCCGTAATGACACCAGCCTATGAGCAACGGTTGTGGAATATATTGCATGATGTAAACAGTTTGCTCCTTGAAGAGGACCAATTCTTTGGTTACTTTTACTTACAAATGACTCATCGCATTCGCTTTGATATGGCCAGTGCTTTTGGTATTAATCTTAAACAGGGCGGATATGTATTATATGTAAATCCCTTTATCTTGTTACGCCAATCGCCTGATGTGATGAAGGATGGTATTAAGCGTGAAGTTCTTCATATCATTTCTGCTCATTTGATGCGGGTAAAAGCGCTGAGCCAAGGCTTTCACAAAACAGCAGTCCATATGGCTATGGATATGGTCGTAAACGATTACCTTGAACATGTAGACCGTGATGCGGTAACGGTAGCCAATGTAAATGCGCGCTTTGGTTTGTTATTAAAGCGTTTCCGTACCATTGAATACTATGCGAAGGCTATTGATAAGGTCATGAAAGAAAAACCAGACCTCTTTGTGCCTATTGATAACGCAGATACGGCGGTTGCTATGGAGTTTGACCCTCAAACCAGCCATGATATTTGGGATGAATCCGATTCTATTGATACAGATACGATGGACCAAATCACGGAGCGCTATATCAACGAAGCCTCAAAGGGGGATATGGAAGGCTATGTGAAAAGCCTTATCGATACATTCCAAAAGACACGTCGTGCCTTGCCTTGGTATTTCTACCTTAAAAAGTTAATGGGCAAGGTAGCGAGTGGATACAAAAAAACGACGATGCGTCGTAATCGTCGTCAACCTGAGCGTTTGGAGTTGTCTGGCACATTACGTCAACATAAGGCAAATGTATGGGTAGCTCTCGACATGAGTGGTAGTATAACTGATGTGGAGTTTACAAATGCTTTAGAGCAAGTGCTACAAATCGTGCATGCTTATAACCATCGTATTACTGTTGTAGAATGTGATAATGAAGTACGCCGCACCTATACGATGGAATCCGTGAAGGATGTGAAGCCGCGCCTCGATGTGCGTGGTGCTACAGCCTTTACTCCTGTATTCTCTCTGGCTAATCAAAACCGTGTAGATTTACTTGTATACTTTACAGATGGCAAAGGGGAAGAGCGACTACGAGAGACGCCAAGAGGCTATAAGGTGCTGTGGGTATTGACCGGTGAGAATCCACAATTATCTTTGCATAATCCGTACGGCATGGTTCGTGAACTCGGTTATGTGGGGATTGATGAAACTCAGGATATTGATGAGTTTGTACGTATGGTTAATCGCGGTGGCTTTTCTATGGCTAATCAAGAGATTTAGTATATTAGGTCGCATGTTTTTTTATAGGTTTAATCTTGAACCAAAATGGTATACAAAAATGACGCAATCCAGCGGATTGCGTCATTTTTAGGTCTGTGGATCTTTTATTAGTTGTTAAGCTCAATAGAGGAGCCTGGATCGATAATGAGTGCTGTTTGGTTATATTTGCCTTCTACAAGACTTGTAAATACACCTGGTTCACGGTCGATAACAGGCCATGTTTTGTAGTGAATTGGAATGGAAATACGCGCTTTTACATAAGAGGCAGCAAGGGCTGCATCTTCAACTCCCATTGTGTAATTATCACCGATAGGAAGAAGGGCGTAATCGATTTCACCAAAGCGATTTAATAATTTCATATCGCTAAAGAGTGCTGTATCACCAGCGAAGTATAGGATATCTCCATAGAAATCTACGATACAACCTGCAGCGTGACCGCCAGGGATGCCAGAGCCGTGGAAGGCAGGAACCATTCGAACAGAACCGAATTCAAAGTCGAACTTACCACCTAAATGCATGGCGTGTGTACGGCAACCGGCAGCAGCTGCTTTACCCGCTACCTCAGCAGTAGAGATAACGAGGGCGTCATTTGCTTTGGCAATAAAATCTGTGTCTCCATAGTGATCATCATGTCCATGACTGACAAAGATATATTGGCATTTGATATCTTCTCTTTTAGCGATATTCCATGTATTGCCGGTTAAAAATGGATCAAAAATCATGGATACATCGCCATGTGTGAGCATAAAGCAAGCGTGACCAAAATAAGTTAGTTTTGTTTTCATAGGAACACTTCCTTCCTTGTACATACAATTCTTAATTCTATTGTATAATATAATAAATGAAAATAAAACTATTGGTGATAATTTATACATAATTAGTAAGGATGTATTATGGATTTAACACATTTTGATCAAGATGGAAATGCTTGGATGGTAGATGTATCAGATAAGGATATTACAACTCGTACTGCCGTGGCAGAAGGCTTTATTGCTATTAATGATGCCATTTATGAGCGTATCGAGGCGGGAACAATAAAAAAGGGGGATGTTCTTAGTGTGGCTCAATTGGCAGCTATTATGGGGGCGAAACAGACGAGTAATCTAATTCCCCTTTGTCATCCGTTAGCATTGACTAAGGTAGAGGTGCATTGTACTCTTGTTGATGGTGAAAGTCCTGCCTGTACGGATGCTACACATAATCGTGCTGTTAAGGTTCGGGCTACCGTAAAAACGACGGGAAAGACAGGTGTTGAAATGGAAGCACTTACAGCGGTTCAAGTAGGACTTTTAACAGTCTACGATATGTGCAAAGCTATTGATAAAGGGATGATTATAGGTCCTACATATCTTGTAGAAAAAGAAGGCGGGAAAAGTGGACATTTTGTCCGTTCCTTTGTAGAATAATATAGATATAAAGAATAGGGGATTGAAAATGGAAATAGTACTTTATGAGCCTGAAATTCCAGGTAATACAGGAAATATAGCGCGTTTATGTGCCGCCAATCATATGACCTTACATCTGATCAAACCCCTTGGCTTTTCTATTGATGACAAGCATGTAAAACGTGCTGGCCTTGATTACTGGCACTTGGTAGATGTACAGGTACATGAAAATATTCAAGAATTATATGAGAAATATCCTGATCGTAGATATTTCTATGCTACTACCAAAGCAAAGCATACTCATTCCGAGGTGAAATATGAAATTGGTGATATGCTCGTCTTTGGACCTGAAACAAGAGGGTTGCCTGAAAGTTTATTAGATGGTAAAGAGGATACATGCATTCGTATACCCATGGTAGATGAAGCACGTTCTTTGAACTTATCTAATGCGGTGGCAATCATAGCTTATGAAGGTATGCGTCAACTTGATTATCCAGATCTTAAGGCTGAAGGCAATTGGATTCAATCAAAATAAATAGACTTTTATAATTAAGGAATATATTATACGTATGTGTTAGGAGACCTACCAAATCTATATGACCGGTAGCGATTTTAACGGTGTTGTTTGGAGGAGGATATTATGAACTACGATAAAGCTCATGATTTAGCTCACGCAATGCGTGAATCCGAAGAGTACAAAGAATTAATGGCTGCTCAGGAAGCAGTGAAGGCAGATGCAGTAGCAACGGGTTTGGTTCGCACATTTATGGCACAACAAATGCAATGGGAATATGCTAAGTTGTCCGGTGCTCCAGAAGCAGATGAGTTGCAAAAGAAACAAGAGGAATTGATGCCTCAAATTCAGGAAAATGCTGCAGCGGCTGCTTATTTGCAAGCGCAAATGCGTTGGAGCCAGATTTCTAATGATATTTACAAAATCATTAGCGAACCAATCACTGAGGGGATGAAAGTGTTAGATCATGGCGAACAACAACCACAACATTAAGGTATTACAAACCGCTTTATTAGAAAAATTACCAAGTACACGTGTACGCGAGCAGGAGCTCCTTTGTCATCATACGACATTCAAAATTGGAGGACCTGCGGATTTATTTATTGAACCTACTACGATGGCAGAACTTAGTTTTACGCTTCGTACCATTCACGAATTAGATGTGCCTGTAACTATTATTGGTTGTGGATCTAATATTTTGGTGAAAGACGGAGGTATCCGTGGCGCTGTCGTATCAGTTCGACATATGACCCAAATCATGGATTGTAACGAAAACACATTGTGCATCGGTTCCGGGTATATGTTAAAGGATGCTTCTGAATTTGCTTGGGAGAATAGTTTATCTGGTCTTGAATTTGCCATTGGTATTCCAGGCACACTTGGTGGTGCCGTATTTATGAATGCAGGTGCTTATGATGGGGAAATGAGCCATGTAGTTACTGCAGTGAGAGCCGTAGATTTCCAAGGAAATATTAAAGAGTATGATGGATCTCACTTGGACTTTGCTTATCGTCATAGTGTATTCCACGATAATCATGAAGTTATTGGGGAAGTCATTATGACACTCAAACCAGGCGACAAGGATGCCATCAAGGCACGTATGGATGAGTTAACAGAAAAACGTGAATCAAAGCAACCTTTGGAATATGCCAGTGCAGGTTCAACCTTTAAGCGCCCACCAGGGTACTTTGCAGGTACATTGATTGAACAAACAGGCCTAAAAGGTTTGTCTGTAGGTGATGCGCAAGTATCTCATAAGCATGCTGGCTTCGTAATCAATACAGGTAGTGCAAGTGCGAAGGATGTACTTGACCTGATTAGTGAGGTACAACGTCGTGTGTATGATCAACATGGTGTACATCTCGAACCAGAAGTACGCATGATTGGTGAAGATTAATACAAATTAAATACTAATATAAGATTTCTTATGTAATGTTACTCTTTTAAGGATGACGGATTCATAAGAAATCTTTTTTTATAGTTTTTAAAAGAGTATGATAGGTTTATAGTTAGTTCATATTTGGGAGGCGATGATATGAATACTTTGTTGGCCCAGGAGATTTATGATAAAGCGCTAGCGTGTGGGTATGACAGTTGTGGTATAGTGCCTCTTGATGCACTTGATTTTTATAAAGAACGGTTGATAAAGCGTTTAGAAGATGTACCTGAAAGTAAAGAGGTATATGCGCATAGTAAAGATTTTTTAGCATTAAAAGAAAAGTATCCTTGGGCACAATCCATAGTGGTTTGTACTGAATATTTTGGTGATTATAAGTTTCCTGTATCTCTTCGAAACCGATATGCAAAAGGGTTGTTGTTATCTTTGTCAAATATTCCTCACAGTGATGAGTTTAAACGACGGCAATCTTTTGAAGTCTGGCTTGGTGAAAATAGAATACGATATATTGGCGGTGAAACGGCGAAACCTGCCGGAATTATTCCTTTGCGGCCCGCTTCGGTAGCAGCTGGTTTAGGCATTTATCGAAAAAATAATTTTTTTTATGGACCTAAAGGTTCTAGCTATGAACTGGTAGGCTATTTAATTGATAAGTCCTGTGAGTATATTCAACAGTTAGAGATACCACCATGTCCGGATTCTTGTAATTTATGTCAGCAAGGGTGTAGGACAAAATCCTTATCTGCACCGTTTACTATGAATCCGTTAACCTGTGTATCTTTTATTAATACATTCGGTGATGGTAAGTTACCGGATGGTGTCACAGACGATATGCTGGAGGCGTGGATATTAGGTTGTGATAACTGCCAGGATGCATGTCCTTTTAATGCAGACCATGACTGGAGCATAGGGCTGGATTATCCTGGACTTGATGAATTAGAGCCGTTGCTACAGCCAGAATATATTTTGAAAGCTTCTGATGAGGAGATTATAAAAAAGCTGATTCCTAAATTCTGTTTCCATTTAACAGATAAACAAATTCCGTTGTTGCGTAAATCTGCTAAGCGGGCGATAGCGCGTAAATAGGTTTTTGTCCTAAGATGAGTCAAAAGTATAATCGAATGTTGAAATTGCCATGATTAGAATAGGTGTACTATTTTGACTTTTTTCTATAGACTGCGTTATAATTAACTGTTGCCATTTTTGGAAAATATACCTACATAGCTACTTTTACAGAGGCTATGTGATATAGAATATACTGAAAGAATTAAAGGGAGGATCTTATGATTCGCGAAAATCTTCGTAATGTAGCGATTATCGCCCACGTTGACCATGGTAAAACTACTTTGGTGGACGCATTATTAAAACAAAGCCATGTGTTCCGTGAGAATGAAAAGGTAGCAGAACGCGTAATGGACTCCAACGATTTGGAACGTGAACGCGGTATTACTATTTTGTCTAAAAACACTGCTGTTATGCATGATGGCATTAAAATCAACATCGTTGATACTCCAGGCCATGCTGATTTCGGCGGCGAAGTGGAACGCGTACTTAACATGGTTGATGGCGTATTGCTTCTCGTAGATGCTTACGAAGGTCCAATGCCTCAAACTAAATACGTTTTGCGTAAAGCATTAGAGCAAAAATTGAAACCAATCGTAGTTATCAATAAAATCGACCGTCCTGACCAACGTGTTAAAGAGGTTGAGGATGAAGTCCTTGAATTGTTTATGGAGCTTGAAGCTGATGATGATCAACTCGACTTCCCTGTGGTTTACGCATCTGCTCGTTCCGGTGTGTCCAAAACCAATTGGGATGATGAAGCTGTAAACATGGAACCGTTGTTCAAAACACTGATTGATGAGATTCCGGCACCACAAGGTGATATGGAAGGCCCTCTTCAATTCATGGTAACTACACTTGATTACGATAACTTCATCGGTAAAATCGCCGTAGGTCGTATCGTTCGCGGTAAAATGAAAACTAACCAACAAGTGGCAATCATGAACGGTGAAAGCACACGTAAAGCGAAAATCGGTCGTGTGTACACATACAATGGTTTGAATCGCGTTGAAACTGACGAAGCTGAAATGGGTGATATCATCGCCTTTGCAGGTATTGACGATATTAACATCGGCGAAACAGTAGCGGATGCTGAAAATCCTGAAGCATTACCATCCATCTCCATCGACGAACCAACATTGTCTATGGTGTTTTCCGTAAATAACTCTCCATTCGCAGGCCGCGAAGGTGAATTCGTTACATCCCGTCACTTGCGTGATCGTTTATTCCGTGAAGTAGAAACTAACGTTTCTATGAAAGTAGAAGAAACTGATTCTGCAGATGCGTTCAAAGTATCTGGTCGTGGTGAATTGCATTTGGCAGTATTGATTGAAACTATGCGTCGTGAAGGCTACGAATTACAAGTAGGTAAACCTCGTGTAATTTTCAAAACTATTAACGACCAATTGTGTGAACCGCTCGAAGCGTTGACCATTGACGTACCACAGGAATTTATGGGTACCGTAATGGAAAATCTCGGTCAACGTAAAGCTGAGTTGACTAATATGGTTGAATTGGCCGGTTATCTTCGTATGGAATTCGTAGTTCCGGCTCGTGGCTTGATCGGTTTTCGTGCACAATTCTTAACAGCTACAAAAGGTAATGGTATCATGAACCATGTATTCCATGGTTATGCACCATATAAAGGTGAAATCCCTTCCCGTACACGCGGTGCTTTGGTAGCATTCGAAAATGGCGAAACTACTCCATATGGTTTGAACTCCGTTCAAGATCGTGGTACATTGTTCGTTGGTCCTAACCAAGACGTGTATGCAGGCCAAGTTATCGGTGAAAATACACGTGAACTTGATATGGATGTTAACCCATGTAAGAAAAAACATGTTACCAACATGCGTTCCAGTTCCTCTGATGAAGCGGTACGCTTGACTCCACCTCGTATCTTCTCCTTGGAACAAGCTCTTGAGTGGATCAACGATGATGAACTTGTTGAAGTAACACCTGAAAGCATTCGTATGCGTAAAACAATTCTTGATCGTAACGCACGTGCGAAAGCAGCGAAGAATAAAAAATAATATCTCATGCGGATATAATGGCGCTCCTTAAGGAGCGCCTTTTTTATCTAATCTATAAGTATTTATCTAACATATTCTTACAAGTCATATATTCATGAAAATAGGTGATAATTTTATCATTTATGATTATTGGGTATAAAAATAAGTTAATATACTAAATACGCATAATAACTTGCTGATAGGGGTATTAGTATATACGAAATATTTGTAACGCTGTATAATAATAACAAGTTTATTGAAAAAGTTATTGATTATGGAGGTTCTTATGAATAAGAAAATCTTAACTTCTTTATTTGCAGTAGGTTTAGCTGCAGGTTGTGTGTGCTCTTCCGTTGATGCGCATGGCGTATTCTTTGCTAACCGCTTAGATGAAAAAGCGCTAGTACTTGGCGAAGGCCCTGTTGATGATGCGTATAGCCCAGAAATGGTAAAAAGCATCATTGGCTTAGATAACAATGGCATGGTAATTCCTGTACAAGTTATTAAACATGAAAAAAATGTAGTGGTTGTACCAAATGATAAATTGGGTATTACAGTAACTGACTTTGACTATGGTTATTGGACAAAAGACAAAGATGGTAAAACTGTTCATAAACCAATCTCTGAAGTACCAGGTGCTCAAAAAAGTACACATGCCATTAAATATGACGTTCACTACTGGAATGCAGAAGCAAAACCTTTCAATAATAAAGATGCTTTCATTCAAATCATTCCATCTGTTAACCCATTAACTCTTAGAAAAGGTGATACATATGAAATCCAAGTCTTGAAAGACGGTAAACCATATGCAAATGCACCTCTTATTAAAGACGTAATTAATGATCTTACTAATGAAAGCCAAGCAGATGCTAATGGTAAAGCAACTGTTACTGTAAGTGCTAATGGCCTTAACGTAGTAGGCGTTGAAGTGGGCTTCCCAACTCAAACTAAAGGTGAGCAAAATAAATACTTCAGTGCATTGTCCTTTATCATCAATCCTGAATAATATAGGATATAACTATTTACTAAGTGTGTGAAATAAACAAGACCTCCTAAGTTGGACTTAGGGGGTCTTTTTATATTTTTAGGGTGTACGTATAAATGCGTTCTGTGAGAGCCTCGTATTAAACGAGGTAAGAAAGAGAGATTTTTATGAAATTACGACGAAATGTATCGGCTGTGATGGCTGCGTTGGCATTAACTGGAATGACCTGCTCTGCATTTGCTACAGAAATTAATGCCACAAGTGATAAAGCGGAGGAATTGCTTGGCTTAACAATGGGGTCACCGGTACAAACAAAACCGGAAGTTAAGCATATAGAGGACACCTTGACGGTTAATGTGCATGGTAAAAGCTTAACAGATACAGGTAAAACTAAAAATGTATCAGGTATTTATAATGGCTTTGGATCACAATTGACGGTGGATAAGGATTTAATTGTACGTCTTAAGAATGATGCACCAGCCTCAAAAAGGGAACTCGGTCATTACTATATGAGCGCTGTGTATGCTGGTTACGGCGGTAAAGTACCAAGACTCAGCAAGGATAATCCTAATAGAGATTATGGAGATACTAATATTCACGTCAAAGGCAATGTAGATATCGATGCTATCGGTGTCGGTTTACAAGCTAATCAACGTGGTCATATCATTGTTGATGGTGGTGGACGTATCATCACTCATCCTTTAGAAACTTCTGATACTTACTCTGTGGTGGCAGAAGAGGGTGATGTATACGTTAATACAGGCTCTGACGGAAAACATCCAGGTTCTAAAGAATTGGTCGCTGTTGGGAATGTAGGGTTAATTAATAAGGATTATGGACGTGATCCAAATCATAACGAAACGCCAACGAATATAGCATTAGCTTTTACAACATCTAATTCTAAACTTACGGGTGCCGTACTAAATGAATATGCTGAAAGCAATAAGAACCCGCATAATTCTGGTGCTGACATTTACTTACAAAATGGAGGAACTTGGAATAATGAATGGATTGGTATGGAGCGTCCTACCCCTAAAAGAGAACGTCCATCTGGTGATAATGCAGCATATCTATATAAGGGCAGTAAGGTTCGCAATCTCGTAGGTGGATCAAGTCCATCGGCAGCCGGTATACTTCATCCTATTGATGCACGACCTATTACAATTCAAAATTATAGTGGCTATGTGAATGCTGTTTACAAGACCGGTGTTCCAGCTAGTGAAAATGGAAAGGGGAATATCGTTGTTGAACATGCTGCAGATAATAGCCATATTACGTTGCAAGGCGATGGAGCTAATTTGACTAATGATGATAGCTACCGTAAGGAAATACAAGCCTTAGCTGATAAATTACAATATACTGGCAATGATAAGAAACTGAGTACAACTGTTCAAATCAATGAAGGTATTACTAGTCCAGGTGCTGTTGCAGAGCTTGGTGCAAATCATTTTGACTCACAGGGGCGCCTTGTTGTGGGAGATACGACAAAGATTAATCGTGCTAGTGAATCATCCTTGGTAAGTGGCACAAAATCTGCTCTTACATCGACCGCTATGGCATGGAAGAGTAATACCAATGATTTACAACGCCGTTTAGGAGATCTTCGTTTAGCTAATACAAACAAAGGTGTATGGGCGAAATATATAGGCGGTAAATCTAAAATTACAGATGGTGCTGATGCACATATGACGTATAATGGTGTACAAGTCGGCTACGATCATAAGGCTTCTAATGGGTGGATTTTCGGTGGCGCTATTGATTACAGTACATCTAGTAATTCATATGCCAACGGTAGTGGTGATGGCAAACTTGGCGGCATCGCCGTATATGGCACAAAACAACATGATGATGGTCGTTATTTAGATATTATTGCACGTGGTAATAGATTATCCAATGATTATAAGCTCTACTCCGTAGGTGGACAACGTGTAAACGGTGATTACCATACATATGGCACATCCTTAAGCGCTGAATATGGTAAACGTATTAAGAAGGAAAATGGCTTCTACATCGATCCTAGTGTAGAATTTATTGTAGGCCGTTTGAATGGTGTATCCTATGATGCTTCTGTTGTCGGTGGTGGTTCTATGCATGTGAAAGCTGATGCTGTGAACTCTGCTGTAGGCAGACTTGGTATTGGCATTGGGAAAGAAACAGAAAAATCCAATATCTTCGCTAAATTAGCATTAGCGCATGAATTCTCTGGTAAGGCAAATACAACATATTCCGCGCCGGGTAATCCAACAGTACAAACAACAGTAGATTTGAAGGATACATGGCTTGATGCTGAAATTGGTGGGTCTTGGAGTGTCCGTCCTAGTACATATCTATATGGTACATTCACTAAAAACTTTGGTGCTACTGTAGAAAATACATGGCGCATTGATGCTGGGATACGACATAATTTTTAATTGAATATTGCATTAATGGTCCTTATAGCGTATGCTGTAAGGACCATTAGTATATAAGGAGTTTTTTATGATTAAGATTTTATTCATTAGGAGTTATAATGGTTAATATTTTATTCATCTGTCATGGTAATATTTGTCGTTCTACAATGGCCGAGTTTTATATGAAACATATTGTTAATAATGCAGGCTTAAGCGATTCTATTTATATCGAATCCTCTGCCACATCTCGTGAAGAAATAGGAAACGATACTCATTATGGGACTAAAGAGAAATTAGATGAAATGGGTATTCCCTATACTCGTCGCAAGGCACGCCAAGTGACAATGGAGGATTATCATAACTTTGATTATCTCATCATTATGGATGAAAATAATGCGCGTAATTTAAAGCATATTATTGGGGATGACGTAGATGCTAAGGTTTACAAGGCAATGTCTTTCGTTGGTGAAAGCCGTGATGTAAAGGATCCTTGGTATACGGGAAACTTTGACGAAACCTATGACGATATAAGTCGGAGCTGTGATGCTTTACTAGAATTGATTAAGGCAAGAATATAATAGAGATAGCCCTTATAGTTATCTAACAAGATGCTTAACTATAGGGGTCTTTCTGTATAATCCTAGTTGTTCTATATACTTTATACTATCGAACCATAGCGTAATATGGTATAATTTTTAGGTATTCATGCGCCTATAGCTCAGGGGATAGAGCGCCGGTCTCCGGAACCGGGTGCGCAGGTTCGAATCCTGCTAGGCGCACCAAATAAAAGGCTTCTCGAAATTTCGAGAAGCCTTTTTGTATGTCTATAAATAGTCTATAGGACAGAGAATTATATATTCGTATATCATAATTTAGCGTACTTTAGTGTTCTAACTTTACTATCTATATTTATTACACTGAATTCCTCTAGATCTAAATTCATTCATGAGTATATTTATTGATTTATCAATGATTTCTTCATTTGTTATATATACCATCTTTTTGTAATAGACCGTACCATCAAATTCTATCCAACGACTTTTCTTACCATTTAGTTTGCAAATCTTCATTCTACCTGCCCAGCTTCCCATACTGCGGAATTTTTTGCCCTTAGAGAAGCGTACTTCTCGAATATCTTTTAATTTATAGGTTCTTTTCATTAATCCAATGCCTATTGAGACTTGATCATCTGTAAAATAAAGAAGTTTATAACGTTCTTCTGGAGACATGGATCTAATTATAGATAGGTTATAATTCGCAATTGTGACGACAATAGCAATCAATACAAAGATTAGAATTATCATATATTTTTCCATACTATTAAGTCCCCCTTTTCTCTATTATAATAAATATAAGTAATGTATGAAATAATGTATATAGTCAACTTTGAAGCGCTATTTGTATGTATTAATGGGAGAGAAATATATGGCGATACATGCATGAACTAGTTAGAAATAGATAACTACATGAGTTTAGTTGCTGATAAGCTGTCGATATAGAGTTTTATATTTAATAATATCGAAATAACATAATAAATGTGATTTGGGTAACACATTTTGTTTTGAGAATGATGTACAATAAGAATAGCTATATGGAAATCTGAACATCCTAGCCGGAACACTAGGACATATAGGGGAGCGTTAAATTACATAGTGAATTTAACTAAGTGAAAATTACTTATATATGTATCTATAACTCATCCGTTTGAGGATGTAGCTATTTAGAGAGGATAATATGACAAATAAAATACAGGAGCTCACGGTCAACGAAACTTGGCGCGATGAGCAAGACGCATGGAACCATCGTTCCGAGTACTTTGTAGAAATGCACAATCGCGAGGATCGCAAGGCACAGGTCACTGATTTTTTAGCCTTCTTAAAGAATGAAAATTTATTACCTTCATCGAATGGTCGTACACTTGATGTAGGCTGTGGTGTTTGTGATTATGCATTGGGTTTAGCTCGTGAAGGGTATAAGGCGACAGGTATCGATTTATCTGATGGTATGATTCGCGGTGCTAAACAATTGGCAGAGTCAGAAGGTTTAGATCTTAGCTTATATATCGGACCTTGGTCTGATGAAACTCGTCGAGAACTAGGTTGGGATAAAAGCTTTGACTTGGCATATAGTATCTTCTGCCCGATTATGTTTGATGTAGAAAATATTCGCGCCATGCACGATGCAAGTAATGATAAATGTTTATGGATTGCATTTAGCGAACGGAGCGACGAAATGGTAGATATGTTATCTGAACATTTCTTTGGACGTGATTCTTTTCCGTGGGATGGTAAGATGAAAGAGTGTTTAGATACTATCCATGAGATGGGGCATAATGTGAAAGTAACATATAAAACGGTTCCTGAAACAGAGGTTATGTCTCTTGAAAAGGCAGTTAATTATTTTACCATGCGACTTCATAATAATGGATGGGGAGACATGGAAGACATGAAAGAAGAGATTAGAAATCTCATTGAGCCACTAGCTATTGATGGAGAAATCCATAATAAAACTGTTGATAAGGTGGCTTGGGTTTCATGGTCTGTGAAATAGGAGAGAAACATGACAGTTGATGAGAAACGTAAGTTAGAACTAAAAACTATGTACCAGATTATAGGCATCTATTGTCATAATAAGCACCACACTCCTAAAGGACAACTCTGTGAGGAGTGTCAAAAAGTTTGGCAATATGCTGAACATCGTATAGATGTATGTCCTCATATGGAAAGCAAGACCTTCTGCAGCGTGTGTAAAACGCATTGCTATGCGCCTACGTATCGTGAAAAAATACGTGAAATCATGCGCTATGGTGGACCTAGAATGTTATTTATATCACCAATTCAAGTTATTCGCCATATGTATTTAGAGTGGAAGGATAGAAAAAGGAGTCGTACTTCTTATGAAAACTGATATGATTGTAAAGACAGGAATGTTTGTAGCATTGACGGTTTTACTATCTTATATATTTGCTATTCATACTACATTTATACATATTACCTTTGGATTTTTATCAACCGCTATATTTGGTATTCTTTATGGGCCTATGGCAGCAGGTATAATGGCTGCTATTGCCTGTTTTATAGGTATGTCTTTATTTGGACAAGGGGTATTCTTTCCCGGCTTTATCATATCTGAATTTCTTGTAGGCTATGTGTATGGGTATTTTTTACACGGACGTAATGTTACATTTAAACAATTACTTTTACCGGAGACGATTGTTACTGTATGTATACATCTGATATTAAATACAATATGGCTCACAATATTTTATAACAAAGCAGTATCTGCTATATTTATTGGACGTCTTATTAAAAATATCATTTGTTTCCCTTTAGAAATTGCATTGATTTTAATTGTGTATAAAGCAGTCAGTAAGTTTATGGTACAAAAAAAGCCATAATCTTACAGTATACTAAAATGCACCCCTAACATTAGATTATATGTTAGGGGTGCATTATTATTTGTAAATATAGCGTTTTACGCGAGTGCTTTGTCCAATACAGTTTTGATTAAAGATTTTGTTTGGGCATAGCTTTCACCAGGTTGTGCCTCGTATTGTTTGTCGAGGTCGAACCATAAGTTCGGATAGTATTCATATGGGTGAGTTTTGAAGAGCTCATGAGCATCTTGATCTTCAACCCAGTTGATATGAATATCTGCGTATGCAGGATTTTCTGCAACGAGTTCATCGATAGCACGGAATGCATTAGCGCAATAAGGGCAACCGTTTAAATGGAAACCTAATATTTCTTTCATGATATTCAGTCCTTTCAAAATAGAATCTACATATATTTCTATAATTTGAGATTTTATACATATTCATGTACCACAACATATGGTACACTACTGAGTATAACATATCTAGATAAGATATTCAATTTTTTAGATATATCTGATGTGAATATTGAGAATTCGATATGCATGCATTATATAAATAAGGAGATACCTATGATTTCAGGCGCACAGTATTTGGTAAAAGCCCTTCAAGAGGAGCAGGTAGAGTTTTTATTTAACTATCCTGGGGCGGCTACTATTGATATCATGGATGAATTATATAAGCAAGATAAGGTAAAAGTGATTTTGCCACGTCATGAGCAAGCATTGGCCCATGCTGCAGATGGATATGCTCGTAGTACCGGTAAAGTAGGGGTTTGTATGGTAACCTCTGGACCTGGTGCTACAAATCTTGTGACTGGTATTGCTACTGCTTATTCTGATAGTGTTCCTCTCGTTTGTATTACAGGCCAAGTTGACTTGGGTCTGATGGGCAATGATGCGTTCCAAGAAGTAGATACTGTTGGCATTGTACGCAATATCTGTAAATATGCTGTTACCGTTCGTGATCGTAAAGAGCTTGGCCGTATTTTGAAAGAAGCCTTTTATATTGCTCGCACAGGTCGACCAGGTCCTGTGGTTGTGGATATTCCTAAAAATATTCAAAAGGCTATGGGCTCTGATGAGTATCCTACTGAGGTTAATATTCGCGGTTACAAACCAAATACCACTGTTCACGTAGGTCAAGTTAAAAAGGCCTGTTCTATTATTAGTAAAGCTAAAAGGCCTCTATTCCTATTAGGCGGTGGGGTAAGCATTAGTGGTGCTAACGACCTTATGATGGAGTTGGTTAAAAAAACAGGGATTCCTGTAGTAACAACATTGATGGGGAAAGGTGCTATTGATAGCCGTCATCCATTGTATCTTGGTAATGTAGGGATTCATGGTGGCTATGCGTCTAATGTAGCCATAACTGATTGTGACGTGATGATTTCTATTGGTACGCGCTTTAATGATCGTATTACTGGTAAACTAAGTACCTTTGCACAAAATTGTAAGATTATCCATATTGATGTAGATGCGGCATCTATTTCTAAAAATATTAAGGTTGATATTCCAATCGTAGCAGATGCTAAATTGGCTATCGAAAAAATCTTAGAATATATTGAACCTCACGATCTTGGCGAATGGCCAAAACAATTACAGCAACTTAAGGCAGAGCGCCCTGTCACTCAAGCTGACGAAGAGGGGTTAACACCTCAAACTGTTATCGAGTACATCAATCATCACTATGAACATCCTATCGTTACAACCGATGTGGGTCAAAATCAATTGTGGACTACCCAGTTCCTTGATGTGAAAGGTCAATATCAAATGTTGACGTCTGGTGGCTTAGGGACTATGGGCTATGGTTTCCCTGCTGCATTAGGGGCGCAAATGGGAAATCCAGATAAGCGTGTATTTGCCATCTGTGGTGATGGTGGCGTGCAAATGAATATCCAAGAGTTTGCCACTGCTATGCACTACCGTTTGCCTGTGACGTTAATTATTTTAAATAATGGCTTCCTCGGAAATGTACGCCAATGGCAGCAATTATTTTACGATAAACGTTACGCTTGTACGAACTTGATGATGGATGAAAGTGCCATTGTTACGCGAGACATAATCGACAATGATGAGTTTGAGTATGTACCGGATTTTGTGAAATTGGCGGAAGCTTATGGCGCAAAGGCAATGCGTATTACTAAGGTAGAGGACATCGAAAAAGGGTTCCAATTGGCAGATACTTTCAAAAATGGTCCAACCCTACTCGAGTTCATCATTCCAACGGAGCTCAATGTGTTGCCAATGGTACCAGCAGGTAAGTCTTTAAGTGATATGTTGTTGAAGGATAAAAAATAGGAGGGGCTATGGAAGTACAAATGAAAAAACGCTGTATTTCAGCGTATGTAGAAAACCAAATCGGTGTACTAGCTAAGATTTCAGGCCTCTTTGCAGGCAAAAATTATAATCTTGATACATTGACGGTAGGGGAAACTGAAGACCCTACCATGTCTCGCATGACTATTGATCTTACTTGTGATGATTTGACGTACGAACAAATTATTAAGCAACTAAATCGCAGTGTGGAGATTATTAAAGTTATCGACTTTACTGACATGCGAATTACGAAAAAAGAATTACTATTTATCAAGGTCAATAGCTGTAAAGAAGCGGACAAACAAGAAATTTTCCGCATTGCCCAAACCTTTGATTTGTTAGTTGTGGATTATAATCGTAAATCTGTACTTGTTCAATGTGTAAAAACTGTATCTAAAAATAATGATATGATTGCCTTATTTAAAGATATGTTCGTGAACCGTATTGAAGTCGTGCGCGGTGGTAGCGTTGCCATTGAAGCCTTATCCACACCTGATAGATAAGGTGTGTATTTTAAGTGTACTTTAAAAGTGTTTTAGGTCTATTCAAATATATAATATATGTATTTGAATAGGCCTATTTTTTGTGGCTTAAAGCGTGTACAACTTAATATGATATAATATGTATATCGACCATTATTGATATAGAGAGCTTGGTTGTATGCCGAGACCTTTAACTATAGGAGGTATCATGAGTTTATTAGATGATATTTTAGCCCACAATAGAGAATATGTAGAAGATCAAAATACAGGTTATGTAGATACAGATACAAAGTGTAGTAAAATGCCAAGTCGCGAGATGGCCATTGTTACATGTATGGATACACGTCTTGTTAACTTCTTAGAAGATTCCATGGATATTGGGCGCGGTGAAGCGAAAATCGTAAAGACTGCAGGTAACTGTATTACAGGTCCCTTTGATGGCGTTGTACGTAGTTTACTTGTTTGTATTTATGAGCTAGGCGTTAACGAAATCTTTATCATTGGTCATCACGAATGTGGTATGGCAAAAACTACAGCAAAAGATCTAACAGAAAAAATGTTGGCTCGTGGTATTGCACCAGAAGCGATTCATATGGTCCGTAAAGAAATGGAACGCTGGGCTGATGGCTTTACACATCCTGCAGAGAATGTGGAAGAAACAGTGGACGAATTGCGTATGAACCCTTTAATTCCTAAAGACGTGCCAATTCATGGTCTTATCTTTCATCCTAGAACGGGTGAAATCGAAGTCATTGTTAATGGCTATACACAAATGAAACAATATTACGAAAAATAATAGGTAAATTCTTTAATAGAGGTATTGTGAATTGAGCAATATAGATAGATTAGATACATTTGAGGTAGCATGTAAACATTTTCTTACGGATCTTTCAAATTTTAAAAATCTCATTTCCACTCAAGTTCAATCATTAGATAGTCTAGAATGGGCTTTTGATAAAGGTTCCACTAAGGTTTGTAGTGCTGACGAAACGGGCTTAAAAAAACGCTGTAAGGTTGGCGTAAAATATAGATTACAGGTTGAGTTATCTCAAGTTGATGCGGAAACTATATGGGAGGAATTTAGTCGGTTTTGGGGTGACACTACTTTAAATCAAATTGAAAGAGTAGGTAGCAATGAGGAACTAGGTCGCTATCAATTTATAGCCAATAACTCTTTAGGGGATGAGCTTACCTGTGATATCTATTTACCTAATGAATGGAATATACCGCAATTAAATATGTTGGGATTTATTTCTGCTAGATATAGAAACGTAGATGTTGAATAAGTATAGAAAAATCTTATTTGACTTAAAGTTAAGTTTAAGTTTTATAATGTGTTCATATTAGTACTTAATAGATATTTACATAAAGGAACTATATGAATAAAAGTAAACTGTTAAAAACAATTATAGCCATTTTTGTTTTGGCTGTATTAATTATAGGTGGATATGTCCATAAGGATGCCATACAGAGTCGCATAGCTAGAACTGCCGCCGTTGTAAGTGGACAAGAAATTAAGCCACTCCTCGATTCCGAAAGTCGTTATATTCGGCAAATTGTAGCTCAAGATAATAGCATGAGTCGTACTATTATGTGGCAATCAGATAGCAGCGAAGCTGATGCGGTAATAGAGTATCGTCTTGTTGGATCCGATACGACTCAAACGATAAGAGCTACAGACAAAGCTTTTACCGATGATGGCAGTACCACCTATATCCATGAGGGTACAGTAACTGGTTTGACGCCTAATACTAAATACGAATATCGAGTTGGTTATGGTAGTGATCGCCGTAGTGCTTGGTATTCCCTGGAAACGGCTGGCGCCAGTGTGTATGATGTTCTTATCTATCCAGATTCTCAATCTGGCGATTATTCTGCGTGGGAGCAGATTGTTAAGGATTCCGCACATCGCAATCCAAGGACAGCCCTGTATATTAGTATGGGGGATCTTGTAGATAATGGCGAACAAGCCTATCAATGGCGCACTTGGTTAAATTCCATCAGACCATTGAGTGCTAATGTGCCGTTAGCAACGACCTTAGGCAATCACGAGATGTATACATTAGATTGGAAAATGCGTGAACCGCGTGCATATCTAAATTATTTTGATGTACCACCTAATGGAAACGAAACCTTTAATCGACGTTATTATTCCTATGATTTTGGCGATGTGCATTATGTTGTATTAGATACGATGTTGTATGAAAGTAATCATGAGGATAATCATGATACTCATCATCCTGATTTGTACGATGTAGAGGTTCAGTGGCTACGTCAAGATTTAGCAGCTAATACTAAAAAGTGGACTGTAGTCCTCATGCATCGTGATCCATTCCAATATGCTTTTGACAGACCAGGCGCAAGTCGAGATGTAGGTTTCGATGATGAGGGAGTACTATTTATGCCTATCTTCGATGAGTTTAACGTGGACTTAGTATTATCTGCTCATTTACATACATACCGCAACCGTGGTCATGTACGAAACTTTAATCGAGACCCATCTGGTCCGTTATATATCCTTACAGGGATAGCTGGTGATGCACGACGTCCTAAGTGGAAGCAACATCCCTTAGATGTATATGTAGCACCTCAGCCTGAAACGAATAATTATATGTCTATGACCGTAACACCAAATAAGCTGATTATAAAATCATTCTTACCTGATGGTACTCAGCTCGACGAATCAGTCATTGAAAAATAAGAGAAAGACACCTCCTTTGGGAGGTGTCTTTTTTGTCTAATAAAAAGCATTAAGCATTTATGAGTAAAGTTAATGTACAATATAACAAATAAAAATACGAAAAATACGTATAAAAACTTGCTTATTATAGAATGTAGTATTATAATACGTACATAGGTTATAAAAATACGCTAAATATGTATAAAATATGCATATAGTGTATAAAGGAGATAGAGTAATGAATGCATTACAAGACTTAATAAAAACTTATGCCTCCCAATATAAAGAACAAGTTGTGGAATGGCGTCGACATATTCACAGTCATCCAGAATTGTCGGGTGAAGAAAAAAATACATCTTTATTTATTCAAAAGGTGCTTGGTGAACTAGAAATTCCCTTTGTAAACGATGTTTCCGATTATGCTGTTATCGGTAAGATAGAAGGTGCTCATACAGGCCCTGTTATTGCATTGCGTGCCGATATGGATGCATTACCCATACATGAAATAACAGGCTTGCCCTTTGCTTCACAAAATGAAGGCGTTATGCATGCTTGTGGTCATGATAGCCACATGGCAATCTTGCTTGGTGCAGCAGCGATTTTACAGTCTATTAAAGATCAATTGCACGGCACTGTAAAACTTGTATTCCAGCCTTCCGAAGAGGAAGCATTATTCCCAGGAGCACAAGGTATTGTAGATAGCGGTATCCTTGATGACGTAGATGAAATATATGGACTTCATGTATGGCCACAATTACCCGTTGGCACTGTAGGTCTAAAAAAAGGTAATTTGATGGCTGCATCAGATCACTTCCTTGTACATATTAAGGGCAAATCAACCCATGGTGCGGAGCCTCACAATGGGATTGATGCTATTGTAGCCGCAGCGAACTGGATTGTAAATGTGGAGTCTATGGTCGCTCGTGAAACGAATCCTATGGAAAATCTTGTATGTACCATAGGTGTTATAAATGGCGGTGATCGATACAATGTAGGCTGTGGCGATGTATATCTAGAAGGTACATGTCGTACCTATGAACCAGAGAAACGTGATTATATTGAGCGACGATTAGGTGAAAGTTTACAGGCCCTCGATGTGATGTTTAAAACGGAAAGCACTTTGGATTATAAAAGGGGACATGGTGCAACTATCAATAATCCAGAGGCCATTGATTATGCCACATCCATTGTAGAGAAATATCTTGGTAAAGACGCAGTGGTACATCCTGAGTTCCCATCTATGGCAGCAGAAGACTTCTCCGCCTATCTTCATAAAATCAAAGGTGCGTTCCTTTGGTTAGGCACTGGCTTTGAAGGCAATTCGGCTTTACATAATGCAGCTTTCACCATCGATGAAAGCATCCTCGAACCTGGTATAACAATTATGGCAGCTATTGCCGCCGAATATTTACAAGAAAAGTAGTTAAACACATAGTTTGAAATAAGAGGTTATCATGAAAAGTTTACAACATACATCATTTAAAACAATGCTTCAATATACACCAGAGGAAATTAAATACTTTTTAGATTTAGCAGCTAAATTAAAAGCAGATAAAAAAGCGGGTAAGGAAATTAAAACATTAGAAGGTAAAAACTTTGTTCTAATTTTTGAAAAAGACTCAACGCGGACCCGCTGTGCTTTTGAGGTAGGGGCAGCTGACCAAGGTGCTTTTACAACATATCTTGGTCCTACAGGTTCTCAAATGAATAAGAAAGAATCCTTAAAGGATACGGCTCGTGTTCTTGGTTCCATGTATGATGCTATTGAGTTTAGAGGCTTTGACCAAGAGGACGTAGATACATTGGAGGAATACTCTGGTGTGCCAGTTTGGAATGGGCTTACCGATATGGATCATCCGACACAAACATTAGCCAATTTCTTAACACTTCAAGAAAATATCGACAAACCATTGAATGAAATTTCCTTTGCTTATGTTGGACATGGTCAATCTAATATGTGCAATGCTTTGATGAGTGGTGCCGTTAAAATGGGCATGGATTTCAGACTTATTGGTCCTAAACAATACTGGCCAGCTGGTCCATTCTACGAAGAGTGCTTAAAGGTGGCTAAAGAAACAGGTGCTACTATCACTTGTACAGATGATGTAGCTGAAGGTGTTAAAGGCTTAGATGTCATTTACACTGGTGTGTGGGTAACGATGGGCGATACTTACGATATGTGGGAGGAACGTATCAATACATTTAAACCGTTCCAAGTAAATGCAGAAATGATGGCATTAACTGGCAATCCCAATACTAAGTTCTGTCACTGTTTACCTGCGTTCCACAACACAGAAACACAAGTAGGTAAAGATATTTATGAACGGTTTGGTATGAATGGCATTGAGGTAGCCGAAGAAGTATTCGAAGGTCCAAACTCATTGGCGTTCCAAGAAGCAGAAAATCGTCTCCACACGATTAAGGCAGTTATGGTTGCTACCTTTGGAGATTATCCATTGAAATAAATTCATCTTCCTAAATGGTGATGTATGGTATCGTTTGTTTTTTATTTATATTGGATAAAGGGCTATATAAATAGGTGTGAGTCACCAATAGGTGAGAATTGAGGTTTATTATGACACCCCATAGAGTATTTATTGTCGGTCATGAAGGCACAACGGGTCTTAGAATTCATGAACGATTATCCGATCGAAAAGATATAGAACTCTTAGCGACTACTGATGAGGATCGCAAAAATGTAGAGGCCATTAAAGTGGTTGCAAAAAAGGCAGACATCGTATTTCTTTGTTTACCTGATGCGGCATCTAAAGATATTATGGCGGTTATCGGTGACTTGCCGTGCAAGGTAATTGATACATCTACCGCTTTTAGAACTGATTCTGATTGGGCCTATGGTTTTCCAGAACTTGGTATTAATTATAAGACAGCTATTGCTACTAAAAAACATATTGCAAATCCTGGCTGCCATGCAAGTGGTATGATAGCTTGCATAGCACCTCTTGTAAAAGCAGGGCTTGTGCCAGCGGATTATCCTTTCACCATTACATCCTTAACAGGCTATAGCGGTGGTGGTAAAAAGATGATTGGTCAATATGAAAGTAGTCCTAAGGACTATTTCCTTTATGCTCCACGTCAATATGGGCTTGGTCAAGAACATAAACATTTACCCGAAGTACAACATGTATGCGGCCTTAGTGAAGCACCAATTTTTATGCCAATCGTTGATGATTACTATTCTGGGATGGAGGTTACCGTAGGTATTCATAGTCGTTTATGTCATAAACCTGTTTGTATTGATAAGGTACAACAAACGTTAGAAGACTTTTACAAAGATAGTACAATCGTTACGGTTGCACCATTTACTGAAAATAGCAATAGCGGTATGTTAAACGCTAACCAATTGAGCAATACGGACAGTATGAAAATCTATGTCACTGGTAACGATGAACGCATCATGGTTCACGCCATTTTCGATAATTTAGGTAAAGGTGCATCGGGTGCCGCCGTTCAATGTATGAATATTGCATTGGGTTTACCAGAGGATACTGGTTTAGTATTAGGTTAGAGAGGAATCTATGAAGAATGTAACAAATGCAATGCGGGCGCATATCTTAACGGCGGCCGTTCCATATATAAAACAATACACAGATCAGTACGTTGTCGTTAAATATGGCGGCAATGCCATGATTGATGAAGAATTAAAAAAATCTGTTATGAAGGACTTACTATTACTCCAATTAGTGGGTGTAAAAGTAGTCCTCGTTCATGGTGGTGGTCCAGCTATTAATAGTACCTTAGAGGCGATGCAAATTGAATCACATTTTGCTAATGGATTACGCGTTACCGATGAAGCAACGATGGATGTTGTACAAATGGTGCTAGCCGGCAAGGTGAATAAAGGGCTCGTGGCGGATTTAACGGATCTTGGTGGCAAAGCTGTTGGCCTTTGTGGCGTAGATGGCAACATGATTCAAGTTCATAAACAAAACGAAGAACTTGGTTACGTAGGTTATATTGATACCATTGATACCAGCATTATCCATGACGTAATTAGCCGTGGCTATATTCCGGTTATTTCTTCTATCGGCATGGGAGCCGATGGCAAGACCTACAATATTAATGCGGATACGGTAGCTGCGAAAATTGCAGGTGCCCTCAAGGCGGAAACCATGGTAGCTATGACCAATATTGATGGTGTATTGCGAGATGTGCATGATCCAGATTCTTTAATTTCTAAAATTACGATGGCTGAGGCAGTTCAGTTAAAAGCGGATGGTGTCATTGCAGGCGGTATGATTCCAAAGGTAGATTGCTGCTTAGAGGCCATAGAAGCAGGGGCACAAAAGGTATTCATCATCAATGGTGAAATTCCACATGCCATTCTTATCGAGTTATTAACCGATGAAGGCCTTGGTACAATGTTTGTTGCTTAATAGTAAACATAATACTGGTAATCATCTATTGGGTATCTTTTACATAGATAGACGACGGCATGACCGTACATTTGGAGGATATAATGAGTAATGCAATCGATTTTGAACAACAAGATAAAGAATATATAGCCAATACGTATGGTCGGTTCAACGTATGCTTTGAAAAAGGAAAAGGTTCTCTTTTGTGGGACGTAGATGGTAAAGAGTACATCGACCTCGGCTCTGGTATTGGCGTAACCGCCTTTGGTGTTGACGATGATGAGTGGACTGAGGCTGTTACTAAGCAGTCTCATGCGTTGAATCATATTTCTAATTTATACTATTCCTTGCCACAAATTGAGCTAGCGAAACAGCTCTGTGCGAAAACGGGGATGAAAAAGGTGTTTTTTTCTAACTCTGGTGCGGAGTCTAACGAATGTGCTATTAAGACAGCGCGTAAATATAGCCATGACAAATATGGCGAAGGACGTCATATAATTGTTACCTTAGTCAATAGTTTCCACGGTCGTACTATTACCACCTTGTCTGCGACAGGACAAGATGTATTCCATCAACATTTCTTCCCATTTACGGAAGGCTTTATTCATACCCCAGCCAATGATATTGATGCGGCTTTGAAAGCCCTTGCTAATCCATCTGTTTGTGCCATCATGATGGAACCTATTCAAGGTGAAGGTGGTGTTATGCCATTAGATAAGGAGTTTGTCCAAAGCGTAACAAAATATGCTCATGAACACGATCAACTGGTACTCATCGATGAGGTACAAACTGGTAATGGTCGGACTGGCAGCTTATATGCATACCAACAATTTGGTATCGAACCAGATGTGGTATCTACTGCAAAAGGTTTGGCCGGAGGGCTACCCATGGGTGCCACCTTATTCAATGAAAAGATGCAATATGTATTAAATGCTGGTGCTCATGCTACTACTTTTGGAGGTAATCCAATCTGCGCAGCTGCAGGTAATACCATTATTAGCCGGTTAACTCCTGAACTCCTTGACTCTGTAAAAGCAAAAGGGGAATACGTAAAGGCTACCTTAACTGGTAAACCTGGCGTTCTTGGTGTTAGCGGTATGGGCCTCATGCTTGGCATTGAAACTACGGTTGATGCTAAAGCTGTTATAGCTAAATGTCTTGAAAAAGGCGTAGTATGCTTATCTGCTAAAAATAAAGTGCGCCTTTTACCAGCTCTTAATATCCCGCAAGAACAGTTAGAAAAAGCTATTGCTATTTTAGCTGATGTGATTGAAGAATTAGCAGCACAGTAAGAAGTAAGATTTTGTTTAACTTTCATAAATATTGTTTACTATAGTTATGTAACATTGAACTATGGAAATAAACCGATGATTATATAGACTTTACTCCGTATTCGTGTTACTCTAAAAGAAACAGTCTATATTGGAGGAGTAAATATGAATACAGAATCCTTACGTAATGAAGTATTGGTTCCAGCGGTAGCAAAAACGTTGGACATTGCAGCTAAAGCAAAACCTACAAAAGAAGAAATTATCACAACGGCGAAAATCACCGCTGCTGTGACAGTTGCAACAGCTGTTGTATCCTTAGCGGTACAAGCAGTATTGCGCAACCGATAAGAAACTGAGAAAACGACATGGCGTTGCCTGTCGTTTTCTTTTACTTTTACCCTGTTATTCCCCTAAATAAGGGGTTTTTCTTGGCGCATGTAGGTTGTGTATTTATAAATTCGGAGACTGTTTAATCGTTATATATTAGCGATGCATATTGATATGCAATTGATATATTGATATTAGAGGAGGCGATACGATGCATAGTCGCGATTTAATAGAGCAATATAAAGGTTATGTTCAAAATTGGCGTAGATATTTTCATAAACATCCAGAACTCAGTAATGAAGAGTTTGAAACGACAAAGACACTCGCTAAAGAACTAGAATCAATGGGCGTAGAGATTCATGTAGACATAGAGCGTGGTATCGGCTTAATTGGTATTATCCATGGTGCTAATCCGGGAAGGGCTATCGCGTTGCGCGCCGATATCGATGCATTGCCTGTTTATGAACATAATACAGTGGACTATAAATCTGAAGTAGAAGGTAAAATGCATGCTTGCGGTCATGATGGACATATGGCTATTTTATTAGGTGCGGCTAAAATGCTAATGTCTATGAAAGACCGTATTGAAGGCGATGTGTATTTAGCATTCCAACCTGCGGAAGAAACTGGCGCAGGGGCTCCGGATTTCATCAAGTTTGGTGATTGGTATGATAAGGTAGATGCTATCTTTGGTGGTCATGTGTGGATCGATTTGCCAGCGGGCCTTGTGTCTGTTGAGGAAGGCCCTCGTATGGCTGCCAGTAGCCAGATTACAATTAATGTAAAGGGTAAACAAGGTCATGGTGCACAGCCTCATCAAGCGATTGATGCAATCGTGGTGGCTAGTGCCATCGTTATGAATTTGCAAACTGTGGTTTCTCGTAATGTGAGTGCCCTTGATTCCGTCGTTGTTACGATTGGCAATATTCACTCTGGCTCAGAATGGAATGTCATCCCTGGGGAAGCTTCCCTAGGCGGTACAGTTCGTTTCTTTGATCCAAACCAAGAACAATATATTGTCGATACTATTCGCCGCATTGTAGAACACACTGCAGAGGCCTATGGAGCGACTGCTACATTAGAATATGTAAAAAAAGTGCCTCCTACTATTAATGATCCTAAATCCAGTGAACTTGCAGAACGTGTCGTTATTGATACATTAGGTGAGGACAAGCTTTCTAAGATGCGTAAAGTAATGCCTGGAGAAGATTTTGCATGGTATTTACAAGATAAATCAGGATGCTTTGCCTTTATTGGTATTCAAAACCCTGAAGTAGAAGCTACATACGATCATCATAATAATAGATTTAATATGGATGATACCGTATTATCTGCAGCATCTGCGGTGTATACTGAATATGCAATTCAGTGGTTAAAAGAACATAACTAAAATTCTATGTAAGAGGTTCTTATGAATATAGTTATATGTCTCATTATTATTGCTATAACAGGCATATTATTGATGAAGCGCTATCAACCACAGCCTATTTTGATTGGCATGGGAATCCTCATGATGTTCATCGCTTATGAGGGAAAATGGATTGATGCCATATTAGTTGATGGTCAATCTACAGGGGTTCTTATATTTGATGCCATGGATATCGTAAGGATAACGACATCTAATAATATAGTTAATTTGGGCCTTATGATTATGACTTGTGCAGGCTATGCAAAATATATGGAATATATTGGGGCAGGAACGCGACTCGCAGATACTTTTATCCGCCCTTTATATCGCCTTAATCGACCATATATTGTGTTAGCCCTTATGTTTTTACTCAATATGGGATTAGCTATTTGTGTTCCCAATCCTTTGAGTCTTGCTCTCCTCATGATGGTCACAATGTATCCTGTTTTAGTTCGATTAGGTGTAAGTCCTGTAGGGGCGGCTGCAGTTATTGCTACGGGACACCTTATGGATGTAGGACCTGGGGCGGTGTCTACTTTATTGATTGCAAAGGTATTAAATATTCCTGTGCCAAACTATTTTGTAGGCTATCAGTTGAGGATTTATTTCTTAGTTGCTATTGTGACTGCCATAGCGCACTTCTGGTGGCAGAGATATCGAGATCGAATTGATGGCCCTATGGATGTAAATGATCTTGAAAGCATTCCTAAAGCGCCTATTGGTCCCAAGCTATATATGATATTCCCATTATTACCATTGTGTTTTATCTTAGGCTTTAGCCAGTATGGTTTTTCTGGTGTAAAGATGAATGTTACTCTTGCCATGATGCTTGCCTTTGGCATTGCTCTAATGACAGAATTAATTCGTCATCGAAATCTGAGAACTGTACTTAAGAGCACCACAGTTTTCTTTGAAGGTATGGGGAATCAGTTCTCTTATGCAGTGACTCTTATTATAGGGGGGCAAATCTTTGCGCAAGGTTTGGTTAGCCTAGGCCTTATTGATTCGTTAGTTAGTACACTTCAAACACTATCCTTAAACTCTATTGGACTTACCTCTATTCTTGGAGGGGGTATGCTAGGACTTAGTATGGTTACAGGTAGTAACGTAGCACCATTATTCACATTAGTTCCACTAGTACCTGATATTGTATCTAATCTTAGCCTTGATCCGATTACCACTATGCTTGGCATGCAAAATGGAGCTAGCCTTGGTTTGTTCTTAAGCCCAATTAGTCCAGTTATGGTTGGTGTAGCTGGTGTAGCTCATATTAAATCGGTAGATTTACTTAGACGCACGGCTGTGCCAGTTCTTGTGGCATTACTTACAAGTTGTGCGGGAATATGGGTGCTTTTTTAATTTTAATTTAAATTTACAAAACCCTCTTTACATGTTTTGTAAAGAGGGTTATTATATTCCAATATTAAATCATATGTAATTAAAATGGTTTCCTGTTAAAGTACAAGTTTTAGTGCTTTGCGGATAAAAAGGGCCTTTCTTCGCCGGACGGTTCTAGAAGCCAGAAAGGATGTAATGAACGATCAAGTTTCTATTTCAACAGCAAATATTCGTGGTGCTTTTGGGGCATTTTTTATCCCTGGTATGTACACAGCTTTATGGGCTGGTTTTGTGCCATATTTAAAAGCAAAGCTTAGTATTGGTGAAGATGTATTAGGTTCCATGATTTTGTTGCTCGGTGTAGGTTCTTGTTTATCCATGGCTATAGCAGGTAAGCTTGTAGAAAGCTTTGGGTGTAAGAGAGTCGTTTTGTTAGCTAGCTTTATTGGTATGGTATCTCTTGCCATCGTTACTATGTGTCCTACTATTGCTACAACAACAGTAGCCCTGTTCTTTTTTGGTATTGGTGTAGGCCTTAGTGGTGCTTCTGCTAATTTACAAGCTATCCTAACAGAAAAGGTGAGCAAAAAACATTTAATGGGCGCCTATCACGGTGGCTGGAGCTTAGGTGGTTTTGCTGGTGCCGGTGTTTTGCTCGTGCTTTTAAAAATCTTATCGCTGCCTGTTAATCAAAGTATTTGGGGACTTCTCATCGTACTATTTATTGCGATGGTTGTAGTTAGCCAATTTATGTTGACCTTTGGTAGTGATCCAAATGCAAAGGTTACTAAAAAATCTAAAAGCCCATTGTCCTTTCATCCAATCGCTCTTATTTTTGGTTTATTGTCCTTTGTTTCTTACTTGGTAGAAGGTGCTGTAGGGGATTGGAGTGCATTATATTTATTTGAAGATAAAGGGATTGTTATTGAAGAGGCTGTCATGGGTGTAATGCTCTTTAATGGTACTATGTGTATAGGCCGTTTGCTTGGTAATAGATTAGGTAAACACTTAACATCAAAGCAAGTTGTTGTTGGTGGCTACTTACTTGGCTCTATTGCGATGGGGCTTATCGTGTTCTTGCCAGGTCATGCATCCATGTATACTTACTTATTATTGGGTATTTCATTAGCTATGATAGTACCAAACCTATTCTCTGCAATGGGGGAACAAAATGTCATTCCTATGACACAAGCGGTCGCAACATCCACAATGCTCGGTTATATGGGTATTTTGATGGGACCTGCCTTAATTGGTTTCATTGCGCACGGTACAAGTCTTACAGTAGCATTTATCGTATTGACTATATTGCTTGTTGTAAGTGCAGGTATTGGTAAATACGCATACCATTTAATGAGTAAAGACTGTGGTCTTAGTGAAGAACAAATTTAATAGCCTATAATTAAGGAGCTACGATTTTCGTATCGTAGCTCCTTTTTCATATTTTTATATTTTATGTATTTCTCGCATTAAAAAGCCACAGGTCTAGAACCTGTGGCTTTTAGAACTATCATTATATATTGATTAGATTAGCGATCGCCATTGAAGATGGAGTTTTTAACAAGCACATAGTCTACTTTGCGGATGGCTTGTAGAGTCGTACCGCCAGCGTAAGAAATAGCGGATTGTAAATCTTGTTCCATTTCAGTTAATGTATCGAAGATAGAACCTTTGGAATCGATGAAGATTTTTTTACCTTCTACATTTTTGCGTTCCCCTTTTTGGAACTCAGAAGCGGAACCAAAGTATTCTTTTACAGCTTTGCCGTCAACAATCTTTTCTTCCCCTGGGGATTCCTCGTGACCTGCAAAGAGGGAGCCAATCATAACCATAGTAGCACCAAAGCGAATGGATTTTGCGATGTCGCCATGGTCACGAATACCGCCGTCAGCGATGATAGGTTTAGTAGCTGCTTTTGCGCACCAGCGAACAGCCGCTAATTGCCAGCCACCAGTACCAAAGCCAGTTTTCAATTTTGTGATACATACTTTACCAGGACCGATGCCTACTTTAGTCGCATCAGCACCAGCATTTTCTAGTTCACGAACTGCTTCTGGAGTGCCTACATTACCAGCGATAATGAAGGTTTCAGGTAAGTTCTTTTTTATGTATTGAATCATTTCGATGACCGCATTGGAATGACCATGTGCAATATCAATAGTGATATATTCTGGGGTTAAGTTTGCTTTCTTAAATTCATCAACTAAAGCAAATTCTTCAGCTTTTACGCCGATAGAAATAGAAGAATATAGGTTAAGGTCGTGCATGCGTTTTACAAAGTCCATACGACGTTCTGGTTGGAAACGATGCATGATATAGAAATACCCTTCACGAGCTAATTTTTCAGCCAACTCTTCGTCGATAATAGTTTGCATATTAGCAGGTACTACTGGCAAGCGGAATGTGCGTTTACCTAATTTTACATGTGTATCACATTCGCTACGACTGGAGACAATACATTTGTTAGGAATCAATTGCACGTCTTCATAATCAAAGATGTTAGTTGTATTAATCATAGTTTCTATATCTCCTTCGAGTATTACATATTGAACCTGTACCATTATACAAGAGACTCATAAAATTTTCAATACGTTCCGAATATTTTGTTTGGTATAAGGGATAAACTGTAGTACAATACAAGTAGATTGTATAAATAATATATTCATTTATAGATATATGGTAAAAGGAGGTTGATTAATGTGGAACAGTCTAAAACCCGTATGCTTGCTGAAGCTGGCGTAGCAATTGCCATTGCTCAAGTGTTGTCATTTATTACGATTTTTCATATGCCACAGGGAGGCTCTATTAAGGCGGCAGCTTTGGTACCACTCATGATTTACGCATATCGTTGGGGCGGAACACGAGGTATCTTCGTAGGTGTTGTATATGGTATATTACACTTTATTTTAGGCTTTAAATCATCTGTTCATTATTTAAGTATTGTATTAGACTACTTGGTTGCTTACGGTGCTATTGGCGTTTGTGGTTACTTTAAAGATTCTCTTTCTGGACTTATCACTGGATCCATCGTAGGTATTGTATTGCGTTGGGGGGCATCTGTTACGAGCGGTGCTGTGGTCTTTGCTAGCTATGCTCCGCAAGGGCAGAATCCTTGGGTTTATTCCATGATTTATAATGCATCCTATATGGTACCAGATGGGCTTTTAAATATTGCAGTTTTACTATTCATCTACCAAGGTGTTAAACGAGGTTTACAACGTCGTGGATAAATTAGGTTTAATTATTTTGGCTGGAGGACTCAGCACTAGAATGGGGCAACCTAAGGCTTTGTTGTCTTGGATTAATGGTGAAAGTCTTATATCTCATGCCCTTCGTAAGGGCTTAGATGCAGATGTTCAAGATATTCTTATCTCCATTGGTGATGACGAGCAATTAGGACTTGCTATACAGACTCATATTATAGATACATTATCGAACGATGAGAAAAATAAGGTTTCTATTGTTCGTGATTCTGTTGGGCGATGCGGACCTTTAGGGGGGCTGTATAGCACTCTAGCGGTTGGTACTAGTTCTGCTTATGCAGTAATGGCAGTAGATATGCCATTCATGGAAATGGATTTGTATTATGATTGGCTCTATCAAGTAGATCATAATGATTGGAATGCCATTGTCCCATATAGTGAAAGTGGTAAATCTGAGCCGATGGCCGGTATTTATAGGCCATATATTGCGTCCTTAATTCAATCTATTCTTGTTGGCGAAAATGTATCCTTGCATCATGCTCTTGACGTCATTGGGCATGTTGAGTCCATTGATGCTACTGACTATAGCTGGGAATTAAGTAATATTAATCGCTTTGAAGATTATCAATGGGCGCGAGCTTTGGCGGAAAATGAATTTCGCCGTGTACCTTTAATTAGTGTGGTCGCATCAAAACGTAAAACAGGTAAGACAACTGTTGTAACGCGTCTTGTGTCTGAGTTACAAAAAATCGGTTTATCCGTTGGTGTTGTCAAAAGCGATAAACATGGCTTTCAGATGGATCATGAGGGAACAGATACAGATCTTGCTTATAAAGCTGGGGCTGATGCGGTTGCTATTGCAGGGCCTACTGAAACAGCGATTCGCATACGTACAAAAGAACAATCAAATCTGTATGAAATATCACAGTTTATGCCCGTAGATATAGTTATACTAGAATCACGGTCTCAAGGGATTGCCCCTATTATAGAGGTTACCCAAGAGGGACATACGGAAGAGCTTATCTCGGATTCCATGGACCGAGTGGCGACGATAGAAATTGGTAAGTTAGATCAAGACGTACCTGAATTGGTACGTCACATACAGGAAATGATGAGGAGTTTAAATGGCCGTCGTTACTGTTGAGAAGGCGCTCCAATTGTGGGATGAAGCCTTACAAACGCAAGTTCATAAAGTTGAAACAATAGATGTTAAGGCTGCGAAGGGGTACGTGTTAGCAGAGGACATTATTGCACCCACAGACGTACCTGCATTCCCAAAATCTGCTATGGATGGTTATGCCATCGCCTACGAAGAAGGTCGTAATGAATATATCGTTGACGGTATCATTGGTGCTGGTGTTGTATGGGAACATCCCGTAGACGTTGGTCATGCGGTGCGTATTATGACTGGTGCACCGGTACCAGATACATGTGATACTGTCATCATGCAAGAACAAGTGGTTGGCACTGGTGAACCACAAACTACAATTACGATTCAAGGCAAATATCATTGTGGTGATCATATTATTCCACAAGGTGAGGAGTGTGTTGCCGGCACCATTGTGATCCCACGTGGTACAGAGGTAACATCTACAGTACAAACCATTTTGACGGGGCTAGGTATGACGGAGATATCTGTTAATGCCATGCCTCGTGTATTAGTTCTTACCTCTGGCCATGAGGTTATTGAACCTGGTGAAACTTTAACACCTGGTAAAATCTACAACTCTAATCGAGCTATGATCTGTGGGCTCTTGGAGGATTTAGGTTTTCATAAGATAACACATTATCATGTAAGTGATGCTCCGGAGGAGTTAGACTCTGAAATCAACCATGTGTTGAAGCTTAGTGAAGAAGCAGATGTTATTATCAGTTCTGGTGGTGTGTCGGTAGGCCTTTTCGATACGATGCCTCTTATTTATGAAAAACTAGGAGCAAAATCTATCTATGCCCGTATTCAAATGCGACCGGGTGCAGCATCTTATGGTGCGGTTACCCCAAAAGGTCAGATTATCTTTGGTTTGTCCGGTAATCCAGGGGCTGCCTTTAATGGGTGGCATTTAATCGTAGCACCAACCTTGAAACGCTATAAAGGTTTGGCAAACTGGACTACACCAGTGGTGGCCTGTGTTATGGATTCGGAAATTTTTAAACGCAATGCTTTTGATCGCTATGTACAAGGTAAAGTAATCTTCGGTGGTGGCGCGCCACGCTTTGTGGCTAATCGTCACTTTAACAGTAGTAGCATGTTAGGCTTATATACGGTTAATGCTTTGGCGTGTATTCCGAGAGGCGTACATGAGGTACGGCCTGGCGATACTTTTGATGTGTATCTATTAGGACTGCTACCTGCGATTTAAATTATATGAGATTAATATTTATAGACGTTTAATATTTCAAAATTTAGGATGTTACATATCTGTAATATTTAGTGATAATAATAAGACGAGGTCTCTCTAGAGGTCTCGTCTATTTGTTATATAAAATTATTTCAATTCTGTTGCTATAGGTACTGAAATTAAATCTCAATTAACTTATAATAAAGTCAACAAAAGGACAGTCCTTTTAATTATATTAATTGAGTTTTGACAAAATTTTATTTCAATCTACTTTTTAATTATTTTTACTATCAAATAGTTATATAAGGAGTGATTTCTATGAGTAAGACTTTCACAAAAAATATCCCAGTCAACGAAATTTTACATCTAGGCGATTGTTTAGAGTATAAAGAAGGGCAAGTGATTAGTATTACTATAGCCCAAAATGAACGCCTCAGTATTACCTTATTTGCGTTACCAAAGGGCGAAGAAATCTCAACGCATATAACTGTAGGCGATGCGATTGTGCAAATCCTCGATGGAGAGGCACATATCGTCGTCGGTGATGTGGAACACAATGTGAAAGCTGGTGAAACATTGATCATGCCTTCTGAAGTCCCTCATAGCCTCGATGCCCGAGAAAACTTCAAGATGCTGTTGACCGTCGTTAAATAAATATATCATAATGAATGCATCCCTTGGATTAATAAGGGGTGTATTTTTATATTCCGTTAGAAAAATATATAATTTAGATAGTTATATTTGTAAAAAAGAGTACAATAAAATTATGGAGAGGCGTTAACATATTTAATAGATTTTATTTTAGAGGTCTAGAAAAGGAAGTCCTGCTGGAGGTTTACGATGAGCACGAAAGTAGATCCAAAAGCAGTGCTCGCGGCTATCGTAATTGCTAGTTCCTTGGCATATGCGACACCAATTGGTATGCCTGCCAATACTATGGTTTACAATATAGCTGGCTATAGCTTTTTGAATTATGTGAAAGCTAGTGTACCACTTATTGTTGTATCTAGTATTGTGGTATTGGTATTATTGCCAATTCTGTGCCCCTTTTAATATATAAGGTATTATCTAGCGTTGTAGATATATGAAAAATATTCATTATAAAAAATTATATGATTTACATCACTGAGTTATATCTATATACTATAGGTGTATGACTACCATGAAAGGAAAGTTCTCATGGATTATAGTGTTGCTGTTACATTGGGATTCCTCGTATTTGCAATCGTCATGTTTGCATTGGAGAAGATTCCATTGTCTATTACGGCTATGATTGTAGCCGTTGGTTTGCATCTTTCTGGTGTATTAACCGCAACGGAAGCTTTCAAAGGCTTCGTTGACTCTAATGTTATTTTATTCATTGCTATGTTTATTATCAGTGCTGCTTTCTTTGAAACAGGTGTTGCTGTTGATGTAGGTGATGTTGTTAATAAATTTGCTAAAAACGAAACAATCCTTATTATCGCTATCATGATGCTTACAGGTATTATGTCTGGTCTCTTGTCCAACACAGGTACGGCAGCCGTTATGATTCCTGTTGTCATCGGTATTTGTAAAAAGGGTGGTTTCAACCAAACTAAATTCCTAATGCCAATCGCATTTGCAGCCGCTATGGGTGGTAATATTTCTATGATTGGTTCCCCTGGTAATATGATTGCAAACTCTAATTTACAAGAGGCTGGTCTTGGTTCCTTTAGTTTCTTCGCTTATGGTGAAGTAGGTTTACCTATACTTATCATCGGCACTCTATTCTATGCATTCATTGGCAAACGTTTCGTGCCAGAGGTTCCAACTCGTGAGCCTGATGCAAACTATCAAAAAAATGCTGACTTTGATCATGTTCCAATGTGGAAAAAATGGACAGCAGGTTTGGTGCTTGTATTGACTATTGCGGCTATGATTTTTGAAAAACAAATCGGTGTATCTTTGGCTGTTAGCGCTTGGGTAGGTGCTCTTGTTATCGTAGCAACTGGGGTTATTACTGAAACAGAGGCTGTTAAGTCTATCGATATGAAGACAATTCTGTTGTTTGTAGGTTCCTTGGCTCTTGGTACAGCAATGGTAAAATCCGGCGCAGGTGCATTTATTGCAAACCTTATCGTTGATGGTTTGGGTGAGACACCTAACCCATTGGTCTTGTTAGCAGTGCTTTTCTTCTTGTCTATATTCATGACAAACTTTGTGTCCAATACAGCGGACGTTGCATTGTTGGCACCTATCGGCTTGTCCTTGGCATCTCAATTAGGCTTTGACCCAAAAGCGATTCTCGTAGCTATCGTTATTTCCAGTTCTCTTGCATATGCTACACCAATGGGCACGCCTCCAAATGCTATGGTGTATAACGTGGCGGGTTACAGCTTTAAGGATTATGTAAAAGCTGGCGTACCATTGATTATTGTATCTGCCATCGTTTCTTTTGTATTATTGCCAATTTTATTCCCATTTAACCCGTAATTTTATATAGGTGAGTCATACTAAACCGTCACCGTTGGTGGCGGTTTTATTTATATAAAATTATTTCAATTCTGTTGCTATAGACACTGAAATTAAATCTCAATTAACTTATAATAAAGTCAACAAAAGGACAGTCCTTTTAATTATATTAATTGAGTTTTGACAAAATTTTATTTCAATCTACTTTTTAATTATTTTTACTATCAAATAGTTATATAAGGAGTGATTTCTATGAGTAAGACTTTCACAAAAAATATCCCAGTCAACGAAATTTTACATCTAGGCGATTGTTTAGAGTATAAAGAAGGGCAAGTGATTAGTATTACTATAGCCCAAAATGAACGCCTCAGTATTACCTTATTTGCGTTACCAAAGGGCGAAGAAATCTCAACGCATATAACTGTAGGCGATGCGATTGTGCAAATCCTCGATGGAGAGGCACATATCGTCGTCGGTGATGTGGAACACAATGTGAAAGCTGGTGAAACATTGATCATGCCTTCTGAAGTCCCTCATAGCCTCGATGCCCAAGAAAACTTCAAGATGCTGTTGACCGTTGTTAAATAAATATATCATAATAAATGCATCCCTTAGATTATAAGGGGTGCATTTTTAATGCGTTGAGAGAGGTCGAATGTATGAATGTCGTTGAACAGTATAATTTAACTTTACAAATAGAAGTTCTAAAAGAACAAAGCGCGGAAACATTAGCGCGTCTCTGTAACTTAGTTGAGGAGAGTGACACTAGTGACTGTGTAGAGCTATTAAAAGCGTATTCTCATATTGTAAATACAGAGTTATATTTAGCCACGTCTATACATGAGTTAGACGTTCTAAAATCAGATATGGTAGACCTTGAAAGCAATATTAAAGAGTCATTAGCACAAGCTTCTCATGACATTAGTGATGTTAAAGCTGTTAAAGAGACTAGTGATGTACAAGCTATTGAATCCTATAGCTCTGAAGACTTTGATAAGGCCTTAGAACGTACCATTGATTTCTTAACGTTTAATAAAAATATATCTAGTACACCTCGTGCTGTTATTTTAGGTGGTCAAAGTGGAGCCGGGAAAACCACAATTCATCGTGTGAAAATGCTAGAGTCAAAAGGTAATTATATTATCATTGATGGCGATACATACCGTGCTCAACACCCGTATTTTAGAGAGTTACAAGAAAAATATGGTGTTGATAGTGTAGATTACACAAAAATGTTTGCAGGTAAGATGGTAGAGGCTGTAATTGATAAATTAAGCTCTTTAAAATACAATTTAATTATTGAAGGCACATTACGTTCCGCCGCAGTACCAATTAATACAGCTACATTATTAAAATCTAAAGGCTATACCGTCGATTTTTGTTTGATTGCTACTAAGCCAGAGTTATCTTATTTGACGACGCAATTGCGCTATTTAGAAATGATGATTGTGGATCCTTTACAAGCGAGAGCCACTCCTAAAGATCATCATGATGGAATTGTAAAATCCTTGGTCGCTAATATTACTGAACTAGAACAGAGTGGAGTCTTTGAAACTATTCAAGTGTATAAACGTGATTTAGAACAAGTATATAATTCAAAATTATGTACTGAATCTGTTGGAACTGTTGTAGACCAAATTTTATTTGGTCCTTGGACTCAAGATGAATCGGCCTTGTTAGAAGAGAGTAAATCACAGGAACAGGAGTTAAGAGCGAAATTACCTTAGGGAGTAAAAGTGTAATGGATTACTTCGACTATTCATATAAACATAATTACATAGAGTTTAGTAGCAACATATATTGAGTTGGCACATACCATTACAACTGGCATAGTGAGACGGAGATTGTTATTTTATTAAAAGGCCAAATGGAGATGAGTTGTAATGGTGAGACATTTACGATGGAACCACTTGATGTGGTCATTATCTCTCCTCAAGTGGGACATGCCACATTAGCTCTGGAAGAGGATGTCATTGCCTTTGTCATTCATGTAGGAAATGAATTTTACCAACAGTATGATCCAGATTTTGGCGCCTATCAATTTGTATTGCGTTCAGATAATAGTACTCGTCACAATCAATTCTTTACAACCTTACGGCATCATGCAGCTATGACGATGTTATTGATGACTAAAGGTGAAAGCCCGGTACATCGAATGTGGATAGAGCATCATTACTTAGCGTTGGCTGGGGATGTATTTAGAGAGTTTGATCCCATTAAAAAGGTTCATGAAAATGCTAGACCTGGTGATATGAAACCCGCAACGTTCGATAAAATGATTGCCTATATTGATGAGCATTATGAGCAGAAAATAGAGTTGGAAGATATTGCAAAAATTGGGGGCTATAATGTTGCCTATACATCTCAGTTCTTTAAAAAGCAAATGGGGATTTCATTTGTTGAGTATGTATTGAGGTTAAGAATCCGTGACGCTACTGTTCGCTTAGCTGGTACGGATGAGGCTGTCGCAAGAATTGCAAGCGATTGTGGATTTGCAGATGTGAAAGCCTTTAATGTGGCTTTTAAAAAACACTTTAATATGACTCCCACAGAATATCGTAAGCAAGTCAAAAGCATTGGGCGTAAAACCGTCTTACAAGATTGGAAAGAAATTATTTCTGTAGACAATCAAGATGTTCTTGATGTATTGCATTCATTCTTGTCGTATGAAGATGATTCCCGAGCTAAGAGTGAATTGGAATTTATGAGCAAAAAATTGGAATCTTTGAAAGAAAAGTTAGTAGATGTAGTAAAGGATTTATAAAGGTATTTTGTTATATCTCTATGGCAACTAGATTCTTATAGTAACTAATTCTTATAGTAGCTAATTCTTTTAGTAGCTATATTCTTGTGATAAGAGTTTGGTAAGCAAATTATTTTGATGAATTTATGACACATATAGAAAGATTAGAATTGGGTAAATTTCTATATCAAAAAACCCTATAAAGTTATTGAAAAAGCACTACTGTTGATAAGTAGTGCTTTTTTATATGTATTTTCCGGGTGAATTTATATATTGTTATAGTCCCAAAATACAATAAATCGAGAGAAATCTATCTTTTTTCGTTGATTTTAATATAAAAATTATCTTTTAATTTGGATAGTTATATTCACTAAACTGAGTAGAATATATCTCATCAGGAGTAAAAAAATTAGTAAGTTATAATTTTGGAGGATATATGAATCAAGTAAAATTTATGGAAAACGTAGGTAAAGTTGCAACTGTTACTGCTGTAGCTATGTATGTATCTTATTTCCCACAAATCATGCATAACCTTGCACATCCAGGTACTGGTGATTGGATTCAACCACTTGTAGCTGCAATCAACTGTACATTATGGGTAGCGTATGGTTTGTTTAAAGAACATAGAGATATTCCAGTAGCATTAGCCAATGCACCAGGTATCTTCTTTGGTTTAGCAGCGGCTATTACAGCGGTTATGTAATTTTAAGAATAGATATATAATGCTATAGAAGCATAAAACTATAATTTATTAATATATAAAATAAGATTACTGTTGACCGTTATTAATTATATATATCATAATGAATGCATCCCTTTGATTAATAAGGGGTGCATTTTTTATGTAAATAATTGAGAGGTATTTGTTTGATTTTATGAGGGGTATTACGTTGTTATGGATTACTTTCACTATACCTATAAACACAATCATATAGATTTCAATAGTGATATATATAAGGTTAGTACATATCATTACAACTGGCACAGTGGCGTTGAAGTCTTGATCTTGTTAAAGGGCAGAATCGACATGAGTTGTAATAGTGAGGTTTTTACAATGGAACCTCTTGATACCATTATTATTTCCCCTCAAGTAGGTCATGCTACGTTGGCCTTAGAGGAGGATACAACAGCTCTTGTTATTCATGTGAGTAAGGAGTTTTTCCAATACTTTGATCCTAACTTCGGCATGTACCAATTTGTATTGCGCTCAGATAAAACTAATAGGGATAATGAATTCTTTACGTCCTTACGTTATCTTGCGGCACAAATGATGTTGTTAATGGTGAATAGTGAAAGTCCTGATCGTCAATTATGGTTGGAGAGTCACTTTTTAGCCATGACGAGTGATATATATCGTGAAATTGATGCGGTTAAGACTATCCCTATACATACAAAGCCTGCTGATATGACTGTAGCTACCTTTGATAAAATGATTGCCTATATTGATGAAAACTATAAGCAGAAGATAGAGTTAGAAGATATTGCTAAAATAGGCGGTTATAATGTGAACTATACATCTCAATTTTTTAAACGCCAATTAGGGGTTTCCTTTTTAGAGTATTTGTTGCGGTTGAGATTACGAGAGGCTACAGTTCGTTTAGCTAACTCTGAAGATGGAGTAGCACATATTGCAAGTAGTTGTGGCTTTGCAGATATTAAAGCCTTTAATGTGGCCTTCAAGAAACATTTCCATACAACACCATCTGAATATAGAAAGCAAGCAAAAGAGATGGGGCGTAAGACAAAATTACATGATTGGAAGGAAATTATTTCTACTCAGGAAGAAGATATTATAGACATTTTACAAACTTACTTACCCTATCAAGATGTCTCTATCGATAAGAATAGATTAGATGAGGCTAATCAAAAGTTACAGGATGTTAGAGACCAACTTGAGATGGTTGTAAAAAGATTACAATCATAATTTTCATTCTTATAATAACTTGTAATTACCTATAATTTCATGATTTTGAAAATTAAATTAGGTGGATATACAATTATTAGGTATAGGTGATTTTGTATATTTGTTAATCCTATTAAAATATATGGTGAAAGAGCACTACGTTCTGATGGTAGTGCTCTTTTTTTTATAATCATATAGGTGAAATTGTATATTTTTAATGGGTTAAAAGAAAATAATTAAGGAAATTTTGTATGTGTTTGACAGACTTTCACCAATAAAAATCAACTTGTAAATTGGATAGTTATATACTGAAAAAAGAGTAGAATAGAATCATCGAAAGGAGCTAAGGTTCCGAAACAGAAATAATCACGTCTTAAATATTGAAGTCTTTTTGGAGGTTTGCGATGAGTACGAAGGAACAACAAGTACAAGAAATGACAAATAAGATAGCTAATTTCATTTCTTATATGGCAAAGGTATTGCCTGATGATGTACAAGAAAAAATTCATGAATTGGCACAGGATGAAAAAAATCCTATGGCCAAATCTATTTATGAAACAATGCAACATAATATGGATTTAGCAGCTCAGCTTAATCGTCCTTCTTGTCAAGATACTGGTGTATTACAATTTTGGGTAAAGGTTGGATCTAATTATCCCTTATTAGGAGAATTAGAAGATATTCTAAGAGAAGCAACTTATAAGGCTACACAAGAGGCTCCATTACGATTGAACTGTGTAGAAACTTTTGATGAGTTTAATACTGGTAAAAATATTGGCCTCACTGCACCTTATATTCACTGGGATATCATTTCTGGTTGTGATGATGTAGAAATCTTCCCTTATATGGCTGGTGGCGGGTGTTCCTTGCCAGGGTCAGGTAAAACATTGATGCCAGGCGAAGGCTATGAAGGTATTGCTAAGTTTGTTCTTGATTTGATGACAAGCTATGGATTGAATGCGTGTCCTCCACTATTGGTAGGTGTAGGGATTGCTACAACTATTGATACCGCTGCTGGATTATCTAAAAAAGCATTAATGCGCCCTGTATCTTCAAAAGCACCTAATGAAAAAGCGGCTTATATGGAACAATTGTTAGAAGATGGAATTAATAAGATTGGTATTGGACCTCAAGGTATGGGTGGGGATAAAACTGTTTTAGGTGTGAACATTGAACATGGTACACGTCATCCATCTGTTATTTCTTGTGCTGTTAGTGTAGGTTGTTGGAATCATCGTCGCGGCGATCTCGTATTTGACAAGGATGGTAATTGCACAGTTAAATCTCATAAAGGAGTGACATTATAATGGCTAAGAAAATATTAACTACACCTATTCAACAATCTGATTTAGCAGGCATTAAGCCAGGCGATGTGATTTATTTGACTGGGCATATTACAACCTGTCGTGATATGGGGCATCGTCGTGTGGTAGAAGAAGGTAAAACGTTACCGGTTGATGTTAAAGATGGGGCTATACTTCATGCAGGTCCAATTATTCGTACTTTAAGCGATAATGAATTTGAAGTTGTATCTGTAGGACCTACTACATCTATGAGGATGGAAAAATACGAATATGAATTTGTTAAAAAGACAGGTGTACGTCTCATTGTAGGTAAAGGTGGCATGGGTCCTGAAACAGCACGTGCCTGCAAAGACTTTGGTGCACTACACTGTGTGTTCCCTGCAGGTAATGCGGTTCTTGCTGCTACAGAAGTCGAAAAAGTAGAATCTGCTAATTGGCGTGAATTAGGTATGTGTGAGACTTTGTGGACTTTTAAGGTTAAAGAATTTGGTCCGCTTATCGTATCCATTGATGCAGACGGTAATAACTACTTTGAAGAAAAGAAAATAGAATATAATAAGAAAAAAGATGAAATATTAGACGAAATATATAAACACGTAGGTTTCATCAAATAATAAGATAAGAATAGCGATTTCTTTATATTATGAATAACTTCATAACTTGTAAATATATCTATATGAGAAATAATTATTAATAATATTGTTTTGTGATTTACAGCGTATCTTCATATAGATATACTATAAGAGTATGACTACCATGAAAGGAATTCTCATGGATTATAGTGTTGCTATTACACTGGGATTTCTTGTATTTGCAATCGTAATGTTTGCATTGGAGAAAATTCCATTGTCTATTACGGCTATGATTGTGGCCGTTGGATTACATCTTTCTGGTGTATTAACTGCAGCGGAAGCTTTTAAAGGTTTCGTTGACTCTAATGTTATTTTGTTTATTGCTATGTTTATTATCGGCGCTGCTTTCTTTGAAACAGGTGTAGCTGTTGATGTTGGTAACGTTGTTAATAAATTTGCTAAAAATGAAACTATCCTTATTATTGCTATTATGATGCTTACAGGTATTATGTCCGGCTTCTTATCTAATACAGGTACTGCAGCGGTTATGATTCCTGTTGTTATTGGTATTTGCAAAAAGGGTGGTTTTAACCAAACTAAATTCTTAATGCCAATCGTATTTGCCGCTGCTATGGGGGGAAATATTTCTATGATTGGCTCTCCTGGTAATATGATTGCAAATTCTAATTTGCAAGAAGCCGGCCTTGGATCCTTTAGTTTCTTTGCTTATGGTGAAGTGGGTTTACCTATGCTTATCGTAGGTACTTTATTCTATGCATTCATTGGTAAAAGATTCTTACCTGAGGTTCCAACACGTGAACCTGATCCAAATTATCAAAAAAATGCTGATTTCAGTCATGTTCCAGTTTGGAAAAAATGGGTAGCTGGTTTGGTATTGGTGTTGACTATCGCTGCTATGATTTTTGAAAAACAAATTGGTGTATCCTTAGCGGTTAGTGCCTGGGTAGGTGCACTTGTTATCGTAGCGACAGGAGTTATTACCGAAAACGAAGCAGTTAAGTCTATCGATATGAAGACAATTCTACTATTTGTAGGTTCCTTAGCTCTTGGTACAGCAATGGTAAAATCTGGGGCAGGTGCATATATTGCAAATCTTATTGTTGATGCTTTGGGGGATACACCTAATCCATTGGCATTATTAGCGGTACTTTTCTTCCTATCAGTATTTATGACAAACTTTATGTCCAATACAGCAGATGTTGCATTGCTAGCTCCAATCGGATTGTCTTTAGCATCTCAATTAGGTTTTGATCCTAAAGCGATTCTTGTTGCAATCGTAATTTCTAGCTCTCTTGCGTATGGTACACCTATAGGGATGCCTGCGAATACTATGGTATATAATGTAGCTGGTTATAGTTTTAAGGACTATGTGAAAGCCGGAGTACCGTTGATTGTAGTATCTGCAATTGTATCTTTAGTATTGTTACCGATTTTGTTCCCGTTTAACCCATAATTATATAAAGGTTAGTCATACAAAACCGTCACCATAGGTGGCGGTTTTATTTTTGTACTATTGGGAGAGAATATTTTAGTAATAAGTTAATATAATGTATAGATAGGTAAGAATTGATTAGACATAAGGGCTACTTTCATATATAATAGATTACTGTAGTTGTACAAATATACATCTACAGTAGACATTGAATGTGGTTTCATAGTTGTTATATAGTTTTGAGCTGGCCATGGTGCCGAGGAGGCTTTATGTTAAGCGATATTGAGATTGCCCAACAGAATACAATGGAGAAGATTCAGGTTATTGCCGATAAATGTGGTTTAACACCTGATGATATTGAACAATATGGTCATTATAAAGCGAAAATTTCCTTTGATGCCATTCGCCGTTTAGAATCTAAGCCAGATGGTAAATTGGTGTTAGTCACAGCAATCACGCCAACACCAGCCGGGGAAGGTAAGTCTACAACGAGCATTGGTCTCGTACAGGGGCTACAAAAAATCGGTAAAAATGCAATTGCTACATTACGTGAGCCATCCTTAGGACCTGTTTTTGGGATTAAAGGTGGTGCAGCAGGTGGTGGTTATGCTCAAGTTGTACCTATGGATGACATCAATCTTCACTTTACAGGTGATATGCATGCTATTACAGCGGCCAACAATTTATTATCCGCTATGATCGATAACCATATCCATCAAGGAAATGAATTGCAAATCGATTTGCGTCAACTATCTTGGACACGTGTTTTAGATATGAATGATCGTGCTCTTCGCAATGTGACAGTTGCACTTGGTGGCAAAGTATGTGGATTCCCTCGGGAAGATCATTTTATGATTACCGTTGCTTCTGAAATCATGGCTATTCTTTGCTTAGCTAAGGATTTAGAAGATTTGAAAGAACGTTTTGGTCGCATCGTTATCGGTTGTAACTTAGCAGGTGATCCTGTTTATGTTCATCAACTTGGTTGCCAAGGGGCAATGGCGCTTCTCATGAAAGATGCTATCAAGCCAAATCTCGTACAAACATTGGAACATACACCAGCTATTGTTCACGGTGGTCCCTTTGCAAATATCGCTCATGGTTGTAACTCCATTGTAGCTACAAAACTAGGACTTAAGCTTGGTGATATCGTAGTTACGGAAGCGGGCTTTGGCGCTGACTTGGGTGCTGAAAAGTTCCTTGATATTAAATGCCGATACGGCGATATTTTCCCTGATGCAATCGTTATCGTAGCTACATTACGAGCTCTTAAAATGCATGGTGGTGTACCAAAACAAGAGTTGAATACAGAAAATGTTGAAGCCATAACTAAAGGTTTCAGCAACTTGCAAAAAGCGATTGAAAACATGCGGTACTTTAATGTGCCTGTATTAGTGGCAATCAATAAATTTGCTAGCGATACAGATGCAGAAATTGCAGAGTTGACTCGCTTGTGTGATGAGTTTGGCGTGCCTGTAGAACTTAATGAATGTTGGGAAAAAGGCGGCGAAGGCGGCACTGATATGGCAAAAAAAGTCGTAGAGTTACTTGAAGGTCCTAAGCCAACACCTAAATTCGTATATGATTTGGAAGATAGTTTAGAGGATAAAGTTAATAAAATCGTTAAAACTATTTATGGTGGCGATGGAGTTATCTTTACGGACAAAGCCAAAAAGCAAATTAAACAATTAGCAGATTGGGGACTGGATCGTTTGCCTGTATGTATGGCGAAAACGCAATATTCCTTATCTGATAATCCAGCATTATTAGGGGCTCCAACAGGATTCACTATTACTGTATCCGATATTCGTGTTGCCAATGGGGCAGGCTTTATTGTATGTCGTACAGGTGATGTAATGGTAATGCCAGGCCTTCCTAAACGTCCTGCTGCTCTTAATATGGATATTGAAGCAGACGGCACAATTAAAGGCTTATTTTAATAGATATTGTTTATAGTAGAACGTTTCTTAACTGGAGATTTATAGTGTCTGCTATAATTAGTTATATTTTTTATTGTGTTCAATATTTGTAGATTTTATAGTAATTACAAAGCGATAACAAGACATATCTTGTTATCGCTTTTACATGAGGTCTTGTTATGAAATTAGTAGAACAACGAGTAATAGATTTTGTGGCTGTTACTGCATCGAAAGAGCCAACACCAGGTGGTGGTGCTATTGCAGCACTAACTGCCGCAACAGGTGCGGCTTTAGCAGAAATGGTGGCAAACCTTACATTTGGTAAAAAAGGCTATGAAGCGGTTCAGACTGAAATGGAAGTGCTCCAAGCTAAAGCAGAAGAGATTCGCAATCGTATGCTCGAATTATGTCAAGCTGATGCGGATGTATTTAACATCTTTATGAAGGCATTAGGTTTGCCAAAGAACACAAATGAGGAAAAAGCTATACGTACAGCGGCTATTCAGCAAGCTTACAAAGATGCGGCTATGGTACCTTTTGAGATTGGAGAATTAGCGAATCAAATATTTGATTTAGCAGAATTAGCCTCTCGTAAGGGGAATCAAAACCTTATTACAGATGGTATTATTGCGGCTATTAATGCGCGTGCTGCGGTGAAATCGGCTTTTTTGAATGTGCGTATTAATTTATCTGGTATTAAAGATGAAAGTTTTGTAGAAGAACTAACATCTAAGATGTATGCCATTGAAAAAGATCTTGATGTTAAAGAGTCGGCTATCATAGGGTTATATAAATAATAAAAAATTATAATATAAATCGAATAATATAACCGAGCAAGCTATAAAAGTTCGGGAAATAATATAAAGAGAGCCTATTAATACATATAAAATAATAGACTCTCTTTTTTCTATTGTTATAATCCGAACGATAGTGTAAAATAAATGGGTGATATTTCGAGGTTTTATGTAGGAGACATTATGACAGATCAGAACCAAATAAATACAGTCGATAGTATGTTGCCCATACCACAGCTCTTTGCCTTTGGTTTACAGCATGTACTTGCCATGTATGCTGGAGCTGTTGCGGTACCGATTATCGTGGCACAGGCGATGAATTTACCTGTGGAGGACTTGATTCGTCTTATTACTGCAGACTTGTTTACTTGTGGCATTGCGACCTTAATTCAAACATTAGGCTTCGGTAATATAGGTGGGCGTATCCCTATGATCCAAGGTGTTACCTTTGCATCTGTCGGACCTATGACTATGATTGGGGCACAGCATGGTATGACTGCCATTTACGGCGCCATTATTGTAGCAGGTTTATTTACCTTTCTAGTAGCTCCATTCTTTAGTCGTCTAATTCGACTGTTCCCCCCTGTTGTAACGGGAACCATAATTACTCTTATTGGGATTAACTTAATGCCAGTTGCCATTAATTGGATGGGGGGCGGCGTAGGAAATCCAGAATTTGGAAGCTATACAAACATAGGCCTTGGGTTTCTTACGTTCTTAATTGTTGTATTTGTATATAAGTTTGCTAAAGGTTTTTTAAGTAATCTTTCTGTATTAATCGGTTTGATCGCAGGCACAGCAATTGCCTTTGCAATGGGCGTTGCTAATTTTGACGAAGTTGGTCGTTCGCAATGGGTTGCTTTCATTGAACCATTTTATTTTGGTTTGCCAACCTTTGACTGGGCTTCTGTACTATCTATGATTATCGTCATGCTCGTTGTTATGGTAGAGACTACAGGTGATAGTATTGCTATTGGTGAAATTGTGGATAAGCCAATAGGTCGAAAAGAATTGGCTTCTGTTATTCGTGCCGATGGTATTTCCACTTTAATAGGGGGAATCCTCAATAGCTTTCCATATACAGCCTTTGCTCAAAATGTAGGACTTATAGCCGTTACAGGTGTTAAAAGTCGCTTTGTGGTAGCTGCATCTGGAGTAATCTTAATTTTGTTAGGTTTATTTCCTAAACTAGCTGCTATAGTTGCTAGTATTCCAAATGCAGTACTTGGTGGTGCTGGTATTGCTATGTTTGGTATGATTGTTGCCAGTGGTATCCGCGCTCTTGGCAAGGTTAGTTTTGATGGTAATCATAACTTGATGCTTGTGGCGATTAGTATTGGAGTGGCTATGATCCCTATTGCGGCGCCGAACTTTTATGCTAATTTCCCTGATTGGGCACAAATTATATTAAAATCTGGCATTACCTTTGGTAGTATTATGGCAATCTTGCTTAATTTATTACTAAATGGTGTTAATAAAGGTGACGAAATTAAAGAAATGGGTCGCCGATAATAATAACTATATGAGAACTCTACCTCTTTCGGTAGAGTTTTTTTAGTGAATAAAATCACAGGAAAAACATTAGAATATTATGCTATAATATATAGATAATTGTAGAACTATTTTGTGATGCTTTCATAAAATAGAAATATTAATTTGTATTTACAATTAAGTGTTTATAAAAGTTATGTATATGGAATGTTCCCATAAGAAGGGAAGGACTACGTGGCAGACGGAAAAATTATTGCTATCTCCATAAGTGAGAGAAAAGGGCAAAAAAAACATAATATTGAATCCGCCAATCTCATTGTTGATCATGGGATGGAGGGAGATGCTCATGCAGGAAATTGGCATCGCCAAATCAGCTTGCTTGGTATTGCGAGTATTGATCACATGAGGGCACAAGGTGCAGATGTCAAACCTGGTGATTTCGCTGAAAACATTACAGTAGAAGGCATGGTTCTTTATGAATTAGCTGTAGGGACTCACTTACAAGTAGGTGATGATGTGATTCTTGAAATTACTCAAATTGGCAAAGAATGTCATCAAGGTTGTGAAATTATGAAACAAGTTGGTTCCTGCATTATGCCTACACAAGGTATCTTTGGTAAGGTTCTTAAAACTGGTACGATTCATGTAGGTGATGAAGTATCTATTATTAAGTAATTTTGTATTAGTAAATGAGGTGTGTTATGAAAGACGCATGGGGTCGTACAATTGAATATGTACGTCTGTCGTTGACAGATGCGTGTAATTTTTGTTGTCCCTACTGCCGACCTGCAGAAATTACTCCTCAAAGTCAAACACAACTATTATCTGTTGATGAATGGATGAATATATTAGGGGCCTTCCATCATATTGGTGTGAAGGCAGTACGCCTCACAGGCGGTGAGCCTTTGCTCTATCCACATATCGAAGAGTTACTAGGTCGCATTAAAGAAACAGGTTGGTTTGAAGATATTTCTATGACTACCAATGGTAGTTTATTAGCCTCACGAGCGCAACGGTTAAAAAAACTTGGCTTGAATCGTGTGAATATTAGTTTGGACTCTCTTGAAACTGAAGCTTTTGCCACCTGTGTTGGTAAAGAGGGGCAGTTGGAGTCTGTTCTCGACGGTATACGTAGCGCTATTAATGCTAACTTTAAATCCGTTAAGATTAATACGGTTTTATCTCGTTATTGGTCCGATGATGAAGTTAAATCTTTATTACAATATGTTGAAAAATGGCCTGTTGTTTGGCGGTTTATTGAATACATGCCGTTCCAAGGTGATGCCTTTCATGGACCTACCTTTGATGAATGGAAGGAACAATTAGAACGCGTTAGTGGCGGATCTCTCACAGAGGTTCATTCTGTTTATGGCTTTGGTCCTGCTACATATTTGGCACTACCTAGTGGTAAGGCTGTAGGCTTTATATTCTCTATGTCTCATAGCTATTGTGACACTTGCAATCGTGTACGTCTTACATCTGACGGTCAAATGCGATTGTGCTTGTTGCGAGATGATGAGGCTGATCTCGTATCACTCGTACGCAAAGGTGTATCTATAAAGGACTTAGCTAATCATATTGAACGTGCTTTGCAACGAAAACAAGAACGACATGATGGTATAGGTATGGATCAACCTGAGCGTCCAATGTGGCGAATCGGAGGGTAGTATGGGATTTTTTGATTTTTTAAAGCCTAGATCAAAGGAGAATGTTGAATCCTGCTGGCCTGGAGGCAAGATGCTTCAAGTCCATATAGAATACAATACACAAGAAACCGTATTTACTTATTTTGGTCGTTATGGGTTACAGTTTAGCGTTCCTAAGTCTAATTTGACGAATGTTATTGTAAAAGAAGTAAGTCGCACTCATAGTGTGCTTCAACTATATAGTGGTGAAAACTGCGTAGGGACTAGTGATCTACTCCCTACTGAGGCCTGTAATATTATGAAGGATTGGGTATTACAATATTAATAATATGAATGTTGATATTTTATAGGAGTGTAATAAATTTTCTTTACATTCCTATAAAATAAGCATATAATTATTCATGTCATGGACCACTAGCTCAGCTGGCAGAGCACCTGACTCTTAATCAGGGTGTCCAGGGTTCGAACCCCTGGTGGTCCACCAAAGAAAAGAACTCACATTTTGTGTGAGTTCTTTTTTTGTGTAAATATTTTTCTTTTAGCTTTTTACATATCTTTTTAGCCTTTATATAGTTATTTACATGGTTAAAATACGTTGTGGTTTAATCCTATTTTTCTCAAACGAGTAGTCATTGATTTAATTAAGTTTATAAACTTTGATATTAATTGAATATAGTATTGATACAATATAATATATTTTATAGACAGTAAAACTATAATAGCTTATGATGGTTTTATAATAGTTTTCTCACTAGGAGGTACCAAATGGCAGTAGATGTTTCTAGAACACAAGATGTGTATAAAGATGCTGGCCAAAGTGTCAACTTCACCACTTTGTTATTAAACCGTAAAGATCATGAGGCAGAGCTTGAAGTGATTCAAGATATGGCAGATCGTATTCAAGCCATTAAACGTTCTGTTAGTATTCGCGCTAATGGGGAAGGTTTGGGCATTGCCTTTGGCTTTAGCCGTAAGGCATGGGATTATTTGTTCCCTAATGCACCGGTACCAAAAGAGTTAGAAGACTTCGAAGGCATAAAAGGTGATAAACAAGATGTACCCGCTGTAGCAGCTGACTTATTTTTGCATGTCCGCTCTAATGATGAATCTGTTACGTATACTGTAGTAGATCAAATTATGGAGTTCTTACGCCCTATTACATCTGTTGTAGATGAAACCCATGGCTTCCACTACGAACAAGGTCGTGCGATTATTGATTTCGTTGATGGTACGGAAAACCCTGTTGGCCAAGAGGCTGTAGAGTGGGGCGTTATTGGAGATGAAGATCCTGAATTTACTAATGGCTCTTATGCATTTGCACAGAAATATGAACATGATCTTGATGCATGGCGTGCACTTCCTACAGAAATGCAAGAAAAATTCATTGGTCGTCGCAAATTTAGTGATATCGAATTGGAGGATGATGAAAAAGATCCGGCAGCTCACAATGTAGTGGCTCAAGATAATCGTGATGATGAAGAACACAAAATCGTTCGTATGAATGTTCCATTTGCCCAACCAGGACATGGCGTACGTGGTACATATTTCATCGGTTATGCTCGTTACTGGGATGTAACTAAAACAATGCTTACCAATATGTTTACGCAAAACGATAAATTGCTTGATTACTCCAAACCTATTACTGGCATGTTATTCTTCATCCCATCTCTTGATACATTGGATGCTATTGCGGAAGGTGAACTATAACCGAATTCTGATTAATATTGGAAAGCTGTATATTCACTTAATTAGTTAGTAATATTTGGTTTTATTTACTAGATTAAAAATTTATTATATAATTCTATAGAAAGCGCCCCAAGTGGGCGCTTTTATGCTATAATAAATCTATTAAACTCGTAAAAATCCATTGTAGTTATGAATGAGGTATTCCATGAATTATACTAGCACCCGAGGTACCGTTGCGGTAAATGAAACATATGCATTGTTGCACGGCTTAGCAGAGGATGGTGGCCTATATGTACCATCTTTATTTCCTACAAACTGCTTAACTTACAATGATGTGAAAGATAAAAACTACCAAGAAGTAGCAGCCGTTGTTTTAGCAAAGTTGTTTCCATGCTTTTCCGAAGCTCATTTAAATGAAATGATTAATTCTGCTTACTGCGATGCTAATTTCAGCACCCGCGATATTGCACCATTACACTCTTTATTGGAAAAGGTTTCCGTATTAGAACTATTCCATGGCCGCACACAAGCTTTCAAAGATATGGCATTATCCTTATTTCCATACCTTTTAGTAGCTGCTAAGGAGGCTGAGGGTGAGAAAAAAGAGGTTCTTATCTTAACGGCTACTTCTGGTGATACTGGTAAAGCAGCTCTTGAGGGCTTCAAGGATGTACCGGGAACTCATATTCAAGTATTCTACCCGACTGATGGCGTTAGTCCTATGCAAGCGGAACAAATGCAAAAACAAGAAGGGGCGAATGTCAATGTCACAGCCATTCATGGTAACTTTGACGATGCGCAACAATTCTTGAAACGTCTCTTTGTTGATAAAGTAACTGCAGAAGAGGTTGCTGAAAAAGGGGTTATGTTCTCTAGTGCGAACTCTATCAATATTGGTCGTTTAGCTCCACAAGTAGTTTACTATGTAAATGCCTATGCTGAACTGGTTGCACAAGGTGCAATCCATGAAGACGAAGCTTTCAACGTTGTAGTTCCAACAGGTAACTTCGGTAATATCTTGGCTGCTTACTATGCTAAAAAAATGGGGATTCCTATCGGCAAATTGATTTGTGCATCTAATCAAAATAACGTACTTACTGACTTCTTTGAAAACGGTACCTACGATATGAACCGCCCATTCTATACGACGATTTCTCCATCTATGGATATTCTTGAATCCTCTAACTTTGAACGATTCTTATATTATATTTCTGGTGAAGATAGCGAACGTACAGTAGGATGGATGAAAGATCTTAAAACAACAGGCAAATTAACTGTTAATGAAGAAGAGTTCAAACGTGTTAAGACTGATTTTGCTGGTGCCTATGTAGATGATGAAGAAACGAAAGCAATCATTGAACAAGTATACAATTCTTACGGTTATGTAATGGATCCTCACACGGCAGTTGCTATGGGGGCGTATATGAAGGAGTTGGAGAAGCATCCTGAAGATGGCGCTCGTCATACAGTGATTGCATCTACAGCACATCCATTTAAATTTCCTACACCAATCTGTGAGGCATTGGATATCAAGGTGGGCGAGACTCCTTATGAAAGCTTAGATAATATCTCTGCTGTAACAGGTGTTGCCTTCCCTAAACAATTGGAAGCCTTACAATCCAAACCATTGCGCTTTACAAAAGCAATCGACAAAGAGAATATGAAACAAGAAATCTTAGATTTTGTAGATACGTTCTCTAAATAATACAATGCCGCCTTTCCTTAGAAGGGCGGCATATCTATATGTTTTTTATTGAGTAATCATTTTTTATTGATTAACCAATTAAATTCATTTTCTCATTAAATTAACATTCATCATATATGATATGGAATTTTGTTAGTATGTATTGATGTATTCATTATTTATAGAAATATGGGTTTATAATTATATAGAGAAATATAATTATAGGAGGGGCTATGGCTAAAAAGGGCCTTATATATGCATTGTTATCCGCACTTTTATTTAGTACGATGAATGTATTTGTAAAACTGTTAGGGACAAATATTCCACCTGGGGAGATCGCTTTTGCCCGTGGGTTCTCTGGGACTGTTGCGGTGCTCATTATCATGTATGTGAAGGGCATCCGTTTTTCAAAAGAGAATCGGGGGCTCCTCGTCATGCGTGGCTTATACGGCGGTTTTGGTATGGTATGTAATTTCATAGCATTGGTACACATAAAATTATCTGATGCAACAATTCTATTTCAGACGACAGGAATATTTGTTTTTATCTTTAGTGCTCTGTTTCTGAAGGAATCGATACCTAAAGGGGCTGGCAAATGGCTTGGAGTCATTTTGATTGCTGTCTTAGTAATGGTAAATCCTTTTAGTTATGAATCATTTTCTTGGTATGCATTGGTAGCAATTTTAGGTGCTGCTTTAGCTGCGGCGGCCTATACGACGATACGAACTATTAGTAAACGCGGACAACATAGTAATTTTGAAATCATGGCCTATTTCATGATTACTGGCATGATTGCGGGCCTCGTCACTACTGATAAGCTCGTTATGCCTCAAGGTACAGATTGGCTCATTATCTTCGCTATCGGTGGTATTAGTGTAGTGGCTCAGTTTTTCTTGACTGGCGCCTTTGTTACGACCAATGCTGTAGTGGCTCAATTCTTGCAATACGTTGGCGTATTTATTAGTTCCTTCTATGGGTTCTTGATCTTTGGTGAAAGCTTATCCATAGCAACAGTAGGAGCTGGTATTGCTATGTTTATATCCTCTGTCATGTTGGCGCGTCTTAAAGAACAGAGTGGTCCATTAAGAGAGGGCAAGGTTATAGAGGATAAAATTAAATAAATGTCGAATATATACAGTATCAGACTGTATATGACAGTGGGGGTGCTGATTACATTCGTGATTGGCACCTTTTTACATAAAAGATAAAATACAGGGGTATTAGTTAGTGATTTATTGTAATGAAATATACTAGAGCTTTTTCATTTTGAAAGTAGCTACAGACGGAGGAGCTATGTATATAAAATGGATGCATATTGAAAACTATAGGAACCTAGCCGATGTAACGCTAAGCTTTCACAATGATATTAATTACTTTGTCGGTGAAAATGCGGTAGGTAAGTCTAATTTTTTAGATCTCTTAGAAATTATCATGGAGTGCCATGGGTTCATTGAAAGTGATTTCACGGATGTAAACAAGCCTATCCGCATTGATTTTGAAATATCTTTGGGTGAGTTAAATTATAAAAGCATGTATACTGCTGATGAAGGCCCCACCTACCGTTTACGACTTGAACAAGTTGTACAAGAGGTATATCCACGATTATACAGAGTCACTGATGCAGGGATTGAACCTATGGCGTTATCTATGATTCGTCATGCCTTATATGTGTGTCATCGCGACACCTCAGAGCAGGAACTGTTTTCTATACCGTCCTCTATATATGTAGAATTAGGACAGCTATTACAAGCTTATGTGTCTCGATTAGAAATGCCTACTGATGATTTTCAGCGTGAAATTGTTAGTTTACGTAAGGATTTAGATCCTTACTGTATGCTCAATATTCAACATCTTGTAGAGGTATTGTCTACATCCTCCGCTATGGAACGTAAGTATTCTGCTGATAATGTACGATTGATTATGGCTGTGGCTCTCAAGATTTTGGCTCAAATTTATATGAAAGTGAGTAGTGCAACTACAAATTTAGAATCTTTACTTGTGTATGATGCAAAGGGACACAAGTTTTTACCAATCTTTATAAGTGTAGATGAGCCTGAGCTACATTTAAGTCCGTATTTGCAACGGGCTGTGCTCAATTATTACCGTCAAATTGCAACTAATGAAAATGAAGAGTTTTTAGCATTGCTGCGAGATATTTTTAAAATAGATGGATTATTAGGACAGCTCTTTGTGGTTACTCACAGTACGGATGCACTAGTTGACGATTATCGTCATATTATTCGGCTTTATCGGGATGAAAATAATATGGTCTGTGCAGCGTGTGGAGTTACTTTCAATTTCCCTAAAGAGGTAGAGAAACACTTGATTATGCATTTTCCTGAGGCAAAAGAGGCTCTATACGCTCGGTGTATTATCATCGTAGAAGGGGAGACGGAGTATGGTAGCTTTACAGGCTTTGGTAAAAAATTAGGCGTGGACTTTGATTATTTTGGCATCTGTCTTATCAACGCTCGGGGCGAATCCTCTATCAGTAAATTGCAAAAATTGTTTAATAGATTCTCTATTCCTACAGTAGCGCTCTATGATCGCGATGTAGAGGGAAAATATGCAAAAGCACATAGCAATATATTCTATACGGAGGAAATTTGTTTTGAAATGGATTTTGTATCGTATCTACTTGCGATGCACAAGCGTTCCATAATGGATGCCATCATCAAGGACATTATTGATGACGCTCGTCCAATGGTAACAAAGGATATGGCGCGGCGTGGTTATGCTAAATTAGGTATTACTAAAAGCCAAATTGTACAACGTTGTTTACCGAATATTTCGGATCGTAAGTTGGATGATTTACATATCTATTACTTCTCTTGGTTCTATGCCAATAAAGGGGTAATTGTAGGGCGACGTATTAGTCAATTTTTAGATACTTCTATGATACCACCTGCATTTATTGCAGTAATAGAGCGTGCTAAACTTCTTTCGCTAGGTTTAGGTTAATGGAGTAATACATTACTACTTCTAATTAATAGAGTCTGACCAAAGTTTGGTTAGACTCTATTTTTTCGAAGGTAACATAGCGTTTTAGAGTGTAGGCATAGGAAATATGGTGTAAAAAATACGCATAATAAGCGATTTATTACAATAATAGATAGAATTATGAAAAAATATATTAACTAAATTTTAAAAACTACATCGAAATTTCTTGACATCTTTTTATCTTTATTTTATGATTAGTACTGTTATTAATGCATTCTCAATTAAACGTATCTAGGAGTATGAAAATGAAAGACTTTTTAAATGACTTTAAAGCATTTGCTTTCAAAGGCAATATGATGGACCTAGCTATTGGTATGATTATTGGTGCTGCTTTCACAGCATTGGTTAATTCTGTTGTAAACAACCTATTCATGCCTGTTCTCAGTGTATTCACAGGTGGTATTGATTTTAGTAATTTGTACTTGCCATTGAGCACAGGTTCTAAAGATGCATTCATGGCTGGTGCTGATATTGCTACAGCTCGTGCAGCTGGATCTGTATTGCCATATGGTACATTTATTACTGATTTGATTCAATTCTTGATTTTGGCATTTGTTGTATTCTTGATGGTTCGTGGTTTGGCTAAAATGATGAAATCTGCGAAAGAAGAGGAAGTTGCAGAAGCACCTGCAACGAAAGAATGTCAATTCTGTAAATCTGAAATCAATATCAATGCAGTTAAATGCCCTAACTGTACTGCAGATTTGAACTAGTTCAAATTTAAATTATACATAAAAGGAGTGAGGTTTTGACCTTACTCCTTTTTGTTGTATTACGTTAGCTTTCTAGTATAAAATATAATTATAATATATAGAATTTTTTAGGGAGGGATATACATGGAAAAGAAACCTCTAGTAGTAGTAAATGGACTGGTTCGCAAAGATGCGATTGCATATTTAAAAGAGCATGTAGATGTGCGCCAATGGACTGAAAAAACAGTGATGCCTCGTGAGGTACTGAAGGAATGGCTCATTGATGCGGATGGTTTGTGGTGTGTACGACCTTTAGATGTAGATGGTGATCTTGTAAAGAATGCGCCAAATTTAAAGGTTATAGCACAAGCGGCCGTAGGTTATGATAATGTAAATATTGATGAACTAACAGCGGCAGGTATTCCTTATGGCAATACGCCAGGTGTTCTCAATGAAACGGTAGCAGAACTTGCATTTACGTTGATTGCTACGGCTAGTCGTCGTATTATAGAAAATGCTAACTTTGTAAAAGACGGTCGTTGGGCTCAAAGACCTTCTAACATTAAAGGTTTTGATTTAAGTCGTCGCACTCTTGGTATCATTGGCATGGGAGCTATCGGCGTATCCATTTCTCGTCGTGCCCGTGCGTTTGGTATGACTGTTGTGTATCATAATCGTAATCAACGTTTGGATGATAAGATTCATAAGACTACTTATATGGAGTTAGATGATTTATTAGCCATTAGTGATGTAGTATGCGTTATGGCTCCATTGACAGATGAAACATATCATATGTGTGATGAAGCGTTTTTCAAGAAGATGAAGAATACAGCTTTATTTGTTAATGTTGGTCGTGGACCTATCGTAGATACTGATGCACTTATCAATGCTCTTAAAACGGGTGAAATCGATTATGCTGCCCTCGATGTAACGGATCCAGAACCATTACCAGCGGATCATCCATTGTTAGATGTAGAAAACTGCCTTATTGTACCACATATTGGCTCTTACACAGATAGAACTCGTTATGACATGTCTATTTTGACAGCGGATAATATTATTGCCGGCGTTCATAAGAAACCTTTAAAAACATGTGTAAATGAAGAAGTAAATTATAAGAAACCTCAAATGGATGTAGAGTCTGCGCTAGAAGAGCTTAAAAAGGCTGGCGTTGATTTAACTGATTTCGACTAAAAGTGGAAGACATTAAAAGATATGCGGTTTTATACAAAATATGGTAAAATAAAAGAATATTTTTCCTATGGAGGTAAGAACGTTGGAACATAAAGACATTGAAAAAGATGTAGCTCCTGAAGAAGTTGTATCTGTTAACTTTATTGAAGCTATTATCAACAAAGATAACGAAACTGGCAAATACGGTGGCCGTGTATTGACTCGCTTTCCACCAGAACCAAATGGTTACTTGCATATTGGACATGCTAAATCTATTTGCCTCAACTTTGGTATTGGTAAACAATACAATGGCTTAACAAATCTTCGCTTTGATGATACAAATCCTGTAAAAGAAGATGTCGAATATGTAAACTCCATCATGGAAGACGTTAAATGGCTTGGATTTGATTGGAATGAACAACCACGCTATGCATCTGATTATTTTGACCAAATGTATGAGTATGCTAAGAAATTAATCACCCTTGGCAAGGCTTATGTAGATGATCAAAGTGCAGATGAAATTAAACAAAATCGCGGCGATTTCTCTACTCCTGGTGTCAATAGTCCATACCGTGAGCGTAGTGTAGAAGAAAACTTGGCACTCTTCGAAGAAATGAAGGCTGGCAAGTATAAAGATGGGGAAAAGGTATTGCGTGCAAAAATCGATATGGCGCATCCTAATATCGTAATGCGTGATCCTGTTATTTATCGTATTGTAAATACAGAGCATCATAATACGGGTAATGAGTGGAAAATTTACCCTATGTATGATTTTGCCCATCCTATTGAAGATGCTATTGAACGCATTACGCATTCTATTTGTACATTGGAATTTGAAGTTCACCGGCCATTATATGATTGGGTGTTAGAGGAATGGGATGATACTGAAATTCCTCAACAAATTGAGTTTGCTCGCTTGAATGTAACTAAAATGGTTATGTCCAAACGTAAATTGCGTGCTCTTGTTGAGGCAGGCCTTGTAGCTGGTTGGGATGATCCCCGTATGCCGACAATTTCAGGTTTGCGCCGCCGTGGTTATACACCGGAATCTATTCGTGATTTCTGTGATCGCATTGGTGTAGCGAAGGCGGATAGCGTTGTTGATATTGCTTTGCTTGAGTTCTGTATCCGTGAAGATTTGAAACTCAAAGCTACACGCCCTATGGTAGTTATTGATCCTGTGAAAGTTGTTATTACGAACTATCCAGAAGGTCAAACTGAACTTTGCACAGTTGAAAACAATCCAGAAAATGAAGAGTTGGGTAACCGTGAAGTTGTATTCGGTCGTGAAATCTACATTGAACGCAATGACTTTATGGAAGAACCAGTTAAGAAATTTTTCCGCTTGGCACCAGGTAAAGAAGTACGCTTAAAAGGTGCATACTTCATTACATGTACTGATGTTATTAAAGATGAAAATGGCAATATTACAGAAATACACTGTACATATGATCCAGAAACTAAGAGTGGTAGCGGTTGCACTCGTAAGGTAAAAGGGACATTGCACTGGGTTGAAGCATCTACTGCAGTAGATATTGAATCTCGCTTATATGATTATTTACTTAAAGAAGATTCGGATGGTAAAGACTTCTTGGGCGATTTCAACCATGACTCCTTACAAGTATTCCATAGTAAAGGGGAAGCATGTCTTGCTAATACTGTACCAGGTGATCATTTCCAATTCTTGCGTCAAGGTTACTTTGTAACTGATAAAGACAGTACTTCAGACCATATTGTGATGAACCGTATTGTTGGTTTACGCGATAGTTGGGCTAAGGCACAAAAGAAATAATATAACGCTTATTTTATATTACTATAATGTTAAAGAACCGCTCCTTGGTGGGCGGTTCTTTAACACTGGGTTATTACTATAAATACTTTAATGACAATAGATATTTAGAATAGCCTAAGCCATTGTTTGGCTTTAATCTCTAGATGTTGTATTGCTAGCTTATTATATTAAAGCTTTGATGAGGAAAAACATGAAGAAATTAGTATTACTTGCTACGGCAGCGGCTGTGTTGGCATCTGTGCCAGCTACTGGTTCTGCAGCAAATATCAAGTCCATTTTAAATAGAAGTCAAACTGTAACATATCAAGGTGTTAAATTGCCTGAAGGTGTTACTATGTATCAAAACAATCCTAAAGCATTATTTGCAGGGGAAGGGAAACAAGACGTTAAATCTGTACTTCTTGAAGCAGGTGTATCTTCTGCAGATGTATATACATTAAATATTAAAACAGAAAACGAAATGCGATATGCTGTTTATGCTAATGTTGTATTAGGTAAACAATTATCTGGTCGTATGAGTGAAGCAAAACATATGAATACAGATTCTTCCTCAATTGGTGCATTGGCCGCTGCTATTAACAAGGGTGAGAGCCCTGCGCTTGGCACTTTTACGGTAATAAATCCATTAGTAAAACAAGGCAATGCCTATGAAGGTACATTGAAATATAAAAGTATAGCTAATAATAATTCTTATAATGAGATATTACATATTAGTATTTCTGAAGATAAATATACAGGACCAAATGCTCATTTAATTGCTGTTGACGAAGCTAATGATAGTGTTGTATTCCCTAAAGTTAAAGGTTTATTACATACCAAATAATTAATAATTATTGAAAATATATATCAATTATTCTTGACAATTTTTCTCATCAAGAGTACTATGAGACTATAGGAATTATTCTCATTAGAGGAAATTCTAACGATGTGCAACAGGCAGGTACTATTATGATGAATTCAATTGACCATATCATTGGATATCATTGTGCACCGGCAATTCGAGGTATTAAGCTATCGAACTTGGTTTCTATTCCACGGGACATGAATGAACAAATCCAATTTGTATTGATAGAGTATAATAAAGCGTTCAATGAAAAAGGATTGTTCTTCTTTGAATTATGTCGTTGTAAAGCGCGAAGACTATTATTGGTATTCCGTGAGAAGCAATTAAGAGACTATGTACGGCAACCTGCGGTGATGTTATTTTTGAAAGCCTACGGTTATCATGATCGAATGAGCATTATGGAGATGCTCGAACATCTTAGATATCGTATGGAAGTAAGCATTGAGTTTCCACATGAAATCGGCATTTTTCTAGGTTACCCATTAAAGGATGTGAAATGTTTTATTTCTTATCGTGGTGGGGGATACCGAATGTGCGGAGAGTGGAAGGTTTACCATGATGTGGTAAATGCACAACGCTCTTTCTTGTGTTACAAAGCATGTCGTGAATTTTGTCAAACTCAATTGATGTTGGGAAAAACATTTAGTTCATTGGTCGCAAGAACGGCCTAGGAGGTACAAGATGATTGGTGTAATTTTTTGGTCCGGTACAGGCAATACAGAACGCATGGCTTATGAAGTAGCTGAAGGTATTAAAGCTGCAGGTCAAGAAGTTGAAGTAAAATCCGTTTCTGAAGTATCTGTTGATGAAGCAGCCGCTTATGAAAAATTAGCTCTTGGCTGTGCTGATATGGGTGCAGAACAATTAGAAGAAGGCGAATTTGAACCATTCTACACTGAACTAGAAGGCAAGTTGAGTGGTAAAAAAATAGCGATCTTTGGCTCCTATGGTTGGGGTGGTACTTGGTTGGAAGACTGGGGCACTCGAATTAAAGATGCTGGTGGCGAATTAGTGGCTGATGGCGTAGCAATCTTGGGCGAACCTGATGATGATGGTAATGCACAATGCCAAGAATTAGGTAAAACATTAGCAAACGCTTAATTTGATTTTAATTACTAACATAAATACTAATAGTTAATAATAAAAGGTTGTAATGACGATAATTCGTTATTACAGCCTTTTTTGTATGTACTTATGATTGATATGATGGAGCAAAGGTCATTAAAAATTTTGATATCGATAAGTAAATGTGATGAAAATCATAATGTTTATTTATCTTTATCTCTATTTGTGTATATAAGCGCATAATTATAAATAACTTTAATACATAATTATATTGCGTTTTTGTACACATAGTCCTATAATTTAGTTAAAGAACCTAACAAAAATTTAGGTTGATACAAAAATAGTTAGGGTTAATTTTATATTAGCTATTAACCGGGCTAGCGTAATTTAAACGGGAAAGGTTAATCTATGACATTGAAAGAGGGGTTATTTCAATGAGTACATTAGAGCGAATAAAAGTCATAGCCCATGGATTAGCGGTACAATTTGGACCATCCTGTGAAGTATTGATTCATGATTTACAAGGGGATATTAATTCTTCTCTTGTATATATTGAGAATGGAACTATAACTAATAGACATGTTGGTGATGGCCCATCGCATGTGGTTTTAGATGTGCTGAGTCATGACGATGGTAGCGAGGGCAGATTTGGTTATCTCACAAAGACTAAAGATGGTCGAATATTAAAATCTTCTACCATGTATATTCGTGATGATACAGGTCGTATAGCATACTTGTTGGGGATTAACCAAGATATAACAGAGTTTGTTATGATGCATCGACTTTTGGATAGTTTGGTCAATACAGGTCAGGAAGATGCAGGATCTGTTGAAAAAATTACGACGAGTGTATCGGAACTTTTAGATGATTTATTACTAGACGTAGAACGTTTAGTTGGTAAACCAGGACCATTGATGAATAAGGTGGAACGTTTAAAAGCTATTTCCTATTTAAACGAAAAAGGGGCTTTTCTTATCTCGAAGTCTTCTGAGAAGATAGCAGAGTATTTTAATATTTCTAAGTTTACTCTTTATAGTGATTTAAATACTGTAAAGGAAGAATCCTAGGAGGCAAATATGGAACGAATTCAGTGGAAACGTAATACAATGGCACCATCAAGTGACAAGTTTTTGTCAGTTATGGATGTTAGAGAGGTTAAGAAAGCTAAAGCGTTTCATGAAAGTTTTCCACAATATAGCGTTACTCCACTTGTATCGCTTAAGAATTTAGCGTCTTATATCGGTGTTGATGCACTCTTTGTAAAAGATGAATCTTACCGATTTGGCCTTAATGCATTTAAGGTATTAGGCGGTTCCTATGCGATGGCAAAATATGTGGCGCAACAAACTGGTAAAGCTGTTGAGGATGTACCATATGATGTATTAACATCTGCAAAATTAAAAGAAGAGTTTGGTCAAGCAACATTCTTTACTGCCACTGATGGTAACCATGGTCGAGGTGTAGCATGGGCAGCCAATAAATTAGGTCAAAAATCTGTAGTATTTATGCCAAAGGGCTCTACAGAATATCGTAGAAAACAAATCGAAAACGAAGGAGCTACCGTAACAATCGAAGACTTCAACTACGATGAGTGTGTACGCTTAGCAACCAAAAAGTCTAAAGAAGTTCCTAACGGTGTTGTAGTTCAAGATACTGCCTGGGAAGGTTATGAAGAAATTCCAAACTGGATTATGCAAGGCTATGGCACGATGGCTATGGAAACAGCCAATCAATTAGAAGCTGATAATTGTAAAGTTCCTACACATGTATTTGTACAAGCTGGTGTAGGTTCCCTTGCCGGTTCTGTAGTGGGTTACTTCACTAATCTATACAGCAATGTGGCTAAAAAACCTAAATTAGTTGTTGTAGAAGCGGCAGCTGCAGCTTGTTTATACAAAGGTGCTGTAGCTGATGATGGTAAACCTCGTATCGTAGAGGGTGATTTAGAAACAATCATGGCAGGCTTAGCTTGTGGTGAACCGAACACAGTTTCTTGGGATATTTTGAGAAATCATGCAGATGTATTCGTTTCTGCTCCTGACTGGGTGGCACGTTTAGGCATGCGCGTTGGCGGTGCACCGATTAAAGGCGATACTCCAATTACTACTGGAGAGTCTGGTGCAGTTCCATTAGGTCTTGTAATGGCAATTATGACAATGCCGGAATATGAAGACTTACGGAAAGAGTTAGAACTAGATGCGTCTTCAAAGGTACTCTGTTTCTCCACTGAAGGTGATACGGATCCTGAAAGATATAAAAATATTATGTGGTATGGTGAAGATCGTTAGGAGGCATTAATTATGGATTTACAAGCAATTAAACAAGCAGCGGCAACTTATGGACCAGCGATGACAAAGTTTTTACGTGAGATCGTAGCATTCCCAGGTGAAAGTGCTGAAGAAAAAGATCATGTAAAACGTATAGAACAAGAGATGAAAGACCTAGGATTTGATGAAGTTGAAGTAGATCCTATGGGGAATATTCTCGGATATATGGGTACAGGGAAAACCCTCATTGCCTTTGATGGACATATTGATACAGTTGGTATTGGCAATCGTGACAATTGGGATTTTGATCCATATGATGGTTTCGAAGACGAAACTAAAATTGGTGGCCGTGGCGTATCTGACCAATTGGGTGGTATTGTATCCGCTGTATACGGCGCTAAAATTATGAAAGACTTAGGACTTCTAAGTGATAAATATCGTGTACTTGTTGTAGGCACCGTACAAGAAGAGGACTGTGATGGCCTTTGCTGGGAATATATGATTAAGGAACGCAATATCCGTCCTGAATTTGTAGTATCTACAGAACCAACCGATGGCGGTATCTATCGTGGGCAACGTGGTCGCATGGAAATTCGTGTAGATGTACAAGGCGTATCTTGCCATGGTTCTGCTCCTGAACGCGGTGATAACGCAATTTATAAAATGGCAGATATACTTCAAGACATCCGTGAATTGAATGCTAATTCTGCTGATGAAAGCACAAAAATTAAGGGACTTGTTAAAATGCTTGACCCTAAATTCAACCCTGACCATTATGAAGAAGCTCGCTTCTTAGGCCGCGGTACAGTAACTACTTCCCAAATTTTCTATACGTCTCCAAGCCGTTGTGCAGTAGCTGACTCCTGCGCTATTTCCTTGGACCGTCGTATGACTGCTGGCGAAACTTGGCAAAGTTGCTTGGCAGAAATCGAAGCATTACCACATGTTAAAGAATATGGTGCGAAAGTATCTATGTACGAATATGCTCGTCCATCTTGGACTGGTTTGACATATCCAATCGAATGCTACTTCCCAACTTGGGTAATTCCTAAAGATCATAAAGTAACAGAAGCTTTGGAAGAAGCATACACTAGCTTATATGGCAACGAACGTATTGGTGCAGAAGATACAGTTGAAATGCGTAAAGCTCGCCCATTAACTGATAAATGGACATTCTCCACAAATGGTGTATCTATCATGGGTCGTAATGGCATCCCTTGTATTGGCTTCGGTCCTGGCGCAGAAGCACAAGCACATGCTCCTAACGAAATTACATGGAAACAAGATCTTGTAACATGTGCCGCCGTATATGCATTGTTACCATCCGTATACTGCAAAGACTAATATCACATATATTGAATTAGATCTATTTTAACGAAAATAACTGAAAATAGTTGATATTTAGAATTTCATATAGTGCCTCACTATTTGATGAGGCATCGTATAAAGTTAGATCCTAAGTAGCCCTTTAGGGAATTGAAAGAGAGGACTTACAGATGACAGACTTCAATAAAAGTATTGAAACTTTACAAAAATTAGACGTTAGTAAAATGTACGGCGAAGATTTCTTCTTAACTTGGGAAAAATCTGATGATGAATTGCAAGGTGTATGGGCAGTAGCTGATGCATTACGTGCTCTTAGAGAACGCAATATCTCTACTAAAGTATTTGACAGCGGTCTTGGCATTTCTTTATTCCGTGATAACTCTACAAGAACACGCTTCTCCTTTGCTTCCGCTTGTAATTTGCTAGGTCTTGAAGTTCAAGATTTAGACGAAGGCAAATCTCAAATCGCTCACGGTGAAACAGTTCGTGAAACAGCTAATATGATTTCCTTTATGGCAGATGTTATCGGTATTCGTGATGATATGTATATCGGTAAAGGCAATGCTTATATGCATCAAGTTTCCGATGCAGTTAAAGAAGGTCATGAAGATGGTGTATTAGAGCAACGCCCAACACTTGTAAATCTACAATGTGATATCGACCATCCTACACAAATCATGGCTGATACAGCTCATATCATCAAAGAATTTGGCGGTGTAGAAAACCTTAAAGGTAAAAAGATTGCTATGACGTGGGCGTATTCTCCATCCTATGGTAAACCTTTATCAGTACCTCAAGGTGCTATTGGTTTATTCACTCGTTTAGGTATGGAAGTTGTATTAGCACATCCAGAAGGCTACGAAGTAATGCCGGAAGTTGAAGAAATCGCTAAGAAACAAGCTGAAGCTAGCGGCGGTTCATTCCGTAGAACTAACGACATGAAGGATGCTTTCAAAGATGCAGACATCGTATATCCTAAGAGCTGGGCTCCATTCGGTGCAATGGAAAAACGTACAAAACTGTATGGTGAAAATGATCATGAAGGTATTAAAGCATTAGAAAAAGTTCTTCTTGAAGAAAATGGTAAACATAAAGATTGGGCATGTACGGAAGAGATGATGAGTCTCACAAAGGACGGCAAGGCTCTTTACTTACATTGCTTACCAGCAGATATTACAGGTGTAAGTTGTGAAGAAGGCGAAGTAGATGCAACAGTATTTGATCGCTACCGCATACCTCTTTATAAGGAAGCAAGCTACAAACCATATGTTATTGCAGCTATGATTTTCCTTAGCAAATTTAAAAATCCTGTAGAAACCTTAAAAGAATTAGAACGGAAGGGAACCGAACGAGTTCAACCGTAAAGTAAAGTTTAGGGGCCATCCGTATTGATGGCTCCTTTTATTCTTAATAGTTTGTTATGAGGCATAACATGAAAAAGAGAGTTGTAGTAGCATTAGGGGGGAATGCATTAGGCAATTCCTTACCAGAACAGAAAATTGCAGTAAAAAGTACAGCTAAAACAATCATTGATTTAGTAGAAGCTGATTGTGACGTAGTGGTAACACATGGTAATGGACCTCAAATTGGTATGATCAACAATGCGATGGCTGCATTGACTCGTGAAGTAGAAGGTCAACCAAACACTCCATTATCTGTATGTGTAGCAATGAGCCAAGCTTATATTGGTTATGACTTACAAAATGCTCTTCACGAAGAGCTTTTAAATCGTGGTATTAAAGATTTGCCAACAATGACTATGGTTACACAAGTACTTGTTGATCAAAATGACCCAGCTTTTCAAAATCCTACAAAACCAATTGGTCATTTTATGACTCAGGAAGAAGCTGAATACGCAGAAAAGAATTACGATTATGTGGTAAAAGAAGATGCGGGTCGTGGTTATCGTCGTGTGGTGGCATCTCCAGCACCAAAAGAAATCATTGAACTAGAAGCAATTAAAGGTTTAGTAGGTAAACAATTAATTGTTGCTTGTGGCGGGGGAGGTATCCCAGTAACTAAAGAAGGTAATGAACTTCATGGTGCAGCTGCTGTTATCGATAAAGACTGGACTAGTAGTTTGTTGGCCCAAGAAATTGATGCTGATGTTCTCGTTATTTTAACAGCTGTTGAAAAGGTTGCCATTAACTTTGGTAAAGAAAATGAAAAATGGCTTGATGAAATAACCGTTACACAAGCTAAAGAATATGTATCAGCTGGTGAGTTTGCAGAAGGCTCGATGAAACCAAAGGTAGAAGCCGCTATAGCATTTGCAGAATCCAAAAAAGGCCGTGTCTCAATTATCACATTATTAGAGAAATCTAAAGATGGTATAGCAGGAAAAACAGGCACACGTATCGTATTATAATAATATATAAGTTTATAAGTATGCTTTTCAACGAATCGTTGAGGAGGTGCCCACATGATTATATTAGGAAAAGGTACTGTTATTACTCGCGACGCTGATAGACCTATCATTTATGATGGTGCTGTTGCTATCGACGGGACTCAAATTGTTGATATTGGTAAATATGATGAATTATGCAAAGCTTATGCAAACGCAGAAATTATTGATGCTCATGGTGGCTTGATTATGCCAGGTTTCATTAATGCACATCATCATATTTACTCCGCTCTTGCACGAGGCTTATCGTTGCCAGGTCCAGCACCGACTAACTTCGGTGAAATCTTGGAAGGACTTTGGTTCTACTTAGATAATAAATTGACGGCTCCAGATGTAAAAGCAAGTGCATTACTTACGTATTTAGGCTGTATCGAAAATGGTGTAACTACTATTTTTGACCACCATGCAAGTTATGGTGAAGTTCCTAACAGCTTATCCATCATTGCAGATGTAGCTAAACAATTCGGCGTTCGCTCATGTTTATGCTATGAAGTATCCGACCGCAATGGCGTAGACCAAATGAAAGCCGCTGTTGCAGAAAACGTACGTTTTGGTAAAGAAGCAAAACAAGATCCATCCAGACTGGCGGCGATGATGGGCTTGCATGCATCTTTCACATTGAGCACGGAAACATTAGATTATGTGAAAGCTCATAATGAGGATCAGTTGGGTTATCATGTTCATGTTGCAGAAGGTCCTGAAGATGTGGCCGATAGTAAAGAAAAGTATGGCATGACACCTGTTAGACGCCTCGTAGAGGCAGGTATTTTATGCCCTAAGAGCATCGCTGGTCACTGTGTACACGTAACTGACGAAGATGTGGCATTATTGAAAAAATCTCAAGCTAAGGTTGTACATAACCCAGAAAGTAACATGGGTAATGCAGTAGGCACGACAGATATCTTGAAACTATTAGATGCAGGGATCACTGTTGGGCTTGGCACAGATGGTTATACAAATGATATGCTCGAATCTTATAAAGTAGCGAATTGTCTCGTGAAACATGAGCAACATAAACCATATGTAGGCTGGGGCGAAGTACCTCATATGCTATTTGAAAACAACCGCAAAATGGCTAATGAATTCTTCGATACTACGGTAGGCATCCTTAAAAAAGGTGCTGCAGCTGACGTAATTGTTCTTGATTACGCAGCACCAACACCACTTGATGAAAACAACATCAATGGTCACTTACTATTCGGTGTTAATGGTATGTATGTGGTAACAACTATTAGTGATGGTGTACCACGCATGATTGATCGTAAATTACAAGGCATTGATAAAGCTGAAGTAATGGACGAAGTTTTAGCAACATCTAAAGGTTTATGGAAACGACTAAACCCATAACGCAAGCGCTTTAAAGGAGTGTGACATTATGAGTGACATTATGTATCCGGTAAGTTTCGGAAATTTGATGAACCACATTATGACTGAGTACAAGATGTACAATCGTATTTACAATGTAAATAAAATTCATCGTACGAATCATGATCAACGCTTATCTATCTTTGGTAAATCTATTGAAAATCCTGTAGGTCCAGCGGCTGGCCCTAATACACAGTTGGCACAAAACATTGTGGCATCTTATGTAGCTGGTGCTCGTTGCATTGAATTAAAAACCGTACAAATTATGTATGGTGAAGAACTAGGTATTCCTAGACCTTGTATCTACTCTGTAGACGAAGCATACAACGTAGAATGGTCTTCTGAATATAGCTGTGATGAAGCTGCTGATGAATACATTAAAGCTTGGTTCGCATTAAAATTAATCTCTAAAGAATTAGGATTAGGCGATCCAGATGGATTCTTATTCATCATGAGTGTTGGCTACAACTTAGCTGGTATCAAGAGCCCTATGGTTGATAAATTCATCAACACAATGCGCAGTGCATCTCAATCTCCAATGTGGGATACATGTAAACAATGGTGCCTTGACCACGTAGATGAATTTGAACATATCGATGTTGATTTCATCAACTCTATTGGTGATGAACTTTGTCAAGCAATCACATTGTCCACAATGCACGGTTGCCCAGCAGAAGAAATCGAATCCATTTGTTCTTACCTTATCAGTGAAAAAGGTCTTCACCTATACTTAAAATGCAATCCTACATTGTTAGGTCCAAAACGCATTAGAGAATTATTGGATAACGCTGGCTTTGAGTACATTGACTTTGAAGATCATCAGTTTGAAGTTGACCTTCAATTTGACAAAGCTGTTCCAATGTTAGAACGTCTTATCGCTCTTGGTGAAAAACATAACAAGATTTTTGGCGTTAAATTGACAAATACATTCCCTGTACAAATTCACAACAATGAATTGCCAGGCGAGCAAATGTACATGTCTGGTAAATCCTTATTACCTGTAACAATTGGTGTAGCTGAGCTCCTAAGTGCTCAATTCGGCGAACGTTTACCAATGTCTTACAGCGGCGGTGCCGTAAAACAAAACATCAAAGCTATCTTTGATTGCGGTATCTGGCCGGTAACAGTATGTACAATTCTTCTGCAAGGCGAAGGTTACAATACTTTCAAAGGTTTAGCAGACGAAGTAGAATCTACTGATTACAATGCTGCTTTAAAAGTTCATAAAGAACTTATCGCTGAACTTGCTAAAGATATCGCTGAGAACAAAATTTTCAAAAAGAGCGATGCTATGAAGAAAAAACGTGAAGCAATGCCATCTTTCCCAGGTACACGTAGCTCTGACTACCACTGCCGCGTAGTTTGTGGCGCTTGTGTTCGCGTATGTCCTAATAGATGTAATGAAGTCGTTACTGTAAATGATGCTAAATTGATCATCCATGTTGATCAAAGCTGTAATGAGTGTGGTAACTGTGCGTGTCATTGCGTAGAACCTTGTCAACCATACAAGGATCGCATTACATTCTTCCACAATGCCGAAGCACTAGCAGATAGTACAAATGATGGATTCTACATCACAGGCACTAGCTGTGGTTATCGCTTCAAAGGTGAAGAAGCAGTATGTGACATCGATGCATTACCTGAAGAATTGAAAGGAGTCGTACATGCCTTCTGTAAAGAGCATGTGTACTATGTATCATGATTATCATACAACAAGGGGACTTGGTCTTAAATGATCGAATCCTTACCGGAGATTTACTTATCGATGGCGACAAAATTGTCGCCATTGATGAACACGTTCCTGTTCCAGACGGGGCTAAAGTAATTGATGCAAAAGGTTGCTATGTGTTCCCTGGATTTATTGATCCTCATACACACTTTCAAATGACAAATGCCTTGGCGTCTACTGCAGATGATTTTGATAGTGGTACAAAGGCTGCTATCCTTGGTGGGACTACATCAATCATCAATTTTGCTTCTCCCGAGGATGGATCCCTTTGTAAAGGTTTAGAAGTTCACAAGGAGCGTGCCGCAGGGCGCTGCTCCTGTGACTACAAATTCCATATGGAGCTTGTAGAAATGAATGATACGGTGGCCAGTGAAATACCGAAAGTGGTTAAAGCTGGCGTATCATCCTTTAAGGTATATTTAGCTTATGGGTTCCGTTTAACGGACCGAGAAATTTATGACGCTATTGAAGCTATAAAACCAACAGGCGCACTTGTAGGGGCTCACTGTGAAAATGGGGACCTCATCGATGCACTCGTAGCTGATAAGCGTAAGCGTGGTGAGTTAGATATAAGTAATCATCCACTTACAAGACCTGCTATGATTGAATCGGAATCGATTAAACGATTTAGTACAATCGGCGCTTCTCTAGATTATCCAGTACATGTTGTGCATGTAAGTTCCAAGGAAGGGGTAGAAGAAATCCTTCGAGAACGTGTACTAGGGCATGCAGTGACTTGTGAAACATGTCCACAGTATTTGGTACTTGATGAATCACGATATAGCTTGCCTGATTATGAAGGTGCTAAATACGTGATGAGTCCACCTCTTAGAACTGAAGTAGATCAAATGACATTGAAGGACGCTTTAGTAAATGGTACTTTCCAAACTATTGGCTCCGACCATTGTAGTTTCAATTTTGAAGGGCAAAAATTAAAAAGTCGTCATGACTTTACCCGAATTCCTGGAGGTATTCCTGGAGCCGAAGAACGGGGTATCATTGCTTATGATGTGTTGGTTAACCAATGCAATATGAGCGCTGTAGATTTTATGAAATTAGTTAGTGAAAACCCAGCAAAGTTATATGGCATGTATCCCAAGAAGGGCACATTAGCTGTAGGTAGTGATGGGGATATAACAATTGTAGATAAGCATATAGAACATGTGCTTTCAAAAGAGTCCGCCCATACAAAGGCTGACTATATACCTTACGAAGGAATATCTGTAACTGGCAAGGTTCGAGATGTTATCCTTAGAGGTCACCATGTGGTACAAGATGGATCCTTAACAGAATCATATCTTGGTGAATGTATTCCTTAATGAGAGGAGGGCTATATATGTACCGCTTTCAAGTGAATGGCACCCAATATGAGGTTCAAGAGGATCAACGTTTAATTGATTTCTTGCGAGCTGATTTAAAGCTGACGGGCACTAAAGAAGGTTGTAGTGCTGGTGCATGTGGTACGTGTACAGTAATTATAGACGGAAAAAAAGCAAAGGCTTGTGTAAGCAAACTATCTCAATTAGATGGTAAATCAATTGTCACGATTGAAGGTTTATCTGAACGAGAAAAAGCAGTATACACCTATGCTTTTGGTGAATGCGGAGCGGTGCAGTGTGGTTTCTGTATACCAGGTATGATTATTAGTGCAAAAGTATTGATTGACGAAAATAATGACCCTACACCTGACGATGTTAAAAAGGCGATATTAGGTAATATTTGCCGTTGTACAGGCTATGTAAAAATTGAAGAGGGCATTATGTTAGCTGCAAAAATGTTCCGTGAGAATTTACCAGTTCCAGAAAAGGATACAAATGGTAATGTAGGCGCTCGTTTACACCGTGTAGATGCTGAGGAAAAAGCATTAGGTACTGGACAATATGCTGATGATATCTATATGGATGGCATGATTTATGCCAAAGCATTGCGTTCTAAATACCCACGAGCTAGAGTTGATCGTGTTGGTGTATCTAAAGCTCTTGAACATCCAGCGTGTGTAACGGCATTGACCGCTAAGGATGTACCATTCAATAAGACTGGTCATTTAGTACCGGATTGGGATGTACTTATCGCCGAAGGTGATATTACACGTTATGTAGGCGATGCAATTGCATTGGTAGCAACTACTGAGAAGAAGTATCTAGATGAAGTATTGGCTTTAGTTGAAGTTGATTATACTGAATTAGAACCCATACTAGATCCATTGGAAGCGCTAAAACCAGATGCTCCTCAATTACATCCAGAGGGAAATGTATTATCTCGTCAAACATTATCTCGTGGCGATGTAGATAAGGCTATTGCAGAGGCTGCTTTTGTAGTAACAAATCATTATTCCACACCTCAAACCGACCATGCATTTATGGAACCAGAATGTGCCGTTGCATATCGTGAGGGTGATGAAATTCATCTGCATTCAGGTAGCCAAAATGTTTATGATGATCGTCGTGAAGTTGCTCGTATGCTTGGTATTCCGAATGAGGCTGTAAAGGTTCACAGTATGCTCGTAGGTGGTGGCTTTGGTGGTAAAGAAGATATGACCGTACAACATCATGCATCACTCGTAGCTTGGCTTACAGGAAAACCAACTAAGGTACTTTTCTCCCGTCAAGAAAGTCTCAATATTCATACTAAACGTCATGCGATGGAAATGGATATTACAACAGCTTGTGATGCGGAAGGTAATTTGGTAGCAAGTAAGGTAAATATCGTTTCTAATTGTGGCGCGTATGCATCTTTAGGTGGTCCTGTACTTCAACGTGCTGGTACTCATTCTTGTGGCCCTTATCACTTTGATAATTTTGCCTTTGATGGTGTATGTGTTTATACAAATACTGTTCCTGGTGGTGCATTCCGTGGGTTTGGCGTAACACAAACTATCTTTGGTCAAGAGCAAAATATTGATGAATTAGCTGCGTTGGTAGGCATGGATCCTTGGGAATTCCGCTACAAAAATGTTGTACGCCCTGGTGACTCATTACCAAACGGCCAAATTTGTTCCAAAGAAACCGCTTTAGTAGAATGTTTGGAAGCTGTAAAAGATGCATATTATGCCTCTGATCGTACTGGCCTTGCGGTATGTTTGAAAAATAGTGGTATTGGTGTAGGACTACCTGATACGGGTCGCGTTATTTTAGAAGTACGTGATGGTAAAGTTCGTATTCGTACGGGTGCCGCTTGTATTGGTCAAGGCATGGCTACTATGGCAACACAAGTACTTTGTGAAACGACAGGCTTAACGGCGGATAAAGTATTTGTAGAACGACCTGATACAGTACGTACACCAGATTCTGGTACAACTACTGCATCTCGCCAAACGCTCTTTACCGGTGAAGCAACGCGTAAAGCAAGTCTTCGCTTAAAAGAAATGTTAGATACTAAAACATTAGAAGAACTGAATGGCGTAGAGATTTATGAAGAGTTTCTCGGTGAAACAGATCCATTTAATTCTGATAAATCGCATCCAAAAAATCACGTTGCCTATGGTTATGGTGCATGTGTAGCAACAATTGGTGAAGACAATAAGGTTGCTAATTTACATGTAGCATACGATGTAGGTCGTGTAGTGAACCCTCAATCCTGTACAGGTCAGGCCGAAGGTGGTGCCATTATGGGAATGGGGTATGCCGTTACAGAAGACTTCCCTTATAAAGAAGGGTATGTAACATCTAAATACGGTACGCTAGGACTTCTTAGAGCTACCCAATGTCCTCCAATTCATGTAAGTCTTATCGAAAAAGGGACACCAGAACAATATGCATACGGTGCTAAAGGTATTGGCGAAATCTCTAGCATTCCGATTGCACCGGCTATTGCAAATGCGTATCGTCGTATCGACGGAGAACCACGTAGGTCCTTGCCGATTAAACATACAGGTTATAAAAAATAGAATATTTGCTTAATGGTAGGGGCTTTTGCCCCTAGCCATCAAGGTTCCCACGTGAAGTCGATGAGATTTCTAAACTCTATCATGTACGATAGTATGACTATATTGTTTAACTAGTAACTAAAACGTAAGATATGAGGTGATTCTTATGAGTAAAGGTGCATCTGGTGTCGACCATGTAGATGGTATGCTGCCAATCCCGCAGTTATTCGCTTATGGTTTACAGCACGTTCTGGCTATGTATGCTGGGGCAGTAGCTGTACCAATTATTATTGCACAAGCTATGCATTTGCCAATTGAAGATTTAATTCGTTTGATTACAGCTGACTTATTTACATGTGGTGTAGCTACATTGATTCAAACATTAGGGTTCGGACCTGTCGGTGGTCGCATTCCTCTTATTCAAGGTGTAACATTTGCTTCTGTAGGTCCAATGATTCTGATTGGTCAGCAGCATGATATTACTACCATTTACGGTGCGATTATCGTAGCTGGTCTCTTTACATTCTTTGTGGCACCATTTTTCAGTCGTTTGATTCGGCTATTCCCACCTGTAGTAACAGGTACTATCATTACTATTATTGGTATCAACTTGATGCCAGTAGCTGTTAACTGGATGGGGGGGGGCGTAGGCAATAAAAACTTTGGCGATCCACTATACATAGCTCTTGGTGTAGCTACATTTGTTCTCGTTGTATTAACTTATCGATTTGGTAAAGGTTTCCTTGGTAATTTGGCAATCTTAGTTGGGCTTATTCTCGGTACAGCCTTAGCTATGATTGTTGGTATTACAGATTTTTCAGAAGTAGGGCGTTCTCAATGGATTTCTGTTGTGACACCATTCTATTTTGGCCTTCCAACCTTTGACTTTGCTTCTATTGTATCTATGATTATTGTAATGCTCGTAGTTATGGTAGAAACAACTGGTGATAGTATTGCAGTTGGAGAAATCGTAGATAAACCTATTGGTCAAAAAGAGTTGGCTGCGGTACTTCGTGCGGATGGCTTATCCACTATTATTGGTGGTATCCTTAATAGTTTTCCGTATACAGCATTTGCTCAAAACGTAGGTCTTATTGCTGTAACACGTGTTAAGAGTCGTTTCGTTGTAGCAGCATCTGGTGTAATTTTAATTTTATTAGGCCTTTTCCCTAAATTAGCCGCTATCGTAGCTTGTATTCCAAATGCTGTACTAGGGGGCGCAGGAATTGCTATGTTCGGCATGATTATCGCCAGTGGGATTCGTTCTCTTGGTAAAGTTAGTTTCGATGGTAACTATAACCTGATGCTAGTTGCCATTAGTATTGGGGTATCCATGATTCCTCTTGCAGCACCTCAATTCTATACACACTTTCCAGCATGGGCTCAAATTCTTTTGAAATCTGGTATCACAGCTGGTAGTATAGTAGCTGTTATTTTAAATGTAATGTTTAATGGTTTTGGTTATAAAACTGTTAATGAACCTAATCGTGCGACTCGTAAATATCGTCACTTCACACGATTCAAAGGTTATCCTAAACATTTCTACCAATAAGATATAGTTAGACGAGTTTACTCTCATGCGATTATATGTATTGTCTCTCACAGTAGAAACCTTGTTAGTATAGGTAAAACATCAATATATATGTTTTCGTTTGTTAAAAAGATCTCACTCTGATTTGGAGTGAGGTCTTTTTTTATGGAATCGTATACTACTTTGGTATATAATTAAATAATATTATTGTAAAGGAGACGCATTATGAAAGACGAGCGATTTATAGTTATATATAGAATAGAAGCGAGTACATATGAAGAAGCAAAATCAATTGCTTGGGCTGTTCAAGTGGAGCAAACCATAGAATTTCCTTATGAGTTTGTAACGGATCCATACATTAAAGAAACTATTACTGGTCGACTAGAATCTCTTGAACCTATAGTAGAAGACTCTCCTTATATCAATGTAGGTGTGATGCCAAATGCTGTAATTGACACCTCTCGTTACTATTTGGCTCGTATTTCATATCACGTAGATACCACGGCCTTAGAGGCTACACAATTTTTAAATGTTGTCTTTGGTAATTCTTCGTTACAGCCACATATTTGGGTAGTAGATATTGAACTATGTCCAACACTTTACGATGTGTTTAAGGGACCACGATTTGGCTTGCAAGGAATTCGTTGTTTAGTGGAAACCCCGACGCGTCCAATGATTCAAGCCGTTGTAAAGCCGATGGGAACACCAAACGGGGAATTGGCTCGCATGTGTGGAGCCTATACACGTGGTGGGGCAGATGTCATAAAGGATGATCATGGTATTTCTAATCAGTCCTTCTCTCAATATAAAGATCGTGTAAAACGATGTGCTTCTATGGTACAGGAAATGAACACTACACATGGGACACATACATTATATGCAGCAAATGTATCTGGTGATGGCACAGACGTATTGGAACGCGCTTATTTTGCCAAAGAGGCTGGTGCTACAGCTCTCATGGTGGCTTCAGGTCTCGTTGGTTTCGGTTGGTTACACAAATTAGCTACTGATGAAAAATTACGATTGCCTATTATTCATCATCCCGCTTATTCTGGTGGATTTGTGAGCCCTGGTGTATCTGGTGTAGCCGATTACTTACAACTAGGTTTATTACCTCGTATTTTTGGGGCTGATATGCCAATCTTCGTATCTTATGGTGGACGCTTTACTTTTACAGAGGAACAATGCAAGAGGATTTCCTCTTACATTAAACGACCAATGGGCTTGATGAAGGCGGCTTGCCCTGCACCAGGTGGTGGCGTTACAGATACTCGTCTTAATGAACTTGTTGAGCTGTACGGAAATGATACGATGTTCCTTGTTGGAGGCGATATGTTCCGCAGAGGGCCAGATATTGAGGCTAATATGTCGTATTTTGTAGAGCGTCTGACTAAATTATCTGAAAGAACGTAATAATAGCTTGAATTTAAATGAGTTAATACAATATTTAACTAAATAACTAAGCTATTGACTTTTACAGAAATAATAGATTTATGATTAAGTATATGGAGTGTTTTGATGAGTGAATCCTCACCGTTGGAGGTCCATGTCCTTGCCAGTGGTAGTAAGGGCAATTGTACAGTGATAAAAAAAGGGAACTCCGTCATATTGCATGATGTAGGCATCAGTTGTCGACGCATTGTCAATGGGTTAAAAGAATTACAAATTGATATGGCACAGGTAGAGGGTATATTTGTCAGTCATGAACATAGTGATCACATTGCGGGATTACAACAATTACTAAAACGATTTGATATTCCTGTGTATACGAAGCAAGGCACCTGGCGTGAAATCCAAGATAAGTTAATCGTGCCAAAGAATCGATTAATCGAGCTTACAAAGGGCAGTTTGACGTTGGGGAGTCTAATTGTGGAACCTTTTTCGGTAAGTCATGATGCGGCTGATCCAATTGGTATAAATGTGTTTGCTGGGAACGATAAGGCAACTATTGTCACTGATACAGGCGTGATTTCAGATGATATTTTACGTAGAATTGATGATACGACTCTGTTAGTGCTAGAGGCGAATTATGATCCTCATATGTTGCGATTCGGACCATATCAGCCGTTTTTGAAACAAAGGGTGGCTAGTGATGAAGGTCATTTGAGTAATGAAATGGCTGCGCAAGCACTACTCATGATGAAACGTCCTGATTTTATGCAAGTTATATTGGCCCATCGTTCTGAAAATAATAATAACTCTGTCCTTGTTACCCAAACTATTGGCAAAATGCTTGTGGATGGTGGTGTTCGTATTGGACCTGAAATGAAGTTACAACATGGTCAGCCTAATGAAATTGTGTCCATCCAATCTGTGAAGAGGTAAAAATGAGATTTTATGTAGTCTGTATCGGCAAATTGAAGGATGCTTATTTACGTGAGGGCGTAGCAGAGTTTGTGAAACGCATGCGCCCCTATGGTGGCATTACAATTACAGAGCTGAATGAAAGTAAAATTGGAGATAAGCCGAGTAATGCGGATCGCAAACAAGTCGTTGCAGAAGAAGGAGACCGTTTATTAAAAGCGGTCCCTAAAAATGCGTATACCGTATTACTTGACGTGTATGGCAAACCAATGTCCTCTGAAGAACTCGCTAAGACGGTATCTAAGCTTGAGGTGGATGGTGTTAGCGATATGGCTTTCATTATTGGTGGTGCCTTTGGGGTGAGTGATATATTACGTCAGGCTGTAAATTATAAATTATCTTTTAGCCCTATGACTTTTACTCATCAAATGGTTCGATTGCTACTTGTAGAACAAATTTATCGAGCATCAAAAATCAATCGTAATGAACCTTATCATTGGTAGAAGACGTAGACTTAAAAATTATTTGTATAATACTTTCAGAAAAAAGGAGTTTTATTATACTGTGGCGAATAGTATAATAAAGCAAGATGTATTTGTAAGGAGGAATTCACTATGAAAATCCAAGAAGTAATGAATAAATACCCTGTTACTGTTGGCAAAGATGCGCCGATTTCTGATGTAGCTGATTTATTGGTTAAATATAATTTAACAGCGGTGTCCGTAGTGGATGATGATAATAAGTTGTTAGGTATTATCTCTGAAGGTGATTTACTATATAAAAAAGTACGTCCTCATGTGCCTCATTATGTTAATGTATTAGGCGCTAGCATCTATTACAATGGCATCGGTGAATATAATGCTCAATTTAAAAAATTATTGGCATCTCACGTTCATGAGTTGATGACTGATGAAGTAATTACAACCACACCGGATAAAGATGTAGAAGAAATTGTATCTGTTATGCTTGATCAACATTTGAAAAATGTGCCAGTTGTAGATAAAGAGTACCGTTTGATTGGAATTTTGTCTCGTCGGGACATTATCAAATTGATTGCTAAAGATAACTAATTGGCATAATTATGTAAAATATGTAAAGACCACCCGTTTTGGGGTGGTCTTTTAGTGTATATTGAGAAGAATTGCATTGACCTTGCATTTATGTTATTATTAGGAGTGCATAATATACTACAGAAATTTGGGCATATTGCCCTTCAAGGAGGACATATTTTAAATGAAAGCAACTGTAAATCCTGTTGATCAACACGTAGTAACGTTAACTATTGAAGTACCTGCAGCAGAAGTAGATAAGGGCATTAAACAAGCTGTAAAACGCATTGCAGGTCAAGTGAACATCCCTGGCTTCCGCAAAGGACATGCGCCTCGCCGTATTTTGGAAATGAACTTCGGTAAAGAAGCTATCTTGGAAGAAGCGTTTGAAGTATTGGCTAGCCAAAACTATAGTGCTGCACTTCGTGAAAATGATATCGTGCCTGTATCTGAACCTGAAATCGAACGCGAACAATTCGAAGAAGGCAAAGATTTGATTTTCAAAGCTACTGTAACTAAACGCCCTGAAGTTAAACTTGGCGATTACAAAGGCTTAGAAGCAGATAAACAAGATGCTACAGTATCTGATGAACAAATCGAAGAACAGTTGAACAATATTCGTGAACAACAAGCAAAAATGGTTGTTGCTGAAGAAGGCGCTACAATTCAAAAAGACGACTTTGCAGTAATCGACTTTGCTGGTTCCGTTGATGGTAAACCATTTGATGGTGGTGAAGGTAAATCCTACCCATTACAAATCGGTTCTGGTAGCTTCATTCCTGGCTTCGAAGATCAATTGATTGGCGCTAAAGCTGGTGATGATGTAACTGTAAAAGTAACATTCCCTGAAGACTACTTCGTAGCAGAACTTGCTGGTAAAGAAGCAGAATTCAAAACTCATATCCATGATATTAAACGTAAAGAATTGCCTGAGTTGAATGACGAATTCGCCAAAGAAGCAAGCTCTTACGAAACTATTGAAGAATTGAAAAAAGATCTTCGCACTAAAATGGAAGAAGAAGCTTCCCGTCGTGCAATCGATACTTACAATGCGAACTTGATTCAAACAGCTGTTAAAAATGCAACTGTAGAAATCCCAGAAGTAATGATTAAAGATCGCGTAGAACAAATGATTCAAGAATTGGCTATGAATATGGAAGGCCGTGGCTTGAAACTTGATGACTACTTGAAATTCTCCAATAAAACTATCGAAGATTTACGCTCTGAATATAAAGATTCCGCAGCTGAAAACGTACGTGCTGATTTAGTATTGGACGCTATCGCAACTGCTGAAGGTATCGAAGTAACTCCAGATGATATGAACCGTGAAATCTTCATTATGGCTCAAAACTTTGGAGCAGATCCTAAAGAAGTTTGGGATATTATTGCAAAAGAAGGTCGTGTAGCTATGTTGGCAGGCTCTGTAGCTCGCAAAAAAGCAGCTCGATTCATTATTGATAATGCAAAAGGCGCTGAAGCTGCAGAATAATAGTTTGCTCAACTAGGTACATGAAAAGGTGATTATATGTATGTACCAATTGTAGTTGAACAAGGTGAACGCGGAGAGCGTTCCTATGATATTTACTCTCGCTTGTTAAAGGATCGCATTATTTTCCTTGGTGGGCCCATCGATGATAATGTGGCAAATGCGGTTATTGCGCAAATGTTATTCTTGGAAGCAGAGGATCCTGATAAGGATATCCATTTGTATATCAATAGCCCTGGCGGTGTTGTAACCGCAGGTATGGCTATTTATGATACAATGCAATATATCAAACCAGATGTGTCTACTATTTGTGTAGGCTCTGCGGCGAGCATGGGTGCTGTACTTTTAACAGCTGGCACTAAAGGTAAACGCTATGCGTTGCCTCATGCACGCATTATGATTCACCAACCATTAGGTGGTGTGCAAGGACAAGCATCTGAAATTGAAATCCATGCCCGTGAGATTCTTCGCATGCGTGAAGAGTTAAATGGTATCTTAGCTTCTCGCAGTGGACAAGATATTGAAGTAGTAGCTCGCGATACAGATCGCGATAACTTCATGAGTGCTCAGGATGCCGTTGAATACGGCTTAATCGATGAGGTACTCACAAGAGAACCTGTAGAAAGCAAGTAATGGAGGCGCCCCTTGGCAAAAGATAAAGATACTATGCGCTGCAGTTTTTGTGGACGCACAAGCGAAGAAGTCCGCAAATTAGTGGCGGGTCCTAACGTGTATATTTGTGACGAATGCGTTGAAGTTTGTGAACGCATCATTGCAGATGAGTTGGGTGCGGTTGAGACGGACGACTTCAATTTAAAAGAATTGCCAACGCCTAGAGAAATTAAAGCTCATCTTGACGAATATGTCATTGGTCAAGATGATGCTAAAATCTCTTTAGCTGTGGCCGTATATAATCACTACAAACGCTTACAAACAGATAATGTAGTAGATGATGTAGAATTACAAAAGGCTAATGTATTGTTCATTGGTCCTACTGGTAGTGGTAAAACACTATTGGCTCAAACCTTAGCGAAAATGCTAGAAGTACCATTTGCTATTGCAGATGCTACAAGCTTAACTGAAGCTGGGTATGTGGGGGAAGATGTAGAAAACATCTTACTCAAAATTATTCAAGCTGCAGATTATGATATAGCTCGGGCAGAACGGGGCATTATCTATATCGATGAAATCGATAAAATTGCTCGTAAGTCTGAAAATCCTTCTATTACACGTGATGTGTCTGGTGAAGGTGTACAACAAGCATTGCTTAAAATCTTAGAAGGTACCGTTGCTTCTGTTCCTCCTCAAGGTGGTAGAAAGCATCCTAATCAAGAAATGCTTCAAATCGACACTACGAATATTCTCTTTATTTGTGGTGGAGCATTTGATGGTATGGACAAGGTTATTACTAAGCGTACCGCTAAGAAAACACTTGGTTTTGGTGCAGATGTACAGCGTAAAGAAGAACGTAATGTATCGGCTATCTTAAAAGATGTTGTACCTGAAGATTTATTAAAATTTGGTTTGATCCCTGAGTTTATTGGACGTTTGCCTGTAATGGTGACATTAGATCAATTAGACAGAGATGCATTAATTCAAATTTTGACAAAGCCTAAAAATGCATTAACAAAACAATATGAAAAAATTCTATCCCTTGATGGTGTAGAGTTAACTTTCACTGAAGATGCATTAGAAGAAATCGCTGATGAAGCATTACAGCGAAAAACAGGTGCTCGTGGTTTGCGTGCTATCATTGAAAAGGTGATGAAACGCGTAATGTTTGAGGTTCCTTCCATGCCGGAAGTAACTAAGTGCATTGTGAATCGTGAATCCGTATTAAGCACAGGTGAACCTATACTCAAAAATGAGGCAGACCAAGACATCCAGTTGAAATCGTAATTCGAAGAAACTCATTTCTGTGTAGGAATGAGTTTCTTTTCATAATATATATACCTGGAGGAAGTATGAATTTACTCGAAGTTGGGATCCCTACCGTACCTCTCAGAGGCATGGTAGTATACCCGAATATCGTGATTCACCTCGATATCGGTCGAGACAAATCCATTAAGGCGGTGGAAGCCGCAATGAATGAGGACCGCATTTTAGCCGTCGTAACTCAAAAAGATGATGCTGTAGATGCACCAACAGTTCATGATTTAGCCCAAATGGGTACATTAGTAAAAATTAAACAAATGTTGCGCTTACCAGGTGGTATAGTACGTGTTCTTGTAGAGGGTATCACTCGTATTCGTCTTATGAATATTACTAGCATGGACCCTTATTATATAGGAGACTATGAACGAGTGGCGTCTGAATTTGAAGACGATGTAGAGCTTGAAGCTTATCGTCGTTTGGTTCAAGCTAAATTTGGCGAATGGGCAGAAGAAGCTAAATCAGTTACTGATGAAGGTGTAACGCGCGTTATGGAATTACGCAATCCTTGTGAATTAGCTGACCAAGTTGCATTTCTATTGCCTATTAATAATTTGAAACGTCAAGAGTTACTTGAAGAATTATCTGTGGCTCGTCGTCTTAACATGATTGTAGGCATTTTAAATATGGAATTACAAATCTCTGATTTGGAAAATTCCATCAATAATCAAGTGCGTCAATCTATGGAAAAAGCGCAGAAGGAATATTTCTTGCGCGAAAAAATCCGCGTTATCCACGATGAGTTGGGTGATAAAGGAGATCCTGAGGAGGAGGCAGAAGAACTACGAGTTAAGTTAAAAGCACTTAACCTAAGTGAAGACGTACATACGCGTATTGATAAAGAAATTTCCCGTTACAGCCGCATGCCTCAATTGATGCCGGAAGCAACAATTTTGCGCAATTACCTAGATTGGGTATTGGCATTACCGTGGAACGAATTAACGGAAGACCGTTTGGATATTAAGGGCGCTCATGCTATGCTCGAGGCCGATCATTATGGCCTTGAAAAGGTTAAGAAACGCATTTTAGAATTTTTAGCGGTTCGTAAATTAACTGGTAAAAACAGTGGCTCTATTCTTTGTTTAGTAGGCCCACCAGGCGTTGGTAAAACCTCTTTGGCTACCTCTATTGCTAAAGCAATGAATCGTAAGTTTATCCGTGCATCCTTAGGTGGTGTTCGTGATGAAGCTGAAATTCGTGGACATCGACGTACTTATATTGGTGCTTTACCTGGTCGTATGATTCAGGGGTTAAAAAATGTAGGTACTAAGAATCCTGTATTTTTATTGGATGAAATTGATAAATTAGCATCTGATTATAAAGGCGATCCATCTTCAGCGTTATTAGAGGTATTGGATCCAGAACAAAATAGTACATTTAGTGATCACTTTATTGAAGTACCGTTCGACTTCTCTGAAGTTTTCTGGATTACTACGGCTAACGTGGCATCTAATATTCCTGGTCCGTTGTTAGATCGTATGGAAATTATTGAATTGTCCAGTTATATGGAAGAAGAGAAACTAGAGATTGCTAAGCGTTACTTAACACCTAAGCAAATTAAGAAAAATGGCCTTGAAGATTACAAGGTTAAATTATCTGATGCTGTGTTAAGAAAGGTAATTTCCGAATATACTCGCGAAGCAGGTGTTCGTACTTTAGAGAAAACAATTGCTAAGATTTGCCGTAAGATTGCTTTCAAAGTAGTTGAAGAAGGCGGAGACGCACCAAAAGTCACTACTAAGAATCTTCACGAATTCTTAGGCGCACCAATCTTTGTTGATCAAGAGCGAGAAAAGAAGGCACAAGTTGGCTATGTAAATGGATTAGCTTGGACATCTGTTGGTGGTGTAGTATTACCATGTGAAGCTACAACTATGAATGGTACCGGTAAATTGGCTTTAACTGGTAGTCTCGGCAAGGTTATGCAAGAGTCTGGTCAAGCGGCTATGAGTTATATTCGCCATAATGCAAAAGCTTTAAAGATTGAAGAAGATTTTTATAAAAAGCTTGATATTCACGTTCACTTGCCAGAAGGGGCAACCCCTAAAGATGGTCCTTCTGCAGGTATTACAATGACATTAGCTATGGTATCTATTTTGACTAACCGCAAGGTTCGTTCTGATATTGCCATGACTGGTGAAATCACATTGCGTGGCCGCGTATTACCAATAGGCGGCTTAAAAGAAAAATTATTAGCAGCCTTGTCCCATGGTATAAAAGAGGTATTGATTCCAAAAGGCAATGAAAAGGATATTGCAGAATTACCTGACATTGTGAAAGAAGGCCTCATCATTACGCCAGTTAAGACAATGGATGAAGTATTAGCAAAGGCACTTGTGTAATGCAAAAGAAGAAAAAATCCACTAAACCAATGGGCCCAAAACCACAATATACACGAAAAGAACCAAAGGGGCCTCGTATTATAGCTGCAAAATATAATACTTCCTGTGTGAAGGCGGATCAATATCCTGAAGGGGATACCGTAGAAATCGCCTTCCTTGGACGCTCTAATGTGGGCAAGTCTTCGTTGATTAATTCTTTATGTAACTATCGTGGGTTAGCCCTCGTTAGTGGTCAGCCAGGTAAGACTAAGACGATAAACTACTTTGATATTGAATCAAAAGAGGATATTTCTGAAACCGAGGAACGCAGATATAACTGGTTTCTCGTTGACCTTCCTGGTTATGGTTTTGCAAAGACAAATAAAGGAAACCGCAATTTGTGGTCTTCCTTTATTGCCGATTATATTTTACATTCTGAACGATTGATGTTGTTGTGTTTACTTATCGATGGTCGCCATCCTGAAATGGCCATTGATAAGGTGGCCTTTGATTGGCTCGTCGAAGCCGGTGTTCCGTTACAAATTGTAGTGACCAAGGCCGATAAATTGACGGCTAAAGAAAAGTCTGTAAACTTGTCTATTATTAAAGAGCTATATCCAATGGCTACCCCGCCGATTTTGTACAGCTCTTTAAAGCATACTGGACGTGAGCTTTTACAACAACGAATCAATAAAATTTTGGTAGGAGATGAAGCATGAGTCAAACGAACGAATTAGAGATTATGGAACGCATTGCTCTAGATTTAGAGCGTGTTGAAGAGTCTCTTGCATCATCTTTTAATACCGGTGCAGAGGACTTCAATGCACTGATTCGACCGTTGTCAGCAGCAGGTGGTAAGCGTTTGCGCGCTCAATTGTGTCTATTGATTGCTAATGCAGGTACATCTATAGAGCGTCAACGCATTAAAATTGCTGAGGCTGTTGAAATGCTTCATTTAGCAACACTTATCCATGACGATGTTTTAGATCAAGCTGAAATTCGCCGTGGGGAGGATACAATTCATATGCATAAAGGTAATAAGGTAGCTATCCTTAGTGGTGATTATTTATTTGCCAAAGCATTTAAAATCGTATCTGAAATGACGAATATGAAGTATCTTCAAGTATTCTCTCATATTATTACATGCCTCGTAGAAGGTGAGTTCATGCAAATGGAAGATGTATATCGCATCGATCAAGGCATAGAGCGTTATATGACAAAGACGCAAAAGAAAACAGCAGACTTTATGGAAGGCTGTATGGAGCTTGGTGGTCTCTTAGGAGATTGGCAAGAGGATGAAATCATAGAGTTGAAAAAATATGGTCATGCATTAGGCATGGCATTCCAAATTACAGACGATATTATGGATTATCGTGAAACAGCGGAAACAACGGGAAAGCCTGTAGGGAATGATCTTCGAGAGGGACTATTGACGTATCCGTTATTAAGCATCATTAACGATGGTAATAAAGATAAATTGCTTGAAGATATTAAAGGCTTAAACAATGGTGGTAATGAGCAAGACATTATTGATTATGTTGTTGCTCAAGGTGGTATCGATAATACATTAGCTGTAGCTGATAAATATTGTAAAGATGCTCTAGCGGCACTCGTTGCAGTGCGTGATTTCCCAGGGAAGGAATTCCTTGTGATGGCTGTAGAAAATCTGGCTGATAGAAAGGTATAATATGGAACCATTCGAACCAAAATCGGATTTCGAATATCCCATGCAAAAACCTTCTTTTGATAGTGTAGTTCGTCAAAAACGGCGTGAAGCAGAACAAAAGTCTGAGCAAGAACGATATAAGGTGGCAACTCAACACATTCCTGAGAATGTGGAAGATGAACCAGTTTATACGGCTATAGAGCAGAAGATGATGGATGAAGCAAGGGAATTGTCTCTTGTAGGACATCTTTCAGAGCTGCGAAAACGATTGATTATAATAGCTGTAGCGGTGATTGTGGGAACTTGTATTTCTTATTATTATGTAGACTTATTATTGGAAATACTCCTAAAACCGGCTGGCAAGCTCTATTATATGAGACCTACTGAAGCATTTTTTACATATATGAAGGTGTCTGTTGTAGGTGGCTTAGTCATAGCCGCTCCCATTATATTGCATCAGATTTGGCTATTTGTTAAGCCTGCACTAACTGTGCGAGAAAAGCAGCTATCTAACTGGATCTTACCAGTAGCAATTGGTCTATTCGGGATAGGTATTGTATTTTCTTATTTTCTCGTATTGCCTGCAGCGGTGAAGTTCTTTATGGGCTTTGCTACAGATGAATTACAACCGATGTTTTCTATTGGTCAGTATATGGACTTTGTATTATCCTTTGTACTGCCTTTTGGATTTATCTTTGAGTTGCCGTTGATCTTAATTATTTTGGGATATTTCAACTTAATCACATCACGCTTTTTAAAAACGAAGCGAAAGATATTTATTCTTATATCCTTTATCATAGGTGCTGTCATTTCACCTACACCGGATATGTTCTCGCAAACGATGATTGCATTACCTATGATATTGCTATATGAAACAAGCCTATTTGTATTGGCTAAGATTATGAAGCGCTAAGGAGTCTTTTAGGAGGAACGATGAAAACCTACGAAAATTTAACCACATATAATCCTGGTGAAATAGAAGGCAAATGGTATTCTTATTGGGAAAATCAAGGATACTTTCACGAAGAAGTAGACACGAATAAAGAGCCATTTAGTATCGTATTACCACCTCCTAATGTAACTGGTATGTTGCATATGGGTCATGCCCTTGATAACACATTACAAGACATCCTCATCCGTTTCAAACGCATGCAAGGCTACAATGTATTGTGGATGCCAGGTACAGACCACGCTGGTATTGCTACACAAATCAAAGTAGAAGAGATGCTTGCTAAAGAAGAAGGAAAATCTCGCTATGATTTGGGCCGTGAAAAATTCGTAGAGCGCGTGTGGGAATGGAAAAAAGAATATGGTGATACTATTGTAAAACAAATCCGTAGCCTTGGCGCATCCTGTGATTGGAACCGTGAGCGATTTACTTTGGATGAAGGGTATTACCATGCAGTGCGCGAAGTATTTGTAAGTCTTTATGAAAAAGGTTTGATCTATCGCGGTGAACGCATCATCAACTGGTGTCCTCGTTGTGCCACTGCGTTATCTGATGTTGAAGTTGAGCATGAAGATGAACATGGCCATTTATGGCATATTAAATATCCTGTAAAAGGTGAAGATAATCGTTTTGTTGTTGTTGCTACAACTCGTCCAGAAACAATGTTTGGTGACGTAGCAGTAGCAGTAAATCCTGATGATGATCGTTATAAAGATCTCATTGGTAAAACATTGATCTTGCCATTTGTTAATCGAGAAATTCCTGTAATTGCCGATGACTATGTAGATGCTAGCTTCGGTACAGGCTGTGTAAAAATTACACCTGCTCATGACCCTAATGACTTTGAAATGGGCCAACGTCATAATTTGGAATCCATCGTTGTTATGAACAATGATGCAACAATGAATGAAGGTGCTGGCAAATTTAATGGCTTACCTCGTGAAGAAGCGCGTAAACAAGTAGTAGCAGAACTTAAAGAATTAGGCCTACTTGAAAAAATTGATGATCATGACCATGCAGTAGGTCATTGCTCCCGTTGTAATACAATCATCGAACCAATGGTATCTAAACAATGGTTCGTAGATATGAAACCATTGGCAGAGCCCGCTCTTAAGGTTGTTAAAGACCACGAAGTAGAGTTCGTTCCTGAACGTTTTACAAAAACATATGTGAACTGGCTTGAAAATATCCGCGATTGGACGATTTCTCGTCAATTGTGGTGGGGCCATCGCATTCCTGCATGGTATTGTGATGACTGTGGTGAAACTATCGTTAGCCGTGAAGATATTACAGAATGTCCTCATTGCCACGGTCATGTTACACAAGATCCAGATGTTCTTGATACATGGTTTAGCTCTGGTTTATGGCCGTTTGCCACAATGGGTTGGCCTAAGCAAACTCCAGAACTTAAACAATGGTATCCAACAAGTGTGCTTGTAACTGGTTACGATATTATCTTCTTCTGGGTTGCTCGTATGATCTTTATGGCTCTTGAGTTTGAACATGAAATTCCATTTAAACATGTATTTATTCATGGTCTTGTTCGCGATAGCCAGGGCCGTAAAATGAGTAAATCTTTGGGCAATGGTATTAATCCGCTTGAAGTTATCGACCAATATGGTGCTGATGCATTGCGCTTTACTCTTGTAACTGGCAACACACCTGGTAACGATATGCGTTTCTATATGGAACGTGTTGAGGCTAACCGTAACTTTGCCAATAAGATTTGGAATGCATCAAAATTTGTATTGATGAACCTTACTAATTATGATGAAAGTTTCGTTCCAACAGCAGATGATTTGACATTAGCAGACCAATGGATTGTTCAAAAATACAATGAAACAGTACAAAGCGTAACATCTAATCTCGATAAATTCGAACTTGGTGAAGCGGCAAGTTCCGTATATGATTTCATTTGGAATACGTACTGCGATTGGTACATTGAATTAGCGAAACCTCGTTTGTATAGTGAAAGCGACGAACGTGATCGTCGTACAGTTCAATATTTACTTGTAACAATCTTACGTCATATGCTCGAATTATTACATCCATTCATGCCGTTCGTAACTGAACATATTTGGCAACATTTGCCACACGAAGGGGACAGCATCGTTGTTACTAAATGGCCTGAAGCATTGAAATTCGATAATCTTGAAGGGGCAGCACGTCAAATGGAAGTTATGATGGATGCTATCAAAGGTATTCGTAACATGCGTGCTGAAATGAATGTGCCTTTAGGTAAAAAAGCTGAGGTTATCGTAGCGCCAACAGATGAAGCATTAGCTAAAACTGTAGCAGAACATAGTGACTACTTCGTAACATTGGCTTGGGCTGAGAAAGTAACAATTCTTGGTACCGATGATCCAAAACCAGAAAATGCGACTGTAACCGTTGTCAATGGTATGGAAGTATATCTCTTACTTAAAGACTTGATTGACGGTGAAAAAGAAAGAGAGCGTATTGCAAAGGAAAAAATCCAAATGGAAAAAGAAATTTCTCGTTTGGAAGGTAAATTGTCTAACCAAGGCTTCTTAGCAAAAGCTCCTGAAGCTGTAGTAGCAAAAGAAAAAGAAAAGTTAGAAGAATATAAACAAAAACAACAAGCGTTATTGGAACGTGAAGCGTTCCTTGAAACCTTATAATAGGAGGTTTATATGACATATCAGGAGGCCTTAGCCTATTTGGAGCAGGCATCTTCATTTGGTATTAAACCTGGCCTTGAACGAATTACGGCTCTTATGGATGTGTTAGGGAATCCACAAGAAGATTATAAAATTGTTCATGTTACAGGTACAAATGGTAAGGGCTCGGTTACCTCATATATTTCCTACGCACTGTTTACAAGTGGATTACGGGTGGGGCGATTTACATCGCCTCACCTTCAATCCTATACGGAGCGTATTCAAATTAATGATGGAAATATAACAGAGGAAGCCTTTGGGACATTAATTAGTCGCGTAAAGGTTGCCGTAGATACTATTATTAACAATGGAATAGAAGCGCCAACACAATTTGAAATATTAACAGCTGCCGCATTTTTATTCTTTAAGGAGCAAGGTGTAGACTATGCCGTAGTAGAAGTTGGTTTAGGGGGCTTACTAGATTCTACTAATATCGTGACTCCAAAAGTATCTGTTATTACTAATGTAACAATAGATCATCAAGCATATTGTGGTGATACTGTCGAGGAAATTGCACGCCATAAAGCGGGGATTATTAAACCTAAGGTGCCTGTAGTGACAGCTGCACAAGATACACCTCTTAATATCATTGAGGACGTAGCTAAAAAACGACATGCCAAGCTTTATGTTTTTAATAAAGATTTTGGTATTGATAGCCGCAGCGCTGTAATGGGTGGTCAAATGATTACGGTTAGTTCTAACAATGCTGCACCTGCTATGTTGTTTACGACGATGGCTGGCATTCATCAATCTGTAAACCTCGCTTGTGCATTGATGGCCGTACGCCTGTTGATGAAAGAGGATACGAACATCAGTGAAGAAACAATGCGTGAAGGATTTGCCCGCACTACGTGGGCGGGGCGCTTTGAAGTTAAACGAGGCTTAGATCGTACCTTTATATTTGACGGTGCTCACAATGCGGCAGGGGCTGAGTCTTTTGCCATGACGTACAATGAACTATTTAAGGACACACCGAAAACGGTGGTAATGGCTATCCTTAAAGATAAAGACCAAGAGGCTATTATTCGTGAAGTGGTTAAATCTGGCGACACAGTCCTCGTTGTACCTGCACCAACAGATAGAACAGAGGTACCTGAGAGCTTGGTTGAAGTGATTCGCCGTACTGTGCCTAAGGTGACGGCTCAAACTGCAGAATCTGTTGAGGCTGCGTTAGCCTTAGCATACAAACATACAAAGAATGGTGATATCATTGCTGTATGTGGTTCTTTATATATTCTAGGGGATGCTCGTCAGTGGTTTTTCCATGAGATGAGTCATTGAGGTGAGATTATGGAGCTCTCACTCATTCCTAATCAGAAACGAATTACTTTTTATATTGAACGATTAATCTATGGTGTTGTCATTGCGATGCCACTTCAGCCAATGGTGGGAGATGTACTTCTCTGGTTGGCCATAGGTCTAGCATTATATGATTTAATTTCTAGTAAATCATTGAGTCTGCCGACCGGTTATCTATCTTGGACTGTTATGATCTTTGTTATCTGGACAGGTATATCGTCGTTAATGTCACCAAACTGGGATTGGTCTATTCAGAGTTGGTTCTACCAAATTGTGGCGGGTGGGGGCATGTACTATTTAGTTCGTACCTATATTCGAACACCTAAACAGTGGAACTATTTTCTTCGTGCCTTTTTAGGTACAGCCCTTCTTGTATGCATAATCGGGGCCTATCAGTATATATTTGTTCCTAATATACATATAAAAGAATGGGTTGATGCAGCACAATTTCCTAAATTGATGCGTCGAATGGCGTCTACATTGCAAAATCCTAACTTGTTAGGGGCTTATCTATTGATGGTATTAAGTGTATGTATTAGCTATATTCTTGTTTATATGAAAGAGAATCGTACTCGTGAAGTTGTTACAATGCTGATTATTGGTATTGTATTATTTTTAACGATGTTATTAACCTATTCGCGTGGTATTTGGATTAGTTTTGCGGCCATGATTCTGTATTGGGCTATTTTCGTAGAACGAAGACTATTCTTATCTTTGTTAGTGGTACCGCTAATTCTATACTTCTATGAAGGGGAAGTTGCTTCGCGACTTTGGTCTATATTCCAAGGTCATGATACGTCATCAGATCTTCGCTGGGCTCTATGGGACAGCACAATGTATATCGTACGAGAAAATCCAATCTTTGGTATAGGGTGGAATACATTCTACTTAGTTTATCCAGAGTATAACTATTACATTCAAGGTCCTAATGTGTTGATGTATCATGCCCATAATTTATATTTAAATATATTGGCTGAAACAGGTATTCCTGGCTTGCTATCATTCCTAGCAGTTATCGTCGGTCATGTTATTACATCTGTTCGTTTGAAAGGGGATATGTTCCGACAAGCTGCACAGATAGGTATAGGTGCTTTAGCTATCGGAGTCCTTTTTAGTGGATTGTCTGATTTTGAGCTCTATAGCCATCAAGTTACTATTGTTTTTTGGCAACTCCTTGGTTGGGTTGGGGCCTTTGTGAAAGTACAACTTTCCACAAAGAAACATATGTAAAAGGTACATTTTGTATAATCAGTAAGTTTTATGGTAGAGATATAATTTCATAGTATGGTATAATTTATATATACCTTAGCAGGGTAAGCTTAAGTATATTTAACCGGTTTTCTAATGTTAGGATAATTGAACATTATTGCTTGCATTTGAAAACCGGTTTTTTGTATATCTATATTTTTATAGGAGGTGTAGCAGTCAGTTTTGTATATATTATTTTTTTTATATTGATAAGGCTCTATATGTTGTATTGAGATAGTTCGATATGCATAAAAAACAACAATATATACTATTAAAATGATAATTCCTGTGAGTTATATCGGTGTGAATAAAACTTATGTGAAAATGTAAAAACCTATGCGTTTTAGTCATAATGCACAGTCGAAGTGTGATAAAAAATACATTTTAGTCATATAAGTTGACAATACATTGGATGTGGACTACGATGAAGTCGGTTTAAGGAACGTATTAGACCAAAGAGATTCAATTGTCGTTTAACAATGTTACTCTTAAAGGAGATGGTTATGGTGATAGACATCAAAGACCGCGTAAAAAATGTGGACCTGCAAGGTAAAATTGTCACTGCTTATGATGCAGCTCAGTTGATTAACCCTAATGATAAAGTTGGTATTTCCGGCTTTACACCATCGGGTTATGCAAAAGTTGTGCCATTGGCATTGGCAGAAAGAATGGAAAAAGAACCATTCAAAATCGATTTGTGGACAGGTGCTTCTGTAGGTGATGAAGCTGATGGTGCGTTAACTCGTGCTAATGGTATTAATCGCCGTTTTCCATATCAAACCAATAAAGATATGAGAAAGGCTTTAAATGGTGGAGATGTTAAATACATCGATATGCATTTAAGCACAATGGCACAAAATATTCGTTATGGATTTTTCGGAGATTTAGATGTAGCAATTATTGAAGTATGTCAAATCAACGAAGATGGTTCTTTAGTACCGACTACCTCTGTTGGCAATTCTCCAACATTTGTTAGTCAAGCTAAAAAGGTTATCGTAGAGGTAAATGTATCTCAACCATTATCCTTAGTTGGTATGCATGATATCTATGAACCGTTGGATCCGCCACATCGTAAACCAATTCCGTTGGAACAGGCCGGCGATCGCATCGGTACAGAAGCAATACCTTGTGATCCTAGCAAAATTATTGCTGTGGTTCCAAGTGATGTACCTGATACAACAAGACCTTTAGCTGCTATTGATGATGATGCAAAGGCAATGAGTCAACATCTTATCAAATTCTTTGAACAAGAAATTGCAGAAGGTCGTTTGCCTAAAAACTTGCTTCCGTTGCAATCCGGCGTAGGTTCTGTAGCAAATGCGGTAATCAGTGGCTTGGCTCAAGGGCCTTTCACAGATTTATCTATTTATACAGAAGTAATTCAAGACGGTATGTTTGACTTGATCGATGCTGGTAAAGTAACTGTATGTTCCGGTACTGCATTGAGTCCTTCTCCAGATGGATTGAAACGTTTCTATGCGAATATTGATGAATATCGTAAAAAAATTATTCTTCGTCCGCAAGAAATTTCCAATAACCCTGGTATTGCTCGTCGTATTGGTGTCATTGCCATGAATACTGCTATCGAATTTGATATTTTTGGCAATGTAAACTCTACTCATATTATGGGTAGCAAAATGATGAATGGTGTTGGTGGTTCTGGTGACTTTGCACGTAGTGCATATCTCACTATCTTCTGTACCAACTCCGTTGCTAAAAATGGCGACATCAGTTCTATCGTTCCATATGTATCCCATGTGGATCATCCAGAACATGACACTATGATTTTCTGTACAGAACAAGGTGTTGCTGACTGTCGTGGTTTGAGCCCAGTGGAAAGAGCTCGTTTGATTATTGAAAAATGTGCTCACCCAGACTACAAACCTATGTTAACTGAATACCTAGAAAAAGCATTAGCTGCAACAAAGGATGCCCATACACCAATGTTGCTTGATGAAGCTCTTTCTTGGCATAAACGCTTCACAGAAACTGGAAGCATGAAAAAATAACCTGTTTTTTTAGGAGGATGATGAAAACATGGCTTACGAAAACTTAAAAGCCCAAATTGCTGAGTACAACAAACTTTGTGACGAAAAATGCGCAAAAACTCCAGAACGTCAAAACTTAAAATACAACCGTGTGTATACACCAGTTGATATTGAAGGCTTTGATTATGAACGCGATTTGGGAATGCCTGGCGAATTCCCTTATACTCGTGGCGTACAACCTACTATGTACCGTGGCCGTTTCTGGACAATGCGTATGTATGCAGGCTTCGCTACAGCTGAAGAATCTAACAAACGTTACCGCTACCTAATCGAATCTGGTGCAACAGGTCTTTCCTGTGCATTTGACTTGCCTACACAAATCGGTTATGACTCTGATGATGTTATGGCTGAAGGCGAAGTTGGTAAAGTAGGCGTTGCTATTGACTCCTTGGCAGATATGGAAATCTTGTTCGAGGGCATCGACCTTGGTAAAGTATCCACATCCATGACAATTAACGCTCCGGCGTCTGTTTTGTTGGCAATGTATATTGCAGTAGCTGAAAAACAAGGCGTACCTTCCACTGAATTGAAAGGTACAATTCAAAATGATATTTTGAAAGAATATGCAGCTCGTGGTACTTACATTTTCCCTCCAAAACCATCCATGCGTTTGATCACTAATATCTTCGAATATTGTTCTCAATACGTTCCTAAATGGAATACTATTTCCATCTCCGGTTACCACATCCGTGAAGCAGGTTCCACGGCAGTGCAAGAAATCGCATTTACAATTGCTAATGGTATCGCATACGTAGAAGCAGCTTTGAAAGCTGGTCTTGATGTTGATACATTCGCTGGTCGTCTTTCCTTCTTCTGGAATGCTCATAATAACGTACTTGAAGAAGTTGCTAAATTCCGCGCATCTCGTCGCTTGTGGGCAACAATCATGAAAGAACGTTTTGGTGCTAAAAAACCAAAATCCATGATGCTTCGTGTACATACTCAAACAGCTGGTTCCATGTTGACTGCACAACAAGTTGATAACAACATCGTTCGTGTTGCTCTTCAAACTGCAGCTGCTGTAATGGGCGGTACTCAATCCTTACATACAAACTCCCGTGACGAAGCTTTGGCTCTTCCTACAGAAGCATCTGTACAAGTAGCCCTTCGTACTCAACAAATCGTGGCTTACGAATCTGGTTTGGCTGACGTAGTTGACCCATTGGGCGGCTCCTACTATGTTGAAGCTATGACTAACGCTATCTATGACGAAGCTATGGCATACATCAAGAAAATTGATGAAATGGGCGGCGCTGTAGTAGCAATCGAAAAAGGCTACATCCAAAAAGAAATTCAAGAATCCGCTTACAAATGGCAAATGGAAGTTGAATCTGGCTTGCGCACAATCGTTGGCGTAAACAAATTCCAAGTTGAAGAAGAAGCTCCAAAAGACTTGCTTCGCGTAGACGCTTCCGTAGGTGTTAACCAATCTAAGAAAACTCAAGCAGTTCGTGCTAACCGCGATCAAGCCGCAGTTGATAAAGCCTTAGCTGATTTGAAAGCTGGTGCAGCTGACGAATCTGTTAACTTGATGCCATTAATTCTTGCAGCAGTTAAAACATATGCTACTTTGGGTGAAATTTGTAATGTATTGCGCGAAGTATTCGGTGAATACGAAGCTCATTCCACATTATAATATCAGCTGATTTCGGAGGTAATATATCATGGCAGAAAAACGTATTAGAGTAATTGTAGCAAAACCAGGTCTTGATGGTCATGACCGTGGTGCAAAAGTAGTAGCACGCGCACTTCGCGATGCTGGTTTCGAAGTAATCTACACTGGTCTTCGTCAAACACCAGAACAAATCGTTGAAGCAGCGCTTTCTGAAGACGTTAATGTAGTTGCATTATCTCTTCTTTCCGGTGCTCACAATACATTGTTCCCTAAAATTGTTGAACTTTTGAAAGAAAAAGGCATGGGGGATGTTCTTGTAATCGGTGGTGGCGTTATTCCTGACGCTGATATCCCTGGCTTGAAAAAAGCTGGCGTAGCGGCAGTATTCACACCTGGCACACCAACTAGCGATATCGTTAACTTTATTAAAGAAAACGTAAAATAATTGCTTGGGCAAAGAGGGGTGCAACTCGAATAGTTGGCTCCCCTCTATTCCCATATTCGAAGATAGGTGGTGAGGCGAATGGATTTAGTTAAAGGCCTTTTTGAAGGTTCTAGACTAGCCTTAGCACGGTCCATAACAGCTGTAGAAAACGAGTATGATAATGCCATCGATATTATGAAGGCAATTTACCCTAAAACGGGGAACGCACGTATTCTCGGTATTACAGGGGCCCCTGGTGCTGGTAAAAGTACTTTGACCGATAAGGTAGTTAAACATTATTTAGATCAAGGTAAAAAAATCGGCATCGTTGCCATCGACCCAACTAGCCCATTCTCTGGAGGTGCTATCTTGGGGGACCGTATTCGAATGAATGATTTAACATTAAATGAAAATGTATTCATTCGAAGCATGGGCACGCGTGGTAGTCTTGGTGGATTATCTAAAAAGACTGCAGACGTTGTAAAACTCATGGATGCCTTTGGCATGGATTTAGTAATTATTGAAACTGTAGGCGTAGGTCAATCTGAAGTAGATATTGTAAAAAATGCTGATACTACATTGGTTGTACTAGTTCCTGGTCTCGGTGATGATATCCAAGCTATCAAGGCGGGTATTCTTGAAATTGGCGATGTATTTGCTATCAACAAAGCGGATCGGGACGGTTGCGATCGTTTGAATGTTGAAATCGAGATGATGCTTGATCTCGATTCTCGCGAAGTCAAATGGAGACCTCCGATTAAGCGTACTGTTGCCAGCAAAGATCAAGGTGTAGATGAACTCATCGAAGCCTTGGATGAACATTTTGAGTATCTTGAAGACTCTGGTGAGTTGGATGCTCGCCGGGCAGAACGTACGCGTGATGAAATCATCGCAATGATTAATGAGCAAATTGGTCGTTATGTGGCGGAAAAAATAGTCACTAGCGATGAATTTAATAGCCAAGTGGCAGCTGTAAATGAACGCATGAGCGATCCATATACAGTTGTTAACGGCGTTATGTCAAATGTGCTAAAGTAGACGGCGACTACATAGCATGAGAGATTTAGCCTTATAAAAGGAGATAATCAAAATGGCTTTTAAAGTATTACAAGTGGACCACATCGGTATTGGTGTTAATGATTTAGCAGCAACTAAAGAATTCTATAAAAATGCATTAGGCATTGAACATCTTCCTGAAGACGAAATCGTAGAAGAACAAAAGGTAAAAGTATCCTTCTTCCCTTGTGGTGATGCTGAACTTGAATTCTTAGAAACTACAACTCCAGATGGCCCTATCGGTAAATTTATCGAAAAAAATGGCGGTCGTGATGGCATCCAACACGTTGCATTGCGCGTTGATAATATTGAAAATGCTATTGCTGATTTGATGGCTAAAGGCGTTCGTATGATTGACGAAAAACCTCGTTATGGTGCAGGCGGCTCCTCAATTGCTTTCTTACATCCAAAAGCAACTGGCGGTGTTTTGCTTGAATTATGTCAACGTATGAAATAATACAGTATCCAATTCACATCATTATATATGAGTTGTAGATATACATATACATATAATCCTACGTTATATATTAAATATGTATGCTTCTTGAACTTTATTCATTTATGAAATAAAATGATACTGTAACAAGTTTTATTTGGAGGTGCTATAATGGCAACAGTGCAGGAAAAAATCGAGTTATTGCACGAAAAACTAGCTAAAGTTAAAGCTGGTGGCGGTGAAAAACGCGTTGAGAAACAACATGCTCAAGGTAAAATGACTGCTCGCGAACGCTTGGCTAAATTGTTCGATGATAATTCCTTCGTTGAACTTGATCAATTCGTTAAACATCGTTGTGTTAACTTCGGTCAAGAAAAGAAAGAATTACCAGGCGAAGGTGTAGTAACAGGTTATGGTACTATCGATGGTCGTTTAGTATATGCATTTGCACAAGATTTCACTGTAGAAGGTGGCTCTCTTGGTGAAATGCATGCTGCTAAAATCGTTAAAGTACAACGTTTAGCAATGAAAATGGGTGCTCCTATTGTTGGTATCAACGATTCTGGCGGTGCTCGTATTCAAGAAGCAGTAGATGCCCTTGCTGGTTACGGTAAAATTTTCTTTGAAAATACAAATGCATCTGGTGTTATTCCACAAATTTCCGTAATCATGGGTCCATGTGCAGGCGGTGCTGTATATTCTCCAGCATTGACTGACTTTATCTACATGGTTAAAAACACTTCTCAAATGTTCATCACTGGTCCTGCAGTAATCAAATCTGTAACTGGTGAAGAAGTAACAGCTGAAGATCTTGGTGGTGCAATGGCGCACAACTCCGTGTCTGGCGTTGCTCACTTTGCAGCTGAAAATGAAGATGATTGTATCGCTCAAATTCGTTACTTATTAGGCTTCTTGCCATCCAATAATATGGAAGATGCTCCATTGGTAGATACTGGTGACGATCCAACTCGTGAAGATGAAAGCTTGAATAGCTTGTTGCCAGATAACAGTAACATGCCTTACGACATGAAAGATGTTATCGCAGCTACTGTAGATAATGGCGAATACTATGAAGTACAACCATTCTATGCTACAAATATCATTACTTGTTTCGCTCGTTTTGATGGTCAATCCGTTGGTATCATCGCTAACCAACCAAAGGTAATGGCTGGTTGCTTGGACATTAACGCTTCTGACAAATCTTCCCGTTTCATCCGTTTCTGTGATGCTTTCAATATTCCAATCGTTAACTTCGTTGACGTTCCTGGTTTCTTGCCTGGCACAAATCAAGAATGGGGCGGTATCATTCGTCATGGTGCTAAGATGTTGTATGCTTACTCTGAAGCTACAGTACCAAAAATTACTGTTATCACTCGTAAAGCATATGGCGGTTCCTACCTCGCTATGTGTTCCCAAGATTTAGGCGCAGACCAAGTATATGCTTGGCCTACATCCGAAATCGCTGTAATGGGTCCTGCTGGTGCAGCTAATATTATCTTCAAGAAAGACGAAGATAAAGATGCTAAAACAGCTAAATATGTAGAAGAGTTTGCGACTCCTTATAAAGCTGCAGAACGTGGCTTCGTAGATGTTGTAATCGAACCTAAACAAACTCGTCCAGCAGTTATCAACGCTTTGGCAATGCTTGCAAGTAAACGCGAAAACCGTGCTCCAAAGAAACATGGTAATATTCCATTATAATTCGATTCGGTAAACATATCATCGAATTTGGGAGATACCTTTCTTTACTACTTTTTTAGAAAGGGGAATGATTATGGAAGGACAAGCAGTTACTACCAATCCTTGGTTAATCATGGCGATTAATATGACAGTTGTATTTGCTGTATTGATAGCTTTAGGTATTCTTATGGAAATCGTACATTTAATCGATCCTACTAGGAAGAAAAAAGAAGCACCAGCAGCAACTGCTCCTGTTGTTACTCCAACAGCTACTTTTGTAGCTCCAGCAAATGCATCTGCTCAAAATGAGGATGAAGTAGTAGCAGCTATCGTAGGTGCCATTGTGGCGATGGGGTACTCATCTGAACAAATTGCATCTATTCGACCTACAGCAACCAGTGCTAAATGGCGCTTGGAAGGTCGCTTAAGCGGTAGAGGTTAAAATATTTTTAGGAGGCATTTGTAATGAGCAATGCTACAACAACTAACGGTAAAGCTCCATCTCAAGATGTAGTAGCAGTAATCGTTGGTGCATTAGCGGCAATGGGTTATTCCGCTGATCAAATCGCGCATATCCGTCCAATCGTAAGCTACAATTGGAAAATGGAAGGCCGTTTGCGTGGTAATCGATAAGATAATTGGCTATTTTGATAATCCGTGGGATTACTCAATTTATATGTGTAAAAATATTTATAAGTTTTGTGTAGGAACTACACATTTTGGAGGAATTTAAGATGAAAAAATTCAACGTTACAGTAAATGGTACAGCATATGATGTAGAAGTTAATGAAGTAAAAGCAGCGGCTCCTGCAGCAGCTCCTAAAGCAGCTCCAGCAGCAGCTCCAGCTCCTAAAGCAGCTCCTGCACCAGCTCCTGCTGCAGCAGCAGCTCCAGTTCCAGCAGGTGCTGAAACTGTAAAAGCTCCAATGCCTGGTAAAATCTTATCTGTAGCAGTATCTGCTGGTCAAGCAGTTAAAAAAGGCGAAACTTTGTTGATCCTTGAAGCTATGAAAATGCAAAATGAAATCGCAGCTCCACATGATGCTGTAGTTTCCGAAGTTCGCGTATCTGCTAACCAAACTGTATCCACTGGTGACGACATGGTTGTTCTTGGCTAATACCAAGTGTTGTATGACGTGGCTGCGCCACGTCATCTAACAATTTTATATTTGTGAAAGGGGAACGCATATGGAGGCTTTTGCTGTTGCGATTCAATCCGTTATTACAGATAGCGGGTTCCTCGCATTTACAACAGGCAATGCTATTATGATTCTTGTAGGTTTGATCCTATTGTATTTGGCATTTGCTAAAGAGTTTGAACCTTTATTGTTGGGTCCGATTGCGTTTGGTTGTATACTTGCCAATATTCCTCGTAATGGTTTCGAAGAAGGCGTTATGGCACTTATTAGCGCAGGTATCTCCCAAGAAATCTTCCCACCTTTAATTTTCCTAGGTGTAGGTGCAATGACTGACTTTGGTCCACTCATTGCTAATCCTAAAACATTGCTTTTAGGCGCTGCCGCTCAAATCGGCGTATTCGTTGCTTTAGGTGGCGCAATGATGCTTGGCTTCACAGCTCAAGAAGCAGCTGCTATCGGTATCATCGGTGGTGCTGACGGCCCTACATCCATTTACTTAGCTACTAAACTAGCTCCTCATTTATTAGGTGCTATCGCGGTTGCCGCATATTCCTATATGTCCTTGGTACCGTTGATTCAACCGCCTGTAATGAAACTCTTCACTACGCAAAAAGAACGCGAAATTGTTATGGAGCAATTGCGTGAAGTTACACGTTTTGAAAAAATCGTGTTCCCAATTGTTGCAACGATCTTCATTTCCTTATTGCTTCCTTCCATTACATCCCTTTTAGGTATGTTGATGTTAGGTAACTTGTTCCGTGAATCTGGCGTAACTGAACGTTTGTCCGATACTTCTCAAAATGCGTTAATCAATACTGTTACAATCTTCTTGGCAACTGGTACTGGTTTAACAATGAGTGCGGAACATTTCTTAAGCGTACAAACAATTCTTATTATCTGCTTAGGCTTAGTTGCATTTATCGGTGGTACTGCTGGTGGCGTATTATTTGGTAAATTGATGAGCTTAGTAGATGGTGGTAAAACAAATCCACTTATTGGTTCTGCCGGTGTATCCGCGGTTCCAATGGCGGCTCGCGTATCTCAAGTAGTAGGTGCGAAAGCTAACCCAGCTAACTTCTTGCTCATGCATGCTATGGGTCCTAACGTAGCTGGCGTTATTGGTACAGCAGTAGCTGCAGGTACAATGCTTGCTATGTTGTCTAACCACTAATAATTTAATAATTATTCACCCAGGTGTACCTAAATTGGTACACCTATTGGTGAATCAAAAAGCCCTTGGTCATTATGTAATCATACATAAAAGGGAATATTTGCAATAAATGCTTTTCAGATCGGTCATTAGGTGATTAGCAAGATTTCACAGAATAACCTTCTAGTGCTTTAAATATAGTAGAGGTGGTCACTTGTTATCAATTGAATTAAAAATACTGATTTGTTTTGTTTGGGCATTTATTGTTTTTTTTATTACTGCGCTGATTATCGGTGCTGAAGGTAAAGCTAAATGGTTTCAGCAGAGAACTAAATATTCTTGGTTTAACCGCCGAGGTTTTCTTGGTGAAACTTTATTATTTGGGTATCCTAAAACAAGAGAGGGATATGGGATTACTTTTATAATGGCCTCTGCCATTGGTATCGTAGGTTATATTTTATACCTATTATAACTATATCAGTGCATTTCTCTGAAGGGAGATGATGATGTATGGGTACTGCAGAACAAACCTTAATCGTCCTTGCAGTCATGGCTGTTTTATTCGTTACGGAAATTATTCCTCTAGCTATTACTTCTTTAGGCGGCGCAATTACATTAGGCCTTATGGGTATTATTACTCCTAAGGTTGTATTCTCTGGTTTATCTGATAGTACAGTTGTGTTGTTTGCAGGCATGTTCGTTGTTGGTGCTGCATTATTCTACACTGGTTTGGCTCAAAAAATTGGGGAAACCGTAGTATCTCATGCAGGGACTAGCGAAAATGGCTTGATGCTTGCGATTATGCTCGTAACAGCTACCATGTCCGCATTCTTATCTAATACTGGTACAACAGCTGCGTTACTTCCTGTGGTTGTTGGTATCTGTGCTGTTGCTAAGATTCCTGCATCTCGCCAATTAATGCCTTTAGCATTTGCTGCAGGTATCGGTGGTATCATTACAATGGTTGGTACACCACCTAATATCATTGTAAGTGGTACATTATCTAAATTTGGCATTGAACCATTTGGTTTCTTTGAATTTGCTTGGATTGGTATTCCTTTGACTGTTGCTACTATCGTATTCATGATGCTCGTTGGTAAACATCTATTACCTAAACATGAAATTACTGATGCTGGTGATGTTGAACAAGAAGTAGCTGCTGAAGATATTTCTAACGATCCTAAGAAACAATTATACTCTGGTCTTATTCTTTTAGGTGTAATCATTGCTATGATTTTAGGGGATCCTCTAAAAACATATTTTGGTATTAATTTACCATTGAGCATGGTTGCAGTTATTGGCGCAATGCTTTGCGTATTAACTGGTTGCTTGAACGAAAAACAAGCTTACACATCTATTGACTGGGTAACAATCTTCTTATTCGCTGGTATGATGCCAGTGGCAACTGCACTTGACCAATCTGGTGCAGGTAAAATGATTGCTGATGCAGTAATCGGTGTTATGGGGTCTGATCCTAGCCCTTACTTTGCAACAGCAGTATTATTTGCATTGTCTTGTATCATGACTCAATTCATGTCTAACACTGCATCTTGTGCATTATTGGCACCTATCGGTATCTCCATTGCTCAAGGTATGGGCGCTGACCCTCATGCAGTATTGATGGCTATCGGCGTTGCTGCATCTTGTGCATTCGGTACACCTGTAGGTACACCTCCAAATACACTAGTACTTGGTCCTGGTCAATACAAATTTACAGATTATGTAAAAGCCGGCGTTCCATTGATTTTAGTTTGCTTCGTAGTAAGCTTAATTATCATTCCAATGGTATGGCCATTCTTCCCTGGTAAATAATAGGGAATAGGTTACTCTACTATACAAGCACACACGAGGTCGAATCGTAAGATTCGGCCTCGTTTTTTATGATTTTAGTCTATATGATTTTAATATAGATTACATATAAGTGTAATCAAAAGCAATATGAATTAAACTAATTTGCATGATTAATTTTACACAATTGACTACATCGAAAAAAATATGATATAGTATATTGTGTAAGATATAATAATGTAATGTTGAATAAGGAGGTCATCTATGACAAAAGAAAGATTTAACATGTTAGTTGGTTCTATTGGTGCATTTATTGGTGTATTTGTATTTTTAGCCTATATCCCACAAATAATTGCTAATCTTCATGGTCAACCTAGTCAACCATGGCAACCATTATTTGCAGCAGTATCCTGTTTGATCTGGGTATTATATGGTTGGACAAAATCACCTAAACGTGATTATATTTTAATCGTACCAAACCTTGCAGGCGTTATTTTAGGTACACTAACATTCTTAACATCTTTCTAAGTGCTATAAGAAAAAAATAGTATTATTGTTATATAGTGAATAATAGTAAAGATATTACTTTACTTTATAAATATAAATGAGGTCGAATCGTATGATTCGGCCTTTTTTAGAGTGAAGTTTATATGTTAGATTAAAATATAGATAAGCGTTAAATCTGTTGTAATAAAAAAATAGTTTTTATGATAATAAATATTGATAATTGAATTCCTAGTATAATAGTACGTATTTTAATTGAAATGATAATTAGTGCATTCTCAATTATTGATTATTAAACTCAATTACATAAATGAAAAGAAATATCAAAATACATATAAATATAGGCTTTTTATGATAAAAAGGAACAATTATTATGCAAAATATTATATAATTTTTTATCATTTTCATTTGACTTTCAATTTGAACTGTGTGATAATGAGAACATAAGTTGAGGCAAGTGCCTTTCTAAATGATAATAAAAAGTTCTGATCTATATTTTGATGGAGGTCCTAATTATGAGAGTTATTGCTGATGGTTGCATTAAATGTGGTTCTTGCGCATCTGTTTGCCCAGTTTCCTGCATTACTGAAGGCGAAACTAAATACGAAATTGGCGATGCTTGCATCGATTGTGGTTCTTGCGAATCCGTTTGCCCAGTTTCTGTAATTTCCGCTGAATAGTACAACAAATCTAAAAGACCAGTAAACGCTTATGTTTACTGGTCTTTTTATTTTTGCGAAACGGTAAAAATCACCTAATTTCTTCTCGGTTGCTCAACCGTTGCTCACCTTTTAATAGGTCATCTCCGTAAGGTAACTTATTCACCGCATCAATATATTGTTGTAGTGTTTTATGCGTATAAACATCTGCTGTGATATTATCCTTGTTAGCGTGTCCAACAATTCTCTTAATAATGATCTCGTCAATACCTATATTGCTGCACATCGAGATAAAGGTATGTCTGGTATCATGTGGCTTGTGCTCGCCTAAATTCCATTCTTTACATCTCTTTTGCAGCTCCTTGCGGTATATGTCCTTGTGTATCACACCATCTAATAAACACTCGGAGCGTTTAAATTTGGCTTGCTGATATAGCTCCTTGATGAAAGGGGAGATACATTCCGCAATAGGGATAGCTCGATTACGGCCTGCTTCTGTTTTAGAGCCGCCGGTCATATAACGTTCCTTAATATGGATGTCATCAACTCGGATTGTTTGTAATTCGTTCAATCTGAGCCCCGTGTAGGCGTATATGAGTGTTAGCTTGGATATTATATCGTCAGAGTGCTTCCAAAGCTCATAGAGAGCCAAATTCGTAAATATGTTAGCTTTCTTAATTGGTGTTGCGTTTTTGTTGATGATAATATCGGAAAGGTAGTTACGAGGGATGACTTCCTGCTTTACGGCAAGTGTGCCGACAGAAACTATGATCGCTTTAATTAACTTTTGATAAGACTTTGTGTGCGTCGAATTATCGAATATAGACTGCAGATGCGCCGCCCTAAGGTTTCTCATTTCGATATTAAATAGGTGTTCTACCAATTTTCGGACAACGTGCATGCTTTTAATACGCCCTTTAGATAGCCCCTGGCGTTCGGCTTCTTCCATACGCCAATCAAAGCACTGCCCAAAAGTAATTTTGCGTTCCTCCTGAATTTGTGGATTAGTGGAGAATAGGGCGAGTGCATTATATGCTTCCTTTTGCGTCGCAAAGGTGCCTATTGATTTGCGCAAGGGTTTACCCTCAGAATTGTATCCAAGAGTCACCACGGCTCGATATGGCTTACGTAGGGCCTTATGTTTCATCTTATACACGGTGCCAGTACCGTTGGCGCGTTTCATGGCCATAATTACATGCCTCCTAAAATACCCCTATCTGAGTAGTATCGGATAGGGGTTTACTGTTATTAATCATTTGTCTTATTGACTAATTTATTTTCTTTGTCCATAATTTCTGCTAATTTATCAGCGTTAATAGGTATTTCAATTTTATCGCCATTTCCATTAATAAATTTAATAGTATACGGCGGGTTCATAATTATTTGTTTAGGTATTGCATAGTAGACAAGGGCATAGCTATGCGGCATCATATCATAGATTTTGGTATCCATCGCTACTGGGATTATATACTGATTGTCCTTTTCTATAAGTAATCGTTGCGATGGTAGTTGAGGCATTACCGTGCCCGCTAATGGATTTTTAAGATGAAGTGCATATGTAGCTATGTATACATAATCATTACTGTTTAGAATGGCTTTCTTAAAAGATTCGTCTGGAAAAATCAGACGATCATCTTTGGAATATGATACATATTTAGTGATTGTAGCTGGGGTAATTAATACCGCGGCACCACCAGCTCCACTCCGAAGTTCAACTCCATAATTAATTGGGCTTTCAAGTTTACGATCAGTTTTATAATTTTGCCCGGTGCTCCAGATTTTATCATACGTTTCTGGGGTTACATCAATAAATTGTGCAAATGAAGAACTAGTAACTGTTGCAAATAATGCCGCGATAGATAAAATTTTATAGAATCTCATTGTTTATCTCCCTTATTAATCTCCCTTATTAATCTCCCTTATTAATCTCCCTTATTAATCTCTTACAAAGTCACATTGTACATAACAACCTTACCAATCAGGTATAAGTCATCTGTATTCTCGTAACTAAATATGATGTCCCGAAATGCCATATCCGAGCTATCAGGTTTAAATACAAATTCTTTATGTTGTTTATCATTGTAGAATCTTTTAACTGTATAATCCCCTCCATTCTTAATAACTACAATATCTCCGTCATGGATATCTAGTAGTTCTATATTTGTTAAGATAGCAATAACAGATCCATTTTGGATAACATTATTCATGCTTTCGCCGTTGACAGCCATAAGTAATATGTTCTTATTGCCCGCATAGCGCCCCATCATGAAATCAGGGATAGATATAGTAGGCATGAAGTTAATGGCGTCTATCGTGGTTAACGCGCCCGCTGATACAGATGCAGGTACGTAGTGATAGAAATTCGTGCTCACTGTTAACGCTTCTTCAGCATCTAAATTGTCCTTTAGCAGGTCCATGATACTGACATGTAGTATATCTGCCAGTTCATATAATTTGCCTACTGGTGGCTCGGCCATTCCTGTTTCCCATTTCTGAATAGTAGTAAATGACTTATACCCGAGCCGTTTAGCAATCTCATCCTGTGATAAGTTTCTTAATTTCCTAAAGTACCTAATATTATCTGAAAGTTTCATAATATCCTCCTCTCGATCTCCCAAACTTATATACTAATTATATAATGCATTTGAATTAAATTCAATTAGATTTTATATTTTTTATCGTAAACTTGAAAAAAAATCAAATTCATTATTGACACTTGAATTTAATTCATGCTATCATGAGGTCACGATAAGGAGGTGGTAGTAATGCCAAACAAATTTTATATTTCCGAGTTGAGAGCTCGGAAAGGGGCAACACAGGCGCAAGTTGCCGCCGATCTTGGCATATCTGTTGCTACGTATAATGCGTGGGAAAAGGATATATCCAATGTGGCCATTAGTAAAGTAGTGGCACTGGCAGAGTACTTTGGCTGTACGGTTGACCAAATTTTTTTAACTAGAAACTTGAATTAAAATCAAGTAAAAAGAGGTATTAAATGCTAAAAAAAGTAATATCTGTTTCGCAGATGGCGACTGTACTCGGAATTAGCTTAACCGCAGTCCGAGAGGGCATCGCTGTAGGCAAATTCCCGTTTGCCTACGCCTGGCAGTCACCTGGGAAGAAGTCAAGAGCCTTTGTCATCGACAAAGAAGGCTTTAAGACTTACCTAATGCACTCCCTTGGGTGGGATTTAAAAATTATCGATGCAGAATTTAAAGCTGCACGTATTCAATAGGAGGATAAATCATGAACTGGAGTAACACATCCTATCATTACACAATATCCGTAATTAAAGGAATCGTAGGTGGATTTCAATATAGCCTCGACAGAAAATGTAATACAAAACGATGGGCGCTGATGGAGCTTGAAGAGTTGGGTATCTCGAATTGGGGATTTTCTAACTTAAAAACGCGATTAATTGACAACGCCATCCGGAAGGCTATCAAGTATGTTAAAAGTGCCGACATATCAAAATGTCAGGTATCGACGCTATATCATTCTGGATTTAGGCACGATCCTGGTTATTTTAAAGGTTTAAAGGAGATGTAAATCATGAACTGGATTGACGTGGGAATGCACTTGAGTTTTGCTACTGCTGCAGTAGCATCTATTTTATCAATGATGATGTTATAGGAGAACCATAATTATGAAAGCTATTCCGGTAAACGAAACAGCAATGGCTGCACATTTAAAAGCAATCGAATCGGATCGCATTCTAAATAATATCGATAGCGATATTATGGATGCTGCGTATGTGTTGCAAAATTTTATGTGTGATTACGACGAATCGGAAATCCGTATTATCGTGACTACAGACGGCGTTACGGCTGAATGGATTGAGGAGGACGATGAATAATGGGTTATATGTTAATTGGCACGTTTTTGGTCGCAGGTTCTATGGGGGCCTTAGAAGTTGACCAAATTGGATATATGCAATTCCTTATTCAATCAATCATAGGTTTAGCGTTATCAATATATGGTTATAAAAAGGATATGGCAGAAGTAGAAGCCGAGGAATGTGAAGTCAATTATATTCCTAAAATAAGGAAATACGGCGAATACTGTCATAATCCATATTACAAATAGGAGGTGGAACATGGATTATATTGATGTGATTGGCGTGCTATTTACTCTTGTTGTGATTACTATTTGTATTCTGTTCTACGGCGGGCTGATTTGGGTGTTAATACGATGAGGTCTTTTGTTCGAATATGTACAAAATGCGGTGCTAGGTTAATTCCACACACTCATAACTACATTTATGACGAGATTAATCGTAAGGCAATTAGAGTATGTAAACATTGCCACGATGAACATATTCGTCGTAAAAGTAAAAAATGCTCGCACTCACGGCAATGAGTAACGAGCAAAGATAAAAAATATCCTATGTAAATTATACCAGATAAGGAGATAAAATGCTTGAAATAAAAGCAATAAAACATAAAGCCACTGTAAATACATTTGACTTTAATTTCTTTGCAGATAACAGGGGCAAACACGAATCATTACAAAAGGTAGCTATAGTGACTACGAATAGCTATATCAAGCTTTCAATGCCGGCTTACAGGAAATTAAAAGGCCCGGAATATTTCAAAGTTGGTATAGATATTAACAATAAAGTCATTTGTGTGGCGCCTGCGATTGCAACAGAGCCATATGTAATTAAACCGACCGCGGTACAAATTAAAAAAAACACTATTTATATATCCAAAAGTCGCAGCGTAATTCGTAAACTCCAGGAAATTGGAATCCCTAAAATCGTTGAAGGGAAATTAGTTGATGATGAATTACTGTTTAAATTCTAAAGGAGAAACTATCATGGAAAATCAAAATATCTTAACAATTAAATTCAATAACACAGAAGATCTTGCACTTAAAATCGCAGAATGGAATGAAATTTTAAACCATCAATGCTGCGGTAATTGTCATGATGAAAAGCACCCTGCTGAACAAGTAACAAAAGCAATGTGTGAAACTGCACCTAAAGCAGAGCCTGCTACAAAGCAGGAAAAACAGAAAACTTCAGAAATTACGGATGACGACCTTCCAGTACTTCCTCTTGACGCTGATCCGTCGCCTAAAGCAGAATCACAACCTCAGCCAGTCGTTCAAGAAAAGGTTAAATCTGAACCTGAACCTGAACCTGAACCTGCATTGGATGTAAGTGACGAACCGGTAGATAAAAAAGCCTTTTATAAGGAGTTCCGTGAATGGATGGGCGAAGATGGGGTAAAAGCAAAAAAAGCACTTGCAATCTTTAGCAAGCATGGTGTTACTCGTCCATCTAGTGACTCTTTGACAGATGATCTTATCACCGATTTAAAATCCATCATGGCAGAGAAGGAGGCTTAAATATGGCTAAACAACAATTTAAAAGCCAAGCAGATATATGTAAGAAGTCGTTAGATATACTACATAAAGCAATTGAAATGGACCCTGGTAATGCTGAAGAATACCAAGCGGGTATAGCGTATACCGAAAGTGTAATGAAAGCGTCTAATGCAATTGTAAAAGCCTTTGATGTGGTCGAGCCTCCTAAGTCAGCTACTCCTAAAGACAAAACAGAAGACACTAAAAAGGAAGAAAAGCCAAAGCGTACCCGTAAGACTAAAACAGCTAAAGAACCTGTGCCAGTTGATAATAAACCAGATACAGAGGAAACACCGCCAATGGTTGAGCCTAGTGTAGAAGATAACGCTGACCTCTTTGCTATGTTTGGTGATTAAAGGGGGAATTCACTGTGGAGATTGTATCCAGTACCTATATTCACAAAATGTTCGATAGCGTAATCCTAGAGGCCCCTTACGGTGCGGAGTATACAACTATTTGCCATCTCGATTGTGGATTTACATTTGGCGGTAGCTGGCAGCGTAAGTATTCCTATCACAATGGATATGTAACTGGTGCTAAATATTATACTTGTCCAAATTGCCATCTATCATCCAACCCCTACGATCATAAGATTTGCTATTCCATTAATGATGAGAAAGTATATCCTGTGACAGCCTATGTAGAAGTTATCAACTATAAATATTTTTTAGATTTAAAAATTAGATACCAAGGTATACAGCTTTTCTTTGATGGTAGAAAAAATGACCACGGAATGTGCACGGAAACATTGCGATTCGACTTTAAAAAACGTAAAGCTACATACATTGATAGATTTAGAGTTCGCCACGAACTCACTGTTGATTATATTCGTGAGAACGAGATTATGCCTGTGCTCAAATTCTTTGGTGATTCATATGCCATGACAGACTTTAATCGAAAGTTTTTAAATAAAACATTTAAAGCTTTAAGAGTTATGTTTGAAAAACGATTAAAAGAAACATATGGCTATGGGGCTAAGGATATATATGTGTCCCCTAGCTCTACTGAAGACAACGGCTATCATTTTACAATGTTACTCAACATGATTTTGAAATTATCTGCACCGGATATACCTAGTATTGTGAGTCTAATGAGGCAGTACGGGTATTGGACTAATGCTTATAGCATGTATCGATACACCAATATTCCATTTGAAGAGGATGTGTTAACAGCTACAAGAAAGGGTATGAACTTTCAAGCAGCGCTTAGACAGTCGTATAAATCACCCAATAGCAGAGCATTACGAAAGTGTATGGTTGATGATCCATTAAGCGTGATTATGTCTGACATCCTCAATCTATTCGGTGACGAAAACTGCAGACGTACCATTCTTACACTACAGCGCAGCTATGAAAGTGCTTGCCCATATACCGGCAAACTTCATAACGCTAACGATTTTCGTAAGGCTATGAAGCTAAATACACCTCATTCTAGGGATATGTGGCAAAAACTAATCAAACGCTTCGATGAACCTGCTATATTGCGGTGGTTACTGGGTGAGGATATCCGTGATATAGCGGATTGCGTTGATATGTACGTGAAACTAGGACCAAAATACCAGGATGTTTTATGGAAAAAGCGATTCAAGCTAAAACAGTTCCATGATGAACTTATCAATTTGTTTAACAAGCAAGAGTACGGAGATGTAATATTGCCTGCTCAACCTCAATTACAGGCTGACGTGAACGGAATGCACTTTATGGTTCCTAAGACTGCAGCTGATTTAATGACCGTTGGTAAGCAATTAAAAAATTGTGTGGGCTCTTATCGTGGTCGTGTCATGCAAGGACAGACGGCGATTGTAGTTGTCACTGATGATGACATGAATCCTGTGGCCTGCTTAGAACTGGCCACAGGGGAAAAAGTAAAAAAGGGGCAACCCAAATTTAACCATTTAGTGCAAGCAAAGTTATTTGCGAATACGCAGTTAAAACAAAATAATAAAATTCACTCGACGGTCATGCAATGGGCCAATCAATTACAGATTGAGCCACACACCATCGATGTGGATGCCACTGTTGTATAGGAGAATGATATGAAACTCACAAAATTAGAATTACTAAATTTTAAAGGGCTAAAGTCCTTTGCCATAAATATTAATGGCGATGTTGTAATCCGTGGTGATAATGCCACCGGGAAAACCACTGTGTTTGACTCAGTATGCTGGTTGCTATTCGGAAAAGATAGCCTAGATAGAGCTGACTTCGAAATTAAGACATTGGATGGTGGCGAACCTATCCATAAAGTCAATCACGAAGTAACAGGAATCTTTACATTAGATGAAGGTGGTACTGTTGAGCTTAAACGCGTCTATCGTGAAAAGTACTCTTCCCCTCGCGGTGGTGAAGTTACTTTAACAGGCCATACGACAGATTATTTTGTCGATGGTGTACCTAAGAAAGAAAAAGAATACAAGGAAATAGTTAGTTCGCTTGTCGATGAAAGCATCTTTAAGTTGATTACCAATCCGTTGTACTTCAACGAAACGTATTCATGGCAAAATCGTCGCAAGTTACTTCTTAAAATGTGCGGTGATATCTCAGACGAAGATGTTATCGCAAGCCATAATGAATTAAAAGCTTTAACCGATGTCTTATCTGGTCATAGTGTTGACGATCATCGAAAAGTGGTTGCGTCTAAAAAGGCAGCTATTAATAAAGAACTAGATATGTTGCCAGTTCGTATTGACGAAGCTGTACGAAATAAACCTGAAGTTATGGCGGATAAAGCTAAATTGATCAGTGATATTAAAACTTTATCAACTGGCATTGATGATGTTGAAAAGCAAAAGGCCATTATTAAAAACGGTTTTAGTGCGACAGAAAAGCAGGCTAAAATTCGTGACATTAATCGTCAATTAGACGTTAGGCGTTCGGACATACTATCTAATTACCATAAGAATAAACAACGTTTGCGTAGCGAATACGAAACGGCACTATCTAAATTAAAGGCAATAGAAGCGGAAAGAGATAGATGTATGGATAGAAGTAACGAGCTTAATAAAGAAATTGAGCGAGAAGACAAACGCATCGAAACTCTAACATCTGAATTTCACACATTTAACGCTCAGCAGTTTAATAAAGAAACTTGTCCTACTTGTGGACAACAACTACCTGCTGATAAACAGGAAAAACTCGAGGAAGAATTCAACGCTAATAAATCTAAAAAGCTAGAAGAATGGAAAAGTCTTATCGATAGTGCTACCAAGCTAAAAGAAAGCTATGAAGAGCAGCAAAGAATTATGGCATTGAAAGCTGATGGCTTAATAGATGTAATTACTCTACAAAGCAAAGATCGAGATAGCAAACGTGAAGAATATGAATCGTATTCTGAACCTAATGCCGAAGATGATTCTACGTATGCTGACTTAAAAGCGCAATTATTCTTGCTTGAAATTGAAGAGGAACCAAGTGCAGATATCGAAGAACTTGCAAGACTTGATGATGAACTTTCTTCTTTGAAATCTAAAAAAGCAAATCTCGAGACTGAATTGAATAAATTCAAATTGATTGATGATATTGAAAATCGTGTTATCGAATTGGAAAACCAACAACAAAAACTTGTTACCGAAAAGAATGAACTCGATGAAGCATCATATCTTATGGATGAGTTCGTAAAAGCCAAAGTTAACATGTTGGAAGAAAGCATTAATGCAAAGTTTAAATTGGCTCGTTTCAAAATGTTCAACGTCATGTTGAATGGCAATGTTGAAGAATGTTGTGAAACCACCTACAAAGGCGTTCCATATCGTAGCATGAATAATGCTGCGAGAATTAATGTCGGATTAGACATTATCAATGCATTAACTAGTTATTTCAAAGTTAATGCGCCGGTGTTCATCGATAATGCGGAAGCTGTAACTGAATTCGTTTCAGTTAATAGCCAAACAATTAAGTTGATTGTTGATGAATCAGCGCCGCAACTTGTGGTTCAGGAGGTGTAGATATGGAGGACTTACAAGTTTTCAATAATGATGCATTTGGTCAAATTCGTATTTTAGAAAAAGATAACGAATTATGGTTTGTAGCAAAAGATGTCGCTGATACTCTCGGGTACCAAAACGGTAGTCGAGATGTAAACCGACATACTGATGAAGAAGATAGAATAAAGACAATGGTATTTGATGGCAATCAAAACAAAGAAACTATTTTGATTAATGAAAGCTGATTATATTCCCTGGTACTATCCAGTAAACTACCAACAGCAAAGCAATTTAAACGATGGGTTACATCTGAAGTAATCCCTCAAATTCGTAAGACCGGCACTTATAGCATGAATATTCCAAAGTCATTACCTGAAGCTCTTAGAGCCTATGCTAATGAGGTAGAATCGCACAATGCTACCAAAGCTATTGTCGCTCAGCAAGAGCAGCAGATAGCAGAATTTAAACCGGTTAAGGATTACGTGGATAAAATTCTCTCAAGTAAATCTTGCTTAACCATTACTCAGATTGCCGCTGACTACGGCATGAGTGCTCAAGAATTAAATAAAATCTTACATGAAGCTGGTCTGCAACGTAAGGTCGGTGATCAATGGATTCTCTACAAACAGCATATGTCAAAAGGGTTTACTAAATCCGAAACCTTTACATTCTGTAGGAGTGATGGCCGCTTAGACTCTAAAATCACTACTAAATGGACTCAAAAGGGCCGTTTAGAAATTCATAATATTTTATCTAACTTAGATATTCACGCTGTATGCGAGAACGTGGCATAGGAGGTACATAATGGGTGAAGTAACAAAAACACAAACTCAAACACCATCGCTTAAAACTATGGTGTCTAGTGAGTCGGTAAAGAAACGTTTTAATGAAATCTTGGGTAAAAAATCAGCGGCCTTTGTGTCTAGCTTGATTTCTGTATCTAATAATAATGAACTTTTATCAAAAGCAGACCCTACTACAGTTATTACTGCAGGTGTAATGGCAGCCACTTTGGATCTTCCAATCAATCAAAATTTGGGGTTTGCCTATATTGTTCCTTTCTATAACAGTAAAAAGAAAATTAATGAAGCTCAATTTCAAATGGGTTACAAAGGGTATATCCAGTTGGCCATGCGCACAGGTCAATATAAGACCATTAATGCTAGTGAAATCTACGAAGGCGAAATTAAACACCATAATAAACTTACAGGCGAATTCGAATTGGGCGAGCGAACTGGTGACAATGTAGTTGGATACATCGCTTATTTCAAACTCATTAATGGATTTGAAAAGTATTTATATATGTCTAAAGAAGATGCTGAAGCACACGCTATAAAGTATTCTCAAACATACAAAAGGGGTTTTGGTCTTTGGAAAACTGACTTTGACGCAATGGCCATCAAAACAGTACTAAAACGTTTGTTAAGTAAATATGGCATTCTATCAGTTGAAATGCAGAGCATGGCTAATGCAATATCTGTAGATGGCGCCGTCATTCGTGATAATAATGGCGAACTCACCCCTGATTTCGAAGGTGAAACTATCGATGTTCAATCAGATGTGGCAGAAACAATCGCTAATAATGCAAATTCTGAAGCCATTGACATAGAACCTGGTTCAGCCAATGAGTTCGTTAATCCTGAAACTGGCAAAGCAGTCAATATGTTTAGGGATTAATCATGATTAGTATTCAAGCATTCGGTAGTAGCTCGAAAGGGAACTGCTACCGAATTAAAACATCAACAAATGGTGATGAACTGCTACTAGATGCAGGATTATCATTTAAAGAAATCCAACGGTATTGTCGTTTTAACTTTCTACATCTATGCGGCACGTTGCTTACACATCAACACGGTGACCATAGCAAAGCTGTAAATGATCTATTAAAGCTAGGTCATCGTGTGTATATGATAAAAGATACTGCAGATGCATTGTATGTAACAGGACATCACAAAGTCATCTATATTACGCCTAAGGTTCAATTTACGATAGGTAATTTCAGCATTTTGCCTTTTGAATTAGAACATGACGTTCCTAATGTTGGTTTTTTGATTTCAGATGGAGAGGAAAAACTACTCTATATCACTGATACATATTACTGTCGGTATACTTTTAAGAATATTGATCACATCATGGTTGAATGTAACCATTCCTATGAAATCCTAAATCAACAAGTAGAAGCTGGTTATTTAGATAAAAAGCGAATGGAACGGTTAATCCAATCTCATTTTTCACTAGAAAATGTAATCAAATTTCTCAAATCTATGGACCTTACTAAGTGCCAAGATATACGACTACTACATTTATCTGATAGCAACTCAGATTCAGAAATATTTAAGCAAGCTGTTCAAGCTGCTACTGGTAAGTTGGTAATCGTAGAACAGGAAAGGAGTCCCTTATGATTATTAAATCAATTCAAATTAAAGATAACAATATCAGTATCGCCTACCAAAAACCATCTGCTACAGGGTTAACTGATGTATTCACGCTAAAATCTAAAGATGATCCGCGTCCTGAACTTCTGCAATCATTTAGTAAACTGCAGTCTATTGTGAAGAAGAACTTCGAATTTCTGGAAGAATTTAAAATTCCATTTTTGGTAAACACATTCAAATTTAAGTATGGTGACATTGAAGGTCTTATTAACCAAGTTGGTGTTGAAGGTATCGTGTCTGATATGAACACTCCTAACGAATTTAAATTTAAAACGGACTGGTTAAATGTTGAATATGCAGACTCTACATTTGCTATCTCTGTTCAAGACTTAATCGATGAATGCGTGAAATTTATTATGGGCCGTCGAGCCCAGGACAGTTTATTTAACGATAATGAAGAGTGATAGAAATGGCGAAAAACCAATCATACTACTTTAGTCATGATATCAATGCGAGCAATGATCCTAAAATCGCTGCTATGATTTCAGAATTAGGAATGATTTCATATGCCTGGTGGTGGATATTGATTGAAAAATTAGCCGCAGCAGATGACTATAAACTGCCACTAAAAAAATATACATTCGTTGCTCTAGATAATGAATTAAGAATGAATAACGAACAAATTTTAACAAGTGTTCAACAAGTGTTCAACAAAAATCAACACGTGTTGGAACAAAATTCAATGTGTTCATTTTGTTCATTTTTGTTAATTTATTTGTTGATTCATGACTACGAATTATTGGACTGTGATGACGAATATTTTTGGTCGCCAAGCTTAATTCGAAGATTTGAATTTAAAAAGGTGAAAGAGGAAACTATCCGTGAAAAACGTAGGTTGGCGGGCCTTAAAAGCGCAGAGTCTCGGAAGGCAAAAAAACAAAATTCAACACATGTTCAACAAAATTTAACACATGTTCAACAAAATCAACTAATAAAAGAAAAGAAAAGAAAAGAAAATAATATAGAGAGAGATACGCGCGCGCGTGAAGATGAAAACCCTCTATCTATGTTTGAAGATGAAGAAGTAAAAAATAAACCCATTTACGAATTGTATATGAAATCAATTGGAGTTGTATCACCTACTATTAAAGAGCGGTTAGATGATCTAGTTGAATCATATGGCAAAGAACGAGTCATTGTTGCTATTAATACCACAGCGGATAACGGTGGCAATAGTATCAAGTATGTTGAAACTGTCACGGCAGGGAATTTAAAGCAGGAGGTGCAAAAGGATTTTGGAGCAAGCAAATGTAACAGCAATGCTAGAAGCGTGTCTCGAAAAAATTCGAGAAAGGACGAACAAGTCGACTGGCAGGCGGAATATGAAAGAGTCCACGGGAAAAAATGAGTTCTTCTATCCGATATATGACGAACCAGTAGTCATTCAGACAAACGTTAATAACACCTATGCTGCAGTCGGAATTCCTAAGAGGTATTACGATATGGATTTTGACTGGTTACGCAAACATGGTAGCTTTCCAAAGGAGAACGATGAAGCTTACGATGTGGTTAAAAAGTATTCTAATAATCTGAAAGCTAATCTTGATTCCGGCAAGGGCCTCATATTAAGGGGCCCAGCTGGTACCGGTAAAACATCAATTGCGGTGAGCATCTTAAAACAGGCTATGGCATTAGGTAAAGGATGCCTCATGATTTCGATGCCTAATTTATTAGATACCATGCTTACTTTATCTAAAGGCGATAATGTAGCTTATCTAAGATTTGAGCAAAAGCTGCGGAACATACCGCTTTTATTGCTCGATGATTTTGGGGCAGAGTACTCAAAATCTGATTGGGTACCGTCTAAAGTCGAAAGCATTATTATTGATCGTTACAACCGGATGAAACCCATTATTCTTACGACGAATTATAGCGATGCATGGACTGAAAAGAACTATAGCCAAAGAGTATATGACCGCCTACGTGGTGAATATGCGGTGGCTATATTTAATGGAGCGTCACATCGATGAAAATTCTATTACGATGCCAGTTTAGATTTCGTAAGAAATCTCATGACCGGTTTCCAACATTGAATGAGTACATTGATTGTGAACGCGGCTCTACTATAGCAGCCGCCGCTATGAAGAAAAAATGCACTGAGCAGGTTAAAGAACAATGTCTATCTCAACAGATAAAGCCGGTTAATGGAAAAGTAGACCTACTGTTTGAATGGCACTCATCAACCAGGCACGATCCTGATAACGTGGCATTCGCCAAAAAGTTCATTCTTGATGGGCTGCAGTTGGCAGGGGTGCTAGAAAACGACAACCGAAAGTTCATTGGTACTATGGCTGATGAGATTATTCAGGATGATGAAGACTATGTCATCTTACACATTACTAAGAATATGGGGATATTCTTGTGATTACAAAATTAGTAGAGGTATAAAATGACTGTTAAAAAATTAAAAAACTCTTTAACAAAAAGAATTATGGCAAGATGCACTACTCGAAGCTATCAAATATCGTAAAGAATTATATAGAAAGGATGATTAATATGGATCAATTTATGGTGATGTTAGTGCTAGTGCTAGGAATTATTGTATTAGTAGTATGCTACACGATTATACAAATGCTAGGCGCTATTAAGGAATTCATAGATAAGCCGAGGTATAAGACTGTACAGGGACTGGCCCCAGGTAGATTGTATGCGAGACCAAATAATCCCCCGCCGCCTGTAAGGTTATCAGCTAGTGAGGAATTAAAACAATATACAGCCAATGAAACTTTAAAACGTCATGCGGCTAATCTAAAACGATTACAAGGAGAACATAAAATGAGATACAATTCGACTTTACAAGAAAAAGCAATTGAAGCAGCACAAAAAGCATTGTACGGTGTAGATAAATTTGATTATCTCACTGCTGACGGAGACCTAAACGGGATGTTCGTTGTTTGGTTTTGTAAAACCTTACAAAACTGGAAGGCGATTGTAGCTGGACGAGATTTTGACGAATTTATTGAGGTCACACACAACGGTGATAAAAATGAAACTTATGTTGATATCTATCGAAAAGTAACGAATGTGTGTATAAAAGATAACTAATGAAAATACTAGATGCATGTTGTGGTAGCAGAATGTTTTGGTTTAACAAAGAAAATGCAGATACAATTTACATGGATAATCGAACTGAAGATACAAATTTATGTGATGGTAGAAGGCTAATTATTAAGCCTGATATAATCGCAGATTTTCGAGATATTCCTTTTGAAGACGAAAGTTTTTATCTAGTAGTATTTGATCCGCCTCATTTAATAAGGGTAGGAGAGAAATCCTTTCTGAGATTAAAATATGGAAGGCTAGATACAACTTGGAAAGACGACATTAAAAAAGGCATCTCTGAATGTTGGAGAGTTTTAAAGAAGAACGGGACAATGGTATTTAAATGGAATGAGGAGCAAATCTCGTTTTCTATGATTAAAACTTTACTTCCTTGCGAGCCTGTAATTGGACAACATAGGGGCAAGACAATATGGTTAGTATTTTTTAAAGGTTAAAATGTTAGTTATTTATCACTGGTATAAACAAATTCGGACTAAAACACAAAACAAATGATAAAGGGGGAAACATATTTGAATGAATATGATATTGAGAAAATCACTAAGTTGGCCACAGAGGTGGCAACCAAAACTTACTATGAATTAGCAAAGCAAGAAAATGCACAGCTTGGTCGTAAACTTCGACACAACACGATCAAGTTATTAAAGCATTATAGTCAGCTGCAGTCGTATGTAGACAATGCTATCTCGGATTCGACACAAGCCGAGGACATATGGCTCAATGAATTGCTGGTGGATATGTTTGACGATAAGAGCATAGTAAGGGTAAATGCTATTGTTAAAAGCAAGGAAAAAACAGCATTAATGATGCGACATGTAAATAACATGCTAGATATCTATGCTGAGAAGTGCAGCGAGAAACAGTTTAAATACTGTGAATGTGTGCGACGTTATTATATCGATGGCGAAACATTAGAAGAAATTGCTGAATCATTCCCTGAAAAACCGGATGTGCGTACTATTCATAGGTACGTTGCAAGGGGAATAGAAGAACTATCTGTACTTCTCTGGGGAGTGATAGGGCTCAATACAAAATTGTCATAAAACTGTCATGGACATGTCATTCTTGACAATTTATAATGATAGTGTGAGTTAATGGGACAACAAATACTCTATCTCTCAACGACACAGTGAAACCTAGAACACTAAAACGAAAAGACCACTTAATCTATAACGGTTAGGTGGTCTTTTTATATGCAAATTTAAGGAGGCAAGGTGAATACGATTGACTGATGTGCATTGCGAGAAAAAAAGATGTCTGAATAACGTTAAAGGTTGGTGCAAGGCTAATGCAATTCACATTGATCATATGTGTGAATCGTATGCGCCTTCTCATTCTTTAATTAAAACTAAAACGGCGAAGGTTCATAAAGAGGGTGGTAAATACAAACAGAATAAAGATATTATAAAATAAAAAATGAGCTCTACGTAATGTAGAGCTCATTTTTGCAGAGGTCGCGATCCGCTGCTTGTGCGTTTACCACGGAGGCTGTGCAATTACTGTTTCAATTCCGAAATTGGGATTGGCCAGGCCTTATAACCGTAGTCACGTGCCCAAACCTTTTTGCCTGTTTTCTTATCAATGCGATAAGCTCGAAAAACAACAGCTTTTTTGAACTTCTGATTTTTCATTGGTCAGCCCTCCTTCCATAAAAATTTTATGGCGGGGCCCCGCACAAATAAAATTATATCATAATGAGCTCATGAAATCATAATGAAAAAAAGAAAAAAGCCGTAGCTTTTATACTACGGCTTTTTTCTCAGATAGCACAAGGGGCACAAATGACGACGGAGCGTTTTCTTTGTGTTTACAAGTTTCGCGAAAACTTGTGGTCCTCCATGAGCTGACCTTATCAAAAGTTCATCTTCAATATACCACATATTCTTGGTATGTCAAACTTTTACTTATCCACAATACCGTATATTGTATTGTGGATAAGTATATCGCTATATAGTGTATAAGTTATGAGTAATTAATATGAGTTGGTATTAATGATTACAATTAGTCATGATAAATATTGGCTATAAACTCAATATTCTCATTGCGGTTTTTAAATGAGAATAAAAGTTAAAAAGGTACTTCCCAGAGTAAAAACCACCGCTGGTCGGGCCCGCGCGAAGATTGTCTCTGTGTAGGAGAAATTTTCCTGTTGAAAGTTGAATGTCAAGAGACAGAAAGGAGGTCGACAATGGCCGACGCAAAACCGAGAGTCAAATTCAATATCGCAGGCGATTTACTCGTATCAAGTGCTCAGCTTTGTGACCTTCTACGAGTAACCCCTGAAATTATTTCCAGGCACCATAAATCAGGGATGCCGAAAGCTGCCACAGGGTGGTGGAATCTTAGAGAGGTGCTCGCATATCTCGGACATGCAAAAGGGGATAAAGCAAAAGACCAATCTGCAGCCACTCGAAAGTTAGTTGCTGAAGCTGACTTAAAAGAGTCTAAAGCAGCACGTGAAAAAAAGCTTCTTGAAATATTAGAGGGTGAATACATATCTCGTGCAGATGTTGCTAAGGAATGGTCTGGGCGAGTACTCGAATTGAAATCGTCATTTACTAAATTGGCGAAACGAATTGCGAGTGAATTCACGGATCCGGAAGAACGGGCGAATGTAGAAAAGGTGGTGAATGACGTTGTCGAAGACTACCTCGAAAGCTACGCGCGCAAGGGTGAGTACACGCCGGAAATCAAAGTCAGTCGAAAAGCAAAGGCCAAAGGTTGATTGGTTTCCAGAAGAGCTTAAAGCATTTAAGCCCCCAGAAAGATATACCGTATCAGAATGGGCGGATAACTTTAGAGTACTAACGAGTGTATCGGCAGAGCCCGGTAGATGGCGTACGAATCGAACGCCTTATCTTAAAGAGCCAATGGATAGATTCACTGATCCACTCATTGAAAAAATTGTACTTTGCTTTGGTGCACAGCTAGGTAAGACTGAAACAGAACTTAACATGATAGGGTATGCGCTAGACCAAACATCCTCCCCTACCATGATGGTGTATCCAACAGATACCATCGCTAAGTTTGCCAGTGATAAGCGTGTGCAGCCGATGATTAAATCTGTCAAATCGATTAATGATAAGTTCTATGAGAATAGTAAATTGCTGGAGTTAGATTTCAACAATGGCAATTACATGGTACTTGTAGGGGCGAATTCCCCAAGTAGTCTTTCGAGTCGTTCAATCAAATATCTATTCTTTGATGAAATTGACAAATACCCCGCCTTTGCAGGTAAGGAGGCAGACCCAATCAAACTGGCGACGGAACGTACAAAAACGTTCGTCGATAAAAAAATCGTGATGGTGTCTACTCCTACGGTCGAGTCGGGTAATATTTGGCAGGCGTTCATGAGTGCAAATGAGCGCCGACAATATTACGTGCCATGCCCGCATTGCGGGGTGTCGCAAGTCCTCAAGTTCAAACAGATAAAATGGCCTGAAGAACACAACGACAATGCGGACATGATACGTGATACAGCGTACTACGAATGTGAACACTGCGGAGAACGTATTTACGATAAGCACAAAATGGAAATGTTAAGAAGTGGTGAATGGAGAGCGGTAAACGAATCGCAAAGTAAAGTCCGCTCGGTATCGTATCACTTATCGTCGATATATTCGCCGTGGGTCACATTCGGAGACGTTGCTTATGAGTTTAAGAATTCTAAAGGCACGCCGGCTACATTAATGAACTTCATCAATTCGTGGCTAGCTGAACCTTGGAAAAGTTCTAAAACTAAAAGCACACAGAATTTGGAATTTACTCAGTCCAATTATCCGTGTGGTGTTGTGCCGGATAAAGCAGTATTGCTTATCGCTTCAGTTGACGTACAACTTGATCACTTCTGGTGGGAAGTAAGGGCGTATGCACCAGGTGTTAAATCCTATCTTATCGATTATGGACAGGCAAGCACGTGGGGAGATTTAGAGGAAATCATCATTAACAGAGAATATCCATCAGAGTATGGCGAAGCTCGACAGGTGATGAAAGCTGGTATCGACTCAGGCTTTAGAACAGACGAAGTATATCAATTCTGTTCTAGATTCCCTGAAGTCTGTATTCCAATTAAAGGGTCCTCGAATCATAGTACGATGGCAGCACCATACACTATGACCTCGCTAGAAAAAGGAGTCGTAGGCGGATTAAAGTTGTATGTGCTAAACACTGATTATTGGAAGGACTTTATATTTGCACGAATGATAAGACCGGCAGATGAAGACGGAACAATTCATTTGTACAAAGAATGTCCGCAAGAGTACTCTGATCATTTAAGGTCGGAAGAAAAACAAGAAATCAGAAATGTGAAAACAGGTGCGGTAACGGTGCAATGGAAACCGCTTACCAGTCATCCTGTCAATCATTTACTTGATACGTGCACTTACAATGCTGCAGTAGCAGATATTGCAGGTGTTAAATATTTAGTTGAACCAGCTGACTATGAGGAAACTGAAGAGGTTGAAACCTACGAAGATTACGGCGGAGGCATAGGCAATACTGGGCATTGGTTTAGATAGGAGGTGAACCATGAGCGATGTAAATGAACAACTTGAACGTGTTCGTCAAGTGATTGAGGATATCGAAACTAAAGGATATTCTGAATTGCAAATCGGCGGCAAGCGTTTCAAGGCAATTGACTTACCAGTACTATACGCACGAGAACAAACACTAATGCAACGTGTACATGAGGAATCAAGCGGGTATCAAACGGATGCATTCGTAACATGGGGTGGGCGATGAATATTATCGATAAAGTAATAGGATGGGTAAGTCCACAACGTGCTTATGAACGCCAAGCCTATCGTGATGCACTACGTCAATATGATGCGGCATCAATGGATAGGTTAAGCAGTGATTGGCAACCTGCGTATGGTACAGCCGAACAACTTGCAACAGGTTCGCGTGATATTATCCGTGGACGTGCAAGAGCGGCAGAGATGAACAGCGACTTAGCTGAATCAGCAGTTATTGCATTGTTACGAAATGTAATCGGCGCAGGTATTGTACCTCAAGCAAAAGTTAGAAATCGTAACGGTAAATTAAATAACGAACTTAACAAGAAAATCGAAAAAGCCTGGGCCAAATGGGCCGAACCTGAAAACGCAGACATTAGGGGCATTTCTAGCTTTTATGAATTACAAGAAATGGCGTTAAGACGCATGGTGTACGATGGGGAAATTCTAGTCAATAAGACTTCACAGGGTACGTACTTACCATTGTCCATCCAGTTAATAGAAGCTGAAAATATCGGCGCAGTAAGTATCACACACGGTAAGAATAACATCATCAATGGAGTTGAGGTTACCGAACATGGCAGGCCCGTAGCTTACCATGTAAGTCAAACTGATCCAATGGGCTTGCGTTCGTTTGATACAGTTCGCTTAACAACCGACCAAGCATTTTTGTTATTTAAACCGAAACGACCGTCTCAGATTAGAGGCATAAGCTTATTGGCTTTAGTTTTGCGACGAATACATGATATCGACGAATACATGGATGCTGACTTGATTGCAGCTCGTGTAGCAGCGTGCTTTAGCATTTTTGTAACGTCTCAAAATCCAGCGAGAAAAACTGAGATATTGCCCAGAGATAAAAAAGGTAGACCCAATATGACAATGGCACCGGGCATGGTTAGACATCTCAGCCCTGGTGAATCGATTGCGTTTGCAGACCCTAAACGTAATGCAGGAACTGCAAGCGAATATTCGGCAACTCAGACCAGACGTATTGCGTCCGGTCTTGGTATGAGCGCTGACATCGTAGCGCGTAATATATCTGGGAATTTCTCAGCTGCAAGGCAAAACTTGTTAGAGGACCAAAAGACGTTCCGTCAAGTACAGAAATTTGTAATCAGACACTTCTGTATACCGATTTGGAAAGCTTTTATTGACGCACTTTACTTAGCAGGTGAATTACCATCAGACTACTTAGCGAACAAGGACAAATACCAAGAGGTAGCTTGGCTTGCTCCAGGGTGGTCTTGGATTGACCCCGTTAAGGAAGTTAACGCTAATAAAGAAGCAATCAAATCCGGTCTTACAACATTGGAAGATGTGTGTGCATCATCTGGGCGAGATTGGGAAGAAGTTCTTGAGCAACGGAAACTTGAACAAGATAGAGCTAAGGAGCTTGGGGTTCTACTAGATTATTCCAATGAGTTGCAACCGCTAACGATGGGCGATGATGACACTACACAGGAAGGAGCTGATGGCTAGTAATGAGTGAACATCAAAAACGTAGCATTCTTGGTAATTATTGCCGGGAATCTACTATTGACAATGTCGATACCGATAGTCGGACAGTAGAATTGTCTTTCTCTTCCGAAACGCCATATGGCCGTTGGTTCGGCAATGAAATCCTTTGCCATGATGAAGAGTGCATCAATCTTGAGCGCTTTAATAATGGTTTAGGGACAGCGTTGTTTAATCATGATCGTGATGCGGTCGTGGGACACGTTGAAAAGGCTTGGATTGAAAACAATCGAGGAAAAGCGCTAGTGCGTTTTGATGAAGATGAACAATCCGACACCATATTCCAAAAGGTACAGTCCGGAACGCTAAAAGGGGTAAGCGTAGGCTATATGGTCAACCGATACGAAGTATTGGAAGATAAGGATACTAAATCCACTAACGGTCGATTTAATGGTCCGGCCTATGTAGTAACCGATTGGGAACCTTTGGAAATCAGCATTGTATCTGTTCCTGCTGACCCAACAGTAGGGGTGGGACGAAGTGCTGAAGAAATTCATACGAATATTAACACACAGGAGGAAGAAAAAAGTATGGATCCAAAAGAAAATTTAAAAACTGAAGAAGTGAAATCTACAGAACCAGTTGAAACTGGCATCACACAGGCAGACCTTGCTAAAGCGATGGAAGCTGAACGCAAGCGCACTTCCGAAATTACTGCATTATTCCGTGACTTCGATGTAGAAGGTGCAGACGAAGCAATCGTAATGGGCGTATCTGTTGACGAAGCTCGTGCGATGGTAATGGATCAATTACGCGCACGTAACAAAGGCGTGTCTGTAACAATGGGCGGAGCTGAATCTGATAAGTTCCGTGCTGCCGCACAAGATGCAGTATTAATGGCTGCAGGTTTAGCTGTAGCAGAACCAGCGCCAGGCGCTAACGAATTGCGCGGCTACTCCTTGATTGAGTTAGCTCGCGAGTCCTTACGACGTGAATGTGATATTAAAGCTAACTTTGGTGATAACATGGAAATGGCACGTGCGGCTATTAACTCCACATCTACATTCCCTGCTATCATGTCTAACTTGGCTAATAAATCTGTGATGAATGGTTTTAACGAAGCTGAAACTACATTCCAAATCTGGACAGGCAAAGGCTCTAACCGTGACTTCAAAGAAGCAGCACGTTACGCATTGTCTGAAGCAGGCAACCTAGAATTAGTACCAGAAGGCGGTCAATTCCCACAAGATGTATTCGGCGAGGCATCCGCTCGTACTAAAGTAGCTACATACGGTAAAATCTTCAGCTTGACTCGCCAAGCTATTATTAATGACGACTTGGGTTTATTCTCCAAAATTGCTACTAAATACGGCTCCGCTGCAAAACGGCTGGTAAACAAAATGGTGTATGCTCAATTAACTGGTACAGTTAAAATGCAAGATAACGTAGCCTTATTTGATGATAAACACGGAAACGTAGCGAAAACAGCAGAGGCGTTATCCGTTACATCTTTGGCGAAAGCAATTACTGCTATGCGTCGTCAAAAAGGTATTACCGATGCAGCTAATTTAAACATCACACCTAAATACTTGGTAGTGCCACCTGAATTGGAAGTAACTGCATATCAAATCGTTAACTCTACAGCTGCAGTAGACGGCACAAATTCTGGCGTATTTAATCCGTATAAAGGTCGTTTTGTTGTAGTGTCTGATGCTGAATTGACAGACCCTACCGCATGGTACCTAGTAGCGGATGCATCTCAACACGATACTATTGAAGTAACGTATTTGAATGGTGTTGAAACCCCACGTCTTGAAACACGTCAAGGCTTCGACGTAGACGGCATTGAATACAAAGTGGCATTTGATGTTGGTGTTGACGCTATTGACTTCCGTGGTCTTTATAAAAATGCTGGTAAATAATTAGGGGGTAACTTATATGATGACACAATTCGTAATGGAAACCGATCGTATCAACTTCGTTGCGACTGCTGCGGTTAAAGTAGGCGACATTGTAGAAGTTGGTAAACTTCATGGCGTTGCACTTACTGATATTGCTAAAGGTGAAGTTGGCGCTGTAAAAGTAACAGGTGTATTTAAAGTGGCAGCTAATAAATCCGAAACATACGCTGTTGGTGATTTAGTTCAATTCTTAACAGATAAAGCAGTAAAAACTGGTGGTAAAGTTCTCGGCATGGCTGTAGAACCTAAGACGGCTACACAGGAAACTGTGACAGTAATGTTGTTACAACCTACTGCGTAAATAATTACAAAGCGCCCTTTTTGGGCGCTTTACTTTTTATGAGGTAAAACCAATGCTGAAATATGATGATAAAGCGTTACTATCGGTATTCGGTGAAAAGATTACTTACAAAGGTCAGTCTATAAGGGCAAGTGTAGAAATCGGTGAATATGACGGTAAGGGTTCCGGATTCGTCGATAAAGCACTAGCCGATAAGGCTCAAATTTGGGTGCGTGCTAAGGATGTTCCCGAACCCCGGTCAAAAGACGAAGTGTATATCAATGGCGAGAAATGGTACGTTGATCACATTTCCAATTTTGATGGTACGATGTATTGCTTGGAAATCGTCCATAACGTGAGAGCGGTGAGACCGTGAGTAATGAACCTATTACGATTACAGACACAGCCACACCGTATCTGAATTTCATTGCAGAAACAAAACCGGACTGGATGCGTAAGGCATTAAAGTCGACAGGTTGGATGATGCAAAAGGAAATTAAGCAGGGTATTCGGTCGGGTGCACCAGGTGGACGTAGATATCCCAATTTCATGGCACCGGCTCGCCGGGCTGCATTTGAGTCAGCATTTGGTGCGAAACTTCGGAAAGCTTACCAAAGTGGCGGACGAGCTGAACGAGAGGCATGGGGCTCTAAATCGCGAAATGCCTTACTTGATATGGGCATTAGCGCCAGGACAATCGGATACAGTCCTCTAGGTAAGTTGTCGAATGCAGTAGGATACCAATACGACAAGGGCAAACAATCCGTTCGAGTCGGGTGGTTATCTAATTCGGCTAAACGGTTAGGTGAACGTATCGAGGAAGGATACACCAAGCAGATTACGGAGCCTATGCGTAAGAAGTTATTTGCTGCAGGTGTACCATTACCGAAGGGAAAATCGATGTTCAAAATTCAGCCGCGTCATACTTATGGTCCTATGAAAGCAGCGTTACAGCCTAAGCTTAAACCTTACATCGAGGATAAGATAGGCGATTACGCTATATATGGACCGGCAGCACAATCTGCATCTCGACGTAACTACAAGGTAAGGTGATTTGATGCAACAGACAATTCCACTGTCACGCATCGTTGAGCGCTGGGCTGAAGCCCTAGCGAATGATGAAGCTTTGACTAAATTTTGTAATGGCAAATACGGAAAGCCGGCGCAACTGTATGTCGGATATGATGATGTCGAAGCACCGCTTGAAGAAGATTGCCCTTGCATCATATTACTACCGAGTAATAAGAACGAAGGGCTTGCTGATACCTACACATACTCGTTAATGATTGTATGGGGTATCGTCCATAAAGGTGCAACTCGGATTAAGAATATTATTCGGTATGATGGAGCGCTAGAATCAGATAACCTAGGGCAGTTAATCATCGAATGTATTTGTAAGGTAAATCCGGCGTTTCCGGTAATAGGCATTGAGTATGAATTAGACTCAATGAATTGGCGCCCAGTATTCACTGGACGTTTAACAGCTACTATAGAAATTCCGCATGTAATCGGCGGGAATATTGAATATTAAAGGAGGAAATGCATATGGCAACAGCAAAACGTGCACAGGGCTCTCAGTCCCATGTGGCGATTGCGTTTGAGGCGGATTTTGGTACAACGCCAACTACTGGCGGTGTCATCACTCCGATTATTTCTAGTTCTGTAAAAGCTAGCCAGAACTTAAACGACTCCACAGTAATCCGTGGTGATCGTAATCCAGCAGCGCCATTCCGTGGCAACATCGACACGTCCGGTAGTTTAACCGTACCTGTTGGTGTAATCGACATCGGATACTGGTTAAAAGCTGCATTTGGTCAACCGACTTCTAATACAACTGGCCAAGCGCCAAATAAGAAGTCAGAGCATGTGTTTAAAATCGGCAACACAATGCCGTCGTTAACTATTGAACAGGGCTATCCTGATGTTAACGTATTCCAACAATTCGCAGGTGTGCGAATCAGTAAATTAGGCTTTAAATTCGGCGGCGACGCTGAATTGACTGCGTCCGTTGATGTGATGGGGTGTAAGGAAACATTAGCGGCCACTACATTTGATGCTGCAGCAAAAGCAGTTAATTTCCTACCATTCCAAAATCTAAACGCAACAATTAAAGAAGGCGGCGTTACGGTAGCCAACATTTTAAGTTGCGATATCAATTTTGACTTTGGCTTGGACGGTGACTCTTACGCTATTGGCGGCAAAGGTTTTAGAACATACATTGACCCAGGTATTGCGACTATTTCAGGCACGGTTAAAGCGTTCTTCCAAAACAAAGACCTTTTGAATAAGGCGGTTAACGGTACGGAATCCAGCTTGGAATTACGACTCGAACAAGACGACTGGTCACTTACATTTAAGTTGCCTGAACTTGTGTACGAACGACAATCTCCAGGAATCGATGGTCCTCGTGGCGTCAATATTGAATTACCATTTAAGGCGTACTATCGCGCAGATGCTGGCAAATCCGCAGCCATCATTACATTAATTAATAATCAAGAACAATACTAGGAGGTGCCCATATGGCATTTGAAGATATTAAATTAAGAGGTTTAACATTTGCTGAGCGTAGCGAATTGATTAAGGCTGAATTAGATCCGTTATACACACCTCTTCCAGAGGAAACCCCTGAACCGGCTAAATTATTGTGGTATCGCGATTTAGCCGAATGGATTATGAAAAATGTGTATAAGATGTCCGATAGTGAAATCGCAGAAGCACCTAACGATGGCGTTATGGAATTAGCAATTGAAACTATGCGTTTCACTAACGAAAAAAAGGCTGAAATCGAAAAAAACTAATTGATGCGTGGAGTTGGCTCAACTCCGATAAGCCGAAATATTGCTCTGATTGTATCAAGATGCAACGTGAGACTAAACAGAATTTTGACTGTTCGGAGTGTGAGTTTAATTCCCCGCATCAATTAGATGGAACGAGACAAGCCATGCGAGTATACAACGCTAGCCGGATGCAGCGACGATGGCATTCAGGCGGTATTGCAGGATTTGATATGCCAGCGGTGTTAGAAGTGGCGAAGGCTTACGGCATCGAGCCACTACCGCACCTTATCGATCTACTCGTATTATTAGAAGCTAAAGAATTGGAGGTGGCGCACAAGAATGGCCAATAATTTAATTGATATTGTCGTTCAGCTGACAGATAAAAATACGGAAGCCGGACTCAAGAAAATTACAGCTAGTGCTGAAGGCGCCAAATCCGCCCTTGGCAAAATGAAGAATGACCTCATGGCGATAGGTGCCGGTGTCGGTGTTGTAGGCATCGGTGCCAAACTTGCCAAAGAGGCTATTCAATGGGATGTAGCCGTTAAGAAATTATCAGGAATTACCGGTGCTACGGCAAAAGAAACCAGCGAATTATTAGCAGTGGCCAATTATATGGGCATAGCTATGGAAGATAGCGCTGGTGCATTTGCTAAGTTCTCCAAGAACGTCGGAGCGGCCAAGGAAAAAATGGAAGTCGCTCGGGCAGAGGGGAAACTCGGCACTGATATATTTAGTAAATTAGGCTATACGCTTGAACAGATTCAAGGTAAGAATACCGTTGAAGTGTTCAAGATGATACAGGAACGTCTAAGAGGCATGAAGGACGGGGCTGAAAAGACTCGTGTCGAAATGGAGTTATTCGGCCGTACTGGTTACCAAATGCACGCCATGCTTAACATGTCCGCTGAACAGATGGACAAGGTGGCTGAACGTGCCAAGGCAATGGGGCTTATCATCGACGATGATACCGCAGCCAAATCTGCGAAGCTAAATCGGGAATTAAAGGATTTAGAGAATACAGGTAAGAGGCTTGCGGTATCCATCGGCCATGAGTTAGTTCCTGTGTTTAATGACTACGCAAAAGGCGTATTGGATGTAGCTAAAGAATTTGAGTCAATGACTGCTGAGCAAAAGGAAGCTATCGGCGGAATTGTTAAATTCGGTGCAGAAGCTGGGGCAGTAATCATAGTCATGAGGTCGCTAACCAGTGCACTCGGATTTATGCGATTGGCCACACTCGCCGCTGCAGGTCCTTGGGTAACATTAGCTACGGTAATCGGACTTGCTGGGAAAGCATTACTTGATTTTCGTTACAATGAAAAAACATCTGGCTCTTATATGGGTGTAGATGTTGATGGGAAGCGTATTCACAAGAATACGAACTCAACAACAGGCCTGTCTGACAAGTTTAGGGAATCACACGATACTCGATATTGGATTGAGGATAGTGCGTGGCTTGGGCTTGTAAAAAATGACCGCTTAGCTACAAAAGAAGAAGGCGCTAGAATCGATGCGGCTTTGAAGCAAAAAGAAGAGGCGGATGCTGCAAAAGCGAAACTCGATGAGGAACTCGCAAAAGCAAAAGAGGACCTTGCTAACGGTGGAGGCCTAACCAATACCGAGGCTATCAATAAGGCGAATGAAGAGGCAGCGAAAGCGGCCAAAGCCCAAGAACAGGCTGCGAAGAAAGCACAGCAAGCAGCCGAAAAGTTGACGAGTGCTGTAGAGCGTATGTCTGAATTATATCGGTCTCTTACTTTGCAGAGTCTGCAAATTGACGGCAGTCAATACGAAATTGATAAGCTAACAGCTAAAAACCAGTATGAAGCTAACAATAAGAATATTCGTGATATCATCCGTTCTGTTTCCGGATTGAGCGGAGGCGTTACTGGAGAAGCTGTGAGTGTACTAGATGCAGCCAATGAACAGCTCGGTAAAGCATACGAGTTAGGTGCTGATGGTACATGGGCAACTGACTGCGGCAAGCTGTTCTCAGACTCTGTATTGCAGGCATTTGGTAAGGACGTGCCTCGATATGTCCCATCAATCATGGAAGCAGCTAGATCCGCAGGTGCTTGGCATGATGCGGGAGATGGCTACATTCCTAAAGCCGGCGACGGTGTGGTTGTACTTGGCGATAATCATATTGTCATTAGTGATGGTGCAGGTGGCTATACTGGGGCTAACTCTAGTACAGGAGTGGTTGCTAAGCCGTCTGTTGAAGGTGACTTTGGGGCTATTACTGGTTATGTAGATACTAGCGTATTAGCCGGAGCTACATCGAGCATCTCTGCTGACACAGCAGGTAGTGCAGCAAATGCTAAGAAGCTTGCTGAGTCAAATCTAACCGCCCAAGTTAGAGCTAAGAACGAAGAGTTGTATCAAAAGCGATTAGCTGAAGCACAACGAAATCAGACTATCCGTGTTCGCAAAATGAACGAGGATATCAAGAAACTCGATCTCGAACGCACAGGCGACCGCTTACAATTACTCAAAGCTGAAGCCGAAGCACAAAAGGCGCAGATTGATGATAACGTTCGTGAGTATACAAAAGCGGTAGGCGATAAGGAACTCGCTGAAAAGAAAGCTCAGGCGGAGCGCCTAAAATTGGCGTCTGATACCGAGCAGAAAATCAGAGAGTTAGCCTACACGCAAACGAGTGAAACTGTTGACCACTTAACTAATATGGTTACTCTTGGTCGTTTATCTCGCAGTGATGCGGATGCACTACTTGCTGAAGAGTTGAAGACCTATATTGACTATGCACGTAGTGAAGTCAATGAGGCCCAGTTAACGGCCACTCAAAGACTGCAAATTGAAAAGAACCTATTAGAGTCTCAACAGAAGCTATGGGAACTTGCAGGTCGCAGTCTGAAAACGAGCCTACAAGAAGCCGCACGCCAATATAAGCAAGAGACTACCAATTATGCTGATTTAGCTAAATCGACTTTTGACAGTACGATGAGCTCTATCAATTCAGCATGGACAAACAATCTCGAAGCTATGGCAACAGGAACGAAATCATTTAGTAAAGGCATTAAGGACATATTCAAGGATATGACGAACGCCATTATTAAGATGATGATTCAGTTAACGTTCCAGCAATATGTCATGCCTAAGTTGCAAGGATTATTTGGTGGTGCAGTAAGTGGTATTGGCTCACTAGGTGCTGCAAAAGGGACATCGTCCTTTGCCGGCGGTAGTTCGTTTAGTTCTGCATTTACAGGAAATCGATTCGCTGCCGGAGGAAAAACAAATCCAGGACTTATGCTGGTTGGTGAAAACGGGCCAGAATTATTACAATCCTCTGGATCACATCGCATTTATACCGCAAGCGAAACCCGTAGATTGATGGGCGGCACTACAAGTAACAACGTAGTTGTTAATATTGTTAATCAGTCTGGCCAAGAACTTGAAAGTAAGCAACAGAACTCTCGGTTCGATGGTGAGAATTATGTTATCGATGTAGTGGTTCGTGCTATGGAATCAAACAAAGGAGGTATGCGTGACGCCATCAAGGCATCCGCAGTATAACTATGGCAGTATTTCCAGATATTCGATGGCCGATATACCCAATTCAGGAGACTACTCCAGATATTTCGTATAAAGGCCAAGTTGAAAACATGACGCTAATCACCAGGAAGAAGACGACAAAGACCCGGCGGACATATTCCGTAGGGTACAAGTTGCCAACAGCTGATTACTATAAACTTCGGTTATTTTTCGATGAAGTCAACTGCTCCGGTATATTCGCTTGGGTTCATCCGGAAACACGCGAAACACTAAAAGTGCGATTTGCTGATCAGTTAGACTTTGCGGCGAATGACTACGGAGTGTGGATGGGAACCGTGAAATTACAGGAGGTATAACATGTTACCGCTCTCAACGGCATCGATTTTAGAGAAAAACCAAATATCGGCCACAGGTGTGTGGTTAATGCTGTTAGAAATATCCTATAAAGGGGATACGATTCGATTGGTATACAATACGGAGAATATCCAATTTCAAGGCAATACATATATCGCATTTCCATTTACCATTCAAGATGTTACAGAGAATGCGACGGATTTACCTAATATCAAGCTGTCTGTATCTAACGTGACTCGTACAATTCAGCGTATGGCAGAGTCTAATAATGGATTCACTGGAGCCAATATCGTCATTCGTGTAGTGAATACGAACATACCTGATGTGTGCGAGCAAGAGGAGCATTTCGTAATTACGGGAACTCATGCAAATGCAGAATGGATGGAGTTTACACTGGGTACTGACTTTAGCTTTACTCGACGATTCCCATTAATCCGTGTGATGAAGGATTTCTGCCCGTTCAAATTTAAAGGGGTTCAATGTGGATATAAGGGTCACGAAAATCAATGCAATAAAACCCTAGCGCGATGTCGTGAATTGGGGAACAGTACTCGATTTGGAGGAGAACCTACTATTCCGCAAGGAGGACTATATGCATCCAATAAGTGATTTGACTGATATGATAGGCACCCCATTCTCGGAAATGAAATGCTGGGATGTAGTTGTTGAGGTATATCGGCGTAGTGGAATACCACTACCCGAATATACCCAAATCCAAATGGATGAATGGCACGAGGTTCGTGAGCCAATGCCAGGGAGTGTTTTGGTATTTGCGCTATATGGTAAAAATCTCGATCATGTAGGGGTTTATCTTGGTGAAGGCAAATTTATACACGCTACTGAACACAGCGGCACCTGTATAGAGCACATATCAAAGTACGTGCCTCGATTGAAGCACATTTATGAAAGGAAGGAGTAGCAGATGGTTAACGTAATTATTGTAAATAATCCGTTCAAGCCAGAGCAACGGGATAGAAAATATTTGCCATTTAAACAGGGCAAGTCTATCAGCTATTACTTCCGTGCACATGGTGAATGGGCGTACTCAGTAAATGGACATGAAGCAGCGCCTGATACAGTTGTGAACGATGAAGACTACATTGTAGTAATGCCCCGAGTTGAGGGTAAGTTCTTTGGTGTTCTTCTATCAATAGGGATGGCTGTATTTACCGGTGGTATTGCTTCGGGTGCTATCTTTGGTATCCAAAGCTTGATTTGGCGGTCAGTCATCGCTATGGCGGTAGGGATGATAGGTAATGCGATCATTTCAAAGTTAACTGCTCCTAAGGTTGACCGTTCGAATTCCGAACAGTCAAATACATATGGCTGGGGAGGTACCGAAACTGTTACTGGGCAGGGCTACCCTTTAGCCGTGACGTATGGCCGGATGAAAAGCGCTGGGTTATTATTATCCCGCCATGTAATTAGTGATGGTGAAAAGCAATATCTTAACCTTTTATACTGTGCAGGTGAGGGCGAATTATCAAAAATAGAAGATATTCGTATTAATGCTAACCCAATCAGTAATTATAAAGATGTGCAGGTGGATATCAGAAAGGGCACAAATGACCAAACAGTTATCCCAAATTTCAATGATAACTTTGCGGATCAATCCCTAAACTATGAATTGACTGAATCATGGAATACACAACAGGTACAAGGCGATGCGTGTGACGCGATAGAGTTAACTGTTGGATTTCCTAACGGATTATATTATTCAAATGATAGCGGCGGCGCTGACCGTACGTCTGTCACGTTGAAAGCAGAAATTCGTAAGGTAGGTGATGAGTCCTGGCAGGCATTACCTTTAGCAAATCAAAAAGGTATGGCCGGTCATATTAAGCGCCGTGATGCATGGAACTTTATTAAGTCAGATAATAGCGTGACAAATACAGCTGATTACGCAGGACGAATTGAAGAGGCGACAAATAATGCGTTTTATCGTGTATTTCGCTTTGACAATCTTGAAAAGGCTCGCTATGAAATCCGTATGCGATGCAGTGCGAAAGATGGGAAAAGCCTGCGCCATGTCAATAAGGTCTACTGGGTGCAGCTAACCCAAATTATTTATGATGATTTTGTGCATCCGGGAAAAGCCCTCATTGGAATTAAGGCATTGGCTACATCTCAGCTAAGCGGTACTGATCCAAAAGTAACGTGGATTCAAGAACGTTCAGAGGTGTATGTATTTAATCCGTATATCAATAAGTATGAAGCACAACCAGCTGATAACCCGGCTTGGGCTGCTTATGATTTAATTCACATCTGCCGTAAGATTGGCGGTGAGTATATTGTATTTGGACAGCCCCATATGCGCCTTGACTATAACGCATTTAAGGCATGGGCAGATAAGTGCAAAATGGATGGGTTTACGTTCAACTATATATACGACACCGCTATGCGATTATGGGATGCGTTAAAGTATCCAGAAGCAGTAGGTCGAGGGAAAGTAATTCCTGTAGGAACCAGGTTCACATGTGTTAGTGATTATCAATCTACACCGGTACAGTTGTTTACTGTAGCCAATATAAAACATGGCAGCTTTACTGAAGAGTTTCAAGGTGTGGAGGCTAGGGCTAACTCTGTTGAAATATCGTTCCTTAACAAGGATAAGGATTATGAGCGAGACGTCATTCCAGTATATGGGGATACTTACGACGAGTCGGATACGCTAACAAATCCGGCACAAGTTGAACTTATGGGGTGTACTAGTCTTGAGCAGGCCTATAAACACGGTAAGCATTTCTTGCGATGCAATAAATATGAAATACGTACTGTGACAATAGAGGCGTTTACGGATGCTATAGCGTGCACGGTAGGAGATATTATTTTAATTCAGCACGACATACCTGAATGGGGCGAGGGCGGTCGTGTGGTTGCGGTAAGTGGCCAGACGATTACACTCGACAAGGAAGTGTCGGTACAACCAGGGAAGAATTATCAGTTGCTGATTCGTAGCAACGCTACGGATATCGTCTCTACGTTTAACGTAGTAAATGTATCAGGTCTCAATGTGATTGTTAAAGAGGCTATACCGGTGCAGCCTGATGCGGTATATGCATTCGGAGAAATTTCTAAATCGGCTAAGCCATTTCGTGTGTTGGCTATTACAAAGACACTATCAGAAATGACTCGTAAGATCCAATGCATGGAATACTATCCAGAACTCTATGTATCAGATGATGGCACGGTGCCAAGTATTGATTATACGAATCACGGTGCATCTGATATTCAATCAGTAGGGTTAGTGAGCGATGTCTATGGTGCTAATGGCATCATGTATTCACGCATAGGTGTAACGTGGCAGTTACCTCGTGATGGAAAAGTCTCAAACGTAGTCGTAAATTACCGAAACGTAAAAAGCGATACGTGGACATATATCGGAAACTACCCGGCATCCACAAATACTACCACGATATCTGATGTGCTGCTAGGTGCGACCTATGAGGTGCGGGTACAGGCTATTAATGAGTTAGGACAGTTAACTACTGGCGTAACAAAATCTATAGCCATACCTAAGCTGCAAACGCCAGAGGATGTTCAGAATTTACACGTTATAAGTCGATACAATCAAACGGCCGATAAAAGTGTTTACTACGACTTACAAGTGCTATTTGACCCGCCTAGTAATCCTGCCAATTTCGATGTGGCGGAGATTTGGTATCTCTTAAAATCGAAAAGTGGAAAACCTGTAACGGGGCAAGAATGGCAGTATGCTGGCAGTAGTAATAGTCAGGTTATTATCAAATCATTAGGTCCAGGTGAGGAGTATCGAATCAAAGCAATCTCGGTTGACCGATTTGGCAACCGAGCAGAAACAGCCCAAATGGTTGATGTGATAGTCAAACCAATGGATGCGATACCTGATATGCCTAGTAATTTTGGTATTACGTTCGGTAGAAATGCCACCGCATCATGGGATGAGGTGCTGAATGCTGATGTCGACTATTACGAATTACGTACCGATAATAATCCTGGTAAAGATACGAATGCTTTATTGGCAAGAGTTAAAGGTACATCTGCTGTACTTACCCTATCTAAACGAGCGGATACTGTTTACTTATATGCTCGCAGCACGTTGGGCAAATACTCGACTGCAGCAACATATGAATATAACGTTCCGCAGTTGGCCGCGCCTGAGCTTGTAGTAAAAAGCCAGTTAGGAGGATTTAATCTATACTTCTCAACTAAGCCCGCACAAGCATATGCAATCAGATGCCATGTGATCGGAGATGAACGCACCGATGATTTTGAAACTACTAGCACCATGCTGACATATTCGAACTCAGCCGGAATATACCGGATACGTTGCTCGTTTGTTGATGTGTTCGGAGATGGACTCGTTAACGAGAAGCAAGTCGTGATTAAGACACAAATTGATGCGAGCTTGCTAGACCTTGAGTCTCTCGGGCTGAATAAAGTTGATGAGCGAATTAAGGAGCTTGATAAGAAATTCAATACGAATTCTGAAGAGACCACTAGAAGAATTACGAATTTGGCGTCACATATGGAATCTCGCATTACTGAGCTAGCTGGTAGCATCGATTTGCAAGTTAAAAAAAGTATTGGTGAGATTGATGGTGGTGAGTTGGTGTCTCGCATTAATCTCAGTCAGTCCGGGGTATACATTGCGGGGAAATTGATTCACATCACTGGAGCGACTAAGTTCGATGATAACGTCATTGTTAATAAGATGATTCAGGCCAACGCAGTTACTGCCGATAAATTACATGTTGATAGTTTATCGGCGGTGTCCGGTACAATCGGGTTACTTCGTTCGAGAGAGACCGGTGCTCGTGTTGAGATTCAAGATAATCTTATTACAGGTTTTGATGATGATAATAACCCTCGTATTAAACTTGGGTGCTGGTAGGAGGTATTATGGAACCGCATGTATTAGCTTATGATGCTAACGGCAATATCATACTAAATCTCAAGGAAAGGCTCACACGTATTGAGGGGCGGATGTATGTATCTGACATTCCTAATCGACGTCAACAAATTACCGTGAATGGATTGCAGCCTGGGCAACATGTCTGGGCTGCAGCCATGGGACAGTACTTAGTGGCAGAGGTTAGGGGCAATATCATAACATATTATTTTGCAGTGTCCCAGGATGAATATAATATCAATCGTCAATTTAAGGATCTTACATATGAAGGGTGGCTGGCGTATGGAATTTATTAACATCCAGAATAAAGAAGGCGTCACGATTATAAACGATACCTATGACAATCTAGTATATCTTAGTTTCCCTAAACAAAAAGAGGCAGTTCTCTACACCGGGGCAATGAGGGGGATAACGCCAACGGTTCAAATCCCGCTCAAACCTGTAGCTTACACTCCTATGATGGTGCCTACAAGTAAATTCCAGTATGGATATATTGCAGGGGAGGCTAACGTAATCCAGGTCTTTTATGCCACTAATTACGCATATCATGGTAACGCACCTCTTATAGCAGTATCAGTTCCACAAGGATATGAATTCGCAGCTCAGTGGGTTCATAAACGTCGTGAGCAATTAATGGTACTGATGGTGGATGTAATTAAGCCAGGCGAAAAGGTAACGCAAGCAATGGTTGACGAAGTGAAAGCTGGCATCAAGTTCTATTGTTTTGGTTACTTCGAGGACGTTGCAGCCAATGCAGACACGCCTCGAATCCGATTTGTTGACAAGGTAGGAAGTAGTAAGCCTAATACAGCGTTGCAGGTTCTTGGCCGTCACAAATATTATAAAGCGTCTTGGGCAACAGATTACAATCTGCAGAACGATGTGATATATGATAGCCGCATCAGGTACCTACGTGTAATTGATCACTATGCGCACGATTGGTATAACCAGTTATCAAACTACGTTCCGGATACTTTTACAAACATGGCCCGTGACCCAAAGTCATATGGCGTCAAGGTTGCAATTATACCCATGTCCGTAATCGATGTATCCGTTTGGGGGCCAAATATCAATAATGGAGATAAAAAGTCACACACGGGGCGAGTGTGGCAAATGTTCAGATTTCACGATGAGAGTACCGTATCGTTGAAATCGTATCAGTTCATTGATTGGAATACAGTCACCACGTATCCTGTAGGTTGCTCGGGTAAAACCACATCTCAGTATTTGGTGGTCGATGTGACCGGGTACGATAAACAAGGTACGATTCCATTCAATTAAGGGAGATGATAATTAATGAATGTAAAAGATATAGACCTCAATATTGGCGAGGATTTCGGGATAGTTTACGCAGTCCAAGATGACAATGTGGATTTGACAGGGTTTAAGTCAGTATTCGCCATACGAAAGCGAGCAAGTGGTCCGCTTGTTATTAAAGTACAAGGGGTAGCATCTGGGAAGATTGCGACATTCAATATTTCCGGAAAGGATACCCTAGAAATTAAGTCCTTTGGTGAGCATGTGTATGATGCTTTTGCATATAAGGAATCGGAGCCTAGCCGATACTACAAACTGGGCATGGGGGTAGTCAACATAATTCAGGATGTGGGCATGCATGATTAGAGGAGGAATGTATTATGCAAAACAAAGCGTTACCAGTAAGATTTGAAGGTCCAGTTAAAGTAGAGGCGGAAGTAAAAGCAACCTTGGTAGGCAATAATGGAAAAAGTGCTTATGAAATTGCTTTAGCACATGGATTCGTAGGAACCGAGGAGGAGTGGTTGGAATCCTTAAAAGCGAAGATGCCTAACTTATCAGGCGTTGTTTCAGCACTTCAAGGTAAGAACATTCTTATTAATAGCGGTACCCTTGAAGCGATATTAACTGCTATTGTCCATGCGTTGGATGAACAGCCTTACGCACCACTTACATTTAACGAACTAAGAAAAGGGGATACTGAAATTCGAGTATCCGGGCAAGATGGCTTTAAAGTTCGAGTGAGCGGCAGTGCAGAAGCTGTTGAAATCCAATCCGGAAGTGCAACTATTAGAATTCAGCCTTACGGTGCAGATGATATTTATCTTGAATATCTTAACTTAATCGATCATGTCATTGGCACTGTTAAAATCAAAGGTCTTATTGGATTCAATCCGGAAACGGCTACAGAAATTTTACCTAAGCAATTTTATGGCCGCAGCGATTTAGAAGGATTATTAGAATGTCCTAACGTAGTTAAAGTAGGTGCTGAAGCATTTGTAGGTTGTGAGTATTCCGTAGTGAAGTTGCTAAAGGCTACTGATATTCACCCGGACGCATTTAAAATTTCTGAGATTAAAGTTTTAGAAATTCCTTCTTTTATATGGAAGGATGAAAATTTAAATCTACATGATAAGTTTGGTAATGAATATGGTCCGAATAAAATTATTGTAGCTGATGAGTCTATTCCTCCTAGCAATATTAGCATTGCTAAGGTAGATTTAGAAATTTATAATCATGACTCTAGTAAAAAATGGGACGTATACCGTAATAAATGGAAAGAAGCATAAGGAGTTCATAAATGGACGAAATTAGATTATTGCTAATGGACTTCGGAATACCTCCTTATTTTGCGGACATTGGATTCTGGGTAACCCTGTTAGGGGTTATCTGGGCCGCCCTTCGGGGCTCGTTTCGTGCGATGGTGTGGTTTTTAGAACACACTTCGCTAGTTGCGGTTAAGCAAGAATTAGATGACCATTTGGCTCGGCGTATGGATAAGCAACGTAAAGATTATGATGATAAGTTATCCGATGCTATCAATAGTATCGCTGATTTAACAAAAAGTAATCAGGAAATATTAAAGCAGTTGGTCAAGCTGGAAGAACGAGATGCTGCGAAGTTCCACAGGCTCAATAACCTCGAAACCACAGTTCAGAGTCTGAGCACTGAACTGATGCATATCCAAGTTCTAAACAATATGCCAATAGGAAGAAGTATCACGCTCAGTACCGATGATATAGGAGGTGACTGATAATGAAATATCAAATCATGAACCGACTGAAATCAGCATATGGTGCTGTTCGTGTTGCTAATATTAGACCTACTGGAGTACTAGCGACACGGATTCTAGTGCTTGTTATGCTAATTCCTATTTGGTTAGTCATAACAGAGTATGTTATGGCATTTGCTAGGGGTTATGTATCAAGTGAAACTAATAAGTTGATTGATGTTGGGCTCAATATTATTGACCACATATTCATTCCTAGCGTATTGACAGCCGTAGTAGGCTTCCTAGGCCTTTGGTTGGATAGAAACAATAATGGTGTCCCTGATAAATTAGAAGGAGGTAGTAGTAATGACGAAAATATTTATAAATCCAGGTCATGATATTGACCTGGACTCTGGAGCAGTAAATCCTAACACAGGACGTCGTGAATGCGACGTTGCTCGTGATGCGGGTAAGTTATTGGCTTGTTATTTACAAACTGCAGGATGTGAAGTTAGAACTTTACAAAATGATGATTTAGGTCTTGTGTGTGAAACGTCTAACGAATGGGGAGCGGATATATTCGTATCGCTCCATTGTAACGCTTTTAATACGCAAGCTCGTGGCACAGAAACTTTGTATAAGTCATTTAATGGGCAACGGTTAGCAAACGACATTCAAAGTCAAATTATCCGTAGTATTAATACGGTTGATCGTGGTGTAAAACAGCGTACCGATTTATGGGTATTAAACGGCACGGATGCGACAGCCGTGTTAGTTGAAATGGCATTCATAGACAATGATGATGATTTAGAACTACTTAATAATGACCTTGATACTATTGTGCGTGCTATCGCAAGGGGCATTACTGATTACGCAACAGGAGGGGAATAATGTATGACAAAATCAAAGTACTATTTGATAACCCTGCTTATCGCTATATTATTGTCTGTGGTATTGGGCTCGTCATCTGCCTTTGCATCGGATACATTTTCTACCAACCAAGCGGAACAGACTATCAACGTGCCCGTGAGTCAGTGGAACGAATTGAAAAGCAACAACGAGAAAGCATTGAACTTAATAAACGCATCCAGCGTTCCATTGACAGAAGCGCAGACTATAGCCGTGAAGCAAAAGGAAGAATTGAACGAAGCACACAATACAATCGACAAATTAACGACCGAATTGGACAAAGCCAAAGCGGACTTAGTGAAGCAAGAAGTTACCTTGAACGAAATGTCGAGCTCTATAGACGAATTGAAGAACAAAATAGAGAACGACAAGAAAACAATCAAGCGACTACGAATGCAACGCAACCTATCCCAAATACTGGGAGCGGGTGCGACAATCGGAGTAGTAATTCATCGATGACTGAGAGGTGATCCAAGCATCTCCCTACCATACGAGGGCGGACGTGTGGATTAATGGTAAATACACAAAAGACCTTACTGGGAATATGTCCTGGTAAGGTCTTTTTTTTGTTTATAAGTAGTAATTGCAGATAAGATAAAATTATGGTGTAATTAGGGTAATAATAGGAGGTGGGAGTAATGCTGAAAGTATTTAACAAGGATCCACACTTTATGAGGGACGCAGTAATCGTAGATAGCTACGAAGCTGCATGGGATATAATATGCTCCATGGAACAGAGGTTAGGCAAGGGCATCCTTGCTGTTGGCAGGGAGACTTGGGATGATCTTAAATTGACTGAGCATTTCCCAAATTTTGTTTGGGCAGACGATGTAAAGGCGGTATATGTTAATAGTGATAAAACTTTAATAATTGCTGCTCCGTCAAAGTATAACCGAGCCAACGTTTTGAAGCTTATCAAATTTTTTGGACTCCACTATTCTATCCGAGAAATATAAATGTGAGCGTGTTAAATTCCGTTTAAAACTAAAACGGTTGCTTAACCGTTGCTCAACCTAAAACACATAAAATCCAGTAATGACGTGGATAGATGGCACTTTTGAATAATTTCCGCTGAGTAATCACAAATAAAACACGCCCCTCATTGAGGGGCTTTTTATTTTGCCTAAATTTGCGTAACTTAGTATAATAGGACTATTAAGAATTATATTATAGTAAGGGAGTTAATCTTGTTTTATACAGTACTTATCATTTGGTTATTATTGGACCAATTAACTAAATATTATGTAATGAATCATTTTTTGTTAGGTGAATCTTTACCTGTTATTCCTAATGTATTTCATCTTACCTATATTATCAATCGCGGTGCAGCCTTTGGCATGTTAGCGAATCAACGATGGTTTTTTTTACTAGTAGCTTTTATTCTATTAGCTGTTTGTGCTTTTTATTGGAAGCGATTAGCTAAGGGCCATTGGACTTTGCAAATCGGATCCGCCTTATTAGTCGCAGGTGCAATTGGTAATGGCATTGACCGATACATGATTCATGGGGTAGTGGACTTTTTTGATTTTCGTGTATGGCCTATTTTTAATGTGGCAGATATTGGTATTTGTATAGGTGTAGCTTTTGTTGTATTTTATTTGTTTTCATTGAAAGAGGACCATGAATAACTTTCATCATTAGGACCCTTTATAAATCATTGACTTGATTCGTCAATAAATATATATCTTATACTTGACTCAAAGAGGAATAGAGGATGAATGAATATATTGTAAGTGCTGAGCAAGAAGGCATGAGACTAGATGTATTTTTAACTGAACAGATGGAAGGATCTCGTAGCTATATTCAAAGTTTAATTAAAGGTGGTCATGTTACAGTAGGTGATAAAGTAGGGAAGGCTAATCTTCGGCTTACACCTGATACCGTAATTCATGTAGAAATCCCAGAGCCTGAATCGATTGAGGTTAAACCTGAGGATATCCCTTTAGATTATTTATACGAAGATCACGATATTGTTATTGTTAATAAACCTCGTGGCATGGTGGTGCACCCTGCAGTAGGAAATTATTCTGGAACCCTTGTAAATGCTCTATTATTCCATTGTAAGGACCTATCAGGCATTAATGGTGAAATTAGGCCAGGTATTGTGCATCGCTTAGATAAAGATACGTCTGGCGTTATGATGGTGGCAAAAAATGATGCAGCGCATATTGGTTTAGCAGAACAAGTAAAAGCACATTCTGCAAGACGTACGTACTGGGCGCTAGTACAAGGCAATATTGTAGAAGAAAAGGGGACTATAAAGGCGCCTATTGGACGCCATCCTAAGGACCGTATGAAAATGGCTGTTGTCTTTGAAAACAGTAAAGATGCAGTAACACATTTTAAAGTATTGGAGCGTTATGGTCATCAAACATTGGTTGAATGTAATTTGGAGACTGGCAGAACCCATCAAATTCGTGTTCACTTTGCTCATATTGGACATCCTGTTGTTAATGACCCATTTTATGGATATAGACGTATGGATTTTCCTATAGAAGGGCAAGCATTACATTCTAAATCGTTAGATGTTAAACACCCTATTACAGGTGAAGAAATGCACTTTGAAGCACCGGTACCAGCTGATTTTGAGGCGTGCTTAGAATTTGCTAAGACCTACCGTGAAGATAAACGAAAATAGTCTAAATGTTTACATTGATTGTTTAAGTACTTATTTTTACTACTTATTTGGATATAGGGGCATAGAACAATCCTATGCTGTAAGGGCGTATATATGGAAAAGAAACGCTTATTAATGGATCAAGACGCTATAATGCGTGCGATTCGTCGTATTAGTCATGAAATTTTAGAACGCAATAAAGGTTTATCTAATGCGTTAATTGTAGGTATTGAACGGCGTGGTGTCATTTTGGCAAAACGTTTACAAGCGGAAATTGAGCGTATAGAAGGTATTCATATTGATTGTGAGTCTTTGAATGTTGCAGTGTATCGTGATGATCGTGATGCTCGTCCTAAAGAGGGGGAACCGTGTACGATTGATACAACGGAAAAGACAATTATCCTTGTAGATGATGTTTTGTATACGGGCCGTACTATTCGTGCTGCTTTAAATGCATTAATGACGGCTGGCAGACCAAGATCTATTCAATTGGCCGTCCTCGTCGATCGTGGTCATCGTGAATTGCCTATACGAGCGGACTATGTAGGTAAAAATATTCCTACATCACATCTTGAAAGTGTACGCGTTGCCGTCGCTGATCTGGATGGTGAAGAAGGGGTTACAATACAGGAATAATCTGTATTGTAACCCCTTCTTCTTTTTGAGTATTACTATATAATAAGATGATTAACTTAATAAAATTAAATTATTTGACTCTTATATTTATGTGCAGAATGTTTCTACCAGATTGTAGTTCTGCTTATTTTATGTATTGTGGCGTATAGGTGTAGTCCATATGACCCATTCGTTTAACTTCATTATGTAAGCATAAGGCTTGTATATCTGTAGCTAATGTATCAATTTGATGCATCGTTTGTCCCAACGTATTTAATTCATTAGGTGCTTTGGCCCATTTTTGAATAAGTGGTATTTCAAAATCATTTCGAAGCCATTGACGACCTCTATCGTTGAAGGCCAGTAAACGAGCATATTGTGGCGATTCCTGTATAGCACTTTGTAGTAAATCTTTTTGTATTCCTAAGGTGAGATAGGCTCCCATTCGTTGTAAACGGGCATAGGTATAGCGCTTTGATTTTATTTGCTTCATAACCAGGTCCCACGTAGGTTGTTGGGCCGCTTTGGACCATAAGTGTTCAATGCCTTCACTGAACTCTCCAAAGCTTTCTAGCTCCTTAGTTGAAGTACGACGACTTAAGGTATGGACCATATCATAGTAGCGGTTATAGTTTACATAAGCACCATTAGAAATTATATTAGTCATATCGTCTGCAATAGTCTTAGGAATGATTGACTGAAGTTGTAACTCTATTTTACTATTTAGTGTATTTAATTTTGTTAATGTAGTTGCAGTTGAATTTGAATTTGAAGTTGTATTTGTATTTGTATTTGTATTTGTACTTGCACTGGTCGTTGTATCTATATCTGTAGAAGTGTAGATACTATTTTTATTACAATTGTTACTACCTGTAGCCATATTTGTTATAAGTTTACGCAATGCTGTACCAGAAGGAAAATCTTTTGTAATATTCGCGTCGTGATGATCTGATGTGCGTAAGATTGGTATATATTTTAAGGAAGGATAATAGGTAAGTCCTGCCCGAATATATTCAAGTCCTAACAGTGCATTAGGGGTGTTGAGCATCTCTGTATTAAGGGCTTTACGGAAGGCAGAGCCATAGGACATACCTTCGTTAATATAGGTCCGTAATACTGTTTGAGTACTTTCACAATCCATACGTTTAGTTATATCAACGAGTGTATCTAGATCAGCCGTTTCAGAACCAAAGGAGAGTGCATCGATATGTAAAGCTTTTACCATGCGAATAGCACCTGTTCCAAACAGTTGTGCACTACCCAAAGAATAGAGTGTAGGTAGCTCGATAACGATGTCTGCACCACCGAGAATAGCCCAACGAGCACGGTCAAATTTAGAAAAAATAGCAGGTTCTCCTCGTTGTACAAAGGAACCACTCATGATACAAATGCGCAGCGCTTCAGGATGCTCTTGTGCTAAGGTATGTAATTGATGCGCATGTCCATTGTGAAATGGATTATATTCACAGATGATACCGATTGTTTTCATAGTGACTCCTTTCATTATTGTTAGTGTAACAAAGCGAAGAAATGCTGTAAATAACATTTCATGATATCCATATAAAAGGTCTGGTTATAGAAATGATGTTATGTGCAAATATTAAGTTTAGTATAGATTTTCTTGACACTATAGGCTATAATTAACTGTAAATGCTGAATTGATGTGAGGTATATGATGAAACAAAATTGGAAACGTACATTACAAGGGGCTCTGCTCGGTGCTGTGCTGCTAGCAATGGCGGGATGTGGCTCTACAAATGTAATGGATACATATAGTTTTGGCCATCAAGTTATCCGTGCTGGTCAATCTGAAATTACCATTGCTTTGCCTTATGAAATGGGTAAAAGTACAAAAAATATGTCTGATAAGGGGTATCCAATTGATATTTATGGATCTGTTACAGAACATATGGTAATTGAGGTTGAGGCTTTACGGCCTGGTGAAAATAAACCTTTACCTACGGTAGATGAGTATATTAATCACAGTAAGTCTGAATTTGCTAAAGTAGGCGCGACCATCAAAGAAGAGTCCGTAGCATTAGAAGGTGCATCTGCTAAAAAGCTTGATGTTACTGTTACATCACAAGGACAAATATTTAGAATTTCTCAATACGTATTCTTAGATCATGGCGTATTGTGGAATATAGTCTACCAATATCCTGAAAAGGATCAGGTAGGTGCTGATATCAGCAAAGAAATTCAAAACAAGATTCAAGTTACACAACAGAAAGAGGGTTAATCGATGAACGTATTAGTAGTTAACTGCGGTAGTTCTTCCTTGAAGTATCAATTACTTGATATGACAACTGAAACAGAATTGGCAAAAGGTCTTTTTGAAAAGATTGGTGATCAAGATGCTATCTTCACTCACAAACGTCCTAATGCAGATAAATTAGAACGGGTTGAACCAATTTTGAACCATAAAGAAGCGCTTCGCATTTTGCTAGATATTTTAGTTGATGCTGAATTTGGTGTTATTTCCTCTATGGATGAAATCGATGCTGTAGGTCACCGTGTAGTACACGGCGGTGAAAAATTTGCTGATTCCGTATTGATTACTCCAGCAGTTATGGAAGCATTGGAAGAATGTGCTTCTCTTGCACCATTGCATAACCCACCAAACATTCAAGGTATTGAAGCTTGTGAAGCTATTATGCCAAATGTACCTCAAGTTGCTGTATTTGATACTGCATTCCATCAAACTATGCCAAAAGAAGCATATATGTATGCGCTTCCTTACTCTTATTATGAAGATTATGGTATTCGTCGTTACGGCTTCCATGGTACATCCCATAAATATGTAGCGCAACGTTGTGCAGAATTAATGGGTAAACATATGACTGATCTTCGTATCATCACATGCCACTTGGGTAATGGTTCCTCTGTGGCTGCTATTAAAGGTGGTCGCTCCATCGATACTACAATGGGCTTTACTCCATTGTCCGGTTTGATCATGGGTACGCGTACAGGTGATATTGACCCTGCTATCGTTCCATTCTTGATGGAAAAAACAGGTATGACCTATGAAGAAATCGATAGAGTTATGAATAAAGAATCCGGTGTATTAGGGATTTCTGGTGTATCCAATGACTTCCGTGTGATTGAAGAAGCTGCTGCTAACGGCAATAAACGCGCACAATTGGCATTGAATATGTTCCATTACAAAGTTCGCCGTGTAATCGGTGCCTTTGCTGCTGTTATGGGCGGTGTAGATGCTATTATCTTTACTGCAGGTATCGGTGAAAACGGTATCGGTAACCGCGATGCAATTTGTAATGGTTTGGAATACTTAGGTACTCGTATTGATTCTGAACGCAATAATGTTCGTGGTAAAGAACAAGAAATCAGTGTTGAAGGCTCTAAGGTTAAAATCTTCGTAATTCCTACAAACGAAGAAATCATGATTGCTCGTGATACTCAACGTATTACAGCAGCGTTGAAAAAATAATATAGTTCGCATCTGAACTGAGTGACTAATAGAGTCATAAAACCCCGTCTATATCTTGGATATAGACGGGGTTTTTGTAGTTTTTATGCATAGAATATCTTATAATAGGATGTATAGTTATTAATTAGTGATTTCTTTAAAAGGGGTAAAGCATGACAGTATTATATGAAGAAAAATCTCAGCGCACCAGAAGTGCAGAGTTATTGGTAGTATTTTTTGTGATTTTATTGTTGTGTGCAGCAGCTTATACAACGTATCGCAGTATTCAATTACATACGGTTTTATTAGCTGAGTATTTTATTGAAATCATGGCCATCATTGTTATGGTTAAACAGGCTGTTAGTCGATATACATATATTTTGACAGATACAAAGCTTGTGATTGAAGAGAACTCTATCTTTAGAAATCGTCATTTTGAAGTAGATTATAACATGATTGATGGGGTGTTCAAGTTTGAACGTGAGTTGTTGACAAATATTAAATACCGCTATAAATATAGAAAATGTTCTACCTCTGACCCGCGCCCGATTTGGTCTCTTGTGTATTCTATTGTAGATGGAAATAAAGTTAAAAATGGCCGTTTGTTGTTGAAAGCCGACGATAGATTCTTTGAAATATTAGAAGAGCATGTGCCTGGCCGTATTCGTGTGCCTCAAGCGGATATTGTATTTTATGCAGCGGTGCGAGCTGATGCGGTAAAACATGGGGAAGATGTACAAGAATATTATGAAAGATTAATTTCTTCAGAAGAAGATAAAGGAACAACTATGTAAGGGATGGTAAGTTCTGGGGGATAGGCAGGATAGTTTAGTTATACCAAGAATTTTATGTACAAGTTTTTTAATACGAAGGAGCGTATATGGCTGGATTATATTTGGCGAGTCAATCACCACGTAGAACTGAATTATTAACACAGGTTGGGATTGATCATACTGTTGTATCCAGTACTTATGAGGAATCTAATGAGGGTTACGACAACCCTATTGAAATGGTGAAAGCCCAAGCATTAGGTAAGGCTCGTTGTGCTGTAGGTGTTCCAGACGGAAGTATTGTGTTAGGCGCAGATACTATTGTTGTCCTTGATAATAAAGTATTAGGAAAGCCACATGATGAATCCGATGCACGCCATATGTTGGAGCATTTATCGGGTAGAGCACATTCTGTAATCACTGGAGTCGCGTTACTCATCAAAGGGGAGGAGATAGTTTTTCACAATGAAACAAAAGTATATTTTAAACAATTAGCACCCTTTGAAATCGAGTCTTATATTGCTAGTGGGGAACCGATGGATAAGGCTGGAGCTTATGGCATCCAAGGAAAAGGTGCATTATGGGTAGATAAAATAGAGGGCTCTTATACTAATGTGGTAGGGTTACCAGTTGAACATGTATACGAGGAACTGTGCAAGGCGTTAGGGGCAAAATAGTACTAGCGTATTAGACAGATAGTGATATAATTGGCTGTGCTGTGCTGTGCTGTGCTGTGCTGTGCTGTGCTGTGCTGTGCTGTGCTGTGCTGTGCTGTGCTGTGCTAAATAATTTTTAAGAGAGTAGATGTGTTTATTGTTTGATTTACAAATGGTGTTATCTATTTGAATGGAGAGATTCTATGGAAGTACCAACAGTAAGTGTAAAAGATATGCTACCATTCCAGCGCCCTCGAGAAAAATTTCTCGCCTTAGGCCCTTCACATATGGCAATGGAGGAGTTGTTGGCTATTTTATTGCGCACAGGGGTAAAGGGGCAATCTGCGATTTCTTTGGCAAGTGATATCCTACAATCCTTTGATGATGGCGTATATGGTCTTAACCGAATGACCGTAGATAATCTAATCAAAATCAAGGGTATTGGTAGAGATAAAGCAGTGACGCTATGCGCAGCACTTGAAATGGGTAGGCGTCTAGGGGAGCTTAAGATTAAAGAGACTTATGAAGATTTTTCGCAACCTTTTGTAATAGCTCAATATGTGATGGAGCGACTGCGTCACGAAGATGTGGAACATGTGTGGGCTGCCATGTTAACATCTCGAAATAAGCTTATTCAGTTGGAACATATCTCTAATGGTGGATTGGTATCAAGTCTTGTAGAGCAAAGAGCAGTATTTAAAAAAGCTATAGCATGCAATGCAGCGGCTATTATCCTAATCCATAACCACCCGTCAGGTGATAGTAGACCAAGTGATGAAGATATACGGCTAACGAAAATGTTTGTTAGTGCTGGTCAATTTATGGGGATTCCTGTACTCGATCATATTGTTATAGGGGATAATGAATTTACGAGCCTCAGCGAAATTGGTAAATTGAGCTGAGCCTAAATAAACTGAACAAAGCCAAGTAAGATTATTAAAAGCATTCATTTTGAACTATACCTAATTTTGACGCATGGGTAAGTTCCTATAAATGAGTGCTTTTCCTTATTGTGTATGAGATTGTATGTATGAAGTTATGTAATTTTTATGTATGACTTATGAGTACAGGGATTATGCGTTATCTGTGCTTTTAACAAAAGGAAAGGTACTGATATCAATGGAAAAAGTCGCGTTATATATGGTAAAATGGAATGATGATGTAATGAAGGAGAAATTACTATGAGTTCCATTTTACCTACTCTAGGAAAAGATGTAAGTATAGATATTGGTTCCATACAAACGCGCCTCATGGGGGGGACGCGAGGGACTGTTATAAGCGAACCATCGATTATAGCAACTGATACAAAACAAGAAAAAGTAGTAGCCGTTGGTGATGAAGCGGCGCGCCTCGTATTGCGCATGCCCGATATATGGCGTCCGTTAACGCCTTTAAAGGATGGATTTATAGTTGACTATCGCGTTATGCATACTATGCTTAGCTACTTTCTTAATAAGGTGTCTAATGCATTGCGTCGAGCCCGCGTTGTCGTAGGGGTTCCTTGTGGGATGACCGATGTTGAGCAACGAGCCATGATGGATGCTGTTATTCAAGCTGGTGCTCGAGAGGTATTTCTTATCGAACGACCTGTGGCGGCTGCTATTGGTTGTGGTGTGCCTATCTTTGAAGCACAAGGATCTATGATTATTGATATCGGCGGTGGCACTATTGATATGGGGATTGTTTCTTTAGGTGGTATCGTAGATAGCAAAACAATTCGTTTTGGTGGTTCTGATATTAATAATGCCTTATTACGCTATGTGCGTGAGTGTTTTGGCATTATCGTATCTGATGAAACTATAATAGATATTAAGCATACATTAGGAACAGCTGTCGCTCCTTTAGAGGATGCAGAGTATGCCTTTCAAGGGCGCGATATGATGAACGGCTTAGGTAGACGTTGTGTGATTCATCAATCTGAAGTGTACCAAGTTGTAAATGAATGTTTGATAGGACTCTTGGATGAGGTTAAGCAAATGATTCGTGCTACGGCACCAGAAATCGTGGCTGATATTATGCAACATGGCATATGGCTTACTGGCGGTACAGCAAGACTATCTGGATTAGCGGATCGGATTGGTACTGAAGTAGGTGTACCTGTTCACGTTCCTGAAGCACCTGAAACAAAAGTTGTGGTAGGCCTTAATGGGGCCTCATCTGATTTGGTGAGCTTATCGCGTTTTATTGTAAATTCTAAGAATAGAAAGGGCCGAGACTAGCATGATACAGTCAGATAAAAAGTTAATTATCATCGTTGTCATTGGTTGTATCCTAATGTCATTGCTCGGCTTTGCGTGGAAGCAACGGACTAGTATTCCCTTTGTTACGGTTACCCTTGAAGGAATTACAACGCCTTTCTCTTATGGGTCAGCTCGTTTATTAGAGGGCGTCCAAACTAGCTTTACAGTACTTAATAATGCTATTTTCTCTACTATCGAACGCGAAGAGGAAGCATCTCGTAAAGCTACATTGGAACAAAAGGTAGTTAACTACGATGAAGTAGTGGCAGAGAATATTCGCCTTCGTCAGCTTTTAAACTATAAGAGTAGCCATCCAGAATTCTCCATGACCTTAGCAGGTATCATTACAAAGGATTACGGTACTTGGACAAATACTTTCACCATTGATAAAGGGAGTGAAGAAGGTATGGCAGTTAATATGGCTGTTGTTGTACCTAGTGGTGTCGTTGGTTTTATTACAGATGTATATCCGCATTCTGCTCGCGTTCAAACCATTCTTGATCCGCGTAGCGCAATAGGTATCCTTGTACAACGACCTGAATCTCGTTTGTCTGGCGTTGTAAAAGGTAATGGCAATACACCTCGTACACCATCTATGGTAAATATTGCTCGCGATGGTGATGTATTGGTAGGTGATAAGTTGATTACCTCTGGATATGGAGGCATTTATCCGAAAGGTCTACCTGTTGGCAACGTGCAATCTATCGAAAATGATTCGGAAGGATTTGTTAAAAATGCGGTAGTCACACCGAGTGTAGATTTTCATCGTTTAGAAGAAGTTTTTGTGCTTACCTCGTCTTCTCTAAGCGCACCACAAAAACCAGAACTTGAGCCTAAACTTGTGCCTCAAACACAACGAGATCAAGTAGAGGGTGCAAAGGGGGCCGTTAAACAATGATGCGTCTAGCTTTAGCTCTCTCTGGATTTTTAATATATTTTATACAAGCGCAATTATTGCCTACTATTTTCCATACAAATTGGTTACCAAACTTAATTTTGACGATAATTGTTATGATTACTTTATTTAAAGGTCGTCGTATGGGGCTGATATCCGCTGTTGTTGGGGGTATCGTACATGATGTATTGATATCTAACTTTTTTGGGCTCCATCTATTCCCTTACGTAATTGTGGTATACCTACTATCTGCCGTAAAGCATCGTATCTATGAAGAACGCTGGTATTGGTCTAGTGGTATAGTAGCTATTTGTACGCTGCTAGATGGCGTTATTCGTAGCTTTATGATATTAGCTAGTGGTGGCGATTTGCACTTTGGACTATACTTGTGGCATATGGTATTACCCGTGATGTTCTGGAATGGCTTGTTAGGCGCTATTGTGCATGGTTTGTTATGGCGTAAAGATGATGAACAACAAGGTTATATTTGGTAAGGATTAAGGGGGTGAAAGAGTGCTTGAAGGCCTCTATAAACGAAGAAAAACGAATCGCTTTGATGTACTCTTTTACATTGTAGCCGGCATATTTATAGTCTTGGCATTACGCCTGATGACGTTGCAAATCTTGTCTGGTGGTTATTACCAAGCTAAGGCAGAAGGCAACCGTTTGCGCATGGTATCCATGACAGCTGCTCGTGGTATTATGTACGATCGAAATGGTCAGATCTTAGTAGGTTCTAGACCGGCATACACTATCTCCATTTTGCCTACGGGGAAGGCTCTAGACGAAGGTGAAGTTGCTAAGTTGGCAACTTTGCTGAAAATTAAACCAGAAGATATTACAAAAAAGGTAAATGATCATAAATATGGTTATGAGCCAATTCGTATTGCTAATGATATTTCTATGGATGTAGTTACAAGCATCGAAGAGCATCGTCATGAATTACCAGGTGTTACCATAGATGTAGAACCACTTCGCTATTATCCATATGAAACGATGGCTTCTCAGCTCTTTGGGTATGTGGGTGAAGTGAGCGAAGAAGAATTAGAAGAGCTAAAACAGCAAGATCCAAATACCCTTATTAGTGGTGGTACTATTTTAGGCCGTTCTGGTCTTGAAAAACTATATGATTCCATCTTGCGTGGCACTGATGGTGGTAAACAGGTAGAGGTTGATGCTACAGGCCGACCGGTTGCGGAGGTAGATAGAAAGCATACAGTGCCTGGATCTAATATCCATTTGACAATAGATGCAAATCTACAAAAGGCTGCTGAAGAAGCTGTTAAGAACCAATTAGAACAGTTGCGTGCCCAAGGCATTCCAGCTCAAGGAGCTGCTGTAGTAGCAATGGATCCAAATACGGGTGCCATTTTGGCCATGGTCAGCGCCCCTGAGTTTAACCCTAATTGGTTTGCGAAGGGGATTACAACGGCACAGTGGAATCAATTGAATAACGATAAGAATCATCCATTTGATAATAAGGTTATTTCTGGTGAATATCCACCAGGTTCTCCGTTCAAGATTATTACAGGTACGGCGGCTTTAGATCTTAAAAAGGTTACCCCTGAAGAAATGATTTTTGATAGTGGTAAACATTGGCTTATCGATAAACGAAATGCAGAAGGTGAAGCATTAGGGTGGCTTAACTTTAATAAAGCTCTTGCAAAATCAGATAATGTTTACTTCTATGAAATGGGCAATCGCGTTGGCATAGAAGGACTTGTAAAATATGCTGGCTACTTTGGTATTGGCGAAAAGACAGGCATCAATCTTGTTGGTGAGGCCTCTGGTAATATGGCAAGTCCTGCTTATAAACGCAAAGTGTATGATGAAGATTGGTATTTAGGTGAAACCTTTGATGCGGCCATAGGTCAGTCTTTTACTTTGGTGACACCATTACAAATGGCTGTTATGCTTAGTGAAGTAGCAAATGGTGGCATTAAATACCGCCCATATGTAGTGAGCCGTATTGATAATAAGGATGGCACGCCAAAAGAAATCTTTGGCCCAGACAAGCTCGGTATCTTACCTGTACCAAAAAATATTATGGATCTTGTTCGCGAAGGCTTGCGTGATGTTACTAATGAAGGTGGTACAGCAGGGGAGTTGTTTAAAGGATTCCCTATTGATGTAGCTGGTAAAACAGGTACTTCAGAGAATGCACATGGCAGAGATCACGGCTGGTTTGTAGCCTATGCACCATATGATAAGCCACAAATTGTAGTGGTTGCACTTGTTGAGCAAGGTAGCTTTGGTGCGGGCTCTGCAGGGCCTATCGTAAGAGATATATTGGCTGCGTACTTCAATGTACCAGTGAATAAGAAATCTAATGATACAAATAGTAAGGGCAATAAGGAAACTGCTACGGGGACAAGTATTAATAAAGGGCAAAAACCTCAGAATGCGGTAACTAGTGGACAACCAAGAAAGGATTAGTATGGGCGAGATAATCGGCGTTGTATCCGGTAAGGGAGGCGTAGGTAAGACTACGATTACCGCTTGCTTGGGTTCAGCCTTAAGCAATGCAGGGCATCGCGTATTGCTCTGTGATGGAGATTTTGGATTGCGCGATTTAGACCTTGTGTTAGGAGTGGCAAATGAAATTATTTACGACGCATTAGATGCGAGCGAAGATAAAGACTATATGGATGATGCCATTGTATCAATTGCTGAAAACTTAGATTTCCTACCAGCTAGCCAAAGTGCTCGTTGGGAAGATATAGGTCGTAAAAAATATAAAAAATTAGTCCGTCGCCTCTCTGAGACATATGACTATATTTTAATTGATGCTCCTGCTGGTATCGGTAAGGGCATAAAGTCTATTTTAGAATTAGTAAATCGTTGCATCGTGGTGACGCATCCTTTATGGGTGTCCTTGCGTAATGGGGCACGCATGATTCAAGTATGTCAAGAACATAATATTCGTGATTATGCTATTGCTTTTAATGCAGTACCTATCGATGGAGAGGATATCCATTTATATGATATGTTAGAAGTCCTTCGTGCTGAATATGTAGGGGCTATAATTCCTTATGATGAGGATATTTTGACCTATACACAAGATGGTCGTTTGTTAGAATTTGTTTCTAGTGAACTAAAAGCTATGTTAGCACCTCTTGTTGATTATGTAACTACCGGTGAGTGTTGGGAAGACTACGATGTACAAAAGCACTTCGATGCTTATGTAACTAAGAAAAAAACATCGAAGGAGCAAGATAGTACACCAAGTCTTGCAACAGTAGGTGAGTCTATTTTTGAGGATTCTAACAATGTTCATTACATTAATCGTGGCGGTTGGACCACGCAACGCTTATTGGTGCAAGGGAAACAAAGCTTGTGGCGCCGTAGCAAGTTGAAATAGGTGATATGATGTGGCGTAAAATATGGACAGATAGCGATTGGACTATCATCATATGTACTATATTACTTGTCGGAATTGGTCTTACAGCTATTGGTAGTGCTACCCATGTGAATCATGAAGCTATCGGTTTTGGTAGTTTAGTGGTAAAACAACTCGTATTCTTTTTAGCAAATATAGCTGTCGTTATAGGCATGCAATTTCTAGATTACCATCGCCTTAAAGGGTGGGGGAATATGATTTATGTGATTACCATGCTTATGTTAATTGCAGTTATGGTAGTTGGTACCTCCGCACTAGGTGCACAGCGTTGGATTCAACTGGGGCCAATTACTATCCAGCCTTCAGAGTTTTCTAAACTATTGATGATTATCTGTATGGCTAAAATGTTAGAACCGCGCATTGGCAAGTTAGATACTTTTAAATCCCTATTGATGCCAGTGTTATATGTAGGGATTCCTATCCTTCTCGTATTTTTACAACCTGACTTGGGGACATCCCTCGTATATATTGCTATATTTGTAGGGATGCTCTTTATATCTGGTATCAAAACTAAGCTTATAAAAATCATTGCGAGCGTGGCTTTACTCTTGATGCCTTTGGGCTGGTTTGTACTGAAAGAATACCAAAAGCAACGTATTCTAGTATTTTTAAATCCAGATATTGATCCCTTCGGTTCTGGCTATCATATTATTCAATCTAAGATTGCCATCGGGTCGGGTATGATTTTTGGTAAAGGTATCTTTAATGGTACTCAAAGTCAGTTGAACTTTTTACCAGAAAATCATACGGACTTTATCTTTTCTGTAATCGGCGAAGAATTTGGCTTTGTAGGATGCATTGTAGTATTGCTATTATTGTTTATGCTTATTTATCGCAGCATTCAAGTAGCATATACCTGCAATGATAATTTCGGTATGTTATTAGCAACGGGTATTGGTACGATGTTTGCCTTTGAAGTGCTCGTAAACGTAGGCATGACGATTGGTATCATGCCTGTAACGGGGATTCCGTTGCCATTCCTTAGCTATGGTGTTAGTGCGCTAACAACTAATATGCTGAGCATTGGCATTTTATTAAATATTGCTAGACAGCGGACAAAATATATATTTTAATATCCTTTCATAGGATTGATTGTGAAAGAAGTCTTTCATTAAAGACGGAGGATGTATGATTCAATTAGATACGTCATGGTTACAACATGTCCAAAAGCCCGCTCGCTACACGGGCGGCGAATACAATAGTATCGTGAAAGATCACAGTACTGTTGATGTAACTATGGCTTTAGGTTTTCCCGATGTGTACGAAGTGGCCATGAGTCATTTGGGCATCAAGATTTTGTATGGTCTCGTAAACCGTCGTGAAGATGCGGTAGCCGAGCGCGTATTTGCACCGTGGCACGATATGGAAGAGGAAATGCGCAAGCGTAATATTCCATTATTTTCCTTAGAAACACGTACGCCTATTAAAGACTTTGATGTGTTAGCATTTACGCTTCAATATGAAATGAGTTTTACTAACATTTTAAATATGCTCGATTTAGCAGGCATTCCTATGTATGCTAAGGAGCGTGATTTAGATTTTCCACTGCTTGTATGCGGTGGCCCTTGTGCGTATAATGTAGAGCCTATTGCTGATTTCTTTGATATCGTATCCCTCGGTGAATCCGAAGAGTGGGGCGATGAATTCATCGACTTATTTAAAGCAGAAAAAGCCAAAGGCTTCCCAGGTGGCAAAGAAGGCTTTTTGCGTAAAGTAGCCCAAATTCCTGGCACATATTGCCCGGCTTTATACGATGTAGAATACACTGAACAAGGCGATTTTAAATCGATTACGCCGCGTTTCGAAGACGTACCTGCAACCGTTGAGAAACGTATTATAGAGGATGTAGAGAATGTATTCTATCCAACAAAGCCTGTTGTACCGTTCCTTGATATAGTGCATGACCGCGCTGTATTGGAGCTATTCCGTGGCTGTACGCGTGGCTGTCGTTTCTGTCAGGCAGGTATGCTCTATCGTCCAGTTCGTGAAAAGACACAAGAACGTTTGTTGCAAATTGCTAAAGATACGATTGCCAATACGGGGTATAATGAAATATCCTTGATGAGTTTAAGCTCTGCAGACTACTCCAAATTACCTGAGCTTGTAGATATGCTCATGGAAGAGTTTAAAGATAAACAAGTTAGCGTTAGCTTACCGTCCTTGCGTATCGACAGTTTCTCTATCGATATTGCGAAAAAGGTACAGCAAGTGCGCAAGAGTGGTCTTACCTTTGCTCCTGAAGCAGGTACGCAACGAATGCGTGACGTTATCAATAAAGGCGTTAGTGAAGAAGACTTATTGGCGGCCTGTTCTAATGCTTTCAAATCTGGTTGGAATACAGTTAAATTATATTTTATGATGGGCCTTCCTACAGAAACAGACGAAGATTTGGCTGGTATTGCGGATCTTGCGTACAAGGTGCTCGATTTACACCGTGAAATTACAGGGAAGCGAAATGGTTCTGTAACGGTCAGCGTATCCTTCTTCGTGCCAAAAACACATTCTCCATACCAATGGTATGGTCAACAAGATGTAGAGGAAATTCATCGCAAACAACGTTACTTGAAGTCCCTCATCAATAATCGTAACATTTCCTACCACTACCATGATGGCTATACTGGCTACATGGAAGCCGCTTTTGCTCGTGGGGACCGCAGATTGTCCAAAGTTCTCGTAGAGGCTTGGAAGGCAGGTTGTAAATTCGATGGTTGGACCGAGTTCTTTAACTATGAAACTTGGTTGAAAGCATTCGCTGACTGCGGATTGGATCCTGCGTATTTTGCACGTCGTACACGAGATTTCGATGAGCCATTGCCTTGGGATCATTTAGATTGCACCGTAAGTAAAGCTTTCTTAAAACGCGAGTGGGAGCAAGCGGTAGCAGCTAATCTTACAGGCGATTGTCGTCGAGCTCCATGTAAGGGCTGTAATGTATGTCCAGAGCTCAATACAGCTATTATTGACTATAAGGAGGGTGGTAGAGTTGAAAAAGTTACGTTTGGCCTTAAATAAAGGCGAAGAATTACGATTCCTGTCACACCTTGATTATGCTCAAGCTGTAGAGCGGATGATACGTCGCGCAGAAATTAAAATGGCGTACTCTGAAGGGTTTAACCCTCACATGAAAATTAGCTTCTCCTCTGCACTCGCCTTAGGCGTAACCGCAGCGGCTGAATATATCGATATGGATGTGCTTGAAGAGGATAGTTTAGAGTCCATTATAGACCGTTTAAACCGTGTAGCGCCTCCTGGTCTTGAGGTTCTAGATGGTAAAGAAATGCCTGAAAAGGTGAAAAAGATGATGGCCATCTGTAACTTTGCTATCTATGAGGTAACAGGCCCTGTGACAGATGAAAATGCTGATTGGGATGCGTTACTCAAACCTTTTAATGAAGCAACGGAAATTTCTTATGAAAAGGTAACACCTAAGAAAACTCGTACCATTGATGTAAAAGAGTTTGTAAAAGAACCAATCGTAGCATCTGTTAAAGACGGTATGGTGATACTTACAATGGGCATCGGCATTTATCCGCAAGGGACTATTAAACCTAGCGAAGTGTGGAATCTTGGTAAAAATCAGTATAATTGGCCTATTACTTCAGATTACGAAATTCATCGTAAAGCAATTATAGTAGAAAACGAAGAAGGCCGTTATACGCCTTTAGAGATTAATTACTAATTATAATTTAGATGACAAAGAAGGGAGGGATAGGATGCATAAAATTTTGGTCAATGTTATGCGCGAAGAAATTCGTATGGCTGTTATAGACGAAGAAGGACAGCTAGTGGACTTTGTCTTGGAGCGTACCGATGAGTCTCATATGGCAAATCATATGTACAAAGGCACAGTAAAGAACGTATTAAATGGTATGCAAGCGGCCTTTGTTGATATTGGGGGCTCTCAAAATGCGTACTTGAACCTGCAACAAGGGAAGGAACAGAAAATCTTGCCACGCTTATCTGTGGGGCAACAAATCCTCGTTCAAGTAGTGAAAGAAGAAATGCTTGGTAAAGGTGCCCGCGTGACTGCAGACGTCAGTTTGGCCGGTCGTTTTATGGTACTATTACCATATTCTGAAGGCATGCATATTTCCAAGAAAATTACAGACGAAACCATGCGCAGTAAACTACAAGAATTGGCAGCCCCTTATGTACAAGAAGGTTGCGGTTTTATCATTCGCACTGCAGCAGCTAAGGCCAGTGCCGATGAAATCGGTCGCGATATGGAGTATCTGTGGCGGACCTGGCAACATGTGTTGAAGCGCTTTAAGGTGGCTAAGAGCGGTACTGATTTATATAGTGACGCGGATTTCTGGTTCCGCCTTGTACGGGACTATGCGCATCGCAATGTAGAGGAAATCATCGTCGATTCCGATATGGGAGAATCCCGATTGCTGGACCTCTTAGGGCATGGACCTACGTCACAACAAATTAAAGTAACACGTCATCGTGATAGCACACCGATTTTTAAAGCAAATCACATTGAACCTCAATTGGAAGATCTTATCTCTCGCGATATTAATCTTCCTTCTGGTGGTTCAATCCGTATTGACCATACGGAGGCCCTCACAGTATTTGATGTAAACTCTGCTCATTACACTGGTAAATCTAATAAGCTGGAAGATTTAGCTTTCACAGTCAATAAAGAAGCGGCAAAAGAAATCTGTCGTCAATTGCGCTTGCGCGATATTGGCGGTATCATTGTGGTTGATTTCATCGATATGAAAGATAAAGAGCATCAACAAGAATTGTTAAAATTGTTGGGGGTACAAGCTAAGTTAGATAAAATGAAAACTGTTGTATGCGGCATTAGTTCGCTTGGCCTCGTAGAGATGACCCGAAAGCGAGCTCGCCAAGGCTTGCAAACCTTGATGTTTGATACATGCCCTCAATGTGGTGGTACGGGCTATATGTTGTCAGGGCGTACTGTATATATGCAGATTGTGCGTCGTATCCGCGAGTTATTTAAATCGGGACGTATTAAAACAGATTTAGAACTCGAAGTTCATCCGGAGGTAGCTCAGTATTTAACAAAGGCTGTTCTCGTGGATTTGGGTGAGTCTATAGGGCGCAAGATTTCTATTGTGGTAAATCCACAAATTAGCCGTGAAGGGTATTCCCTGATGGCTGTCACTGAATAATATGTAGTTTGTTTATAGAGGAGTACCGTGTCTGTATTTGAAATTATATTAATTAGTATAGGCCTAGCGATGGATGCCTTTGGTGTATCTATCGGTAAGGGGCTGACAATGCCTGTAGGTGAGAATGGTCGCAAGGTAACCTTGGCATTTCTTTTTGGTTTGTTCCAGTTTCTTATGCCTCTTATTGGTTGGCTCATCGGTCGTCAATTTATCGATGTGATTGCTGATTGGGACCACTGGATTATCTTTGGCCTTCTTGGTTATTTAGGTATCGCTATGATCAGAGAGGGACTTAGCGATGATGATGAAGAGGACGATGATAAGCAATTCTTGGGTGTCTGGGAAATGATGATGCTCTCCGTAGCGACTAGCTTTGATGCAATGGCTGTAGGACTGACCTTTGCATTCTTACCTATTAATGTATGGAAAGCATCTACGATGATTGGTGTTATTACCTTTGGTATATCTTTAGTGGGTGTTTACTTAGGTAAATTTATGGGCCGATTTGTTGGAAAATATGCAGATATAGTAGGTGGAGGTGTATTGATCCTCATCGGTACAAAGATACTTTTACAACATCTTGGGATTATTGGAGAATTTTAAGGTATATATATGTGAAAGTGTTAGAAACTGAGCGGATTCTGTTGATTTTTGTTTGACATGACTGTGTAAATAGGATATACTATATCAGTATTAGTTCGGTTTACTGAACTTTGCAATCCGCGTGAAGCAGGTTTAAACGCCCGACCGAAGTTCGGGTCGGGATACCGAATTCAGCGAGTTCGATAACAAGGAGGTGTTCTCATGTACGCAATTATTAAAACTGGTGGTAAACAATATCGCGTTGCTGAAGGCGATGTAATTACTATCGAAAAATTGGAAGCAGCTGCTGACGAGTCCGTTACATTCGAAGAAGTTTTGACTGTAGTGAATGACGGCGACGTTAAAGTTGGCGCTCCTCTTGTAAACGGTGCAAAAGTTACAGGTACAGTTCTTGAGCATGGTAAAGGTAAAAAAATCTTAGTATTCAAATACAAAGCTAAATCCAACTACCGTCGTCGTCAAGGCCATCGTCAACCGTTCACAAAAGTTCGTATTGAATCTATCCAAGCTTAATTATGGTTTCCATTGGAATCCAGCGGAATAGTGATGGCCAAGTAGTTGGTTGTCATATGTCCGGTCATGCAGGATATGATGAACATGGCTTCGATATCGTATGTGCCGCAGTGTCCGCCTTGTCGGCAACGGCAATGTTAGGACTCACCCAAATTGCTCGACAAGAAGGGGAGTATACGAATAGCGAAGGTCAATGTGATATAGTTCTCTCTGGTACGATTAATCAGAGTGGACAGGATATTCTGGGGACTATGCTTCTCGGTTTGGAGGAAATTAGCCGTCAATATCCAGAGTTTGTCCAAATTCACGAAATATAGGAGGTGAACTTAATGTTTACTTTTGATTTGCAATTGTTCGCACATAAAAAAGGTGTGTCCAGTACTCGTAACGGTCGTGACAGTGAATCTAAACGTCTTGGTGTTAAATGCCATGATGGTTCCATCGTAAAGAGCGGTAACATCATCGTTCGTCAACGTGGTACTCACTTCCACCCTGGTACTAACGTAGGTATCGGTAAAGATGACACTTTATTTGCACTTGTGCCTGGTAAAGTAGCATTTGAACGTGCTGGTCGTTATAACCGTAAAGTTAGCGTATACCCTGTAGAAGCTTAATTTTATAAGACTATTAATCCCTAGTGGTTTCCACTAGGGATTTTTTGTTGCTTATTTTTGTTTATTATGGTGTAAGTTGTATTGGTATAATATAATATAGTTTAAAGTGATTATTAAATATATCATAGAGTCTTGAAATATGATCGGAGGCATTATGGCACTATTAGAGTTATCTAATATATCCTATGTTGTAAAAGAAAAGTCTATTATCCGTGATGTATCTCTATCTGTACATGAAGGAGAGTATCTCACTATTGTAGGTCCTTCTGGTAGTGGTAAAAGTACACTTTTAAAATTATGCAGTGATTTAATTAGCCCTACCTCAGGGATTATTACTTATAATGGGCGTGATTTAGCCACTATAGATCCAGAAAGTTATCGTAAAGAGGTTGGTTATTGCTTTCAAAGACCTTACTTGTTTGCAAAAACGGTGCGTCGTAATATTTTGTTCCCTTATGATATTCGAGGTATGGAACCTGATATGATTCGTATCAAATATCTTTTCGATTTACTTCATATGCCTATCGAATATCTTGAGCGCCGTAATGATGAATTATCTGGTGGAGAAATGCAACGGATTTGTCTTATTCGCAGTCTTATCTTTGAACCTAAAGTATTGCTTTTAGATGAGGTAACCTCTGCATTAGACGCTGTCAATACGGCTATTGTAGAACAGGTAATCGGTGAGCTCCATAAAAATGGAATGACCATCATAGCAATTACACATAGTGAGGAACAAAGCCTACGCATGTCTAATCGTCGTATTACAATTGTAGATGGATCATTAGCTAAAGAGGAGGTATTACGATGAGTCAATTTCATGCTATTTCAGCCACGTCATTATGCCTTGCATCTACATTAGTTATTATCAGTATGTTTATGTCCTATCAGCAGGAGTTGAAGTTAGAGAAAGATATTTTTATAAGTGCTTTGCGGGCTACCATACAGTTATTTGTTATAGGTTTTATTTTAGCTTATATTTTTAGTACCGAAAGTCCTATATTTATAATTGGTTTATTAGGATTTATGGCTATCAATGCGGCCTATAATTCTTCTAAGCGGGGAAAGGGAATTCCTTATGCTCTGTGGATTTCTTGGTTTGCTATAACCGTAGGTGCAAGTATTACTTTAACGATTTTGCTTTTAACGGGCGTGCTTAATTTTACTGCTTATCAAGTGATTCCTGTTGGTGGTATGGTCATTAGTGGTGCTATGGTAGCGATTGGGCTTTGTTATCGCCAAATGCTATCAAATTTTGAATTGCGTCAACAAGAGGTAGAGATTAAACTAGCGCTAGGAAGTACACCTAAGCAAGCGTCAAAAGCCATCGTGCGAGATGTTATAAAGACTGGATTGCAGCCAACTGTGGATAGTGCTAAGACCTTAGGAATTGTGGCTTTACCAGGGATGATGACAGGTCTTATTTTAGCGGGGATGCCCCCGCTTGAAGCTGTAAAATATCAAATGATTGTGACATTTATGAGTTTATCTACCATATCGATTGCTTGCTTTATTACTTGTCAATTAGCGTATAAAACATTTTTTAATAATAGGAATCAATTAAATAGGTAAATTTAGTGCTTTAAATATATTTTATTGTACATCAAATCAGAATATTTACTCATAACTTAGAGTAGTAGCCTTAAGGTTACTGCTCTTTTTTTATAGAAATAATGTTTATATATGATTATAGGAATAAAAATTGTTGGATATAATTCTGTATAGTTATAAAGATTTACTTATTTTGTTTTTAACATTGCATTATTGCTATAAATGATACTGAGATTTATTATTGAAATAGATAGAGCATTGTTGATATAATGTATCAGTAAATTCTATAGTATTTCGTATTGTAAGGAGTTCTTATGAGCAATTATGACGTAGAAACAAGGGGAGGGCGTGCAGCTAAAACTACGCTACTAGGTATATTAGCCTTAGCTATTTTAATTGCCACATCTCTTGGTTCACTCTTCATTGGGATACGCTATATCAGCATAGATGATATTACTCTATCCTTTACCAACTATGATCCTAATAGTATAGGACAGATGATCGTTCAAACATTGCGCCTGCCACGTATGATAGCAGGTATCGTTGTAGGTATTAGCTTTGCCGTATCAGGTGCACTGATGCAAGGTGTTACCAATAATTCTATGGCAAGTCCTTCTATTTTGGGGATTAATGCAGGTGCTAGTTTTGGTCTAGCTGTTGGAATGATTTTATTTCCTTATTTAACCTTAAATGGAAGTATTTTATTTTCCTTTGCTGGGGCTGCGTTGGCAACACTATTTATTTTAGCTCTTGCTAAACGCGTAGGTGGTAAAGCTACCCCTGTATATCTTGCACTTGCAGGTACGGCTATTAGTGCAGTATTTGTAGCTGTTACACATATGCTTGTTGTGTACTTCCAAGTAGCACAAGAATTAAGCTTCTGGACTGCCGGCGGTATAAGCGGTATTCGCATGGAACAAGTATTACTCGTATTACCTTGGACTATTGTTGGTATTCTTATTGCTATGTACGTATCAAAATCTGTTACGCTTTTAAGCTTTGGTGAAGAGGTGGCGATTGGTCTAGGTAGTAATTTAAATCGCGTCCGTGTGTTATCTGGTTTGACAGTACTTATTCTTAGCGGTTCTGCTGTTGCTCTAGCCGGTCCTATCGGTTTTGTAGGTCTCGTCATTCCACATATAACACGTAAACTGGTGGGCATCGATTATCGACTAGTAATTCCATTCTCTGCACTTTTTGGTGCGGTTCTTGTTATGATTGCAGACGTTGTGGCTCGTATCATAAATCCTCCATTTGAAACACCATTAGGTGCCATTACTGCGCTCGTAGGGGTTCCATTCTTTATTTATTTAGCAAATCGTAAGGGAGGGAAATAAGATGAAAAAACGCTTTTTTGCCTACTCTTTCGTTATGACACTTATATTATTAGGTGCTATATATGGACATCTTCATACAGGATTTAGCGATATGTCTACATCTGATCTTATTCGCATTCTTTTTGGCGGTGGTAATGATGTAGAAAACCTCACGGTTTTTGATTTTCGTTTAGTTCGTACCATCTTGGCTGTATTTATTGGTATGGGCCTTGCTATGTCTGGTGCGATTTTCCAAACTATATCTCGTAATGAATTGGCTAGCCCAAGCTTGTTAGGCGTAAATGCTGGTGCTGGCTTAGGTGTAGTTCTTTTAGTGTATTTTGCAGGTTCTACAACGGCGTGGGGGATTTGGACATTACCAACTGTTGCCGTAGCTGGTGCTGTTGTGGCAGCGCTTTTAATTTATCTTTTATCTTGTCGAGGCCGCGATATTATTTCGCCATATCGTTTAATCTTAACAGGTATTTCTATGAGCGCAGGGTTCCATGCATTGCAAGTCTTACTCGTAACGCGTTTGGACCCTAATAAATTTTATTTAGTTAATACCTGGACAATCGGTACCATTTCGGGTAATACCTGGGAGCACGTATGGGTGCTTGTACCAGTTGTCATTGTATTATCACTTATTCTCTATGCTCGTTATATGGAGTTAAATTTATTAAGCTTAGCTGATGAAACGGCGATTGGTCTTGGCGTACATATAAATCGCTCTAGATTCGTATACTTAATTATTGCAGTTCTTTTATCTGGGTTCTGTGTAGCTATCGGTGGTAGTATTGGTTTTGTAGGGCTTATTTCCCCTCACATTGCACGTCGTTTAGTTGGTGCCGACCATGCGTATTTCTTGCCGTTAACAGGTCTAATTGGCGCTATTTTAGTGGTCACTGCCGATTGGATTGGCCGAGCCATTATTGCGCCTGACGAAATCCTCTTAGGCATTATTGTAGCCTTAATCGGGGCACCATACTTCTTGTATATTTTAGCGAAAACAAAAGCGTAAAAGGGGAGATATAAATGAAATTAGAAATTAATAACTTAACCACAGGTTACGGTGATACAAAAATTATAGAAAACTTGAATCTTACAATTCCAGAAGGTAAAGTGACCGCATTGATTGGTGCTAATGGTTGTGGTAAGTCTACATTGTTAAAAACAATTTGTCGTATTATTCGTCCCATGGATGGTGATGTATTATTAGATGGTAAGTCTATTGGTGATTACAATAGTCGTGAATTAGCGAAGAAGGTTGCTATTTTACCTCAAAATCCTACAGCACCTGGTGAAATCACTGTTCGCGAACTTGTTATGTATGGACGTGCACCGCATCAAGGTAGCCTTTTTGCTCGTACTACAAAGGAAGATAAAGAAATTGTAGAGTGGGCTTTAAAAGAAACTGAATTACTATCATTTGCAGATCGTGGTATTACGCACATGTCTGGCGGTCAACGCCAACGAGCTTGGATTGCTATGGCTATTGCACAAAATACAGATATTTTGTTTCTTGATGAACCGACGAGCTTTCTTGATGTATCTCACCAAATGGATGTATTGCATTTAGTAGAGCATTTAAATAAAACATATAATAAGACGATTATTATGGTTATTCATGAACTTAATGAAGCAGCTCGTTTTGCTGATTATTTAGTAGCTATGAAAGATGGAAAAATTCAGTACGAAGGTACTCCTCATGATATTTTCCATAACGAGATGTTAAAGGATGTATTTGGTGTAGATTCTACGATTATGAATGATCCTAAGACGGATCGTCCGTTCTGTATTCCTTATTCTATGAAGAATTATGGCCATACGGCACGTGAGGTGTAGTATGAAGCGATTGTTACTGTCAAGCTTAATAGGAGCTTGTGTAATTATGGGGATTGCCGGTTGCGGACCTCAACAAAATGGCATGACTCATGAAGCTATCTATGCTAGCCTTGATGATAAGATGAAAGCTGCCCTAGAACGATCTAATGATCCAAAGGAAATTGATAAAGAGTTTAAGAAGCGATTAACATCTACAAAGAAGGCAGTAGATAAAATTGTTTCTGTTGAAGGCGATAAAATCATTGTTACTCATAAGCTTGGTAAAACTGTAATGCCTAAAGAACATAAGCGTATTGTAGTGATTCGTGCAGAAGATCCTATGATTGCGTTGGATGAGCCATTTATTGCAGCCAACTATAACGAAAATAGCTATTTATATAATGAGCTAAAAGAACGTAATATTCAAAACTTCAGTATTAATGATGAAACTAGAACCATTAACTACGAACAAATTCAAGCGTTAAAACCAGATTTGATTATTATGCGAGACTCTTATGGTAAAGCGGCTTATGAAGCCTTGTCTAAAATCGCACCGACTATTACGTTTAATGTTAATAAGGAAGAGGTAGCCCTCTTGGGTATTGCTACGGCTCTAGGTGTGCCTGAAATAGGTGAAGCTCGTTTAAAAGAATACTACAATAATGCAAAGAAAACTCGTATTGCTTTAGGTAAAAACTTAAATGGTGAGACTGTAGGATTCTTACGAATTATGAATAAGGAAATTCGTCTCTATCCATATATGAAAAATGATATAAATAATTTTATGGCTGATTTATTAAATATTAAACCGCCTGATATGGCATTAGAAACAGAGCTCAACCCAACGAATAGTGCGATTTCTTTAGAACGGTTACCTGATCTTGATGCAAAGTATCTCATTGTTACATCTGGTTATGGTGCTTCTACATCGAATAATCAAGGTATCGCAGATCAACGATTGGCAAATCTTAAAAAAGATGAGTTATGGAAAAACTTGCCTGCTGTAAAAGCAGATCATGTATTGCAAGTGGATAGCACATTATGGATGGCTCATGGCATTATAGCAAAAGAGCGAGCTATGAAAGAGCTGTATGATACGTGGGGAAAATAGGGCTGACTAAGTATGTGTCATAAATTTAGCAATAGATTGTAAGCGTTGATGTATAATTATTTAAATTGTTTAAAAATTTAGATACATACATTTTAGTCATATTCGATATAGATAATCGATATAGATTAGAAACTCCCATGATATAAAGGTTGCTTCCTCTTATGAGGCGGCAACCTTTTTGCATGTATCAAATTCCTGTGCTTTTTAGTAGGAATAGTGGTATACTATGTACAGTATCAGTGAAATACCAGAAGACTGGTTGTCATATACTTTCATAAACCTAAAGAGGGGTGGCGTTGCCACTAGAAAGATTTGAGGTAAGTACTATGTATGATGTAAAATCTCCAAAGGCGGAGGAATTTATTTCCCATCAGGAAATCCTTGACACACTTGCCTATGCAGAGGAAAACAAGGAAAATCGGGAGTTGTTAGATGCTATTTTAGCGAAAGCTGCTACATTTAAGGGATTAAACCACCGAGAAGCAGCAGTTCTCTTAGAATGTCCGTTACCTGAATATAAGGAAAAGCTTTTTGCTTTAGCAAAGGAAATCAAGAAGGCTATCTACGGCGATCGTATTGTTCTATTTGCACCGTTATACTTGTCTAACTATTGTATCAATGGATGTGTGTATTGTCCGTACCACTCCAAAAACCGCGATATTAAACGTAAAAAATTAACGCAAGACCAAATCAGAGAAGAGGTTATTGCGTTAGAAGCGATGGGCCATAAGCGTATTGTAATTGAGTCTGGTGAGGATCCATTAAATAATCCTCTTGAATATATTTTGGAATCCATCAAGACGATTTACGGTATCAAAAATAAAAATGGTGAAATCCGCCGTGTAAACGTAAATATTGCAGCTTGTTCCGTTGAGGACTACAAAAAATTACATGAAGCTGGTATTGGCACATATACATTATTCCAAGAAACATATAACAAAGAAAACTATGAAGCTTTACATCCTACAGGCCCTAAGAGCGACTACGCCTACCATACAGAGGCGATGGACCGCGCTATGCAAGGTGGTATTGATGATGTAGGCATCGGTGTTCTTTATGGTTTGGAACATTATAAATATGATTTCGTTGGATTGTTGATGCACGCTGAACATTTAGAGGCTGTGTATGGGGTAGGTCCACATACTATTTCTGTACCTCGTATTTGTCCAGCTGATGATATCGATGTAGATGATTTCAGTAATGCTGTGCCTGATGATGTATTTGAAAAAATTGTTGCTCTTATCCGCGTCTCCACACCGTATACAGGTATGATTATGTCCACTCGTGAAAGTCAGTCCATGCGTGAACGTGGCTTGGCATTAGGTATCTCCCAAATTAGTGGTGGATCTCGTACTAGCGTAGGTGGTTACAAAGAAGAAGAAAAGCCAGAAGATAATACGGCACAATTCGATCGTAGTGATACGCGTACATTAGATGAAATCGTTAACTGGTTGCTAGATCTTGGGTATGTTCCAAGCTTCTGCACTGCTTGTTATCGTGCAGGTAGAACTGGGGATCGCTTTATGGCTCTTGCAAAATCCGGTCAAATTCACAACTGTTGTCAACCAAATGCGTTGATGACATTGAACGAATATATCATGGATTACGGTGATGAAAAGACTAAGGCTCATGGTTCAAAGGTTATTGAACAACAGTTAGAAAATATCAAAAATGATTTAGTTAAAGATAAAGCTAAAGCTTATATTGCACAGATGAAAGACGGCGAACGGGACTTCCGGTTCTAAGGAATTCACTGATATGGAGCCTCCTATTGATAATGGGAGGCTCTTTCTTGTTGAGAAAATAGCAAAGTTTAAATGAGAATAAAATATATAAAATGGTTTATTTTATTTGCATTTTAAGGTATAATAAATAAAAATGATAATGATAATACGTTGAATTCGAGAATAATATTGATTATAAACTACTGAGGGATATGATGATTAAGAAAAAACGTTGGCGCCTTTGTAAAGGTGATCAAGAGAAAGAGAATATCTTAATCCGTGAACTTGGTGTAAACCCTATTGTGGCTAAATTAATGGTGAATCGTCACATTGATGTAGACGAAGGTCGTCAGTTTTTACAAGGTACTTTGTCAGATTTGTTAGATCCATTTACTTTGAAAGATATGGATGTGGCTGTTTCACTAGTTCTGGAAACAATTGAAAGTCACAAACCAATCGTCATTTATGGTGATTATGATGTAGATGGTATTACTGCAACATCAGTACTTTATCGATTTTTAAAGAAATTAGGTGCCGATGTTACCTATTACATACCAGAACGTCAAAGTGAAGGGTATGGCCTTAATTTAGAGGCTTTAGAGCACCTTATTGAACGGGGAACAGCTTTAGTCATTACCGTCGATTGCGGCATTAGCTCTTACGATATTGTAGAGGCTGTACGAGACCGTATCGATATGATTATTACGGATCATCATACGGCTCCTGATATGATTCCACGAGCCAAGGCCGTTATAAATCATAAGCAAAAGGACTGTCCTTATAAGGATAAAAACTTATCTGGCGTAGGGGTTGCTTTCAAATTATGCCAGGCCTTGTGGCTTACAAAGCACGGAGAATGGTACTTAGATGATTTAGATATCGTTGCACTTGGAACTGTAGCCGATGTAGTACCTTTGGTCGGTGAGAATCGCATCATTGTGAAATCTGGCCTTGAGAAGATGAATAGGGAACCTAATTTAGGGATTAAAAAGCTTATTGATGTAGCTGGACTCCATGAACGAACTATTACATCTGGACATATTGGTTTTACCTTAGCACCTCGCCTTAATGCAGCGGGGCGCGTAACGCATGCAACGCGTGCTGTCGAACTACTTGTGACCGATGGCGAGGATATAGCAGAGGCAATTGCAGAGGAATTAAACGAAACGAATCGTGAACGACAAGAGCTAGAACGAAATATTCACGAGTTGGCTCGTATAGATGTAGCTAATCAAGGACATAAAGCTGATTATGTAACCATTGTGGCCGGCGAAGAGTGGCATCCCGGTGTTATTGGTATTGTTGCCTCTCGTCTAGTAGAGGAGTTTTACAAACCAACCTTAGTTATCAGCATTCATGATGGCGTTGGTAAAGGCTCGTGCCGTAGTATAGATGGCTTTAACATATATGATGCATTAAAATCTTGCGAGGATATCTTGCTACAGTTTGGCGGGCATGCTGCGGCAGCAGGCTTTAGCATCGATGCAAATCGTATTGATGAGTTACGAGAACGGTTAACCAAGTATTGCAAAGCAGTTATTACAGAAGAGGAATATATTCCTGTGGTTGCTATTGATGCGGAACTACCTGTTGATGATATCGATGTCGATATCATTGACCGGGTATCAGACCTTGAACCTTATGGGATGGCCAATAGCACGCCAGTCTTTGCTATTATGGAAGCTACCGTGCAAGATATTATGCTCATGGGCCAATTAAAAAATCATTGTAAGATAATATTTGAAACTTCGAATGGTACATTAGATGCTATAGCTTGGAATCGTCCAGACTTATTTAAATTTATCTTCGTGGGAACTGTGGTAAAAGTGGCATTCTCCTTGCAAAAGAATGAATGGCAAGGCATGGTTTCTCCGCAGCTCATGATTCAAGCTATTGAACCATTGACTGAAGAGCCGATTAAGCTTTCTACAGAAGGGCTTAGACAAATGTATGTCATAATAAAACAGTCCATGCGAGGTCGTAGTCAATCGGTTTATAATGTAGAACAAGATATATTGCGCCGTAAGCCGGCGGATCAGAATAATCGCAGTGCTCTAACATCTATTGATGTATTTAAAGAATTGGGCATTGTTGAAGAATATACAAGTGATGATGGTCAATTAATGCTTAGATGGAACGCCATTGAAGGAAAATTAGATCTTGTCACATCCGTAACATTCCTTACTTATAGTGTATAGGAGGTGACATCATGACAACTGTAAATGAAGAAGGCAAAGCTTTGGTGGAACAAAGTACATTTGATAAAAGTAAAGCCTTAGCCGAGTTTATGGAGTATATCCATACGTATTTAACAGATGATGAGTGTGACCAAGTATTGAAAGCTTTTGAGCTTGCTGATAAGGCTCATGAAGGTCAGTTTAGAGCTTCTGGTGAACCGTATATTATGCATCCTTTAGCTGTAGCTGATATTTTGGCACATTTACAAATCGACCATATTACACTCATGGCAGCTCTTATGCATGATGTGGTTGAAGATACATCTTACTCGAAGGAAGACCTAGAGGAGATGTTTGGCTCTGAAGTAGCATTCCTCGTTGATGGGGTAACAAAATTAAACCAATTCCAGTATGAAACAAAAGAAGATCGCCAAATGGAAAACTATCGAAAGATGATTTTAGCTATGGCGAAGGACGTACGTGTCGTAGTTATTAAATTGGGTGATCGCTTACATAATATGCGCACCTTAAAGCATATGCGTAGTGACAAACAAAAACGTATTGCTAAGGAAACCCTAGAAATCTTTGCACCTTTGGCACATCGTCTTGGTATCTTCAATGTGAAATGGGAGTTGGAAGATTTATCCTTCCGTTATTTAGAGCCGGAAAAATACTATGATCTAGTCGATCAAATGAAACAAAAACGCCAAGTCCGGGAAGACATCGTTAATGATACGATGAGGCAACTTACAAAGGCCTTAAGTGAAGCCCATATTAAGGCGGATATCAAAGGTCGTCCAAAACACTTCTACAGTATTTATAAGAAGATGAAAAAGGACAATCGTGATTTATCCCAAATTTATGATTTGCTTGCTGTTCGTGTAATTGTTGATAGCATTCCTGATTGTTATGCAGTACTTGGCATTGCACATAGCTTGTGGAAGCCATTGCCTTATCGCTTCAAAGATTATATTTCCATGCCGAAGTCTAATATGTATCAATCCTTGCATACAACCGTTATCGGCACGATGGGGCAACCGGTAGAGATTCAAATCCGTACTTGGGAAATGCACCGTGTATCTGAATATGGTGTGGCTGCTCACTGGCGATATAAAGAAGGAAATAAAAACGGCGATAAAGAATTTGATCAAAAGGTTGCATGGCTGCGCCAGGTTCTTGAATGGCAAGATACTAGTAATCCAACGGAACTCGTTAATGCTTTGAAATTAGACGTTTTCTCTGGTGAGGTATTTGTATTTACGCCAAAGGGTGACGTTGTTAAGTTGCCAATAGGCTCTGTACCGCTTGACTTTGCCTATCGAGTTCATACCGATGTAGGTCATCATTGTGTTGGTGCTAAGGTAAACGGCAAAATTGTGCCGTTGGATTATACCTTGCAAAATGGTGATATTGTTGATATCATCACATCCAAAACAGGTCGTCCTAGCCTTGATTGGTTGAATATCGTAGGTTCTTCTGAAAGTAAGAGTAAAATTCGCAATTGGTTCAAGCGTGAAAATAAAGCTGAAAATATTGAAAAAGGCTTAGAAGCTCTTGAAAAAGAAGCGAAACGATTGAATCATAATTGGAAAGAATTATGTGCAGACAACCGTTTACAACATGTAACGAAACAACTTAAAGCCGGTACAGAAGAGGAAATGTTTGCAGCCTGTGGCTATGGCGGCATTCCTGTAAGTACTGTTCTCTTGCGTTTAATTGAACTTTATAAAAAGTCGAAAGAGGTAGAGGAATCTAAGCGCAGTACAGAGCAAATTATTGAGAAATTAAAATCTCAAGGACAAAAGAAAACTAAAAATGGCACTGGTGTTCTCGTAAAAGGTGAAGCTGGTGTGATGGTGCGTATGGCAAAATGCTGTAATCCTGTACCTGGTGATGATATTATAGGTTACATAACCCGTGGTCGTGGCGTTTCTATTCACCGCTGTGATTGCCCTAGCATGGGCCATTCTCCTGAAGACTTAGAGCGGATGATAGAAGTCTCTTGGGACGGTTCTTCTGGAGAATCTTTCCATGTAGGCATTGATATTCAAGCTTATGATCGAGCTGGCATTCTCATGGAGGTTATGGCGGTGCTTTCAGAATTGAAAATCACCATTACTAACATCAATGCTAAGGTTCAAGAGGATACAAAAAATGTAAGCATCAATTTGGTGGTTGATATCCGCGATATTTCACAACTAGATTTCGTAATGACTAAATTGCGTCGTATTCGTGAAGTTTATACTGTTCAACGTAGTAAAGGAGGGGCTTAATGAGCGAACAACAATTAGTACTTATGCGCATGCCTTTAGGTCCATTAGGAACAAATTGCTATGTTATCGGTGATAAAGCGATAGGTGAAGCTTTCATTATCGATCCTGCAACAGCTGAAGTACTAGATGCGCTAAAAAAACATGACTTAAAGCCGAAGGCGGTTGTACTGACACATGGTCATGGAGATCATATTGGTGGCATTCAAGAGATTGTGAACACCTATCATGTGCCTGTATATATTCATAAAGGCGATGTACCGTATTTATCTGATCCTGAGCTTAATCTCAGTGCTTATAGCAATCCAACGCCAATTAAGATAAAAGCGGAAATTATCGAGGTTAAACAAGGTGATCACATTACATGTGGTGATATTGATCTTGAGGTGCTTGAAACACCAGGTCATACGCCGGGTGGTGTGTGTTATTACATGGAAGGTCTTGTGTTTGTAGGGGATACTTTATTTAGAGATTCCGTAGGCCGTACAGATTTTCCAAATGGCTCTTATGAGACTCTGATATCATCTATTAAGACTCAGCTTTATACATTGCCTGATAATACAATGGTTTATCCTGGTCATGGACCGGAAACAAATATAGGGTATGAAAAACAATACAACCCATTCGTTGGTCAGTAGGTTTAAACGAATTATTTTTTACAGTCGAGGGGAAATTTATTATGAACACAACATTAGAAAAATTAAAAGAACGCATTAAAGACAAAAAGTACAAATTGACCACACAACGTCAAACAATCTTGCAAGCATTTATCGATGCTGAAGAAAATCATTTGAGTGCTGAAGATGTATATGTTCTTGTAAAAGAGGTGGCACCTGATATCGGGTTAGCAACAATTTACAGAACTCTTGATCTCTTCACAGAACTTGATTTGTTAAAACGTCTTGATTTTGGTGATGGCCGTAATCGTTATGAATTAAATGACGAAGAGTTCGCTCATTTCCATCATCATTTGATTTGCGTAAAATGTGGTAAAGTATCCGAGTTTGAAGATGACATGCTTGAAACATTGGAGTCTATCATCGCTAAGAAATTGAACTTCCGTACCATTGATCATCAATTGAAAGTATATGGTTACTGTAGTGATTGTCAAAATCATATGACTGAAGCAGAATTAGAAAAGCTTGAGCGTATGTCCCATCATGGTTAATGGATATCTATATACGGGGCCATTACCACTTGGCTCCGTAGTAGCTCATAACTGTGGCGCGGCAGGACTCTTTTCTGATAAGGTACATCCAGAGGTTATCCTTGAAGCGCATGAAGTGGAAGGAATATATACATTAACTGTTACTATTGGTGATACAATTAAGATTTTTGAAGGAACTGTTTCCTCTATGGGGCGTCGTCAAATTGGACAAGCCTTGTTGCGATATTTGCGTGAATATCAAGGCTTACCTGCTGAGGCTCCATGGGGAACTATGATAGGTGTGCGCCCTACAAAGCTACTACATAAATATATAGATACATATGGCTCTATCCACGCAGCAACTCGTCACATTAGGGACGAGTTTTCTGTGTCTATGGAAAAGCTTGCTACTTTGGGGTCCATTGGCGAATATCAACGTCCGTTTTTATCTGATACAGATGATAAAAAGGTAAGTCTCTATTGTGGTATTCCTTTCTGCGATACGCGTTGCGTATATTGCTCGTTTCCATATGGTCTTTATCAGGATTATGTTGGTAAAAGTCAATTTCTAAGGGCTTTAAACCGTGATATAGAAGATATGAAATCTATTGTTGATTCCTATGGCCTAACAGTCGATACTCTCTATATGGGCGGTGGTACTCCGACAGTGCTAGAGGATGAAGACTTTCACCAGGTCCTAAAACAGTTATCTCTACTCGTATCTGAAGGACATGAATTCACTGTAGAGGCCGGGCGGCCAGATTCTGTTAATCCTATTAAGCTACGTTCCATGCTTGAGCTAGGTGTGAATCGCATTAGCATTAACCCGCAAACGATGCAAGATGATATTTTGCGTCGCATTGGACGCGGTCATAGCGTACGGGATGTTGATGAACTTTTACAATATGTAAAAAACAATACATCATTAGCCGTAAATATGGATTTTATCGCAGGCTTGCCTAACCAAACGATGTCAAACATGATAGAGAATATGGATTATGTATGTCAAAATCTGCCGGAAAATGTTACAATTCATACGTTAGCATTAAAACGTGGTAGCCCGTTGTACGATTTACAAATGCAAGATGATATTCCTGAAGAAAATCTCGTAGCGGAAATGGTACAATATGGTAAAGAGCGTCTTGAAGCGGCTGGTTATGTGCCATATTATTTATATCGCCAACAATATATGAGAGGGCAGTTAGAGAATATCGGCTATACCTTGCCTGGCAAAGCATGCGAATATAATATTCAAATCATGGAGGAACGTCAAAGTATTCTATCCATGGGGCCCGGTAGCTCGTCTAAGTGGATGCGAGCCCCTGAATATCGTCAGCTTAAACAGCATATGCCAAAAGACGTAGATGTTTATCACGTAACGATAGATGCACTTTTAGAGAAACGACATAGAATTTGTGAAAGATTTTGGGAGGTTGTGTAATGGCTATAAGAAAACCAAGAGGTACACAAGACTTTTTGCCAGAACAGATGATAAATTGGCACTATATTGAACAACGTATGCGCGAAATTTGTAAAGTATACGGCTTCAATGAAATTCGCACACCTGCCTTTGAAGAAACTAAATTATTTTTGCGAGGTATCGGTGAAACTACAGATGTAGTACAAAAAGAGATGTACACCTTTACCACCGGAGATGACGGTGGTTCTAGCTTTACCTTACGCCCTGAAAATACGGCGTCTGCTGTGCGCGCATACTTAGAAAATAAAGTATATGGTAAAGAAGGTCTCACCAAATGGTATTATATGGGCCCTATGTTCCGTCATGATAAACCGCAAGCAGGCCGTTACCGTCAATTTCACCAATTTGGTGCTGAGGTATTAGGCTCTCAATCTCCAGTAGTGGATAGCGAAGTTATCTGCATGGTTGTGCAGTTGTTAAAAGATTTTGGGCTTAAAGATCTCAATGTAGAGGTAAATTCTGTAGGTTGTCCGATATGTCGTCCTGTATATCGTGAAAAATTAATCGCTTTCTTTGAACCTAAAAAGGAACAATTATGTAGCGACTGCCAAGAACGTTTGTACAAAAACCCTTTGCGTATACTGGATTGTAAAAATGAAACATGTAAATCCTTGTCCATAGGTGCTCCTGAAATTCACGAACATTTATGTGAAGAGTGTCATGATCATTTTGAAGAATTGAAAACCTATTTAACTGCAGCTAATGTGCAATATACTTTAAATCCTCGTCTCGTACGTGGCCTTGATTACTATACAAAAACAGCTTTTGAGGTACAATATACTCCTTTAGGTGCTCAAAGTGCCGTAGCCGGTGGTGGCCGTTACGATGGTCTCGTAGAAGAGCTCGATGGACCTCATACTCCAGCTATCGGTTTTGCTATGGGCATGGAGCGTTTACTATTAGCTCTTGAAAAACAAAACTTATTGCCTGAGCCGACTGTAGAACCATCTGCATTCGTAGTCGCTCTTGGTGATGCGGCTAAGGTAGAGGCTTTCAAAATTTGCCAAAAACTTCGCAGTCTTGATATTCCTGTTGAAATGGACGGGCAGGGAAAAAGTATGAAGGCACAATTAAAATACGCTAACAAAATTAATGCGAAATATGTTATTATATTGGGTGATGATGAATTGGTTCGTAAAGAAGCCATAATTCGATTCATGGATACTAGTGAACAAGAGACTGTATCTCTCAATACAGTGGCTGAACGTATAACTTCTTTGGTGAAAGGATGACAATTAGAATGGAAACAATGCAAGGCTTACACCGTACGCACGGTTGTGGCACCATCTCTGAACAAGAGGTAGGTAAAGAGGTCGTATTATGTGGTTGGGTTGAACGCCGTCGTGACCATGGTGGTTTGATTTTCTTGGATTTACGCGATCGTTCTGGTGTAGTACAAGTAGTGGCATCCCCAGATCATAACGTAGAATCGTTCCACAAAGCAGAGGATGTTCGTAATGAATATGTTCTTTGTGTACGTGGTAAGATTACAAAACGTGATGAGGCTGCTATCAATCCAAACCTTCCTACAGGTGCATACGAAATGTTCTGTGAAGAGTTGCGCGTATTGAATTCCGCTAAAACTCCTCCTTTCTATATTCAAGATGATATCGATGTAGATGAAAATATTCGCTTGAAATATCGTTACCTTGACTTGCGTCGTCCTGAAATGCAACGCAACTTGATTTTACGTCACAAGGTAACAAAAGCAATGCGCGACTTCTTTGATAGCCGCGATTTCTTGGAAATTGAAACTCCAATGCTTACTAAATCTACACCAGAGGGCGCTCGTGACTATCTAGTGCCTTCCCGTGTAAATGCTGGTACATTTTATGCATTGCCACAATCTCCACAAATCTTTAAACAAATCTTGATGGTTGCTGGTTATGAAAAATACTTCCAAATCGCTCGTTGCTTCCGCGATGAAGATTTGCGTGCAGACCGTCAACCTGAGTTTACTCAGCTCGACTTGGAAATGTCCTTCGTAGACGAAGAAGACATTTACTCCATGCTTGAAGAAATGATTGCTCATGTATTTAAAACTGCATTGGGCAAAGAAATCACATTGCCTATGCCTCGCATTACATGGGATGAAGCAATGGATAAATATGGTTCTGATAAACCAGACCTTCGCTTTGACATGGCGTTTACAGATGTAACTGATCTTGTAAAAGATACAGAATTTAAAGTATTCCGCTCTGTAATCGACAATGGTGGCGTAGTTAAAGGTATCGTTGTACCTGGCGACGCTGGCATTCCTCGTCGTGAACTTGATGACCTTGTTGAGTATGTAAATCGTTACGGCGCTAAAGGCCTTGCATGGGCTTGCTTCAACGAAGATGGTTCTATCAAGTCTCAAATCATGAAGTTCTTAGGTGAAGATACAATTCGCAATATTGGTGAAAAAATGGGCGCTAAAGGTGGCGACCTCGTATTGATGATTGCTGATAAACCTGCAACTGTGGCACGTGCATTAGGCGAATTGCGCCTTGAAATGGCACGCCGCATGAACATGATTGATCCAGATAAATTGGCATTCACATGGGTAACTGATTTCCCTATGTTCGAATATAATGAAGACGAAAAACGTTATGTGGCAATGCACCATCCGTTCACAATGCCACGCCATGCGGATCTTGATAAATTGGAATCCGATCCTGGCAGCGTAAAAGCGATTGCTTACGACATGGTATTGAATGGCGTAGAAATCGGTGGCGGTTCCTTGCGTATCTACCAAGCTGACGCACAAGAAAAAGTATTCAAAGCAATTGGTTTGTCCATTGAAGAAGCACGATCTAAATTCGGCTTTATGCTTGATGCATTCCAATATGGTGCACCTCCTCATGCAGGCTGTGCATTTGGTTTAGATCGTCTTGTTATGTTGATGGCAAAACGTCAATCTATCCGCGACGTAATCGCATTCCCTAAAACTCAATCTGCTTCTGATATCATGAGCCAAGCTCCATCTGAAGTAGAACCAAAGCAATTAAAAGAGTTGCATATTAAACCAGATGTAGAAGAAGAACAAGAGCAATCTTTAGTGTAAAAACATAGGCAAGAATTGATTAAAATCGAAATGTCAAGACTTGTTAATTGCTAATCTTTCTGATACTATTTAAGTATAAGATATCCCTGCCATGTGCGTGTGATATCGCAGTTTTGAGCCAACACATTTACTTTGGGAGTCTGAACTCTCGTCTGAACGTTACGCCCTTACGGGACAACTGCAGGATGAGGAGGACACCCACCTGCCCTTGCAGGATCAAAACGCGGTACATTACGGCATGGTGGGGCTTTTTTGCGTGTAAAAATAGACTGAAATATCATATACTATAAATATATCTTTGGTAAGAATTTAAACTTTTTAAAATCTTAAGAGTCTTAAATGTCATAAACGTTATAAATGTCTTGCCAATATTATCAGTGTTACCGAGTTACTGATGTTATTAGGCTTTTATGACAGGGAAGTAATTGTTTTTTTGATTGAATAGTTATAGATATTAAAATACGATAGTTAAACTGGGTGCGAATTGAGGTGATAGAATGGATAGTTTATTTGATATGACACCTACAAATACATACGAGCCACTTCCTGTACGAATGCGTCCTACTAAACTGGATCATTTATATGGTCAAGAGAAGGCCATAGGGAAGGGGACTTTCTTGCGTGCTATGGTAGAGAAGGATACAATACCATCTATGCTTTTTTATGGTCCTTGTGGAACGGGTAAGACTACATTAGCCGGAATCATAGCTAAGGTGAGTAATAGTCATTTTGTAAACCTGAATGCTACTAACGCCGGTATTGGTGAGTTGCGGACCATCATTGAAGATGCGCGTAAACGAGTTCGCTCTTTACAACAACGCACAATTCTATTCCTTGATGAAATTCATCGTTTTAATAAAAGCCAACAAGATGTGTTGTTACCCTGTGTAGAGGATGGCACTATTATCCTTATTGGTGCTACTACAGAGAATCCATTCTTTGAGGTTAATAGACCGTTATTATCTCGTTTGCGTCTTATTACATTAGAAGCACTTACACCAAAGGCTATTGGTCAAATTTTACGTCGCGCCATTACCGATGAAGAAGTGGGATTAGGCAAACGCCATCTACAGGTAACGGATGAAGTTCTGGAAGATGTGGGGATTTTCGTCAATGGTGATGGACGTATGGCCCTTAATATTCTTGAACAAGCAGCAGCTATGGTTCCCGATGAGGGGACGATTACTATTGAGGTTCTTGAAAAGGTCGTAGGTCGTCGCATATATACATATGATAAAAAAGGCGATAGTCATTACGATACAATTTCAGCTTTTATTAAAAGTATGCGTGGATCCGATGTGCAAGCAACGGTACATTATTTAGCACGCATGATTGAAGCTGGAGAGGATCCTAATTTCATTGCTCGTCGTATTGTTATTTGTGCAGCAGAGGATGTAGGACTTGCGGACCCACAAGCTCTTATACTTGCTAATGCAGCGGCTCAAGCGGCTCATATGGTAGGTTTTCCTGAGGCGCGCATTATATTATCTGAGGCTGCGTGCTATGTTGCTCTCGCACCTAAAAGTAATTCTGCTTATGTAGCTATTGATGCCGCGATATCTGATGTGCGACATAAGGATTGTGGACAAGTACCTGATCATTTGAAAGATAGTCACTATAGCGGGGCTAGTAAATTAGGTCATGGGAAAGCTTATAAGTATGCTCATAATTATCCTAATGGATATGTAAAACAGCAGTATTTACCAACGCCTCTAGTTGATGCAACCTACTATAAGGGCATAAAGAGAGGGACTGAGGAACAGTTACTTCACGACTGGGAGAAACGTTGTAAAAATTAACTTAATATTACGATATATGCTATAATATAATGATAAGTTAATTTACTGTAATGTTATATAAGTAAGGGGTTTGTATAGATTTATGGCAGAAGAAAATACTTCCACCAAAAGACGCAACACACGCCGTAAGCGAACAAGTACAAAACAGCAATCAAAGTCTCAAAGCTTTTCTTTGCGCAGCGAAGTGAAAGGCCTTATTGTCATTGCCTTTGCTGTGATTTCCTTTCTGGGCTTTTTCGGCTTTGAACTCGGCCTTGTAGGACAGATTTTAACAGGTATATTCCGTTATGGCTTTGGCCTAGGGGGGATTATTCCTTGTTTATGCGTTTTCTGGTTAGGTTGGAGATTATTATATAAGGATACATTTATTTCCATTACAAAACGAGGGGTTGTAATGACCTTGTTTTTCCTATTCTTGTTAGCTCTTGTTCCCTTGTGGCGCGTTCCTGAGGGACAGGAACTCATTACTACACAACTGGCTAATCAAGGTGGTTTTGTAGGTGGTGCAATTGCTACATTCCTTCGTACACTATTAGGCAACTTAGGGGCTATTATTCTTGATGTATTCTTACTCATAGCTTTTGGATTACTGGTGACACGTTTGTCTTTGCGCAGTGGATTACAAAAGGCTGCGGACAAAACACAGGTTGGCCTTGATGTTGCAAAAGAGGTAGCTGCTGAGAAGGTTGCTGTTGCAAAAGAAGTGTTTGAAGATTGGAATGAACAACGTAAAGAAGCGGCAGAACAGCGTAAAGCTTATAACAGGGAAAAAGATACACGCTTTGCTGATGCAGCAGATCAAGCATTAGATGCACTAGAAAAACAAGGCATTGCTACTGGCAGAGACCTTTTTGACTCTACCACAGCTATAGATGTTGATACTATTGAAGATACAGTTACTACTGTGGAGTCACAAAAAACTCCTACATCTTGGAAGGAATTGGCTGAGATAGAAGCACGTAATCGTGCGGCTGAGCAATTGGCTAATATTTCTGAAGCATCTGGTGATGCTAAGTCTTATGAAGCTGATGACTTTGAACAATTCTCTGATACACATAGAACTACGAGTGATGATTATGTATATGTTCCCGATGAGGACTATGCATATACACCAGATGAAGAATATACGGATGAGTTTGGAACTGCAGCAAACTCTGATGACGAAGAACCAGAATTCTCCTATCAAAATACAACGATGGGTCCATTGGAAACTAATCATGGTGCTATCGCTTCTGTTGTGCCAGGAACGGGTGCGGCTGCAAGTTCCGTAAGTGCTGGGGCTGGTATATCCGGCATGGGCTTACAAGTACCGTCCATTATTAGTACTACAGAAGATACGGCACAAGTAGCTGTATCTAAAGATGGCCAAATTCATCGTTCCTATGATAGACCGTACCACTTCCCAAGCCTAGATATTTTGGCGAAAGGGAAGGGAAGTCAAAACAATGGTGAAGAAGTAGCGCAAAATGCGATGATGCTTGAACATGTATTGAGTGACTTTGGTATTACTGCTAAGGTTGTTAATGCTACACAAGGTCCAACTGTTACGCGTTATGAAATTGAACCTGCACCAGGCGTGAAAGTGAGTCGTATCGTTAACTTAACAGATGATATTGCCCTCAACTTAGCAGCGCAACATATCCGTATGGAGGCTCCGATTCCAGGTAAATCTGCCATCGGTATTGAGGTGCCTAATAAAACGACAGAAGCCGTTCATTTACGTGATGTACTTGATTGTAGTGACTTTAAAGATGCTCGTGGTGGTATTCCTGTCGGTCTTGGTAAGGATATTGCAGGTAAACCTGTTATTACGGATCTTGCTAAGATGCCTCACTTGCTCGTAGCTGGTACGACTGGATCTGGTAAATCCGTATGTGTAAATACATTGATTTCTAGTATTCTCTTTAGTCGTAAACCGGAAGAGGTTAAGTTATTATTAATCGACCCTAAAATGGTTGAATTGTCTATTTACAATGGGATCCCGCACTTGATGGCTCCAGTTGTAACGGATATGAAAAAAGCAGCAGCTGTATTGCGTTGGGCCGTTCGTGAAATGGAGGCTCGTTATAAGGCGTTTGCTGCATCTGGTAAACGTGATATCAAGAGCTACAATGAGGCTCATCCTAAGGCTGCAATGCCGCTAATAGTGTTGATTATCGATGAGTTAGCTGATCTTATGATGACAGCTCCTGATGATATTGAAGAATCTATTAGTCGTTTAGCACAAATGGCTCGTGCCGCAGGTATTCACATGGTTCTTGCTACACAGCGGCCATCTGTTAACGTTATTACCGGTTCTATTAAGGCCAATGTACCAAGCCGTATTTCCTTTGCTGTAGGCTCTCAAATTGACTCTCGTACCATTCTTGATATGGCAGGGGCAGAGAAACTATTGGGTAAAGGGGATATGTTATTTGCTCCGATTGGTGCAAATAAACCTATTCGTGTACAAGGGGCCTTCATTTCTGATGATGAGGTAGAAAAACTTGTAGAGTTTGTGAAAGCTCAACGAGAACCAGAATATGATAATACGGTAACTCAAGAAGTGGAAAAGGAAGCTGAAAAAGAATCTTCTGATGCTAATGATGTTTACCGCGATGAATTATTAGAGCGAGCTGTCAATCTCGTTATGGAATCTGGTCAAGCTTCCGTATCGATGTTGCAACGTCGTTTCCGTATAGGTTATACCCGTGCGGCACGTCTTGTAGATACAATGGAAGACCTTAAAATCGTTGGTCCTAGCATGGGCAGTAAGGCGCGAGAAATTTTAATGAGCCCTGAACAAGCTAAGGCTAGATATTTCTCCGATTCCAATGATGAGCAATAATTAGCTAATTACTATATGAATATTACGTAGATTTAGAAAGGAACGAAAATGGCTGAATTAGGCGAAGAATTACGACGTGAACGGGTAAGACGTAATCTAACCTTTAAAGATGTGGAGCAAGTGCTGCACATTAAAACAACCTATTTAGAGGCTATCGAAGATGGCAACTATGATATCATTCCTGGTCAAGTCTACGTAAAAGGTTTTATTCGAAACTATGGTAACTACTTAGATCTTGATGGGGATCGCTTGGTAAAAGTATATCAGGGCCAAGTAGGGGACATAGATACCTTTTCTTTACGTTCTGTTACAAGACGGAAGGCTCAAGCAACTCCTAATTTGGTACAAAGTGAGTTTGTTGAATACCAAACATCTAAAAAGCGTATGTCCTTAGAAACGCGTCAACGAAAACGTCAACGCTCTATTGTACAAGAACGCATTATTTTAGGGATTATTTTAGTTTGTATGGCATTGTTTTTACTATGGTTATTCCTGTTCTAGTATCTGATTAGGCATGATAGAAAGGCATTTACACAATCAATGGATAGATTTTTAGTAACAGAACCTTCGGATATGAAGGAACGTGGTTGGGCTGAATTAGATTTTGTTCTCATCAGTGGGGACGCTTATGTGGACCATCCATCCTTTGCTCCTGCGGTTATCGGTAGATACTTGGAATCCAAAGGTTATCGTGTAGGCATTATAGATCAACCAGATTGGAATGATGTCGAGGCTTTCAAGAAACTAGGTAAACCACGTCTAGCATCCCTTGTTACGGCAGGAAATCTAGATTCAATGCTCAATAAATTTACGGCAGCAAAGAAAATTCGCCGTCAAGATGATTATTCTCCAGGTGGTGAATCAGGTCATCGTCCAGATCGTGCTACCTTGGTATATGCTAACCGCATGAAGGAGGCTTACAGTGATGTACCTCTTATCATTGGTGGTATAGAAGCGTCCTTGCGTCGCTTTGGTCATTATGACTATTGGTCAGATACGGTGCGTCGATCCATCTTAGTAGATTCTAAGGCCGATGTACTCGTCTATGGCATGGGAGAACTTCAAATCGTTGAACTAGCTGATGCCTTAGATCAGGGTCGATTTAAAGAGTCTTTGCCATCTATACGTGGCATTTGCTACATGGCAAAGGAAATTCCAACTATTGACTATGTAGAGTGCCCATCGTATGAAGCTATTAAGGTGGATAAGATGGATTTTGCCGATGCATTCCGCATTCAATACGATGAACAAGATCCGTTCTATGGACGTATTGTAGTCCAAAAGCATGGTGATAGATATCTCATTCAGAACACGCCTGCCATGCCATTGACGCAGGAGGAAATGGACGGTGTCTATAACTTGCCATATACTCGAAAGTGGCATCCTAAATACGATGATAAGGGTGGTGTGCCAGCATTAAGTGAAGTTCAATTTAGCCTTGTGAGCCAACGAGGTTGCTTTGGCAGTTGTTCTTTCTGTGCTATTACTAATCACCAAGGGCGTATCATCCAGAATCGTAGTCATGAGTCTTTGATTGAAGAAGCTCACATGATGATCAAGATGGACAACTTTAAAGGGTATATTCATGATGTAGGGGGCCCTACGGCAAACTTCCGCCATCTAGCTTGCGATAAACAAGCTGTTTATGGTGCGTGTAAAGGTCGTACTTGTGCGGCTCCAGAGCCTTGTGAAAACTTGAATACAAATCATGATGACTATATTGCTTTACTGCGTAAATTACGTAAACTAAAAGGTGTAAAAAAGGTATTTGTTCGTTCTGGTTTGCGTTATGACTATGTACTAGCCGATAACAATAAAGATTTTGTGCGGGAACTTTGCGAGTTTCACGTAAGTGGGCAGCTAAAGGTAGCTCCAGAACATGTATCTAAACGGGTTACCAATATGATGGGGAAAGCTGGTAAAGAAGAATTCCTAACCTTTAAGTCTTGGTTTGAAGAGGCAAATAAAAAGCTTGGTAAGAAACAATACTTAGTGCCGTACTTTATGAGCTCTCATCCCGGTTGTGCCCTAGAGGATGCTATTGAATTAGCGGAATTTTTACGAGATCACCATATGTACCCAGAGCAAGTACAGGATTTTATTCCTACGCCGGGTAGCCTTTCTACTTGTATGTATTATACGGGCATTAATCCACTAGATGGAAAACCTGTTTATGTTGCTAAAAAGGGTAGAGATAAAGCAAAACAGCGCGCATTGATGCAGTTTAAAAATATTGAAAACTATGACCTTGTTAAAGAGGCTCTCATAGAAGCCAATCGACGTGATTTAATTGGCTTTGGCCCAGAATGTTTAATTCCACCCCGACCAATTGGTGGAAATTCTAAGCGTATTAGCCAATCTAGTAAATCCCGTAATGGCAAACGAGGTTGCGAATCTAGGAATCGATGCCAGACTGGAAAAAGGCGTAGTAGAGATGTGACTAAAGTTCGTACATCTAATAAAAGTTTTGGTGGTCGTTACATGTAGGGAGTAGCTTTAGCTACTCTCATTTTAAGATACTTTATGTCTTATGGGAGGCATATATGAAACGATGGATTGCTCCGAGCATCTTAGCATTATTTGTGGTAGGAATGTTGATCTATGGCATAAACTTTTACCAACAAGAACAAATAGAACAGGCCAAAGAGCCTATTCGTGGTGAAATTATAGTCTATACGGACTTACCTAATACTTTGACAGCTATGCTTGCTGAGCGTTATGAAGAGGAACAAAAGGTAAAAGTCACTGTAATGCCTCTTACAGAGGAACAAATGTCACAACGGTCGGCTTCTACAGTGGCTGATACTTCTGGTGATTTGGTGCTAACTTCTGAAGATAATCTCGTAATTGGTGCCAATGCAGGTAAATATATGCCCATCGTCAATGAACGTATTGACGAGGTACGTGATAATCTAAAGGATCCAAATGGCTATTGGGTTGGTATTTGGTATGATCCCATCGTATTTGTTCAGAATGATACCTTCCATAATGGCATTGGTAAATATATTACTACATGGGATACATTGGGAAAACAAGGTGATTGGTCTATTGTTATGACCGATTTTGTAGCATCTCAGAATGCGGCCAATTTGCTATATAATATGGTAGAGTATAAAGGGGAACCAGAGGCTCTTGAATACTTATATAGTTTGAAGCCCCATGTGGTTCAACATGCTAAATTTTTGTCTACTCCAATACGCCTAACTGCGCTAGGGGAGACAAATATTGGTATTGGTAACTTGTCTGATGCGGCGCAATATAGTCATCATGGGTATCCAATTAAGATCATTTATCCTAAAGATGGTACGTCTTATTATGTGACTGGTGCTGCCGTTTTAAAAAATTCAAAACATAAAGCAGATAGTGTAGAGTTTATTAATTGGTTACTATCTTCTAAAACGGCGAAATATATGGTAGAAAAGAATTTTACTTATATATTTACTAATCCTGAGATGGATGAGCCAAAAGATTCTATGGGGCATGATTTAGTATTATGGCCTGTGAATGGTGGCTATACTCTAGAAGGTAAAAAGTTACTATTAAATCATTGGGTTAGTCAAGTACGATTCCGTAAGGACTAAGTCAGTTGTATAAATCCAAGAAATAAATAAGAATCTAGTGACGAAAGGATATAGAATGGGGAAAAAATTAGGATATGTTAGCCTAGGTTGTGCTAAAAATTTAGTAGATACAGAGGTAATGTTAGGCTTATTGAGAGATAATGGCTATTCGATTACAGAAGACTTAAGCGAAGCAGATCTTATCGTTGTAAATACCTGTACTTTTATTGAAAAAGCTAAGGCTGAGTCTATAAATACCATCCTTGAGGTTGCCCAATATAAGGAGGATGGTACTTGTAAGGGCCTTATCGTAGCAGGTTGTCTTAGCCAACAATATCAGGATGAATTATTCCAAGAAATTCCTGAAATTGATGCATTAATCGGTACCGGTGCATGGGATCAAGTTATGGTAGCCGTTGATGCTATTGAGCACGGCAATCGCAGTTGTATCATGGAAAATATTACGAATATCTATGATGAACGCATGCCTCGTATTCAAACAACACCTCGTTATAGTGCATATGTAAAAATTGCAGAAGGCTGTAATAATGGGTGTACATTCTGTATTATTCCTAAGGTACGCGGTGCATTCCGTAGTCGTACTATCGAGTCTATTAAGGCTGAAGTGGAACGATTGGCTGCGACAGGGGTTAAGGAAGTTGTCCTTATCGCTCAAGATACAACGAGCTATGGTATCGACCTTAATGCTGGTAAACCATTATTGACGACATTGTTAAAAGAATTAACAACTGTAGAAGGCATAGAATGGATTCGCATGCTATACCTATATCCGACATTTTTCTCTGATGAATTGTTAGATATTATCGTTAATGAGCCAAAGCTTTGTAAATATGTAGATATTCCATTGCAACATGTTAATAACGATATTTTGAAACAAATGAATCGCCGAGACGATCGCAATGATATTGAGCGCTTGCTTAAGAAGATTAGAAATGCACCGACTCATATTACATTGCGCACCTCTATCATTGTTGGATTTCCTGGTGAAACAGATGAACAATTTGAGGAACTTTGTGACTTTGTAAAAGAAATCAAATTCGATAATATGGGCGTATTTACGTATTCTCAAGAAGATGGTACACCAGCTGGTGCTCGTGAAGACCAAATACCAGAAGAGGTCAAAGAAGAGCGTTATCACGTTCTTATGTCCATCCAAGCTGCTATCTCTGAAGAGAACAATCGTAATTTAGAAGGTACCATTGATTATGCGATGGTAGAGGAAATCGAAGAAGGTGAACATGATACATTGCTTGCAAAAGGCCGTTTGAAATCTCAAGCACCTGATGTAGATGGTAATATGTATATTGAAGATTGTGGTGAAGACATTCAACCTGGTGATATTCTTAAGGTACAAGTAGAGCAAGGCTTTGCTTATGATGTAGTAGCTACGGTTGTAGAATAATACACAGTTCGATACATTCGATTGTGGAGGTGATCTGATGATTGTAGAACTTATTTCTACAGGTTCAGAATTATTGCTAGGTGATACAGTAAATACGAATGTATCTTGGCTAGCACAAGAGTTAAATAAATTAGGATATACCATTGCCCATCAATCGGTGGTAGGTGATAATCCGAAACGAATGGCTGAAGTTTTTCAGCTCGCTAGTACAAGGGCTGATATCGTTATTAGTACTGGTGGGCTAGGACCAACGCAGGGCGACATTACACGTAATGTACTTGCCGATTCAATTGGCAGACCTATTGTGTTTAATCAAGAGGCCATGAACGAACTTGAAAGGTTTTTTAAAAGTGTAAACCGTACTATACCCGATGCGAGTCGGCGAGAAGCACAATTACCAAAAGGGGCAAAGGTATTATATAACCCTGTTGGAGTTGCTCCAGGTGTAGTCGTTGAAGATGGCGACACTACGTACATACTTTTACCTGGACCTCCTGGAGAAATGAAGGGCATGTTCCAAGAGAGCGTAGTTCCTTATTTAAATGGCCGATTTGGTTCTCAAGGTGTTGTTACATCCTATCGTTATGGCGTATATGATATTCGTGAAATTGATTTAGAAAGCACCTTGATGGATCTAATTAAGAAGCAATCTAATCCGACCATAGCTTTGCTCATTAAAAAAGGCTACATTGAGGTTCGTATCACTGCTAAGGCTGAAACATTAGAAGCGGCACAAGACCTGCTTAATCCTTGGGATGCAATCATACGAGAACGCTTAGGCTCTCGCATAGGGCGCAACTTAACAATTTCTATGGAGGAAACATTAGGTCGAACCTTGTTAGAGGAACATAGTACTATTAGTACTGCTGAATCATGTACATCAGGATTGGTTGGTAAATTACTGACTAATGTCAGTGGCAGTAGTGAGTACTATATGGGTGGTGTCATTTCGTATAGTAATGATGTGAAACATCGTGTTTTAGGTGTACCACAAGATATGTTAGATGCGTATGGCGCTGTTAGTGAACAAGTGGCTAAGGCTATGGCAGAGGGGGCACGAACTGTTGGCCAAACAACATATGCTGTTTCTACGACAGGCATAGCTGGTCCTGGAGGTGGTACTCGAGAAAAGCCTGTTGGTCTTGTATGGTTTGGTGTTACTGGTCCATATGGCACAGTGGCCCATAAAGCTAATTTAATTGGCAATCGAGAAGATATTAGACAAAGTGCGGCAGAACTAGCACTATACTATGTTTATACTTATATAACAGAAAAGGGGAAATAAAATAATGGCTGTAGATGGCAGACAAGCAGCGTTGGATAACGCGTTAAAACAAATTGAAAAAGATTTTGGTAAAGGTGCTATTATGCGTCTTGGTGAAGCGGCAGATCGCATGAATGTAGAGGTGATTTCCTCTGGTTCTCTTGCTATCGATATTGCTGTTGGTGTAGGTGGTTTCCCTCGTGGCCGTGTAATTGAAATCTACGGTCCAGAATCTTCTGGTAAAACAACAGTCGCTCTTCACGCTGTAGCAGAAGCTCAAAAACAAGGTGGTATTGCAGCATTTATTGATGCGGAACATGCGATGGATCCTGTATATGCTCGCAACTTGGGGGTAGACATCAATAATTTGTTGATTTCTCAACCAGATAATGGAGAACAAGCTCTAGAAATTACAGAAGCTCTTGTTCGCAGTGGTGCAGTAGATATTGTTGTAGTTGACTCCGTAGCGGCTTTGGTTCCTAAAGCGGAAATCGATGGCGAAATGGGCGATGCTCACGTAGGCTTACAAGCTCGTTTGATGAGTAAAGCTTTGCGCAAATTGACTGGTATCATCAGTAAATCCAAAACAGTTGTCATCTTCATCAACCAATTGCGTGAAAAAGTAGGTGTTATGTTCGGTAATCCTGAAACAACGACTGGTGGTCGTGCGTTGAAATTCTATTCTTCCGTACGACTTGATGTTCGTAAAGGGGAATTAATTAAAGCAAACAACGAAAATGTTGGCGCTCGAACAAAAGTCAAAGTTGTCAAAAATAAGGTGGCACCTCCATTTAAGACAGCTGAATTTGATTTGATGTATGGCGAAGGTATCTCTAAAACTGGCACACTTATTGATATTGGTACAAATATGGAAATTATTAATAAATCTGGTGCTTGGTACTCCTATAATGGGGAACGTATGGGGCAAGGTAAGGAAGCGGCTAAACAATACTTGTTAGAGAATCCACAAATAGCTGATGAAATCGATCGCATTATTCGTGATACATTGGCTGTTGGCACTGAAGAAATCGATGTAATCGGTGAAGAAGTAACTGAAGAAGTATAATCATGAGTGACGAAACGATGCAAGCTGCTATGGATCAAGCGTATCGCTTCCTAGCTCAGCGCTTCCTTAGTTCTTATGAGCTGACGCAGAAAATGAGACGTAAACAATTCGAGGACTCTATCATTGAGAGGGTCCTTGAGCGCCTTAAAGATTATGATTACATTAATGATGAACGTTTATCTGAGCAAGTATTAACCTATTTGATGAAAGAACAGAAATACGGTGCTTATATGATTAAGCAAAAAATGAAACTTCGAGGACTTGCGATTCCTCAAGAAATTTCTGCTTATGATGAGGTAAAAGCTGCTTATCGGGTGGTAGAAAAAAAATTTGGATCTATTCTCAATGAAGAGAAGACTCCTCGGGTAAAAGTTTTTAGTTTTCTCAAATACAGGGGGTTCTCAACAAGCACAATTCAAGTTGTATGCAATGATTTTTATGAATAAATTCTGCTTTTTGAGAGGCCTTGGTAGGCTTGTAAAATCTTGACAGAAAGGGCTTTGAAGTCTAAAATTAATAATAGCCTTATTTATTTATATGATGATATGGCTAATTGATAATTTAATGCATAAAGGGCATAAAAAGGAGCATGAAAGCTCAATTTTGAGAAATAAAAAGGAGGTGAAAGAGATTTTAGAGTATAGTCTAATTGCAGTGGTAATGGTACTGATTGGACTAGGGGTAGGCTATTTTTTAAGAAAAAATATTGCTGAAGGAAAACTGAATCAAGCTGAACAAGAGGCTGCTCGCATCATTGCAAATGGTGAACGCACAGCTGAGTCTAAAAAGAAAGAAGCTTTATTAGAAGCGAAAGAAGAAATTCATAAGCTCCGTTCTGATGTAGAACGAGAAAATAAAGATCGTCGTTCTGAACTTCAACGTATGGAACGTCGTATTCTTCAAAAAGAAGAATCTTTGGATAAAAAATTAGACAATATTGAGCACAAAGAGGAAGCTTTACATCGCAAAGAAGCTGACTTAGCCCAAAGCCGTGAAAAGGTAGAAGCTTTGTATGAAAAACAAATGGCAGAATTAGAACGTATTTCTGGCATGACGTTCGAAGAAGCAAAAAATATCTTGTTAACGAATGTGGAACAAGAAATCCGTCATGAAACGGCGATTATGGTTAAGGAAATGGAGCAGCAAGCTAAGGATGAAGCGGAGAAAAAAGCGAAAGAAATTATCTCCTCTGCTATCCAACGTTGTGCAGCTGACCATGTAGCGGAAACTACCGTATCCGTAGTGGCATTGCCTAATGATGAAATGAAGGGGCGCATTATCGGTCGTGAGGGCCGTAACATTCGTGCACTCGAAACATTAACAGGTATTGATTTGATTATCGATGACACACCAGAAGCAGTTATTCTTTCCGGCTTCGATCCAATTCGTCGTGAAGTGGCTCGTATTGCGCTGGAAAAATTGATTGTAGATGGTCGTATCCATCCAGCTCGTATTGAAGAAATGGTTGGTAAAGCTCGTAAAGAGGTGGACCAAACTATTAAAGAGGCTGGTGAACAAGCGACATTTGAAGCTGATGTTCATGGCTTACATCCTGAAATTGTTAAGATTTTAGGCCGTTTGAAATATCGTACTAGTTATGGTCAAAACGTATTGAAACATTCCATTGAAGTATCTCATTTAGCAGGTTTAATGGCAGCTGAACTAGGCTGTGATGTAACTTTGGCTAAACGAGGTGGTTTGATTCATGATATTGGTAAAGCATTAGACCGTGAACTTGAAGGTTCTCATGTTCAAATCGGTGTTGATGTGGCTCGTAAATATCGTGAAAGTGCAGCAGTAATTAACTGTATTGGTGCTCATCATGGTGATGAAGAGTTCCAAACTGTAGAAGCTGTATTAGTAGCTGCTGCTGATGCTATCTCCGCTGCCCGTCCAGGAGCACGTCGAGAAACATTAGAAAACTACTTAAAACGTTTATCTAAATTGGAAGAAATCGCTGAATCCTTCGAAGGCGTTGAAAAATGTTTTGCTATTCAAGCCGGTCGTGAGATTCGCGTTGTAGTAAAACCGGATAAGATTGATGAAGCTGAGTCTACATTACTTGTTCGGAATATCGTAAAACGCATCGAGTCAGAACTTGAATATCCAGGCCAAATTAAGGTCGTAATTATTCGTGAAACTCGCGTTGTGGATTACGCAAAATAATATGCTATAAGCGATAAGTATAGGCTGCAATGTTTTCATTGCAGCCTATTGTTATCAAAGTTTCGGTAATTATATATTGCTATATACGGCGTATAGGAATCATCATTTACATTGCGTTGTAGATGATGATTCCTATGATTCGTATCAAGTTATTTATACTTTTTTAATAATTTAATTGATTGAAATGCTTTACAAATAGAGGATTTTTTATTTGTATATAGAATTAATATATATATGGGGAAGGAGGCGTTGGCTATGAGCCGATATTTTGAAAATGAGTTGATTGAACAAATCAAAGATGCTAATGATATCGTGTCAGTTGTATCCGAGCATGTAGCCTTAAAGAAACGCGGCAAGAACTATTGGGGTTGTTGTCCATTTCATAATGAAAAAACGCCATCCTTTAGTGTAGCCCCTGAAAAGGGTTTTTATTATTGCTTTGGGTGCCATGCATCAGGAAATGCTATTAAATTTCTTATGGAATTAGAGCATTTAACCTTTGTAGAAGCCCTAGAGCGGCTAGCTAATCGAGCTAATATTCCATTGCCAGAGGCGAAACTTTCACCTGAACAAAGAGCTAGAGATGAAAGGCGCAAAAAACTGTATGAAGCTTCTGATTTAGCGTCTACCTTTTTCCATAACTGTCTCACTCAAACGTCTATTGGTAAAGTGGGATTAGATTATTTGAAAAAGCGAGGGCTCACACAAGAGACCATAGAAACATTTAAGCTTGGTTTTGCTCCTGATGGTTGGGATAAGTTATATCGTGCCTTTCATGAGCGTGGCATTGATGATTCCATTCTTTTAGAGTTGAATCTTGTCCGAAAGAACCAAAAGGGTCAATTTTATGACTTCTTCAGAAATAGAATTATGTTCCCTATTATGGATGGTAAAGGGCGAGTAGTTGCTTTTGGTGGACGCGTTATGGATGATAGTACACCAAAATATTTAAACTCTCCAGAGTCATCAATCTTTGAAAAAGGTAAACTCTTATTTGCCTTTGATAAGGCTTATAAATCTATTCGTGAGGAAAAACAAGCTATTCTTGTAGAAGGCTATATGGATGTTATATCCGCTCATAATCATGGTGTTACTAATGTAGTCGCATCATTGGGGACTGCTTATACAAGAGATCATGGGCATATCTTGATGAGGCAAGCTGAAGAAATCGTGTTAGCTTATGATATGGATGGTGCTGGTCGTCAAGCGGCTGCTAGGGCTATTGAATTATTGCAAAATACGGATTTTAAGGTGCGTGTCCTTGCCATGCCAGACGGTAAAGATCCAGATGATTATGTGCGTAATCATGGGGGACAGGCATTTAAGGAGTTAGTTGCTAAAGCTGTTAAACCTCTTGATTATCTATTAAGTGAGTCTTTGATTAAACACGATACAAATGATACAGAAGGGAAGCAGGCTGTTATGGCAGATGTTTTCCCATATATTGCAAATATAGATAGTCAAACACAGAGAGATGATGCTTTAAAAACATTGGCATTGCCATTATGGCTTGATAATAGTACTATTTTTAGATACTTTAGAGATTATGTGAAAAAAGGACAAATTGAATTAGTGGATACTGCATCAACACCTTTGCCAACACAGGATTTACCAAAGGGGGATGCGGAAAAATTATTGTCCTTAGCTTTCACAGATGGCGAAGTATTACAACATATGATGAGCTATTTGCCATTAGAGGACTTTGAAAAAATTGAATATCGAGGTATAATAGAAAAGCTATTCACCTTGTATAAGTCCGAAGGTCGTCTAGATGAAACTGCAATTCAATCTGTTTTATCTTCTCAAGAATACGATATTTACTCTAGGTTGGTCGTCATGAGTGACGATGACTACAAGGTACAAGTGCCTGCATTAATCCGCAAGATAAGGCTCCATTCATTGCGTGAACAGTATAAAGCGCATTCAATTATGGCGGATCAATTAAAACGAGCAGGAGATTCGACGTTTATTAGCGAATTACATAAGTGTCAGGAAATACAGAATTTAATTAGAGAATGGTCTAAGTAAATCATTAATGGTTAAAAAGGAGAGCGCTGTGGCTAAGAAAGTACAAAAAAGTCAAATAGAGGAGATTGTTGAGCAACTTCTTGAAAAAGGCCGTAAGAGCGGTGTGTTGACACAATCCGAGATTTCAGATGCTCTTCATGAGCAGACGGAAATTACTGCGGAACAATTAGATGATATTTATACGACTTTGGGTAAATTGAATGTTGAGATTGTGGCAGATATTGATGCTGATGATACAGATAGTCATACAATTGAAACGGATGAAGATGAAGACGAAGTTTCTAGCGAGAAGAAAATTTCTATCGATTTAAGTGTTGATTCTGGTGTTAATATTGATGACCCTGTACGAATGTACCTAAAAGAGATTGGTCGCGTACCATTGCTTTCAGCTGACGAAGAAATCGTATTAGCTAAGCAAATCGAAGCTGGTGCACAAGAGGATGCTACATATAAAGATATTCAACTTAGCAAAAAGGCTAAGAAAAAATTGGTAGATGCTAACTTGCGATTAGTTGTAAGTATCGCGAAACGTTATGTAGGTCGCGGTATGTTGTTCTTGGATCTAATCCAAGAAGGTAACCTAGGTCTGATTAAAGCGGTAGATAAATTCGATTATACTAAAGGTTATAAATTTTCAACGTATGCTACATGGTGGATTCGTCAAGCGATTACGCGTGCTATTGCAGACCAAGCTCGTACGATTCGTATTCCTGTACATATGGTAGAAACAATTAATAAATTGATTCGTATTTCTAGACAATTGTTGCAAGACAAAGGTCGTGAGCCATTGCCAGAAGAAATTGCTGAAGGTATGGGAATTACTGTAGAGCGGGTACGTGAAATTCAAAAGATCGCCCAAGAGCCAGTATCCTTGGAAACTCCGATTGGTGAAGAGGAAGATTCCCATTTAGGGGACTTCATCGAGGACCAAGATGCAATTGCTCCAGATGATGCAGCTAGCTACATTTTATTGCAAGAACAAATTGAAGATGTATTTACATGCTTGACTGATCGTGAGCAACAAGTATTGATTTTACGTTTTGGTTTGAAGGATGGTAAGCCTCGTACATTGGAAGAAGTTGGTCAACATTTCAATGTAACAAGAGAACGTATTCGTCAGATTGAAGGTAAAGCGCTTACTAAATTGCGCAACCGCGGTAAACGTGATAAAATCAAAGATTTCTTATAATATTTTGAATCTCTTAAGGGTTGTAATGCAGTGTTGTATAGCACTGTATTGCAACCTTTTTGTGTTATAATAAAAAATGGTAATATCTTACAATAAAAAGTATTTTATGATAAGACTTACGTAATAGACAAGGGTTTCATGTAATAGCGATAAGTCTTATGTAATAGATATAAGTTGAAAGCTTATGTAATAGATAGGAGATATAATGTTTACAGTTACTAAACGATTAGAGGTGAGTGCATCTCATCAATTAAAACTAGATTATCCGAGTAAATGTCAAAATCTTCATGGGCATAACTGGATTATTACAGTTCATGCACGTTCTGAAGAGTTAGATCATAATGGGATGGTCATCGACTTTACGATTATTAAAGAAAAAATTCATGGTCGATTGGACCATCGCCATATCAACGATGTACTAGGCGATATAAATCCTACTGCGGAGAATATGGCAAAATGGATCGCTGATGAATTGGGCCCAAAATGCTTTAAAGTAGAGGTTCAAGAATCTGAAGGGAACACAGCTATTTATGAACGTGATTGAGATTTTTGCCTCTATTGATGGGGAAGGTAGTCGGCAAGGTTTGCTGACTACATTTTTACGCCTCCATGATTGCAATATTCGCTGTTCCTATTGCGATACGACTTATAGCTACGGCATTGATAGTGTTTTCACAGAAATGACTGTAGCTGAGGTGGCTGATGTTATTGAAAGCTTAGGCAATCATCGCATTACTATTACTGGTGGGGAGCCTCTATTACAAGAAGCTGCTGTTGTAGAGTTAATTGATGAATTAAATCGTCGGAAGGCTTTAAAGATACAAGACAGTCCATCAAGTCAAAGTGATTTAACTCGTATTAATGATGTAGATAAAGATGTAGATAAATTTGATAAACGAAAGATACCTAATATTAGCTATTATGATTTCAATATTGAAACAAATGGTACGATTATTCCAAGCTTTCATAGAGATAATGTGTGGTTTACCTACGATTATAAAACGCCGTCCTCTTTAGCCGAAGAGTCTATGAATATAGATATATTCAAGGTGGCTACAGAACGTGATTTGATTAAGTTTGTCGTTGGTTCTCCAGAAGATTTGGATTGTATGCGTCGCATAATTAGTAAATATCCTACAGTGGCTCAAATATATGTATCGCCTGTATGGGGACAGATTGAGGCGGCATCGATTATCGATTATATGAAAACATATAATTTGCAGAATGTACGATTCCAACTACAAATCCATAAATTTGTCTGGGATCCAGATGCAAAGGGTGTATAGTATTATTAGGCTGTGTAGTATCAGTATCTTTTCTATGGTATGATATGAGGTCTGATGAAATCTTGATATAAAGGGGTAAATATGGATACAAAAAAAATAGAATCGCTTATATATCAGTTGTTAGAAGCATTAGGTGAGGATCCTAATCGGGACGGTTTGTTAGAAACACCGAAACGGGTGGCTCAAATGATGGAAGAGGTATATGAAGGCATTCAGTATACAAATGCTGAGATTGCAGACATGTATGGTAAGACCTTCGCTGTAGATACAAATCAAATGGTAGTAGTAAAGGATATTACTTGCTTCTCTCATTGTGAACATCATATGGCATTGATGTATGATATGAGTATCAGTATTGGGTACATTCCAAAAGGTCGTGTCATAGGTTTATCTAAGATTCCCCGCATAGCTGAAATGTGCTGCAAGCGTTTACAACTACAAGAAAAAATTGGTGAAGATATTGCGGAAGTAATTTCCTTAGCGACAGGGTCTGATGATGTTATTGTGCACATTACATCGTCTCACAGCTGCATGAGTGCACGAGGTATTAAATCTACAGATAGCCAAACGACTACACTAACTACTAAAGGCGTATTTAACGAAGATCATATGATTCACCGTTTTATGCTAATGAAATAGTCTTAAGATTTGAGTTGCCTTGACTAAATGACAGTCTATTCGGTATAATTAATAAGCTAGAAACTAACTGAGGGCCTATAGCTCAGGGGTAGAGCAACCGGCTCATAACCGGTCGGTCCCTGGTTCGAACCCAGGTGGGCCCACCATTATGTTGATATCTACCGTCCTTGAGATTTCAAGGACGGTTATTTTTATATGTAACTCATTTATTTTTGTAACTTAACAAAGCTTATTTTTGAATAGTATTATGTTTAGAAATAAATAAACGAGAATAAATAAGCAAATAAATAAGCAAAAAATAATCAAGAATAAATAATTAAGAATTAAGAATGAATAGTTAGTAATATATAATTAGTAATAGTAGAGGAAGTTATGGAACCTAGACCTATGATGGACCGTTTAGAAGCGGTATTTTCAATCGTACCTAAGGCTCATGCCATTGCAGATATTGGCACTGATCATGGCTATTTAGCGGTAGAGCTCATCAAACGTCAACGTGCTGAATATGTCATTGCCGGTGATGTACATAAAGGTCCGTTAGAGTCTGCAAGAGCATATGTTGAGTCTTGTGGACTAGCCAATAAAGTAGACTGTCGTTTAGGGGATGGTCTTAAAGTGACAAAAAAGGGCGAGTTGAACGGCGCCATTTGTTGTGGTATGGGTGGATTCTTAATGCGGGATATTGTAGATGCCGGCCCAGAACTATTAGAGTTTTATGTACTCCAACCACAGAACGGACAAAAAGAATTACGTCAATATATGGTTCAAAAGGGATATGTTATCGTTCTAGAAATCATCGTAGAAGATGCTGGTAAGCTCTATACAGCATTTTTAGCTGTGCGCAATGACTGCGTGGAAGCTTATACAGGTATGACTGAATATGTAGATATTTATCAATCGTTACCGGAAGACTCCTTGTTGTGGTCTGTAGGGGCTTTATTGGAACAAGATAGACCACCACTTTGGATGAAATATATAGAGTATTTAATATATCAACGACAATGTGCATTAGATGATATGACAGAGAAATTAAATCATACTGATAAATATCAGGATTTAGAGCAGGAAGTTAATTTTCTTCGTAATCTTTTAGAGAATAAATAGAAAGAAGTGAGTTGTATGATAACGGTTCAACAAGTTATTACCTTGATGGAGCAATTAGCACCGCATTCGTATGCAGAGTCTTGGGATAATGTAGGTTTAATGGTGGGCGATCGGAATGTAGTTGTTACAGGTGTAGTGACTACGTTAGACGTAACAGAAGAAACCGTAGAATATGCTATTGAACAAAATTGTAATTTAATTGTTAGCCACCACCCATTAATCTTTAAAGGGTTGAAACAGATATCATGTGATACTGCTCAAGGGCGTACGATTAATAAGCTGATTCAACATAAGATTGCCGTATATAGTGCTCATACAAATCTTGATATCGCTCCAGGCGGTCTCAATGATATGTTGGCGAAGCAATTGGGACTTATTGATATTAAGGGCTTCATTAAAACTGGTGAAGAGGCGCTTTATAAGGTGACCACCTTTGTACCTGAAAGCTCGGCTGATGCGGTTCGTTTGGCGATGGGCGATGCAGGGGCAGGCCGAATTGGCAATTATGAGCATTGTAGTTTCAGTATCCATGGGGAAGGACGCTTTGTTGGTAATGAAGATTCTCATCCTGTCATTGGGGCAGCTGGCGCTTTGACAGTGGTTCCTGAGGTACAAGTGAATGCTATCGTTGATGGTACGCATTTAAGCAAAGTCGTAGCGGCTATGAAAGCTGTTCATCCATATGAAGAAGTTGCTTATGAGGTTTTGAATATAGTCGAGCCTACTAGTTCAACTCAATATCTAGGACGGGTAGGTCGCTTGCCTAATGCATTAAACTTAGATTCTTTCCGTGAGTGGGTACAAGAAGCGTTGCCTGATGCTAACATTCGTTTTGCTGGTATTGTGCCGAAAGCGATTCAATTCATTGCTCTATGCTCTGGTGCAGGTGCAGAATTTATTAAGGATGCTGCCCGGTTACATGTAGATGCCTATATTACAGGTGATGTGAAGTATCATGAGGCGCAAATGGCTAAGGAATTAGGCTTACTCGTAGTTGATGCGGGGCATTTTGGAACTGAGTCTATAGTGGCACATGGTTTACGTGACTATTTAATCTCTGCAGGGCTTACTGTTCCTGTGAAAGCTTTCACAGAACAAAATGATTTCTTCTTTGTGTAATGATGCATTTTCTTGCAACAAATTGTTAGCTATGATAAACTGAATTGAAGCAAGTATGAAAGACGGTTGCGAGTCTATAAGACTCGAGGAAAGTCCGAGCTCCATAGGGCAGGATGCCAGATAACGTCTGGCGAGGGTAACCTTAGGGAAAGTGCCATAGAAAAGGAAACCGCCACGTAAGTGGTAAGGGTGGAAAGGTGAGGTAAGAGCTCACCAGCAGTCTGGTAACAGGCTGGCTCGGTAAACCCCATCCGGAGCAAGACCGAATAGGGAAGGGTTAAGGGTGGTCCCGCCTACCTTCCGGGTTGTGTCGCTCGAGCGTGCAGGCGACTGTACGCCTAGAAAGATAATCGTCACCGCGCAAGCGGAACAGAACTCGGCTTATTGATTGCTTGCTTCTATATTTAACATATAATTGATAGTATATAAGATTGTAGATCTTTGTTAGGAGAACTTCATGGCAATTACAGCAATTACTAGTGTACAAGAATTTGATGAGAAAGTGCTTGGCGCTAAAGGTTTAGCTATTGTTGATTTTTGGGCTGGTTGGTGCGAACCTTGCACTGTTATGCGTCCAGAGATTGAAGATGTAGCAGAGCGTTTAAAAGGTCAAGTAGAATTCTTTAGTGTTGATGCAGAAGATAAAAAACTTCGCGGTATTTTGTTAAAAGAAGATGTTGATGGTATTCCATCCTTAGTATTCTTCCGAGATGGTAAAATGCTTGATTCCCTTGTGGGTTATAAAAAAGCAGATATCCTTGAGTCTCTAATAAAGGAAGTTATCTGATTAATTAATAACTAGGAATTCTTAGGAAATGAATAACATGAGGCTGTATATAAGGAAAGTTAATTTCTTATATACAGCTTTTTTGTTAAATTTCATAGTTTTCAAAAATGTTAAGTGATATAATAAAATAGTAAAAATATGATTGTCATCATGTTGGTTGAACTTCTTCAAAGTGATAGAGGACGCTAATAAAATGATTTCCGTCATAAACGTTGTAGTTTATTAAGTAATATAATTATATTGCGCAAAGTTGTTGTAAGGAGGCTATATTCCATGAAGAATCGTATAAATAGTTTGTGGACACTCTTCCAAGAACGCCGTTTGAGTCGACGAACATTTATGAAATCCTGTGTAGCACTCACTGCTATTTTAGGACTACCTCCAACGATGTTAGACACCGTTGTTAAGGCTGCCGAAACAACTGAATTACCTACAGTGATTTGGTTGCATGGTCATGAATGTACTGGTTGTAGTGAATCTTTTATCCGTTCATCCTCTCCCTTTACTTCTGATGTTATTTTGAACATGATTTCTCTTGAATATGATGATACTTTGGCGGCAGCGTCTGGTGCACCATTAGAGGAACATTTAGAAAAAATCATCAAAGAAAAAGCCGGTAAATATATCTTGGCTGTTGAAGGTGGCGTACCACTTGATGAAGATGGCGTTTATTGCACAGTAGGTGGACGTACATTTAAAGAATCCCTATTAGAAGCAGCTAAAGGATCTGCAGCAATCATAGAATATGGTTCTTGTGCTTCTTGGGGCGGTATACAGGCGGCAAAACCAAATCCAACAAATACAGTTTCTGTATCTTCCGTTGTATCTGGCAAGCCAATTATTAAGGTCCCTGGTTGTCCTCCAATTCCAGAGGTTATGACTGGCGTAATCATGCACTATGCATTATTCGGTCAAATTCCACCTCTTGATTCTCAAGGCCGTCCTAAACAATTTTATGGCAATCGCATTCACGACACATGCTACCGTCGTGCCTTCTTTGACTCTGGACTCTTTGTTGAAAAATTCGACGATGATGCATCCAAATCTGGTTGGTGTTTGTATAAAGTAGGTTGTCGTGGACCTCAAACATATAATTCTTGTGGTAACTTACGTTGGTGGAATGGTTTATCCTATCCAATTCAATCCGGTCACGGTTGTATTGGTTGCTCTGAAAAGGGCTTCTGGGATAATGACGTATTCTACAAACGTTTACCAGATATTCCATTGGCTAATACCATCACGACTGCTGATACAATCGGTACAGTAGCTGCTGTTGGTGCTACTGCAGCAGTTATCGTTCATGGTGCTGCAACTCTTACGCGTAATAAAATTCTTGATATGAAAGAAGAAAAACGCTTAAAAGAACAAGGCTTATGGGATGAAAAGAAACATAATAATGGAGGAGGTCACTAATGAAACGCGTAGTAGTAGATCCGATTTCCCGTATTGAAGGTCATTTACGGGTTGAAATAAAAGTTGATGAAGCGAGTGGTAAAGTAGAGGATGCATTGTCTTCTGGTACTGCTTGGCGCGGTATCGAACTTGTTGCTAAAGACCGCGATCCTCGTGACCTTTGGGCGTTCGTACAACGTATTTGTGGTGTATGTACTACAACACATGCCTTGGCTTCGTTAAGAGCTGTTGAAGATGCGCTTGGTATTACAATTCCTAAAAATGCAAACTATATACGTAATATTATGCATAGTAGTCTAGATGTGCATGATCATATTGTGCATTTCTATCATTTACATGCCCTTGACTGGGTTAGCCCGGTAGCAGCTCTTAGTGCGGACCCTGCTAAAACCGCACAATTACAAAATGATGTATTGGCTACATATAATGTAAGCGGTTTAGCACCTGCTGAAACAGCATCCAAAGACTCTGCTTATCCTAAAGAGTTTCCTAAGGCTACTACAGCATACTTTACGGCTGTACAGCAAAAGGTTAAGAAAATAGTTGAATCTGGTCAGTTGGGTATTTTCTCCGCCCAATGGTGGGATCATCCTGATTATAATTTGTTGCCACCAGAGGTTCATTTAATGGCCGTATCCCATTACTTGAATATTCTTGACCGTCAACGGGATATTGTAATTCCTCACGTTGTATTTGGTGGTAAAAACCCTCATCCTCATTACATTGTAGGTGGCATGCCATGTTCTATCTCGATGAATGATATGAATGCACCTATCAATACACAACGCCTAGGAGCTGTTGAACAATCTATTGCATTAGCTAAAGACTTAGTAGATAATTTTTATTTACCAGATTTACTAGCTATTGGCAAAATCTATGTAGAAAAAGGTATGATCGATGGTGGTGGACTTGCGAAGAAACGTGTTATGTCTTATGGTGATTATCCAGATGATACTTACACAGGCACTTCTAATGGTGATTATCATAAGAAATGTATTGTTCGTTCCAATGGCGTCGTTGAAAACTTTGCGTTAGGTGTAGATAAAGCAACCTTCATCCCATTAGAAGGTAAGGATTTTATGGATCCTCAATATCTTAGTGAAGAGGTTGATCATTCCTGGTTTACATACCCGGACGGAACAAAAACACTTCATCCTATTGAAGGTGTTACTGATCCTAAATTTACGGGTCCTAAATCTGGTACAAAAGAAAAATGGGAATTCCTTGATGAAGATAAAAAATACTCTTGGATTAAATCTCCAACTTTCAAAGGGAAAACTGCAGAGGTTGGTCCATTAGCAAAATATATTGTTGTGTATACAAAGGTAAAACAAGGCATAATCAAAGACCCAACTTGGGCTGAATCTATGATTGTTCGTCAAATAGATACAGTATCACAAGTATTGGGTGTACCAGCTCATGTATGGATGACTACTATGGTGGGACGTACGGCATGTCGTGGTCTTGATGCACAAGTAGCGGCAAATATTAGCCAATATTTCTTTAACAAACTTGTATCTAATATCAAAAATGGTGATACTACAGTAGCGGATATGACTAAATTTGAGCCAAACACATGGGATAAAGATGCTAAAGGTGTTGGCCTTGTAGATGCGCCTCGTGGTGGTTTGGGGCATTGGATACATATTAAAGATGGTCGTTCTGCAAACTATCAATGTATCGTACCATCTACATGGAATGCGTGCCCTAAAACTGCAGCTAATGAACATGGTGCATATGAAGATTCCATGATTGATACACATGTAAAAATTGCAGATAAACCACTTGAAATTTTGAAGGTAATTCACTCCTTTGATCCATGCCTTGCATGTGCAACCCATTTATACAATAAAAAAGGCGAAAAAATTGTTTCCGTCAATACAGATGCATTGTGTAAATAAAGGGTGGTGGGCTTATGTTAATACATACTGACAAAAAGGCGTATGTCGTATTTAGTCTATGGCTGCGCATATTCCACTGGACTATGGTGCTTAGTGTAACGGCATTGTTCTGGACAGGCCTATATATCGGTGATCCAGGCTTTGCTGCGATTACGGGTAACCCTGAACCAACCTTTGCTATTGATGGCTGGTTCTCTATGGAAACTATGCGGCGTATTCATTTCATTGCAGGTGTTATCTTAACATTCTCCTTTATCTTCCGTTTTGCAGGCGCTCTTTGGAACCGAGGGGATAGATTATTACCTAAATTCCGTCAAAAACGGTATTGGTACGGTCTTAAAGAAACAACATTGCACTATTTAATGATTCCTCAAAAACATGAACATCATTGGCTTCGTAATTCCTTAGCTAGAACTGCGTATATGATGGTATACATTATGTTCTTCTTTGAAATCTTAACGGGTTTTGCAATGTATTCGATGGTTAATCCTAATGGTATTCTAGGAACTTTATTTGCACCAGTGATTACATTATTTGGTGGTGAATATAAAGTCCATGTTATCCATCACTATATTGCGTGGGGATTCTTGTTCTTTACTATTGTTCATGTGTATATGGCATTCCGAGAAGATGTTATGGAGGAATCCGGCGAAGTATCGGCTATGGTTTCGGGTATGAAATATTACGCTCATGACCCAATTGATATTGAAGATCTCAATGGCAAACGTCGTCGTGGGGAACGTATTGATAAACCATCTGGTACTACATATCGTCCAAGTGATCCTAATGATCCTAGAGAAAGAGAATTACAAGAAAATGACTAATACAAGTACTGATATCATCAGTGGCTTGAAACAATACGCGGACTCAGAGGGTCCGCGTATTGATTTAAACAGCCTTTATGATGATGGAGATAATGAAATTGTCCTACTTGGAGTCGGTAATATTTTGCTTACCGATGAGGGATTAGGTGTTCATGTAGTAAAAGAATTGAAAGAATCTTTCACATTTACACCTGCAATTTCCATTATTGATGGTGGCACTATGGGGATGGAATTACTTACGTATATGCGTGGTATGAAGAAAATTCTTCTTGTAGACGCTATTAATGGTGGAGATGCTCCAGGAACTATATATGAATTTCCTCATAAGGAATTGGAACAATATTTTACGGAACATATTTCTGTACATGAAGTAGGAATGCAAGATATTTTACGCATCCGTGCTATTCAAGAAGATCCATTAGAAGATGCAGTGGTTATTGGTGTAGAACCGGAATCATTGGAAATTGGTTTTGAACCTAGCGAGCCGGTACAATGTGCCTTGCCTGAGGTTAAAAAACGTATTTTGCATGTCCTACGAGAATGGGGCGTAACAGTTGAGCCTAAAGCATAAAGTGGAAATTTCATATAATGTATAGATAGCTTATAGAATGTAAAGATCGTTTCTGTATAGGAGTATTTATGATTGAAAATTATGGTAATGTTCGCGCCGTTTTAAATGAGTTGCGTTTGGCTCTAAAGAATTTGCGTGAAAATGGTGAGACATATTCGATTTATATTGAAAAAACAGGTTTAACAGAGGAAGAACAAGTTGAAGTATTAGAAACACTTGGACGCGGTCATATTACGATTAACTTTAATGAAACTGATCAACCTGTAGAATGGTATGAATCTCAATTTTCTGGAATCTGGATTGGAATTTATAAAAATGGTCGCGATGATTCCATTTTACATACAGTAGAGGTCGCTAAATATCCAGTTGTAGCTGGTGCTTATATAGAAGATATGGAACTGGCGGAGGAAGATTTACAATCTTGGATTGATGCTGCTGGATTATAGTAAAGGAGACCCTTAACGGGTCTCTTTTTCATGAAAGGTAGATGAAATTAGGCGTTTTTGATAATTTTATGATAAAAATTCATATATATTTTTGATTAATAGTTGATAAAGCCAGAAATAATCATATTTGTTTCTATATTAATAAAATAAATATTTTTTATAAATTACTTTATTAAGTAGTTTTACGAATAAATTTATATGAAATTAATTCGTTTAGCTTATATAAAGGATAAATGAAGTGTTTCATTGGTGTTTTACAGAGAAATAGCTTATTTACTGGCTTTATAAACATTATTAGGCCTATTGTTAACCTTTAGCATTTGCCTTAATTTACTAATTAACATAAAATATGTGAGTAAAATACTTTGGAGGATTTATGTTACTTTCTATTGTAGTGCCTGTATATAACGAAGAGGAAAATATAGCGAACTTTTATAAAGCTGTAACTGATGTTATGTCAGGTCTCACGTATGATTATGAACTAATCTTCGTGGATGATGGATCTAGTGATTCGTCAGCTATGATACTACGTGAAATTGCATTCAATGATAAACATGTTAAAGTGTTATTGCTAGCTCGTAACTTTGGGCATCAAACGGCACTTACATGTGGGCTTGATTATGCTCATGGCGATGCAGTCATTACAATGGACGGTGATATGCAGCATCCACCTGCATTGATTCCTGAACTAGTTCGATTGTGGGAATCAGGGTATGATGTGGTGCGTACCATACGCGATTCAACTGATGACGCTAGTTGGGCTAAATCTTTCACGTCTAAGTATTATTACAAACTGATGAACAAAATGGCCGATGTTCCTATTGTTGAAGGTGGGTCCGATTTCCGCCTCATGAATAGTAAAGCATTGGGCACGTTGAAACGATTCAGAGAACATGGTCGATTTTTGCGCGGTATTGTCGGCGCCTTAGGGTACAGACAAGCAGAGTTGCACTTTGTGGCACCACCTCGATTTGCAGGTGTCTCAAAGTTTAGTGTGCGTAAAATGATTCGATTTGCTCTCGATGGTGTAACCGCTTTTTCAAGGGTACCTTTACGGGCCGCCTTGTATGTAGGAGTACTTTGCGGTGGAATGAGCTTTTTGCTCATTTTACATCTTTTGTATGTATATCTTACAGGACAAGCTTTGAATGGATGGACAACCTTGGGCGTATCAATCTTGTTTATTGGGGGAATTCAACTCGTCGGACTGGGAATTATTGGCGAGTATGTAGGTCGTATTTTTGAAGAGGTGAAGCAACGGCCTTTGTATTGGGTTAAGTCAGCTATAAATTTTGAAGAGCATGAAGAGGCTCCGTTACTCGGACCAAGTAGTGCAGATGTTTTTATGGCACCAGAGGCTTATACTAACAAAAGCAAAGAAGACTAGCTGTATTTGTGAATGCAAATAAATAGACGGTTAGTATATTTTGAATAAATAACTTACTTTAAAAGTTTTTTGGAAAGGAAGCATATGAAGTCAAAATATAGTAAGGTTAAAATAACGGCATTAACATTAACTTTTGTGTGTGCCACAACAGCCATGGTTGGCGCAACAACATTACAATATGGTGATAAGGGCAAAAGTGTTACAGCGGTTCAACAACAACTAATTAAACACGGCTATAATGCTACAGATAAAAATGGTGTATATGGTAAGGAAACGAAGTGGGCAGTTCGTCTGTTCCAACAAGATCGTGGCCTTCCGGTGGATGGTATCGTAGGCCCTGCTACGTATAATGCATTGATGGGTGCTCCTCGTTCTACGAAGGCAGTATTGACCCAAAATGCAGCGACTAAAGCAGTAGCAACGAAATCCGCTTTTACAAACAGTAATGCGACATCCCGTCGTATCGCTGGTCATTCCATTAATGGCAAGAACGTTAAATTAAACAATATTACGAAAAATGAAACACCTAGTAGCATTCACGCAATCTTGGCAGAAGCTGACAAATACCGTGGTGTACCATATGTATTTGGCGGTACAACTCCAAGTGGCTTTGACTGCTCTGGTTATGTTAAATATGTATTTGAAAAACAAGGTATTTCCTTACCGCGTTTGGCAGATGAACAGTATAACGTAGGTGTTGAAGTTTCTCGTGCGAACTTGAAAGCGGGGGATTTGGTATTCTTCGAAACCTATGAACCAGGTCCATCTCACTCCGGTATTTATATTGGTGATGGCAAGTTCATCAGCGCCACTTCCAGTCGTGGTGTTGCAGTAGCAGATCTTGATACTGGCTATTGGGGTGAACGTTACATCGGCGCAAAACGCGTTGTACGCTAATTTAATAACTAGCTATAAAAGAGGCTATACGAATCAATTTTGTTTTGTTGATTTGTATAACCTCTTTTTTTATGTTTATTATTTATGATTTAACTAGCATTGACTAAATTTGACCTTTACTTTTATTGTAAAAAATATGGCTTTAAAATTATATTTTTTACGGTTTGCTTGAATTGGTGTGAAAGTGCGTAAATTCCGCATAATCTCAATGTTTTTAATAGATTTTATATCGTTTTTGAGTTATAATGAAGAGTAAATAATTTTAGGAGGAATATACACATGAAGGGTAATGAACTGCGTCAAGCATACTTGCAGTTTTTTGAAAGTAAAGGACATTTAAAATTAGATAGTTTTTCTCTTATACCAGAAAACGATCCGTCTTTGTTATTGATCGGGGCAGGTATGGCGCCATTAAAGCCTTTCTTTACAGGTAAATTGGTACCTCCTTGTCATCGTATTACAACAAGCCAAAAATGTATGCGTACTGGTGACCTTGAAAATGTAGGCCGCACAGCTCGTCACCATACATTCTTTGAAATGCTTGGTAACTTCTCCTTCGGTGATTACTTCAAAAAAGAAGCGATTCACTGGGCGTGGGAGTTCTTAACTGAAGTTATTAAACTCGATAAAAATAGATTATATGTTACTGTATATCCAGATGACCAAGAAGCGTATGATACATGGCACAATGATTGTGGCGTAGAGGAAAGCCATATTACACGCCTTGAAGATAACTTCTGGGAAATTGGTGAAGGCCCATGTGGTCCTGACAGTGAAATCTTCTTCGACCAAGGTCCTGAACATGGTTGTGATGACCCTAATTGTGCACCAGGTTGTGACTGCGATCGGTATCTTGAAATCTGGAACTTAGTATTTACACAATTCAATAAAATGCCAGATGGGTCTTATGAACCATTACAACACAAAAATATTGATACAGGCGCCGGTCTTGAACGATTGGCTTCCGTATTACAAGGTTGTAAAACAAATTTTGAAACTGATTTGATTTTCCCAATTATTGAAGCCACTGCAAAACGGGCCGGTGTGAAATATAACGAAGATCCAAATACAGATGTTTCTTTGAAGGTTATTGCTGACCATGCTCGTGCTGTCACAGCATTGATTTCCGATGGTGTGTTACCGTCTAATGAAGGTCGCGGCTACGTCTTGCGTCGTATTTTACGCCGTGCTGTACGTCATGGCCGTTTACTTGGTATTGAAGGTATCTTCCTAACACCACTTATTGATGTAGTCGTAGACATTCTTGGCCCTGGTATTAAATCCATCGCTGAGAAACAAGATTTCGTTAAACGTGTTGTACAAAACGAAGAAGAACGCTTCAACCAAACGTTAGAACAAGGTCTTGAGTTGTTAAACTTTTTAATTGATACATTAGCTGCTGAAAAAGCAACTGTTGTTCCTGGTACAGAAGTATTTAAACTATATGATACATATGGATTCCCTTGGGAATTAACAGAGGAAATAGCTTCTGAACGCGGCTTTACAATCGACCATGTAGGTTTTGAAGCTGCTATGAAAGAACAACGCGAACGCGCTCGTGAAGCTCGTGTAAAAGAAGATGCGAAGGTAGCAACACCAGACATTACATTCTTGAAAGATGAAGAACTTGTTGAAGATGAAGCAGAAACTGCATCCTCCGTATTGATGCTTGGTAAAGGTTCTGAACGCTTACAAACAGCAGCTGACGGCGATGAAATTACTGTTATTGTACGCACTACTCCTTTCCATGCTGAAGGGGGCGGTCAATTAGGTGATACAGGTTTTATCGTGGGCCCAATGGGTAAGGTAGAGGTTCATAATACAAAACGTTTACCTGAAGGCACTGTATATCATATCGGTACTGTTGTAGAAGGTTCTATCTCTGAAGGTGATGATGTAACGCTTGAAGTGGATACAAATCGTCGCGCAGCAATGGCCCGTAACCATACAGCAACACACTTGTTACATGCAGCATTGAAAAAGGTTCTTGGCGAGCATGTTAATCAAGCTGGTTCTCTAGTAACTCCTGATTACTTGCGTTTTGACTTCACTCATTTCTCCCCTGTAACACAAGAGGAACTTGATCAAATCGAAGCACTTGTAAACGAAGAAATTTTAAAAGCTACGGACCTAGCTATCGCAGAAATGTCCATGGACGAAGCAAAAGCGAAAGGTGCGATGGCACTCTTTGGAGATAAATATGGCGATGTAGTTCGCGTTGTAGAGGTTCCTGGCTTCTCCGTTGAATTATGTGGTGGTTCTCATGTAGGCAACACAGCTTTCATTAGTTCCTTCCGTTTAACATCTGAAGCTGGTATCGGTTCTGGTGTACGTCGTATCGAAGCGATTACTGGTCGTGCAGCTCTTGATGCAGCAAAACAAGATCGTTTGACTATTGAACGCATGGCAAGCGAGCTTAAAACTAAAGCGCCTCAAATAGAAGAACGCTTACACCAAGTGTTGACAGAAGCTAAAGACACAGCAAAAGAATTAGAACAAATTCGTAAAGAAGTTTCGGCAGCGGGTGCAGCTGACATCGTTGCTGGTAAAGTTGTGATAGGTGATGTTGAATTTGTTGCCGCAGCTGTAAAGGCGTCCTCCATCGATGAATTGCGTGATTTAGCTGATATGGGCCTTGATAAATTGAATGGCTCTGGTGTGGTTCTTGTAGGCGCTGCTATGGGCGATGATAAGGTAAACTTTGTATGTAAAGTATCTAAAGATGTCGTTGCTAAAGGTGCAAAAGCAGGTAATATTGTTAAAGCAGCAGCTCAAGTAGCTGGAGGTAATGGCGGTGGCCGTCCGGACATGGCACAAGCAGGTGGCAAAGAGCCAGCTAAATTAATGGAAGCATTAAAAGCTGGTGGTGAAGCCTTAAAATCTATGTTACAATAGGCATATAATTTTATAATTATACTTGTATCTGTTATAGAAATTTTTTATAATGCATAAAAAGTTACTGACTTTGTAGCTTTAATTCAAGTATAATAGTAGGTGAGATTTCACTTGTATAGTGAAATCTGCCGATGTAATAAAAAGGAGGGATACGATGAACGTTTCAGATGAAACCATGTTATTCCGTAAAGTAGACGATGAACCGATGACCGCTGAAGAGGTGCTCACTCGCGTTTATCAATCTATTCAAGAAAAAGGTTACAATCCAATTAATCAAATCTTAGGGTATCTAATCTCTGGAGATCCTGCGTATATAACAAGTTATAATAATGCGCGTTCCGATATCCGCCGTTTAGAGCGTGATGACTTGATTGAAGAATTGTTGAAAGAATACGCAAAGGCTAAACAACTATAATGAGAATTATGTCATTAGATGTAGGCAGCCGTACTATTGGTATTGCCTGTAGCGATGCACTGCTCATGACTGCACAAGGTATTGAAACCATTCGTAGAACATCTCTAGAAAAAGACTTTAATCGCTTACAAGAACTCATTTCTGAATATGAAGTACATGAACTTGTGGTAGGTATGCCGAAAAATATGAATGGTACAAAAGGTGAACGGGCTGAAAAGACTGAAGAATTCGTTGCAAAAATGAAGGAAGTCATCGATTTACCTGTTACATATTGGGATGAGCGGTTATCTACTGTTATGGCTGAACGTCAACTCATCGCAGCTGACGTGAGCCGTAAAAAGCGTAAATCCGTTATCGATAAAATGGCAGCGGTTGTAATTTTGCAAGGATATCTAGATCGCTTGCAGTTTAATAAATAAGTATTTTTCCTTAAGGAGGGTTTCCAATGGTTGACCAAAATTTTGAAGGTGAAGTGTATTATTTGGAATTCGAAGACGAACATGGTAATAAACAATACTTCACAGAAGATGTTATCTTGAGCCATGAAGGTCAAGAGTATGCCGTTCTTGTACATGTACAAGATGAAGATGCCGACCATGAAGGTCAAGATGACACGTACATGATCTTGGCTCGCATCGAAACAAATGAAGAAGGCGTAGAAGAATACGTACCTTTGGATGAAGAAGATGAAAACTTTGAAACTCTAGTAAAATTGTATGAAGACATGGATGAAGACGAATAATTGTCTTTAGCATAAATTTAGCGTGTTGTCAGTGGACAATGCGCTATTTTTATTTTGTTATACATTATCATTGTTGTACAAAGAAGGGACTTCATTCATGCTAAGGGCATAACAAATATATAAAATTAATATATTGCATAAAATGGAATAAGTGTAATCATTGCCCTTTTATATAGGGGAAATATAGAGTTTATGGTATAATGAATTGATATACTGTTATGTTACAGAAAGGAACTCAACAACGTGAGAAAAGCCTTAAGATATATTTTGATCCTAGTTATTGTAGGTATATTAATTATTGGTGGAGGCCTTGGTGCATTGTACTTTGTACCGAATACCTTTGCTCAAGATGATGGAACACAAGTAGTCGTTATAGAAAAAGGTCAAACGGGTACTGAAATTGCAGATATGCTTTTTGAAAGGGGGCTTATTCGCTCAACTCAAGGCTTTAAGCTTTGGTTATACTTGAGTGGTACCAATGATAAGCTTCAAACTGGCCATTATCAAATACCTAATAAGGTAACTGTGCACGAACTCATTTCTTTGTTACAAGAAGGTCATGTAGAATCTATTCGTGTTACAATTCCTGAAGGCTATACAGTTGGGGATATCGCTATCGTTCTTGAAAAGAATCAAATCATGAAGGCGAAGGACTTCTTGGCTGAAGCTAAGACCTATGTACCATACCCATACATGAAAGGTACAAAACCTGCTACATATCCTGTAGAAGGCTTCTTGTTCCCAAGTACGTATGAAATCCCCGTAGGGGCTACACCTCGTGATGTTATTCAAATGATGGCTGATGAAATGAATCGTTATCTCACACCAGCTGTGAAGAAACAAATTCAAGCTCAACATATGAGTATTCATGACTTTGTAACTTTGGCGTCTATCGTTGAACGAGAGTCGTTATTTGATGCAGACCGTCCAACCATTGCAGGGGTGTTTAAAAAGCGTCTAGCTCATGGTATTCCATTGCAATCTGATGCGACTATTTCCTATGTACTTGGTTATGCAAAGGAAAATGTAACGATTGGTGATACACAATTACAAAGCCCATATAATACATATGTATCTAAAGGTTTACCACCAGGACCAATTGCAAACCCTGGTAAAAAAGCTTTAGATGCAGTATTACACTCTGAAAATACAGATTATTTATACTTCGTAGCAGATAAAGAGGGGCATAATCACTTCTCTAAATCATACGAAGAACATTTAGCAGAGGTTAATAAAATTTATGGCGCTGACACAGTAAAAAATTCTTCTGCTAATACTGAAGTAGCTGCACAAGCTGGTCCTAACTATGACGTAGCAGTAGCGACTACAGAGCCTAATTATAATTATAGTTCTGCAGAAGCAGTGGAAGCAGATTCTCAATATGTTGATGTAGAACCTAGTTATAAATACACACCAACTACAGTTTCAGCGGCTGAGGTCCCAGATCCTGTACCAGGTTCAACACAAAATCAATCATCGACGCAAGTTACGCCAACTGCTCCATCCTATGGAAATAATACAAATACCAATACGTATGTACCCACGACGACACCTGTACCTGAATCGATGCAGAACGTTATTCCTAATGCACAACAAGTACCACAAATTCAGGTAGAATCTGCAAATCCGGCTGAACGCTCTACGTTGGTAGTTCCTAGTGGTACTAACAATAGATAATGTAGGAGATTTAATCTACTTTCATGATATTAAATGATATTTTAAATGAACAGCGTATTTACGCGATGATTAATGATGTGCCGATTTTACGAGAATCTGAGGTTCATCTATTTGAAGAATTAATAGGTTTATACCGGCCCACCTCTGTGTTAGAGGTGGGCACAGCCATTGGTTACTCCGCTTTGTTGATGGCACCATTACTCGACGAAGAGGAAGGGCATATTACCTCCATTGAATTGGATGATGTGCGCTATGAAATGGCGAAATACTATATTAACCAATCCGATTATACCGATAAAATTACATTGCTGAAAGGCGATGCGTCTCAAGTCTTAACGGAACTCACAGGCGAATACGATCTAGTGTTTTTAGATGGACCAAAGGGGCAATATTTAAAACAACTTGAACTTATTCTGCCACATGTGAAAGAAGGGGGCGTCATTCTTGCAGATAATGTACTCTTTAGAGGCTATGTAAGGGGCGATAAGGAACCGCCAAAACGGTTCAAAACTATCGTAAAACGGTTACAAGAATACTTAACATATGTTGAAAATAAAGAATTGTTTAACACCACCATTTATCCCATGGGTGATGGTATGAGTGTGAGTGTGTGGAAAGGGCACAACAAATAATGGCAGAACATTTTATGGAATTGCTTTGTCCTGCAGGTAATATGGACAAGCTTAAAATGGCTATTCGCTATGGTGCGGATGCCGTATATTGCGCAGGTAAACGTTTTGGCTTGCGCGCAGGTAACTCTAATTTCTCCGATGAGGAATTAAAGGAAGCTGTAGAATTTGTACATGCGCATGGCAAAAAGATTCATGTTACATGTAATATCATTCCTCACAACGAGGACTTTGAAGGTTTAGAAGACTATTTGAAATTCCTTGAAAGTATCGGTATTGATGCTATCATCGTTGCCGATATGGGTATCTTTAGCCTTGCTAAGCGCGTAGCTCCAGGTTTAGATCTTCACGTAAGTACACAAGCTTCTACTACGAATTGGCATACAGTTCAGATGTGGAAAGAACTTGGTGCCACACGTGTTGTAGCGGCTCGCGAAGTATCTTTAGCAGACCTTAAAGAAATGAAGGACCATGTAGATATTGAAATTGAGTCCTTTGTACATGGTTCTATGTGTATCTCTTACTCCGGTCGCTGCTTATTGTCTAACTATATGACAGGTAATCGCGATGCTAACCGTGGTCAATGTTCTCAATCTTGCCGTTGGAAATATTCTCTTGTAGAGTCTAATCGACCTGGTGAATATTACCCAATCGAAGAAGATGAACATGGTACGTATATCTTTAACTCTAAAGACTTGTGCTTGATTCACCGCATTCCAGATCTATATGAAGCTGGTATTGATAGCCTTAAAATCGAAGGTCGTATGAAATCCGTTCACTACTGTGCAACAGTGGCAAAAGTATATCGTACAGCGATTGATACATATCTTAAAGAAGGTAAAGATTGGTATGTTCGTCCAGAATGGATTGCAGAATTAGAGAAGATTTCCCATCGTCCTTACACAGATGGCTTTGCAGAAGGTCGTCCTGATGAAACGGCTCAAAACTATGGTAAATCTACGAATACCCAGAGTCATGACTTCATCGGTTTAGTTATGGGCTACAACGAAGAAGAAAAATACGTTGATCTTGAACAACGTAATAACTTCAAAGTGGGCGATAAGGTAGAATTCTGTCAACCAAAAGGGGAACTCGTTGAAACTGTTATCGAAAAAATGACAGATGAAGATGGTAATCCTATCGATGTAGCACCGCATGCACAAATGAAAGTACGCATTTATATGGATACACCTCTTGAACCTTACTCCATGATGCGCCGTGAGTGCAAACCTAAAGAGGATGAATAGTTTATGAGTGGTACAGCCTTAGAGCCGAGTAAATCAATCGGCGCATTTCCAGATGTACCTGACTTAACCACCTCTGGAGAAGAAGCGTATGTGTACTTTCACATTGATCCTAAGCATACGAATTTCATCAATCGCATCATTGAAGGCTATGAATATTTAGGTGTTATGACCTCTGTAGATACGAGTGGGCGGTGCATGTTGCGCTGCACACCATCTACAAGACCTTTGGCGCTTGAAGTATTAAGTAGTTTATCCGACTATGTCACTATAGAAGATAAAGTATAATTTTTATTGTAAATCGTATGAGGGAATTTTATGACTATACTAGATTTACAATTACATCAAATGTATACAAATTGTAGAGAAATGAGAGTATATCTATGAAACAATCTATTTTGAAACGCACATTATTAACAGCTTGCCTTGGAGTATCTATGGCAGGTGTAGCTATGGCGGGTCCTGTAGGCCCTGTAATCATTCCTCAAGCAGGGGATGTGGTTGTTATCAACCATGGTCCTGATATGACTTTCACAGGGAATATCAATTTTGATGTGGAAAGCCAAACTAACAACAATTTACAAATTGGTTCTACTGTGATTCCTAATGTGGTATACGGTGCGGCTTTCAATAAGTCTGGCGCACCAGATACAATCATCCCAGCTCAAACGTATGTATATGTAGGCACAAAAGACGGGGCGAATGCTTTCACAGAAGCTAGCGATGCAGACAAAAAAGGGGCAAGCTGGAATGTGGAAACATTGAAGAAAACTAAATCTGGCGATGTACAATTGGCGAGCCGTGGCGTGCCTGAAAAACCATTGGCTAACCAAGTGGCGACCATTAAAGATTCCATTATGCTTAGCGCTGTAGACCTCAGTACTACAGAGGTGGGCCGCAATAGCAAGGGCGTTTTATATATGACTGTGCCTAAGGAATTGAAATTGACTGCTGACACAGGTATTCCTGATGATGTACGTGAAACGATGCCAGCCATGTTCCGGGGCAAAATGGGGGACTCCCTCATGGTAAACCTCATGCCTCTAAATGAGGAAGAGAAACAACAATTAGCGGCAAATCCACATAATGCAAATACTATCGTATTCAACCGTGGTATGAACATGGCAAAAATGATTGGATCCTCTGCACGTACAAGCAAGGTGTACACATACATGAAGGACCATTATTTGAACCTTGTTATTGTAGCGAAAGATTACGATGATAACGGTGCTCGTGGTAGCGGTGTTATGATGGTATCTAAACAAGATAACTCTAATGACGTGCTCTTAACACTCTACAAAGGTCCAGACCTTTCTACTAGCAAATTGGAAAAAGTAATTGGTGCTATGTTGTCTACAAACTTCAAACGTTAATATACAAATAAAGTATATAAAATGGCTCGAGATTCTGATATGTTCCGCCTTTACTGGTTGTCTAGTAAAGGGGGGCATATCATTCTGGGGCCGTTTTCTTTAAAATATAAATGTATCAATATAAATGAAGAGAAGATTTACAATTTATGGATTTAAAAAATTACAATTTATAGTTTTCAAGAAATTTACAGTTAAACTGTATTGAATTTTTTAGTCCTCTATGATACTATAATCTAGTAAAAGTGATGCAAAGGACATGATTCTTTTATCCCTGTGTACCAGAGAGAGGCTGATGCTGGAAATGCCTTACACATATATTAGAGTTACCCCCTTTAAACTGATTTGTCGAACCTAAGTAGGCAAATACGGCCGCCACCGTTATCGGGCTTAATGAAGTGAATTAACTATACACATATATTGGTATAGGTAGTTAACTAGGGTGGAACCGCGAATGATCTTCGTCCCTTGTTTGTAGGGATAGAAGGTCTTTTTTTATTACCCAATTTCTACAAGCTAATTACTCAATGTTTATGTATTGTGTGGTAAGTAGGTATATTGGTGAAAGTAGAAAATCAAAGCTATCCTAGTTTATAAATTGGAGGAAAGAAAAATGGCAGATGTAAAAATCATTTTACCTGATGGTAGTGCAAAGGAATACGCTGCTGGCACTACTCTTGGGGAAGCAGTAAAACAATTATCTAATAGCTTGGCTAAAAAAGTACTAGCTGCAAACGTAAATGGCGAATTAACAGACCTTCGCGAAGAACTTGTAGATGGCTCTGAAGTTGCGTTCTTAACATTCGAAGATGAAGGGGGCAAACATACTTTGCGCCATACAGCTTCTCATATCTTGGCACAAGCTGTTAAACGTTTATGGCCTGAAGCTAAATTGGCTATCGGACCTGCTATCGATAAGGGTTTCTACTATGATATCGATATGGAACATACTTTGACTCCTGAAGATTTGGGTAAAATCGAAAAGGAAATGAGCCGTATTGTAAAAGAAAATTTACCGATTACTAAATCCGTTATGCCTCGTCAAGAAGCTATCGAATTCTTTAAAGCTAAAAATGAAGATTACAAGGTAGAATTGATTCAAGATCTTCCTGAAGATGCTGTAATCTCTTGCTATGCGCAAGGCGACTTCATCGATCTTTGTGCAGGTCCTCACGTGGCATCCACTGGTAAGGTAAAAGCTTTCAAATTACAAAGCATTGCAGGTGCATACTGGCGCGGCGATGAAAAGAACAAAATGTTGCAACGTATTTACGGTACAGCATTTGAAAAGAAAGAAGAACTTGATGCATACCTTCACTTGCTTGAAGAAGCAGCTAAACGGGATCACCGTAAGCTTGGTAAAGAACTTGGCTTGTTTGTTATCAAAGAAGAAGGTCCTGGTTTCCCATTCTTCTTGCCAAAAGGCATGGCTCTTCGCAACGAATTAGAAAACTTCTGGCGCGAAGTTCACCATGAATTTGAATACGAAGAAATTCGTACACCAATCATCTTGAACAAACAATTGTGGGAAACATCTGGTCACTGGTTCCATTACCGTGAAAATATGTACACTACAATTATCGACGAAGAAGAATATGCAATTAAACCTATGAACTGCCCAGGCGGTATCTTGGTTTACCAAAACGAAATGCACTCTTACCGTGACTTCCCATTGCGTTACGCTGAACTTGGTCTAGTTCACCGTCATGAATTATCTGGTGCATTACACGGCTTGTTCCGGGTACGTGCTTTCACACAAGACGATGCTCACGTATTCATGTTGCCATCTCAAATGCAATCTGAGTTGATGAAAGTTATCGAATTATTCGACCGCATTTATAGCCAATTTGGTTTGAAGTACCATGTGGAATTATCCACTAAACCAGACAATGCTATGGGGGATGATGCGATTTGGGAAGCCGCTACAGAAGCATTGCGTAATGCTATCGAAGCAAAAGGCATTCCATACGTAATTAACCCTGGTGATGGTGCATTCTACGGTCCTAAACTTGACTACCATATTGAAGACTCCTTGGGCCGTACATGGCAATGTGGTACTATCCAATTGGATATGAACTTGCCAGAACGTTTCCAAATTGAATATGTTGGCGAAGATGGTCAAAAACATCGCCCTATTATGATTCACCGTGCATGCTTCGGCTCCATGGAACGTTTTATCGGTATCTTAACTGAACACTATGCAGGTGCATTCCCAACATGGATGGCTCCTGTACAAGTTAAAATCTTGCCTATCTCTGAAAAACACGTTGAATATGCTAAGGACTTGGCAAAACAAATGCACCGTGACTATGTACGCGTGGAAGTAGACGATCGCAGCGAAAAAATCGGTTATAAAATCCGCCAAGCACAAATGGCAAAGGTTCCATACATGCTTGTGGTAGGTGATAAAGAGGTCGAAGAAGGCACAGTTAACGTTCGTAAACACGGTGGTGACGAATTGGGCTCCGTACCATTCGAAGAATTCTTCAATTCTATTAAAACTGAAATTAAAGAACGCAACTAATTATTTACTATCCTAGTAATTATAATGTTATAAATCCCCCTCACATCTTGCACAATTTAAATTAGTCTGTATAATTTAATAGTGATGAGATTATAAGAGGGGGATTTTGTATTATATTCGCTTTAATTGTTACCTGTGAGTAGCGAAAGGAAATGACTATGAAAGAAGTAAATTCATACGGTTGGAAAGCTGTTATTGGTTCCTCTATTGGCTATGCCATGGATGGGTTTGATCTCTTGATTCTCGGCTTTATGTTGAGCTTAATTTCAGGGGACTTAGGTTTGACAACAGGTCAAGCAGGTTCCCTTGTGACGTGGACCTTGGTAGGTGCTGTAATTGGTGGTTTTATCTTTGGTACCTTGTCAGATAAGTTTGGTCGTGTTCGTGTGTTGACATGGACTATTGTATTATTTGCTGTATTTACTGGTCTATGTGCTTTTGCACAAGGGTATTGGGATCTTCTCATATATCGTACAATTGCCGGTATCGGCTTAGGCGGTGAATTCGGTATTGGTATGGCCTTAGCAGCTGAAGCATGGCCAGCACAACACCGTGCAAAAGCGACGAGCTATGTTGCCATCGGTTGGCAGTTAGGCGTATTGGCCGCAGCACTGTTAACGCCCGTATTACTCCCTTATATTGGCTGGCGTGGTATGTTCATGGTTGGCATTATTCCTGCCTTTGTAGCCTGGTTCTTTCGTGCGAAATTACATGAACCAGAAATCTTTGTTCAAAGTAAAGAAATTAAGGAACACTCCCATACGAACTCATTCAAGTTATTAGTAAAAGATGTAAGAACAACAAAGACATCTATAGGTGTTGCTATTTTAACATCTGTTCAAAACTTTGGTTACTACGGTATTATGATTTGGTTGCCTAACTTCTTGAGTAAGCAATTAGGGTTTTCTCTTACAAAATCGGGTTTGTGGACTGCCGTAACTGTATGTGGTATGATGGTCGGCATTTGGTTATTCGGACGATTGGCTGATAAAATTGGTCGTAAACCGACATTTATTTTGTTCCAAGTATGTGCTGTGGCATCTATCTTGATTTACTCTCAACTATCTGATCCAACAGCTATGCTATTTGCCGGTGCTATATTAGGGGCCTCCGTAAATGGTATGATGGGTGGCTACGGTGCCTTGATGGCGGAAGCATACCCAACAAGTGCTCGCGCAACGGCTCAAAACGTATTATTTAACATCGGTCGTGCCGTAGGTGGCTTTAGCCCAATGGTAGTAGGTATGATTATCTCATTGTACTCTTATCAAGTGGCAATCGCTTTCCTCGCGATTATCTATGTAATCGATATTTTAGCAACCGTATTCTTAATTCCTGAACTAAAAGGTAAGGAATTAGAATAAATAAATATCTGTGAAAGCTTTACATTGAAAAGAATATAGACGTTTTATATTGAAACGCATATAAAAATCAAGAGGCTCTGTCATAAGACAGAGCCTTTTATAGTATGTTTAATTTAAAATATTAGAATTATCTAGAATATTTGGTCTATTTAGAATATTTAGACTTAAGCAATTCCGATCCAGCGCCAGTATGTAAGTGCAAATACGAGCATCATTACATATCCAATAATTGTTAATGGAATACCTGTAGTCATAAATGTTTTTACGTCGAATGTATCTGTACCGTAAGCTACCATGCCTTGTGGTGAGTTTACTGGTAATACTAAACCGAAGCAGATTGAATATTGCATGAGCATTGTTACGCCAAGTGGATTAAGTCCTTCTGCGGAATGTCCCATAACGATAGAGATTACGATAGGAATCATGGCAGAAGAGAGGGCTGTAGCTGATGCAAATCCAAGGTGGATTAAAATCAGAAAGGCAGCCATAATAGCAATCAAAAGGAATACGCTTGCCGTTTCAAGAGAAAAGGCATTTACGAATACTTGAGCGAGCCAGGTGGCCGCTTTCGTTTTAAGTAATACGGAACCAAGACCGATACCAGCCCCAAACATAACAATCGATCCCCAGTCGATGTTTGGCTGTGCAAATTTCCAGTCCATAATGCCAATTTTAGGGAAGAAGAATAAGGCAATTGCTATAATTGTAGTTGTTGTAGTATCGATGGTATGTAATTTACCTCCCGTTGCCCACAATGCTAATAAACCAATAGAGATGCATAATAGTTTCTTTTCATCAAATGTCATTGGACCAATTTCTTTACGCATTTTAGCGAGTTGTACATCACCGCCAACGAGTTCTTTAAACTCAGGTTTAATAAAAGCTTGCGTTACAAAGTAAGTAATAATAGCCATAATTATGGAGAACGGTGCAGCTGCTGTGAGCCAATCAATCCAACTTACAGATGTGTTCATCTGTGTTTGCATAAACCCAACAGCTACGAGGTTTTGAGCGGCAGCTGTTTGAATCATAATATTCCAAAATGTATCTGCTTGTACGGCACCTACCATGAGTAGAGCGGCTACACGGCTTTTACGTTCAATACCTAAGTTTTCGACGATACCGATAATAATTGGAGCCAAACAAGCGATACGAGCCGTTGCACTCGGTACAAAGAAGGCGAGAATAAGGCCTGTAATAATAACACCTAAATAGATGCGGCTTACCTTTGTACCTACACTAGACAATACGAGCATGGCTATGCGACGATCGAGACCTGTTTTACGCATGGCTACGGAAATAAACATAGCGGCACCTACGAGAATCATCGCAGGGGAAGAATAACCTGAAATGATAAGCTTTAAGGCGTTAGCCGTACCCATAGCTTTTGCTGGTGCCTCAGGATTTGGAGAGAAGCCTAACAGTAAAGCTGTGAGGGCTGTAATCATAGTGGCACTTACAGGGTAAGATACAGCTGATGTCATCCACAAGATGATAGCAAAGGCGAGGACCCCAATCATGCGATGGCCCCCAGTAGATAATGTTTCTGGTGTTGGTAATAATAAAATGCCAACTAACACAATAAAGGCAAGAATAAGACCTATATTTTGAACTGTTGTACGCGCCTTTTGAGGAGGCGAACTAGTTGTTACACTCATAATAAAACCCCTTTCAGTTTGTGTAATACCTATTACTGTATAATACTTAGTTAGATAATGTTTAGTTAGATAATACTCAGTTAGATAATACTCAGTTAGATAGAATATGTTATATATATTATTGTATCGTATTTTTCTATAGAATTAATAACTATATTATAAATTATATTATAGCAATATTGTATACATAAAGGGTGGATAGGTGTCAGTAAGTATACCTATATACAGAACTTATAATCTCTGTTATACTGTAAGAGTTGTAATAATAAATTGCTGAGAGCAACCTAAGATTGTTGTTGACTTTCACTATCTAATTTGTTATTATAATTAAGTAATTTATGAAGCAGAGGCCATCCGCCACTCACCTAATACCAAGAAGTATGAGGTTAATATAGAGAATTCTATTCGGATGGTGTTTGCCGTCCGTTTTTTTTATTCTCTTGGAGGTGAACGCTATTAGCAAGGATACACCACGCATTAATGAAGAGATTCGTGCTCGTGAACTTCGTGTCGTAGGTCCTGAAAACGAACAAATCGGTATTATGTCTGGCCGTGAGGCGTTGGCATTGGCTGAAGAACAGCATCTTGATCTTGTGGAAATTGCACCTAACGCTAAACCACCAGTAGCTCGCATTATGAACTACGGTAAATATCGTTATGAACAACAAAAACGCGAGAAAGAAGCGAAAAAGAAACAAAAAATCGTAACTTTGAAAGAAGTCAAATTACGTCCACATATTGAAGACCATGACTTTTATGTAAAAATGAAAAATGCATCCAAATTCTTGGCTGAAGGTAACAAAGTAAAAGTAACTATCATGTTCCGCGGTCGTGAACTTTCACATCCAGAACTAGGCATGGCAGTGTTGACACGTTTTGCTGAAGAACTCAAAGAAACGGCGTCTATTGAAAAAGCAGCTAAATTAGAAGGTCGTAACATGACCATGATTTTAGTAAGTAAATAAGGTATTGGGAGGATTATATTATGCCAAAAATTAAAACTCGTCGCGCAGCGGCTAAACGTTTCGCAGTAACTGGTACTGGTGAATTCAAGCGTGCGAAAGCTTTCAAAAGCCACATTCTTGAGAAAAAATCTCCAGCTCGTAAACGTAATTTACGTAAAGCTACATTGGTTGCAAAAGCTGACCACAAACGCGTAGCTAAATGCTTACCATACGCTTAATCGTTAACTATTAGATCGATACATCGTAATTTAGGAGGAATATACAATGGCAAGAGTGAAAAAGGGCGTTACAGCTCATGCACGTCATAAAAAGATTTTAAAATTAGCTAAAGGTTACCGCGGTACACGTTCCCGTTTGTTCAAAAAAGCTAACGAAACAGTAATGAAAGCGTTGTACTACGCTCGTCGTGACCGTCGTGCGAAAAAACGAGAATTCCGTCAATTGTGGATCGCTCGTATCAACGCAGCGGCTCGCATCAACGGTACAACTTACAGTCGTTTCATCGCTGGTTTAGCTAAAGCAGGCGTTGAAGTAAACCGTAAAATGTTGGCTGACTTGGCAGTTAACGATGCAGCAGCATTCGCTAAACTTGTTGAAGTAGCTAAAAACGCTTAATAGCATAACAATATACATTGAGGACTCTCTTTGGAGGGTCCTTTTTTATGTGGTGAAAGTAATAGATTATCAATACTTTTATAATATGATATCCTATACATAGAATGTGTGTGATAAATATTGAAAGAGGGGAATTAAAATAATGAAAAAGTTATTTTCTATGTTATTGTTAGTATGTATAGTAATACCATTACAGATCCAAGCCATATCGATGGAAGCTATTAACAATGATAAGAATAATGTTCCTATTCTTAGGGGAAGAAATACTATTACGTATTTTGTAGATAAGAGTTCCATTAAAAGAATAGAAGAGAACCAGTTTATTTATAAAGTACAGGCCGTTGTATATGAGGTTGAAAATAATAATAGTCGTAGAACTAATCCATATATTCACAAGGTTTTAGTTACTTATCGTTATGATATAAACCATTCTGTAGCTAGCGTATTACGTACTCCACAGTATGCACAAGACTATTCACGTCTTATATATGCTAAACAAGCTAACTCTGGTATGAAATTAACAATAAATAGTGTGGAAGATTTTAATTATGAAGGTGTGGCTTTGGGGAATTTCGGTAATATTCCACAACAATATGTTGATGTGGCTTTGCGTGATCCTAAATATGTTGTAGGTAACTATATCTTTAAAGAAGCTTATGGTACAGCTTTTGAAAATATGACTCTTCATAAGAAATAAGATAAATGAGTTTATGGAAGTAGCTAAAAACGCTTAATAGCATAATAATACAGATTAAGGACTCTCTTTGGAGGGTCTTTTTTTGTATGGTGAAAGTATGATATAGCTACATTTATATTTTAGTGTAAAATACTAAATCGTTTTAGCTGTTTTATAAAGTGAAATAAACTATCAAAAAAGTAAAATATAAAAGAGGAGTTTTATTATAGCTTGTAGAACTAACATAGTAATAAACCTATTTAAGGTGCTTGTAAAAGGAGACATTATTATGGGAATCTTTAAAAAGCTATGTATGACCTCTATGTTAGGTGTTATGTTAACTGTACCAACGTATGCAACTGTTGTTACAGGCAGTCAATCAGATGTAAATTTAGATTTAAAGTATCCTTTAGTTTATACAGATCATGCTTATGCTCAAAGAGTTATTAATACAGATATTGCAAATTATGTACTCGAAGCAAAGGATATGTATTACAACCAACATATTTATCAAGTTTCTCAAAACTATAAGGTTACCTATGAGGATAGTCAAGTTGTTTCAATCCTACTAACTACCTATTATTACTACGCCGGAGCTGCTCATGGTATGTATAATACAAGAGGTCTTGTATATAATAAAGTAACAGGTCAACGCATTCCATTATATAACTATATAAAAATTGCGAATGCAGCACAATTGGATAACGGCTTACGTTCTCATGTATTAAGTTATTATACAGGTAATCATACAAAGAGCTATATTCCAAGTGGGTGGAGTGTCAAATATGTGACAGATAATTACTGCTTACGCGGCAAGGGGAATATAGATTTGGTTTATCAACCATATGAACTAGGACCGTACGCAGCTGGTAATACCTATATTGGTTTTACACCAAAAGCCATTGAATACTTTAATCGCATGAACTCCTAATACAAGTGTAGCTTTAAATTGTGTCTTATCAGTACATTGATGCATTAAATAGTATTCTTGTTATAAACTCTATAAAAGCCTATAGTACATATACAGTACTATAGGCTTTTAGTGTACTTATCATATTATCTTCTATATCCGCCACATCCTCTAGTATTAGAGTTTTGACCACAGTAACTTTGGCTAGTATTGTTACAAACTGTATTGTTATTATTACAGTTGTATTGAGCGTTTGTATTACAATTGTATTGAGTATCTGCATTACATTTATATTGAGCATTGGTATTGCAATTTGCTTGTGATCCATTGCATACATAATCATAAGCAAATCCTGTAGATACAGCCACTGTCACGGCTAAAAGCGTCATGACAATCATACGTTTTGTAAACTTCATAGGTATCATCTCCTCATTTCTATACTTATATTGTACTACTAAATGTCAACTAAAATATGATATTCTATACATATATACTATTTGAGAGACATTATGTGAAAGGATGAGAGTCTATTATGAAACGTGTATTGATGGCTGCATTATGTTTAAGTTGTATTACGTTAGGAAGTCATGCGATTGATATTAATATACCAGGTGCGGATCCTACAATATCAAAGGAGGCATATCAAAATTATCGCAAGACTGATTTAGATGTACACAAGATGGAACGTGAGGTTGAAGCAGAGATAAAAGATTATATGCCCAAAGCTGTGGTAGGTAATGGTGACATAGATTTAGATAAGGTAATTTATTCAAATCGTGAGTTAAACCATTCGTTAAATTTTTCTTCAACAGTATTTATTTTAAAGGAGGATGGGGCAAATATAAAATTTACTATGCCATATCCAAGTAGGTATGGTAATACTGAAAAAATTTCAGATGGCACCTCTGCTTTCAAACAGGCAATGATTATGAGTCCTAATGGGATTATGGCCTATGAATTACGACATCAACCAGCTGGAAATAATTGGGAAGATAGTAAGATTCCATATAACAAGTTGACTATTGATGATATGAAAGCTATTGCAGAGAAAACAGCTGGAGTGTATAAAGCGCCTAATCCTTCATTATATGCTGATAAATTTATGTATCCTACTATAGAAAAAGCTACATGGGATGTAACATATGCTAAGGGGACTCCGATGGTAGGGAGTATCAATTTTACAATGAAGGATACACCTACAATTTCCTATCATATCGGTTACAATTTGACACCTAAAAAACAGTTGAATTCATTGGAGAAACAAGGTGTAGATAAGACTAAAGAGATTATAATGTCACCTTTGGTAAACTATGTTCTACCATCTATTGAGCCAGCTAAGGATATCCTTTCTAAAAGTAAGACATTAAAAATTAATGATTTTACATTTTTAACACTAAAAACAAGTAAAATGGTACGAGTAGATAAAAGCGATTCGTATATGTACATACATGATAGCGATCATTATAAAGAGGGGATTATGGTGATGCCAATAGCAGATACTGATATGCAGCATCTAGAGAATATATTCCCAAAAGTTGTACGAAGTATCATTATGTCTGATAAATATTCAATGCGACAACCAATTCAATTTGCTACCGTATGGAATGATGCTATGCCATCTGTATACTTGCAAATTAAGCGCCCTAAAACAACTTTGTATATGTTAGTATCTCATGACAAACAATTTGTATATACGCACTTTATTATATCTAATAATAGTAATCTATTGGTAAAAGACTATCGTGATATTGTGCAATATGTGGATACTAATAACAATAAGGACTACTATAATACATTCCAAAGTGGACTAGGGGCTAAGATGCCAAAAGAAATGGTTACTTATGATATTAAGAATACTAAGTAGTCGTTATTTATGGGTTGAATAATAATTAAAAATGAGCCTGTAGCACTATACTATTATAGTGCTACAGGCTCATTTTACTATATCAAGTCTTTAAGACTCTATTTTGTTGTATTAGAACTCGTTTTATCGGCTGCTAGTGGTTGTTCTGCTAGAACAACTTGAGGTTCGTTGTAAGTATAGCTTAATTGATGATTATAAGCTAATTTAAAATAATTGGCTAATCCTTTATTTGTACAGTAGATGTAGCAACCTTTTTGGCCACGTGTCATTAATGTACGGTATGTATTTTTTACAATTTCATTTGCAATACGATGTCCTTCTTCAGGCTTTTCTTTTAAAAGTTTTTTGATACCTTTGATAGACTGATCTGTTTTAGCACGTTTATTAATATCTACGATGAGCTTTCCATTTTCATAACGTAGATCATCACCGATAATAACACCTACGTATTCAAATTCAAGGCCCTGAGTGGTATGAATGCAGCCCGCTTCATTAATAGAATCTGGATCTATTGCATATGTGGTAGAATTCCCTAAGTTCCAACTGATTCCAAAATTATGTTCCGGTATTTGGATATCTTTTACAAGAGAAGTTGTTCGACCTTCTTTAGGCCAGTCCCAACAATAGCCTGCTAAAACTCGAGACTTATTGTTAATCTCATTTTTTGTTTTTATAGCAGCATACATAGCATTAGGATCATCAAAAATTTTAAAGTCATAATCACCTTCAAAACCATCATAGTTTGCTGTTTCTGCAATTTGAAGAACGTTGTCTAACCAAGCTAAATAGCCGTCAGAGCCATTACAACGGAACTGAGATTCTAGCGCGCCCTCATAAACAAGAGCTTTTTGTTCAGTACTAAACTTTAATATTTTATCGATAGTACCTGCATCTTTAAACGTAACACGTTGGTTTCGATCAATAAAGAAGACACTAAAGAGGGAGGCATTAATAATTTCTTTGATTTGGTCTTCCCCTTCATTTTGGTACATTCCAGATTTTTCACGTAATCTATGTGCTTCATCAACAATTGCAATTTGAAGTGCATTTTTAGAACGTGTATGGAATGTGCCACTACTTTGAAATAATGCTTTAATCTCTGTTTTCTTAAATCCTTTTTGTAACATGGTACTATATACATTTCGTGGTGCTGCATTAGATGTAACATATTGTGCCATATAGCCGTTATGGATACATTCAGCTAATAAGTTTATTGCTACAACACTTTTACCAGTACCGGGACCGCCACGAACTATATATACCGTTTTTTGATTATTCTTAATAGCATCTAGGGCAGCTTTTTTTATACGTTCAAACTCAACCTTTTGGTCATCAATAAGAACAAATTCTTTATTGCCCTTCAACATACTTAGAATCGAATCCTGAAGCGCTTTAGATGGTCTGAGCTTACCATGCTCGATAGATTCCATGATATTTGTTGTGTCAGGTTTTGGGATATAGGTCTTGATAAAGTTACGTAAGTTACTCATCTGGCCTAATGTAAACATAGGGGATATGTCTAATATAGCACTATAGATTGGATCTCGTAGAGCAGTTGAGATACTTTCATCAAAGTTATGTAAAAACGCACATGGATGTAACTCAATAGGTCTAGTCTGTACATCTTCATTGAAGTTTTCAATGAGGCTACAGTAGGACCAGGCTTGGTAGGATGGGTGCGTGACCTCACGAAGACCACCACCGAGATAGGTAGATACAATATTATCCTTATCTTCTACCTTGAAAGCTTCGCCCCATTGTTTCAATTCAACAATAATAACGTGTTCTTTATTATTTTGATCAAGGCCGGTAATAATAAAATCGACACGCTTTTGGGTGTTTGGAACAATATATTCAATGGCAACCCCGGCTAAGTCCGGTATGGCAAAATCACGCATGACATTAGCCATATAAGATAATGAAGTCTGCCATGAATGAATCTCAGATTCGCCTACGCGACGATATTTCTCTGTTAATGTTTGATGTAATTTTTTGACCAAGACACCTTGCTCGAAATCTTGGATGAAATTTTGTTTTGTGGAAGAGTAGATAATCATTTTGTAATCCTGATTTAAAAATGAAGGAATTTTCATGAAGAGTATTGAATAATAAAATTATATCATATTCATATTGTATAAGGAGTTTATAATGAAAAGTTTAGATGAACTGTATTTAACTTGCCGTGATGAAATCTCTAAAAAGTATATTTTAGAAGCTATTAAGTGCTATAAAGGAGGAGGATTTCGCTCTTGTATAGTGGCTACATGGATTGCTTTAGTTTATGATTTTATTGGTAAATTACATGAGTTGTCAGTAGATGATGAGAATGCAAAAACCTTATTTAATAAATTAGAAGAGTATAGAATTAGTAATAATATAAATGGGATATTAGAGTTTGAACGTAAATTACTAGATACAATGAAGAATGATTATGCGTTGCTGTCTCCTGTTGAATATAATGATTTAAAAAGATTAAATGAAGATCGAAATCTATGTGCGCATCCATCACTTATTGATGAGACTACTCCTTTTCAGGCAACTCCTGAAATTGCTAGGTATCATTTAAGAAATGTTATTGAATTTGTTTTATCAAAGCCACCTGTACAAGGGAAAGCTGCATTAGAACGAGTTAAACGAATGTTAGAATCTATATATTATCCCAAAGATGAAGCAGGATTAGAAGCATTTTTGAACGATAGTCCTTTAGGTCGTGCGAAAGATAATTTGAAAATTCAGTTTGTAAATTGGTTGGTATCAAATATAGTGAGTGAAAATATCGAGACAGAAATAAAAAAAAGATGTATAAAAACTTTATCTGTATTTATTAATATGAATTATGAATTAATTAAAAGCAAACTCTTTAAAAAAATGGCTAAAATACCTACAGATATAAAGGAGAAACAGATGTATTTTCACTGTGTAATATTACTTAAAGTTCCTGAATTGCTTGAACATACTTCTGAGTCAGATATTATTCGAATAAAACAATATGTACAATCTGATGCGCCAATACATAGTTTAAAACATTTTTATAGACAAGAAGTTTTTAAAGTTGCTACAGAAGAAAGGATAGGATCATTAGATAATGGGGACTTAGTAAAATTTTTAGAATATGAACCTATTACGAAGTTTTTAGATAAGTTAATACAAATCTTTAGTACCTCTAATAGTTTCAGCTCTGCGGCATATCGATTCTCCTCTTATATTCTTCCATTAAGCAGTCATTTTAACAAAGAGCAAATAAGTCAAATTATTCAAGCAATTATTGATAATTATCAGATTAATAATTCTTTTGCAATGGATGAATATTATTTAGAGTTTTGTGAAAAAATAAATCCTGAGGCTGTTGATCTTGATATTTGGAAGGTATTTATAGAGAAAAATATTTTACCTAAATATGCTTATGAAGCTATCGTTAGTAAAATACCAGAACTAGAAAATAAGGGCAATTAAAATTGTAATAAATCTTGATTTGAGTATTATAAAGAAAAGTGAAAGATAAAATGATAGAATATATAGAACTGCCTACTAATCGCTTTAGACAAAATAGACTTGAAAATTTGAAGTCAAAGAACTTTATATTTGGTAAAAACGGTACAGGAAAATCCTCGATAGTGACATGTATAGAAGAACAGTATAGTGAAGAATATGATGTCCGTGTCTTTCAAGGGTATGAACGTATTGTTGCGGAACAAGGACAACTTAACTCAATAGCTTTAGGTACAGAAAATGTTGCTTTACAACCCAGGATAGAAGAGGCTGAAGCTGTTGTACGTAAATTACAAACGGAATTGGGAAATGAGAATAGTGGATTATACAAAGCTTTAAATGATCAGTATGCAAAGGTAAAGACTATTAAGGATGATTTTGATAAATTTTTTTCAGATAGTGCTCGTAAATTAAAATATGAACATCCGGAACTTGTTGGTATTACTTATAATAAAATTGGTTTCAAAAGAGATATTAGCTTAAGAAAAAAAGTATCTGATAAAGAGCTAAATAATGCAGAAACCAATATTAATCAAAATATAGTTCAAACGGGGACCATAGTTGAATATACATGTGAATCTTTGTCTCCCTATATAGAATCTGTAAATCAATTATTAGCAGTAGACATTATAGAACCAACATCACTAAGTTTTAATAGTGATGTTGAACGTAATTGGGTACAAAGTGGTATTTCTTTACATGAAAATATTGGTACTTGTTTATTTTGTGGAGCTGATTTGTTACTTGAGAGAAAAGAATTACTAAGAGATTATTTTAATGATAGTGTAAAAGAAATTAATCATGCTATTATAAGTTTGCTTAATGAAATCAAGCATTTAAAGCTAAAAGTTAAAGATATGAATGATATAGATGAGTCATGTTTTTTGACAATGTATAATTTGAGAGTCAAGGATTTAAATTTACAACTATCTAAAATTAGAGAGAATAAATTATGTATTTTAGATGTACTAGAAACAAAATTGAAAGAGAAACAGAATAATATCTTTTCCATCGTTAAACAAGTTGAGATTTCTGATAATAATAATGATTTTGAGGCTTTTGGGGAAGAATATAGAAAGCTATATGATGAAAACTATTGCGCAAATAATGAGGTTGAAAATATTAAGATTCATGCACGTAATGTTTTGCTTGCTGATATAATATTTCAAATATGTGATTCGTATGGTTATTCAAATAAAATAGCAGTGTTATTATCTGAAGAAGCTGATTTATCCCATAAGGAAAATTATATTAGCGAGAAAGAACAAAGTTTAAAGGAAGCACAAGAACGGGTTAGTTTTTTAAAACGGCAAACTGTAGATGAGACTATAGCAGCTGATACTATTAATAGATTACTAGCAGGATTAGGAAATAAATCGTTTACTCTAGTAAAATCTAGCTCTGATGATCAGAATGGTAGTTATATAATTCATGACTATAATGGATCTGTTCGTGATATTAAATCACTTAGCACTGGTGAAAAAAATATAGTGGCATTTTTATGGTTTGTTAGTAATTTAGAAAATCTTGTGTTAGCAGAATCAAAATCACAAGTAGTCATTTTTGATGATCCAATGAATAGTAATGATGATACAACACAATATCTTATTATTTCTGAATTACAAAAATTAATCAAAGCTAACAATGGAAAACAAATTTTTCTTTTAACACATAATGTACATTTTTATTTGAATACTCGCTATAATTATTGGAAAAATAGTCCCTCTAAAAAATGTACTTACCACTTAATAAAGAATGGTACACATACGGATATTAAATTAATTTCAGATGAAGTACAGGATCTAAAAACCGCATATGACGCCTTATGGCGAGAACTTAAGTGGTTATTCGATAATGAAGAAGCGAAACCAGAGTACTTATTAAATCCAATACGACGTATTATAGAAACATTTGAAAAATTTAATTGTATTAATAATATGTGTAGAAACTTTAGTGAAGCTGAAAAGCTTTTCGATGTAAATTCTCATTCAATAGATGATTTAGATGCAGAATTGAATGGTAAGGATAAAGTTGCAATTATTGAGATATTAAAAAATGTATTCTCAGATAATCATGCATCTGAGCACTTTAATAGTCACTGGAAACAAACTTTATAGAAAAATATTATTAATAGTTTATTTAAGAAACTAATTAACATTTTTAAGTTTGTTCTTTTTACGACTTTCATTTAATCTCTTCATTCTACCTGTATAATAATTTCATTAGTCTAATGAGAGGGTAGATATAGATGAAAGATACTGCAAAGCAAATTATAAAGTATTGGTATTCACTTGAGTGTTTACAACCGAAAGAAGTTCCAAAGTATAAAGCAATTCCTAAGAAGTATATTAAAGAGCTCATATTTAAAAGTGAAAATGATATAATTACTATTTATCAACAGTCTGTAATAAAATCTTATTGGAAAAGAACAAATTCACGTGTTTCTACGTATGTAGTACCGTTACCAAATGATCCTTATAATTACTCTATTATTGATGAGATTAAATATTTTAAGGATGAAAAGGACTATGTTTTAGATGATGAACATGCTGTTCTGTTATGTGTAGTTAAAGGGACTGAAATATTAGAGGCTTTCATTGATAAATTAGAAATTGAATATCCTGAAAAACTATATTTAGGGAATGTGTATAGTGCATCATTTATCGTTGATGCAGAGGGATACTATAAAGAGGGCAGTCTACAAATTGCTCCTTTTATTTGGGTGATTTATCAAATGATGTTTCAGCCTGATGTGGAGTTTAAAGATATTAAGTTAGATGGCTGGGATGAAGTTGTTAAAGAAATTGAGGATGGTTTTAATCTTCCTGAAGAAAAGATATCCCTTGATGAGGCTGCACATGTGATCAATGTGTATATACAAAAGCATATCTTGGAGCCTATGGGCGTTACCATGTTCCGTGCTGGCGATGTTTATGGCTATTGTGGCTTTACGGCCGAGGAGATTCAGCTTGTTAAAGCTGATACAATGCCTGTAAATGATTTAAAATCTAGCTTTTTCCTTGATGATTTACAGTTGGTCTTACAGCACATCGATACATTAAAGGATAATAATAAGGTATTGTCTTATATCAATAGTCTTAATCAGGATATTGAGCATTATGATTTGTTAAAAGATACGGATCAGATGCGTAAATGGTATAATCCAAAGGTTTTACCATATGGTAGATGGCCTTCAAAGTTTAATTTATCCTTTATGCAACAAATTGCTGTTAATATTGCTAAGGAGAATCCTAAAGATATCTTTTCTGTTAATGGGCCTCCTGGTACAGGAAAAACTACGTTATTGAAGGATATCATTGCTAGTAATATTGTTGAACGTGCTGCTAAATTTTGTGAAAGTAATCATGTAAATGATATCTTCAAAAAGGTTTTGGGCCGGGATGGAATCTCTTTTTACTATGATATACCTAGTGATATTGCATTATATGGCATGCTGGTGCTTTCATCAAATAATAAGGCCGTTGAAAATATTACATTAGAATTGCCAAATATTTCCTCTGTGGAAGAGGGGACTAATGGGTCTACATTATTTCATCCAGATTCCTCTAATCAACAGGTTGATTTATCTTATTTTGCTAAGGATAAGAAGTATCAATTTGTTAAATCTAATGAGGTATATTTTACCTTTTTAGCAGATCGTTTAGCAGAGAGTAATGAACAATGGGGCTTAATTTCTGCGAGACTTGGTAAGAAGTCTAATATAAACACATTTATGCCAGTATTAGATGTATTATCCTCAGATATGTCCTCTATTATGCGTATGCCTAGTGCTCAAGATGCTTTTGAAAGTGCCAAGAAACAGTTTCAGGCTCAACATGATCTTGTAAAAGCATTATTTACTTATGTAACAGCCTATGAAGAGAATATTCATTTGATTCAAGAATTAAAGGTTAAAATCGATAAATTAAAAGAGGAAGTTCTTGTAATCAATGAACAATTAAGTAAGTATGATGATTTAGATGATAATTTGTTGAAGTTGATAGAGCGTAAAAATAGTATTGAGTCTAAATTAATAGAGTTGAACAGCAAACGTTCTATTTTTGATAAGATTTGGAGTGCTACTAACTGGTCTATTTTAAAAGCCATGAGTAATACTGCATTGTTATCAGTTATTGAAGAGGAGACTACAAATCTTCAAAAGGTTAAAGGTCAATTGGATACATTACATCAGTTAGTTAATGAGCGTGAATCTATAATCAATACGAAAGATGGTCTATTATCTGATATTAAAGAACTTGATGGTACTGTCCAAAATGCAGAACATACACAGCAAGATATTTTAGGTATATTAAAAACTGATAATAAAGACACGATACATTGTTTTGATGATATAGCATCAAAGTTAATGTCACCTGATGAGGACCGAGTAGAGGCCCATACAGCGTTCTTATATGTGTGTAACTACTTAAATGAATGTAGAGAACGTTTGTTATACGATGCCTTACAAGTACAAAAGACTGTCGTTATGAGTGATGCTTTCAGAAAAAATATGCAATTACTTAGTCAGTATTGGGGCTCATTAAATGATAGGAAAAATTTACAGAAAAATTTTGACCTTGATGCCATATTCCCTGCATTACTTAATTCCTTGATGATTGCAATACCAGTTATTTCCTCCACCTTTGCTGCTGTGGAGAGATTTTTGATTAATTGTAAATCTGAAAGCTCGTTAGGTACCATTATTATTGATGAGGCAGGGCAGGCGTCACCTCATATGCTTGTAGGGGCATTGTTCCGTGCGCAGAAGGCCGTAGTAGTTGGTGATCCTAAACAGATTGAACCTGTACAAACTGTACAGGATTTGTTTGTAGAAAAAATTGGTGGCGAAGGTATTGGTAAATATCGGAGTAAAGAGCTATCTGTACAAAGCTTAGCTGATGCACAAAATCCATTTGCAGGCATTATCAAAAATCTTGATGGTTCCGAATCTTGGGTCGGTTGCCCGCTCGTTATTCATAGACGCTGTAAGAATCCTATGTTTACAGTAGCTAATGAGTTATCTTATGGTGGCTTTATGATTAATAAGACCATGGAGCCTAAAGAGTCTATTGAGCCATGCAAAGAGAGCTGTTGGATAACATATGATACAAGTAATATTGAATCTACTATGGGTAAAGATCGATATATACAATTACAAGGTCAAATTGCTTTTGAATTGATTCAAAAGCTACGAGCAAGAAATGTGGAGTTTAAAGATATTTTTATCATTACACCATTTACTAGTGTTGCATATGGGTTTAAAAAGTATATGGAATCCCTTAGTAATGATATTGTGAATTGGACTAAAGAGGATAATAAGAAAGACTGGTTAGATGATAATATCGGTACGGTTCATACCTTCCAAGGTAAAGAAGCTAAAGTCGTTATTTATATGTTAGGCTGTCAAAGCGATGACTCTGCTAATGGAGCTATTAAATGGGTTAACGCCAATAATGTAAATGTAGCCTTTACAAGAGCAAGGGAGTATATCTATGTTATTGGTGATGCAGTGAAATGGGCAGAACTCAATAAAAACCTTGCATTCGTACAAAGATACTTGCCTATTTATACATTAAAGGATTTCTAAGTTAATAAATTGTAACGACTATAGTAGATTGCTAGATTATAAGTCATAGGTTACTATAGATGTTTCTATAAAGAATTTATATGTACAATAAAGGTCTATAAAACAAGGAAAGAAATCCTTAGTCTCCTTTCCTTGTTTTGGTATGATATAATTTATACCCAAGTGAGGCATAAATGGTTCGGTCGCCAGACTTCGCTTCTAGATTTATTGAATTGAAAAAACAGTCTGACTTTATGTCAGACTGTTTTTCATTTCGGTAGTACGTATCAGTTATGCAGTCCTCTTTTACTGTATATTTTTAAGATTATAGCAATAATTGTATTTAATACGAATAGAGCGGCAAAACATTCTAAAGCAGTAGTATAGCCATATCCTGCTTCGTGAAAGTATGATACGAGCATAGGGCCTGCGATGTCTGCCAATCCCCAAGCAGTTAGTATACGGCCATGAATAGTCGATAGTTGACGTATGCCATAGAGATCCGCAAGATATGCTGGCATACAGGAAAATCCACCACCATAGCAGGTGATAATGAGAAGGATTAAAATTTGGAATGTTAGGGCGCTATTGGTTCGGGCGAGTAGATAGAATGCGACAATTTCTATAATAAAGAATAGTATGTAAGTCTGTGATCGTCCAAGGTAATCGGAGATAGTAGACCATGCAATGCGACCCCCACCATTGAATATACCGATGATACCAACAAGTGATGCAGCTGCTGCAGGTGTCATACCAATAGCTTCTTGCGCCATAGGGGACGCTAAGGATAGTAGACCTATACCACAGGTAATATTAATAAAGAATACCCACCAAAGGGCCCCGAATTGCCAAGTTTTCATGGCATCATTGGCTAGCATGCCATGGGTATGAACGTACATGGCGGATTTATCTTTCGTAGTTCGAGTTGGGTGTTTTGGTTGAGGTGCTTTCAAATAGAGCGAAGAGGCGCCCATAATTACGAGATAGATTACACCGAGGATAATGAAAGTATCTACCAATCCAACCTGAGCTACAAGGTATTGCATAAGAGGCCCTGCAATGAGAGAAGCAAACCCAAAACCCATAATAGCTAAACCAGTAGCAAATCCTGGGCGATTTGGAAAGTATTTCACGAGCGTAGAAACTGGTGTTATATAACCAATGCCTAGTCCAATGCCACCGATGATGCCGTAGAAGAGATAGAGTAAGGTAAGATTGTGTATGCTAAGTGCATAGGCCGTACCCAATAATCCGGTTACCCAGAATAACATAGCAAGAAGTCCACTTTTCTTAGGACCAATTTTTTCTGCAAAGGATCCAAGAAAGCCCGCAGATAGTCCGAGCATTAAAATGGCTAATGAGAATGTCCATGTTGTTTGCGATAAAGTAAAACCCATATCTGCCATAATAGGACGTGTGAGTACACTCCACGCATATACGCTACCAATGGATATGTGCAGACCAATGGCTGCTAATGCAATAAACCAACGATTTCTCATAAGAAAACTCCTTTCATATAGGTGAGATATTCAGATATAGATAAAGAAGCATTTGTTACGGGAAGGCAATAAAAAAGACCATCTGAACAAAAGCTTGCCCAGACGGTCGGCTATCACACGATGTGTGCTACTGTGCATGTAGTTAATTCTACGTATCCGTCAGCCCAGTAGGAATATATTACAAATATAGCAATTAAAAGGACATCTTGTCGGTGATATAAGTCACTATCGTATGCACTATGAGGATTTATAAAAGAAAACAAGGAAAGAAATCTTTGGATTCCTTTCCTTGTTTAGATATGATATAATTTATATCAAAGTGAGGCATAAATGGTTTGGTCGCCAGACTTCGCTTCTAGAATTTAATGTTGAAGAAACGGTCTGACTTCACAGTCGGGCCTTTTTTCATAGCCTAATTCTGTGAAAAGCTAGCTTTTGCTAGATGTCAATTCATTTAGCTGCCATGATAATGGTCGCCACAAGTATGCCAAAGGAAATCATTAATGATAACACTTTGAATGTACTCATATTGATCACCGCCAATCTCTAGAAGATTAGCAAAGGCTGGACCCATTTAGAGGCCTCAAACTCAATATAGTGTTGTTGATAATAAAAGTAAATAGATTAGAGGTTCCTAATAGTCACCTAGGTGACCAATAGGAACCTTTTTCGTTTTGTAATTATTATTATAGGACAGATAAATTATGTTACAATACAAATAAGATAATAGTTTTTAGGGAGAGGGAGAGTCATATGAAACGTTATATTATGCTATTAATTCTAGGTTTATGTTTGGTAGCACCAATGCTTTCACAAGCAGTGGATATAAAACCTATCATACATGTTACGAATGTACATAATGGCCAATATGATGAAGAATTAGATGCTATTACAGTAACTAAGTTTTATGGTCCGTATCAATTTCGTGTATTGAAGGATGCTGTAGAGACTAAAGGGGAAACTAAAGATATAGATGGCAGAGCCTTTAGAACCTCTGATGGTGTCTTCATGCATGTGAAGGCTAGATCTATTGATAATACAAGTATCTCTTTAGATAAAGAGATTGAAAAAATTGTTAAAGATAGAACGGTTCCTGAACCTACGGTAAAGATGGTATTGCCTATTAAGTATGATGTAATAGAGGTCGATAATGATGGTGTGCGCAGTTTACTAGCCGAATTTATGTATGGCTGGCCATTACATAATAGGACGGATATGGTACTTGTTACTGATTATGAAGATACTCGTTACTATTATAAGTCGCAGTTTTATAGAGACAAGCTACCAAATGGTGTTCGCATTGAGCAGTTGCGCAAAATGATTATGGATGCGCAGTTTAGTTATAAATAAGGTGTATTTGATCAGATTCCCATATTTGTTTATCCTAATGTATTTAGTCAGTCTGTAATATTTAGCTGAACGGGTATAGTAAAAGTAAATTAAAAAGAGGTTCCTATGAGTCAACTTGCGACCATCAGGAACCTCTTTTGCTGTGCAAGAGTTTATATAGTTTTCAAACTATTATAATATGCTTTTACCTAAAGGAAATTATTATTTATTTAAGTTTCCAACAATGCTTACAATATCTTCTGCTTTGCGTGCAATATATGTTACACCTAGTTCTTGATGGAGAGATTCTTCTCTAAAGCCCCATGTAACACCGATGCAAAGGAGGCCCGAGTTTTCTGCAGTAGCTACGTCAACTTCAGAGTCACCTACGTAGATGGATTCTTCTGGTGTAGAGCCTAATTCTTTTAAGGCTTGGAGTACCATGTCTGGTGCTGGCTTACGTTGTAAGCCTGGTCTTTCACCGATGGCAACAGGTAAGCGATCTCCAAAGTATTCTTTGTTGAGAGGCGTTACACCTTCTTGGATTTTATTAGATACGATGGCTAATTTATAGCCTTGTTCACGCAATACATCAAGCATATCTAGAATACCTGGGTACGGAGCTGTTGTATCTTTTAAATGCTTACCATAGTAAGCTTTGAATTCCTCAATGTATGGCGCTAATTCATTATCTGCTACAGAACTTGGCAAACATTGACGCATCAAATAGGTTACTGCATTACCCAGAGCTGCCTTTACCTCTGCTAGAGATTTTTCAGGGAAGTTATGTGTACGTAGTACATGATTTACAGCATTTGCTAAATCTGTAGCCGTATCAAGTAATGTGCCGTCGCAATCAAAAACGATGGTTGTATATTTCATAGGGACCTCCAAATGTAATTATTAACTATTCTATTATATGATAGACGGAGAAAATTTTCATAAAAAATTGGACTATGTTACAATTAACGTACTAAAGTTGGGAATTTTAAAATTGGAGAGATAAATGATTCGTAAAACAATAGCATTTTCAGTATATATTAGCTTAATTACTGGTTTAGTAGGGGCTGTTGATGTTAATATTCCCGGTGCTGATCATAGAATTCCTGTAAATGCTTATGAAAGTTATATACATAGTGATTCTTCAATTAAAAGCATACAAGAGGGAGCCTTGAGAGACTTTCAAAAGAATAAGCGGTATGATGAAACTAAGCAGCTATATATAGATAATGGTCTATCTGAAAAAGAGGCTGAAACAGTTATCCGAGAAAGCTATGTAGGGCCTCTTAATATATATGAGGGACAAACAGAGATTATTGATCATAGTGGAAAGGGAATTCGTTTTCTTGTACCCTATATAAGTTATTATAAAGTGCAGAAAAATAATATAACTGATAAATATACAGCGTATGAACTTTTCTCACATGATATGACGATAGGCTTAATTGTTGAAAATAAACAGAATTGGCAAAGCTCTGACTACATGGGAAAGCCATTTGATTCGATTACGGAAGAAGATTTACGTAAAGATTATGAACGACCAACAAACATAAAAGAGTTTGGATCATTTTCTTATAAACCTAAAGATATTCATGGTGCAAGTTTTTCGTATGCAGGGTTAACGGATAGTTACTGGGATTCTTTATATGGTAAAATTAAGAAAAATAATAAAGCTCAGTTTTATTCTAATTTGAACTTTGCTTTGCCTAATGATTCAACTATTCGATATCATATAGGTTTGACTGAGGCCAAACAGAATATGGGACAGGTAATCAGTCCCATACTTGTTAATTACGTGCTACCATCTATAAAACCACTAACAGATAGTGATGCATATTCTCATACAACGAAAAAAGAGGGTGAAAATTTTATCTACCGTATTCTTAATGATGCAAAAGTTATAGGTTCTGTAAGAGATGTTCAAAATGGTTTGTCTTATAAAAGCCCTTCTGGTATAACTCACACTGTCTATGTAGAAACGGTAGATAAGGCAAGCAGTGCAGATTCAATTGAGCTTAGTAGATTTTTGGATGAGGTGATTATTAATTCGGTTAAATCGCCTGAGGGTTATGTTTACTTTGCTAAACGCATTGTATGGAATGATGGTGTGCCAGGCATTTTAGTGGAACAAGAAAAGGCTAATAAAGAGGGGATGATGTTATTCTATACACAAGATGGAAAAACGAATTTCACTAGTGTATTAAATTATGATACGAATATGCCCTATACTAAAGAGCAACTTCGTAATATGTTAACTGATATTAAATTAGTTACTATTCCTGAGAAGTTCAAGGGTAATATTGATATTGCTGATATTGAAGATATAGTTAAAAAACATTTGGAGAAGTAGAATGACTGAAATACAAGCTCTTTTATTGATAAAATCTATTCTTGAATCCGCAGATATTCACGGTATTGAACATATGCTAAGTGAAGATTGTGAGTATATGTCTACAGGCCGTGGTATCATTGGACGAAACCGCAATGAAACTGTTGAGTTTTTGTCCTCTATGACTGAGTCCATCAAGGCTGATAATGTGCCTGTTACGTGCAAGGTGATGCATATTACCGATGTGTATGAGGAGGATGCGCTATTTCACGAGGGTCGTCATGGTTTAACCGTTTCCTATGAAAGCAACGATAATTACGTGTACATGATTTTTGTAGACGTAAATGATGAAGGACTTGTAGATCGTATCGTTTCAAGCCAAGAAAATTATAGTATTGAGTATGATGATCTTCGTTTTGGCGCTAATGAAAGCGAATATGCTTTTATTTCTGCACCAGCTACTGTGAAAGACTGGATTACAGCCCTTAGCATGTGGTTAGAAACGGCAAATGTAGATATTGATGATTTCTATCAATATATCGATGAAGATACGCGTGTTGTATTCCAAAAGGGTGATGCTGAATCTATTACCCTTGAAAGCGGTCTTGATGTAGAGGATTACTTTGATCAATTAATGAACCAACACTTTGATGCAGTGCCTCATATTATTCGCGATGAAGAAGATGGATTAATCTTAACCTACGGCCCTATGAGTGCCATTGCTACCCTCAATGAAGAAGGTGCACTAGTACTTATCAGTATTTATATCGATACACGCGATGAAGATGAAGCGACTGATGAGGTTGGTTATATCGAAGAGGACTTAACGAAGGAAACTATTATTGAAGAGGATCTATATTAGTCGATACTACTCATTTGATATATCTAATTTAATTACGATTAATAGATAAAATAAAAACTACCAGTTAAACATATATCTTTTAAATAGACCTTCTACTATGGAAGGATAAGCCACTAGATATTATGAATAACTGGTAGTTTTTTGTATTATTTATATTTCGTCATGGTCTTTAATGAGCCCAGCTTTTTTCTTTTTCCAGTAGGAGTAGTAGAATGGCAAGATTACGATACAGCCACCTAGACCCCATAATAATTGGTTAGTTTGAGCTTGTGCTAACATCCATAGGGATGTGCCGATAGCAATGACTGGGATTAAATAGCCACCAGGGATTGTATAAGACCGAGCTTTGTCAGCCCATTTACGACGGAAGATAATGACAGCTAAACACGTTGGTAGATATTGTGTAAAACGAGATACCGCACTAATGGCTGCTAGTGTTGTAAAGGAACCAGACCATGCAAGTAATACACTGGCAATGGCAGTAACAATCGCTGCTACATATGGTGCATTGTAACGATTGCGTTTTGCTAAAGCACTTGGTAGCATACCATCTTCCGCCATGGATGTTGCCACACGAGGCGCATAGTAAGCTTCAGCAAAGTTGATACCGCCCATAGAGATTAAGGTACCTACTAATACGATATACATGCCAATAGGACCAACGATCACATTGAATGCATCTTGTACTGGAGCCTTAGCATTTGCTAAATCTGTACCAAGTACACCAATAGATACAGCAAGGATTGCCATATACAGAACGGATACGAGAAGCATACACATGATAATAGCACGTGGTAAGTTCTTTTTAGGATTTTTCATATCTTCTGCAGCAATGGCAATGACTTCAAACCCTGTATAGGCAAAGAATAGAAGAACCGCAGCTTGAGCAAATGATCCATCTACATAGATGTCTTGAGGGAAGATTGGTGTAAAGTTAGCTCCATTTATAAAGAAAATACCAATTGCAATAAATAGGGCAAGAGGGACTAGCTTAGAAATAGTGATTAAGTTGTTAACAAATTTGGATACGTTAACACCAAATATATTTACAATGGTAAGACCTACAATTAAGATAAATGAAATGACGTCCTTTGCAAAATCACCACTTAAAGCTGGTACGGCAGCACCTAAAGCTGTAGCAAAACCAACGGCCATAGCTGCCCAGGCAATAACGGTGACGATCCATTTTAAAACGCCTACTTCAAAGGCCCAGAAGTCACCTAAAGCATGTTTTGCATAGAGGTAAGGACCACCATTGCGTGTAAATAGGCTGGCTGCCTCTGCAAAGCAAAGGGCGATACAACCTGCGATAACGGCGTCAAATAACAGGACGCCTAAGCTAGCGGAACCAATTATAGAATATGCTTTGTTTGGTAGTAGGAAGATACCTGTTCCTACAATACCATTTATTCCTAGGAGTACAATACTCCAAAAGCCAAATTTTCCTGTTTCTTTCATGATACAATCTTCCTACTATTTAGTTACATTTTCTTGAGTTGCTTTTACGAATGCAGTAAATAAACGTTTTGCATTTTCGTCATTTGTAGACATCATTTCTGGATGGAATTGACAGGCGACTAACCAAGGATAGGCTGGATCCTCTAAACCTTCTACAGTACCATCCTTAGCTCTTGCTACAACCTGTAATCCTTTACCGACATTTTTAACTGTTTGGTGATGATGGGAGTTCGTAATCCAAGTATTGCAACCTATAGCACCAGCCAGTTTTGATTTTGATTCAATATCTACCGTATGAGTACCAAGAGAAGGCGTTTGATTCTGAGAGTGTTTTATTGTACAGTTTTGATCATATTTTAAGTCTTGGAATAAAGAACCACCACGATATACATTTAAGATTTGTAAGCCACGACAGATACAAAAGATGGGAATTTGTTTTTCTTCTGCTGCTTTGATTAAAGCAAAGTCGAATTGATCGCGCTCCGGAAATACATCGCCAAGACCTTGTAAAGGTTCTTCTCCATAGTGGAGAGGATATACATCATGACCGCCGGATAATAATAAGCCGTCAAGCTTTGCTACCGTTTCACGAGCTACATCAAGATTATGGGTAAACGGAATTATAACAGGAATGCCACCAGTTTCCTCAATAGAACGAGGATAGTCTTGGTTTACGTAAGAACGCAATAAATCTACGTAAGGACCACCATTATCTCGTAAGATATTGCCAGATATGCCAATAAATGGTTTCGTCATAATATCACCTCATATGTGTAAAAATCTGTACAACCTGATGTTAGTGTATCAGATTTTTATGGATAAAAACACTACTAATAGATATAATTATAAGCCTTATAATTGAGAAAATATGTTAAAGTTGATACATTTTACTATATTTTCTTTCAAGATATAGTTGTATAAGTTTATTGCGAAACATGATATGATAAACTACGAATGAACTGTACGGGAGGTTTACTATGGTTTTTCTAACATCTTTGCAAAGTATCATACCTATTGTGCTACTTATTTTGTTAGGATATATATTAAAAGGACAGGACATGTTTAACCCTACCTTTAGTGGTAATTTATCGCGATTTATCATGTCGGTTGCATTACCAGCGGGAGTATTTGTATCTGTATTACATCACCTACATACTTCAGATATATGGAATTTACGATATGGCATGTTAGTAGTTGTCCTAACATATGTTATTGCATATATTGTAGCGTTCATTATGATGAAAATGCTGAAAGTTCCTAAAGGACGACGTGGTATTTTTATCAATATGGTAGTAAATGATAACTGCTTATTTATTGGGTTACCAGTGCAAATTGCACTCTTTGGGCAAGAGGCGCTGCCGTATTTTCTGTTATATTACATCGGTAACACTATTTCCGTATGGATGGTAGGGGTATTCCTTATAGAACTAGATCCATTGCCAAATTCTGAAGTAGATTTTAATAATCGCTCCCATAAGATTGATAGTATAAATAATAGTTCAGTATCTACTGAAGGTAAAAGCAAGAAGCCTAAATTTGATTGGAAGAAGTTATTACCACCACCTTTGATAGGTTTTTTTGTGGCATTAATCTTCTTATTCTTTGAAATTCCTTTACTTCCAATTTTGCATACTACCTTGAATTACTTAGGTGATATGGTAACCCCATTATCCTTGATTTATATAGGTATTGTACTTCATGATGCGGGCTTAAAAAGCATGCGTTTAAATAAAGACTCCATCGGTGGGATTGTAGGACGATTTGTCATTTCCCCGATTATCATGTTCTGTTTGATTATGGTTTTACAATATGGAGCAGGTATAGTTCTAGAACCAATTGCAATCATCACCTTTGTTGTACAATCAGCAGGACCTGTCATTGCAGTATTGCCAATTGTAGCTAATGAATCAAAAGCTGATTTGCCATTTGCTACAGGTCTAGTCATGATTAGTACCATACTATTTGTTGTAGTAATTCCAATCATAATGGAAATTTTAACAATGGTAGGTATACAGGTTTAAAATAAGGAGAAGATTAAAATAAGTAAATAAAAAAATAGGTTCCTAATGGTCATATACGTGACTATTAGGAACCTATTTTTATGTAAGTATATACAGCTTATCTAAAGAATCTACCAACGAGTGGCATGCTAGCACCATCGTTTTTATTGAGGCCTTTTAAAAGAACCATGATAATTACGTACAGTAGTAATCCTTCAATACCAGTGAGTATAAAGTTAGCCCACATAGGTAGGATGTCTATTAAGTAATGGTAACTCATGAAAATAAGTATACCCATAACACCGGCACTGACCACGTTTTTCCAAAGAAGGGAAATATCAAGGAAGTAGCCTGTGTATTTTTTGATATAAATTAAGTTGAGTAATGCGGCAAAGCCTATGTCAGCAACGGTTGCCCAAGCGGCACCACCGATGCCCAGCCAAGGAATAGCAGTCAGTGTCCAGTTAAGGATGACCTTGATTATGAGTGAAATCCCCATATTTATGACTGGAATACGTGGTTTGTTGAGACCTTGTAGGATACCTGTTGTTACTTGATGTACACCTAGGAAGAATATAGAGAACGCCGTGATTTGCGTTGCTAGTTCTGCCTTAGGCGCATTGTAAATCAGTGTAACAGTGGGGGCAGCCAGTACATACAATAGCACTGTAAATGGTACGGTTGCCATAAATGTTAGTCGCATAGAGCCTGCAGTGCGATCATAGATACCTTGATGATCGCGTTTTGCAAAGGCATGAGAGATAGCTGGTACAATGCTTGTCGCAAGGGCTGCGGTAATGATGGTAGCCAAGTTGATGAGTGGCACCGCCATCCCAGTAAGGTAACCGAAGAGCTCTGTTACTTCGTTCATCGGGAACCCAGCATCTAATAAGCGACGTGGTACGATAAGTAAATCGAGATTCGCCGTCAACGGTAACATGATACTTGCTAAGGAAATTGGTATGGACAATGTTAAGAGTCGTGACAAAATTTCTTTAGCTGATTCACGAGGACCATCGTAGCTTTCACCAGTACTACTTGCCTTAGGTAATTTGTAGTAGTAATACAACAGCACCAGGAAGGCCCCAAAAGCACCTACACCAGCACCCAAGCTAGCGCCACCTGCCGCGGCTGGTAAACCATAAGGCAATAAAATAGCAGCAGCACCTAGCATAACGATAACCCGTAGCAATTGTTCTACAATTTGGCTAATCGCCGTGGGCGTCATCATTTCATAGCCTTGGATATACCCGCGGAAACAGGAAATCCATGTTACAAAGAATACTGCCGGAGCGAGCGCGATGATAGAGTAGTAGGCACGGCTTTCAGCAATGAGACCACTAGAGATTAACCAATCTGCACCAAAGTACATGGCAAGACTGGCGATAAAACCTGTTATAGTCAACATTGTAAAAGAAATATTGAATACTCTCTTAGCACCACCAAAGTCGTGTAAGGCTAATCGTTCTGCCGTCAAAATAGAGATGGCAATCGGCACACCTGCGCTCGAAATTTGCAATAGTAACAAATAGATAGGAAAGGCCATCTGGTAGATGCCGATGCCTTCACCACCTAAGATGCGAGATAGAAGAATCCAGTTGATACTACCGATGGCTTTCACTACGAAACCGGCAATTGTTAAAATTAAGGTTCCTTTTAAAAATCCACTAGCCATTGATTATAGTTTGTTAGAAGAACCTAATACATTTTTGATTTTGTGAGCTACCATGCCTTTAATAGCATCACGAGCAGGTCCTAAATATTTACGTGGGTCAAACTCAGATGGGTTTTGAGCCAAGTATTCACGTACAGATGCAGTCATAGCAAGGCGAAGGTCTGTATCGATGTTGATTTTACAAACTGCCATTTGAGCTGCTTTGCGAAGCATTTCTTCAGGTACGCCTTGTGCACCAGGAATGTTGCCACCAAATTCATTACATTTTGCTACGAATTCAGGTAATACGGAGGATGCTCCATGCAATACGATTGGGAAGTTAGGCAATAATTCGCCTACTTTTTTCAAACGATCGAAATCGAGGTAAGGATCGCCTTTGAATTTGTATGCACCGTGGCTGGTACCGATAGCGATTGCTAAGGAGTCTACACCTGTAAGATGGACAAACTCAGCAGCTTGTTCTGGATCAGTAAAGCGAGCATCTGCATCAGATACGTTTACATCATCTTCAACGCCTGCTAAACGGCCCAATTCTGCTTCTACTACAACGCCGTGAGCGTGAGCATATTCAACAACTTGTTTTGTGATTTTTACGTTTTCATCGAAATCATGATGCGATGCATCAATCATAACGGATGTAAAACCACCATCTACACAGTCTTTACAAATTTCGAAGGAATCGCCGTGGTCAAGGTGAAGAGCGATTGGTAGATTGCTGTCTTCAAGAGCGGCTTCCACAAGTTTTACAAGGTAAATATGTTTAGCATATTTACGTGCGCCTGCAGATACTTGCAAGATAAGAGGAGATTGTTCCTCTTTTGCTGCATCTACAATACCTTGTACGATTTCCATGTTGTTTACATTGAAAGCGCCAACAGCATAGCCGCCTTCATAGGCTTTTTTGAACATTTCTGTAGTAGTAACTAATGGCATGTTGTCCTCCTTGGCCATAGGGCCTGTTATATCATGTTATTAATACCGTGACTGCTAATATTTCTAGCTTGTAAGAACTAGATGAATTTCTGTTATTGCAATCATATATCAATTCAAGTTAAGTATATCAAGAAACACTATAAAGGGCCAATATTTTTTGTATAACTTATGCATAAATTTCGTCTTATTTTGTGACCCATGTGGGTTATTTCTGTGTGTTAGCATTTATTTAGTGGTGTTATATCAGCTCAATCGTTCAGCAATACATTCATATCCTCTGGCATCTCTGCATGCAGTTCGATCCATTCATTTGTTATGGGATGGTAAAAGCTTACGTGCGATGCATGCAGTGCTTGGCGTTGAATAAATTCTAGATGACCACCGTATAAGTCATCACCAGCTAGTGGATACCCTAGTTGAGATAAATGAACTCGAATCTGATGAGTGCGCCCTGTGTGTAATAAGCATTGCACATGAGTAAAGTGATTATAAACTATTATAGAGTTGTCAGCTGGACATATATTACTATTATTAATCATATCATCAGAGTTGTTTTTACTATAGTTAATTTTGCTTATATTTTTACTAACTACTGTTATATCCGTGCGAGCCGGCTTTCCTTGGTCTGTACAACAACGTTCAATGATACTGCCTGGTTTACGACCTATAGGCCAGTTAATGCTTATAGGCACAGAAGGGAGATGTCCTTCTACAATGGCGTCGTAGCTTTTGTAGAAATGGGTGTGTTTTTTATCAAAAGCATGTTGGACCACTGATGTTTTAGCAATGATAACAATACCTGAGGTATCCTTATCTAATCGGTGTACGGGATGGAAATCATAATGCTGATTTGTTTCTTGGTAGTAATGAAGTACACCATTTGCTAGCGTATGATCTCGTACGGTAGAAGTAGGGTGCATAAGAATACCAGCCGCCTTATTAATGACTAAAATATATTCGTCCTCATATATGATATCTAGTTCCATAGGGCTTAAACTAAACTCTTGCTCTGGTGTTAACTTCATAATGAGATGCTCACCACCATGAATGAGCGTATTCCAGGTAGCAGGTTTACCATTAACTGTTATGATGGCATCACTTCGTAAACGTCGTCTCATGCGATGGGAGATATGCTGTTGTTTTATAATATGATTTATAGATTGTGTGTGTACATCAGAATCTACAATTAAGTCGATTATTGTTGCTACTTTCATACGTATTATTATAACAAATAAAATAAAAATGAAGAATGTTTCATAATTCGTTGTTTTTATGAAGGTCCATATAGTATAATTTGAATTATTAAATTTTATACATTATTTATGTGTGAACTTTTTTTACTGTAAAACTGTGTGTTTAGTTATAACAGTATATTTTATGAACTATATATGTATGTTAACGACTGTATGGTTATAGCTTATTCTATAAAAGGAGAGGTTTATGAATATTAACAAGAAATCTGTATTAGTCGCATGTGTGTTAGCGGCTATGTCTACAACAACTTTTGCGGCATCTACTACAACATCTACTGGTAGCACAACGGTAACAAACCAAGACACACCTACATCTACTAGTACACGTGTAACCCGTGAGCAACATACAACGACTACATCAACTTCTACTGTGCGTACCGAGAGCTCTAGCTCCACTAAAAGCACAAAAGCTAGTGTAGGAGTTATGACCCCTCAAAAAATTGAAGAGCGTAGTGCACTTTCTGGCTATATCGCAGCTGATGTGGCGAGCGCATTAAACCCTTATCGCAATGCACCTAAATCTTTAAAATCTGGTAAAGGCACTACTTTCAAAAATGACGAAGTGCTTGAACATGGTGTATTGGCAGCTATGAAACAAGGTGGTAAATGGGGTGTTATCCGTCCAGATGGTACCGTTGCTATTGAGCCTAAATATAAAGAAATTAAAGATGTTGATTATAAAACGGGCAATGTGTTAGCTCAAGTAGATAAGAAAACAGACACTTGGGTTACCCCTAAGGGTGTAGAAATCTCTGAAGAGGAAGCTTTAAAAGAACGTGTAAAACAAGAAGCAACTCAAGAGTATGTAAGTGATTCTTATGTAGAGTTTAAAGAAAAAGGTAAATATGGCTTTAAAACTACTGATGATAAAGTAGTGATTGCTCCACAATTCCGTCAAATCGTGACTGGATTTAGCGAAGACCGTGCTTTTGTTAAAAATGCTAAAGGTAAAATCGTAGCTATTGATGGTACTGGTAAAGAATTATTTAATGCTCCATCTAAAGAGGTATATAGATACCGTAATGGTCTGGCTGAATACCGCCGCTCCGTGAGTGGCTTTAATTTAGGTGGCCTTGTAGGTGGCTTCATCGTGGGCGGTATCCTTGGAGGTGTGCTTTTAGGTGGTCAACATTATCACGTAGGTGGTTTTGCCTATGATGGTGCAAAACGTGGCTATATTGATCGTTCTGGTAATATTGTAATCGACAGCAAAAAAGATAAAGTATGGCCTATCACAGCTTATGGTACGGTAATCAAAGATGCTGGTAACTTATACTTTGTGAACCGTAAAGGTGAAGTTGTTATTCAACCAGGCGATTACGATGCAGGTGAAATGGATAAATTAAATGGTCTATTAGCGTTAAGAGACAATAAGACTGAGAAATGGGGCATTTTCGATGTATCAACAGGTAAGCAAGTAGTAACCTTTAAATATGATTCTATTTCCTTTGCAGGGACTGATCGTTTAGTAGTTGTGAAAGATCATGTTAAAAACCTTATCGATATGAATAGTGGTAAATCCTTGTATTCTGCTCAAACAGAAGCAACTATTGAACCGTTCAACAACGATACTGTAACATGGGTTCATACTGGTAAAGAGGGCTATACAATCATAGATAATAATGGTCATATTTTATTTAGAGATACAAACAAACTTATTGAAGACGCTAAGTCCTTTAACCATGGTTTCAGCTCTGTTAAGTCTAAAGGTAAATGGGGAATCATGAACTCCAAAGGCGAATGGCTTGTACAACCTACATATGATGCGGTAAACGTTTTATAATATAATTGGTTGTAGAATTCCTTTGAATTTGTATTGTCTTTAGTTTTGGCTTAATTAGTATTTTAGTTATAGTTCTTAGCTATAAACTAAATACAACGTAATATCGTTATACAGAAACTAGCAATGTACATATATTATGTATGTTGCTAGTTTTTTTATTATTTGTCTTGTGTATTGCATAACCGTATTAGAGAACTTTCACTATACTTATAAAAACCTTATTAATACATAGCTAACAATTATAATTAAGAAAATCGATTTACCTAGAAAATAAGCGTATTTTAAGGTATAATTATAGAGATGTATTCCGATTTGGTGTAGTTTTACACTTTCATTTGGAATATGAGGATGATGAAAGTAATGCTATGAACCTTATGCCCAACAGGTTCAGGTGTAGGAGGTATAAAATGGCTAAAGATTGTTCCTTTGATGTTGTGTCTGAAGTGGATATGCAGGAAGTGGATAATGCGGTAAACCAAGCGAAAAAAGAGATTGGTACGCGCTATGATTTCCGTGGCTCTAAAGCAGAAATTAGTCTTGAAGGCGACACTATCAAAATCATCGGTGATGATGAATATAAATTGAATGCCATTATCGATGTTTTAAAAGGCAAGATGGTTAAACGTAACGTAGCAATTAAAAATCTTGACTACGGTAAAGTTGAACCAGCAGCAGGTGCAACAGTTCGCCAAATCATTACTATTAAAAAAGGCATTACTAAAGAAAATGCTAAAGAAGTAGTAAAAGCAATTAAAAACATGAAAATTAAGGTACAAGCATCTATCCAAGAGGATCAAGTGCGCGTATCTGGTAAGGATAAAGATGATTTGCAAGCAGTAATCCAAATGCTAAAACAATTGGATATCCCTGTAGAATTGCAATTCGTTAACTTCCGTTCTTAATACTATATGTCCATAGGATAGGTTAGTTAGACTCGTTTGAGTTTCTAATACTATCAGTGTAGGAGGCCTTATGAAAGTGGAGGACATGAAGGGTGGATATACCACAGGTTCATGTGCTACGGCAGGTATGAAAGCTGGTTTATTGGCCCTCTTAGATAAGAATATTGTGGACCAAGTGGTTATTGAAAATCCTCAAGGGCAGTATATTGAGGTGCCTATTAAAGCGGTAGAGGTTATATCCGATACAGAAGCGAAGGTGACCGTCATGAAAGACGGCGGTGACGATCCTGATGTAACTCATGGCAATGATGTGGAAACGACAGTGACCCTTGATAATACTGGTGAACTGCGATTCCGAGCCGGCTTTGGTGTAGGTACTGTAACGAAACCAGGTCTTGCTATGCCGCCAGGTGAACCGGCTATCAATCCAGGGCCTCGGGCAATGATGAAGCTAGTTTTTGAAGAACATTGTGTCCATGGTCAAGGTGTAACGGTAACCGTTAGTGTTCCTAATGGTAAGGTATTAGCTAAGAAAACCTTGAATTATACGCTTGGTATCGAAGGTGGCATTTCTATTATTGGTACTACCGGTATTGTTAAGCCTATGAGTGAAGAAGGGTTTAAGAACTCGTTAGTACCACAGCTGAAAGTTATGAAGGCTAACGGATGTGAAACAGCTGTTCTCGTACCGGGGCGTATTGGTCAAGATCTTGCAGAGCAAGTATTAGATATCCATAAGAACCAAATGGCAGAAACGAGTAACTTTATCGGATTTATGCTAGAAAAGGCTGTACAGATTGGATTTAAGCGAATCCTAATTATCGGTCATATCGGTAAGTTAATCAAACTAGCTAGTGGTAGCTTCCATACTCATAATCGCATGAGTGATGGCCGTATGGAAAGCATCGTGGCCTATGCAGCCTTAGAAGGGGCATCGCAAGCGGTTTGTGAAGAGTTATTTAATTGCCAAACTACAGAGTCTACATTCCCTATATTGGAGCGAGAAGGCCTGACTGGTGTGTACCAACGTGTTGTAGATCGTGCATCTCTACGTAGTGAGCGTTATATAGCTAACGAAGCAGAGGTGGGGATCATTATTACGACCTTAAAAGGTGAGATTTTGGCAATGGATAAGCATGCAAAAGAGATAGGAGAACTTGAACATTGGCACATACCTTGTATATCGTAGGCATTGGTCCGGGTAATCCTGATTATGTGGTGCCTAGAGGCCTTAATTTAATTAAACATGCTACAGTATTGGTAGGCAGTGAACGGTCCTTAGAGGACTTTCAAGAGCCTGGACAAATTACATATCCTGTAACGGGTAAACTTAGTTTATTAGCCGAACAAATTGAGCAGGAGCTCAAGAGCCATGACGTGGTGGTCATGGTTAGTGGTGATACAGGCTACTATAGCTTGTTGCCCTATTTAAAGAAGAAATTTACTGCTAATCCTATTGAGGTGGTACCAGGTATTAGTTCTATGACCTTTGCCTTTGCCCGACTCAATGAGGTATGGCATGATGCGGATTTAATGAGCTTTCACGGTCGCCAACCGGCACCAGAGAAACTCGTATATGAAGTAGGTAAAAAGATGGGATTCTTGACGGATCCTGAATATAATCCAGCGCATATTGCGCGTATTTTAATAGATGCAGGTTGGCCAAAAGAAACGAGAGCGGCAGCCCTTGAGCGCTTGAGTTATGATGATGAAAAAATCGTAGACTCTACGCTAGAGGTGTTAACTGAGCTTGAAGGCTTTGGTCATTCTGTAATGGTGGTACTAGGATGAGACATTTTTTCGGAATTCCTGATGAGGAGTTTATCCGCGGCGATGTGCCGATGACGAAGTGCGAAATTCGCAAAGCCGTTATGAATGAGGCACGCATCGAGGAGGATAGCATAGTCCTTGACGTAGGTGCTGGTACGGGCTCTATTTCTATTGAAGCAGCCTTGGCAGCTCCTAAAGGGCATGTATATGCAATTGAGCGCTTTGATAAAGGTATCGACCTTATCAATGAGAATATAAAGAAATTCAATGTAAATAATATGACCGTAATCAAATCCAAAGCTCCTGAAGGCATGGAAGAATTGCCAGAGCTTGATGCGGTTATCATCGGTGGTAGCGCTGGTGGCATGACAGGCATCATGGACGAAGCGCAACGTCTTTTAAAAGTAGGTGGCCGTCTAGTAGTAACTGCTGTAACGATGGAGACTGGTTATACAATCTTGAAAGAGTTGAAAGGTCGTCCTTTCACGTATGAAGGTTACCAAATGTCCATCAGCCGTTACCGCAAGGCTGGTCCCTATCATTTGTTAGACCCATTGAGTCCAATTTTCATTGTATCTGCAACGCGTATCGCAGAAGGAGAGTAATATGGTTGACGTACATATCGTAGGTGCAGGCCCTGGGGATCCTGAGTTAATTACTCGCAAAGGGTATCGTTTAGTGCAAGAGGCAGATGTTGTAATTTATGCGGGTTCCTTGGTAAACCCTGCCATTTTAGAGGCTTGTAAACCAGGTTGTGAAATTCATAACAGTGCTACGATGAACCTTGATGAGGTTTTAGCTGTTATGAAAGCTGCCGTTGAGGCTGGTAAACGTGTAGTTCGCCTTCACACAGGTGATCCTGCTATTTACGGTGCTATTCAAGAGCAAATGGATGCATTGGCTGGCATGGGCATTTCTTATGAAGTCGTGCCGGGTGTAAGCTCTTTCCTTGCTACAGCAGCGGCTTTGAAACAAGAGTATACATTACCAAATGTATCTCAAACAGTTATTATTACGCGTATGGAAGGTCGTACACCGATGCCTCCAAAGGAAAAATTGCGCATGTTAGCATCTCATGAAGCGACAATGTGTATTTTCCTTAGCGTTCAAATGTTAGATAAGGTTGTAGCTGAACTCATCGAGGGTGGTTATGACAAAACAACTCCAGTGGCTATCGTGGTAAAAGCGTCCTGGCCAGACCAACGCATTATCCGTGGCACATTGGAAACCATTGCGGATATTGTAGCTAAAGAAGGCGTATTGCGCCAAGCTATGATTGTAGTAAGTCATGTATTAGATAGTGAATACGAATTATCTAAACTCTATGATAAAGGCTTTGCTCACATGTACCGCAGTGCTAAGGACTAGTAAGATGAAAGATCTAGAAACTGTTGTGCCTACGACGGGAGCTAAGAAGAATAGAACGGCTATTCTTTCTGTTTCCGAACGAGGAGCAAAGCTGGGGCAACGCATCAAGTCTTTGGTGGCACCTCATGCGGATTGCTTTGAAAAAGGAAACCGTCCTTCTGGTGGTGAGGCTATTTATTTTGATTCCCTCAAAAACCATATTGGACAGATTTTCAAGGATTACGACCAAGTATTATGTATTATGGCGCTTGGCATCGTAGTGCGCATGATTGCACCATATATTGAGCATAAATCCAAAGATCCCGCGGTAGTCGTAATGGACGAAGTGGGGCACCATGTAATCAGTTTATTATCTGGTCACCTTGGAGGCGCCAACGAATGGACGCAGTCCATTTCGCTGGCCATTGATGCGGACCCTGTTATTACGACGGCTACGGATGTAAACGGATTGCCAGCGCCTGACGTGTTGGCACGCCACGAGCATCTGTTGGTAGATGATTTTCAAACCTTAATCAATGTGAACTCTGCCATTGTTGGGGGCGAGCGGGTTGATTATTACATTGATGAGAGCTTATCTAATGCAGAGCATTTAAAAGAATCTGCGAAAGATCATATTGGTGAACATGGTAAGGTTCATGTTGTTTCGTTAGAGCAACTTGATTCTATGCCATGTAAGAATGAAAGCTCCGAAGAGGGATCATCTCGAGTTGTAATTACAGATAAAGTAATTGTTGAGTATGGACATCAATTGATTTTGCGTCCTCGTACGTATACGATGGGCATTGGCTGTCGCCGAGATACGCCAAAGGAATTGATTCTTGACGCCATACAACAATCACTAGCAGCGCATAAACTTTCACCTAAAAGCCTTGTAACGGCAGCATCGGTAATTGTTAAACAAGATGAAGTAGGCCTCTTGGAGGCTATGGAAATTATGGGGTGGCCTATCGTGTTCTATACACAGGACGAGATGGCACCACTTATTGAAGAAGAAAAATTAAAAGAATCTAATTTTGTAAAAGGAACTATAGGAGTAGGAAACGTATGCGAGACAACAGCATTACTAGCGGCCAAGAGCCGAACATTAATACAGCACAAAACAATTTATCCCAAAACAACGGTAGCCATTGCACAGGTAACATCAAAGTAATCGGCATAGGCCCTGGCGATGAAGAGTTTATGACACCCCAAGCACGCGAAGCCATCTTAGCAGCTGACCGCGTAGTAGGTTATTTGACTTATCTTGACTTGATTAAAGACCTTATTGAAGGTAAAGAAACTGTAGGTACTGCCATGATGCAAGAAGTCGATCGTTGCCAACAAGCCGTTGATTTAGCGGTAGAAGGCCATCAAGTAGTTGTAGTATCCTCTGGTGACTCTGGCGTGTACGGCATGGCAGGTCTTGTGTTGGAACTTGCTAATAAGGTACCAGCAGAAAAACGCCCTTCCGTAGATATCGTACCTGGCCTTAGTGCTGTAAATGTAGCAGCATCTGTATTGGGTGCACCTTTGATGCATGACTTTGCGGTTATTTCTCTCAGTGACTTGATGACTCCATGGGATTTAATTAAAAAACGCGCTGATCTTTGTGCACAAGGTGACATGGTTATCTCCTTGTACAATCCGCGCAGTAAAAAACGTGTTACTCACTTAGATGAAGTTCGTGAAATCGTTCTTAAATACCGCGACCCAAAAACACCTGTTGGCATCGTGCAAAAAGCAGGTCGCCCAGGGCAACACATGGTAATTTCTGACCTTGAGAATTTCACAAACGAAGAAGTGGATATGCAAACACTTGTTATTATCGGTAATAGCCAAACCTATGTTGAAAATGGTCGCATGATTACACCTCGAGGCTACAAATTATGATTTGGGTCATCGCTGGTACCTTAGATGGTCGTACCTTAGCGGTAGATATTCAAGAACGGACAGGTGAAGAGGTTCTCGTTACTGTTGTGAGTCAGTATGGGGCAGAACTTGCTGCCCATAAGGGAATTACCGTTCATACTGGCCGCCTTGACCAAGAGGCTATGCAAAATTTGATTAAGGAACACAACATACGCTTATTAATCGATGCGAGCCATCCGTATGCTGCTATTGTTACAGCTACGGCTCAAGATGCAGCAAAAGCTAAAGGTATTCCTTTTGTTCGCTTTGAACGTAAAGAGGTACCATTACCAGATTATGATAAATTACATATCGTAGTGGATGAGGTAGAGGCCGCAAATTTAGCTGGCAAATTGGCAAAGGAAAATAACAAACATGTGTATTTGACCACAGGTAGTAAGACAATGCACATCTTTGCTAAATCTGATGCTTTACAAGATTGTGAAGTATGGACACGTATTTTGCCGACTGCAGAGGTGTTACAAATGATGGAAGACCTCAACGTGAGTCCTAAGCGCATTGTTGCTGTTCAAGGTCCATTTTCTTATGATATGAACCGCATCATGTTCCACGATACACAGGCAAGCGTTGTAGTTATGAAAAACTCTGGCCTTGTAGGTGGTGCTGATACAAAATTACAAGCTGCTATGGATCTTGGTATCCATGTTATTGTTATCGATCGTCCACGTGTTAAACTTGAAAGTCACGTGGTATCATCAAATGATGAATTCTTTAAATTATGGGAGGACACTAATGGATTACGTTAAAAATCCTAAAGCTATTGAAGATAAAAGCATGGAAATCATTTATGATTATGTAAAGGATTTAGGCTTAACAGATGATGAAGTGCGCGTTGTATCTCGTACAGTACATGCGTCTGGTGATGTCGAATATGCTCAACTCGTAAAAATGAGCCCTGATGCTGTTCAAAAAGGTATTGAAGCATTGGATAATGGTGCAGACATTTATACAGATGTAGAAATGGTTCGCACAGGTATTTCTAAGCCAGCTCTTAAAATTCGCGGCAATGAAGTGCACTGCTTAATTAAAGACGAAAATGTAGCTAAAATGGCTAAAGAATTAGGTGTAACTCGTTCCATTGCGGCTATGCGTACCTTTGGTAAACAACTAGAAGGACAAATCGTTGCTATCGGTAATGCACCAACTGCATTGTATGAAGTGTTGCGCCTTGCTCTTGAAGAAGGTATTAAACCAGCTCTTATCATTGGTATTCCTGTAGGCTTCGTAGGTGCTGCAGAATCCAAAGACTATTTGATGGAAGTATCCCCAGTTCCTTACATCACTGTAAAAGGCAACAAAGGCGGTAGCCCAATCGCTGCTTCCGTATGTAATGCATTGCTTTACACAGACGTAAAACGCAATGACATGCTTTTTGTAGAAGGTAAAGAATCTAAATAATACATAACCCGAATCGTGTTTTAGTAGTTTTGCGATTCGGGTTTTACTGTATATATTTTTCACAATAATTAGCTAAATATAAATTAGCTAAACACGATAATTATACTATAGTAAATTTCTTATAATATAGTTAATTTTGAGAGGGGGTTCATATGGCATCTAGTAATGAACGAAAATTATTTCGTGTATTAGTGATTTGTATCTTAATCATCGCCGTTATTATGAGCATGATTATATCTCTTATTTGGGGATCAACACCCGTATCATTAACTGAGATTTGGTATACATTATGGTCTAGTGAGCTAACTGATACATCTTCACAAATTATTTGGAATATTCGATTGCCTCGCAATATTGTAGCTGCGTTAGTGGGGGCATGTCTCGCTGTATCTGGTGCAATTTTGCAAGCTGTTATGAAAAATCCCCTAGCGGACCCACAGATTGTAGGGGTATCCTCTGGTGCAGGTCTAGCTGGTGTTATCATATTTATTTTATTTCCTGGGTATGATCATATAGTTCCTTTAGTGGCCTTTTTAGGTGCTATGGCTGCAGCACTCATGGTGTATGCATTAGCATGGAAAAATGGAGTGCGACCTAGTCGTATTATCTTAGCTGGTGTTGCGGTCGCAGCCTTTTTAGGCTCAGGTATTTCAGCACTACTTGTATTCTTTGGTGATCGTGTACAAGGGGCATTGCTTTGGATGGTAGGAGGACTCGCTGCACGCAGTTGGCCTCAAGTAGAAGTGCTGTTTCCCTATGCTATAGGTGGCCTTATTTTTGCCTGTTTAGGAGCTAAACGACTTACCATTTTAAGTTTAGGTGATGAAACTGCAAAGGGATTAGGCCTTAAGGTAGAACAAACACGGTTTGTTATGACTGCAGTGGCTGCTCTTTTAGCGGCTGGTGCTGTAAGTATTGCTGGGCTTATCGGATTTGTAGGTTTGGTTATCCCCCATATGTTACGTCTCATAATCGGTAATGACTATGCATATTTACTGCCTGGATCCGCATTATTAGGGGCCCTAGTTCTTGTTGTCAGTGATACAATAGGACGTGTTATGTGGAGCCCTATAGAGGTACCTGTAGGCATTATTATGGCATTCTTTGGAGCGCCGTTCTTCTTGTATCTATTGAGGAGGGATAACTAATGAATACCGCTATTGATGTAAAACAGTTATCCGTAACTCTTGGTAATCGTCATATTCTACATGACATTAATGTATCAGTTCCTATCGGTAAAATTACGACATTAATAGGGCCTAATGGTTGTGGTAAAAGTACGCTTTTACGATCTATGATCGGATATATTCATAGCCCTCATGAATGTATTACCATATTTGATAAACCGTTACAATCATATTCTCAAAACAATCTGGCACGGCAAATGGCATTTTTGCCACAAGTACCGAATATGCCAAAGGATATGACTGTAGAAGAATTGGTATATTGTGGACGGTATCCATACCAAACATGGTGGAAAAACACGGCTAAAGAAGATCGTGAGATTGTTGACTATGCGTTACATATCACGAAAACGAATCATTTGCGAGAACAATTAATCCCATCCCTATCTGGTGGTGAACGGCAACGCGTTTGGATTGCTATGGCGCTAGCACAGCAACCAAAATTATTAGTCTTAGACGAACCAACAACATATTTAGATATTAATCACCAATTAGAAATTATGGAGTTATTGAAACGATTAAATAAGGAACAAGATTTAACCGTTCTCATGGTACTTCACGAACTAACACAGGCGGTTCAATATTCACATTATATGGCTGTTATAAAAGAAGGCCATTTAGTAGCATCAGGAGAGACAAGTAAAATTATATCGGATGAGTTGTTTAGAGATGTATTCTCTGTAGATGTACAACTTGATACATTTGATAATAAAAAATATGTGCGCGTAAAAGGATTAGTTGAGTAGCTTGATACTAATAGAAAAAGAGGGCATTCCCTATTTGGGGGATGCCCTCTTTCGCATGATACAATATGTTAGAATGTAACATTAATACCGTATGCTTCTTTAACTAAACGTGCCATAGCTTCAGGTGTTTGTAGTCCTGGGTTTAATAGGAATAGTTTAGATGGTAAGTATATTACGCGGTTATTTTGTACGGCTTTTAAATTAGCCCATGCAGGATTATCTGTCATAGCTTGTTTCATAGCTTTTGTAATTTCTTCTTCTTTACCCATTGTAACAACAAAGATAATATCAGGGTTATCTGCAGTCAATGTTTCAAGAGAGTAAGGGACAGTTTTATCCTTGGTTGTACCTTCTAAGTGGGAGGCAACAACGTTTGTCATGCCTAGTTCTTTTACCATAGATGCAGTAACTGCTTCATCAGTTTCGGCAGTTACACCTTTTCCTGTGGCACGTAATACGGCAACACGTGCAGGTTGTTGATTCTTAACTGCATCTTTTACCTTGGTAATATTGTTTTCATAGGTAGTAATAACAGACTTAGCCTTATCTTGATGATTAGTTAATTCACCAAGAAATGTTAACATTGGTACATTATCTTTAATACCATCGTAATCAAAAAGTACGGTTGGAATATTATTAGCTTGTAATTGGGATTCATATTTTTTATGTTGATTTACTAAACCCAATACTACATCTGGCTTCAAGCCTAATAATTGTTCCATGTTGATATTTGCAGTTTGACCAAGAGCTGGTAGAGCTTCTAACTCTGGTGCTAGTTTATCCGTTGTATTGGCACGGCTAATAGCCTTACCATCGACAGCATAAAGCATAGATAAAACAGAATTAGATAATACAGCAATTTTTTGTGGATCCTTTGGTACAGTATAGGTTTGGCCATTAAAGGTCAATTCCTTCGTAGTAGCAGAAGAGCTGGATGTGGTTTTACCACACCCAGCTAGTGCTAGTACAATCATAACCAAAGCGATACTACCGAGTAGTAGTTTTTTCATGATGTACTCCTATGAATGTTATATATGCAATAACGATCTTAGTTATATTGATTATTTTTCTAATGCATCCCAAGCTTCGTTAGCACGTTCAACAAATAAGTTACGGATGTTTTGGTTTTCACCTAAACCATGGATGTAAGTGTCAACTTTGAAGCCTTCTTTTTCAAGAATGGATTTGTGGGAATCTGGTTCGTTACCAGCCATGTCGTTGTTTGCATGGTCACCAGCAACCATCATGAAAGGCATCAATGTAACATGTTTAATACCATGTAATTTCAATTGAGGGATAACTTGTTCAAGATTTGGTGTACCTTCTACTGTGTAGATGAATACATTTTTCATGCCAAGAGTATGGATACGGTCTTGAATTACAGAATAGTATGCATTGGAAGGATCTGGAGTACCATGAGCCATGATAAGAAGACCATCTTCTTTACCTAATTTAGGGAATTGGGATTGAACAGCTTTTAATGTTTCAATAACTTGGTCAGTTTGGTTTTCTTGACCCATCCAGTACATAAGAGAAGTACCGAGTGTCATTTTTTTGAAATCATTTTTGTATAAATTATATACTGCTGCATCGTAGTTATATTCCATACCAGGAATTACATCTAGAGATGCCAATGCAACGCGAGTGTAACCATCTTTTTTAAGTTCAGCTAAAGCTTCTTCAGGTGTAGGGTATGTTATACCTTCTTTTTGTTGGATACGATCACGAATAATATGGCTTGTGAAAGCAGTTATCACTTTAGTATTTGGGTGTGCTGCCTTAATAGCATCTACAGTAGCATCGATTGTTTTCACACGAGTATCTTTATAAGTTGTACCAAAGCTCATAACAACCATAGCATCTTTGTTTGGCAAGTTTTGTAAAGCTTCTGTATTATGTGTACGAACACCAATTGCAGCGGCTTCTTTCAATGCTGGTGTAGGATCTTTTACTTCCTCATTTAATTGATATGCAGCATTAGATACAACTGGTGCACCAAAGGATACTGCAAGACCTAGAATAGCGGATGCTAAAGCTAATTGTTTTTTCATTTCTATACTCCTATCTATAACTATAACTACACTAATATGCAATTATTTACATAGTTCTATTATTTGAAAACTATGGATTCATCGCATATATATAACCTTATTTCAATCGTAACAAAGCGGAAAACAGGTGTCAATAAACCCTATACCCCTAGAAGTATAAGGGATTTGAGAGATTATTAATAAATTAATGTGATGAATAAAGTATGATAGTACATTTTATAATTATATTCTTGTTGGTTATAAGGATATGAATATGTGAATATATAAGTAATTTTATTTAGGATTATTTTGATGGGGCCCCATAATATTACTACAATTAAATTAATCGTTATAAATATTAATTTTGATATTTTTTCTCATTGACTTCTATAGATTAATCTTGTACTATTATTACATAGTAGTTGATAACAATTTTCAATTGTGAAAGTTGTTTCATGTATGAGTAATATGGAGGTCACATATGAAAGGCATAATTATTGCATCCTTTGGATCAATTTATCAAGATGCTGTGGAGAAATCCATCGGCAGTATAGAGAAAAAAGTACGTTCCATGTATAGCGATATGGAGGTACGCCGTGTATTCTTATCTGATGCATTAGTAGAGAAGTGGAATGAGAAATACGAAGATAAGATTTCTTCTTTCACAGAGGCTATGCAAGATTTCGCTCGCATGGGAATCGATGAGGTGTACATTCAACCTATTACATTGGTGGCAGATCAGTGTTACCAACAAATGCGCAAACAAGCATTAAAGTTTTTACATAGCAATGAATATGGTTTTAGCCAGGTGAATATCGGTAAACCATTGCTTACTTCTTTAGGTGTAAAAAATTATGCCGATGATTATGAAGCAACATTAGAAAGCATAGTGCGTCATGTTAATACAAAAGCACTTAATAAATCTGTTGTGCTTATGGCGAATGGTCAAAATCAATTAGAGTTTAGTACATTGCAATTAAAAGCGATGTATGGCGTAGCACCAAACGTAGTAGTATTTACTACAAATGGCTTCCCTACTTTTAAACAAGCGCTTACTTTCTTGGATCGTATGGGACATAAAGATTTGTTAGTTGTACCATTGGCTCTTATTGGTTCTACTCATTTAATGGATTACCTTGGCGGGGAGCGTTCTGATTCCATTTATGCCTTACTCGCTGAAGAAGGCTATAATGTAGATATCTGGAATGAAGGTCTTGGGGAAAACCCATATGTACAAGATTTATTCTTGAAACATTTAGGTCAAGCTATCCGCATGTCTGATCGGAAGCGGCCCATGCCTCGTGAATCTGTAAAACCGGTCATGACAAACTCTCGCTTAGAAGCGCAAGGTTTGATTTCTTAGTACTTGCTATTACATAATTAGACATAAATTACTCCACTCCTTCACTTAGTAAAAATCCTCCTTGTTGGATATCCAATGAGGAGGATTTTTACTTTCACCATGAAAGATAAGAATAATTTCCATTTTATACGTACCACGGTATGCCCCTAAAGGATGGTCTATGGTATGATTAAGATACATTATTAGTTAATATAAGGAGACTTTCATGAAACAAGCCATCTTAGTTGTTGCTTTTGGATCCACTGTAGACAGTGCTCGTGAACATAATATCGATTCCGTAGTAGAACATATCCGTAAATCGTATCCGGATTATACTGTGGAATTAGCTTTTTCTTCTCGTATCATTGTTAAGCGCTTACGTGAGCGTGGTATTGAGATTCCTACTGAACAAGGGGCATTAGAAAAACTTATTCAAGAAGGTTATACACATGTATATGTGCAGCCACTCCATTTCACCGGTGGTGAAGAGTTCGATAAATTAAAAAATAATATCCTTGCTCATGAAGGGGAAGGTCAACTTGAAGTATTGCGCGTAGGTAGACCTCTCGTATACTACATGGGACAAGAAGAGCATCCAGATGATTACCAAATTTTGATTGATCGTTTCATTAAATCCCTTAATATTTCTAAGGATGACGGTTTGCTAATGGTTGGTCATGGAGGTCTTGGCTCTGGCAACTCCTCGTATGGTAATTTACAGTTCAAATTAATTCGTGCTGGTCTTACGAATGTACGTATCGCTGTGCTAGAGAATGCACCTTATGTGGCCGACGTAGCAACGCCTTGGGAGTGGCTCGATGGTAAGCGTCCAAATACGATTTATTTACATCCATTATTGTTAGTCCTTGGTGATCATGCGCAAAATGATCTCTTTGGAGATGAAGAGGATAGCATAGTGAATGAACTCGCTGAAGCAGGTTATGAGGTTAAACCAATTAATGCTGGTTTAGGCGAGTACGAAGTAATTCAAGATATCTTCCGTCAGCATTTACAAGATTGTATCGATGATTTGTATGGCAAACGTAGCCCACATCGTCCTGCAATACCAAATATTAAATAGTGCCTTTGTATATATTGCATAAATTGGTTATAATAAAAGATATTGCAATTATAAATAGAGTGTGACTATAAGAATAGGAGATATCCATGAAAGGTAAATTATATGGTATTGGTGTAGGCCCTGGCGATTCTGAATTAATGACTGTGAAAGCTGCTCGCATCGTAGGTGAAGCAGATATTATTATCACACCTAAAACAGAAAAGAAAGATGGCTCTGTAGCCCTTGATATCGCATCCCCATATATCCAAGAACATACAGAAATCGTTCCTGTAGTATTCCCAATGGTATTGGATGATTCTACGCAAGAGGAAGGCTGGCAAGAAGCTAAACGCATTATCTTGTCTTATTTAGATGAAGGTAAAAGCGTTGTATTCTTAACATTGGGTGACCCTATGTTCTACAGCACATATATGTATGTATATCGCTTGATTGAAAACACAGGTCATGAAATTGAAACGATTCCTGGCGTTACTGCATTCTGTGCTATTGGCTCTCACCTTGGCTATCCAATTGTAGAGAAGGAAGAGGTATTAGCTATCGTTCCAGCTACAGCTCCTAAAGAAAAAATCGATGCTGTATTAGCTGTTGCAGATGATGCGGTTATCATGAAAGTATATAAAAACTTTGATGAAGTACAAGAAACCTTGATTAAACATAATATGGCAGATGATGCGGTTATGATTAGTCGTGTAGGTTTGCCTGATGAGCAAGTATTCGTAGGTTTAGATAATATGCCAAAAGATACTAAACTCAACTACTTATCTACAATTCTTGCAAAACGCAAGGATCGTTAACAAACACGTCGTATTACGAGGTAATATCTATGAACACAGTACAGATTCCACGTGTTGTCATTGCTGGTACCAACTCTGGTGTTGGTAAAACAACTATCGTAGCGGGCTTATTGGCTGCTTATGCAAATGGTGGACGTACGGTGCAATCTTTTAAAGTGGGCCCGGATTATATTGATCCGGGCTTTCATAAAATTGCATCCGGCCGTGACAGCTATAATTTAGATACGTGGCTTGTGCCACCTCACAAGTTGACTCCTTTCTTTGCTACAATGGCACATGATGTAGACCTTGCCATTATTGAAGGTGTTATGGGCCTTTACGATGGTGGTCGAGAAGGCGTTAGTTCTACGGCTCAAATTGCTAAACAGTTAAATGCACCGGTGGTGCTTGTTATTGATTGTAAGGCTATGGGTGAAAGTGCAGCAGCTATTGCTAAAGGGTTCCGTGACTATGACCCAGAGGTAAACTTTGGTGGTGTCATTTTGAACCGCTTAGGCTCTGCTAATCATGAGCGTATGGTTCGTGAAGGGATGGATAAAATTGGTGTACCTGTTATTGGTGCCATTTATCGTGATGATCGTATGCATTCTCCAGAGCGTCATTTAGGACTTACACCAGTTACTGAAATCGATCCAACAGAGGCGATTAATACGATTCGAGAAGCTGTTGAGAAGATGGTAAATCTCGATGCACTATTGGAAATTGCTACCAATGCACCAACTATCGAACTACCAGATGCTATAGATGTTAAATCCATTGAAAAACGTGTGAAAATCGGTGTAGCTTATGATGAGGCATTCTCTTTTTATTATCCAGCTAGTCTTGCTGCGTTAGAGGAAAAAGGGGCTGAGCTTGTTTACTTTAGTCCGCTTAATGATTCGGTAATTCCCGATGTAGACGGACTTGTATTTGGGGGTGGCTTTCCAGAAATGTTTTTATTCCAGTTATCTAGCAATGAGTCTATGAAGGAATCTATCCGCCAAGCTAATGCACAAGGTATGCCTATTTATGCCGAATGTGGTGGCCTTATGTATCTTTGTGAAAGCATTCATGACTTTGAAGGCTCTGTATATAAAACTGTAGGTATTGTACCTGCCAATTGTGTGATGCAACAAAAGCTTCAAAAGGTGGGGTATGTTACAGCAACTGCAAAGAGAGATACTTTATTAGGCGCTATGAATACAGCTATTCGTGGTCATGAGTTCCATTTCTCTACAATGGAGCCAACTATAGATGACTTCCCATGGGCTTTTCATTTAGAAGGAGGCCGTAAACCTCAATCGTATGACGGCGGCTATGCAACAAAAAATGTATTAGCTTCTTACTTACATTTGAACTTTGCTGGCTCTGATGAAGGGGCACAACATTTTGTTGATACATGTGCTGCTTATAAAGCCCAAAAGTAATAGATGTATAAATGTATTTAATAGGTTTATATGACTATGTGTTATCATAATTACATTCTGCAGGACAGTTCGTATTAAAGGAGCTATTATGGAAGAACATGGATTAATTCTAGTTAATACAGGGAATGGTAAAGGTAAAACAACAGCGGCATTAGGCGTTGTTCTACGTGCTGTTGGACAAGGTTTTAAGGTTCTTATATTACAATTTATTAAGAGCGGCAATGGCTATGGTGAATTGGCAGGTCTCGCTAAACTAGGTGATCAAGTTGAAATTCGCTCTATGGGAAAAGGCTTTATTTACTATAAACGGGATGAAGTAGGGGAAGCTGAGCTTGCTCGCCACAAAGAAGCAGCACAAGCCGCTTGGCGTACATTAGTAGAGGAAGTAAACTCCGATAAATGGGATCTAATTGTTATGGATGAAATAAATAATGCTATTAATTATGAGCTTATCGATGTAAACTCTGTAGTAGAAATGCTTAAAAATAAGCCGGAAAGACTTCATGTTATTTTGACTGGGCGCTATGCTAAACCTGAAATTATTGAAATGGCAGATACCGTGACGGAAATGAATGTAGTAAAGCATGCTTATGAAAAGGGCATTAAGGCTGCTAGAGGAATTGAATTCTAACTAAATTCAAAAAAATCGAAAAATATCGAAAAAGAACTTGCTAAAACTATATCGAAAATGTATAATATAGTCATAAGCACAGAGGTGCTCAATATTCTTGACATTAAGTATGTATATAAGACTAACCAGGAGGTTAACTATGGCTGTACATGATTACATTAAATCTGGCGATTTCGCTACTGAAAAACACGTTCCTGTTATCGAAACAGTTGACACTGTAAAAGCAGGTGAAACATTCCACGTTACTTTATCCGTAGGTAAAGACATTGCACATCCAAACACTGTAGAACATCATATTGATTGGATTAAATTGTACTTCGTAGCTGAAGGCACTCAATTACCATTCGAAGTTGGCGCTATCGAGTTCAACGTTCATGGTGACGGTGCAACTGCAAACGAAGGTCCTGTAGTAGCAGTTTCCGAAGGTACTTTAGCAGTAGCTTTGAAAAAATCCGGTAAATTGATTGCTGTTTCTTACTGCAACATCCATGGCTTGTGGGAATCCGAAAAAGATATCGTAGTTGCTTAATTAACTAAAACAACTAATAAAGACCAGCCCTAGGGCTGGTCTTTTTGTATATCTATGTGTTTTCTATCGTGTGATAAGAACGTAATTTTAGCTATCAATAATAGATACTTAATAGTGTTATGAGTAATATATGATATGACTATTTAATGTATATTCATTAAAGTATAGACATATTATTCTATTTTTAATGTCCGTATAAAAAGGAGTTTTGTATCACTCCAGTGGATTAATTACTGTACATCCCTTTACAGTGCTATTTGTTTGTGGTAAAGTATATGCATATTGATATTTAGTAAACATAGTTAAATGAGGGATTATTGTGGCCTTAATCGTTAAAAAATTTGGTGGCAGTTCCGTAGCTACACCAGAAAAAATATTTAATATTGTTGATCGCGTCCTTCGTGAGAAGCAAGCAGACGATAGAATCGTTCTCGTTGTATCCGCTATGGGTGATACAACTGATGACTTGGTAGCATTGGCTAAGCAAGTAACATCTAAGCCGTATGGTCGTGAAATGGACCGCTTGTTATCTACAGGTGAGCAAGTAACGATTGCATTGATGGCAATGGCTTTTAACGAACGTGGTCAAAAATCTGTATCTTTAACAGGTGACCAAGCAGGTATCACAACTAGTGATAGCTTTAATAAAGGCCGCATTTTGGGCGTAGATCCAAATCGCGTGTTCGAAGCTTTGGATGAAGGTAACATAGTAGTAGTTGCTGGTTTCCAAGGTATTACTGAATATGGTGACATGGTTACATTAGGTCGTGGTGGCTCTGATACAACAGCTGTTGCATTGGCAGGCGCTATGAAAGCGGATGTCTGTGAAATCTTCACAGACGTAGATGGTGTATATTCTACAGATCCTCGCGTAGCTCAAGAAGCTTTCAAATTAGAAGAAGTAACGTATGGCGAAATGCTTGAAATGGCTCGTCTCGGTGCAGGTGTAATGCAACCGCGTGCCGTAGAAATGGGTTTCCGTTATGGTGTACCTATTCATGTACGTTCTACATTTAGTGATAAACCAGGTACTATTATTCGGGAGGATTATACTGTGGAAGCAAATAAACACGTAATTACTGGCGTAGCTGATGATACTAATACGGCAAAAGTAGCCCTTGTAGGCGTTGAAAATAAACCAGGTGTTGCAGCGACTGTGTTCAAAGCATTGGCTGCTAGAAACGTTGATGTCGATATGATTGTTCAATCTATCCGTTCCGTTGGTGAACCAAAAACTGATCTTATCTTTACAGTAGCTATGGATGATGTTGTATTGGCTCGTGAGGTTTTGGAAGAATTACAAAAAGCAGTAGATATTGAAGCTGTTAATATCGACGAAAAAATGGCGAAAGTTTCCATTATTGGTGCAGGTATGTTAGGTCAACCTGGCGTAGCTGCTCAAATGTTTGATATCTTGAGCCAAGAAGGCATCAATATCGAAATCATTTCTACTTCTGAAATTAGTATTTCCTGCCTTGTTGCTGAAGAACGCGTAAAAGATGCTGTTCGTGTAATTCACAATGGCTTGTTGTTAGACCAACGAGGTTAATTTATTCATGGATAGTCTACGTAGTTTTATGGATGAAATGCTCAATGACCAAGGTCGTAAGGAAGGTTTCATTAGCGATCTACTAGGAAATCTAAAAAATCAGCCTATTCCTACATTAGAGCAAGCTCAAACTGGTTATACTACGGTAAGTAATTTGCATGGTATTTTCTACGATTATGATAAAGCAGAGGTTACTATTTCTTACAAGGTCGTACCAGATATGTATCAACCATATACATTGAGCTTTATACAATTCGAAGCCGTGTTAGAAGGCTTATTAACCTTGCGCCGCAATCAAAAGTGGCAAATGCAACATAATAAATAAAATGAACCCCATGGGCATAACCGCCTATGGGGTTTTGTAATTCGATAATTATTCTTAACATCTATATATAGAGTCATCGATATGATATAATAAATTATTCAGAGAAAAATAATTATATTTATATAGAAAGAAGGGACAGCATGGAAATAAATAAGGTTTATTCTGGCTTTCGCCTTGACCGCATTGAGCGCATTGATGAGATCAATGGTACCGCTTATGAAATGAAACACGAAAAGTCTGGTGCACGATTAATTTATATTGATTCACCAGATTCTAATAAAGTATTCAATATCGCTTTTAGAACAACACCACATAATAGTACTGGTGTTGCACATATTATGGAACATTCCGTTTTATGTGGTTCTCGTAAGTTTCCTTTAAAAGAGCCATTTGTTGAGCTTGTTAAGGGATCTTTGAACACGTTCTTAAACGCTATGACTTACCCTGATAAAACAATGTATCCTGTAGCCAGCAAGAATGATAAAGATTTCCACAACTTGATGGACGTATATCTTGATGCTGTATTGTATCCACGCGTTCGTGAAGATGCAGAAATCGTAATGCAAGAAGGTTGGCATTATGAATTAGATTGTGCGGACGATGAACTTACCTATAAAGGTGTTGTATTTAATGAGATGAAGGGGGTTTATTCCTCTCCGGATTCCGTTCTAGAACGCCAAATGATGCGTGAACTTTTCCCAGATACCACTTATGGTGTTGATTCTGGTGGAGATCCTGACCATATTACAGACTTAACTTATGAAGAGTTCCAAGAGTTCTATCGAGTTCATTATCATCCGTCCAATAGCTATATCTTCCTTTATGGTGATATGAATATTGAAGAGCAATTGGCATTCTTGAATGATGAGTACTTAAGTCATTTTGATGCTATTGAGGTTAATACAGAGGTTGGTATACAAACGCCATTTACGGAAGGTAAAGTGGTAAGTTATCCATATAGCGTAGGTTCTGAAGAGCCAACAGACAACCGAACTTTACATTCCTTTGCCTATGTGTTACCTGATGTAACACCTGAGCATAGCTTGGCTTTTGAGGTATTAACACATGCATTGTTGACATCTCCTGCGGCTCCTCTTAAACAGGCTTTGGTGAAAGCCGGTATCGGTTCTGATGTGAGTGGTTATTATCTTGATAGCATTCGTCAACCTTTGTGGACCGTGCAAGCAACTGGTTCTAATCTCGATAAACAAGCTGACTTGCAGCGTATTGTGGAATCTACATTGCAAGAACTTTGTGATAACGGTTTAGATAAAGAATTATTAGAAGCTTCCTTGAATAGCATTGAGTTTGCTCTTCGTGAAAGCGACTTTGGTGGTCGCCCAATTGGTCTTGCTTATGTTATCCGTATGATGGATAATTGGCTATATGACAATGACCCACTTGAGTTATTACACTACGAAGAAGCATTAGTGAATATTCGCAAGGGCTTATCCGGTACGTACTTTGAAGATTTAATTCGTCAATCTATCTTAAATAACAATCATAAAGTGCTTGTTTCTATTTATCCTGAACGTGGTCTTCAAGAGCGCAAGGATGCAGAGGTTAAAGAATATTTAGCTTCTGTAAAAGCTAAGATGACTCCAGAAGAAATCGAAGCGATTGTAGAGCAAACAAAACGACTTAAACTTCGTCAAGAGGCTCCAGATAGCGACGAAGCATTAGCGTCGATTCCATTGCTTGAATTATCAGATTTAAATCCTAATATTGAAGAAGTAGAACGTCGTGAAAGTAAAATTGGCAATACTACAGTACATTTTGTACCTACTTTCACAAAAGGCATCAACTATGTAGGTCTTTACTTTAATTTAAGTTGTCTTACAGAAGATGAGTTGTTCTATGCCGATATTCTAAGTGATATTATCGGTCGTATCAACACATCTGAACGTGGCTACGAAGCATTGGCGAAAGATATCAATATGAATCTTGGTGGTTTGAGCTCAGATATTACGGCTATTAGCAAAGATGGTAAGCGTGATGAATTTACGCCTCTCATGATTGTTCGAGCTAAATCCTTGCATTCTAAATTACCTGACTTATGCCGTTTGATTAACGAAGTAGTACAAAAAGCAGATTATAGTGACCATAGACGCTTGACCGAACTTGTTCAAGAAAGCAAAGCTATTTGGGATAATGAAGCGTTTCGTCGTGGCAACTCCATTGTAAGTCAACGTGTTATGGCACAAGTGTCTGCAGTTGGTAAATTTAGAGATAATGGTAACTTTGGTTACTATCAAAAGATTAGCGAATTGGCTTCTAATCCTGCGGCATTACCATTATTGCCGGAAAAATTAGCTGATGTGGCTCGTAAGATTTTCCGCGCTAATAATGTGGATATCATGTTCGTTGGTGAAGAAGGAGAATTAGAAGACTTTGAAAATCTCATGAAACCATTGGTTGAAACCTGGGATACTACTGACTTAAGTAATGATACATTAAAAATTACACGTTTGTCTGGTAATGATGGTATCGTTACAGCTGGTAAGGTTCAATACGTAGCTCAAGGTGGTAACTTTATAGACCATGGGTATAAACACGTAGGACCAATGAGTGTATTGGAAACGATTTTACGTTATGAGTATCTTTGGATTCGTATTCGTGTACAAGGCGGTGCTTACGGTGCCTTCGCAAACTTCTATGACGGTGGTAATATGATTTTCTGTAGCTATCGCGATCCAAACTTGGTAGAAACATTAAATGTATATAAAGAATTACCTCAATACCTTCGTGAGTTTACGTTGACTGATCGTGAGATGCGTAAATATATTATCGGTACTATGAGCTCCTTGGACTTGCCTATGACTCCTGCGTTGCGTGGTCCACGTGCGATGGGAATGTATTTTAGCGGTGCTAAACTAGAGGATAAGGTAGAGTTTCGTAAACAAGTTATCGCTTGTAAGCCAGAGGATATCGTTGCTTTAGCAGATGTGGTAGAACCAGTATTGAAGGACAATCATATTTGTACAATGGGGAATGAACAAAAAATTAAAGACGCTGGTAAGGTATTCGATAACATTATTTCTCTAGGATAATCGTTTTATATCATTTATAGTGGCATATTCTGTGTAAGTTTACGGGATATGCCACTTGTTTTGTACTGTAGGAGAGCATCATGAAAGGACGATTTGCTCCAAGCCCCACAGGATATATCCATCTCGGAAATGTATGGATAGCCCTCTTATCTTATATTTCTACGAAGCAACAAAAAGGGCAGTATGTTGTGCGAATGGAGGATATAGACATCCAACGCTCTAAACGTGAGTTAGGGGAAGCTCTATTAGATGATTTAGAGTGGCTAGGATTTGAATGGGATGAAGGACCTCGCGTTGGTGGTCCAGAAGCAACATATTGGCAAAGTGAACGACAAACATATTATGGAGACGTATTAGAAAATCTTGCATCAGAAAAACTAATTTATCCTTGCTTTTGTAATCGCACAAGATTGCATTCTATTGCTTCGGCGCCCCATGTAGGAGAGGTAGTACATCGATATGATGGTCATTGCCGCCATCTAGAGGATAAATTGATAAAAGAGTTTATGATGTCTAAGGAACCATCTTTACGTTTAGCCGTTAATTCCTGTGATATAGATTTCGTAGATCGTTGGCAAGGCTTTCAACATATTCATTTGGAAGGTGAATTAGATGATTATGTATTGCGTCGTGGTGACGGTATGTATGCCTATAATTTAGCTGTTGTACTGGATGATATTGCTATGGGGATAACAGAGGTCATTCGTGGAGACGATTTACTAGAGACTACAGGGCAGCAAATATATTTATATAGAACATTACAAACCAGTTTCAAATCTAAAAATATACAACTACCTTCTTATGGGCATGCTCCATTATTAATTGATTCTGAAGGGCATAGATTATCTAAGCGACAAAAGAGTATTACTATTCGTGAATTACGTGAAAATCAATGGTCTCCTAATAGAATTTTAGGTGAGCTGGCTATTGTAGGGGGGGTAGTTGAGGCTCATACATTAAGTCGTAGAGAAATTAGTTTATCTGAATTAATTGAGATTGATTTAAATGTACCTAGTCTTAGTCAGAAAACGATTGAGATACAAATTAAAGAATAGAGTAGTAAAATAGTATTGATTTATGTTATAGGATGTTTGCTAAAAGAGAATAATTCTTTAACTATATAATTCGATATAATATATTGACAATATTCGATATTTATTTATAATAGTATATAAGAGGTGGTCGAAATGACAATTCAACAAGCTTTAGATCAAAAAGTATGGGCCGTTATTGGAGCTACCCATAAAACCGAGAAGTTCGGTTATAAGATTTATAAATGTCTTAAAGATCACGGATATGAAGTATATCCAGTCAATCCTAATATTGCAGAAATAGATGGAGACACTTGTTACTCTAGTCTTTCTGCACTTCCCGTTGTGCCTACTGTGGTAGATTTTGTTGTACCAGAAGCAGCGGGGTTAGCTGCACTTGATGAATGCAAAGAACTTGGCATTTCTGTTGTGTGGTTGCAACCGGGGGCGGATAAACCATCTGTTGTTGAAAAAGCACATGCTTTAGATCTGCATGTCATTCAAGATTGTGTATTAGTTCAATTACCGTAGGAGGGTACAATGAGCGAATTAAAAGATTTAAAAACTGCTGAATATCAAGATTTAGTAAACCAAGGTGGTGTTACTGTTGTTGACTTCTGGGCTCCATGGTGCGGTTATTGCGTACGTATGATGCCAATCATTGAAGAAATTGCAGGTGAGCTTGAAGGTAAAGCTAACTTTGTAAAAGTAAACGCTGATGAAGAACCAGAATTAGCACGTAACTTACAAGTTGAAGTATTGCCTACATTCGTTATCTTAAAAGATGGTGAAGTAGTAGACCGTAAAATCGGTTTCTTGCCTAAAGGCGATCTTCAAGCGGCTATCGAATCCAAATTCTAATACTATAATTAAAACTATATAAATAGAGGAAAACCTCATCAATGTATGTGTTGTACATTGATGAGGTTTTTTTGTGCTTTTTTTATATAGACCTAAATATATTTAACATTTATAAGTTATTAAACATAATACATTGAGTTCCTAAACATAATACATCTAAAAGTGGGGATTGTGTCCGTCTAAGGAGTAGTATTTCACCATTGTGGTGGAGAGTGGTTAAATTAATTAATTTTGAATATTTAATCGAACATATGTATTGTAGAAAAGAGGAGAAAAATAGAGATTAAACAAGAAAAATATAAAAAAGTGGGATAAAAATGGATTTTTTGTTGTGAAAGGTGGGGAATTGTGGTAGAATTTACCATATAGTGGTGGATAAGAAATAGTAAAGGGCGGTGATACATATGTTCATGGGCGAATATAATCACACTATTGATACAAAAGGGCGGATGATTATACCTGCTAAAATACGTGAACAACTAGGCGATTTGTGCATCGTTACAAAAGGTCTAGATAACTGCTTGGCTATTTACACCGAAGAGGCATGGAAGAAAATTTCTACTGCTTTACAATCCCAATCTTCCACTAAAGCTAGCGTACGTGCCTTGAAACGTTTTGTTTTTGGTAGTGCTGCTGAGCTTGAATATGATAAACAAGGTCGTGTCCTTATTCCTGTACCACTACGTGAATATGCAAGCCTTGATAAACAGGCTGTTATTGTAGGTGCTGGAGACCACGTTGAAATTTGGAGCCGTGAAAAATTCGATTTCTATGATGAACAAGTGGCTGAAAGCATGGAAGAGTTAGTTGAAGGGCTTGAAGGGATTATGTTATAGGAGGCTATGATGGAATTTAATCATACTAGCGTACTCTTACGTGAAACAGTGGACTCCGTCGTAACTAATCCAAAAGGCATTTATGTGGACTGTACCCTTGGTGGGGCAGGACATGCTCACGCAGTGGGTGAGATGCTAGATCCAGAAGGCATGATTATAGGTTTAGATCAGGATGAAGATGCTTTGAGTGTAGCTCGACAGCGTTTATCTGATTTGAAATGTCAGGTGTTAACGATACCTACAAACTTTTCTAACTTAAAAGAAGCTCTCCAAAATGCGGGCATTTATGAAGTCGATGGTTTTATATTTGATCTTGGTGTATCCAGCTATCAACTAGATACTCCTGAACGAGGTTTTTCATATATGAATGATGGACCTCTTGATATGCGAATGGATAAAGATGCACCTCTCACAGCAGAGGAAATTGTCAATGAATATGACAGTGAACAATTACTACAAATTATCCGCGATTATGGGGAAGAACGATGGGCTAAAAGAATTGTCGAGTTTATTGTTGAAGCACGTCAAGAAAAAAGAATTACTACTACTGGCGAGTTAGTTAGAATTATTAAGAATGCAATACCTGCAAAGGCGCGACAAGATGGACCTCATCCGGCAAAACGGACGTTTCAGGCCATACGTATTGAAGTAAATAGAGAGTTAGCAATTTTGCATGATAGTTTTGTAGATGCTGTATCGATGTTAAAACCAAAGGGAAAGATTGGAGTTATTACATTCCACTCCTTGGAAGATCGAATTACAAAGCAAACTTTTAAAGAGTTAAGTACTGCATGTATATGTCCTCCACAATTGCCTGTGTGTGTTTGTAATCACAAGGCAGTTGTAAAGGCAAAGAATAAGGCTATAGAGCCAAGTATAGGGGAGATTGAAGTTAATCCGAGAGCTAGAAGCGCTAAATTGCGCGTAGCAGTAAAGTTGTAGATTTGGAAGGGGTTAAGTGTTATGTTAGCGAGAAAGGCTGTTGTGGGCCAAGTAAAAGGTGATATGTTGGTTATTGCACAAGGGAGAAGACGTAGTGCAAACGTAGCTTTAGATTTAAGCCCTATGATGTGGCAAGTTGTATATGGCATTGCTGCATTAGTTGCATGCTTACTTATCATGATGGTTATGAATGCATACAGTACAAAGTTGGGCTATGAGGTAGTTAAAACACAGCAAGCTGTAGTACAATTAACAAAAGATAACGATGCATTAGACGTTGAAGTGGCTTCCTTGAAGTCTCCTGTACGTATCCAACAAATCGCAGAAGAACAACTAGGAATGGTTTTGCCTGATTCTTTTGTTTATAGCACAAAAGCGCTGTTACTGAACGTAATGTACAAGAGAAACAGCAAATTATAGACTAGCAGGCGAAGCAGCTCGTATTGGGCTGCTTTCCTTTGCGTGTAAAGGAGATTGTATATGAAACACTTACAAGATATAGTAAAAACCTTACATGCACCGCATGTAGAAGGTAATACAGCTGTTGAAATTTTAGATGTAACCGCTGATTCTCGTGCTGTAAAAGCAGGTAGTTTATTTATTGCTTTAGATGGTGCTACTGTCGATGGACATGACTATGTTAATAAAGCTGTTGAGGCTGGGGCAGTAGCCGTATTAGTATCTAAACCTGTTGAGGTAAATAGTGATGTTTGTGTTATCACTGTTGAAGATACACGTGCGGCTATGATGGCCTGTGTGCCATACTTTTTTGATTATCCAGCCAATTCCATGCGCATGATTGGTGTCACTGGTACTAATGGTAAAACGACTACAACTCATATGATTCGTCATATTTTGAAAGCTCAAGGTCATAAGGTCGGTGTGATTGGTACTGTTCATATCATGATTGGTGATACATCATATCCGATTCATAACACGACCCCTGACGTAGTAGATTTACAACATATTTTGCATCAAATGGTAGAAGAGGGGGTTACACATTGTGTAATGGAAGTATCTTCTCATGCGTTGGCTTTAGGACGCGTATCTGGTGTTGAGTATGATACGGCTGTATTCACAAATCTTACACAAGATCATTTAGACTTTCACAAAACATTTGAAAATTACTTGGCAGCTAAATGTAAACTATTTGAACAGGTTAGCAAACCAAACCAAGTAAAATCTGGTAAGGGTGCTGTCATCAATATTGATGATGCCTATGGACATCGGGTTGTTGAAAAAACTACAGCCCCTATCATTACCTATAGTATTGATGGTAGCGGCACATTGAATGCTCATGACGTTGATATGACGCCAAAGTCTAGCCGTTACACGGTATCTTATGATGGTCATGACTATACAGTTGCAATGAATACGACTGGCTTGTTTAATGTGTATAATACATTAGCAGCTATTGGTGCCTGCTTATTAGAAGGTATTTCCATGGAAGACATCGATAAAGCGTTGAAAACATTTAGTGCTGTACCTGGTCGTTTTGAATTGATTGAAGAAGGTCAACCATTTGCTGTTGTTGTAGACTATGCACATACACCAGATGGGTTAGAAAATATTTTACAAACAGCAAAGGCTATTCAAGAAAATCGTATTATTGTAGTCTTTGGCTGTGGCGGTGACCGAGATGCAACCAAACGTCCTATTATGGGACGCATTGCGGCACAATACGGTGATGTTGTGTATGTTACATCTGATAATCCGCGTACAGAGGATCCTGTACAAATTGTTAAAGATGTGGAAGTCGGCGTTAAAGACGGCCTTCGAGAAGGAACTCACTATGAAGTTATCGTTGATCGTCGAGAAGCGATTCAACATGCAATACAACATGCAAAATCTGGGGATATTGTACTCATTGCAGGTAAGGGGCATGAGGATTACCAAATCTTAAAGGATAAAACGATCCATTTTGATGATCGTGAAGAGGCGCGAGCAGCCCTCAAGGAGATCTAATATGGCAGAATTTACATTGTCTCAAGTACTGGAGGCCACAAAGGGGACGAGTGCACATACCGATAATATTAAGTTTTTAGATGTGTCTACTGATACAAGAACTATTGAATCAGGCTTTTTATTTGTAGCCTTAAAAGGTGATACCTTTGATGGCCATGATTTTATCAATGCGGCTATCGAAAAAGGTGCTACAGGGGCTATCGTTGAAAAAGGACGTTCTGTAGAAGGTATTGCTTGCATCGAGGTAGACAATACTTTGGTAGCATATCAAAACTTAGCACGATATCATCGTCGCCGCTTTGATATTCCTGTAGTTGCTATTACTGGTTCCTCTGGTAAGACTACGACAAAGGAAATGGTGGCAGCCGTACTTGGCACAGAATTTAATGTATTAAAAACTGAGAAAAATTTTAATAATGAAATTGGCTTACCAAAAACACTATTGCGCTTAACTGCTGAGCATGAAGCCTGTGTTGTTGAAATGGGTATGCGTGGGCTCGGACAAATCGAAGAACTGGCCTTGATTGCAGAACCAACGATGGGGATTATTACTAATGTTGGTACTAGTCACATCGAGCTTTTAGGTTCTCGAGAAGCCATTGCCGAAGCGAAAGGTGAATTGATTCGTTGCTTGCCTGAAAACAGCGTGGCTATCCTTAATGAAGATGATCCATATGTAAAAGCTATGGATCGTTTAGCTAAGGGTAAAACAATTACCTATGGTATTGAACGGAATGCTACTTGTATTGGTAGCCATTTGCGCTATAAAAAAGACGGTATTAAGTTCACTTGTAAGTGTTATGATGAAGTTTTTGATATCTTCTTGCCTATGATTGGTGAACACAATGTATATGATGCATTGGCGGCTATTGTTGCAGGCCGAGTGCTAGGCATTAAATCTAACACAATTCGCAAAGGTTTGAGTGAGTTTAGTGGAACTCCAATGCGTCAAGAAATCGTTCCATTTGAAGATATTGTTATCTTAAATGATGCTTATAATGCAAACCCTTCATCCATGGCAGAAGCTATTAAAGCACTTGGCCAATTAGAAGGTAAGCGTAAAATTGCGATGCTAGGCGATATGCTCGAGCTCGGCGACTTCTCTGAAGAAGCACATCGTGAAATCGGCCATTTGCTTGCTGAAGAGGGTTATAGTGTTGTATTCACCTTTGGTGATGCTGCTGCCTTCATTGCAAAGGAAGCAAAAAAAGCGGGTTTAACTACATTCCGTTGTAACAGCCATTTAGAAATGGCCAACGCATATAGTGATATTCGTGAAAAAGGGGATGTTATCCTTGTGAAAGGTTCCCGTGGTTTACGAATGGAGCGCGTTGTTGAAGAATTAAAGGATCGAGAATAATAGGTAACGGCTAGTTATATCTAGCCGTCCTATTTATTAATAAGTAGAGGATTCATATGATAAATCACATTCTATTAGCCTTCGTAGCGACTTTCATCATTACGGTAGTGCTAGGTAAAATTGCTATTCCTATGTTGCGTTCTTTGCACGCACAACAAAGTATTCGTGAAGAAGGCCCTGAAAGTCATCAAGCAAAAGCCGGTACGCCAACAATGGGTGGTGCTTTCATGATGGTGGCCCTTGTTATTGGCGTGGCATTGTTTGCACCATGGAATGTGGGCACAGGAATGTTATTATTTTTAACACTGGGTCATTGTTTATTAGGTTTTTTTGATGATTTTGTAAAAGCTGTAAAAAAACGCAATCTTGGATTAACAGCGAAGCAAAAATTACTTGGACAATTTATATTGGCTGCTGTATTCTGTTATTGCATTACTGAGATTATGGTTGTTCCTACCACATTATGGATTCCTGTTGTAGATACACAATTACAATTGGGATGGGGTTATTATGTATTGGCATTTTTGATTATTGTAGGAGCTACAAATGCAGTAAATTTAACCGATGGTCTTGATGGTCTTGCTGGTGGTACATCAGCAGTGGCGGCGATAGCATTCTCTGTTATTGGTCTGATGGCTGCATCGATGACAAATTCTATTGGTGCTGAAAGTGTTGCGTACTTCGGCGCTATAATAGCAGCTGTATGTCTTGGCTTTTTGGTATATAATGTGAACCCTGCAAAAGTATTCATGGGGGATACAGGCTCTTTGGCATTAGGTGGTGCCTTTGCAGCAATGGCTATTTTAACTAAAACAGAATTGCTACTTGTGGTGATTGGTGGCATTTTTGTTATGGAAGCATTATCTGTTATTATTCAAGTTATTTCTTTCAAAACACGTGGTGTGCGTGTTTTTAAGATGAGTCCTATTCATCACCATTTTGAACTTTCCGGATGGGCAGAACAAACAGTTGTTAATCGCTTCTGGTTTGGTGGAGCTGTTTTAGCCATTATTGGTGTACTTTTAGCGACTATAACTTTATAAGATAATACTTAACGGAAGTTGTAAATAATGGTATGCTTATTAGATAGGATACATTAATTTTATAAATAGTTTAGGTGATATAGATGGAATATGGAGATAAACATATACTTGTTCTTGGAGCTGGAGCCAGCGGTATAGGTGCATCCTGGGTATTAGCCCAAGTGGGTGCGCATGTTGTGTTAAATGATTATAAGCCTATGACACTGCCTACGGCTGAGGAGAAACGACTCGTTGCGGCAGGGGTAAATATTATTACAGGACGTCAAGATGAATCCTTGCTAGATGGCGTGGATCGTATCGTTATTTCTCCAGGTATTTCTTTAGACATTCCGATTGTAAAAGCAGCACATGCCCGTGGTATTGACGTGGTCAGTGAAGTAGAATTAGCTTATGAAGTATCTAAATCACCTATCGTAGCTGTTACTGGTACAAATGGTAAGACTACGACAACAACCTTATTAACTAAAGTACTAGAAGGCTCTGGAAAACCAGTTCACGTCGGTGGAAATATTGGGGATTCCCTTAGTGAAGTGGCGTATTCTATGCCTGCAGGCGGTTTTTTGGTAGCTGAATTATCTAGTTATCAATTAGAGACAATCAAGTATTTTAGGCCTATTGGGGCTATTATGCTCAATATTACTCCAGATCACTTAGCTCGTCATAAGACGATGGAAAACTATATTGCTGCGAAGGAACGCATCTTTGAAAATCAATTAAGTACAGATTATTTAGTGTTGAATATAGATGATCCCGTTGTAGCTGATATGGAACATCGTTCGCCTAGTCATATTCTAAAAATTAGTCAAAAAAAAGCCGTAGAGAATGGCGCTTATTATGCTGATGGGCAATGTTATATTGCTAAAGATGGGGTAGCAAAATTTGTTATTGGAAATGAAGATATTCATATTCCAGGCAGTCATAATATTGAAAACATATTGACCGTTATTGCTTTATCTCATGCATTGGGCGTACCTGTAGAAACAATTCATCGTATTATTAGTGAGTTCCATGGCGTTGAACATCGTTTAGAACGCGTTAAGACGATTGATGGTATTACATTTTATAATGATTCTAAAGCGACTAATGTAGATTCTGTGGTTAAAGCATTAGAATCCTTTGATCAACAAGTTATTCTATTAGCTGGTGGTCATGATAAAATGACGCCTTTAGAAGACTTCATGGAGTTAGTTAAGGAGAAGACTAAAGCTGTTATTTTCATGGGGGAAGCAGCAGATCGTTTTGAGACGGCTGCAAAAGAGGCTGGTGTGAAGCCGATTTATCGTGCTTTATCCATGAAAGAAGCCGTAGAACAAGGCTATAAATTGGCAGAGACTGGCGATATTGTGCTATTATCTCCGGCTTGCTCAAGCTTTGATTGGTACAGCTGTTTTGAAGAGCGTGGAGATGACTTTAAACGTTGTGTTCATATGTTGCAAGAGGGAGGACACCATTAATGAAACGTGTTATTATTTCAGGTGGTGGCACTGGTGGACATATATATCCAGCAATAACTATATATAAGGAAATTATGAAACAAAATCCTGATGCAAAGGTGTTATATGTTGGTACCAAGCAAGGTCTCGAGGCTACATTAGTTCCTAAAGAGGGGATAGAGTTTACTACGATTTCTGTGCAAGGCTTGCAGCGTCAATTATCGTTAGGTACATTAGTTACATTAGGTAAAACTGCTTTAGGCATTGTAAAAGCTAATGCTATAGTTTGTAAGTTTAAACCTGATGTGGTTATTGGTACTGGTGGTTATGTATGTGGGCCTGTTCTCTTGGCTGCAGCATTACATAATATTCCTACTATAATTCAAGAACAGAATGTCATAGCAGGTATTACTAATAAAATTCTGAGCCGTTTTGTTGATGTGGTAGCCCTAGGCTATAAGGATGCAGAAGCATCGTTTTCTAAAGCAAAGCGCGTAGTCTATACAGGGAATCCTGTTCGTCCAGATGTGCTAGTTGATTCGAGAACAGAGGGACGTAACTATTTCAACTTAAGTGATGATACTTTTACAGTACTCATAGCTGGAGGTTCTCGAGGGGCGAGAACTATTAACAATGCTATGATAGATGTACATAAACACTTCCAAGGTGTGAAAGGTATTAAATTAATCCATATTACGGGAAACGGAGAATATGAATCTGTTTTATCCCAATTGGGTATTACCGATGGGGATGGTTTAGGTAGTTCATCTTTGATTTTGCCGTATTTACATGATATGCCAAAAGCACTAGCAGCAGCCGATTTAGCAGTATTTAGATCTGGTGCTATAGGTCTAGCAGAATTAGCAGTTCGCGGTATTCCATCCGTATTGATACCGTATCCATACGCAGCGGAAGATCATCAAACCTATAATGCACGTATCTTTGTACAAGAAGGGGCGGCTCATATGATTGTAGATAAAATGTTGAGTGCTCACGATTTAATAGGGGAAATCGAGATGTTTATGGCCAACCGTGATTTGTTGGCACAAATGGGAGACCGAGCATTGCAATTGGGGAAACCGAATGCGGCTCATGATATTGCAAAATTAGCTTTATCTATTGCAAAGTAACAAGGAGAGGTTTTATGTTAGACGGTATTCACAAAATTCACCTTATCGGTATTGGTGGATCTGGTATGCGTGCGATAGCGAATATTTTGATTCAAAAAGGTTATGATGTATCTGGTTCAGATATTGCTGAATCTGCAGTGATTTCTAAGTTTAGAGATATGGGTGCCACGGTGCATATCGGTCATAATAAAGAATATGTAAATGGTGTTGATGCCATAGTTCGTTCTACAGCGATTCGTGAAGACAATCCTGAAATTGTTGCCGCTAAAGAGCAAGGGATTACCATTTTACATCGTTCTGATATTGTAAAGGCTGTATTAGATGTAACAGATGGTATCGCAGTAGCTGGTGCGCATGGTAAAACATCTACAACTTCAATGATTGGACAAATTTTAGTGGAGGCTAATGCGGACCCTACGGTAATTATCGGTGGCGAAGTAGATTATCTCAAAGGTAGCAGTTGTCTTGGGAAAGGACATTTTTCCGTTGTGGAAGCGGATGAGAGCGATGGTTCATTTTTAAAATTGCGTCCACATACTATCGTTATAACTAATATTGAAGATGATCATATGGATCATTATAAGACTATGGATAACTTGTTAAACGCTTTCTGTGAGTTCGTCGAAACGTTACCAGAAGCGGGCAAGGCTATCGTATGTGGTGATAATGAAAATATTCGTTATATTATGAGCCGCGTAAAACGTACTTTTATTACATATGGTTTAGAGGATAATAATGATTATGTAGCAAAAAATATTCATTATGTGGACTCTTCCTTGGTATATGATGTATATCATAAAGGTATTAATATAAGCCGTATCAGCTTGCGCGTGCCTGGAGAACATAATGTATTAAACTCATTGGCAGCCTTTATTGTGGCTCATGAATGTTGCGGTGTAGAAAATCGCTTTATTACAAAAGCGTTAGGTAAATTTATCGGTGCAAAACGACGTTTTGAAACAAAAGGTCATGTTGCTGGCGTCTGGGTTGTCGATGATTATGCGCATCATCCAACAGAAATTAAAGCGACCTTAAGAGCAGCAAAAGAACTTGAAAAACATCGCGTTATTTGTGTGTTTCAACCGCATCGGTATACACGTACAAGCTTGTTGAAAGATGAATTTGCCACTGCTTTTACAAGTGCTGATGAAATATATATGACAGATATTTACAGTTCTGGTGAAGATCCGATTGCAGGTATCGATGGACGTACTATTCCTGACGCTGTTGAAGCTGCTACACATAAGGTTGTACATTATGTACCATCTGTTGATGATATACCGGCTGTATTGGCAAAAATTGTGCGACCTAACGATCTGGTTATAACAATGGGGGCTGGTTCTATTAATCAATATGGACCAAAATTATTAGCTATATTGGAGGAAGGCTTACAATGAAAGATAGAAAAATAATCGTATTGATGGGTGGCCCTTCCAAAGAGGCTGAAGTATCTCGCCGTACTGGCGCTGCTATTGCGGAAGCACTCGAAAGTAAAGGGTATAATGCCCAAACATTAGAACTTAATCCTCGTACGGTTTTAAAAGACATTGAATCCTTAGGTGGAGAGATTGTATTTAATGCAATTCACGGTCGTTATGGTGAAGATGGTGCATTACAAGGCTTACTTGAAATGGCTGAAATTCCATATACTGGATCGGGCATCATGGCTCATGCGGTAGGAATGAATAAAAAAGTAAGCAAAGATGTTTTCAAAGGGGCTAATATTCCAACAGCTACTTCTGAATCCTTTAATGGTAATTTAGAATCTGCAGAAGCTATTATAGGACATATTCGTAAACAGTTTACGATTCCTGTAGTGGTGAAATCTGCTACTCAAGGCTCTAGTATTGGCGTTACCATCGTTCGTGATGAGGCACAATTGGAGGCTGCTGTTACAGAAGCGCTAAAATATGATCCGATTCTTGTAGTAGAGCAATTTCTTGATGGTCGCGAATTTACAGTATCCGTTCTTGACGGAAAGGCATTGTCAGTAATTGAAATCCGTCCACATTCTGGGGAGTATGACTATACCAGTAAATATACTGTAGGTGCTACAGAATATTTAGTACCTGCGCCTATTAGTGAAGAAATGACTGCTGAGATGCAGCGCATAGGGGAACTTGTGTATCGTGAAGTACAAGGCAGTGGGGTTATTCGTGTTGATATTATGACAGACCATGCAGATAATATGTATGTTCTAGAATACAATACTGTGCCAGGTATGACAGCAACGTCTTTAGTACCAAAGGCAGCTAAGGAAATGGGAATTGACTTCCCAACATTATGTGAAAAGATTCTATTAACAGCTAGTATAGGGAAATTTTAAAGGCTGAATAGAATATAAGGAGTTATCTATGGATGATAAGCAATACCATCCATCCAACTCTGGGGAGATGCAGTCTTCTACACCTGTTCAAGATGAACGGGCTGTATTTAGAAAACGAGTGTTAAAAATCGGTGGTGCAGTTACTCTCGTGTTGGTGGGATTGTTTACACTACCTATTCCTTTTGGATCCTTAAAAATTGTAGGATCGGATAAGGTAACTGTACAAGATGTAATGGTAGCAGGGGATATTCATGAACCTGTAAATATATTGCAAATTAGTACAGAGAAATTAAAAAATAGATTGGCGAAAGACTTACGGGTTGAAGAGGCTCAAATTAGTTATCAATTGCCATTTACAATGGTCGTACGTGTCATAGAACGCAAAGCTGTTGCAGTTGTACCAGCTCAGTTTGGCTATCTAACACTTGATAGTAAAGGTCAAGTGATTGCATCAGAGCCTGCTATACAAGATACGTCGGTACCAATGATATCAGGAGTTAAGGCGGGAAATATTTTATTAGGTGATACCGTTGTGGATAAACCTATTTTAGCGGCTCTTGAATACTTGAACTCTCTTGATGAAAGCACCTTCAAGAATATTGCAGAAGTCAATATAGGAGACCCTGATGCAATAATGGCGTATACCGTATCGGGGGTACAAATTCGATTAGGAGATAGTAAAGACTTACCTAAAAAAGCCGAGTTAACTCAGTCTATGTTACAAGATATTAAGACAACACATAGCAATGTACAATATATAGATGTTAATGTTTCATCGCCATATATAAAAACTGATGTAATACCGGAAGTTAAAAAGCATCAGTCTGGAACAAAGAATACAGAAGATTCATCTACTAAGAAGGATGATACAAAACAAGATAAACAAGGTCATGTTGAAGATAAAAGGTAGATGATTGTCGTGAGACACGAACGGTGGGCAATAGCCTTAGTCAGCTGTATATTGGGCTTCATGGTTGTTACTCAATATAAGATGACTCAAGATAATATAGAAGAAAATATCCGTTTACAACGGGCTGGTGATTTAGCCGTACAATTGCGAGAGGCTCAAAGTGAACGTGATGCATTGTTAAAACAAATAGAAGAACTTAAACAGTCTGGTGCTAGTAGCAATGTTAAAGCAGATGAACAGTTGATGATGAAAGCAGCTTTAACTAATGTTAAAGGTACGGGTGTTAGTGTATTAATTGAGGATAGCTTAAAGCCAATTCAAAGTGGTGAAAATCCTAATTTATATGTAATTCATGATGAGGATATTTTACGTATTGTTAATGAATTGCGAGCTGGTGGGGCTGAGGCGATAGCTATCAATGACCAACGTCTCATAGGGACTTCTGAAATACGATGCTCTGGTCCGACTATTACTGTGAATGGTAAGGTTTTTGGGGCTCCTTTTACAGTTAAAGCGATTGGTGATCCAAAAACATTAAATTCTGCGCTCACTATGCGAGGCGGTGTGGTGGATTCCTTGAAACACTGGGGCATAAAGGTAACCATAAAGGAAGAAAATGAAATAGCTATTCCAGCTTTTACAGGAACCTTTAGAGAAGAGCATATAAAGCCTAATGAAACAGGAGGTAAAGAATGAATATTTATATCTTTGCCATTGTTGGTTTAATTGTAGGTACTACATTAGGGTGGCTTTCACCATTTCATATACCTATAAGTTATGCGAACTACACATCAGTTGCTGTTCTGGCTGCACTAGATGCTGTATTTGGTGGTAGCCGTGCTGCATTGGAACGAACCTTTGATCTTAGTAATTTTGTGCTTGGGTTCTTTTCAAATGTTGTGTTAGCTGTTATTCTTGTATATGTAGGTGACCTCATAGGAATTAACCTATATTACGTAGCTCTTATTGGCTTTGGATTGCATGTATTTATTAATGTAGGCGCTATACGAAAGATTATTATGACTAAGCGATTCTAATAAATCACATTCTATATAGTGGAAAGTTTTTAAATTTTAGTGTAAAATAAATGTAATTGTTATAAGATTGTCAGTATATAAATCGATACATTGGGACGTATATTGATACGATAGATAACGATAAGAGGAGGAAGTTCAATGTCTGATTTTGCAAATATTAAAGTTATCGGTGTTGGTGGCGGCGGTAATAACGCTGTTAATCGCATGGTAGATAGCGATCTTAAAGGTGTTCAATTTTTATCCGCTAATACTGAAAGCCAAGTGCTTGAATTATCTAAAGCGGATGTAACGATTCAAATTGGCGAGAAGGTTACAAAAGGTCTTGGTGCAGGCGCAAATCCACAAATCGGTGAAGAGGCTGCTCAAGAAAGCCGCGAAGAAATTATAAAAGCTCTTGAAGGTGCTGATATGGTATTCGTAACTGCTGGTATGGGTGGTGGTACTGGTACAGGTGCTGCTCCTATCGTTGCAGAATGTGCTAAAGAAATCGGTGCATTGACAGTCGGCGTCGTTACTAAACCGTTCGCATTTGAAGGTAAACGCCGTCGTGCACAAGCGGAAAAAGGCATTGAATTCTTGACTCAAAAAGTAGATACTATTATCGTTATTCCTAATGATAAATTGTTGCAAGTTGTAGATAAAAAATGTTCCTTAAGCGATGCATTCCGTACAGCTGATGATGTACTTCGCCAAGGTATCAAGGGCATTTCAGACTTGATTCAAGTTCCTGGCTTGATCAATCTTGACTTTGCAGATGTTAAAACTATCATGACTGAACAAGGCGAAGCATTGATGGGGATTGGCGTTGGCGAAGGTGAAAACCGCGCTGCTGACGCAGCTAAAATGGCTATTAATAGCCCATTGTTGGAAACATCTATCGATGGTGCAAAAGGCATCTTACTCAATATTTCCGGTAGTGCTAACTTAAGCTTGTTTGAAATTAATGAAGCTGCCGAAATTATTTCTGAAGCGGCGGATCCTGATGCAAATATTATCTTCGGTTCCGTTATCGATGAAAGCTTAGGCGATACAGTTCAAATTACTGTTGTGGCAACTGGTTTTAATTCAAATACTAAGAATGTACCTGAATTCGGTAAAACAACAACTACATCCCGTCCGGCATCCACTACAAATACTAACAGTGGTATCCCTGATATCCCTGTATTCATGAAACGCTAATTTATAGATTGTATAATTACTATACCTATCGATTAGTAACTTATTAAGACATACCGTTGGTATGTGTATAGGAGGTAAAAATGAAGAAATTAGTATTATTAACTTTAGCAGCTACAGTTGTAGCCGGTAGTGCATTTGCTGCAGCTCCTGTAACGAAAATTAGTGATGGATCCACTAAGGTACAAGCTGATTATGCTTTTAAACAACACGTATCTAATGGTGGTGGCAATAGTAATGATGGTTTCGGTGTTTCTTTACAACACGACCTTTCCAATAAAGCCGCATTACAATACTCTTACGATAAATTAAATGCAAAAAATGGTGATATTAAAGATCATCAATTAGCATTGGTTTATAAAGTACATCCAAATGTAAATTTATATGGTGCAGGTACTGCGATTCGTACAAATGATACTGAACTTGGTTTCCAAGCTGGTGTTATCGGTCATGTACCTTTGACTAATAAAGTAAACGGCTTTGCTAAGGCTGGTTGGGGTAATGATATTAAGCAAACTTATCAAGTAGGTGCTCAATATGAAGTACGCCCTGATGTAGATTTGAATGTATACTATGGCTATGATAAATATAGTGTAGATAGCAATGATAAAACTGCAAAAGGTTTACACGCTGGTGTAGGCTATTCCTTCTAAGGATGATGATGACCACTCTTTTGAGTGGTCTTTTTTTATATATTTACTGTTTTATTGTATATTTGTTAATTATTTTTCCTAAATAAGGTACTTAATATATTCTATATATATTTAATAAGTGGTGAGTTACTAATAGTTAGTTAAATCTTTTATGTATACAATATATTTACTGAATATACGTTGTATATTTAAATTAGTTTAGGTATGATAAATATGTAATATTCATTTCAGATAGGATGGTGCTAGTTATGACAAGTGTTGCTGCAAAGCATGCAAAAGGAAAAAAATTAAAAGACGTAATCTTCGTAACTGCTGGCCAAGCTCAAGCCGATGCTAAAGAAAATGGCCGTGAGAATGTTGTAAATGGTACTTTGGGTGCTATTCATGATGAAGAGGGAAACTTAGTTTTTCTTAAGACCGTTAAAGAAGAATATTTGAGTCTTTCGGATTCTGAACATGTTGGTTATGCACCAATTGCGGGCATTCCAGATTTTTTGTGTGCTGCTGAAAAAGAATGTTTTGGTAATTTCCGCCCAGAAGGACATATTCGTAGCATTGCTACCGCAGGTGGCACTGGTGGCATTCATCATTTGATTCATAACTATACAGAGCCTGGTGATGAAGTATTAACAGCGGATTGGTACTGGGGTGCATACCGTGTTATTTGTAGTGATACTGGACGTACACTAGTTACGTATTCCTTATTTGATGAACATAATAACTTTAATCATGAAGCATTCCAAAATCGTGTAAACGAATTGGCGGCTAAACAAACAAATGTGGTTGTTATCTTTAATACACCTGGTAATAACCCAACCGGCTACTCTATTGAGGATAAAGATTGGGATTCTATCCTTAATTTCCTGAAGGATTTAGTTGCTATTGGTCGAAATAATGTGATTATTGGTATTGATGTAGCATATCTTGATTACTCTGGTGAAAAAGATGAGGTACGTGCGTTCTTCAATAAATTTAGTCATTTACCAAAAGAAATTCTCACCTGTGTGTGTTATAGCTTATCTAAAGGATTTACTATGTATGGTCAGCGTGTTGGTGCGATGATTGGGATTTCTGACGATGAAGAAATAGCTGATGAGTTTTTCGAAGTTAACAAATCTACAAGTCGTGCCACATGGTCCAATATTTGTCGTCCCGCAATGCGTACAATGGCTAATATTGTGGCTGATCCAGCTAAGTTTAAGGAATATGAAGCTGAACGCAATTGCTATTATCAATTAATTCGCGATCGTGCTGATATCTTTAAACAAGAAGCAGCACAAGTAGGACTTCCTATGTTACCTTATCGCGGTGGCTTCTTTATTACAATTCCTACAGACTCTGCGAATGCTATCTGTGAAGAATTGAAAAAAGAGCACATCTATGTGATTGCATTAGCAAATGGTATTCGTATAGCAGCATGTGGTATTCCTAAATGTCAAATGACAGGTCTAGCTGAAAAAATTTATAATGCCATGAAACGTCTTGGTAAATTATAATACATAAGTAAATTATACTAAAAACCACTTGATACATGTATCAAGTGGTTTTTAGTATGTAGATATAAATTTGATTGAATAAATATAAAAGGATATTAGTAATGTAATCAATTTTGTTTATTTGTTACATTAGTGAATATCTTTATGCTCTTTAATGTCTTTATCAGCTTCTTTTGCCAAGTATTCAAGCGCTCGTTTAGGAGCGGTTCTTTCACCTGTTTCTGGGTCTATAAATTCAACGCGGTCCAAGGTGCTTGTAATTTGACCACGAATGAAGCTTAAGTAGATTTCGTATAGTTCTTTTTTTTCTGCTAACTCTTCTGGCATTAATTCTTGACCAGATTTTTTCTTTGCAGCTAGTTCATTTATTCGTTTTAATGTATCGTTAATATTACTCATATGCGCCTCCTGTATTCTATATTAGAATAGTATGTTTTATTATAACATAGAACTTAATGAATACGTATGGTAAGATATAAGTTGTACGCGTCTGTACTTTCACAGGTGAGAAAGGAGAACTGTATGCGTGTAACAAAAGCGATAAAGGCAGAGCAGTTGAAATTGTTACAAGAGCATTATTTTGATGCAAAACCTGCCCTTGAGTATACAAATGAATTTGAATTATTAGTTGCTGTAGTTTTGTCAGCACAATGTACGGATGAACGGGTTAATATTGTTACTAAACGACTGTTCCCAGAACTTAATCATCCTGCAAAGATGCTTGAAATCGGAGTTGCTAAGTTAGAGACTCTCATTAAAGATTGCGGTCTTTATAAGTCCAAGGCAAAAAACTTAATTGCTACTTGTCAAATTTTAGTTGACCGATATCATGGAGAGGTACCTCGTGAGTTTGATCAACTCGTTGAATTGCCTGGTGTGGGGCGTAAAACAGCAAATGTTGTGGTATCCGTTTTATTTGGTACACCAGCCATTGCGGTAGATACACATGTATTTCGCGTGTCTAACCGATTAAAATTAGGTATTGCTAAGACGCCAGAAGAGATGGAACAAAAGTTACAAAAGGCAATTCCAAAAAAGGACTGGGCTGCTGCACACCACTGGTTAATCTATCATGGCCGTAGATTGTGTAAGGCTCGTAAGCCTTTGTGTAATGAATGTTTTTTAAATCATCTATGTCCTTCTGCAGGAAAGGTTTAATATGAAAGTAAACAATGAAGAATTTATTACCCTTTGTGCCGCACATGGTATTGAGGGAATTGATATTGTAAATGAGTTAATGCGTTTTAAAGTGCTAGATCAATTGATTTCTAGTAATGCTAGCTCCCGTGAGTGGGGTGTAACGGCAGATGATTTATATGCGTTAGCAGAAAAATCCACAGTAGAATCCTTTGGTCCTGTACCATATGATTTGAATACATTCCAAGCTCTTTATGGACCATCCTTTAGAGTGGAATTGTTTGATTTTATTAGTGACACAGGCATTTTAGAAGGTCTAGATGTAGGAACTATTTGGGAAACTCCTGTTCGTGAAAGTATCGAAGCTCATAGTAAAACGGGAGAATTGGTTCTGTATGCTTATGTAGAAGAATATGCAGGCATGGTTGAAGAGATTCTTCAATCTTATGAAGATAAAAAAGTCGTTCTGTATACGGCATCTCCCGTGTGTTATAGCATTTTGACACGTTTATATCCAATGGCTCAAATCATTAATCAATGGCCTCATCGTAGCTATTTTGACCATATCTTTACAGGCACAGTTGGTATGTTCCAATCCTCTGAAGATATTGTGGAAGAGGTCGCTAACGGATTACATAACTTGGTTCCAGAAGGGACTGCTCAATTATTCTTACCTGCTACAATGGCACAAAATCAATTGGGCTTAAATAATATGGCGTTGCAATTTTTCTTGAACCAAAAACGAGTAGAAGCTATACGGGAATGGACTCCATTAGGGGCTTATGAAATCGTATATGGTAAATACGATGTAAAAAAAATGCGTGTTGGTCTTCGTGAACGTGTAGGGGATGAGTGGAAAACAATTAATTATATTCCATTACCTCATGGCGTATTTGCGCAATTGCCAGTATTTACGGTATTAAATTATGGCTTGTCCTTGCGTTCTATTTTGTTGCCCGGCAGTCAAACGGACGTAGCCTTAGGTCAAGATGGTATTTATTGCATTGATAGCCGTGTATCTGAATTAGGTCGCACTGCTCTTATTGAAAGTGGAGCTTATTTTCTTACTTTTAAACGTCATACTGATCATATTGATGTAGATATTGCGACAGAAGCGCCTGTAGATGATATGTACTGGATGCTCCCAGATGCTGAATTAGCATATATGTGGTATGCCTATTTCTGCAGCACTACGGGTCAAACATTGATTCAAGAAATCTCCATGCTCGTTCAAACAGATGAATCCTTTGGCTATATGCTTAGTAGCGTACGTCGTCGCGTATTAGATGTAAAGGATGAGACCCAACTAATTGAATCTGTACAGGCTGCTGACGAGGCATATATTAAGGCTGTTACGGAGGCTACAACGAGTTGGAAAGAGACCGTAGATTCATTAGGTGCACAAGTTATGCCACCTACAGCTTCTATTGATATTGAAGATTATAGTGACTATAAAAAAGAATTGTAAATCATATAATTTTGGTTTAAAATATATCGTATCCTAAAAAATATAAACTACTAAATATAGTAGATACGAAACATAGCATATGAATATGTAAGAAAGGAGGACCTATGGCAGTTATTAATTTTGAAATCTTCAAGGTTATTGGTACTTTATCTGAAGATAAAGATGGTTGGAAAAAACAATTAACATGTACTAGTTGGGGAAAATACAATCCTAAGTTTGATCTTCGTGCTTGGGATAGTGAATATACAAGCATGAAAAAAGGTATTACCCTTTCTTTAGAGGAGCTTATTGCATTGCGTGACATCCTCAACGAAAGCGACTTGGAAGCTATTTTAGCTGAGGCTATTGAAGAAAAGCAAGCATCCAAGGAATAGTATTGGTTACTTGCATTTGTGCAGGTGTCATGCTATAATCTATAAGAATAATATTGATTGCTGGAAAGAGGTGTATAGAATGAAACAAGGTATTCATCCAGACTATAAAGAAGCTACAGTAACTTGCGGTTGTGGCAACACATTCAAAACTGGCTCTGTAAAAGAAGACCTTCGTGTAGACGTTTGCTCCAAATGCCATCCGTTCTTCACTGGTCAACAACGTGCGGCTCAAGCTCGTGGTCGTATTGAACAATTTAACAAACGTTACGGCAAATAATTTGTATTGTAATGTAACATGTATTGGCAGGGCTGTTGGCTCTGCCTATATTTGTTTATGAGAGGAGATCTTGTGAACAGAGAACGTATAAAAAAGTTTGTCGGAGGACAGGCTGTGATCGAAGGTGTCATGATGAGAGGCCCTGGCTATACGGCAACTGCCGTACGTGAGCCTGCGGGAACTATTGTAGTTCAAAAAGAGGCTACAAAGTCCATTGCTGACACATATCCAATATTGAAAAAACCATTTCTTCGTGGCTGTGTAGCTCTCTATGAATCTCTAGTGATAGGCATGAAGGCTTTATCCTTCTCTGCTAAGGCTGCTGGCGATGAAGAGGAAGAAATGTCTAATAGTGAAATCGCCATTACCATGGTTATTTCTACACTATTTGCGATAGCTGTGTTTTTGGCATTGCCTACATTTATCGTAAAATTCATTCCTGGTGTACAGGATAATCATATAGTATTAAATCTCATTGAAGGTGTCATTCGTTTAGTACTTTTCTTACTTTATATTTGGGGGATTGGTCTTACGAAGGATATTCAACGAGTTTTCCAATATCATGGGGCAGAGCATAAAACGATTCATACTTATGAATTAGATTTGCCTTTAACTGTAGAAAACGTTCGCCAACAAAGTCGCTTGCATGCGCGATGTGGTACAAATTTCTTACTTATTGTTATGGTAGTTAGTATCTTTGTATTTGCTTTCTTGGGTTGGCCCAATTTGTTGGAACGTATCGTGAGCCGCGTACTCCTTATGCCTGTAGTAGCTGGTATTGCGTACGAGGTAATTCGTCTTGCTGGACGTAGCGATCATTCTTTTGTGAAAGCTCTTATTAAACCAGGTCTTGCGTTACAATATATGACAACGCGTGAACCAGAAGATGATCAAATTGAAGTTGCTATACGAGCTTTAGAAGAGGTCCGTCCGCCTGAGAGTGACGCATATGAAGAGGAATAAACATGTTAGTTGATAAATTACAAGTTATTGAAGATAAATTTATGGATCTTGAGCAGCGCATTAGTGACCCAGAGGTCATTGCTCGCCAAGATGAATGGCGTAAATTGACCCGTCAACATGCTCAATTATCTGAAACCGTTGAAACGTTCCGTACTTACAAAAAAGTTTTATCTGGTATTGATGAAGCTATGGAAGTTATTGAAGATAAATCCATGGACGAAGAATTCCGCGAAATGGCACAAGAGGAATTGAAAGAGTTGAAACCTCAAAAAGAGGAATTGGAAGAAAAGTTGCAAGTTCTATTATTGCCTAAGGATCCTAATGATGATAAAAATATTATCATCGAAATTCGCGGGGGCGCTGGCGGTGATGAAGCTGCATTATTTGCAGGTGACTTGTTTCGCATGTACACAAAATATGCGGAAAGCCAAGGCTGGCGTTGTGAGATTATCGATGCTAATGAACCAGAGCTTGGTGGCTTTAAAGAGGTTATTTTCTCTGTGGATGGTGAAAATGTATACTCTAAGATGAAATTTGAATCTGGTGTACATCGTGTACAACGTGTACCGGCTACAGAAACACAAGGCCGTGTACATACATCTACAGTTACAGTAGCCGTATTGCCAGAGATGGAAGATGTTGATATTGAAGTTAATGAAAAAGATTTAAAAATTGATACATATCGTGCGAGTGGTGCCGGTGGTCAGCATATCAATAAAACTGAGTCTGCTGTTCGTATTACACACTTACCATCTGGTATCGTTGTAGCGTGTCAAGATCAACGATCTCAATTACAAAACCGTGAAAAAGCTATGCGTGTATTGCGTGCTAAGTTACAGGATCAAGCTGAACAAGAGGCCATTTCTAGTATGGCTGCAGATCGTAAGAGTCAAGTCGGCACAGGTGATCGTAGTGAACGTATTCGCACCTATAACTACCCACAAGGTCGCGTCACAGATCATCGTATTAATTTAACATTATATAAATTAGATGCTATTTTAAATGGCGATCTTGATGAAATTATTCAAGCCTTAAATGCTGCAGACCAAGCGGCAAAAATGCAGGAGGCTAATACAAATGCATAAGGAGATTTGGACAATCGGTCGTATTCTCCAGTGGACAGAGCAGTACTTTCAAAGCAAGGAGATGGATACACCTCGACTTGATGGGGAAGTACTGCTTTCTCACGTTTTAGGTAAAAATCGGATTTATCTATATACCCATTATGACCAACCGCTTATTCAAGACGAGCTCGATGCCTTTAGGCCTCTCGTTCAACAACGGGCTAAGGGGCATTGTGTAGCGGCTATCATTGGGGAAAAGGACTTTATGGGGTTGACCTTTAAGGTGAATGATAAGGTATTGATTCCACGACCTGATACGGAAACCTTGATTGAGCATGTACTAGGTACTTATCCAAAAGATAGTAATGTGCGTATTCTTGATGTATGCACAGGCCCTGGGACAATATTATTAAGTCTATTACATTATTTGCCAAATGCTAGTGGTGTTGGTTTAGATATCTCCACAGATGCTTTACCGGTGGCACGCGAAAATGGTGAGTCCTTTAATTTAGCTGACCGAGTACAGTTTATGGAATCAGATATGTTCTCCACTTTATATGGAAAAGAGGAGAAATTTGATCTTATTGTTTCTAATCCTCCATACATTCGAACTGGTGATTTAAAGATGTTGTCTCCAGATGTATTAAATGAGCCTCATATTGCATTATTTGGTGGAGAGGATGGGCTTCAATTTTATCGAATCTTAGCTAAAGAATGTAGAAATTATTTAAACGCTAATGGCCGTGTGGCGTTTGAAGTAGGCTTTGACCAAGCAAAAGAGGTAGGTGCTTTATTGCAAGAAACAGGTCAATATTCGAATATTCAATTTATAGCTGACCTCGGTGGTCATAACCGGGTAGTGACAGCTGTATATGAGGGCTAATATGGATACTAAAATCATTACAAATCCATCAGAACAAGATATAGATACGTTAGCCCGTGCTTTGCGCAATGGTGAATTGGTGTCTATTCCTACAGAAACTGTATATGGATTAGGTGCAAATGGTCTAGATCCAGAGGCGATGGATAAAATCTATGCTGCCAAAGGACGGCCTTCTGATAATCCACTTATTTTGCATGTTCCTAATAGTGAAAGCATAAAACCTTTGGTAACAGAAATTTCTGCTACGGCGCAAGCCTTAATGGATACATTCTGGCCAGGGCCATTAACGATTACATTGCCTAAATCTGATTTAGTGCCAGATCGTGCAACAGGTGGTTTATCTCGTGTGGCGCTTCGGTGTCCTGATCATGAGGCATGTCGAGTATTATTAGAGCGTGCAGGCATACCTATAGCGGCACCTAGTGCCAATATTTCAGGGCGCCCAAGTCCAACTACTGCAGAAGATGTATATAATGATATGAATGGTCGCATTTCCTATATCTTAGATGCTGGTCCATGTACGATTGGTGTAGAGTCTACTGTTGTAGAAGTCCATGATGATAAGGTCATTATATTAAGACCTGGTGGAATTACAAAAGCACAGCTTGAACGTGTGGTGTCTACTGTTGAGTATGATACTGCGTTAGTTAATGCAACCACTATACCAAAGGCTCCTGGCATGAAGTATACGCATTATGCGCCTGATGCACCTATGACGGTTGTTGTAGGTAGTCCAGAAGGTGTAGCACACACTTTCAAAGAGCTTTCAGAAGGCATAGAAGGTCCCATAGGGTGTTTGGTAAGTCATGAAACGTATAACTTGATTAAAGAGGATGGACGATTTATGTGCCATTGTTTTGGCCATCATGGAGATGCGTTAGCATTGGGGCACGACTTTTATAAAAGTCTATTACATTTTAATGAAAATCATGTTACGCTAATCCTAGCAGAAGGTGTTGATGATGATGGTTTCGGTGTTGCCATTATGAATCGAATGGAAAAAGCATCGAGTCATCATATCATTTATAAGTAAATTTAATAGCATAAAGATGTCCACTGATAATAGAAAAATGTCTTTACATATTGGATAGATTTGCTATAATGTATAAAGTAATCACAAAATGTGATTGAGTAAGGATGTTATTATGAATATTTTATTTGTATGTACCGGTAACACTTGCCGCAGCCCTATGGCTGAAGGTATTACACGGGCCCTTGCAGCGGAGAAACATAAGGATGTTACAACTGTATCAGCTGGTTTATTTGCCGCTTATGGAGCAAAACCAACTGAACAAGCCGTAGTAGCTGTCCGTTCCATTGCAGATATTTCCAACCATGAATCGAGACCCTTAACGATGGAACTCGTAAATGCAGCAGATCTTATTCTTGGTATGACGAAAGATCACAAATCTGTACTACTTCGCCAATTCCCCTTTGAGGAAGGTAAAATTAAAACAATTTCCGAGTGGGGTGGTCTAGATGGTGATGTTACGGACCCATATGGATCTGACCAAACCGTATATAATCAATGTGCGGAACAAATTTATCACTTAGTAGAGGCCGGTCTTACATCAGTGCCTCAGAAGGCGTAGGAGATGAAATTATGAAAGTTGCAATCGGTTGTGATCATGGCGGATTAAATCTGAAGGAATCTGTTAAAGAAGTATTGAGTGCATTGGGACATGAAGTAGAGGATTTTGGTTGTTATTCAGCTGAGTCTTGCGACTATCCTGATATTGCAGTACCTGTAGCAAATGCAGTTGTATCTGGTCAAGCAGATCGCGGTATTTTGATTTGTGGTACAGGTATCGGTATCGGTATTGCAGCAAATAAGATAGCGGGCATTCGCGCTGCTCTTTGTCATGATACATTTTCTGCTCACGCATGTCGTGAACATAATGATGCGAACATCCTTACTATGGGTGAACGCGTTATTGGACCAGGCCTTGCTAACGATATTGTAACCATTTTTATGGAAACTGAGTTTGAAGGTGGACGTCATGCACGTCGTGTAGAGAAAATAAAAGCATTAGAGAAATAATACATCATTACTTTATAGATAGTTGTTCTATATGAGGAGGATACTCATGAGTTTCTTAGAAAAACAAGACCCTAATATTCAAGCTGTTATCAACCAAGAGTTAGCACGCCAACGCGATAAATTAGAAATGATTGCTTCTGAAAATTTTGTTTCTCAAGCTGTAATGGAAGCTCAAGGTAGCGTATTGACTAACAAATATGCAGAAGGGTATCCTGGTAAACGCTATTATGGCGGTTGTGAAAATGTTGATGTTATTGAAACATTGGCTATCGAACGTGCAAAACGCCTGTTCGGTGCAGAACATGCTAATGTACAACCTCACTCTGGTTCTCAAGCAAACTTTGGCGTGTATTTCGCATTATTACAACCAGGTGATACTATTGTGGGTATGAACTTGTCCCATGGCGGTCATTTGACTCATGGTTCTCCAGTTAACGTATCTGGTACATATTTCAATGTAGTACCTTATGGTGTAGATGCTGAAACACAACAAATCGACTACGATGAGTTCCGTAAAATTGTATTGGAAGCAAAACCTAAGTTGATTATCGCTGGTGGTAGTGCTTATAGCCGTCAAATCGACTTTAAGAAAATGGCTGAAGTGGCACACGAAGTAGATGCTATTTTCATGGTAGATATGGCTCACTTTGCTGGACTTGTAGCAGCTGGTTTACATCCAAACCCTGTGGAATATGCAGATATCGTTACTACAACAACTCATAAAACATTGCGTGGCCCTCGTGGTGGTATGATTCTTTGCAAAGAAAAGTATGCTAAAGCAATCGATAAAGCCATCTTCCCTGGCATCCAAGGTGGTCCTTTGATGCATGTTATCGCTGCTAAAGCTGTAGCATTTGGTGAAGCTTTACAACCTGAGTTCAAAGTGTATGCACAACAAGTTATCGACAATGCAAAAGCGTTGGCTGCAGCATTACAAGAAAAGGGCTTAACAATTGTTTCTGGCGGTACAGATACTCATGTTATGCTTGTAGATGTTCGTAATACTGGTTTAACTGGTAAAGAAGCTGAACACTTACTCGATGAAGTAGGTATTACATGTAATAAAAATACAATTCCATTTGATCCCGCTAGCCCATTTGTAACAAGTGGTATTCGCCTTGGTACGCCAGCTCTTACAACACGTGGTTTGCAAGTGAAAGATATGGAAGAAATTGCTGATATTATTGCAGTGGTTCTTAAAAATCCTGAGGATAAATCGGTCCATGAAGAAGCTAGTAAACGTGTTGCTGCACTTTGTGAAGCGTATCCATTGTACTAATCGATTGTACTAATATTAAATATATATTTATAGTCCTATAAGTTTATAGGTAGTGTAAAAGGGGTGTGCCATTGGCACATCCCTTTCAATATTTTTATGGCATGATTTTCTAATCTGTGATAGAGTAAATATAATAGTTAATCGCTAGAATGGGATATGTATATTGTTTTATAGGAGGACAGTCATGAAAGTTAATGTTATGACACATCCATTGATTCAACACAAAGTTACATTGATGCGTGACGTACAAACAGGCTCTAAAGATTTCAGAGAACTACTTGATGAAATTACTATGTTGATGGGGTATGAAATTACACGCAACTTACCACTTGAGGATGTGGATGTAGAAACACCACTAACTAAAATGACTGGCAAACGAATTGCAGGTAAAAAACTGGGTATTATCCCAATTCTTCGCGCTGGTCTAGGTATGGTAAATGGTATGCTTAGTTTAATTCCAACTGCAAAAGTTGGTCATATCGGTTTGTACCGTGACCCTGAAACTTTGAAACCAGTAGAATACTACTGTAAACTACCATCCGACGTAGGGGAACGCGACTTCATCGTAACTGATCCAATGCTTGCTACTGGTGGTAGTGCAGCCGCAGCAATTACATTGCTAAAAGAAAAAGGTGCTAAACATATTAAATTAATGTGCTTAGTAGCTGCTCCTGAAGGGGTAGAAGCAGTAAATAAAGAACATCCAGATGTTCCTATTTATGTAGCAGCACTTGATGAAAAGCTTAATGATCATGGTTACATCTTGCCTGGCTTAGGGGATGCAGGTGACCGTATCTTCGGTACAAAATAAAATACAATAAAACGACATATTAGAATATAATAAGGGGACATGACGACATATTATTAGATTTGAAATAATAACAAATTATCTAAGGCGTATGTCGTTTTCTCTTATTTAGGGTTGAATAAAAATTACATAAGGTATACAATACAAGTGTAAAAGTATTTTTTTATTTTAGGTGGGACGGATTTTGTTCACATGGGACGAAAAACGATTCATGTAATCTCAACGGGTAAAGGAGGGACCCGATGAACGAATTTCTAATGATATGTGAACGTATTGTTCCTGAAATTGTTAGCGTATTGAAGGAGCGATACAAAATACTAAACCACCTTGTTTATGAAGAGCCTATAGGCCGTAGAACATTAGCTACCGCAACGGATCTTCCAGAGCGAACCGTAAGAAGTCATATTGAGTTAATGCGTGCTAATGGTCTTGTAGACATTTATAAACCAGGGATTTTTCTCACTGATGAGGGACATGCAATTGTTCCAAAGTTACGAAATTTTTTAAATGAGCTAGATCGTATTAACGAGTTAGAACATCGATTGACTGAAGCACTTCATATCGATAGAGTTGTTATTACACCTACAGAAGGAACCTTGATGGTTAAAAAGTTAGGCTTTACAGCGGCAAAGTTATTGCAAGACCTATTGAAACCTAATGCAGTAGTAGCCATCAGTGGCGGTAGCACCATGGCAGCAATAGCTGAAGAAATACCTATCTTACCTTTCAATCCTACTGTGGTACCAGCCCGTGGTGGCGTTGGTGAAGTAGTGGAATACCAAGCTAATGTAATTGCTTCGGTGCTTGCTGAACGACTAAGTGGTTCCTATAAGATGCTCCATTTACCTGATGGACTTTCACAAGACTCATTACATATGCTCATGACTTGTGAACCACAAATTAAAGAAATTGGAGACCTCATTAGTAGGACTGACGTACTATTATTTGGTATTGGTACTGCAATGCGCATGGCGGATCAGCGCCATATTGCCGATGATGTGCGTAAGCAGTTGGTAGATAATCATGCGGTAGGTGAAGCACTTGGCCAATATTGTGACATTGAGGGTAAGTTAATTTATTCTACTAATAATATTGGTTTATCACTTCCCGATGTAGTAAAGGTTCCCAATGTTATTGCTGTAGCTGGCGGACAAGAAAAAGCGAGCGCTATTATAGGTGTGATGCGAGCTTGCCAGAAAGGGATACTTATCATTGATGAGCAAGCAGCCGAAGGTATGCGTCAATTGTTACAAATTTCTGCCTTATAGGCGAATTAGTAGTTATAAATTTTAGTTTGAATATGGTTAGAATTTTTGTTATTAGGAGGATCTAACAATGGCAGTAAAAGTTGGTATTAACGGTTTTGGTCGTATCGGTAAATGTGTAGTTCGCGCAGCGATTAATAATCCTGATGTGGATGTAGTGGCAATTAATGCAACTGGTGATAATGAAGGTACTGCATTATTGTTAAAATACGATTCCGTACACGGTACAATTCCTAATGAAGTAACATTTGATGAAGAAAATATCTATGTTGATGGTAAAAAAATCCGTGTATTCCATGACCGCGACGCTTCTAAATTACCTTGGTCTGAAGAAGGCGTAGAAATTGTTATGGAATGTACTGGTAAATACCGTGATGCAGAGGAAGCAAAGGTTCATTTGAATCAACCTACTGTAAAAAAAGTATTAATCTCTGCACCTGGTAAAAACGAAGACTTAACTATGGTTATGGGCGTTAACCAAGATATGTATGATCCTGCAAAACATCACATTATCTCTAATGCATCTTGTACAACAAATTGCTTGGCTCCATTTGCTAAAGTATTATGTGATGAATTCGGTATCAAACGCGGTATGATGACTACAATTCATTCCTACACAAATGACCAAAAAATTCTTGATGCACGTCATAAAGATCCTCGCCGTGCTCGTGCTGCAGCAATGTCCATCATTCCTACAACAACTGGTGCAGCGAAAGCTGTTGCTAAAGTATTGCCTCAATTAAAAGGTAAATTAGATGGTTTTGCATTGCGCGTTCCTACTCCAGACGTATCTGCTACAGATCTTGTTTGCGAACTTGAAAAACCGGCTACTAAAGAAGAAATCAACGAAGCATTCCGCAAAGCAGCAGCTGGTGAATTAAAAGGTATTCTTGGTGTATCTGATGTACCATTGGTATCCTGTGATTTCAGCTCTGATCCTCGTAGCTCCATTGTTGATGCTGATTTGACAATGGTTATGGATGGCAACATGGTAAAAGTTGTTTCTTGGTATGACAACGAATGGGGTTATTCCGAACGTCTTATCGACATGGCCGCATTTGTAGCAAGCAAAGACTTATAATCAGGAGGCTTTGATGAAACAAACAATTGAAGGTTTACAAGTAGCTAATAAAACAGTATTTGTTCGTGTTGATTTTAATGTTCCTATGAAAGACGGTGTCATCACTGATGACACTCGTATTCGTAGTGCATTACCTACTATCAATTACTTAATCGAAAAAGGGGCAAAGGTTATCCTTGCTTCTCACTTTGGTCGTCCTAAAGGAGAACGCAAACCAGAAATGTCTTTGGCACCATGTGCTAAGCATTTATCCGAGCTTATCAACAAGCCTGTAGCATTCGTAGATGACTGCATTGGTCCTAAAGTTGAAGAAGCTGTAAAAGCATTACAATCTGGTGATGTATTGATGCTTGAAAATTTGCGTTACCACAATGAAGAAACTAAAAATGACCCTGAGTTTGCTAAGCAATTGGCATCTCTTGCAGATGTTGCTATCAATGATGCGTTTGGTGTATCTCACCGTAATGCGGCATCTGTAGTCGGTATTGCTGATTATATCCCTATGGCAGCAGGTTTCTTGCTCAAAAAAGAAATTGACGCATTAAGTGCAGCTATAGTACATCCCAAAACACCTATGGCAGCTATTATTGGTGGCGCGAAAGTTACAGATAAAATCTCCGTTATTTCTAACTTATTGCCTAAAGTTGATGTAATGATCATCGGCGGTGGTATGGCTAATGCGTTCATTAAAGCGCAAGGTTGCAATATTGGTAGCTCCTTATTTGAAGAAGGTCAAGAAGTTATCGCTACAGACCTTGTTATGGAAGCTCGTGTAGCAGGTGCTAAATTACTAACACCTATTGATGCTGTAGTAGCAGATGCTTTCAGCAACGATGCTAATACTAAAATCGTTGATGTTGATCAAATCGAAGATGGCTGGATGATATTAGATATTGGGCCTAAAACCCGCGAACTTTATGTAGAAGCATTGGCGCCAATGAAGACTATTATTTGGAATGGTCCTATGGGCGTATTTGAAATGGAAAACTTTGCAGCTGGTACAAATGCAGTAGCGAAAGCTGTAGCTGAATCTGATGCGATGACTATCGTTGGTGGTGGCGACTCTGTAGCAGCCATTGAAAAAAGTGGTTTAGCAGATAAAATTAGCCACATCTCCACAGGTGGCGGTGCATCTTTAGAATTCTTAGAAGGCAAAATCCTACCGGGTATTGCTGCATTGTCCGAGGCATAATATGAGAAAACCCATTATTGCAGGGAATTGGAAAATGAATGGCACCATTGCATCTGGATCAATTCTGATCGAAGCGTTTAACAGCGTGTTACAAGATATGGAATTGTCCTGTGATGTAGTTGTATGTCCGCCTTTTACAGCTATCGAACGTGCTGTAGTATTGACGAAAAATACAGCTATTGAAGTAGGTGCACAAACTATGGATTATCATGATGCTGGTGCGTTTACTGGTGAGATTTCACCACTTATGCTTACAGAAGTAGGCGTTAATTATGTAATCATCGGTCACTCTGAGCGCCGTGAATATTATGGCGAAACAGATGAGACCGTTAATGCAAAAATTAAAAGTGCATTTCATCATAATTTGAATCCTATTGTCTGTGTTGGTGAAAGTTTAGAACATCGTGAAACGGGTCATACACTTGACTGGATTACGTCTCAACTAAAAGGGGCTTTGGCTGATATTCCGAAAGAACAAGTCAGTCAATTGATCATTGCGTACGAACCAATTTGGGCTATCGGTACGGGCAAGACAGCAACGGCTGATCAAGCTGAAGAGGTATGCAAAGAAATCCGCAATTACATTCAATCTTTATATGATAATGAAACTGCCGATGCAGTACGCATCCAGTATGGTGGTAGCGTTAAATCAGAAAATGCACTAGAAATCCTTGGAGAGCCTAATATTGACGGTGCTCTCGTAGGTGGTGCATCACTTGTGGTCGATGAATTTATTGATATTATTAAAGCTGCAAACCAAGTAAGCGCTTAATATGAGGTTACAAATGGCTAAATTAGAGGCTCCCGTAATGCTAGTCATCCTAGATGGCTTTGGCTTGGGGGATAAATCAGACACAACCAATGCTGTAGTACAGGCGAAGCCGCTCTGTTTTAATCGATTATGGGATACGTATCCACATACAACATTAGAAGCATCAGGGCTTGCGGTAGGCCTTCCAGAAGGTCAAATGGGAAATTCTGAAGTTGGCCATTTAAATCTTGGCTCTGGTCGCATAGTGTATCAAGATTTGACTCGTATTACTAAAGATGTCGAGTCTGGTGAGTTTTATAATCGCCCTGTTATGAAGGAACTATACGAAGTAGCTAAGAAGCAAAGCTTACATCTTATAGGTCTAGTTTCAGATGGTAATGTGCATTGTTCCTTAGATCATATTAAGGCAGTCATCAAGGGGGCTCATGATAATGGAATCGAGCATGTGTATGTCCATGCTTTGCTCGATGGTCGTGATGTAGCTCCACAATGTGCACAAGGCTATTTAAAGGACTTAGAAACGTATATGGCTGATCTCAATTGTGGTAAAATTGCTACAGTTAGTGGTCGCTATTATGCAATGGACCGCGATAATCGTTGGGACCGCGTTGAATTGGCATATAATGCCATTGTGCATGGTCAAGGTGAAATAGCTATATCTGCATGTGAAGCGGTGCAACAGTCTTATGATAAAGATGCGGCAGATGAGTTTGTACTTCCTACGGTGATTGATGCTGCAGGGACTATCAAAGATGGAGATGCGGTTATATTCTGTAACTTCCGCCCAGACCGTGGTCGTGAACTTACAAAGGCACTAGTGTTACCTGATTTTGATGGCTTTAAAAGGGAGCCACTATCTATATATATGGCAACTATGACAAAATACGAGGATGGTTTGCCCGTACATATTGTGTATGAAAAGGATACATTATCTGAAACATTAGGTGAAGTTCTAAGTGCAGGTGGTTATCGCCAATTGCGTATTGCGGAAACAGAAAAGTATGCTCATGTTACATATTTCTTTAATGGCGGTGAAGAGGAACCCTTTGAAGGAGAGGATCGCATTCTTGTAAAATCCCCTCAAGTGGCCACCTATGATTTACAACCAGAAATGAGTGCTTATGAAGTGACCGATAAGGTTGTACAAGCGATACAAGATGAAACATATGACATGATTATCTTGAATTTTGCAAATCCAGATATGGTTGGTCATACTGGTAGCTTTGAAGCTGCCGTTAAAGCGGTTCAAGCAGTAGATACTTGTTTAGGTCGTATCGTGGAGGCTATTCGTAGCAAGAAAGGTCATCTGTTAGTTACAGCAGATCATGGTAATGCAGAGCTTATGGTTAATCATGAAACAGGTAAGGTACATACGGCACATACAACGAACTTGGTTCCTTTAATTTTAATGAGCGACAGTTTAAAAACAGCTACATTAGAAGCTGGTAAATTATGTGACATTGCTCCTACATTATTAGACTTAGCTGGGATAAAACAACCAAAAGCTATGACAGGTCATAGCTTGGTACATAAAGCATAATATGGAGCTTTCACTATATTAGTAGTTAATTAGAGTTATAAGCCTATAAGGTTTAGCTCAATATATATAATGGCTGTCAGATGGCAGTTATTCCATTAGATTATATGAGGTGAAGAAATGGCAGTAATTGAACAAGTCATTGCAAGAGAGATTTTAGATTCCCGCGGTAATCCAACAGTTGAAGTTGAAGTATGTTTAGAAGATGGTACTATTGCTACAGCAGCAGTTCCATCTGGTGCTTCCACAGGTATGTTTGAAGCCGTAGAATTACGGGATGGAGATAAATCCCGTTATTCCGGTAAAGGTGTTTTAAAAGCTATCGATAATGTAAATGCTAAAATCGGTCCTGCACTTATCGGTTATGATGCGACAGAACAAGTGGCAATCGATAACTTAATGTTGCAATTGGATGGTACCGATAATAAATCTAACCTTGGTGCAAATGCAATCCTTGGTGTATCCATGGCAGTAGCTCGTGCTGCAGCTGAATCTTTGGACTTGCCATTATTTGTATACCTTGGTGGCTTTAATGCAAAAGAGTTGCCAGTTCCTATGATGAATATCTTGAACGGTGGCGCACATGCTGATAATAACGTAGACATTCAAGAATTTATGATCATGCCTGTAGGCGCTAAATCTTTTGCAGAAGCTCTTCGTAGCTGTGCAGAAGTATACCATACTTTGAAATCCGTACTTCACAATAAAGGTCTTAGTACTGCAGTAGGTGATGAAGGTGGTTTCGCACCTAACTTATCATCTAATGAAGAAGCATTAGAAGTAATCTGTGAAGCTATTAAAGCTGCTGGTTATGAACCAGGAAAAGATTTCAAATTGGCACTTGATTCTGCATCTTCTGAATTCTACGAAGGTGGTAAATATAACCTTGCTGGGGAAGGTAAAGTTAAAACAGCAGCTGAAATGGTAGATTTTTACGAATACCTAGTAGGCAAATATCCAATCATATCCATCGAAGATGGCCTTGCAGAAGAAGATTGGGAAGGCTGGAAATTGTTGACAGACCGCCTTGGTGACCGCGTACAACTTGTTGGTGATGATTTATTTGTAACTAACACAAAACGTTTGGCTCGTGGTATTGAGCTTGGTGTAGGTAATTCCATTCTTGTAAAAGTTAACCAAATCGGTACTCTCACTGAAGCTTTCGATGCTATGGAACTTGCTAAACGTGCTGGTTACACTTGCGTAGTATCTCACCGCTCTGGTGAAACTGAAGATACATTCATTGCTGATATTGCTGTAGCTGTAAATGCTGGTCAAATTAAGACTGGTGCACCGGCTCGTTCTGAACGTGTAGCAAAATATAATCAATTACTTCGCATTGAAGAAATGTTATACGAAACAGCTCAATATAAAGGTAATGACGTTTTTTATAACTTAAAATAAGATACGTTATATCTAATAGTCCAATAAGGGCGCCCTTTGGGGCGCCTTTTTTGTATGTCTAAAAAAAGAAAAGTTTTCGCTTCGTGGATTTTTAAAAATAAAAGAGGGATTTAGAGGCTGATGTCGAAACCTATAACGCCATACGCTAGTGTGAGGTAAAAACATACCGCAAGGTATTGGAGGTGACCATGTATGTAGACGTAACATTAGACGATATTATCTTGTATGCTTTAGAACACCATGTAAGTGATATCCACCTTGATCCCGTTGAAAGTGGTGCTCATGTTCGGTTGCGACAAGATGGACTGCTGCAACATTACATGACTGTATCATTTGAAGAAGCTGAACTCATTATCAACCGTATTAAGGTTTGTAGCTCTCTAGATATTAGCGAGAAGCGTTTACCACAAGATGGGCGTTGGTCTTGGAGTCATAAAAATAAGTCTGTAACGATGCGTGTATCTACATTGCCTAGCCTATACGGAGAAACCTTAGTATGTCGCCTTATGGGAAATGAAGGGAGTCATAAAGACTTAAAAGAATTAGGCATGCAGCCGGATATCTTTGAGCACATTGAACAATTATTAAAACGTCCTTATGGATTATTACTTATCTGTGGACCTACAGGCAGTGGTAAGACAGCTACTTTATATGCCATGCTTCGCATGTTAAATTTAGACGAAACTAAGCTTATCTGTCTTGAAGATCCTGTAGAAGCTGAAATCAAAGGGGCTATACAAATTGGTATTAATGAAAAGATTGGATTTACCTTTGCCAAAGGTCTTCGCTCTGTATTACGGCAAGATCCAGATACGATTATGATTGGTGAAATTAGGGATAAGGAGACCGCAGAGTTAGCCGTTAAGTCTGCTTTAACGGGGCATCGCGTATTATCTACTATACATACCAATACAGCTATAGGCGTTGTAACACGACTCATGGATATGGGCGTAGAGCCGTACTTAATACGGGCTACTTTAATGGGGGCTATTGCACAACGGCTAGTACGAAAATTTGATGGTACATCATATCAGGGACGGACTGCTCTATTTGAATACTTAGAAATACCAGCTAATTCGGCTCATTGGGACGAATTGGAAACACATTTATTATTGTCATTAGAAGAGTCTGCTCGTAAGGCCGTATCTCAGCATGTTACATCTATAGAGGAGGTGCATCGTTGTGGACTCATGCTGTAAACGTGAAAGTTTAGAAACTATTGTAGAAAATGCAATACAACTATCATCAACAGATATTCATCTACAATGTGGTCAGCCTATCTATTTGCGACATGGTGATGGATTAAAGGCTACTTCATTTATGTGTACTACAGAATTAATCGAGGATATATTGCGCCGTTGCGGTATAGCATCCTATGAATGGCAGTCTCTTGATGAGGCTTGTTCCTGTTGTGGTGTGCGTATTCGTGTTCATCTATATCGAGCTAATCAGACCATATGTGGTACATTGCGATTACTTTGTCATCAGCAACTTAAGTTAGATGATAATAGTGAAGGTCAGTTATTACAAAAGCTATGTGAAGCACATGATGGTCTATTGCTTGTTTGTGGTCCTACAGGCAGTGGTAAAAGTTTTACCTTAGCTTGTTGTATTGATTATATAAATCAGACTATGGAGCGCCACATTATTACCTTAGAAGACCCTATCGAATTTGAGTTTGTACCTAAAAAGTCTTTAATACATCAACGACAATTAGGTGCTGATATTAATACTATGTCAGATGGTATTCGAGATGCTTTACGAGAGGATCCGGATGTCATTATGGTAGGCGAACTTCGAGATCGTGAAACCCTTGAAGCGGCACTTCATGCGGCAGAGACTGGTCACCTTGTAATGGCGACTATGCATACACAGCGTGCAGTGATGGCGGTTCACCGCATGATTTCTCTATTTCCTGGGGAGCAACAAGAAGAGATACGCAATCAAATATCTCAAGTGTTACGGGCCGTTATATGTCAGCGTTTACTTCGATGGAATAAAAAGTTCATTACTATTCGTGATATTTTGCTAAATACCCATGCAGTAGCAAATTTGATACGGACCCGTAAGGAACCACAAATCATATCTATTCAAGAAACGCAACTACCGATGAAAACATTAGAAATGGCTGTGCGAGATGTAAAGGCACAATATGGAGCCCAACAACAATTGCATACCTTGCTTGATCAACAATTATCGTAGGTGAGTATATGGAGGCTTATGAATATGTCGTAAAAAATAATCAAAATGAAACAGAAAAAGGTTTGATGTGGGGGGATTCAGAGCAAGAAATTGCAATACGGTTAAAACGAGATGGCTATAAAATTTATAGGATATCGTTGCAGAATGAAAAAAAGAAACATAAATGGAATCATACTATGGTGGTAGATGTGACTTATCAATTAGGTCTACTCATTGAATCTGGTGTTCCATTACGGCGTGCCTTACAGCTACTCTGCCAGGGAAAACGAGGACTACTCTATACAGCTTTATATGAATCTATAGAGCGTGGTCAGACTTTATCACAAGCCCTACGGCGTGAAGGATGTCCTCCTATTGCTTTGGCTTTACTAGAAAGTGGTGAAGCAGCGGGCACCTTGGGTGAGAGTTTACAATATATATCCCGTCACTACGATTGGGAGAGGCAGCTGAAACAAAAGGTTATGAGTGCTATTTCTTACCCTTTATTTCTTCTTCTGATGATGAATATATTTTTTCTAGTCACCATTTTGTTTATTATTCCTTCGTTTGAAAAGGTATTTACCACTATGCATATTACATTACCTTTGATGACGCGAGCTCTTTTTGCATTAGGACAAGGGTTAAAATCGCATCCTTTAATGGTAATAGCTATACATTGTGTTGTAATAGGTTCCTTAGCATTTGCTTATAAACAGCATAGTATAAAGTGTAAAGTACATCGTTGGCTTTGGCTGTTGGCTCACCGATACCAATGGAGTACTTGTGTGTATTATACAAGTATGTTAAAAGTTTGGGCTCTCTTACTAGATTCTGGTATTTCTATCATTCAAACCATGAATATTACACGCCCTTTGTGGGGGAATATATATGGTGTTGAATGTAGTAAACAGGTGGAAGCAAAGTTATTATCAGGACACTCACTGGAAGAAAGTTTGCGTACTGGTCAGATAGGAAATGCTTTTATATGGCAAATGGTCTCCATTGGAGAAGAGAGTGGTGAATTAGTAAAGATGTTAAACCACTGTGGCTGCTACTATGAATCTATACTTTCAAAATATATTGCCCGTTTAGAACGATTGTTGGAACCGATTTTACTAACCCTAATGGGAATCGGTGTAGCCGTATTAGTTGTATCTGTTATGTATCCCTTATTCACGTCCATTGCCAACTTAGGAGGGCAATAGACAATGTTATTACTTAACTATTAAAAGGAGAATATTATGAAGTCTGTTATGCATATGATTCATGGAGTGAATCATCGATTAGAAATGTGCGGTCAATGGGTCGTAGATCGATTACATATTTCTCGTGTTCGAGAAGGGTTTAAAAAATCGAGAAAAGGCGGATTTACTCTCGTTGAATTAATGGTTGTAGTAGCGGTTATCGCTATATTAGCGGCTATTGCAATGCCACAATTCTTATCTGCAGCGGATAAAGCTAGAAATGCTAAAGAAACAGCAGATATTCAAATTATAAAAAATGCCACTCAATTGTATATGATTGATAAGAATGTTGATACACCTCCAACAGTAGAAAATCTATATAAGGAAGGTTATCTTACTGAACATGTTAAGACTGCAAAAGGAAAAGAATACACTATTACTTATGAAGTTGTCAGTGGTGGGACTTCAAAATCTGTTGTTGTTAAAGCACCTAATGAGCCTTAATTAACTTGTATAGATTATGAATTATATACGTTAGTTATATGAAAGGACAAGGTATGAAAGGGACTAATTATGTAATAGGACTTTTGGTATATATAGCATCTATATTGTTACCTATTATAGTTTCATCAAAAACAATATCTTATACTCACATTGCTTTGTATGCTGTGTTTTCACTCATCATCATAGCAGGTGCTACCATCGATATGCATTACTATATATTGCCTGATGAAGGAGCATTGGCTCTTGTAATAGGTGGCATTATATATAGCTATATAAATGATCAATCTATGTTAGTAACCTTATTAAGTGTTATCAGCGTAGGTACTATTACATATGGACTTCGTTTGATTAGCCGTAAAGGCTTTGGTATAGGCGATATTAAATGGTTTTCTGCTATTGCAATATGGCTTACTCCATGGGAAATTATATGTTTCTTTTACGTAACTTTTTGTGTTGGTTCTCTCTATCTCTTACTCACCGGTTATCGTAATCGATATATCCCATTTGGTCCCTTTCTATGCTTTGGCGGATGGTGTGCCTTACATGGTGGTTCCTATATGGAGGTGCTTTATCAATGGTTAAGGTGCAACTTATAAATCGTCAGAGTGGATCTTTATTGGCGGAATGGATTATTACTATTGGTTTAATCTTATTGCTCATCTCCATTGCCTTACCTATTGTGACAACACCTAGTCGTTATACTTTAAATGGTGCTACGCAAGAGGTGGCGTATATGCTCAAGAAAGTTCAACTGTGGTCTATGTTAGGGCATAAATCTAATGGTAAAGGAAGAATGCTTTTTATTTTAAATAAGGATAGTTATACATTAGAGGAAGATGTTAATCATCATACGGTAAACATATTATTACCGCAAAATATTGAGAACGAACGGTCTATGACAATTATTTCTTTTTCGGCCTTAGGCTTACCTTATGATGGGACAGAAATTATTTTGAAAGATCGTGAAAGTGGTGAGAAAAATCGTATATGGATATCTGTACAAACAGGGCGAATTAGGTGGGAAGAAGTGCACTGAAGGATTTATGTATGGTGATGCCTTAATATCAGCTGCTATAATCATGCTCATTTTACCTATTGTATTATCTATATTTTGGATGGCTACTCTTACGGTATATAAGGCGTATTATTGGGATCATATATTGCAAGATACCATAACGTATTTAGAAAAGGCTAAAGCTTCTTATTATAAAACTGGAACAATAGAAGCAGGTGTATATAACTCTCAATTCACTATGAGTCCTAGTGAAAAAATTACTTATAAAACACATATAAAGCCTGTAGTGATAGAAGGTGTATCTTTACAACGATTAACAGTAGATGCCATCGATAATCAATCTGTTGTCTACTCTCTATCAGTTGATTTGGAGGGGATACATTGAAGGGCGAGGATATAGAAAAGGTAATTGGAAAGAACAAAGAATATAAACAGAATCCTATAGCAAATAAGAATAAAAATAATAATAAGAAAAATAATAGTAAGAATAGAAATAATATGGGATTTATTTTGTATTCTACGCTCATTAGTATGACGATTTCTGTCATAGTTCTTACCATATTGTTAGGCATCGTATTCTATGCAGTTATGTGGGATGCTAAATTACTAGATAGTGTAGCTATGATGGAGGATGGTCGATATACACGGCGGATGGTTGTGGCTCAAATGATATGGAACCCTGTGAAGGTTACTGTAGAAGACCATAATAAGAGTTTATATATTCACGATACAAAACGTACAACCTTAACTGTACAACGTCATGCACTATACAGAAAATTAACAGATAGTAGCTTGCAGCCTGTCAGTGGCAGTCGAATTGTAGGAACTACAGATAAACGAAATGTGGGCTATACTCAGGAATATCCTTTTAGTGTAGATACTAATGGGACCGTGTATTTGCGCTGGTATATTAACAATCGTTTTGTTAATGATAGGAAATATACAAGTGGTTATGGAGGACTAACCATATATGAGGTCTCCATTGGACAGAGTGCTATTTATGATTGGTATAAAAGTAAAGAGGAGACAAGTCATGAACATAGGAGCCCATAACGCGGGCTTTATTACATATATAGCGATACTTACGATGTCCTTTTTATTACTATTAGCTTTTATGGGGCTGCGTATAGGACAAATATGTGAAAGTAATGTGGTGGATGAATTGCATTTGGAAGAAGCTCATTACGCAGCACAAAGAGGTGCTCATTGGTTTGTGGGCTATTGTAAATTAGGAAATGTATGGGACTTTCAAAATAAACTTGTTGTAATAGATGATGAAAATGTAGAGATTACTATTGAAGCGGACAGCTCAACAGATAATCCGCGTCATATTATGAGTTATGGAAAACTGAAGAATAGTGAAATCGTGAGTCGTGTACATATGTATGTGACCGTAGATAAAGAAAAACATATGCATGTTATAAAGGTAAAACCTTATTGAGGTGATTCTATGAAACGAAAAAAGAAAATACATTCTGGAGTATGTATAACTGATGAACATATTGTATGTGTTACCGCTCATATAGAAAATAAAACAATGGTCATTACTGATGCGTTAGAAATGAAGCGTACAGGACCTATTGATGAAGACGTTACAAAATTTATAGAAACGTATGATTTAGATGAAGGGGCATATAGTATTGTTGCTAATATTGATACACAAATGCATGTAGCACCTTATGATCCTCATGATTTTGATATGAAGGAGTTTATAAAGTGGAATATAGAGGACTACTTTAGCTTTGATGGGGATAGTTTCCAAATGGATGCTTGTCGCCGGGAATATCCACGACACAATTATCATATGTTTATGGTGGCTGTAGATCGGCATTCACTAGAGCTTTTGAAGCAAGGTATACGAGATACTTATGCACCCGTTGATGTTATTGATTTTTGGCCTATTCCTATTTGTTATTGCTTGATGCGGCGCAGCGGTACTGTAACAGGTGTTGTGGAAGAAGGCGCCATGCATTTATGGCTTTGGTGGAATGATATATGCATTCAAGAGTGTATTGTACCTATTACTGGTAGCGATGTAGCTGAAGCTATGGATAAGTTAGAAGTGAGATTACAAGACTTTGGTATAGATGAGATACAGGGAATTCGGATGTATGGGTTAGAATCTATAACAAATGAAGAACGGACAGATATGGAAGGTATAATTTCCATGTATGGAGAAACTGAATATATTCCATTATTATTCTTAGGTCGTGGCCGTAATCGTTGCAAGCAAGGGCAATTAGATTGGGACATGGCTATTGGTATGGCGGCAAGGGGGCTTAAATGGATTGGATTGGGCTGGTAAGGACAGATGTATTAATTTAATGCCTCGCTCGTTACGATGGCATAGTTTATGGCATACCTATCGATACCTTCTTTATGGGATAAGTCTTATATACATTATAGTAGGGCTTGTTACTATATATAGTTGTTGGTCAAGCTATCGTAGCTATGAAAATCGAAAGATAGACATTGTGCGATTGCAAGCAAATGCTCAGTATCAAGAAATACATCAACAATATGGTGAATTAATGGAAATAAGAAATAAAATAATAAAGAATAAAATCCTTAAGAATCAAACAGATATATTACCCAATACAATGGTCCTATATATTCTTGATGCCGCTATGTCAGAACATATTAGTCTACAGCATCTTAGCATTAAGGATGGGCGTATCAGTATAGATGGTATAGGTACGAGTGACGAAATGTGTCGTAAATTTATTGCTATTCTCCAACAAAAATTACTAGGGATGGAGTGTCATGGAACAGTTAAAGCAGATAAAGGTGTTTATACATTCCATATGGACGGATCTAAAAGAGAGCACAACATATCAGGTCGAGAGAATATTAACGGGCCTAGTGTTGTGGGGGATGCTCATTAGCCTTTCTATGTATGGGCATATTTATTTTGAAGACAAAAATAATAGCTTAAAAAATCAACAAGATAATTATAATATACAAATGAATGCTGAGTCAGATTATATAGTGTCTAATGAAGCAAAACTATTAGAATCTTTTACACGGAACAAGACATCTAATACAAGTTCTAATACAAATATTTTTGATTCCTTGCAAGGAGAACCCTTAATGATTGTCAGTACTGATGAGCATGAAGGTATACTAGAATTAACAGTATTAGGTAGTACAGAGCGTATGATTAACTGGATAAATACTGTTGAAGAAAAGGATCCTTCACGCCGTATAGAAATAGAAGATATAGAACGTAAAGGTAATGTAGTTTATGTGCATTGTGCAATTAAATCGATTATAAAACCTTAATGAAAATCGGGTGTACTGTATAGAGACAGATTATAGATTTTATGTCTATAGTCTGTCTTTGTTTTTGGACCATTTTATAGTACAATGAAGGATATGTAATGATAAGGGGCACATAATAGATGATAATAAAACGGAATATTATGCTCATCGGTTCTATGGGAAGTGGCAAAAGTCACTTTGGACGGAACCTTGCAGAACGCAAGGGTTGGCAATTTGTAGATACCGATCGCGTATTAGAAAGTCGTTTTGGGTTGCCCATTGCTGAGATTTTTAAAAAGATAGGAGAAAAAGCATTCCGCCGCGCCGAAATGGATGTACTAAAAAAGGTTTGCTTATACCATGAAGCAGTGATTTCTGTGGGTGGGAATTTTCCTATTGAACATCGCACCTTAAAGGTATTAAAAAAATATTCCTATATTATTGGTATCCGAGCTGCACAATTCCGTATTGTCAGTCGCGTGAATCGCCGTGTTGGGAAACGGCCTACCATGGACTATAGTAATGTGAATGCCTTTGTACATGCTATGATACAATCGTGGAAGCCCGTGTATAAGCAGTGCGATTTTGTACTAGATACAACAAATGGCCGGACCTATGATTTTATACAGCGTATTGAGGATGAATTAGATGCCTCAGATGTGCAATTTAAAGCAAGACGTCAACCCAATGATATAAACGATGTAGATGCTAAAGAAGCATCTGAAGATATACAATTTAATAATCAACAAAGTAGGAAAAAAGAGATTTCTGAAGCAGTATCAAAAAGAGCAATGTCTAATAAAATTCGTTATGATAAACGGTATAAACAAAAGACTTCTAATCAAACGAATAAAAAAGGTAAGGCACATAGTATATCCAAACAACGTACACCACAAGGGGGTAATGGATATGAGAAGAATCGCAATACTAACAAGCGGCGGAGACGCACCTGGAATGAACGCCACCATAAGAGCGCTAACTAGAAAAGCTATACATGAAGGTTTTGAAATATTTGGTATTGAACGTGGCTATTTAGGTATCATTGAGGAAAAGATATTTCCCTTATCGAATCGAGACGTTGGTGGCATCATAACACAAGGTGGTACGATGCTGAAAACGGCACGCTTTCCAGAATTTCAGAATGAAGAAATTCAACGCAAAGCTTATGAAATTTTGAAAACTTATGACATTGACCATTTGGTTGTTATCGGTGGTGATGGCTCCATGCGTGGTGCTACAAGTTTATCTAAACTTGGTATGTCTACTATGACCATTCCATGTACGATAGATAATGACATGGGTGGTACACAATATACGATAGGCTATGATACGGCTCTTAATACGGTAGTTGATGCGGTTGGGCGTATTCGTGATACATCAAACTCCCATGAACGTGTAGCTATTGTGGAGGTTATGGGGCGCAAAGCTGGACATATTGCATTAAAGGCAGGCCTAGCTTGTGGGGCAGAAATAGTTTTGGTTCCTGAAAATCCCATGCCTTTACATGCGGTTTGTCGTCATTTAAAGGAAACACAAATTCGGGGTAAAGAATATAGTGTTATCCTCGTTGCAGAAGGTGCCTATAACAGCGGTGAGGTGAAAGCTTTTATCAAGGAGCATACAGAATTTGATCCTAGCCTAACTGTGTTAGGCTACTTACAACGTGGCGGTGGTCCATCGGCATTTGATGCTATTTTAGCGGCTCGCATGAGTGAAGTCTGTATTAATTTATTGATGAGTGGTGTCGCTAACCGATTAGTAGGTTATATAGATGGTCATATCCGTGCACTATCTTATGAAGAGGCAGAACGTCTTGAATTTCCAATCGATGAGAAGGATTATAGATTATTGTCAATATTGAGTAGTTAATGGCCCGTAAGGGCCATTTTTTATATATCATAATTTATTCATTAATGAAATTATATTGCGTAAAAGCAATTGGTGCTGTATAATTTAAAAATACTATATGTGTTGATATAGAATAAATGTCTTTTTAATATATCTTCATCTTAAAAAAAGGAGATCATAATGAAAGAGTTCTTACAAAAGCATCGTAAACGTATAGTAACAGGTGCTGTTGTTCTTTGTGTTCTTGGTGGCGGCACATATTACTACATGGATAGTCTAAATGCAAATCAAGCACAAACGTTATATACTACTGGCAAGGTTGAAAAGGGTGATGTAAAAACTAGTATCAGTGCCACAGGTACTATTAACCCTGTAAATTATGTAGATGTTTCTACAAATGTTGCTGGTAAACTTGAAAAAGTTTTAGTTAAAGAGAATGATCAAGTTACGGCCGGTCAAGTTATCGCTTATATTGATACACGTCAATTACAAGCATCTGTTGATGATGCTCGTGCAGCGTTAGCCAAAGCAGAACTTGATATGAATCGTTATAAATCCTTGGCGGCTCAAGATGCTATTGCACAACAAACATATGATGATTCTGTAACATCTTATGAACGTGCTAAATCTACTTATGAACGTGCTGCCGCAGATTTAAGTGATGCTACTATTACAGCTCCAATGTCTGGGACTGTTGTTGGTACACCGCTAAAAGCCGGTCAAACTATTAGTACTGGTATTTCCACACAAATGATCATTGCTACCATTGCAGATTTAAAAAATTTAGAGATTTATCTTACTGTAGACGAAACCGATATTGGCAATATCAAACAAGGTGCTAAGGTAGAGTTTACTGTAGATTCTAAGCCAGGTGAAACTTTCACCGGTTACGTTTCTGAAATTGCAAAAGGTACAAAAGGTAATATGGGCACAACAAGTAGTAGCGTTGTGTACTATACTGTTAAGGTTCAAATTCCTGAAAATATTGCAGGTAATTTCTTACCAACTATGACGGCTCGTGCCACAATCTTTGGTGAAGATATTAAAAATACATTGGTAGTTCCTCTTACTGCTGTACGTACGGACAAACAAGGTGAGTATGTATATGTTATAAAAGATGGTCAACCAGTACGAACCGCTGTCTCTACAGGTGTAACTGGGGATACTAATGTTCAAATCTTAAAAGGTTTATCTGAAGGTGATGAAATTATCGTAAGCGGTGATGTGAATGCACCAAAAAATAATGTAGCTGGACCATTCTAAGGGTAGGTGCTTATGAACCAAACAGTAATTGACATACAAGGAATTACAAAAACCTATGTGAATGGCAAATTATCAGTACCTGTTCTACATGGCATTGATTTAGTTGTCAATAAGGGTGAATTTGTATCCATTATGGGACCATCTGGCTCAGGTAAATCAACCTTTATGAATATTCTTGGATGTTTGGACCGACCTACAACTGGTTCTTATCGACTCAATGGAGACGAGGTTGCTACCTTATCTGATGATGAACTTGCGTATGTACGTAACAAACAGATAGGTTTTGTATTTCAAAGCTTTAATTTGTTGACAAAATTGACAGCCCTAGAAAATGTAGCGCTTCCTATGATTTATGCCGGTGTAAATAAAAAGATGCGCATTGAACGGGCCACTCAATTATTACAGTCTGTCGGCTTGGGCGAGCGTATGGACCATTTGCCATCCGAGTTGTCTGGTGGGCAACGTCAACGCGTGGCGATTGCTCGTGCATTGGCAAATAATCCTGCTATTATCATGGCTGATGAACCGACAGGGAATCTTGACTCCAAGTCAACCATTGACGTTATGAACATCTTTCGAGGCCTTCATGATGAAGGCCGTACGATTCTTCTAGTTACACATGAACCGGATATTGCTACGTACGCGAGTCGTAATGTAGTCTTGAAAGATGGGATAATCGTAGAGGATTCGATCAATTCTAATATGACTCCTATAAAGGAGGTGCCTAATGTATAAAGAAAGTTTTCTAATGGCATGGGCTTCCTTGATTGCTAATAAATTGCGCTCCCTTTTGACCATGTTAGGTATCATTATCGGTGTAGCAGCTGTTATTGCCTTGGTATCTATCGGTAATGGGGTGAAGCAAGATATTGAGGATTCTATTTCTAGCTTAGGCTCTAACTTGTTGGTAGTTCTGCCAGGGGCGCCGCGGACGCCAGGTGCTAGATCTTCTCAGGGGTCCATGAAATCGTTGAAAATATCTGACTATGAAGCTATTGCTAAGTTAGAAGGTGTAAAAGCCGCCAGTCCTATGACAAATGGCTCTTATGTGGTGATTTATCAAAATAAAAACTGGACTACATCTGTTGCGGGGGTTAATTCTAACTTTCAGGACGTAAATAATTGGACTATGACATCTGGTCGATTTTTCTCCGATAAAAATGTTCAGAACCGAGAACGTGTAGCGGTTGTGGGACAAACGGTAGTAAAAAATTTGTTTACTGATGAAGATCCTGTAGGCAAGGAAATCCGTGTTAAAAATATTCCATTCCGTGTCATTGGTGTTCTCAAAAGTAAAGGGAACGGAACCATGGGTAATGACCAAGACGATACGGTGTTAATTCCATATACAACATCAATGGAGCGCGTAGAGGGCATTGACTATCTTCGCAGGGTGTATGTTGTGGCTAAGGATGATGGGGGCATTGACCGTTTGCAGGCAGATATAGAGAATTTGTTGCGTGTTCGTCATAATATTAAAGATACAAATTTGGATGATTTCAATATTCAAAATATGAAATCTATTATGGAAACAGTGGCTCAGACGACGGGAACATTTACGTTATTCCTGGGGGCTGTTGCTGCGATTTCTCTAGTTGTAGGTGGCATTGGTATTATGAACATCATGCTTGTATCTGTAACGGAACGGACTCGAGAAATTGGTGTGCGTAAAGCTTTGGGGGCTACGTATAGCGTAATTGTTACGCAATTCTTAATAGAAGCCGTTGTAATCAGTTTGATGGGGGGCTTTATTGGTATTGCTTTCGGTATAGGAGCCTCAAAAGTAATCGGAATGGTATCTGGAATGAGTACAATTGTATCTGTTCCAACAATCATAATGTCCTTTGCCTTTTCCATGGCTATTGGTTTGATTTTTGGTATATACCCAGCCCGTAAAGCGGCTAAGCTCAATCCAATCGATGCATTGCATTATGAATAGTTTTGAATTTATAAATGTGTTTTCTTAAGAACATACCATATAATTAGATAGAGTTATTCGCATATGGTGCGTTGCATGATACAATATGTATGATGTAACGCACCATTTTTATATGTTTGTATTGAATTTTGACATATAACTATAAAGATTTTCATACAGGTAATGTAATAGAATTAGTATTTAGATTAGTTAATCTATGGGTATGTATATAGAATGGAGAACCTTATGGCTACAACATTGTTAGAATATTTCAACGAATTACGAGATCAAAACCCATTTTCTTGGGTGAAAGATTCTGAGATTACAGCAGTGGAACCAGGTCATGCGGAAATGACATTGCAAACAAATGAAACAGATTACTGCAATTTTAGAGGGGATTTGCATGGTGCCGTATGTATTGGCTTAGCAGATAGTGTGATGGGGACTGCTTGTTTTACATTGGGAAAATCTGTTAGCACCATTGATCTTAATGGTAACTATGTGAAAGCTGTTAAAGGCGGTGCTGTATTGCGTGGTGTAGCCAATGTAGAGCACAATGGTAAAACTACTATGGTTGCTACCGCTCGTATTTATAATGAATTAGGTGAACTTGTTCACTTGGCACGGGGTACATTTTTTGTACTAGAAGAGAAGCCATTACCTGATTTACCATGGCGTTTTATTGAAGAAGACAACCCTGATTTGGTATAATATAAGTTAGACTTTTACAAATAGGAGGATGCTTGAATGGAACAAGAATTACAACGTATTAAGGCAGAAGCCCTTGATGCCATCAAAGACGCTGCTGATCAACAAGCGTTGCAAGATATACGTGTTAAATATTTAGGTAAAAAAGGCGAGGTAACGGCTTTACTAAAAGGTCTTGGTAAATTATCTCCAGAAGAACGTCCGAAGGCTGGCGCCCTCGTTAATGCTATTCGTGAAGCGTTAGAGGCTGAAATTGATACAGTTAAAGCTCGTATGGAAACTGCAGAGTTAAATGCTCGTTTAGAAAAAGAGCGCATCGATATTACATTGCCTGGCCGTGCACAAAAAGCTGGTCATATCCATCCATTAACAAAGGTTAATGAAATGATTGAAGACTTCTTCATGAAAATGGGGTATACCGTTGAAGAAGGTCCAGAAGTAGAGCAAGATTACTATAACTTTGAATGCTTAAACTTGCCTAAAGATCATCCTGCACGTGATATGCAAGATTCCTTCTATATTACAGAAAACTTCTTATTGCGCACGCATACATCTCCAGTACAAGCTCGTACAATGCAACGTCATGAACCTAATAGCCCAATCCGTATGATTGCGCCTGGTAAGGTTTACCGTTGGGACTATGATGCGACTCATTCCCCTGTATTCCATCAAGTGGAAGGCCTCATCATCGATGAGCATATTACATTTGCTGACTTAAAAGGCACATTAGAGTCCTTCTTACGTCACATGTATGGTGATGACACAAAGGTACGTTTCCGTACAAGCTTCTTCCCATTCACAGAACCATCTGCAGAGGTAGATATTTCTTGTGTAATGTGTGGTGGTGAAGGTTGCCGCGTATGTTCTCATACAGGCTGGCTTGAAATTTTGGGCTGTGGTATGGTTCATCCCGATGTATTGCGTATTAATGGGTACGATCCTGAAAAGGTTAAAGGCTTCGCCTTTGGCATGGGCGTAGAACGTATTGCTATGCTTTTATATGGCATTAACGATTTACGTCTATTCTTTGAAGATGATGTACGATTCTTGGAACAATTTTAGGAGGAACTCATGAAAGCAAGTTTACAGTGGATGAACGAATACGTGCCTGTGGATATGAATCGTCCTGCTCAAGAATTGGCCGATGAATTAACACAAGCTGGTATTCCTGTAGAAGATGTCATTGCTATGGATAATGGCATTAAGAAAATTTATACTGGTAAAATCGTGGAGATTACAAAACATCCAGATGCAGATAAATTACAAGTATGCCAAGTTGAATGCCTTACAGAAGAAGGCGAACCTGTTACAAAACAAATCGTAACGGCTGCTACTAATGTTGCAGTAGGTCAAATCGTGCCTGTAGCGTATCATAAATCTCGTTTAGCAGATGGTACAGAAATTAAAAAAGGTAAATTGCGTGGCGTTGTTTCTGAAGGCATGTTCTGTTCCGTTGCAGAATTTGGTATCTCTAGCGACTTAGTATTGCCAGAAGAAGCTCAAGGAATTTACATTTTCCCTGAAGGAACACCAATTGGTCTTGATGTAAAAGATGTTTTAGGCTTAAATGATACAGTATATGAATTTGAACTCACCGCTAACAGAGCTGATTGCTTCTCAATGGTTGGTTTGTCCCGTGAATTTGGAGTCATGACAAATCAAAAAGCTTTATTCCCTGTTATTATGGTTAACGAGAATGGCGAATCCATTGAAGGCAAAGCATCTGTATCTATCGAAGCTGATGACCTTTGTACGCGTTTTACAGCTCGTGTAGTAACTGATGTTAAGGTTGAGCCATCCCCATTGTGGATGCAAAACCGTTTACGTAATAGCGGCATTCGTCCTATTAATAATGTAGTAGACGTAACAAATTATGTTATGTTAGAACTTGGTCAACCTATGCATGCCTATGATTATGATCATGTAAAAGGTCATAAATTAGTGGCGAGACGTGCTAAAAATGGTGAAGTGCTTGTTACACTTGATGGTTCTGAACGCGAATTGAATGACTCCATGCTTATCATTGCTGATGCTGAACGTCCAGTAGGTGTAGCAGGTATCATGGGTGGCTTTGATAGTGAAGTGACAAACGAAACGACCACAGTTATGTTTGAAGCTGCTGTATTTAATGGTCCATCTATTCGACGCACTGCTAAAGCTCTCGGCATGCGTTCTGAAGCATCTGGTCGTTTCGAACGTGGTGTAAATCATAAATACACCGCCTATGCTATCGACAGAGCGGCGCAATTATTACAACAAATCTGTCCTACTTGTAAAGTTGATGTAGGCGTTATCGATGTATATAAAAATCCTGTAGAACAACATACAGTTACTTTCACAGCAGCAAAAATCAATGATTACTTGGGTACAAACATTGAAAAAGACGAAATGGTTCGTATTTTGACAGCCCTTGAGTTCGTTGTAACCGAAGACGGAGACAAATTGTCTGCCCTCGTTCCAACATGGCGTGGTGACGTAACAGTGATGCCTGATATCGCCGAAGAAGTGGCTCGTATCTACAACTACGATAATATTGCGCCTACAATCCCTGTTGCGGTATTGTCCTCTGGTGGTATGACACCTAAGAAAGCGCTTACTAAAGAGGTAACTCATGCATTAGCTAAATTGGGTATGACTCAAATCATTACATTTAGCTTCATGCATAAAGATGGTCTTTCCAATATGATGCTTCCTGAAGGGGATAGCCGTTATACAGCCATTCCAATCTTGAACCCTATTTCCGAAGAATTCCCTTATATGCGCACTACATTGGTACCAGCTGTTATTGAAGCTGCAAAACGCAATATTGCACAACAAAATAAGGATCTTTGGTTATTTGAAACGGCTAATGTGTATGAACCAAAAGATTTACCTTTAACAGAAGTACCTTATGAACGCCCTATGGCTTGTGGTATTTTGATGGGGAAGGCAAACCAAGCTGGTTGGAATCAAGCAGAACGTACTACAGATTTCTATGATGTAAAGGGTATTGTAGATGCGTTGTTAGCTGAGCTAGGCGTTACAAGCTATGAAATAAATCGTGGTACTGAGCCATACTTCCACCCAGGTGTAAGCGCTCAATATGTAGTCGATGGTAAAATCATTGCTCAATATGGTGAATTACATCCACAAGTGAGCAAAAACTTTAATTTGCCTGGTAAAGTATATATGTTTGAAATCGATTTGGAAGCCGTATTATCCTTAACGATTCCACCGTTCCGTTATACATCCTTCAGTAAATTCCCAGGCACTAGCCGTGACCTTGCCATCGTTGCACCTGTGTCCGTATCTAGTGGTGAAATTTTATCTATCATTAAAGAACATGGTGGAGAATATTTAGAAAGTGCATCTATCTTTGATGTTTATGAAGGTGAACATATCGAAGCAGGTTACCGCAGTCTCGCATACAACTTACAATTCCGCTCTATGGAAGGTACGTTGAATGATGAGGATATTGACGGTAATATTCAAGCTATTATCGATGCATTAGCAGAAATTAACTGCAAATTACGTTAATTTTAAGCAGTATATTGAAAGGGTTTACCATATGGTAAACCCTTTTAGTACTATAGTTATGCCTTTAGTTAGGTAGAAAGGACTGTCCATGGAATTATTGGCTCCTGCCGGTACGATGGAAAACTTTATAGCCGCTTTAGAATCTGGAGCAGATGCCATTTATCTTGGTGGCAAAGGTTTTAATGCCCGAGCTCATGCAGCAAACTTTGGAATTGAGGAATTAACCGAGGCTATTCGCTTGGCCCATATTCTAGATGTGTCTGTATATGTAACGGTAAATATCCTCATAGGTGACTCCGAATTATCTGCTCTTGAGGCATATTTAAAGGACTTAGAGCGCATCGGCGTGGATGCTATCATCGTTCAAGATTTAGCAGTGGCTAAATTGGCGCAGCGAGTGGCTCCTAAATTACACTTACATGGCAGTACACAAATGACTGCAGCTACGCTCGATGCGGTTCGTTTTTATGAAAGTCTCGGTTTTACACGTGTCGTTTTAGCTCGTGAATTGAGCCTCGCTGAAATTGAACATATTTGCAAGAACTGTACAGCTGAAATCGAAGTCTTTGTACACGGTGCGTTGTGTGTATGTTATTCTGGTCAATGCTTAATGAGTTCTTTCATCGGTGGTCGCAGTGGTAACCGTGGTGCTTGTGCACAGCCTTGTCGGTTGCCTTATGAGCTATTGGATTCTTTAGGTACTAGCTTGTTGCCAAAACACGAAGCCTATCTATTAAGTCCAAAGGATCTTAACTATAGTGAATATATGAATGAACTTGTGGCGGCCGGTGTTACGTCCTTTAAGGTAGAAGGGCGTATGAAAAAGGTTTCCTACGTGCGTCAAGTTATTGGAACCTATCGTCATATTTTAGATACGGCTCATATAGATTCTACTGATGCCGATGCATTAGCTTCTGGATTTAATCGTGGATTTTCTACGGATTATTTAACAGACCATGTAGGAAAATCAATGATGACCGTGGTGGCCCCAAATAATCAAGGGAAATTGATTGGCAAAGCAGAGGTCAAAAAGGGTCAAGTTCATTTATTCCTAACAGAACCAATTGAAAAAGGATCACTCTTAAAGGTCATGCAACGTTCTGGTAGTATTACGTACTATCAAATCGATCAGAACTGGTCTCTAGTGGATGAAAAGCATATTGTAGGTAAACCGGATGAAGGCTTTGCTGCGGGGCAAGTATTCCTTGCATCAGGCCCTAAAGCTCAAAAGCAACGGGGACTACAAGACTTTACCGCTAAATTAGAGGTACATGGTTATCTATCTATTAATACTGAACGAGAAATACCTTATACAGAACTAACCTTTGTATTGAATGATGGTCGTACTGTGACTATATCTAACGAGTTTGAACCTGTTTATGCTAACAATAAACCGACTACATTAGAGAAGGTTAGAGATCAAGTAGGTAGATTAGGGAATACATTATTTACACTAGGCTCTATGTCTATTCCTGATGGACCGTACATGTGGCCCGCTAGTGTTTTAAATGCATTGCGTCGCGATGCTGTAGAGGCGCTAGAAAACTTGTTGCTTACAGACCATGAAGCAGCTTGGGCAGAACGTGCTGTAGAACCCCGAAATATGTCATCATTAGTAGCTAAAAGTAAGGTTCAATACACAGAGCCTATGGTGAGTGCTCGCGTTGATGAACTCGATGGTGTAAAAGCAGCAATCGAAGGTGGTGCTAAGAAGATTATCTTCGGTGGTGACCGTTTGCAACGTAAGCCTTATGAAATTAGCATCTACGAGCAGGTAGCCAAACTTTGTAAAGAGCATAATGTGCTTTGTGTATTTGCTACGCCTCGCGTCGTTAAAGATGATGAGGTAGACGCGTACATGAATACGCTTAAGGCCATAGTTGAGTCTAAACCAGATAGTATTTCTATTCATATGCCACAAGCTCTATTATGGCTTCGTGAGTTAGGATATTCAGGTGCTATTGAAGCTGATACAGGTCTTAACATATTCAATGGCTCTGCACTACAAGTATGGCAAGATTTTAATATGAGTAGTATAGCTCCATCCTTAGAGTTGACCTTGGCACAATTAGTAAACTTACAAAAATCTGCTCATTTGCCATTAGAGGTAATGGTACACGGTTATACAGAAATGATGATTTCTGAGTATTGTGCCATCGCTAGTTTTGTGGGCACTGGCAAAAAGGAAAACTGTCCTATGCCATGTGTAACAGAGAACTATGCATTGAAGGACCGTAAAGGGGAAGTGTTCCCATTGCGTACCGATCCTTATTGCCGCATGCACATCATGAATAGTCATGAAATGGATATGCGTGCTTACGTGCCCGAGTTATATCGTAAAGGTCTACATATCTTGCGCATCGATGGGCGTCATATGGATCCACATCGATTGCGTAACATTGTAGCAGATTATGTATCTATTCAAAATGGAACAAAAGAGGCTCCTCCTAAGAGCGTAGGCAAGGATGATACGCCTATTACAAGGGGCCACTATTTTAGAGGTATTTTATAAAAGAGGTAGTACATTGTTTAACGAAGATGTATTAGACTTTCACCATATAAAAGAACAATTACAACAGCATTGTAGTTCTACCATTGCTAAAGAATTGGCTATGAATATTGAGCCAATGATCGATGCAAAACAAATTCAAGAGAATCTTGATGAAGCAGCAGAGGCTATTCGTTCACTACAAACAGAGGTAGAACAACCGTTAGGTGGTACACGAGATATTCGTGAATCCTGTAAAAAGAGTCGAAAAGACTTTGTCCTTACTCGTGAAGCATTGTGGGATATTTATTTGACCATTGGTGCTTATAAGCGCATGACAAAGTTCTTTAGAACGAAATATATGGATTATCCATTGCTATCCCTATGGGTACAGGATATGCCGAACACAGATCGCATTGAAAACCGTTTTAAACGCGTCTTTGATGAAAAGGGGGAATTGCTTGATACAGCGTCTCCTAAATTGGCGAGCCTTAGAAATACGATTATCAAGACTCGTGAAAAGATTAAAAATGATATTCAAGCTATCCTGCATGATAAAGATAATCAAAAGTATTTCCAAGAAACCATCATTACGCAGCGTAATAATCGTTACGTAATTCCTGTAAAACAAGAGTATCGCCAATACTTTGATGGTCTCATTCACGACCGTTCTGCAACGGGTCAAACACTTTACATTGAACCGATGCGCTTGGTGAATCTAAATAATGAATTACAAGAGGCTTTGATTGGTGAAGAGCAAGAGGTCTTGCGTATTTACCGCGAGTTATCGGCTCTTGTAAAACAACATAGCAATGATTTGATGGATGCTTGTGAAAAGGTATCCCATATCGAATTTGTATATGGTAAGGCAAGTCTTGCTATTTCTTATAAAGGTGTACCAGCTATCTTGAGTACTGACAGAACTGTTAATCTCATGAGAGCTCGTCATCCATTAATTCCACCAAATATGGTAGTGCCTACGAATATTCAATTAGGTACATCATATCGTATCCTATTAATCACAGGCTCTAACACAGGTGGTAAAACAGTATCCCTTAAAACATTAGGCCTGTTGAGCTTGATGAATCAATGTGGTCTATTTATCCCTGCCGATCACGGATCTATGTTACCAGTATTCCATAATATCTTTGCCGACATTGGAGACGAGCAAAGTATTGAGGCCAGCCTTAGTACGTTCTCTGCTCATATGACACAAGTTATTTCCATCATTAAACATTGTGGTCCTAATGACTTGGTTTTACTGGATGAACTTGGGTCTGGTACTGATCCAGAAGAAGGTAGTGCACTTGCTGTATCTATTCTTGAGTTCTTCCGTAAAAAAGGTGCCCTTATGATGGTAAGTACCCATTATAATGAGCTTAAAAATTATGCATACCATACGGAAGGTATTGAAAATGGCCACGTAGAGTTTGATGAGCGTACCTTAAAACCTACATATCGACTCCATATCGGCGTAGCCGGCAGTAGCCATGCGTTAAGCATTGCTTCACGTTTAGGCTTACCAAAAGACATTGTAGAACGCGCAACAGAGTATAAATCTCAATTTGGTAGTCATGAAATGGAAGAAGTTCTTTCCGACTTAAACGAACAACTCCGTAAAGCCTCTGAACGTGAAAGAGCGTTAAAGAAAGAGCTTGATGAAACACGTCGTATGCGTGGCCAACTAGAGAAGGAAAAGAAACAGTTTAATGAAAAACGTAAACAAATCTTAGCCAAAGCTCAGGCCGATGCAGAGTCCATGAAACGTAGTTTACGCGTTGAAGGGGAAGCGATTATCAAGCAATTGAAAGCGCAATTCTCTGAAACAAATAAGGATAAGCGTCAATCGGCTATTAATGCAGCACGTAAGGGGATTTCTAGTGTTCATGTACCAGAAGCTCCAGTGGATGATGATCGTAAGTCGTTAACCGCAGATGCTATTAAGGTTGGCCAAGCTGTTTATGTTACGTCCTTGCGTTCGTTGGGTACTGTGTTATCTATCAATGGTAACCGTGTAAATGTTGATATTAATGGACTAACAGCTACCGTTAAGGTTAGCGAATTACAATCAACTACACGTGAAGAAGGCAATAAACTAGCACGTGAACAAAAAGCAGCCATGCCTAAAACAAGAAAACGTATGGGTGGCTCCGCCGTACAACGTCAAAAAGAGGTTCGTACTGAAATCAACATTCTTGGCCAAACAGTAGATGAAGCAACCGTTTCTGTAGGTAGATTTATTGACCAAGCTTTGCTTGGTGGTGTTAATCAAGTGCGTATTATTCATGGTAAAGGTACAGGTGCATTACGTGAAGGCGTTCACCAATATTTACGTACCTTGCCTCATGTAGCGCACTTTGAAACAGCCGGTTATGATGAAGGTGGTGCAGGGGCTACGAATGTAGTTCTTAAATAAAAAATATAATCTTCAAAATATTGTATATGGAAATAAAAAGGTAGTAAGCTCCTAGGGCTTGCTACCTTTTTGTATAGATAATATTTGGATAGTAAATATGTATAAAAAGAAAGGACGGAACACTGAGTTCCGCCCTTTTAGAAACTACTGTTGAATTAGCGTTCCTTTTTAGACTTTTTATTTTTCGATGAATTTGATTTTTGTTCTGTAACCTCTTCTTTTTGAGGCTTGTCATTACTTTTTATTTTTTCATCTGTAGTTTTGCCTGTATCGTCTTTCTTATCTGCTTTTTCGTCCTTTTTATCTTCTTTTTTAGGTTGTGCTTTTGCAGGATTGACGTAACCTTCAGAGATTGCTGATTGTGCGCTAGCTGGGACAGGGAAGTCAGATGCTGGAGTATTGGCAAGAGCATTGGCCATGAATTGACCCCACATAACAGCAGGTGTACTACCACCCGTAATACCGTGTAATGTTTCAGTGCCGTAGTCATCACCAATCCAAACAGCAGCTACTAAATCTGGAGTGTAACCTATGAACCAAGCATCTTTGGAGTCATCAGTGGTACCTGTTTTACCTGCTGCAGGACGACCGATGGCTGCATTACCGCCAGTACCACCATTTATAACAGATTCTAGCATATTAGTCATGATGGCCGCATCTTTTTCATCAATAACGCGCTTTTCTTGGATAGAGTTTTCTTCTACAACTTGGCCGTTGCGATCTACAATTTTAAGGATGGCTGTAGGTTGAACCTTGATACCGCCATTAGCAAGTACACCGTAAGCCTGTACCATGTCAAGAGGTGTAACACCATGAGTTAAACCGCCAAGTGCTGTCGATAAGTTGTAATCTTGATCAGTTAGAGTAGAGATACCCATTTCTTTAGCAAGATTAATAACTTTAGTCATACCTACTTCATCGGCAACTTTTACAGCTGCTACGTTGCGAGAATGTTGTAATGCGTAGCGATATGTAATATTACCTTCGTAGTCATTTTCATAGTTTTTAGGACTCCAATTACCGAAAGTAACAGGACTGTCCTCAACTATAGAACCAGGAGTTTTACCTGATTGAATAGCTGCTAAGTAAACGAAAGGTTTCATAGTGGAACCAGGTTGACGTTCTGCTTGTGTAGCGCGGTTGAAAGCGTCATCACCGCGACCACCGACCATGGCTACAATGTAACCATTGTGAGGGTTCATAGCTACTATAGCACCTTGTGGTTGAGATAATCCATTTTTATCAGTGTAGTAATTAGGCAAGTTTTGCATTGCTGCAACTGCAGCATTTTGTGCATCCATATCGAGAGTAGTATAGATTTTTAATCCATCTTTATAGATGGCATCATCGCCGTACTTTTCAGAAATTTGAGAAATAACATAGTTAATGAAGTAAGATGCATTAGATTTCTCATGAGCTTGTTCTTGTTTAGCTATCAAACCTAAATCTGCTTGGCGAGCTTCGTCAGCTTGCTCTTGTGTAATATAACCATATTTTACCATTTGGCCCAATACGACGGCTTGACGCTTTTTACTAGCCTCCAAATCATTAAATGGGGAGTAATAGTTAGGGCTTTGTGGTAAACCAGCAATGAGTGCCGCTTGTGCAAGTGTTAACTCACTAGCATCCTTACCAAAATATACATGAGATGCAGATTGTACACCGTAAGCACCTTGACCAAAGTAGATTTGGTTCATATACATTTCAAGGATTTCATCCTTGGTGTAATGTTGTTCAATTTTAAGGGCTAATAAAGCTTCGGAAATTTTACGTTTTAATGTTCTATCTTGAGATAAGAATGCATTACGAGCTAACTGTTGAGTAATCGTGGAACCACCTTCAGATACGCCGCTATGCACAATGTTTACCCATACGGCACGTAAAATACCAATTGGGTCAATACCATGATGCGTATAGAACCGAGAATCTTCTGTAGCTACAAAGGCATTCTGTAAATCTTTTGGTACATCCTTTAGAGGTACTGGTAATCTATTTTCTGTGGAGTGAACCGTAGTAATGAGATTGCCATGCACGTCATAAATCTGAGACGATGCAGAAGGGCGTACATTGGATACATCCGGTAGATTTGATAATGTGGCACTTATGAAACCACAGCCACCACCGGCTACGATGAGTATAAAGAGAAGTGTACAAATCCAAAATAGACGCTTAGGATTTGTTTTCTTCGGTGTAGAACCATTGCCATTTGAGCGGCGGTTGGCTCTCGTATTTGAGTTACTACTCATAGAGTCACCTCTTTTTTCTTTTAGTAAATATAACGTAAATTCTATTACGCAGTTATAAATATTATATCATAAATGGTTTAAATCCAATACTATATATAATTGTGAAAGTTTTTAGATAATGGTATACTTAAACAATAGTATTTCTAGGAGGATTATCATGATTAGTGCTCAAGAACAAGTGCGCCAAATTAAACATGGTGTAGCGGATTTAATTAACGAACAAGATCTTGTAAAAAAAATAGAGAAATCCATTAAGGAAAATAAACCACTAGTTGTAAAACTAGGTTTGGATCCAACGGCTCCAGATATTCATTTGGGACATACTGTTCCTCTTCGCAAGCTGCGTTTATTCCAAGAATTTGGTCATCAAGTAGTGATCGTCATCGGTGGCTTTACTGCTCGTATTGGTGATCCTACTGGTAAAAGTGTTACTCGCCCACCATTAACAAAAGAAGAAGTATTGAAAAATGCTGAAACTTATAAAACACAAATCTTCAAGGTATTAGACCCAGAAAAAACAATCGTTCGTGACAATAGCGAATGGTTAGAATCTATGAACTTTGCTGACGTACTTCGTTTGGCTAGCTCCTATACAGTTGCCCGTATGATGGAACGCGATGATTTCAGCAAACGCTTTAAAGAAGGTCGTCCTATTGGCGTGCATGAGTTTATGTACCCATTGATGCAAGGTCACGATTCTGTTGCATTACATGCAGACGTTGAATTTGGTGGCACAGACCAAACTTTCAACCTGTTGATGGGGCGTCATTTACAAGAGTTAGAAGGTCAAGAGCCACAAGTTGTTATTACAATGCCATTGCTTGAAGGACTTGACGGCATTCAAAAAATGAGTAAATCTTTGGGCAATTATATCGGTATTGATGAAGAACCTAAAGAAATGTATGGTAAAGCGATGTCCATTCCTGATGAATTGATGATGCGTTATTTCATGCTCGTTACAGATATGTCTATCGAAGAGCAAGAGGACATGGCAAAACGTCTAGAATCCGGAGAGTTACATCCACGTGATGCTAAAATGCAATTGGCTCGTACCATTGTTCGCTTGTACCATGGTGAAGAAGCTGCTCTCGAAGCGGAAGAAGAATTTAAACGGGTGTTCCAACAACGCGCCATGCCTACAGATATTCCTGAGTACGCTATGGATGCACCAACAGAACCAATCTTTGTACCACAATTCTGCACAGATGCTGGTTTAACCGCGTCCAATGGTGAAGCACGTCGATCCATTAAAGCAGGTGCTTTCAAAGTAAACGGTGAAAAATACACGGAAGAAAACCTTAAGCTAGAAGATGGCATGATCGTTCAAGTTGGGAAACGTAAATTTGTAAAAATTAAATTTAACTAATAAAAAACTGTGATGAGGTTTAGATTTCTCATCACAGTTTTTTCTGTCTATTTTGTTTATAAGATTATTTATCTACTGAACCTGTTGTTTGTGAAGCAAGAAATTGACTTACAAGTTAATGTATAATGAATATACAAAGACAATATAAATATAAAAATAAAATACAAATTTGATACATAAAAGATTTTTACAAATATTGTATAAAATAGATTATAACTTGTGTGAGGACCATTTATGGACAAGAAATTAAGTAACCTTTTATCACAACGAGAACATTCTGTTCTTACAGATATTGATGTTATTACAGCTGCAGTAGCCGTGCCTCTATTAGAAATCGATGGAGAAGATCATGTGGTGTTTACCGTGCGTAGTAATACATTGCGACGTCAACCCGGTGAAATCAGTTTCCCTGGTGGGCACTGTGAACCTAATGATAAAAGTGGTGCTCATGCAGCCATGCGTGAATGCTCTGAGGAACTTGGTATAGACTTAGATCAAATTGAACTGCTAGGAAATTTAGACTGTTTAGTATCTGCTATTGGTGTAAAACTATATGCGGTCGTCGTGCGCCTACATACAAGTGATTTAAAACCAAATTCTGATGAAGTAGGTGAGGTATTTACAGTTCCCTTACAATATCTATTAGATATGGAACCGACCGTAGGTCACCTAGACATTGGAACTAAGCCGTTAAAAGATTTTCCATTTCATCTATTAGAAGGATATAATATCGACTGGAAAATTAGACAAAACTATTCCGTCTATTTCTATCCCTATAAACAATACACCATATGGGGGCTTACTGGACGAGTATTGAAGAATTTTTTAGATATATATAGGGTGGTTAAATGAAACCTGAATTTTTTCCATGGTTATGGATTATATATGTAGCGTATGTATTATATAAGAGACATAGAGAAAACAATCATTTAGAAAAATCTATACTTATACTAGCTAGTATAAGTTTAATTATTGTTAGTGGTGGTTTTTCTTTATTAACTTATTATAATCTTTCGCCTGAATTGCAGCTTATGTTAAATATATTAATTATAATAGTATTGTTTATAATGAAAACATTATTTGGAGTGTAGCAGATGGAAATAATACAGTTGTTTGGTTATACAATGATTCCTATTTGTATTATCATTTCAATATTATTAATGATATATGGAAAGACTAGACATATTAAATATTTGGATCTAAAGGTACCATTAGGACGTTTATTCTATTTTTTCGGCAATGCATTTTCATTTATGTGTTGTATTTTATTAATTAGTTTTGGTAGTTATGTAATACAATCTAAAGATATTGCTGAAGGGATTAAATATTTAATCTTAGGTTATTCTTTTGGCATTTATGGATTTACATTCTTTTTTATGACTGGTATGAGAAGAGCCTATGATATAGGATTTCCATTTTGGGTATATCCAATTTTTATAGCTTTAATACTTTTAAGTCTTTTTATCAATGATACTATTTTTGAATTCTTGATACTTGGAATGTATCTATTTTTATTACAGCCAGGTAGAAATAACAATTAAGTAATAACTACATGTTAAAAGATGATTGCCTAGTATTAGGCAATCATCTTTTAGTTTTTTATCATTTTTATTTGTATAATAATCCTCATATAAATTGACAGATTTTAAATTAAGGTATACTATTTATGTGTAAAAGGTTTAATGTGTTGCACTAATTAATCTAGGAGGTTCTCACATGAATCGCGAAACAGCATACGTACTTTGGTTTGATGAATTACAACGTGAAGATGTTAATTTAGTAGGTGGCAAGTCTTCTTCTTTAGGGGAATTGACATCCTCCACTAATGTACCTGTACCTTATGGCTTTGCAACAACTGCCCATGGTTATCGTGAGTTTATGAAAGCTACAGGTTTGGAAGATAAAATCCGGGCTGAGCTTGATGCTTTAGATGATGTAGAAAATTCTGCATTATTGCGCGAAGTGTGTGCTAAGATTCGCCGCATGATTTGTCAGGAAGAAATGCCAAAAGACTTGGCAGATGCTATCCGTCATGCTTATGAAGAACTTGGTAAAAAAGTGAACGAAGAAAATCCATTTGTGGCTGTTCGTTCTAGTGCAACAGCAGAAGATTTGCCAGATGCAAGCTTCGCAGGCCAACAAGATACATATTTAAATGTACGCGGTGCTGACGTAATTATCGAAAAAGTAAAAGAATGCTACGCATCTACATTCACAGATCGTGCAACATATTATCGTGTAAAACAAGGCTTCGATCATATGACAGTAGCATTGAGTGCTGCAGTTCAAATGATGGTATTCTCTAAAGCAGCTGGCGTAATGTTTACTGTTGACCTTGTAACAGGCAATGATAACAATATTCTTATTGAAGGCTCTTGGGGTCTTGGTGAATATGTTGTACAAGGTACGGTTACACCAGATAATTTTCGTGTGGATAAAGAAAAGATGGAAATTACGGACCGTATGATTAACGATAAACATGTCCGCCTTGTTCGTAAAGCCGATGGTGACTGTGTTGAAGAAGTGGTTCCAGCTGACGAAGCAAAACAACAAGTTATTACAGATGCTCAAGTTTTGGAACTTGCAGAATATGCAAAAGCAATTGAAAAGCATTATGGTTGCTATATGGATATGGAATGGGGCGTAGATGAACGCAATGACAAGATTTGGATCTTGCAAGCTCGTCCAGAAACAGTTTGGTCCCGCAAAGAAAAATCAGAAACGTCCGAAAAAGCTAGCACATTAGATGCAGGTAATCGCGATATTATTGTAAAAGGTTTGCCAGCATCCCCTGGTAATGCAGCAGGTAAAGCTCACGTTATCATCAATCCCGAGGATATCGATGAGTTCAAAGAAGGCGAAATCCTTGTTACAGCTATGACAGCTCCTGATTGGGTGCCAGCCATGAAAAAGGCAAAAGCAATTGTTACTGACGCTGGTGGTATGACTTGTCATGCGTCTATCGTTAGCCGTGAGCTTGGTATTCCTTGTATCGTAGGTACTAAGAGTCGTAGTCATGAAGCGACTACCTCTATTAAAGATGGTCAAATGATTACCGTTGATGCTACAAATGGTATTGTATACGATGGCGTATTAGAAGATATCGTTAAAAAGCCTGAAGCTCAAGTTTCTACAGGGGTAGCAGCTGAATATGTACCTGTAACAGGCACTAAGATTTATATGAACTTAGGTGATCCTGATTTGGCTCAAAAATATGGTGTACTACCATGTGATGGCATTGGTCTCATGCGCGAAGAGTTCATTTGGACAACCTTTATTCATGAACATCCATTGCACCTTATCGAAACAGGGCGCAGTGACTTCGCTGTAAATACATTGGCGGAAGGTATGCGTAAAGTATGCCAAGCATTAGCCCCTCGCCAAGTAGTAGTTCGTTTGAGCGACTTCAAATCTAGTGAATACCGTGACCTTAAAGGTGGCGATAAATATGAACCACATGAATCTAGTGCATTACTTGGCTGGCGTGGCGCATCTCGCTACTATGATCCTAAGTACACACCTGCTTTCAAATTAGAATTAGAAGCAATCAAAAAAGTACGTAACGAATTTGGTTTTAAAAATCTACAAGTTATGATTCCATTCTGCCGTACTGTGGAAGAAGCTGAATTAGTAACTAACTTAATGGCTCAAGAAGGTCTTGCACGCAGCAAAGACTTTAAAGTATGGCTCATGGCTGAGATTCCATCCAATATCATCTTAGCTGATCAATTTAATAAATACGTAGATGGTTATTCTATCGGTTCTAACGATTTGACTATGCTTGTACTCGGTTGTGACCGCGATAACGAAACAGTTCAACATATCTATGATGAACGTAATTTAGCGGTTCGCAGAGCAATTCGTCACCTCATTGAGGTGGCCCATAAAGATGGTAAGACTGTATCTATCTGTGGCCAAGCGCCAAGCGTATACCCTGAACTTTGCGAATTCCTTGTGAAGAGCGGTATCGACTCCATTTCTGTTAACCCAGATGCAGTAGTTAATACTAAGAAAATGGTGGCTCAAATCGAACAACGAATTATGCTCGATGCTATGACTGGTCGTGGTCGTCAAGAATCTGACGAACTAATTTGGTAATAATATAGTTATAGTGAAAGAGGAGGCCTGTGGGTCTCCTCTTTTTCTGAATGGTAACTTAGGATATAATACAAACAGAGATGAAAGGGGGTTACCGTGTGAAACTGTCGAAACGACAAGAACAAATTGCTCAAATCGTTCGCGAAGAAGGTCCTGTAACAGGTAGTGCCATTGCTGAACATTTAGAGGTCACAAGATCTGCGTTGCGCTCAGATTTATCTGTATTGACCATGTTAGGTGTGTTAGATGCACGTCCAAACGTAGGCTATTACTATGTAGGACTTTCAAAGGAAACACAAACGGCTGAGCGATTAAAGTCATTTCTGGTAAGTGATGTATTATCTCAAGCAGTTGTGGTCAATGGGGATACGAGTTTGTATGATACAATTGTCACATTATTTACAGAGGATGTAGGTACCATATTAGTGTGTGATGGTTCATACCTAGTAGGTGTGGTATCTCGAAAAGATTTACTACGCGCCTCTATGGGACAAACAGATTCGCATACCATGCCTATATCTATGATTATGACCCCTGTAAGCAAGGTTATAGCGGTGGAGCCTACCGATACTTTGGTAGAGGCTGCACAGAAAATGATAGATTATGAAGTAGATTGTTTACCTGTCGTCGCTCGTGAGGATATAGGTAACAAGAAGCGTTTAAAGGTTGTGGGCCGTGTATCAAAAACGACGGTAGCAAAAGTATTTTTAGAATGTAGCACACACTGAGGTTGATAGAATGGCAGAAAAAATTATTTATGCAATATCGGATTCCCTGGGGGAAACTGCTGAGGCTGTAGCGAGAGCTACGGCGAGTCAATATGATAAGGAGCAAATTGAAATTGTCCGTGTTCCTTATATTGATAGTGAAAGCCAAATTGATGAGGTTATAGACGACGCAAAATGTGGAAATCATGTTATTTGCCATACCATTGTATCTGCGTCTTTACGTAAGTATTTACATGAGAAGGTGGCTGAATATAATATTCCGGCTGTGGATATCATGGGCCCTGTTCTCGATGCAGTTGGTACTATCGCGACTACTAAACCTCGCATGACAGCAGGTATGGTTCATAAGCTCGACCAAGAGTATTTTAAAAAGGTTGAAGCTATTGAGTTTGCCGTGAAATATGACGATGGTAAAAATCCATCTGGTTTTGAAAAGGCCGACATAGTTATTATTGGTGTATCTAGAACTAGTAAGACACCATTGTCCATGTTCTTGGCGTACAAAAAGATTAAAGCCGCAAATTTGCCACTAGTTCCAGAGGTACCGTTGCCAGAGGAATTATTCAAAATTCCGGCAAAAAAAATCGTGGGCCTTATTATAGATCCATATAAATTAAATAATATTCGTAGTGAACGTTTACGCGCTATCGGTCTTGAAGACGAAGCAAATTATGCATCTATTGAGCGTATTCAATCTGAATTGGATTATGCTAAGGCTATTATGCGTCGTTTGCACTGCCAAGTGTTAGATGTTTCTAATAAATCTATTGAAGAAACAGCTTCCCTTGTTATGCAATTGATTGATAAAAATCGCGCGTCGGAGGGTAAATGAATATACGTGAACAAATAGAGGAGAGGGAGGCTTTGCTTCTGTCTCCCTATGCAGCTAAAAGCCGCGATGCAATCCGTGATATAGCAGAAAAGCCTGATCCACTTAGAACTGCGTTTCAACGCGATCGGGATCGCATCATTCATAGTAAATGTTTTAGACGGTTAAAGCATAAGACACAGGTATATATTGCGCCAGGTGACCATTATCGGACACGCATGACTCATACCCTTGAGGTAGGTCAAATCGGTCGTACTGTGGCTCGTGCATTACGTTTAAATGAAGATCTTGTGGAAGCTATTGCCATGGGCCATGATGTGGGGCATACACCATTTGGTCATGTAGGTGAATATGCATTGCGAGATATGGTAGGGCACTTTAATCATAATGAGCAAAGCTTGCGCATGGTTGAAGTATTAGAAAGACATGGTGATCATCAAGGTCTCAATTTAACCACCGTTGTTCGAGATGGCATCGTAGGTCATACAGGGGCTACAATTCCTGTAACTTTAGAGGGTCAAATTATTCGTATTGTAGACCGTATTGCGTATTTGTGCCATGATTTTGATGATGCACAGCGAGCAGGTATGTTGACGGCAGAGGTGTTGCCTTTTGAAGTGCGCGAACATTTTGGTATGACTCCATCCAGTATGATTACTGCAATGGTAGAGGATATGGTACGCGAATCCTTGGATAAGCCAGCTATATCTATGTCTGCTGATGTGGAAATGACGATGAATCTATTCCGTCAATTTATGTTTAAACATGTATATTTGGCACCAGCTTTAATTCCGGATCGCAAAAAGGCATCCCATGTGGTAAAAAATCTATTTACTCACTTCATGGAACACCCTGATGATATGGAAGGTTGTGAAATAGGTAAAGCGTTTTACTCTACACGTGATGTAGTTGATTATGTAGCAGGCTTAACAGATCAATATGCTATTAAGTTATTTAAGCAATATTATATTCCAAATATTACATTATAAATAACAAAAAAAGCAGTTAGTTCAAAATGAACTAACTGCTTTTTTTGGGGCTCTAGAACCCCAAAGAGTACATGTACTTTTTATTTTACGCGCGTGTAACTTTATTAGAACGAAGGCAACGAGTGCATACGTTTACTTTTTTAGTAGCACCGTCTACAACCGCCCGTACTCTTTGAATGTTCGGTTTCCAAGTTTTTCTTGTGCGAATGTGAGAATGACTCACGTTCATACCGCTAGATGTGGATTTACCACATACTTCGCAAAGGTTTGCCATAGTTTCCACCTCCAAGCTTAATCTATAACATAACAAAAGTATATTATCATAAAGAATAGCTTAAAGCAAGTATTTTTGTCGTATATATTGCTCTTTTTATGAAATATACTACAATATAAGGTATACTATATATCATATTCTAAGATATAAATGGACTTTTACACAAGGATATACAAAAATTGGATATATCTCATGTGTTTATCGTATATTTAAAGGAGTTTTTATGGATGAACGATTGACGACTATAAAGGGAATTGGTCCTGGTCGCGAGAAACAATTGCATAAATTGGGAATTACCAATGTTACATCCTTATTGACTTACTTTCCCAGAACCTATGAAGACCGGCGTACGATTTATAGAATTAGTGATTTAAAATCAGGTATGACAGGTGGTGTCGTAGGTACTGTTATTGCTGTACAAGAGAAACGCCCTCGCCCTCGATTGTCTATTTTAGAGGTAGTCATTGCAGATGGCACAGGACCTTTGAAGATTGTTTTGTTCAATCAAGGGTATAAAAAGAACTTTTACAAAAAAGGACAGCGTATATATGCATATGGTAAGGCTGAGTTTCAATATGGTTCCATGCAAATGAATACACCGCAAATGGAAAACTTAGGAGACGGTGGTGAACCAGATCGAGGTATCGTTCCTATTTACGCACTTGCTGATGGGGTATCTCAGTTTGTGGTTCGTTCATCTGTACGTAATTGGTTCGCGGCTAACCATGAATTACCAGAGATTTTACCTGTGGAGGTTCGTGAAGATCATCATTATATGAGTCGCTATGATGCTTTTAAGATGATGCATTTCCCAGACTCCTCAGAGCTCTATGAAAAGGCTCGTTATCAATTGGCTTATGAAGAGTTGTTCGTCATGCAAGCTGGCCTAGCTTTGTTGCGAAATAAAGAACAATGCCATAGAGGGCCTAAAATGGGACCAAATGGGGAACTAATGGCTCAGTGTATAGAGAATTTACCGTTTTCCTTAACAGGTGATCAACAACGAGCGTTAGAGGATATTCGTATTGATATGGAAGATGAACGACCTATGCAACGTTTGTTGCAGGGAGATGTAGGCTCTGGTAAAACTATTGTGGCTACCTTGAGTTTATTAAAAGCTATTGAAAATGGGTATCAGGGGGCATTGATGGCCCCTACGGAGATTCTAGCGGCTCAACATTACGAAGGGATACGAACTGTATGTGCTAATTTAGGTATTACCATAGAATTATTAACGGGATCCTCTACGAAAAAAGAGAAAGAATGCATCTATGAGGGCTTAGCAGATGGCAGAATCCAAATGATTATTGGAACGCATGCCCTTATCCAAGAGGGGGTTAATTTCCATAATTTAGGCCTTGTTATCATTGATGAGCAACATCGCTTTGGTGTAGATCAACGGGCGAGATTGCAACAGAAGGGAACATATCCTCATGTACTTATCATGACGGCTACACCAATCCCTCGTACCATGACATTATCCGTATATGGAGATTTAGCAGTATCTTTAATTAAAGAAATGCCACCAGGTCGAAAACCTGTTAAAACATATGCTGTAGATAGTTCTTATAAAGAGAGATTACGCACTTTCTTTGGTAAGGAAATGGCGGAAGGGCGTCAGGTCTATGTGGTGTGCCCTCTTGTAGAAGAATCCGAAAAATTAGACTTGCAAGCTGCTGAGGAATTGTATCTAGAATTAAAAGAGTACTTTTATAAGACCTATGAAGTGGGCCTCGTTCACGGTCGTATGAAGCCAAGTGAAAAAGATGAAGTGATGAATGCCTTCCATAGGGGTGAAATTTCATTACTTGTTTCTACAACAGTTATCGAAGTGGGGGTTAATGTGCCAAATGCGACCATTATGTGCGTTGAAGGGGCAGAGCGATTTGGTCTGTCTCAGCTACATCAGCTGAGGGGACGTGTAGGCCGTGGTGCTCATCAGTCCTATTGCATTCTTGTTAGTGATTCTAAAAATGATGTAAGTCAAGAGCGTTTAAAGTTGATGGAACAAATCCAGGATGGATTTGAGCTTGCAGAGCAAGATTTATTGATTCGTGGTTCAGGACAATTGTTTGGATTAGCTCAATCAGGACTACCTGATTTGCGTGTTGCTAATATCATCAAAGATATTGAGATTTTAGTAAAGGCTCGCAAGGATGTGCTAGATTTTGCAAATCAATTCGGAATAGAAAAATTAGAATCTATCATGAAAGAAGAATTAGAAAAAAGATTTGGTGAAAAATTTCTAAGAATATTGTATAATTAAGAGGTAGGATTAATAAGTATATAAGCATCGATAATATTAGATTTTATCTGGCTTTTTTCCTTGTTTATATGTCCTTCATACCGTATAATAGAACAAACAATTTATTTCATTTTTTCATCTATGGAGGTTAATATGCCAATTATTCATGTAGAGCTCGTCGAAGGGCGTACAAAAGAACAAAAGAAACAATTAGGTGAAGCAATTACAAAGGCTGCGGTTGATATCGTAAATGTTCCTGCTGATGCAGTAAAAGTTATCTTCGTAGATATGAAAAAAGACGATTATATGGAAGGCGGCATTTTGCGGTCTGAACGCTAAGGCTACGACTGACCGCCTAGTCCATAGGGACTAGGCGGGTCGTAGTTTTGTTTTATTATACGGAAAGGAAAGAAATATGAGAGACGATAAATTCGGTATGCGTGGACTAACTTTTGATGATGTATTATTAATACCAGCAGCTTCGGATATACTGCCTAATCAAGTAGAGTTAAAAACTCAATTAACTCGTGACATTACATTAAATATTCCTATGATTAGTTCTGGGATGGATACGGTTACTGAATCACGGATGGCGATTGCTATGGCTCGTGAAGGAGGTCTTGGCGTTATCCACAAAAATATGTCTATTGAAGAGCAAGCTCATGAAGTTGACAAGGTAAAACGCTCTGAACACGGTGTTATCGTTGATCCTATTTTCTTAAGCCCTCAAAATTTACTATCCGATGCAGCAGAACTTATGGAAAAATATAAAATTTCTGGTGTACCTATCACAGAACATGGTAAACTAGTAGGGATCATTACAAATCGCGATATGCGTTTTGAAACTGATTTAAGCCGACAAATTGGGGAATGTATGACAAAAGATTCCCTAGTTACTGCACCGGAAGGTACATCTCTTGAAGCGGCGAAAGCTATCTTAAGCGAACATCGTATTGAAAAATTACCTCTTGTAGATGGCGACGGTAACTTAAAAGGCTTAATTACGATTAAAGATATTGAAAAAGCGACTAAATATCCAAATGCAGCAAAGGATGGTAGTGGCCGATTATTAGTTGGTGCTGCAGTAGGTGTTTCTCAAGATTTGTATGATAGACTTGATGCGCTTGTATCTGCTAAAGCTGACGTAATTATTGTTGATACTGCCCATGGGCATTCTGCAGGTGTTCTTCGAACGTTGAAGGACATTAAACAAGCGTATCCTCACATTCCTGTAATTGCAGGTAATGTGGCAACTGCAGCAGGCACTGAGGCTCTTATCGAAGCTGGAGCTGATGCAGTTAAGGTTGGTATAGGACCTGGTTCTATTTGTACAACTCGTGTTATTGCTGGCATTGGGGTACCTCAAATTACAGCAGTCTATGAGTCTGCTCAAGTGGGGCGTCGTTATGGAGTTCCTATCATTGCTGATGGGGGTATTAAATATTCTGGAGATATTGCTAAAGCTATTGCGGCTGGTGCTAATGTAGTTATGATGGGTAATATTTTAGCGGGTACTGATGAAAGCCCTGGAGAAACAGTGATTTATCAAGGCCGTTCTTATAAAGTATATCGAGGCATGGGTAGTCTAGGGGCTATGAAACTCGGTAGTAAAGATCGATATTTCCAAACAGAAGCTAAGAAATTAGTTCCTGAAGGTATAGAAGGTCGTGTACCATATAAAGGTATGCTGGCCGATACAATTTTCCAAATGGTTGGTGGTTTGCGTGCAAGTATGGGGTATTGTGGATGTCATAACATCCAAGAAATGATTGAAAACACTCAATTCATTCAAATTACAGCGGCTGGTTTGAAAGAAAGTCATCCGCATGATGTAAGCATTACCGTTGAAGCACCAAATTATAGTGGTTGATAATGGAGTATTACATTGAATAAACGTATTTCTGTTTTATCTGTGCCTATCGATTGTGTCACAATGGATGAGGCAGTCCAACGTATTTTACAATTAACTGAACAGCCGGGGCTACATTTAGTAGCAACGGCTAATGCAGAAATGGTTATGTTGGCTAATGAAAATCCTACATTGCACTCCATATTGAATAATGCTAGTCTCGTCGTTCCCGATGGGGCTGGCATTTTGTGGGCTGCAGAGCGTCAAGGAGAACATGTGCCTGAACGCGTAACAGGTGTAGACGTAACTATGGAATTGTTTAAAGTTGCGGCGACTCATCAAATTCCTGTATACTGCTTGGGGGCGGCACCTGGTGTTGCTCAACGAGCGATTGATAATGTATCTGCTCAGGTAGGTGCATTAAATATAGCAGGAATTCATGACGGATTCTTTGATAGTGCAGAGGAACAAGAAATCATTAAATCTATAGCTGAATCTAAGGCAAAATTGGTATTTGTTGCCTTAGGTGTGCCAAAGCAAGAACAATGGATTGCAGAAAAGTTGAGTCACCTCGATGGCGTAGTTGCCATTGGAATTGGTGGTTCCTTTGATGTCTTGGCAGGTAATATTCCTCGGGCCCCAGAATGGATGCAACGAAATCGACTTGAATGGTTGTATCGATTATATTTAGAACCTCAACGGATTGGCCGTATGTTGGCTATTCCAAAGTTTATGTGGACCGTTATTAGAAATAAATAGAGGAGTGTTGAATCGTGCCTACAGGACCAATAATTAAGGAAGGGTTTCCTCTGATAGGAGCTATGCTCATTATCACTGTGGTGTTAGGATATTTAGGACATTATGTAATTGCGATTATTTCATTTATTCTGGCATTATTTTTCGTTAATTTCTTTAGAAATCCTAAACGTGTAATCCCTCAAGATCCAGATTTGATTTTATCCCCAGCGGACGGTAAAATCATGGATATTTCTGATGTATACGAAGATATTTACTTACATAAAGAGTGTAAAAAAGTAACTATTTTCTTATCTGTTTTTGACGTGCATGCTAATCGTGCGCCTATTGATGGTAAAATTACGTACCGTCACTATACGATGGGTAGTTTCCTACCAGCATTCAAAGATGATGTAGGTTTTGAAAATGAACGTCATACTATTTGTATTGAAAATGATCGTACTTCCGTATTAGTAACGCAAATTGCGGGCCTTTTAGCAAGACGTATCGTATCTTGGACAGACCTAGATAGTGTACTTGAACGCGGTCAGTTGTACGGGATGATTAAGTTCGGTTCCTGTACTGAGCTCTATATGGATAAGGATGTAGAGTTGTTCGTTGAAAAAGGTCAACATATTACAGGCGGTGATACTGTTATCGGGAGGTTACGACATGAATAAATCTATTATTCCAAATTTATTTACTAGTGCAAATTTAGCATTTGGTGTTCTTGGTATTACGTTGTCTGCTACAAATAATACCTTCTGCGCAGCTATATGTATATTATTGTCTCTAGTAGCAGATGGATTAGATGGGCGTGTAGCAAGAGCTTTAGGAGTTGCAGGACCAATGGGCCGGGAACTTGATTCTCTGTCTGATGTAGTGGGATTTGGTGTAGCGCCTGCGTATATGCTTTATATGAAAGAATTATATGGTTTAGGATGGATTGCATATGTGCCACTATTAGCCTTTGCAGTGCTTGGTGCATTTCGTTTAGCGCGATTTAATATTAAAACTGACGAAGTTCATGGCTATTTTGAAGGTTTACCAATTCCAGCCGCTGGATGTTTAGCGGCGACTTACGTATTGTGTGGCGTATCGGTACCTCAATTTGTGTTGGTAGTTTGTATGATTGGTATAGGTCTCCTTATGGTTAGTGAAGTTAAATATCCCGATTTTAAAGGTAAAAGTGAGATTTATATCAATAAACTTTCTATTGTACTCACAGCCATATTTGTTATAGCTTGTCTCGTGTATGATTGGCATACATGGGCCGTTATGATTTTTGCTGGCTATGTAATGTTTGGGCTTATTAACGGGGCTTTAAATATAGTACGTAAATAGATGTGTGGAGGAGAATAGTATGAATTACCTACTGGATCTATTACTGATTCCTATGCAGGTAATAATCGTAATTTATACGGTTTATTATTTTATACTCGCTGTCGTAGGTATGTGGCGATCGCGAGTACATAAAAATTATACCCCTAAAAATTCCTTTGCCATCGTTGTATGCGCTCATAATGAGGAAGCTGTTGTTGGTGAGTTAGTTAAAAACTTACGTGGCCTAGATTATCCTGATGATCTATACGATATTTTTGTAGTTGCCGATAACTGTACAGATAAGACTGCGGAAGTAGCAAGTGCTGCTGGCGCTAATGTACATGTACGTGAAAATAAACAAGAAATAGGTAAAGGTTATGCCATGGGGTGGATGTTTGATCGGGTAGAACAAATGGATCGGAAATATGATGCATTCCTGATTTTTGATGCCGATAATTTAGTACATCCTCAATTTATGTTAGAAATGAATGATCATCTTGAAAAAGGTGAGTCTGTAATTCAAGGTTACTTGAACTCTAAAAATCCAACTGACTCTTGGGTAGCCGGTACGTTCTCTATCGCCTTTTGGATGGTTAACCATATGTGGCATTTAGCAAAATATCGTCTTGGATTATCTACGGCTTTAGGTGGTACAGGCATGTGTATTCGTACATCTATTATTCGCGAATACGGTTGGGATTGCAATAGCTTAACCGAAGATATGGAATTTTCCATGAAACTATTGACTCATGGTATCCGTACTTGTTGGGGGCATGATGCTATCGTATACGATGAAAAGGTTACGACTATGATGGCTTCTTGCAGACAACGTTTACGATGGGCTCAGGGGCAATTTGACTGTGCGGGTCGATATATTCCTAAATTATTTGCTATTGGTATCAAAACAGGGAATATTATGATTTTGGATGGTATATTCCAAGTGAGTCAACCTTATTTCTTATTGTTGACAACCGTATACTTGGTGTTATCCTACATCAATGCGTATACTCCAATTTATACAAATATTTTGTATCAAATTATGCCTATGTCTGTATGGACAATTATAGGTGTTGGTCAATATCTATTCCCATTAATTGTATTGTTGAAAATCAAGGTACCACCAAAGATTTGGTTCTACTATTTACTATATCCATTATTTGTTTACTCTTGGATTCCAGTAAATATTTTAGGGTGGTTCCGCCGTCATAATAAGGTATGGTCTCATACAGTCCATACGAGAGCTGTGGGCTTAGATGATGTTAAATTAACACGTATGGGCAATATGAATAAGAATGAAAAATAGAATCTGTAGGAGTGACTATGCATATTTTAATGTGTAATGACGATGGCATTTTAGCAGATGGTTTACGTCATCTTGCATCGTATTTAAGTCAATATTATAGAATTACCGTTGTAGCACCTGCTAATGAGCAAAGTGCTAAATCCCATGCATTGACGACCGAGGTTCCATTGAAATTAGATGCTTGCAATGGCGAGGATGAAAATCCTCGCCTTTATGCTCTAACGGGAACGCCGTCCGATTGCATGAAGTTCGGTCTCAGTTATTTATTGACTGATGATATGCCAGATCTTGTAATTTCTGGAATTAATCATGGATTTAATTTAGGCTCTGATGTATTGTATTCCGGCACTGTTTCGGCAGCTATGGAAAGTGGTTTTTACGGTATTCCCGGTTTAGCATTATCTGTTGAGAGATATTCTGTTGAACGGGGAGACGAGATGCATCCATTTATACATGAATTGATTGAGAAAATTTATGTGGCGGGTCAGTTTAGCGGTTTACTAAATGTGAACTTCCCATTACGTGGCACATGTGATTGGGATCATTTTAAAATGGTGAGCCAAGGCTTACAAACCTACAGTAATATTATCGAAGCTCGCATTAATTCAAGAGGACAGGATTATTATTGGTTAGCTGGCGAGCTAGACTATGGTGCTGAAAGTGTTCCTACAGATGTAGAATTTGCCCGTAAAGGCTATATTACAGGTGTCGCACTTACATGGAAACAACAATGTGATACGGATATGAAAAGGGTTCAAAATATTTTAGATGAAATATAAAAAATATGTTGACATTGCTTAGGGATGTCTGTATAATAACAAATGTTCCGATACGCCGGAGTGGCGGAATGGCAGACGCACTTGACTCAAAATCAAGCGGGTAACACCGTGTGGGTTCAAGTCCCACCTCCGGCACCAACATTAGGCGGTAAGACTTTTGTCTTACCGCCTATTTTTATATTTATGAATTTATATACTATAATATACATTATTAATTTCGTGAGGTGACAGTATGGATCAAGGTATAATTGATTATATTACAAATATTTTTGATATTCCTAAACTTACTCAACAGGTTAGCGCTGTACAGATGCCATTGCCATTATCTCGCTTGGCAGAAATACCATTAGATGGATCTGTAAATCAGTGCCAAGGATTTTGTTATAATTCCAAAAAAGACGTTTTTGCTTTAGCTTGTATTAATTCAGATAATACGAAGCAAATTATTTATGAAATTAATCCAAAAACTTTTACTGTTGTTGCAAAATATGAGTATAGTTATAAAAGTTTATTAGGTCATATGAATACCTTAACTTATAATTCTGTCAATAATCGTTACTATACAACAAATGCTGTTGTAAATGGATATAACCTTACTCCTATTGAAGCGGATAGCATGATTGTTGAAGCACCGATTAAACTAAAAGAGAAAGTTTTTAATTTTGCATATGATAAAGTACGCAATGAATATGTATCAATTGTGCCTTTAACAAACTCTGAACGGACAATTAATTATTACGACTCCAATTTTAATCGTATTCGTTCTTATAAAATTGATGCTAATCATACAAACTTAAATAATAACGGTGCTTACGCAACTAATGGAAATACTTTATTTACGACGTTGACAACCTTTGTATACGTCGATGAAGAGGGAGTTGTTAAAAATATTAGCCCTTATGCTTCTGGAATGGAAGTAGAAGACATGGATTGTCGAAATGGTCAAATGTATATGGCGGTCAATCGCAAAGGTAAAGTTGAAATTTATAGTTTGTCTAGCCTACCATTTTCGGTAAATGTCTAGATACTACCTATGTTTTAATCCCCTTTATGAGTGTATAATAATAGTATTAGAGTATTTTAGGAGCTATTATGAAATTAGGGAATGATATTATAGAGATTGACCGTATACGTCAAGCTATAGAGAAATCAAGTTCATTTAAAGTGCGCGTTTATACGATTCATGAGATTGAATATTGTAAAAGTCGGAATAAAGGATGCTACGAATCCTTTGCAGGTATATATGCTGCAAAAGAGGCTTTTATTAAAGCTTTAGGTATAGGGATGAGGTATGGATCATGGCAAGATATAGAGATTTATCATGATGAATGGGGCGCACCCTTAATTCGTTTACAAGATACTTTCAAAGATATTTACGAAACATCAGGTTATACTGATATTCATGTATCGATTAGTCATTGCAAGGATTATGCAATGAGTACAGTTATACTTGAAGGAGCATAAGATGAATATTTTAACTACAGAAGATGCTCGATTTATAGATCGAGAGGTTCCTAAGCAATTAGGAATTTCTTTAGAAATCCTCATGGAAAATGCTGGACGTGGTATCGTAGATGCCTTATGGGGAGAGTACGATTTATTTTCCCTGAATAATGGCCGTTCCATAAATAGTTTTGTTTTATTTATATGTGGTACGGGTAATAATGGGGCAGATGGCCTTGTAGCGGCTCGCCATTTGATGGAGCAAGGCGTACCAGCACAAATTGTACTAGTAGGAGATATAAACAAGTGTAGTGATCTTTTTGCAGTGCAAATTGAGCGCTGCAAAGCTATGGGCTGTAGCATCGATATGTATGATGAATTCAATGATTGGTCCAACGTAGCCATCGCTGTGGAAGGCATCATGGGAACGGGCTTTACTGGAAGGTTAAGAGAGGTGACCATCGATATATTGAATGATATTGATACTATGCGTAGTCAGTATAATTTTGATTTGTGGGCTATTGATGTACCTGCAGGTTTGGATGCTACTACTGGTCATGTAGCAGAAGGCACACTGACCTATGATTATACTGTTACTTTTGGAGCTATCAAACAAGGTTTGTTATTATATCCCGGAAAGGCTGTAGGAGGAACCGCTGTGGTTGCTCCATTGGGTGCTCCTTGGCAGCAGGTACTGGGTGAACGTGTTAGAACTATAACCATTGATTCTGATTTAGCAGAAAAAATTATCAACTATCGTACTCCAATGGCGCATAAAGGTGTCAATGGAAACACTTTAATTATTGGTGGTTCAAATGATATGATAGGAGCCCCTATTTTGGCTGCTGAAGCGGCAGTTCATAGTGGTGCTGGTAAAGTAACATTAGCTGTACCCAAAATAATTAAACAGATTGTACAAAGCCGTGTCATACCTGAGGTGATGGTTACTTCCACAGAGACTAATAAAGAACTTTTTGATTGTCGTCAAGTTGTTGCTATGGGACCTGGTTTAGGTCGCACCCGTGAAATCTGTGATTTAGTGGATCATATCTTAGATGCTTACGAAGGAGCATTAGTACTAGATGCTGATGCTTTGTATGCAGTGGGACATGTTGGTTGTGTTAATAAAGATGCTTTGCGAGATGGTGATATTGAGTCTGCATATACAGTGGAAAGAGAACTTCCATATTGTGTTATGACACCGCATTTAGGTGAATTTAGTAGACTTATTGATTTACCTATTAAATGGATTGAGCGTCATTATATCACGTTGGCTAGAGAATTTGCTAAGGCTCATCAAGTTATTCTTGTACTAAAAGGAATTCCTTCAATTGTGGCATTCCCTGATGGAACGGTGTATGTAAATACTATCGGTAATGCGGGCATGGGTACTGGCGGTATGGGAGATGTGCTGACTGGTGTAATTGCTGGTTTTATAAGTCAGGGTTATTCACTACAAGATAGTGCTATTCTCGGTGTTTATGTACATAGTCGTAGTGCAGATATTCTGAATGAAACAAAGAGTTGGGGTTATACTCCGAGTGATGTCAGTGCTTCTTTAGGCTTCGTGGTTAGTGAATTATTGGGAGATTATGAATGACAAATAGAATACAACGCTTTATAGCTTTCTTGTTGGTATTATGTATTCCTATCTTCGCCATTGCAGGCTGCACAAATAATGATGTAGCAAACGCAGCAAATCGAGTAACTACTAACGCTAATGGGACTTACTCAATCGATACTAAAACGACTACCCCTGAAGGTAAGCTAGATGTATATATGCTAGATATTGGTCAGGGGGATGCTATATTACTTAAGGTAGGCGATGAGTATAGCATGATCGATACTGGTGACATAGAACATCGTGAAAATATTGTAGCTCAACTTAAAACTATGGGTGTAACAAAGCTAAAAAATATTATTATCACGCATCCTCATGCTGATCATATGGGTGGTTTCTATGCTATTGCAAAGGCTATGCCTATTGAACATGTATATGATGATGGTATTGCCGTTGATAATAATATGTACAAAACTTATGAAAAGTGGATTGAGAAAAATAAAATTCAACGAACTACTTTGAGAAATGGAGATGTAGTTGATTTTGGACATGGTGCTGTCTTTGTAGTATATGCTCCTTGGGTTGAACCTTTAACTGATAAAAAAGGGGAGACAGATCTTAATAATAATTCTATTGTAGGTAAATTAATCTTTGGTAAATTTTCTATGCTCTTCACGGGTGATGCTGAATGGCAAGAAGAGAAAAAACTTATAAAAGAGCAGAATTCCAGATTGTTTGCTCGTATTCTTAAGGTAGGTCATCACGGTTCACGTACAAGTAGCTCTGAAGATTTTTTGAAATCTATTAAGCCTGAAAGTGCATTAATTTCAAATGGCATGTATAATAAGTATGGTCATCCTCACGATGTGACATTACGACGCTTGCAGGAAAATAATATTGCTATTTACCGTACAGATACGATGGGACGTATTCATATTAGTACGGATGGGAATAAATGGCAAATTACAACTGAACGTTAGTTTTGATTACTTATACAAAAAATTATTTTTATGAAACTGTTTTTTGTGTATTCTGTATAAGGTCTTTATATAGTAATATGTGTAATCGGCATACTAATCTTCATGTTTGTATGAAATAATCTATTTATAATCTAACATTAGTTTATGGATAGATTGGAACGATGAGATTTTGATAGATAAAAATATCATCGACTCATCTCTATGGTTTGGACACTATGTATGTCAGTTAGATTGGAGTGAATGTATTGCGTAAACTATTTTTAATGTGCCTTGCAGTCTTGATGGCGATACCTTTATTATTGACTCAAGCAAAGGCAGCTAATTTGGAAGATGCTCGATGGGTGACTAGAACAGATGCACCTGTACCATATGTTCGTATTGTTATGGACTTATCGGCACCTATAAAGGCATCTGCATCAATTAGCAAAGATGGGAAAACTACGACTGTTACTTTAAAGAATACAAAGCTAAAGACGGCTAAAGAGAACATTTCTATGGACTCAGCTATTGCTAGCTCTGCTAAACTTTCACAAGATGGCAGAGACGTTAAAGTAACAATCAAGACACCTTCATCTATTGATACTAGTGATGTAAAGGTTTTTTCCTTGAAAAAGGATACGGTTAATAAGAAACCGTATCGTATCGTTGTTGATGTTCAGAAAAAAGGTGCTGTAGCTAAGCCTGCTTACTATGGTAAAAAGCCATCTCAATCTGCGCATCCAGCAAAAAATGTACCTACAGGATCTGGCAAATACTCTACTAGCGGTGGTTTATCTGGCAAAACAATTACTATTGACCCAGGACATGGTGGTAGTGATTCTGGTGCTATTGGACCTCACGGTGTACAAGAGAAAAACATTACACTACCGATTTCCATGTATTTGAAAAAATCTTTAGAAAATCGTGGTGCTAAAGTGCTTATGACTCGTACTACCGATGTAGATGTATATGGCCCTAATGCAAGCGGTGTTGATGAATTGGGGGCTCGTGTTAACGTGGCTAACCGTAGTAATTCTGATGTTCTTGTGAGCGTTCATATCAACGCATTTAATAATCCTAGCGTTGGTGGTATTGCAACATATTACTATAGCAAAACTGGTAACGATGCTCGATTAGCACAAAAGGTACAATCTCAAATTGCTAACACACCTGGTTTCAATGGTGATCGTGGCATTCAAGAGGGTAACTTATACGTGTTGAGACATTCTAATATGCCTGCAATTCTTGTAGAGCTTGGTTTTATCTCTAACCCTAATGAGGAACGTGTGCTACAATCTCCTCAAACTCAAGAAGACTTTGCTAACCGCATTGCAAATGGTATTGCTAATTACTTTGGAGGTTAATCGATGAAATTACGTAAACAAGTTCTATCGATTCTCTGTGTAGGTATGCTGGCATTTGTAGTGGGTTGTACACATGAACAAGCTCCTACAACAGGTAAAAGTGAACCTACGCAAGAGACGAAAGTCAATAAGGATGCAGAAACAAGTAAAGTATCTCAAGAAAAGGTTAAGATGGCCTTCTTTGTTCCTACGGAGGATGGTTCTGGGGTAAAACAAACTACCGTTGAGATAGAGGCGAATAAAGTTACGCCTAAAGCAGCTCTTTTAGCGATGTTAAATGTTGATAGAGCACAAAAATATCCAGTCTTCTCTAAGGATATTGAAATTACATCTGTTACTGTAAAAGATGGTATTGCTTCTGTTGAAGTAAATGATGCATTCGTAAAGGGTAATGGCGGAGACTTAACTGTTAAGTTACAAATGGCTGCTATTGTAAATACATTGACATCCTTTGATAATATTAATGGTGTTCTATTTGTCAATAATGGTAAAAAGGTGCCAACTGTAGGTTCCTTTGATACTAAAGAACCTGTTAAGAGAATGACGAATCTAATTAAAAAATAATTCTTTTAAGGACATTTATAGCAGATAGTTGATATATCAACTATCTGCTATTTTTGTTGTCTTTTATATATGTTACAATACAATAAGTAATAATCGGAAATTAGGTGATCAGATGCAATTAAAAGATGTAGGGGAATTTAATTTCATTCGTCAAATTCAAGATAACACGATTTATAATCCTAATACTGTAGTGTACGGTATTGGTGATGATTGTGCTATTTATAAAGCAGATCAAAATACAGAGCAATTGATAAGCACTGACACAATGGTGGAAGGTGTTCATTTTAGCTTTCACTATATGATGCCCTATGATGTAGGGTATCGCCTTATGACGGCTAATTTAAGTGATGTTGCGGCTATGGGTGGCATTCCTAGACAAATTGTATTATCTGTAGCCGCACCAGACCATGTTAATACAGTCATTCTTGATGAAATTTATAGGGGAATTAAAGATCAATGTATGAGATATCAACTCAATATATTGGGTGGAGATACGGTACGTACGGAAGGCCCCATGGTTTGGACTGTAACAATTATCGGAGAGGTTCCTAAAGGCACTGCGGTTATGCGAAGTGGTGCGAAAGTAGGAGATGTTGTAGGTGTTACAAACTATGTAGGTTATGCAGCTACAGGTTTAGGAGCATTATCTTATAATTTAGTAGGCTATGATATGACCAAAGTGGGGCATCAACGTCCTGAACCACAGATTGAATTGGGGCAAAAATTGCGACGACTTGGTATTCATAGTATGAATGATATTAGCGATGGACTAGGTAGTGAATTGAATGAAATCGCTGTAGCTAGTAATGTTTCCATTGTATTTGAAGAACAAGCAATCCCTTTACACGAGGAGACTTACGCATTAGCTAAGCATTTACAAACTAATCCAGTAGATTATGCTTTGTATGGTGGAGAAGACTTTCAGTTAGTCTTTACAGCGCCAAAATCACTACTTTCGGAATTGGAAAAGCTAGCAGGCATTACGTTGATTGGGGAAGTTTTATCTGGCCCTCCTCGGGTTCAAATGGTAACACTTGATAAAACGATTAAGACCATAGAAGCGAAAGGATATAATCATTTTCATGAAGGATAAGGTACAGGTTCATTTAAAGACTCATACAGTAGAAGACACACAACAATTTGGCCAATTATTAGGCGAATGGGTTAAACATAATGGGCATCCTCTTTGTATAGCACTAGTTGGTGACTTGGGGACAGGAAAAACACATTTGTCGCAAGGCATTGCAAAGGGCTTTGGGGTTACTGAAGAAATTACAAGTCCTACCTTTGCCATAATGAATACCTATGATGTGAATCGAACTCATTTATATCATTTTGACGTATATCGCTTGGAAGATATTAGTGAACTGGAAAATATTGGATTTTATGAATATACAGAAGACTGCGTATCCATTGTAGAATGGGCAGATAAATTCCCTCATGAATTGCCTGATGAAACGCTATGGATTCATTTAACACGTATTGATGATACAAGCCGTTCCATTACATTAACTAGTGATTACCTTACAACGGGTGATTTAGTAGAAATAGGAGGCCCATATGTGGTTGGGAATTGAGACGAGCTCTCTCGTGTCGAGTGTGGCTTTAATAGATGAAAGTTGCCTAATTGGGGAATTGACCATTCAAGCTGGATTGACTCATTCTGAGCAGTTGGTACCTCATATTGATATGCTATTACGAGCTTCTCAAGTTGAAAAAAGTGAATTAAAAGGTATTATGGTTAGCATTGGACCTGGTTCTTTTACAGGCTTACGTATTGGTATGGGGACAGCTAAAGCTATGGCTTATGCCTTACAAATTCCTTTATATGGCGTAATGACCATGGACAGTTTAGCTCGTAATGTAGCTTATACGGACCGCACGATTTGTACCGTTATCGATGCTCAGAAAAAACATGTCTATGCAGGTATCTACAAATATGATGGTAATGAATTGGTCTGCAAAGAGGAGCCTTTTGTCATTGCTGCTAATGATTTATTAGATCGACTCCGAGCCTCTGAAGAATATGTAGTGTTCCTTGGGGATGGCGTTAAGCGAATAGAGAAGCTACTAGATGAAAGTGATACAAATTTAACGATTTTAGATATATCGCAACGTATTCCAAAAGCTAGTTCTCTATTACTAGCTGGCCGTAGATTGGTAGGCTCTGAAGAGAGTTCTGACCCTATGGATATGGTTCCTTATTATATTCGACGATCAGAAGCAGAAGTGTTATGGGAAGAACGCCATAAAAATAATCCTGAAATGTTGAAACAAAATCCTACAGTTGTAGTTACTGAGGCAGCAGGAGTCGAATAATGGAGATTCGTTTGGCTACAATAGATGATGCTCAAGCTATCTATACTATTGAACAACAGTCTTTTTCTGTTCCTTGGAGTTTAGAATCTGTTCTCGTTGAGTTAGAAGGGGCATCAAATAAATTATATATGGTAATTTGTGAGGAGAACAAAATTGTTGGATATGCAGGTGCTTGGCTTGTATACGATGAAGGTCAAATTACGAATATCGCCATTATTCCTTCCGCACGAGGTAAGGGATACGGATCAAAACTTACAAAACAATTAATAGATGAATGTCTTATGAGAGGTATGAAAGAAATTTTCTTAGAGGTGCGCATATCTAATCTTGCAGCATTGGCTATGTATAGAAATTTAGGATTTTCTGTAAAAGGAATTCGTAAAGATTATTATTCAGAGCCTATGGAAGATGCTTATATTATGTCTCTCGTTTCAGAGGAAATAGAATGAGTATATACACATTAGCCTTGGAAAGTAGCTGTGACGAAACCTCTGCTTCTGTCCTTAAGGACGGGCGCACTGTTTTGTCTAATGTTATTTCAAGCCAAGTGCCAATACATAGAAAATTTGGTGGCGTTGTACCTGAAATTGCATCACGTCATCATATAGAACAAGTGATACCCGTAATAGACCAAGCATTACGTGATGCAAATGTGACTTTACAAGATATCAATCATATTGGTGTTACGTATGGGCCAGGTCTTGTAGGGGCTTTATTAGTTGGTGTAGCTGCTGCAAAAGGGTTATCCTTTGCTACAGGGATTCCCTTGGTGCCAGTGCACCATATGGAAGGTCATATTTTTGCTAACTTTTTAGCTAATCCAGAACTGGAGCCTCCGTTTTTAAGTCTCGTTGTATCTGGTGGTCATACCATGTTAGTACATGTAAAAGGATATGAAGAATTTGATGTTCTTGGTCAAACACGAGATGACGCAGCTGGCGAGGCTTTTGATAAGATTGCACGGGTTATGGGATTCCCTTATCCAGGGGGCCCTCATATCGATGCCCTTGCCGTTGAAGGGAATCCAGAGGCTATTGAATTTCCAAAGGCTTTAAGTGAACCAGGTAATTTTGAATTTAGCTTTAGTGGTTTGAAATCCGCAGTTTTAAACTATTTAAATAGTAAGCAACAAAAGAATGAGCCTATTAATCAAGCTGATGTGGCCGCATCATTCCAGAAGGCCATCGTAGATGTGTTAGTAGAAAAGACGAAAGATGCCGCACATACTTTAGGTGAAAGTCGTATTACTATTGCTGGCGGTGTATCAGCTAATAAAGGATTACAAAAGGCTTTAGAAGCTATGTGTGTAGAAGAAGGCTTTACTTATTACAAACCACATAAAATTTTGTCTACTGACAATGCGGCCATGATTGGATGCCGAGCTTATTATATGGCGCAGGCCGGAAAATTTTGCGATTTAACATTGAATGCAAAGCCCAGTGTTGAAATTGGATACGTATCTTGGAAAGAGGATTAATCGTGGATATTGGTCAAGATATTTTAAATAGAACACCATTAGGACCATTACAAACCTCATTACTTGAGCATATTAGTAAACTCATATCCTTTGGCGAGTCTTTAACTCGTCAAAGGATACAGATTTTTACACCCCTACTAGAGACAGGACAAGGTGAGAAATCACAACAATGTGCAGATATGCTATGCATAGAACGCAGTGATCAAGGGATTACTACATGTCAATTAAAAGGCAGTCATACGTGGCATGCTATGATGAAAGATGGTCAACCACTTATCGGGTTAGATGACAAGCAGCGTCAATATGTCTTTCCTATCGTAGACAACGGAGGTCGTATTATTGGGGGTATATCTTTTACATTATCACCATCTATTAAGGCAGAACAATATGAGCAAGAATATTTTTTGTCTGATACGATGCAACGTCTTATGCTGACGGCTACTGATGAACAAATATTGTCTTACGAACCCATGTCCTATTTTGATGGTTTAATTATTTTCGACGACACTTATAAAATACTGTATGCTAACGATGCAGCTATGAAGTTAGTAGATGTATTAGGCTTTGATCGTCGCTTGGTAGGTTCATCAATTTTTAGCAGTACCTTAAAGATGTCCGCTATACAGCAGGTATTATTAGATAGAAGTATACGTACAAATGAAGAAATCTATCAAGATATGGTAATTCGTCAGCACATGATTCCTATTGCTATGGGGCGCAATGAAACGAGGTGCTTTTTAGTTCTTCATGATTGTACTCGTGAAAGTAAACAGCAACAAGAATTATTGGTTAAAAATTCCATTATCAAAGAGGTTCATCATCGTGTAAAAAATAACTTACAAACTGTAGCAGGGTTATTGCGTATGGAGGCGAGACGCTCTAGCTTGCCAGATGTAAAGCAAGCACTCCAAGAGGGGATTAATCGCATTGAGAGCATGGCTCTAGTTCACGATATAGTGTCTCATTACGATGAGGATTATATTGGTATACGATCAATTTATGATGAATTATGTCGTTTGTTGCGTATGAGTATGGTGCGACAAGACCAAGAGGTTACTTTTACTTACAGTGGTGAAGATATGCTAATTTCTTCTCATATGGCGAGTTATGTATCTCTTATAATTAATGAATTGATTACGAATAGCTTAGAACATGGGTTAGACGGGAATCGTGGAAATGTTCATCTAGCAGTTACTGATGCAGGTAGTACAATTAAACTGGCTTTTACAGATAACGGAAAAGGATTGCCTAGTGATTTCTCTGTTTCTTCTAATAAACGGTTAGGTTTAACAATTATTAATAATTTAGTTACTCATGAATTAAAAGGAAGTTTATCCATAGAAAATACTGGAACAGGTGTATTGGTGACGATATATATGAAAAAGGAGGCATAAATGCGCGTTTTAATCGTGGATGATGAATCCCTAATACGTATGGATTTACGAGATATTATTGAGTCTTGTGGTCATGAAGTCGTTGCAGAAGGTACAAATGGTGTTGAAGCTTTAGCACTTTGTAAAAAACATAAGCCAGATATTATATTGATGGATGTTAAGATGCCAGAATTAGATGGTATTGAGGCGGCACGTCAAATTGGCTTTCACCATGAAGCACCTGTAGTATTATTAACAAGTTATAGCCAGCAAGATTTAATCGATAAGGCTCGAGATTCTGGTGTATATGGCTATTTAATTAAACCAGTACGGGAGGAACAGTTAGTTCCTACCTTAGAGATGGCTTTAGGTCGCTATAAAAGTGATGCTCAGTTGCGAGAAAAGATGGCTGAGCTAGAACAGTCATTAGAAGATCGTAAAATCATTCAAAAGGGAACTGGTATATTAATGGAACTATATTCTATATCTGAAGTGGAAGCGTATAATCGGATCCGCACTTTAAGTATGAATAAACAAATATCTATTATAGAAACATGTAATCTCATCATTAAACAGTCTAATAAGTCAAATAATATCTAAAAAGTCAAAAAATCAAAATTAGTACTTGCAATTATTTTAACTTCGGTTATAATAATACTTGTGATTAGCACTCAATGAGTTAGAGTGCTAATAAATTATGGAGATTAACTAGTAAAAAGGAGTGACATTATATGTTAAAACCATTAGCTGACCGCGTTCTTATCCGTCTAGAAGCAAAAGAAGAAAAAACTAAAAGTGGTATTTTCCTTCCTGATACAGCTAAAGAAAAGCCTCAAGAAGGTGTAGTTGTAGCTGTAGGTGCTGGTAAAGTATATGACAATGGTCAACGTGTAGCTCCAGAAGTTAAAGTTGGCGACACTGTTATGTTTGCAAAATATGCTGGTAGCGAATTAGAAATCGATGGCGCTATTCATTTGATTATTAGCGAACGCGATATTTTAGCAGTATTATAATCGCTGATTTATAGTCTATATGACTATAAAAACTGATGATACATTTTATATTGCTTAAGGGCACATATATTTCGTTACATTGGATAGTGTTACTATTTAGGAGGTAATACATATGGCAAAAGAAATCTTGTTTAATGAAGAAGCTCGTCGCGCTTTAGGCCGTGGCGTCGATCAATTAGCAAATGCTGTAAAAGTTACATTAGGTCCAAAAGGTCGTAATGTTGTGTTGGATAAAAAATTTGGTTCCCCAACAATTACAAATGATGGTGTAACCATTGCTCGCGATATTGAACTTCCAGATCCATTTGAAAACATGGGGGCTCAATTAGTAAAAGAAGTTGCTACTAAAACTAACGACGTAGCAGGTGATGGTACTACTACCGCAACAGTATTGGCGCAAGCTATGATTCAAGAAGGTATGCGCAATGTAGCAGCCGGTGCAAACCCAATGATTTTGAAAAAAGGCATTGAAACAGCAGTAAAAACTTTGGTTGAAGAAATTAAAAAACGCTCTATCAAAGTTTCTGGTAAAGCTGAAATTGCTCAAGTTGCAAGCGTATCCGCTGCTGATGAAGAAATCGGTGGTTTAATTGCTGAAGCTATGGAAAAGGTTGGTAATGACGGTGTTATTACTGTTGAAGAATCCAAAGGTTTGCAAACTGCATTAAATGTAGTAGAAGGTATGCAATTTGATCGTGGTTACATTTCCCCTTATATGGTAACTGACCCTGATCGTATGGAAGCCGTTATGGATAACCCATATATCTTGATCACTGATCGTAAAATCAGTGCCATCGCAGACATGTTGCCAACACTTGAAAAAGTAGTAAAAGTAGGCAAAGAACTTCTTATTATCGCTGAAGATGTAGAAGGGGAAGCATTGGCTACATTAGTAGTAAACCGTTTGCGTGGTACATTCAAAGCTGTAGCCGTTAAAGCTCCTGGCTTTGGTGATCGTCGTAAAGCTATGCTTGAAGATATCGCTATCTTAACAGGCGGTACTGTTATTACTGAAGATATGGGTCGTAAGCTTGATTCTGTAGAGCTTGAAGATCTTGGTACAGCTCGTCAAGTTCGCATCACTAAAGATGAAACTACAATCATCGATGGCGCAGGTGATAAAGATGTAATTGCTAAACGCGTTAACCAAATCCGTGCACAAGTTGAAGAAACATCTTCTGATTTCGACCGTGAAAAATTACAAGAACGTCTAGCTAAATTGTCCGGTGGTGTTGCAGTTATCGAAGTAGGTGCTGCTACAGAAGTTGAACTGAAAGATAAGAAACTTCGCATTGAAGATGCATTGAATGCAACTCGTGCAGCTGTTGAAGAAGGTATTGTAGCTGGTGGTGGTACTACATTTATCGATATCATCCCTGCATTGAATACATTGGAAGCTACTGGTGACGTTCAAACTGGTATTAACCTTGTAAAACGCGCTGTAGAAGAACCACTTCGTCAAATCGCATACAACGCAGGTCTCGAAGGTTCTGTAGTAGTAGAAAAAGTTAAAAATACTGAAGCTGGTGTAGGTTTTAATGCCTTGACTGAAGAATACATCGATATGGTTAAAGCTGGTATTGTTGACCCTGCAAAAGTTACTCGTTCTGCTCTTCAAAATGCCGCATCTATCGCATCTCTTGTATTAACTACTGAAACAATCGTAGCTGATAAGGTAGATGAAAATGCAGCAGTTCCTGCAATGCCTCCAATGGGTGGTATGGGCGGTATGATGTAATCAGCTGCTTAGAATTAATTTTATAAGAAATATAATAATCCTAATGAATTGTGAATTACATTTTTCATATTCATTAGGATTATTTTTTACTGATAAATTAATCTATTGTAAGGGTGTAATATTTTAAATAAGATATTATTATATTCAAGCTGACCAGATTTAAAGTGACTAGATTATGTTGATTACATCGATAAAATTGATTTTGTATACAATGTATGATATAATTCTATAGAATTTAATAGTGAGTCTTATTGACATAGTTATTCTCTAATAGTATAATTAATGTATCGAATTTATTCGATTTGTTATATTTGAATTGAAAGAAGGATCACTATGTTGAACTTTATTTTTAAAAGTAAACCTAATTATGTAAACTTTGGCTTATTGATTTATCGCCTTGCATTGGGCATTTCCATGTTTTATCATGGTTATTTAAAATGGCTTAGCGGAGCTGAAGGGCTCTACAAAGTAGGGACTATGTTAGCACCTTTAGGCGTATCCGGTGGTTATGAGATGCTAGGCACTATGGCAGCACTTGCAGAAATGATTGGTGGTATTCTCATTGCAGTAGGATTATTTACACGTATTGGTGCTATTCTAGTTGTAGGTACTTTAGCAACTGCGACTATTGTGAGTTTGAATGGTAGTTTCTTTAGCTGGGACTACCCATCTCAATTAGGCTTTGGTGCACTTATGTTATTCTTTGCTGGTGCTGGTCGCTTTAGTTTAGATAAAGCTTTATTTAAATAATTAGGAAATTAGAATAAAAGACTCATCGGCTGATGAGTCTTTTATTTATGTAGAAAGGTTATCATGAACAAAAAAACAGTTCCATTCACGTCAGAACAATTAGAAAATATTATTGCTCAGTATCCAACTCCATTCCATATTTATGATGAAGAAGGAATTATTGAGAATATGAAATCTTTCATCAATGCATTCTCTTGGAATAAGGGATTTAAGCAATATTTTGCAGTTAAAGCAACTCCAAATCCGTATATCATGCGTTTGTTACAAAAGCTTGGGGTTGGCGCAGACTGTTCTTCCTTAGCGGAACTACTTTTATGTGAAAAAGTGGGTATTACGGGCCATGATATTATGTTCACATCTAATGACACACCGTATGTGGAGTATAAAAAGGCACTTGAAATGGGTGCAATCATCAATCTTGATGATATTACACATATCGAATATTTAGAAAAAAATCATGGCTCTTTGCCAGATACATTCTGCGTGCGTTATAATCCGGGTTCTTTAAAGGAAGGGGGCAATACAATTATTGGTCTTCCTGAAGAAGCTAAATATGGTATGACACGCGAACAAATATTTGAAGCGTATAAACAATTACAAGCTAAAGGTGTAAAACACTTTGGTATTCATACAATGGTTGTTTCTAACGAACTTGATATTGACGGTTTAGTTGGTACAGCAGAGCTTTGCTTTAATCTTGCTGTAGATATTAAAAAAGAACTTGGTATCACTATTGAATTTATTGATTTAGGTGGAGGTGTAGGTGTAGCTTATAAACCAGAACAAACACCAGTAGACTTCCGCGTATTAAGCAAGGGTGTAGAAGAAGCGTATAATCGGATTTTAGTAGCTAATGGACTTAATGATGTAGCATTGGCTTATGAATGTGGGCGTATGGTAACAGGTCCATTTGGTTACCTTGTTTCTACTGCTATTCATAAAAAAGATATTTATCGTCATTACATCGGTTTAGATGCTTGTATGGCAAATCTTATGCGTCCGGCGTTGTATGGCTCTTATCATCATATTACCGTAATGGGGAAAGAAAATGCTCCCAAGGATCATGTATATGATGTAACAGGCTCCTTATGTGAAAATAATGATAAATTTGCTATTCAACGAGAGCTGCCAAAAATTGATATTGGAGATCGTGTCATCATTCACGATGCTGGTGCACATGGACATTCTATGGGTTTCAATTATAATGGTAAATTACGTTCTGCAGAGTTATTGCTACATAAAGATGGCTCTGTTACACAAATTCGTCGTGCTGAAACATATGATGATTTATTTGGAACTCTTGATTTTTCAAATCTATAATTTAATATTGAGAATCGAATAGGATGAGAATTAATATTAATAAAAACCTATCAATATATGTAATACTTGATATTCTTTTAATTCCTGTATATTTTAGTAGGAATATCTTGCTATCATTTAGATAAGAATGTATAATGAGTGTAGATTGTTATGCACATACTTGCTAAGTTGGCGAGAATTACGGCGGTATTCACGTTAGTGCGTACCGCCTTTTTATATGTGTCAGTATATACGTTTTATATATAATGAGTGTATGTTTCTTATGGTTACATACAAATAAAAGGAGTGAACATTTTGGCTGAATTACTTCAGATAAAAGATTTAAAGGTATCTGTTGAAGAGAAACAAATCTTGAAAGGTATTGATTTAACAATTAATAAAGGTGAAATTCATGTTGTGATGGGGACAAATGGTGCTGGTAAATCTACACTTGCTAATGCAATCATGGGTAATTCTACATATACAGTAGATAGTGGTTCTATCATTTTTGATGGTAAGGATATTACGGAAGATGCAGTAAACGATCGTGCAAAAGCGGGTATTTTTATGTCCTTCCAAAATCCAATTTCTATTCCTGGTATTACTGTAGAAAACTTCATTCGTACAGCTAAATCCACAATTACTGGTGAAAATGTACGTGCATTATCTTTCAAAAAAGAATTGAAAGAAAAAATGGATGAATTATCCTTTGATTTATCTTATGCGCAACGTTATGTAAATGAAGGCTTCTCTGGTGGTGAACGCAAGAAGAATGAAATTCTTCAAATGTCCATTTTGAATCCTAAATTGGCTATTCTTGATGAAACTGATTCTGGCCTTGACGTAGATGCGGTTCGTATCGTATCTGAAGGTGTACAACGTTTCCATAACGAAGAAAATGCTGTATTAATCATTACTCATCATAACCAAATTTTACAAAAACTAAAACCAGACTATGTTCATGTGTTGATCAATGGCAAGATTGTTAAAACTGGTGATGCTTCTCTTGTACGTGAAATCGAAGAAAAAGGTTATGACGCATACAAAGCATTAGCATAGGAGGCATAATGGAAGAAAGAAAGAAAACCCAAGTCGCGGATATGGACCGTGGCGTCTATGATATAAAGAACGAATTTGAATATTCTTATATCTCTGATGCCGGTTTAACAGAAGATATTATCCGTGAGATTTGGTCTAATAAAAATGAACCAGAATGGATGCTCGATTTCCGCTTAAAGTCTTTGGAAATCTATAATCGCATGGGCATTCCGAATTGGATTCCTGATATCTCGGGCTTAGATATGGCAAATATTCATACATATGTTAAGCCTAAAGTAGATATGAAAGAAAACTGGGATGAAGTTCCAGAAGAAATTAAAAGTACTTTTGACCGCTTAGGTATTCCAGAAGCGGAAAAAACATCTCTAGCTGGTGTTGGTGCTCAATATGATTCTGAAGTTGTTTACCACAGTATTCAAGAAGATCTTGTTAAGCAAGGTGTTATCTATACTGATATCGAAACAGCATTACATGAACATGAAGAAATCGTAAAAAAATACTGGATGACATTAATTCCACCTACAGACCATAAATGGGCTGCTCTTCACGGTGCCGTTTGGTCTGGTGGTTCCTTCGTATACGTTCCTGCAGGTGTACAAGTAGAGATTCCATTGCAATCTTACTTCCGTTTGAATGCACCAGGTGCTGGTCAGTTCGAACATACGATGATTATCGTAGAAGAAGGGGCTAAATTGCACTTTATCGAAGGTTGTTCTGCTCCTAAGTATGATGTGTCTAACCTTCATGCAGGCGCTGTTGAACTGTTCGTTAAAGATAATGCTACATTGCGTTATTCTACAATTGAAAACTGGTCTAAAAACATGTACAACCTTAACACAAAACGTTGTGTAGTAGGTAAAAATGGTACAATTGAGTGGGTATCTGGTTCCTTTGGCTCCAAAGTTTCTTGTTTGTACCCAATGAGTATTCTCAATGGTGAAGGTGCACATGCTGAATTTACAGGTGTAACATTCGCAGGTGAAGGACAATTCCTCGATACAGGTTGTAAAGTGGTACATAATGCACCATATACAACAAGTAATGTAAACTCTAAATCCATTTCTAAATCCGGTGGCGCTGCAATTTATCGTGGCCTTTTGAAGATTGGCCCTAAAGCTGAACATTCCAAAGCAACAGTTTCTTGTGAATCCTTGATGCTTGATGCTGAGTCTCAATCTGATACAATTCCGGCTATTATCGTAGAAAATGACAATGTGGATTTAGGTCATGAAGCTAAAATCGGTCGTATTTCCGACGAAGCAATTTTCTATCTTATGACTCGTGGTATTAGTGAAGAAGAAGCTCGTGCGATGCTCGTTCGTGGCTTCGTAGAGCCAATCTCTAAAGAATTGCCACTTGAATATGCAGTAGAAATGAACAATCTAATCAATCTTGAATTAGAAGGTTCTATCGGTTAAGGAGGAATTATGAGCGAATTACTATTTAATGAACTCCCTAGACCGACATTCAGATGGTTGCGCGTTAATCATACTGTAAGCTCTCTAGCTGGAGAAGATACAGCGGTACAATCCATCGCTGTGGAAGCTAATAAAGATATACTTTCACCATTACCTGTTGGTACAGCATTACTAGATGGTAATTATGAAGGTGCTAATAAAGAAGCTGTTCATGTATTAGTTGAAAAAGCGGAAGGCTATGCTATCAATGTGCCTCCTAAGGCGAAAGAAGTTGTAGGCATCCGCATTGATGCTAATGCTCGTGTGGCAAACCGTTTCCAATTTATCGTTGGTGAAGGTGCTGAACTAGAAGTACAATTCTATGTAACTGGTTCTGGCGATGCATTGACAAATGTTAGCTATTTAAACGAATACGATGTGAAAGAAGCTGGTAAGGTTGTAGTAAAAAAGGTAAATCTTTTGCCTGAACATGTACAACATATCGAGCATCGATACACTAAATTAGAAGAAAAAGCAGATGTAGAATACATCAATATTGAAATTGGTGGCAGTGAAAACATCTTGAATTACTATCATGATTTAGTAGGTCAAGAATCCCGTATGGTTCATGACATTGCTTATCTTGGTAATAAAGAGCAAAAATTTGATATTTCTATGGTTATGAGTCATGGTGGTAAAAAATCATTTAGTGATATTCATACCTTAGGTGCTCTTAGTGGCAATTCTAAAAAATCCTTCAGAGGGACCCTTGATTTCCTTAATGGAGCAACAGCTTCTGAAGGTGCGGAAGAGGATACTTGCTTATTGTTAGATCCAACTGTAAAATCTGTTTCGTTACCACTTTTATTGTGTAAAGAAGATAATGTAGTTGGTAATCATGCAGCAAGTGCAGGCCAAATTGATCATAATAAATTGTTCTATATCATGAGCCGTGGCTTTAGTGAGGTAGAGGCAAAACATATCATTGTTGAATCTATGATTCGACCTATTATTGATCGCATTGGTGATGAAACGATTGAAGAAGCAGCGTTAGCAGCTGTACGTAATAAAATTTAAAGAGGCGTTTTTATGAGACCAATTGCAGAAGCATACAAAGACTTTCCTATATTACATAAAGAGCATAATGGGCATCGTGTTATCTATTTAGATAGCGGTGCTACTGCTCAAATTCCACAGTCCGTAATTGACCGTGTTGTGGAACATATGACACAACGTAATGGTAACCCACATCGTGGTTCTCATATTTTAGCCATTGAAGCATCTGAAGACTATGAAAATGCACGGGATCGCGTAGTTGAATTTATCAATGCTCGCGAACGAGAAGAGGTTATATTTACACGTAATAGTACGGAGTCAATGAACTTGATTGCCCACAGCTATGGCCTTCATAATGTGAAAAAAGGTGACAAGATTGTCATTACTGTTGCTGAACATCATGCGAATCTTGTAACATGGCAATATGTGGCAGAACAGACGGGGGCAACCTTAGAATACATGTATCTTGATGAACATGGGCACTTAAAAGATGGTGAAATCAATAAAATTGATGAAAAGACTAAAATTGTTGCTTTCGCTCATGTTAGTAACGTGCTTGGTATGGAATTCCCAGTAAAAGAATTAACTGAGAAGGCTCGCTCTGTAGGTGCTATTGTTGTTCTAGACGGTGCTCAATCTACACCTCATAAAAAAATTGACGTACAAGCATTGGATTGCGATTTCTTCGTATTCTCTGGCCATAAAATGTGTGCATCTCAAGGGATTGGTGTACTATACGGTAAACGTGATTTATTAGAAACTATGCCTCCATTCCTATTGGGTGGCGATATGATTGAGTATGTAAAAGAACAAACTGCTACATTCAATGAGCTTCCATATAAGTTTGAGGCAGGTACTCCAAATGCTGATGGTGCCGTTTCCTTGCATGCAGCTATTGATTATTTGGAATCCTTTGGAATGGATGCTATAGAAGCCTATGAAGAGGAGTTAGTAGCTTATATTCTTCCTAAGATTGTTGAATTGCCACATGTCCATGTTATTGGTTCTCAAAATCCTAAGGAAAAACATGGCGTTATTGCGTTCACTGTAGATGATGTACATCCTCATGACGTAGCTACAATTTTGGATTCTAAGGGGATCTGCGTTCGTTCCGGTCACCATTGTGCACAACCATTAGGTGCGTTCTACAATGTATCTGCATCTACTCGTTTAAGTATGTACTTATACACTCGCAAGGAAGATTTAGACGCATTCCTTGAAGTATTAAAGACTGTTCGTTCAGTAATGGGTTTTAAAGATTAGGAGAATTACCACTAATGGAAATGGATCAATTATATACGGAACTTATTTTGGAACATAACCAAGATAAACGTAATAAGCATGAATTATCTGAATTTACAAATTCTGAACATGGACATAACCCTAGTTGTGGTGATGATCTAACATTACAACTCAATGTAGTAGATGGTATCATTAAAGATGCTGCATATACAGGTTCTGGCTGTGCTATTAGCCAAGCATCTGCATCTATGATGATTGATATCATTAAGGGCAAATCTGTTGAGGAAGCGCTTCGTTTAGTAGAAATTTTCTTGGGTATGATTAAAAAAGAGATTACCGATGAAAATGAGTTAGAAGAATTAGAAGATGCTATGGCTCTACAAAATATTTCTAATATGCCAGCACGTGTAAAATGTGCAGTTCTTGCATGGCATACATTGAAAGAGGCTTTAAAGAAATAATATGAAGAAAACGATATTATTTGATTTAGATGGAACCTTAACTGACTCTCAAGAAGGTATTCTTAAAAGCATTAAATTTGCATTGGAACATTTCGGTTATACTGTACCTGATGAAGAAACATTACAATTGTTCTTAGGACCACCATTGGTAGATGCTTTCCAAGAACATTGTGGTTTGACCTTTGAGCAAGCGGAAGAAACATACTTTAAATTCCGTGAACGTTATGGTACCATCGGTAAATTTGAAAATAAAGTATATCCGAATATTGTAGACTTATTAGCTAAATGCAAAACTGAACAATATACTATAGCTGTAGCTACTGCAAAACCAGAACATTATGCTAAAGATATTCTTGATCACTTTGAATTGACACCATACTTTGATGTTATTGTTGGCGCTAATTACGAAGCGGGATTGTTACACAAAAAAGAAATTCTTGAAAAAGCTCTCACGCTATGTGGTAACCCATTAACTGATGAAAATGGTCGTCGATTGACATTCATGGTTGGAGATCGTAAGTACGATGTAGAAGCAGCTAATGAACTTGGCTGTATCTCCATCGGTGTTACCTATGGTTACGGTACGGAATCTGAGTTAAAAGAAGCGGATGCCGAATATATTTGTGATGATGTTGATGAAATTGCTGATGTTCTCAATCTTGAAGAAATGATGGTTCGTAGATAAGCTATATAAATAGAATTACATATCAACCCAAATAAAAAGCTAGAGGAAATCCTCTAGCTTTTTTGCATCTTCATTTTATGTTATTTTTTTAGGCCACTCTTTTTAGCTAATGTTTTGATAACCTTAGCACTTTGTTTTTTCAACTTGCCCCCTGTTTGTTTGAGTTGGATACGTGTACGAGAAACACGACCAAGTGTAGTAATCTTAGTTTTGCGACGTGGCTTCATATCTCGTTCGTTACCAAAGTCGCCACGTTGCACACTTGTTGCCTTTACTTTTTCAGCTCTAAAAGATTTACGTAAGGCTTTCATAATTAATGTAAGCGGTAATGTTTGCTCGAAGGAATATAAATCAACTGCTACATAACCAAGTGCAGGATATGTGTGCAATGTAAAGTGAAAACCTGGTGCGACAGAAAGGAGGGCGATTTCCTCGTCCATAACTTGACAACTGATTTCATCTACATCAAGTTCAGCTAAGTCAAATGCGGTTGCTACACTTTCCTGTACAGCTGTAGCGGATGAAATTGCGTCTTCATCGCAGGAATATAAATCAATTAACAGTTCTTGTCCTAATGCTTCTGCCATAACAACACCTTCCTTCAGAAAATAATATCTCATTTATTATACATAGATTTAAGGATTAAGTCCAATTATATGAGAATACATTAAAAGTCAAACGTTATTTTTATAAAATTTGACTTTTATATTGACTAAGGTCAAAAAGTCAAATATAATAGAGTTATGCTAAAGAACAAATAGTCAAAACTATAGTAAATAAACTTTAAAGGGGTGTTTTTTATGAGTATGATAGCTGATAAAATAGAAAAATTTATATTAGACCGTATGCGTGAAGAACAAGAAAAGCTAATTTTAAAGCGTAATGAATTGGCTGATGAATTAGATTGTGCGCCATCCCAAATTAGTTACGTATTAAGTACGCGTTTTTCTAATGAGCGCGGTTTCGATGTTGAGTCAAGACGTGGCTTGGGTGGATATATTCGAATCAAAAAAATTAACCCAGAAAGTTCAGATTCTTTACCTGCTGTTACAACTTATCGGATTTATGAAGGTCCAAATACGGTAGAACGATTAATTGATATGCGAGATGTAGATCAATCATTATTTCAATTATTACAATCTGAAAAGATTACCCGTCGTGAAGCTCAATTGATGCATAATTCTTTTGCTACATTAATTGAAAATGTAGACGTAGAAGAACGTAATGATGCTGTTCGTCAATTATATGCATCAATGGTGGACACTTTGCGGAAGGAGTGATGATTTGTGTTATGTGATCATTGCCATAAAAATGAAGCTACTATCCATATGACTAATATCATAAATAATCAAAAGACTGAGCAACATCTTTGCAGTAGTTGTGCCACCGAGTTACAACAAGCTGGGAAATTATCTCCTTATAGTTCTTTTATGAATGATATGTGGGATAATAACTTTTTTACTAATGATTTTTTTAAGAATATGGTGTATCCAGATAACTTATTAAAAGCTCATCAATCTAAGAGATGCCCTCAGTGTGGTATTACTTATGATGAATTCAATCGGGTAGGTAAGTTTGGCTGTGGTCAATGTTATGAGACTTTTAATAGTGAAATAAATCCATTATTAGAACGAATACAAGGTAGTTCTGAGTATGAAGGGACTATACCTAGTCGTGGTACTAATGTTTTTAAAGCAAAGTATGAAGTAAAGCAATTGCGCCGTCAATTAGATACAGCTATTCAAGCTGAAAACTTTGAAGAAGCTGCAATTTTGAGAGATAAAATTAAAAATCTAGAAGTTATCATTGATGGTGATAACGAATAGGAGGTTCTTATGTTAGATACTATATTGGACTCTCCGCTAAGTCAGTGGCTGTGTCAGGATACAGAGGCGACAGACCACATTGTAATTTCAAGCCGTATACGATTGGCGAGAAATTTTGATGATATATTGTTTACGAATCGTGAAGATACAGTTTCCTTAGAAAAAGTGAATAAAATCTCTCGAGGCCTATTGCCAATATTAAAAAAGGCTGATGAGCACCAATATACAAATATTAGCCTTGAGCAATTAAGTCAACGTGAACGTGCTGTCTTAGTTGAAAAGCATTTAATGAGTCCTGCTTTAGAGGAACAATTACCGTATCGTAATTTGATCGTATCTGATGATGCTTCTATCGCAATTATGGTAAATGAAGAAGATCATTTACGTATTCAATCTATGGCTCCAGGACTTAAATTGCAACAAGCTTATAATCATGCGGTTCAAATTGATAAAGCTATTGAAGCAAAATCCCCTTATGCCTTTGATGAGCGATTTGGTTATTTAACTGCTTGCCCCACTAATGTGGGTACAGGTTTACGAGCCTCTGTTATGTTACATTTACCCGCATTGACGTTATCTGGTCGTATTACGAGACTCATTCGTAACATAATACAATTAGGTTACTCTGTACGAGGGTTGTATGGGGAAGGTTCCGAAGCTTTAGGTTGTATTTACCAGATTTCTAATCAACGAACGATGGGTATTAGTGAAGAAGCAACTATTGAGCAATTGATTAAAATTGTAGAAGGAATTATTGCAGAAGAACGAAAGTCTCGGCAATCTTTATTACACAACGATAAAGAAGGTTTGGAAGATATACTTTGGCGATCCTATGGAATTTTACAATATGCACGACGTGTAAGCGGTAAAGAGGCACTTAGTAAGCTTAGTGACATTCAATTAGGTGTAGATTTAGAAATTTTACCATTCTGGGGTAAAGATACTTTTAATGAGCTTGTTGCTATAACTAGACCAAACTTCCTCTCTAAATACTTAGGTAGTGAAAATTTGACAGATACCGATCGCGACAGCTATCGTGCAAAGGTGATACGTCAAAAAATTTCAAATTAATATAAGTACATAAATAATTAATGCATGATTATTTATTTTGTATAGATTGATTTATATAATTTTCTTAGTTTACTGTTAAGAGATTTGTAAAAAATAGTAAATATTAATACTAGATAGCATAATAGATTAATAGAGTTTAATAATATTTTTGATATTCCAATGGTTATTTCACCATTGTTTACATATATTTGAAAAGAAATAATTACAATTTACATAGATAGATGAGGTGATATTATGATGCAACGGTTTACAGACGATGCACAGCGTGTTCTTTCGTTAGCTCAAGAGGCTGCTTTGGAGTTAGGACATGACTATGTCGGTACTGAACACGTACTCATCGGCCTTACAAAGGTTAAAAATGGTGTAGCAGCTAAAGCTTTAGAAGAGCTTGGCCTTGTTACAGAAGATATTTTTGAAGCTGTAGAAGAACATGTAGGACGTGGTAATAAAAAGGCAACGTCAATATATATGACACCTCGCGTTAAGCATGTGCTTGAGCTTGCCATTCAAGTAGCAAATCACATGAATCACAACTACGTTGGTACTGAGCATATTCTATTGGGCCTACTTAGCGATGGTAGCGGTGTTGCAGTTGCTATTTTACGAGCTATGAATATACGTAGTAATGACGTAGTAGAAGCAATTCGTAGTATTCTTGGCTCGAATAAAGGTAGCAATAATGGTGGTCAAGAGGGAATAAATAGCAATAATGATTTAGGTGAGCTGTCAGATTTTGCAACTGACCTTAATGAGTCTGCTAAACAAGGTAAGATTGATCCCGTTATTGGTCGCGATACGGAGATTCAACGAGTCATTCAAATTCTCAGTCGTAGAACTAAAAATAATCCTGTTCTTATCGGTGAACCAGGTGTAGGTAAAACAGCTATTGCCGAAGGCTTGGCACAGCGCATTGTGACTGGTAATGTACCGGAGATTTTGCGTAATAAACGCATTATATCTCTTAGTATTGGCTCTATGTTAGCGGGTGCTAAGTACCGTGGTGAATTTGAAGAACGGTTAAAAAAAGCTATCGATGAAGTACAACAACATGATGATATGATTATCTTTATAGATGAAATTCATACATTGGTTGGGGCAGGTGCTACTGAAGGTGCTATGGATGCAGCTAATATCTTAAAGCCAGCTTTGGCACGAGGTGAATTCCAAGTTATCGGTGCCACAACACTTGATGAATATAAGAAACATATAGAAAAAGATGCTGCTTTAGAGCGTCGTTTTCAACCCGTTCAAGTAGGAGAGCCTAACGAAGAGGATGCTCTTGAAATTTTAAAGGGCTTAAGAGATCGGTATGAAGCTTTCCATAAGGCTAAGATTACAGATGAGGCATTAACAGCAGCTGTGTCTTTATCTAGCCGATATATTACAGATCGATTCTTGCCTGATAAGGCTATCGATGTAGTCGATGAAGCTGCATCTAAGGTTCGTATGAAAGTATTTTCTGCAGCACCTGATGTTAAAGCATTAGAGGATCGTCTCAATACAGTTAAGAAAGAAAAAGAAGCGGCTGTTACGTCTCAAGATTTCGAAAAGGCTGCAAAGCTTCGCGATGAAGAACAATCACTATTAAAAGAAATTGGTGATAAAAAATCTATTGCTAAAGAAAAAAGCGATCAAAAGTTAATAGTAACAGAAGAAGACATAGCTGCTGTAGTAGCGCAATGGACAGGCATTCCAGTGGCTAAAATTGCAGAAGAAGAGTCTGCAACCTTACTACATTTGGAAGAAGAACTTCATAAACGCGTAGTAGGTCAAGATGAGGCTGTTACTGCTGTAGCTAAAGCTGTACGCCGTGCAAGGGCTGGATTAAAAGACCCAAAACGGCCTATTGGTTCATTCTTGTTCCTTGGGCCAACTGGTGTAGGGAAAACTGAGCTAGCAAGAGCGCTTGCATCCTCCTTGTTCGGCGATGAATCTGCTATGATTCGACTTGATATGTCTGAATATATGGAAAAACATACTGTGTCTCGCTTAGTCGGTGCTCCTCCAGGTTATGTAGGCTATGAAGAAGGTGGCCAATTAACAGATGCGGTACGTCGTAAACCATATAGCGTTATCCTCCTCGATGAAGTGGAAAAGGCACATGTAGATTTCTTTAATATTTTGTTACAAGTTCTTGATGATGGTCGTCTTACTGATAGTCAAGGAAGAACTGTAGATTTCAGAAATACAGTTATTATTATGACAAGTAACTTAGGTGCTAAAGCTTTACATAAAAACTCTCCAGAACTTGGTTTTTTAGCGGCTAAAAAATCTGATTTCAATGTAGATGAAAATAAAGAAATTGAGTTCAAAGAGGCTAAGAAGTCAGTAATGGATGCGGTGAAACGTCATTTTAGACCTGAGTTTTTAAACCGTATTGATGAAATGATTGTATTCCATCCATTAACAGGAGAGGACTTAAAAGAAATTGTAACCATTTTAATGAGTGATGTCACAAAACGCCTTGGAGAACGTGATTTACAATTAGAAATAACTCCTGAGGCTATGAAATTACTCGTTAAGGAGGGCTCTGATTTCACAATGGGGGCTCGACCATTAAAACGTGCTATTCAACGTTTAATTGAGGACCCAGTGTCCGATCTTATTTTGAAAGGAGATGCAAAAGAAGGTAAAATTATTAAAGCAGATGCAAAGGATAACGATCTTGTTGTATCAATATGATAAAAATACAAATTATACAGTTAATGACTACCTTTCATATAAAAAATATAAGTTAAATGGTATACTATAAAATGATGATAGTTAACCATGTAGTAAAATTATGCATAAAAGGTCATGAATGGTTATCATTCATGACCTTTCTTTTTAAATGTATTGAGGTGTTATGGCAAAAGCAAAATCTGTATTCTTTTGTCAAAATTGTGGGGCTGAATCCTCTAAGTGGATGGGCCGTTGTCCACAATGTGGAGAATGGAATACATTAGTTGAAGAAATCATTAAAGAAACTAAACATAGTCGAACACCTTCTCGAGGTGTTGGAAATCAAACGGCGAAACCTACCGCCTTGCCAGATATCGAAATTTCTTCTATTGCACGCGTATCTACAACCTTTGGTGAAATTGACCGTGTATTAGGTGGTGGCATAGTGCCTGGTGCTCTAATGCTTTTAGGTGGTGATCCTGGTATTGGTAAATCTACTCTGTTACTACAAGTATCCCAGAAGGTAGCCGATACAGTAGGAGCAGTTCTTTATGCATCTGGTGAAGAGTCTCAGTTACAACTTAAACTTCGAGCAGAACGACTGCATATTAATAGTGAACGGTTACAAGTTATTGCAGATACTGATCTAGATCATATATTGGAGCAAGCTGAAGCAATGACTCCTTCCTTACTAGTCATTGACTCTATACAAACTATGTATACTGGAGATATAGATGCTGCGCCAGGCAGTGTTAGTCAAGTTCGTGAATGCACATCTCGTCTACTTCGCTTCTGTAAAGAACGAAATATACCTACTGTAATCATTGGTCATGTAACAAAGGAAGGCAATATTGCAGGGCCTCGTATGTTAGAGCATATGGTAGATGTAGTGCTTTACTTTGAAGGGGAGCGTTCTTATCAATTCCGTATATTACGGTCCATTAAAAACCGTTTTGGTTCTACATCAGAAACAGGCATTTTTGCCATGGTAGAGGAAGGGTTACAGGAATTGTCCAATCCATCTGCTTCTCTCTTGGCAGAGCGTTCCGATGAAGAAAGTGGCAGTGCTGTTATGATTTACCTCGAAGGGGTTCGGCCCATCTTAGTAGAGGTACAAAGCTTGGTCGTTACTACGGCCTTTGGTATGCCTAGACGTACGGCGATTGGTTATGATCTTAACCGATTAATTGTATTATTAGCAGTCTTAGAAAAACGCTGTGGCTTTACATTAGGTAATAAAGACGTGTATGTAAATGTCATCGGTGGTCTCAAGGTAAATGAACCTGCTTGTGATTTATCTATGGCGGTTGCCATTGTGTCAAATCTGAAAAATCGAATCGTTCCAACAGATATGGTAATTTTAGGTGAAGTAGGCTTAACTGGTAATGTTCGCAGTATTCCTCGCATTGAACAGCGTATAAATGAAGCCAAGAAATTAGGTTTTAAAAAGTTTATTATTCCTGAAGGCAACTATAAACAAATCAAGGATAATGATAGTTCTATCAAAATTAGAGGTGTCAAATCTATACAAGAGGCGATGCAGCTCGTATTTTCATAATTAGGGGGTGATTTCATGATTTATCGGATTTTACGCTATGTAATAGCCATTTTAGTAGGTACAGCAGCCTACGTGGGAATGGATAGCTTAGCACCTATTATTGACCCATATTTGGTTTCTCAATTTGAATCTTTTGGGGACATGTCATTAACAATTGCACGTATTGCAGTATTAATCGTAGGTACTCTATTAGGCCTTGTTATTGGTTATCTGATTTCATCATTTATTCTGAAACAAGGTTTAGTAATTGCTAAAAGATTAGAGCGTATTCTTACTCATATTCCAAATCAAGAATTGATTGCAGGTACCATCGGTTTATTATTCGGCCTTATTATTGCAAATCTAATTGGTGTTGCATTCAATCAAGTACCTATTATAGGACCTTATATTCCTATAATTTTGAGTGCTATTTTTGGATATAGTGGACTTAAAATCATGGCTCGTAAAGGCCCCGAAATGTACAATAATTACGTACAACAATGGGGAGGAGATAGCACTAAAAAAACAAGTCGTTTTAAAATGTTTTCAACTCATAAATTAGATAAATCCTCTAGTACGCCAAAATTACTAGATACTTCAGTTATCATTGACGGTCGTATCAAAGAACTATGTGCTACGGGCTTCATTGAAGGCCCTCTTATGGTGCCACTATTTGTATTAAATGAGTTACAGGTAATTTCTGACTCTGCGGATGCTACGAAACGCAACCGTGGCCGACGTGGCCTTGATATTTTGAAGGATATGCAAGATGCCAATAAGGTAGCTATAGAAGTTGTTGAAGATGATTATGATGATCTTGTAGAGGTTGATTCAAAACTTATGCGACTTGCTTTAGATAAGCAATGGAAATTGATGACTAATGACTTTAACTTGAATAAGGTGGCTCGTGTACAGGGGATTGAAGTGCTTAACCTCAATGAATTGGCAAATGTATTAAAACCTGCTCTAATCGCTGGAGAATGGATTCGCGTTCAAATCATGAAAGAAGGTAAGGAAGTACACCAAGGTGTGGCTTATCTCGACGATGGCACGATGATTGTCGTAGAGGATGGTAAGCCTTATGTTGGTCAAAATGTAGAGGTTATGGTTACATCCATATTACAAACGAGTGCAGGACGGATGATTTTTGCTCGTGTAGATGGAGGACAAAATGGGCAAGGCAATTAGTTGTATCGTTCTCGCTGCAGGTGCTGGTCGCCGTATGGGATATAAAGAAAATAAGATATTTATTCCTTTAGGGGGATATTCTATTATTCAACGTACCATACAGAATGTAGAAAAGATTGAAGGTTTAAAAGAAATTATTCTTGTTGTAGCTGAAGGCGAACAAGAATATATGTCTAACCATATTCAAGGGTTGGATTTGCATATTCCTGTAAAGATAGTGCTTGGTGGAAGAGAACGTCAAGATTCTGTGGCTTATGGGCTCAAAGCTGTATCAGAAGATAGTAATATTGTGCTAGTTCATGATGGAGCGCGTCCATTAGCATCAACGAAACTGTTTGATTCTGTTGTTAGAGCCGCAATAGAATATGGAGCTGCTACTGTAGGTGTCCCTGCTACGGATACGATTAAACGAGTTGATACAGAGCATACTGTAATAGAAACATTAAAACGCAGTGAATTATACCAAATTCAAACGCCACAAGGCTTTCAAAAAGATCTATTTAAAGAGGCCCATCAAAAGGCTTATGATGAAAAATATTTAGGCACTGATGATGTGTCCCTCGTTGAGCATTTAGGGCAGCCTGTACATATAGTAAGTGGAGACTATTGTAATATTAAGGTGACCACTCCTAATGATATTGCAGTAGCAAAACGATATTTAGGAATTGAGGATAAGCGTATGCGCGTTGGATTTGGTTATGATATTCATCAATTAAAAGCAGGTCGTCCTTGTATCTTAGGTGGTGTTCATATCGAATCTGGCCTTGGCCCTGATGGACACTCCGATGCGGATGTTCTCATTCATGCCTTGATGGATGCCATGCTAGGCGCCGCTGGTTTACGGGATATTGGATACTATTTTCCACCTGAAGATGACCAGTATAAAGGGATTTCTAGCATGCTTTTACTAGAAAAAGTAAATTTCTTATTGAAAGAACGTGGGTTACAAGCCTATAATATTGATATTATGGTTATTTCTGAGACACCTAAATTAAAACCTCACATCGATATGATGAAGGCTAATTTACAGTCTATATTAGAGATACCATTAGATCGCATTAGTATTAAAGCGACAACAAATGAAATGCTAGGGGCTATTGGGCGCCGTGAAGGCATTGCTGCACAAGCTGTCGTTTCTGTATATGAAGGAGAGATTTAATCATGAGTTCCATGAAAGTTCGTTTTGCTCCAAGCCCTACGGGTCCATTCCATATTGGTGGTGCTCGTTCTGCTTTATTTAACTGGTTATTAGCACGTAAGGAAAAAGGCACATTTGTATTGCGTATTGAAGATACAGATTTAGCTCGTTCTACACGTGAAAGTGAAGAGAATATTAAAGCTTCCTTACAATGGCTTGGCATGAACTGGGATGAAGGCATTGATGTGGGTGGTAATAATGGTCCTTACCGTCAAACAGAACGTCTTGATTTATATAAAGAAGTAACACAACGCTTATTGGATGAAGGTAAAGCTTATGAGTGTTATTGCACACCTGAAGAGTTAGATGCGGTGCGTCAAGATCAAATGGATCGTGGGGAAACACCAAAATACAACGGTCATTGTGAACACTTAGATGAAGAGACAAAGGCTAAATACATTGCTGAAGGTCGTAAACCTACAATTCGTTTGCGTGTACCGTTGAATAAAACATACGCTTTTGATGATATGGTACGTGGGCATGTATCCTTTGAATCTAATGGCGTTGGTGATTTTGTAATTGTAAAATCTGATGGCATTCCTGTATATAACTTTGCTGTAGTAATGGACGATCATATGATGGGGATCACTCACGTTATTCGTGCAGAGGAACATTTATCTAATACACCTCGTCAAATGGCTATTTATGAAGCTTTAGGTTGGGAGGTCCCTAAGTTTGGTCATATTTCCTTGATTCTTGGTAAAGACTACAAGAAAATGTCTAAACGTCATGGTGCTACTTCTGTTGAACAATACAAACAATTAGGGTACTTGCCAGAAGCACTTGTAAACTTTTTGGCACTTCTTGGTTGGGCTCCTGAAGGTGAAGAAGAATTCTTCACACAAGATGAATTAATTCAGGCTTTCTCTATGGATCGGGTAGCGAAAAATCCTGCTGTGTTTGATATTGATAAATTGAACCATATAAATTTCCACTACATGAAGAATTTGAGTGATGAAGAGTTATTCCACCTTTGTTTACCGCATTTGAAAGAGGTTGGTTTAGCTCCAGATAGCTTGAATCAAGCTGATATTGATTGGTTGACATTATTATGCTCTACATTCCGTGATCATATTAGCTATGGTGCTCAAATTAAAGATCATGTAGGATTGTTTATGGGCGAAACAGTATTCCTTGAAGAGGGTCATGAAGAGGAGTTGCGTGCTGTATTGAATGAAGAAACAGCTCCAACAGTTCTCGGCGCTTTCCGGAATGCATTGGCTGAACTTGATGAAATTACACCTGAAGTTGTAAAAGCAACAATCAAGGCCGTAATGAAAGAAACCTCTTTAAAAGGTAAATTCGTATTTATGCCAATCCGTGTAGCTTTAACAGGTCAAATGCATGGTCCGGATTTGAATAATATTGTTACATTACTTGGTAAAGAAAAGTGCTTACATCGTTTAGATAATGTAGGTGCATTAACAAAATAAATTTGATCAATTAATCAAAGGAGTTCACGTAACAAGTGTTATGTGAACTCCTTTTGTATGTGTTGTTAATATTCTATAGAAATGCTATAATAATCGGCGTATTAAATTTTGATTTATTATGAAAGCGAGTGTTTTTATGAGTGTTATTCGTTCTATTAATCACTTATTCAATAGTTATCTATCCTGGATAGTACTATTGATGGCTGTTTTAGCATATATGCTACCTGCAGTATTTTCTTGGATGACTCCATATATTGCTTACATGCTACAGTTTGTTATGTTTGCGATGGGGTTAACATTAACGGCTCAAGTCTTTATTGATGTATTTAAGCAACCAATGAAGGTTATTCTCGTATCCGTAATCCAATTCTTATGGATGCCATTGGCAGGTTTCTTAGTAGCCTTAGCATTTAATTTTCCTCCAGAAGTTGGGATTGGTTTTATCTTGTTGGGTGCATGTCCTGGTGGTACTGCTTCTAATGTAATGACCTTCCTTGCAAATGGTAATGTTCCCTTATCCGTATCAGCAACAACTGTATCCACATTATTGGCACCTATTTTAACGCCTTTATTTGTCGTATTATATGCAGGTGCAACATCTTCTATTGAAATTCAATTTATGCCAATGTTTATATCCATTGTAAAAATCGTGTTAGTACCAATTATTTTGGGGATTGTATTGAATTACTTTATTGGCGCAAAAATTGAACCTGTAAAATCTGTATGTCCAACCATTGCAGCTATCGCGGTATTGCTTATCTTGGCAGCTGTAACTGCAGTTAACCAAAAGCAAATTGCCGAAACTGGTTTCATTATTTTTGTAGCGTGTTTAGTACAAAATTTGAGTGGTTATGTTGTGACATACTTTATATGTAAAGCTCTCAGTATTGATGTGTCTTCTCGTCGTGCTATGCAAATTGAAGTGGCTATGCAAAATTCTGCATTATCCGTATCTTTAGCACTAAAACACTTTACACCACAAGCTGCGGTAGCAGGTGCAGTATTCTCCATCATTCATAACTTTACAGGATCTATTTTTGCAGGTATTTGCCGTAAACATGATGATCAAGATAAATTAGAAAATGCTTAATATTAATTGATTTGATGTAATGACATTATTATTACTTGTGTACTATAAAAGCTATTGTTATGAATGATAATAGTAATTTAATATTCTGATTATATATCCTCATCTTTCTAATTAAGCTATTTAAAATACCTATTATGATATGTGAATAGCTGCCTATGAAAGATGGGGATCTTTCTTGTAAATATTGACATTCTATAGCTTTATTGGTAAAATATTTTTATATATGAATATAGATTATTTTAATAGCTGAGACTGAAAGAAGTACTCTACAACTAACTTTTTAGCGAGAACCGATGGTGGGAGGGTTCATGGATAGGTAGATGAAATGCATTCATGAGCTGACACTCCGATTATAGGTAGGTTTGTCCGGCGACGCACCGTTATGCGATGAGTGGGTATCGCTATTGGTACCTAACAGAGTGGAACCGCGGACCATCGTCTCTGTATGAGATGAGAGGTCTTTTTTATTTTACAAAATTGGAGGCATCGGTAACGATGAGAGAAATTACTGTTTATAATACTATGACGCGCCAAAAAGAGGTTTTTAATCCTGTAACACCAGGTGAGGCAAAAATGTACGTATGTGGTGTCACACCATACAATCATCCTCATATTGGCAATGCTCGTCCTTTCGTGACTTGGGACGTAATTCGTCGCTATATGAAACATGTAGGCTATAAAGTAACATATGTACAAAACTTTACTGATGTGGATGATAAAATCATCAACACTTCTAATGGTGAAGGTGTCTCTTGGGATACCATTGCAAACCGCTATATCGATAGTTATTTTGAAGTAATGGATGCGTTAGGTGTACAACGTGCAGACATTTATCCACGTGTATCTACACATATTGATGATATCATTGCTATGATTCAAACATTGATTGACAAGGGCTACGCCTATGAACTCGATGGCGATGTATATTATAGTGTGGAGAAATTTGAACATTACGGTGAGTTATCTGGTCGTACATTAGACGATATGGAAGCAGGCGCACGTATTGAAGTAGATGGTCGTAAGAAGAATCCTATGGACTTTGCTTTGTGGAAAGCAGCAAAACCTGGTGAACCTTATTGGGAAAGCCCATGGGGGAATGGTCGTCCAGGGTGGCACATTGAATGTTCTGCTATGAGCCAAAAATATTTAGGCACAGAATTTGACTTCCACGGTGGTGGTAGCGATTTGATTTTCCCTCATCATGAAAATGAAATTGCTCAATCAGAAGGTTGCTCTGGTCAACATCCAGCAGTGCGCTACTGGTTGCACAATGGTTTTATCACTATTAATTCTGAAAAAATGTCTAAGTCCTTGAATAATTTCTTCTTGGTAAAAGATATTTTAGAACAATATAGTCCTGATGCATTGCGTTACTTCTTATTGAGCACGCATTACCGTAGCCCATTAGATTTCTCTGATGAGCGTCTAGAAGAAGCTAATAAATCTTTGGAACGGTTAAGCACAGCTATTGAAAACCTTCTTTACCTTGAAAAATGTGAGCCAGGCTCATGTGATGAAGCTCAACGCTTATTAGAAAAAGCGAAAGCATACGAAGAAGAATTTGAGGATGCTATGAGTGATGATTTCAACACTGCTTTAGCAACTTCTAGTATGTTCGGTCTTGCAAAAGAAATTAATATCTACTATCAAGCTGTAACAAGTAGAGAAGGCGTTGTTTGCCAAGAGGCAATTGCTGAAGTGAAACGAATCTTCAAATTTATGACAGATGTTATTGGTGTTCTTGAAAAAGCTTGGGAAGGCAATACGGGTGCTAATGCTGCTGAATATGAAGAATTAATGCAAGTTATTCTTTCTGTACGTCAAGCTTGTCGCGAGCAAAAACAATGGGCATTAGCTGATTGTATCCGCGATCGATTAGCTGAGATTGGTATTACCATTGAGGACTCTCCTCAAGGTGCACGGTGGAAAAAACGTGAAGTTTAAACAATTTCAATTCTTAAAGAATGAAGCGATAAAGAAACTAACGGCTCTTGAAGAAGAGCCGCTTCGTTTGCGCAAACGAACAATAGAGGAGTGCCTAAGTGCCGATGCAGTTATGCTAGCTTATATCGGTGATGCAGTATACTCCATGTATGTGCGCGAACGCGTAGTACAAATGAATATTACAAAAGTACAGATCTTACATACTATCGTTACTGAATTTATTTGTGCTAAATCACAGGCAAAAGTATTGCTAGAAATAGAAAATACTTTCACAGAAGATGAACAAGCTATTGCACGCCGTGCTAGAAATAGTAATGTAAACGTGCCTAAAAGTAGTACTGTTCAAGAATATCGCAGTAGTACGGCCTTTGAAGCAGTACTAGGATTTCTTTATGAAACGCGCCAAGATGAGCGCTTACAGCATATCTTGGGGCAAGCCTTTTCTATAACTCTACGAGGTATGTAGTATGGATAATTATATTGTAGGTCGCAATGCGGTTAAAGAAGCCCTTAAAAGTGGCCGTTCTATTCAACGTATTCTGGTCAGTGAAGATAAGGTAAAAACAGGGTTAGCTGATATTGTAAATCTTGCTAAATCTCAAGGTATTGAAGTTAGACCAACACCAGTTAAACAGATGAATAAGTACGATTTAGAGGTACCACATCAAGGGGTTATAGCTCTTGTATCGGCCGTTCAATTTAAAGAATTGGGCGAGGTATTACAAGAAACGACACATGAGGTTCCTTTACTCATCTTAACGGATGGGGTTGAAGACCCACATAATATGGGAGCTATCATTCGTACTGCTGAATGTGCGGGAGCTACGACTGTACTCATTCCTAAACGACATAATGCGCCTATTAATGCTACTGTTGCAAAGACATCTGCTGGAGCTATTGAACAAATTCCACTTGTACAAATTGGCAATGTAGTGCAAACCATTAAACAACTTCAAAAACAAGGATTTTGGGTAATGGGGGCTCATATGGAAGGTGATCGTACCTTGTATGAAGCAGATATGACAATTCCTACGGTTATAGTCATTGGTAATGAAGGTAAGGGGATTAGTCGCGTTGTAAAAGAAGCTTGTGATTTCCTTGTAACAATTCCTATGTATGGAAATTTGAATTCTTTGAATGCATCTGTTGCAGCTGCAGTTCTTATGTATGAGGCGGTACGTCAACGCCAGGCGAAATAATCATGCTAAAAGATATTTTAATTGTAGACGGCTATAATGTTATTTTTGCTTGGACTCATTTGAAAAAATTGGCTCATGAGTCTTTAGAACATGCGAGAATGGAGCTTCGAGATAGATTGTTGAACTATGGTAAATTTAAGGGTTACGAAGTAATCCTTGTATTTGATGGTAAGTATACAAAATCTGGAGGTTCCATTGAATCTATTACAAGTGGATTTATCGAAGTGTATACTGAGGATGGAGAAACGGCGGATTCCTTTATTGAACGAGAGGTATTTTTACGTAAAGGCAAATATACTAATGTATATGTTGTAACCTCCGATGGGGCAGAACAGAATCAAATTCTAGGCTCTGGCGGGTTGCGCATTCCTGCTCGTGAGTTGCAAAATATGATTCGTATAGCTAAGGAAGAAGAACGACTTCAATATGCTCATGAACATAGACGTGATCAATTTTCAGTGCGTCGTAATGAAGTGGGAGGTTTATTATCTCCTGAAGTTGCTGAAAAGCTTGAGAAATTGCGTCGAGGTCATTGATAGTTGAAAATCATATACCGTTCCAGTATAATAAATATATTGGTTTTTCTCGCTCAATTGTAAGGAGGAGCTTATGAAAATGATTCATACACGCAAGTCCGATTACAATTTCAAGGAAATGACCGATGAGCAAGTTGTGGTCATAGCTCAGGAAGAGCAAAATGAGTTTGCAATCGATTATATTGTTAATAAATATAAGAACTTTGTAAGAGCTAAGGCTCGCTCCTATTTTTTGGTAGGTGCCGACCGAGAGGATATCATCCAAGAAGGGATGATTGGACTCTATAAGGCGACGCGAGATTTTAAACATGATAAATTAGCGTCTTTTAGAGCTTTTGCAGAACTTTGTATAACTAGACAAATTATTACAGCTATTAAATCGGCTACAAGACAAAAACATGCGCCTTTGAACTCCTATATATCCTTAAATAAACCGGTGTATACAGAGGACTCTGAGCGTACATTGATTGAAATGCTATCTTCAACAAAGATTACAAATCCTGAAGACCTCATTATCAGTCAAGAGGAACTAGATGATATTGAGCACAATATTGGTCATATTTTAAGTGATCTCGAATGGGAAGTCTTGGAAGGATACCTTGATGGACGTTCCTATCAAGAAATGGCTGAGGTCACAGATCGTAGTGTTAAATCTATTGATAATGCGCTACAAAGGGTAAAACGTAAATTAGAGAAGTATTTAGAACATCGTGTATTGGGCTCGCATCGAGCATCACAGGAAGGATGACAGTCGTGACAAATTTCTTAATGATTGTAGAAGTAATCGTATCTATTTTATTAATTGTAGTAGTTGTTGCACAAAATAGCAAAAATGCAGGCATGGGCGGTGCTGTTTCTGGTGCGGCAGACTCTTCTTTTGGTGGTAAGCAACGCGGTTTAGATGCTTTCTTATCTAAATGTACGATTATATTGGGGATTATCTTTGCTGTGTTGAGCTTAGTGTTAGGGGCAATGATTAATCAATTCTAATGATGAAAGCCTGCTTTGCAGGCTTTTTCTTTTTTCATCCTAATAAGGGGGTGCAGACTTGAAGAAGAAGGTATTGGACTTTTATAAATCTATACAACCACATGCATACCATATTGAGGATGCAGCAATGGATAATCGTATTCGAGGTGGCAAAGATCTTGAAATGTTTATTCGATCTGCGAAAATGCTCGCCCGTGAAGGCGTATTAACTTCATCTCGACCAGATGTATACCGATATGAAGATCAACAGCATGAAGAATATGAAGGTATCTACAAAGGATATCGTAAATCTTATGGATTTGTTATTATGCTGGATGATGAAGATATTTATGTAGCAGAACAAAATAAAGGAACTGCTATGCATAATGATAAGGTACGTGTTCGTATTGTACCATCAGATTATACAAAACATAAACGTGAAGGCATCATCGTTGATGTTATTGAGCGTGCTAATGAAACCATAGTTGGTACTTACGACAGACAACAACACTTCGGCTTTGTTGTACCAGATGATGAACGTATTGGAACAGATATTTTTGTAGATTTAAAAGATACTTTAGATGCTCGGAGTGGAGCTAAGGTACTAGTAAAAATTACAAAATGGCCTGAAGGCAATAAAAAACCTGAAGGAATTATAACAGAAATTTTAGGTTATAAGGGGGATGTAGGCCTAGACATCAACTGTATTATGGCTAATCATAAGATTCCTTTTGCATTCCCTAAAGAGGTAATTGAGGCAAGTGAGAAGATAGATACTATTGTTCATGAAGATCCGAAGCGGTGGGATCTTAGAGCCTTACAAATGGTAACTATCGATGGAGAAGATGCAAAAGATCTTGACGATGCTGTAAGTGGTCGTAAATTACCAAATGGTAATTATGAGCTAGGCGTACACATTGCGGATGTTAGTCATTATGTTACTTCAGGCCAGCCTATTGACAATGAAGCATACAAGCGGGGGACTTCAGTTTACTTAGTGGACCGCGTAGTACCAATGTTACCAGAGGTATTATCGAATGGTATTTGTAGTTTAAATGCCCACGAAGATCGCTATGCTATGACGTGTATGATGGAAATTGATGATTCAGGTACAGTTGTTAATTATCGTATTCGTCCGTCTATTATCCATGTAGGACGTCGTTGCAGCTATAAAGAAGTTTATAAAGCGTTAGAGGAAAACATTGTTCCTGACGATTTAGTAGATTTTATTCCTATGCTTCGTGACTTAGCAGAAATTTCTAAGATTTTAAATCGTATGCGTCGTCGTAGAGGGGCATTAGACTTTGATTTTCCGGAATATAAGGTATTACTTGATCTCGATGGTACACCGTTGCGTATCGTAAAACGCGATCGAACTATGGCAGAGCGGCTTATCGAAGAATGTATGCTCATTGCTAATGAGACGGTAGCTACGCATTTAAAGGATACTCAACGTACATCGGTATATCGTATTCATGAACATCCTAGTGAAGAAAAATTGGATTTATTCCAAAAGGTATTACATTATTTAGGTCAAACTCTTGTCCTTAGTGCTGATGGTGTAACACCACGAGATTTCCAAAAAATCCTTGATGTAGTGAAGGGACAAGATATTGAGCAAGTGGCTCAAATTATGACCTTACGTTCTATGCAGCAAGCGAAATATAGCATTGAAAACGTCGGCCATTTTGGGTTAGCATCCACTTGCTATACGCATTTTACATCTCCCATTAGACGTTATCCGGATTTGATGGTACATCGACTTTTAAAAGCGGATATGCACTGGAAGGGTGGATACTCTAAACGAGATGTAGATGAAGCTTTCTTAGCTGGTGCTGTGGAACATTCTTCCATACAAGAACAAGTGGCAACCGAGGCAGAACGAGAAACTACTGATCTAAAGAAGACTCAATACATGGTTCCATTTGTAGGCGAAGTTTTTGAAGGCACTATTGCGAGCATAACCTCCTTTGGCATGTTCGTAGAGTTAGAGAATGGTATCGACGGTCTCGTGCATATTAGCATGATGAACGACGATTATTATTTCTTTGACGAAGAACATTTTGTTCTTGTTGGTAAGCGGACAGGTAAAACCTATCACTTAGGTGAAAAGGTTACTGTTACACTTGTAAAAGCCGATGTAGAAAAGAAACAAATCGATTTTGTTCTTGGTGAAGTAGATAATCTGATGGCTATCCAAGAACAATTGAGTAGTGGCTCTGACTATGCTACTAGTCGTGATGGTTTTGGAAATCTAAAGGGGCGAAAGTCATCCCGAAAAAACGGTAGAAAAACTTCTAAACGAGATGATTCAAAAGCTGGGCGTTCTAGATATGATGCTTTCAGTAAAAAATCTAAAAAAGGTAAATCGAGTCGCAAGAAGTCAAATAAAGCTACAAAACGTAGTCAATCTAAAAAATCTAAAAGTAAACGTAAACGATAGAGGAGAATATGGCAAAGAAATCTAGCCCATCGCTTATTGCTGACAATCGTAAGGCGCGTCATGATTTTCATATTCATGAAACCTATGAAGCTGGTATTGCTTTAACAGGAACTGAAATAAAGTCTATTCGTCAAGGTAAGCTTAATCTTAAGGACAGCTTTTGTGGTATAGATAAAGGGGAAATTTTATTGTATGGTGTACATATCAGTCCGTATGAACAAGGTAATCGTTTTAACCATGAACCGGAGCGGACACGCAAGTTATTGATGCATAAATCTGAAATCAATAAGTTACATGCTCAAGTTAAGGAAAAAGGATTTTCTTTAGTGCCGCTAAACTTTCATTTTAGTCACGGTTATGTAAAGGTTACTGTGGGTCTAGTAACTGGTAAGAAACTTTATGACAAGCGTCAAGATATGGCGGAACGTGATGCCAAGCGCGATATTGCTAAGCGAATTAAAGAGCAACAAAAATATTAAGAATTATAAGGAATCAAGTCGATATGGCTTGGTTCTTTTTGTATATTTGTTAACTATGTTATTTTTAGTGGTTGATAAAAATACAGTGAGAATTTATAATGTAAACAATAAGAGATGTTTGTAGTTGACATTTTCTAAGTAGAGGAGATACATTATGAATCAGAACATTCGGTACATTACAGAGGTTGCTATTTTAACTGCCATGATTACTGTATTAGGGGCTATTAAAATACCTAATGTCATTCCAGGTATAGAGTTTCAATTATCAGCCCCGTTGGCGGTAGCGATATGTGCCGTATTCGGATTTAAAAAGTATATTATAAGTGGTTGTTTATCTAGTCTAATAGGCTTAGCATTAGGTACTCAAACCATTTTAAATGTTATGATTGCTATGCAATTCCGGCTCATTGTGGGACTAATCCTTTGGATCTGCCATAATCACATGATAGGTATTATGGTTTCTGGTCCAATTGCATCTGCTTTAGCGCGATTATCTTTGTCTTTATACGTTGGTAAGGCTGCATTACCGATGATAGCTCTCGCAGTTCCAGGTATGATCTTTACAGTAATTATGGCACCAGTATTTGTGAAAGTATTCTATAAAATTCACAACCAAGTACCTCAAAGTAATGTAGTTAAAGGTAAGGTATCATAATGGACGAATTATATAGTGTGCGTATGCGCGCGGCTCAAGGTGGTCCCCATGAAAACGGGGGCCACCATATTTCTGGCGCAGAACGCATTGTGACCTTAAATCAAGTTGGATCTATTGCCCAGTCTTTAGCCGAACGAGCGCTGCATCATAGTAAGGGGACAGCTGATTTTATTAATATTACAGTGGACTTAATTCCTGCAGAAACAATTACATATATAGAATGTTTAAAGGTAAATGAACATTTGGCGAATACTGTTGCCGAGGCACATCAATTAGCTGTTGAACTTTTACAGGGCGCTGATATTAGTGAAACTGCTGTTAAACATGCTATTTTTCTATTAGAAGGTTTAGATTCATCTATGCGAGGTGCTATGTTGGTTGATGCAATTTCTGGTGAGCGCATAGATTCTGGTAACCGTGGTGTTCGCGTGAGTCATATGGACTCCTTTGACTCTGAAAAACTAGGGGAAAATGAACATATGAGAGAGGCCTTAGTATTGGCTTCTAAAGTGCAATCTGCAGAGGGGATTGTAGGTGAATTATGTTGGTCTGATGATCCTGATTACACAGTAGGCTATGTTGCTTGCAATGATATTTACCATCGAATTCCTAGCATGAAAGAATTTGGATCTAATCTAGGAGGGCGTGTATTTTTTGTTAAACCAAATACTGATGTGGACTGTGTAATCAAGTATTTGGAAAAAGCACCAGTACTTGTTCAGCGGTGATTGTATGTATAAATTCTTCCAAGAGCAATTAAATAATAAAATCAATAACCTAAATTTGCGTACATTAACGGAATATTGCCCTATAGACGCAGTACGTGTTAAAAGAAATGATAAAGAATATTTGATGATGGCGTCAAATAATTATTTAGGTCTTACTTTTGATGAACGTGTAATAGAGGGGGCCATTAAGGGAGCTCAACAATATGGTACTGGATCAGGTGGATCGCGTCTGGTATCCGGTACATTTCCCTTGTTTACAGATCTTGAAAGAGAACTAGCAAAATTTAAGAATACAGAAAAAGCTCTCGTCTTTAATACGGGTTACATGGCAAATGTAGGTACTATTTCTGCCATAGCAAATAAAAATATGACCATTTTTAGCGATGAATTAAACCATGCTAGTATTATTGATGGTTGTAGATTGAGTAAGGCTACTGTAAAAGCCTATAGTCACTGTGATGTAGAGGAGTTAAAGTTTTTACTTAAACAAGTAGATCGTAATGCACGTAAGCTCATTGTCACAGATGGGGTCTTTAGCATGGATGGCGATATAGCCCCATTAGATAAGCTTTACGAGGTTAGCCGTGAGTATAATGCTTTACTTATGGTAGACGATGCTCATGCGACGGGGACCATTGGTAGCGGTCATGGAACGGCTGCTTATTATGGTCTCGAGAAAGAAGTGGATATTCAGCTAGGTACATTGAGCAAATCGTTAGGTTCTGTTGGCGGCTATGTAGCTGCTAATAGCACCATCATTGATTATCTTGTGAATATGAGTCGTAGCTTTATATTCTCCACTGCATTATCTCCTGCTGACATAGGGGCAGCCCTGGCTGCGTTGCATATTCTTGAGTCTGATACATCTGTATTAGGACGTTTACAAGAGAACGTAAACTATATGGCTCTTCAATTGATTGCCATGGGAATTGAAGCGACCAATGAAACTCCAATTTTCCCAATATTAATCGGAAGTAATGAAGATACACTAGCAGTATCTGATTATCTATACAATGCTGGAATTATAGGTACAGCGATACGTCCGCCTACAGTTCCTGTTGGTGAAAGTAGAATTCGTTTAACCGTTACAGCTGCTCATAATAAAGAACAAATTGATTATGTGTGCCGGACATTGGATAAAGCTATCAAAGAATTGAATTAATTTTATGATTCTATATAATAGCTTCATTTGTAGTAGTGGATAAAGTAATCTAGAAGTTATAGATTTAACTGAATTATAAAGGCTCTATATAATTGACAGCTGTATTAAATGGGCTTATAATTATGAGACCGACGCACGGGGATGTAAAGGTTTCGACAGGGGTGCG